>Ga0070726_10000020_pt1 | contig 414897 bp, 327 predicted proteins | sample tdAd471_FD_67275 | JGI IMG/M metagenome (GOLD analysis project Ga0070726, IMG submission 67275) | Marine sediment microbial communities from the Atlantic coast under amendment with organic carbon and nitrate - tdAd47.1 | ecosystem: Environmental > Aquatic > Marine > Coastal > Sediment...
GCCGAGGGCGACGGCGGGGAGGATCAGTTGGTTCAGCTTCATGGGATCGTGCCTCCTGGGCTACTTGTTGCGACGCTGGGCTTCACGCAACTCGGCGTCGATCCGCGTGATCGACGCGTCGAGCCCGGAGAGCTGGACGTTGTTCGAGACCGCGTAGCCCTCGCCACGCCCCAGGACCACGACGCCCTGCTGGTTCTCCACGGTGCGGTAGAGGCCGCCATGGGCGGCGTAGAGAGCGTGGCCCTTCAGGTCGCCGCCCATGTTCTCGCTCCACTTGTGGAAGACGACGACGCGCTTGCCGATGCGAGTCTCCTCGTCGGTGGGGGCCTCCGAGTTCCAGACCCCGTTCTCCTCGTCGATGAAGCCGCCCGGGTAGGTCACGATCGTCGTGCGGGTCTCCCCGTCGACGAGCGAGCGACCATCCACGGTCAGGTGCGTGTAGTACAGCTCGGGGCCGTCGATCGGGTGGTCGATGCGAACGACTTCCTTCTTCGTGATCGTGCCGATCACCGCGTCGTCCGTCTTGGCGACCATCGACTCGAGGGTCAGTCGCTCGATCTGGGCCGTGCCGAGAGCGCCGGCCACGGCCAGGGCCGCAGTCGCGAGGGCGGCCCGCGTGAGGGAGGATCTCTTCATGGGGAGGTTCGACTCGGGTAGGGGTGTGCTGGAGCGAGGGATCTCCGGAGGTGGGCGCAGGCCACCTCGAGGGGTGGGGATCCGTAGACCTGGGGACGTGGGCAACCCACCCCCGGCTCCCTCAAACTCCGCTTTTAACACGTTCCAGGGGCCTTGGGGGCCGGAATCGCGTCTCGGCCGAGTCCGGGCCGCCTCCACCGAGCTCCGGTCCCCGGAGCGGTCCGGCCGGCTCTAGCGGGAGACCACGACCTCGCACCCGCCGCTCGCTCGGCGGCGGATCGAGACCCGCTCGCGGCGATCGTCCCTACCGGGGCGCGAATAGCGTCCGGGGCGGCCCTGGAGCTCCCCTTCCGAGTCCCGGAACTTCGCCGCGTAGAAGGCGTCCACCTGCTCGAAATCGTCTTCCGTGGCCATCCAGGCCGTCGGAACGTGGAACACGACCTTGAAGTCGACGACCCGGGCGCCGGGGTAACGTAGCTCCTGGAAGACGGGGTCGTTCGGTAGCTCCGTAACGCGCTCGATCGGCTTGTTGGCGGCCAGCGCGAAGGGGTTCACGCGTTGTGGGCGGGGCTGGCCGGCCTCGGCGGGCCCCTGGCTCGCCTCGGAGGCCGGTTCGGCCACCTGCGGCGCCGACTCCCGGGGCTCCTCCTCTCCCGCGCACCCACAGGACCAGCAGGGGACGGTGAAGAGGAGGCTCAGGACGAAGGGCCGGAGGTTCATGGAGTGGCTTGTCGCCCGGATTCGGGCTCGGCTTGAGGCTTGGGATCGGAAGACGCGGGGCGGCCGAGGAGGTCCCGCAGGGCGGGCTCCAGGAGGGGGTGCTCGAAGGCGAAGCCCTCCACCAGGGCCCGTCGGGGGACGGCCCGCTGGCCCTTCAGGAGCATGCCCGCGACCTCCCCGAGCGCCAGGCGCAGGGCGGGGCCCGGCACCGGGAGGAAGGCGGGGCGTCCCAGCACGCGCCCCAGGGTGCGGGCGAACTCCGCGGAGTCGACCGCGCCGGGGGCGGTGCCGTTGAAGGCCCCGGCCGCGCTCGGCGTCTCGAGGATGAACTGGAAGAGCCGCGCCAGGTCGCCCACGTGGATCCAGGGCAGGATCTGGCGGCCGCCCCCGAGGGGGCCGCCCAGGCCGAGGCGGAAGGGGAGCAGCATGCGCTTCAGGGCGCCCCCGTCGGCCCCGAGGATCACGCCGATGCGAACGATCGCCAGGCGCACGTCGCTGCCCGCGAGGGGCGTCCGGGCGGCCTCCTCCCAAGCGCGGCAGACCCGCGCCGGGAAGTCGTCGCCGGAAGGGGCGTCCTCCCCGAGCTCCTCGTCGCCGCGGGGGCCCGTCCAGGAGCCGTAGAAGCCCACCGCCGAGGCGCTGACGAGCACGCCACGGCCGCGTTCGGCCAGGAGCTCCGCCAACCGCGACGTGAGCTCGACGCGGCTGGCGAGGATGCGCTCCTTCTGCCGCGCGCTCCACCGTCGCGCCACGAGACTCTCGCCGGCCAGGTGCACCACGGCGTCGGCGTGCTCCACGCCTGCGCGCAAGCTGTCCTGGCTCCAGTCGTGGTCCGCGCCCGCGCCGCGGCCGACCGTCAGGACGCGGTGGCCCGCACCCTCGAGGAGGGGCCTGAGGTGTCCGCCGAAGAAGCCGCTCGCGCCGGTCAGCAGGATGTTCATCGAAGAAGGCGGCAGCGTCGCCGGGAGGAGCCTACCGGATCGGGGTTCAGCCGTGCCCGGCGCCGATCGAAACACGCCCCGGACCCGCCGAGCCCCGCCAGGCGCCTCTCGGGGGCCCGGGCTCCTGATAGGATGCTGCCCCGAACGCCCCACACCGGAGCGACACCCAACCGAACCGCATGCGTCTCTACCCCACGGGCCCCCGACGACGGGCGCTGCTCCTCCCCTCTTGCGCCCTCTGGGCCCTGGCCGCCGGTTGCGGCTGCGCCGGGGAGGAGGCGCCGACCTTCTCGGGCGAGGGCAGCTTCGCCCGCCTCGAGCTGTCCCCGACCGGGGCGCCGATCGAGTTTCCCGAGCTCGAGCTGCTCCAGCGCTGGCATGACTTCGAGGAGGGAGACGACCACGCCGGATGGAGCGTCCGCGGCGGCGAGCTCCAGATCCGTCGCTACCAAGGGCAGGAGATCCTGCAGATCCCGCGCAAGCAGCAGGACGTCGTGATCGAGGTCCCGGTGGACGCGGAGATCCGCGGGCGCTGCCTCATGACCGCCACCATGCGCGTGCGCGGCGAGACGGTCACCTTCGGCGCTTCCCTCTTCAGCGGCAAGGAGAAGGTTGGGACGACCCAGGTCAAGGTCGACCCCAAGCCGGACCTCAACGGGGTCCACTTCCTGATCGACGTCGACGGCGGCGAGACGGTCCGAGTGGACCGCCTCACCTTGCGGATCCCGAAGGGAAAGACGCCGGTCCAGCTGCGGACCCTCAACCTCAAGCAGGGCGCCCTCGGCATGGAGCTCGGCAGCGTGGCCTTCGGCCGCTTCGACCTGATCGAGATCGACGGCGACGCACGCCGGGCGACGGCCCTCCCCAGCGGCCACGGCCTGGGCACGAGCTTCGGCGTGGAGCGGTCGGCGGACGTCCTGCGCTTCTCCTACGCGCGGCCGGAGTCCCTCGTCGTGAAGGGCCAGCGGGTCAGCCTGCAGCTCGCCCTCGAAGGCGGCGGCAAGCTCGCCGAACACGAGTTCTACCTCGACGATGTGGACTGGCAGCACGCCCAGGTCTCCCTCGAGGACTTCGTCGGCGAGGAGGTCCAGGCCACCTGGAGCCTCGACCCCTCCCACGGAGATGCGGTCTGCGTCCTGGCCCAGCCGCGCTACAGCACGAACGGCGCGCGCGCCCCGACGGTGCTGCTCGTGACCTCCGACACGCACCGCTCGGACCACGTCGGCTTCCTGATGGAGGAGGGGGAGCTGCGCACCGACGCCATCGACGAGCTCGCGGCCCAGGGCGTCGTCTTCCTCGATGCGGTCTCGAGCGTCAACAACACGACGCCCTCGCACATCTCCCTCTTCACCGGCCTCACTCCCCGCGACACGGGCATCGTCGCAAACGCCAAGCGCCTCGCCGACGCCGCGCCGACCCTGGCCGAGGCCTTCCACGACCAGGGCTACCTGACCCTGGCCTCGGTCAGCGCGACGCCGGTCAACTACAAGCTCTGCGGCCTGGGTCAGGGCTTCGACCGCTACTCGATCCCGGTCAAGAAGGGCGTGCGCGACTCCCAGGGGACGATCGGCGTGCTCATGGACTGGCTCGGCGACTGCAGCGGCGAGCCGGTCTTCATGTGGCTGCACATCTACGACGCGCACGGCCCCTACGCGCCGCCAGCGGACATGCAGCGGCTCTACTACGACGAGCACAAAGACCCCTACGACCCGGAAGCGGAGGGTGCCGACCCGTCGCTCGCGCCCTACTGGAACCACGACATCGCCGACCCGGCCTACACCGAGGCGCTCTACAAGAGCGAGATCACCTACCTCGACGACCGCCTGGGCGAGCTCTTCCGCCTGCCGCGGGTCCAGGACGGCATCGTGGCCTTCACATCGGACCACGGGGAGGTCCTGCGCTACGGCCCCGGCGACCCCTTCGATCACCGCGGGCTCTCCCTCAACACGCTGGCCGTGCCGTTGATCTTCAAGGCTCCCGGCCTGACCGCGGGGGAGCGGCGCGACGACCCGGTCCAGCAGATCGACGTGGGGCGTACCCTGCTCGACCTCGCCGGGCTCGGTCACCTGGAGTTCCCGGGCCGCAACGTCCTCTCCTCGACCCTGCAGAAGGGCGAGCCGCGTTTCGCTTTGCAGGCCAACGGGATCAGCGCCTCGGTCCTGACCGATGAGTGGATGCTCTCGATCACCCTGCGCGTCCCCGGCAGCACGAACGAGGTGGAGGACGAGCTGTACCACTCGGTCGAGCTCTACGATCTCCGTGAGGACCCGGTCTGCCGCTACAACGTCTGGGAGCAGAACCCCGACAAGGCCGCGACCCTGCGGCGCGCCGTCATCCGCTGGCTAGAGCAGGCCCAGCGCAACGACTGGGAGAGCGCCTCGGTGGTCTCCCAGGAAGACATCCAGAAAGAGCTCGCGGACCTCGGGTACGTCACCGTAGAGGACTCGACCGCCTCCGAGTGGTTCGACTCCTCCTGCGAGTGCAGCTGGTGCCAGCGCTTCGCCGAGTAGTCGAGGCGGGCGCCCCCCGATGAACGAAGACCCGACCTTCCGACGACCGCGCCGGCCCGCGCTCGGGCTCCTCGCCGCGCTCCCCGCCCTCCTGGCGTGGGGCTGTGGCTGCGCGGGGGAGGAGTCGCCGCGGGGGAAGGTGCCGCGGGTCGAGTACCTCGAGCTACGCACGCCGGAGGCAAGCGCGGCGCCGGCCGAAAGCCTGCGGAAGCTTCGAGAGCTCGAAGTGAGCAAGCCTTCGACCTGGACCGTGCGGGGCGCCAGCCAGCGGGTCGCTCGCGTTCGAGGAATGAAGGACGAGGAGCCCCCGCTGGCGCTCGTCCTCAGCGAGCCCGAGACCAAGACCTTCGTCACCCTGCCCGGCCCCTTCGACCCGCAAGCCTTCAATCTCGTCGCCGTGCACTTCCAGGCGACGGCGAAGTTCGAGCTGGGCGTCGACTTCATGCGCGGCGACGACCGCGCCTCCTACGTCCCGCCGCGCGTGATCCCGCCGGAGGGCGGGAAGGGTCCGCGCACCCTCCTGATCGAAGCGCCGCACCTGCGGCGGGTCGACGGTGAGCTCGACGGGATTCAGCTCCGAATCCTGGGAGTGCGGCACTCGATGCAGCTGCGCGGGGTGGACCTCTGCTGGCAGCCGGACATCGACTTTCTCGCAACGCCCGCCGATGGTCCCCAACCCGTGCAGGTCGGCGCCGAGAGCCGCAGCTCGGTCGGCGTCTCGAGCGAGGCGCCCGTCGTCACGAGCCTCACGGCCGAGCCGGACGCTCTCCTGCGCTTCTCCTACGGGACGCCGGGGGAGCTGACCCGCGCCGGGAGCGAGGCGCAGCTGCGGCTCGAGCTGCGGCCCGCGGCGGGTGAAGCGCGGGTCGAGCACTTCCCCCTGGACACGAACTTCCGCAAGACGCGCTGGCGGCAGGCGTTGATCCATCTCGCGGACCTCCCGGCGGGCGCGCTCGAAGCCGAGTGGCGCGTCGAGGCCCACGACGGCGGCGGGGCGGTCTGCGCTCTGGGCGAAGTGAGCCTCGTCCGGCCCGGAACTTCGAATCGCAACGTCCTGCTCGTGACTTCCGACACCCATCGCGGCGACCACCTGGGCCTCGCGGGGGAGGGCGTCGACGTGGAGACGCCGCACATCGACGCCCTGGCCGAGCGCGGCATCTACTTCGAGGACTGCTTCAGCACGACGAACATCACGAACCCCTCGCACATCGCCCTGATGACCGGCGTGCACCCGCGCGACACGGGGATCGTGAACAACTACACCCGCGTCGCGGCGGCGGCGCCAACCTTGGCGGAGGCCTTCCGAGACGCCGGCTACATCACCTACGCGGCGGTCTCGACGCGTCACCTGAGCGACGCGACGAGCGGCCTGGGCCAGGGCTTCGAGCGTTCGTCCTTTCCGTTGCGCAACTTCGACCGCGACGGCGCGGAGACGATCGAGGTCCTCGCCGACTGGATGGAGGAGTCCGAAGGGCTGCCCGTCTTCGCCTGGCTGCACCTCTTCGACGCCCACATGCCCTACGACAAGGGCGTGCCGCGGGTGGGCCGCTACTACGACGGGGACGCCTTCCGCGAGAGCTTGCCCGAGCTCGGGAGCCCGGTGGAGAAGGCGATCCGGCACCTGGGGCTCGAGGGTCTGCGCGACCTCGATTATCCGCGCGCCCTCTACAAGGCGGAGATCACGCGCCTCGACGAGCGGCTTGGGGAGCTGCTCGACTCTCCGCCCTTCGCGGGCGCCGTGATCGCCTTCACCGCCGACCACGGCGAGTCCCTGGGCAACCACCAGATCTACTTCGCCCACGAGGAGCTTTACCGCGAGTCGTTGCACGTGCCGATGATCCTCGCCTGGCCCGGGGGACCGCGGGGCGTGCGCAGCCCGCGGCCGGTGACGAACATCGACCTGGGGCGCACGCTGCTGGACCTCTCGGGGAACTCGGGGGTCGACTTCCCCGGCGAGAACCTGGCCTTGCTACTCGAGCAGGAGGAGGGCGCCTCGGCCGCGCGCTTCAGCCTGAGCGCCCACGCCCGCGAGGTCTCGCTGACCGAGGACGGCTGGCACCTCCAGCTGCGGCTCGGCCCCAACGACCTGGCGGACGGAACGTCGACGCGCGAGCGGCACCAGGTCGAGCTCTACTTCCTGCCGGAGGATCCCGACTGCCTGCGGGACCTCCTGGACGCCGAGCTACCTCGCGCCGCGGAGATGCGGGTGCGCGTCCTGCGCTGGCTCGAGGAGCAGGCGTCGCTCGACTGGATCGGCGGGGACAGCGGCGACTCCGCGACCCTGGCCCAGCTGACGGCCCTGGGGTACGCGGGCGGCGACGCGGCGAGCTCCGGCGCGAGCCTGGCCGTCGACCGCGAGTGTGACTGCAAGTGGTGCGCGCGCTTTGACTAGGACGATCCCGAGCGCTCGCGGCTTCATCGCCGCCGTTCTGCTCGCCGCTAGCTCCTGCGGCTCGAGCGACGACAATCGCCCCACCGTCGTCCTCGTGACCCTCGACACGACTCGCGCCGATCACCTCGGCTGCTACGGCTACGAGCGCGAGGGCGCCAGCCCGCGCATCGACGCGCTGGCGGAAGAGGGCGTGCTCTTCGAGTCCGCCATCAGTCAGGCCGCGGTGACTCCGGTCTCCCACGCCTCGATCTTCACCGGGCTGAACCCCTTCAACCACGGCCTGCGGGTCATGCACTCGGTGAGCCAGAACACCCTCCGTCCGGAGTGCGTGACCCTGGCGGAGGTCCTGCGCGACGAGGGCTACGAGACTGGCGCCTTCGTCAGTGCCTTCCCGGTGACCGAGTACTTCGGCTTCCGCCAGGGCTTCGACCACTTCGACGAGGCCTTCGACCAGAGCCAGGGAGTCGTCACAGAGGCAGGGTCGGTGAACACGGGCAGCGCCCAGCGGCACGCGGGGGCGACCACCGACCGAGCGCTGGCCTGGATGCGCGAGCGGGACGAGCCCTTCTTCCTCTGGCTGCACTACTTCGATCCCCACGATCCCAAGGTCATGCCGCCGCCAGAAGAACTCGACGGCGTGAGCTTCCCCCAGAAGCCGCGCGAGCGGCTGCGGGCGATCTACGCCTTCGAGCTCACCTACATGGACCGCCAGCTGGGGCGCGTCTTCGACGAGCTCGAGCGCATGGGGCTCTGGGACGAGGCCGTGGTCGTCGTCACCTCCGACCACGGCGAGGGCCTGGGCGACCACGACTGGTGGACCCACGGCTTGCTCTACCAGGAGCAGGTGCGCGTGCCCCTGGTCGTCAAGGCGCCAGGAATCGTGCGCGGCCACCGCGTCGCCTCGGTCGTACGCTCGATCGACATCTTGCCCACGGTGGGGGAGCTCCTCGGCCTCGGAGCGGAGGACCTGCCGGTGATGGACGGCGCGAGCCTCGTGCCGCTCCTGCGAGCAGAGCGTGACGACCTCGGGCTCGAGGCCTACAGCGACTCGGTGGCCCAGATGGTCTATCGCTTCGCTCCGGAGATGGCCCCGGGCATCGTCGACGACAAGAACGACATGCACTTCGCGGTCGTCGTCGAAGGACGCTGGAAGTTCATCTTCCACTTGGGTCAGCGGGCCAACAGCGAGCTCTACGACCTCGAGAGCGACCCGCAGGAGCTCCGGAACCTCTACGACGAGCGCCCCGACGTCGTGGAGCGCGCCAACGCCATGTTGAAGGAGTTCGAGTTCGTGCCCACGAAGCAGCTCCAGCAGCACGACTTGCCCCCCGACGCCCTCGAGAAGCTCTCGAGCTTGGGCTACACGGGCGAGCCGTCGCTGGATGAGCCGTCCGAAGGGGAGGACGACGAGTCGGAATGAGCTCCCGCGCCTCGGTCTGGGTCCTCCTCGCGCTGGTCCTCGCGACCCTCGCCCTGGCCTTCGACGCGCGCCTCGGCTACGACGTGCACCGCACGCGCGACCAGGAGAGCGGCGCCTGGCTGAGCCTCGAGGCGGACAGCTTCTACCACATGCGGCGCGTGGCCCGCGTCGCCGACGAGGGCTGGCCGGTCGCGGGCACCGACCCCCTGCTCGATTATCCCGACGGGGCGGAGATCCCCTGGCCGCCCTACTACACGACCCTCGTCGCCGCCGCGACGACGCCCTTCCTGCCCGAGGAGCCCGCGGCGCGCCGCCTCGCGGTCGAGCAGGTCGTCGGCTCGCTCGGAGTCGTCTTCGGCTGCGCGGCGGCCCTCTTGGCGCTCCTCGCCGCGCGATTCCTGGGGGGCAACTCCGCCGCGGCTTTCGCGGGACCCTGCGCGGCCCTCGCCCTGGGCGCGGTCAACTACTCGAGCATCGGCAACGGGGACCACCACGCCTTCGTCGCCTTCCTACACGCTGCGCTGCTCTTCGGGATGAGCTGGGGATTGGCGCGCGGCGCCCTCGATGAGCCGAAGCGCGCGCTGCGCCTCGGCCTCCTGCTCGGCGCGGTCGCCGGTCTCGCATTGGGGAGCTGGGTGGCCTTCCTCGCCTACCTGCTCGAGGTCGAGCTCGTGCTCGCGGCCCTGATCTTCGTCCACGCCAGGAAGCCCCTCGCCGGCCTCGCGCCCTTCGGCCTCGCCTTCCACCTCGCGGCCCTCGTCGCGCTCGCGCCCGCTGCCCTCACCAGTCCCTGGCTCGCCGTCGACCCTTGGCAGGTCGTCAACCTCTCGTACTTCCACCCGGTCTTCCTGTTGCTCGGCGCAGCGGTCTTCGTGCCGCTCCTCTTCTCCGGAGGCGAGAGGCTGCGCCCGCGCTACCCGTGGCTCGTGGCCGCCGCCCTCGCGCTCCTCGCGGCGCTCTTGCTCGCGTTGCAGGTCGGACCGGGGCGCGGGCTCGTCGAGGCCTTCGCTTGGGCTTCGCGCGAGGACGAATTCATGGCCTCGATCCAGGAGTCGCAGTCCTTCCTGCGCGCGCCCGGCGCGGTCGGAGGGGCTTTGCTGCTGACGTTGGGGTGGGGGGCCCTCGCGTTGCCCTTCGCCTGGGCGGCGGCCCTCGTCGCCTGCCGCCGGGGGCGGCTCGCCCTCCTGCCCTGGGTCGTCGCCGTGCCCCTGCTCGCGCTCCAGGCCTTGACGCAGCTGCGCTTCGCCGAGGCCTTGGTCGTACCCCTCGCGGTGGTCGTCGGTTGGGCGCTCGCCGCCGCCTTCGGGAGCTCTCGCCGTCGCCTCGCCCTCGTCGCGGGCCTCTTCCTCGGGCTCGCGGTCCAGCAGCCGGGTCTGGCGGAGATGCTGCGCTACCGCCGCGTGGCCCCCAGTGCCTTCGAGCCCACCGCGAGCCAGGCGGAGCTCGGCGCCGCCCGCCGCCTCGCCTCGAAGCTGCGCGACGCGCCGCGGCGAGCCGGCCACGAGGGCGTCCTCTCGACCTGGGGCTTCGGCCACATGCTCGAGTGGGTGGCGGAGCGGCCGACGGTGGCCACGAACTTCGGCGGCTATCTCGGCGACGCGAGCTACCAGTTCGGGCCGCGGGCCTTCGTGTGCGAAGAAGACGACACCCTCGAGCACATGCTCGCCGAGCGGCGGATCGGCTACCTGATGCTCGACTCGCGCACGACCGAGAACCTGCCGGACATCGTCGCGCGCGCGGATCCCGCGCTGCTCCCCGACTACCTCGCCGGTGATCCGGGCCGCTGGCGCGGCGCCTTGCAGCCACGCTGGTTCCACACCGCCCTGGCGCGCCTCCTGCTCGGGGCCTCGGGAACGACGGCCGCCGTGCCCGCCGACGCGCGCCGGCCCTTCCGCTTCCTGCGCCTCGTGCACGTCGCTCCCGAACGCGACCCTGAACCGCACCTGGCGGGTTTGGTCAGGGACTCACCGCGGGCCTGGATCTGGGAGCGCGTGCCCGGGGCGCTCCTCGTCGCTGAGGGGAGGCCCGGGGACGAGCTCAGCGTGCGCATCGAGATTCAGTTCTCGCGCGCAGGCTTCCGCTACGTCCACGAGGACACGACCTACCTCGACGAGGAGGGCCACGGGAGCTTGCGGATCCCCTACGCGACGCGCGGCACGAGCGGTGAAGGACGGGTGCTGCCCGGCGCGACCTGGAAGCTGGGCTTGCGGCGCGCTCCCTTGGTCATCGACGAGGCGGCAGTGCTCGAAGGCCTGGAGCTGCGGCTCCCCTGACGGCAGGCGCGTCCCTCAGTGCGCCAGCTTGGCGAAGCTGATCGAGCCCCGGCGCACGGCCTTGGCCTTGTAGAGCTGCTCGTCGGCGAGCTTCAGGAGCTCGCCCAGGGTGGGCGCGGGTTCATCCGCGTCGACCGTGACGAAGCCGACGGAGGCGGAGACCTCGAGCTCGCGGCCCTCGAAGATGACCGGGCGCGACTCGAGGTGGCGCTTGGCCCGGCGGGCAGCCTCGAGGCAGTCCCGCGGATTCGTGTCGAAGAAGAGGATGACGAACTCGTCTCCGCCCCAGCGGCAGACGAGATCCTCCGCGCGCACCGATTGCAGGAGTCGGGAGCTGACCTCCTTCAGGAAGTGGTCCCCCGCGGCGTGGCCGTGCTCGTCGTTCAGTCGCTTGAAGTGGTCGAGGTCGAAGAAGGCCACGCCGTATGTGCCGTCGCCGCCGGCGGACTGGCTCAGGGCCACGCGGGCCCGCCTGTCCCAACCACCGCGGTTGAAGAGCTGCGTCAGGGGATCGCGTTCCGCCCGCTGCTCGGCCTCTTGATGGGCTCGCTCGACGAAGTCGAGGGCGTCCTGGAGACTGTTGGCGTCATCCCTCAGCCACGTGTTCTGGTAGACCGCCGTGTAGGACGCGCGCGCGTTCTCCTGGCTGGCGTACATCAGGGCATCGAGCAGCTGCGAGGTCTCGACCCGGTCGCTCCCGAGGGCCGCCTCGCTCCGCGCGAGCTCCTCGCTCGCCTCGCCGAGCAGTTCTTCCGGCGTACCCCACTGGGTCAGGCGGGTCGACAGGAGCTGCCGCAGGGTCTCGTAGTCGGCCCGCGTCCAGTGGCTCGAGTCGTGGGGCAACAGGCCTGCGACTCCCGCGGCCAGCTCCAGGCCCTCGCAACGTCCGAGGTCGCGCTGCTCGTGGTGTTCCGTGATCGCGCGGAAGTAGGAGTCGGGGAGCTCGAGGCGCTGGGCGATCCGGCGCCCGACCTCGACGTGGTCGATGCCGAAGTGAGCGGTCTCGCGAGCCAGCAGGTCGCCCGCGCCCTCCGCCGCCTCGCCGTGGATGCGCTCCACGGCTTGCGCGTCCAGGGAGCGCAGCAAGGAGAGCCCGAGGTCCTGCAGGAGGCCGGCGCCGAAGGCGGCGTCGAGCTCCTCGATGTGGATGGCCTCGGCCACCTTGCGCGCGACGATCGCCTTGACCATGGAGGACCGCCACCAGGCACGACCCTCGTCCTTCCCGAAGGCCATCGTGCGATGGAGGCTGGCGACGCAATGGGCGAGGACCAGCTCGCGCAGGGAACGACCGCCCAGGGCTCGGACCGCGCGGGGCACCGTGAGGATCGGAGCGCCGGGCGAGTAGACGGCGGAGTTGACCAGGCCGAGGAGGCGGCTCGCCAAGCTCGGGTCCATCTCGATCCAGCCCGCGTAGCGTTCGAGCTCGGCCTGCGGATCCCGGGCCAGCTCCAGGAGGCGGAGCGCCAGGCACGGGTGGCCGTGGAGCACCTCGGTGGAGCGGATCGAGTCCAGGATGTCCGCTGCGGCGTAGCTCATGCGGGGAAGGTCGTCGGCTGCGCGATCTCGGCCGGCGGCGTGGGGGGCCCCTCCATGACGAGATCCTCGGGCGAATACCCGATCCTGCGAGACATCGTCCAACCCCCCCTTTTTTCTGAACCCCTTTCGCTCAGTCCAGGGATGCCTCGCGAAGGGGGGCGCCGCCGGTGGCCGGGAGGTCGTGAACGGGGCCCGAGGCCTCGTCGAGGAGGGTCTCGGCGATCGCCAGGCAGGCGGTCGCCGCCGGAGAGGGGGCGTTGAGCAGGAAGTGGAGGTTGCCCCGGCGGAGGAGGTGGAAGTCGTCCATCAGCCTTCCCGCGCGATCCACGGCCTGAGCTCGCACGCCGAGGGTGCCGGCCTGGAGCCACTCCTCCCGGATCTCCGGCCAGAGCTCGCTGAGGGCCCGGGCGAAGGCGCGGCGGGAGAAGGAGCGCCGGAGCTCGCCCGCGGCCGTCGGGAACAGGCGCGCGCCGAGACGCCAGGTGCCGGGCCAGGCGAGGGTCTCGGCCGCGTCGCGCCAGTCGAAGGCCAGGCGCGCGTAGCCCTCCCGCGCCAGGGTCGGCAGCGCGTTCGGGCCGCACTCGACCGATCCGTCGATGCGCGGCGTGAGGTGCACGCCGAGGAAGGGCAGGCCGGGGTCGGGGACGGGGTAGACGAGGCGCTCGAGCCCGCCGGCGCGGGCAGCCGCCAGGCGACGGTACTCCCCGAGGAAGGGCACGATTCGTATCCCCGGCTCGAGGCCGGCCGCGCGTGCCAGGCGGTCGGCCTGGAGTCCGCCGCAGACGTAGGCGCGCCGCGCGCGCCAGGTCTCGCCGGAGTCGGTGACCACGCGGCAGGCGTCCCCCTCGTCCGCGAGCTCCACGACCCGTTCACCGCGGCGGATCTCGACGCCTGCTGCTTGCGCCTGTTCCGCGAGGGCGCGGGCCACGGCGCGGAAGTCGACGATCCCGGTCGAGGGCACGAAGAGTCCCGCGAGGCCGCCCACCCCCGGCTGGAGCCGCGCGAGCTCCTTCGCCTCGACGCGCTGAGCCTCGACGCCGTTGGCAGTGGCGCGCTCCGCCAGGGCGGCCAGCCGCGGCAGCTGGGGCTCGCGGGTGGCGACGACGAGCTTGCCGCAGGTCCGGAAGGGGACGCCGGCCCGGCGACAGAAGTCCTCCAGCAGCGCCTTTCCCCGGCGGCAGCCGCGGGCCTTGAGGCTGCCCGGCGCGTAGTAGATGCCCGCGTGCAGGACGCCGGAGTTGTGGCCGCTCTGGTGGCTCGCGAGCTCCCGCTCCTTCTCCAGCAGGACGACCGATCGGCCCGGATGACGGGCGGAATGGAGGTAGGCGGTGGCCAGGCCCACGAGGCCTCCGCCGACGACGAGGCAATCCCGCATGGCTCGCAGAATAGCCCTTTCCCGGGGCAGCCGGGTCTCCGCGGGCGGGGACGCTCAACCCCGGGATCGGATCGGTCGAGAAGGGCAGGGAGCCGCCGGCGACTGGCTGCCGGTGCGCCCGATCATCTCCTGGAGGAACCCTGAAGATGCGCTTCGACACCTGCCACAAGGCCCTGGCCTCGGCCCTCGCCGCCCTCTCCTTGCTCGCGACGAGCGCCAACGCTTCGGACGAGATGAGCTACACCTACGTCCAGGCGGGCGGCGGCCTCATCGACTCGAAGGTCGGGTCCCGCGGGGACCTGCTCGAGGGGCGCCTGATGCTCGGCCTGGGGGACTGGTTCTTCGTGCGCGCCGACGGCTACGAGCGCGACTTCTCCAGCCAGAACACGATCTCGACCTATTACGCCGGATCGGTCGGCGTGCACGCCGTGGTCAGCGAGCGCGTCGACGTGCTGTTCGACGTCGGCTACGCCAACGAGAACATCGAGGTCGGCGGCACGGACGAGGACTTCGACGGTCCCATGACGGCGCTGTCCTTGCGGGGGCTCTCGCCCGAGGGCGCCTTCGAGGCCGAGGCCCGCTACGTCCACCGCTGGTTCGACGACGTGAACGGGAGCACCGAGGACAGCGGCAGCTTCCGCTTCGAGGGGATGTGGCGCGCGACGGACAACTTCGGGGTCTACGCGGCCGGCACCTGGGAGACCGAGAACAGCGGCAATTCCGACGGTGCCTACGCCGTTGGCCTGCGCCTCTCCCTCTGAGGGGAGATCGACGACTCAGGGGTCCCGCTGGGGCCCGGCCAGGCCCGCTGGCGGGAGGGGCTCGTAGCCGATGCGCTCGTCGCGTTCACCCGGCGGCGCCTCGCCGACCGCGGCGTATCCGAGGTGGGCGAGATCCGCGCTGAAGATCTCCTGGGCCTCGGTCCCGAGCCGGGAGGCCGGCGTGCGCTCGATCCGCCCCCAGAGGCGCCGGATCTCGTCCATCTCCCGCTCGAGGGCCACCCAGGCCTGGCGCACCTGCCGGTCCTCCAGCGTGCGCCTCGCGGAGAGCTCACCCGGGTCCTCGACCAGGTCGTAGAGCTCGACGCTCACGAGCCGGGGTCGCGGGTCTCCCTCGAACTGGCTCCACAGCCGGATCAGCTTCTGGGTCGGCGTCCGCAGGCAGTCGTAGAGCCCGCGGCCGACGCCTCGCGCGGGGTCCTTCATCGGGATCACCAGCGACGAGACCAGCGGCCGGCTCTCGAGCTCGACGCCCTCGAGCGCGGGTCGCAGCGAGCGCCCGTGGGCCAGCTCGGAGGGCTCGAGCCCCGCGTAGTCGAGGACGGTCGGGAGCAAGTCAGAGAGTGAGACCTGCTGCGCGAGCCGATCGGGCGGCGCGGGGGCCGATCCGCGGGGGGGCACGACGAGCAGCGGTACGCGCAGGACCTCGTCGAAGAGCGTGCGGCGGTGACCGCGATCCCCGTGCTCGAAGAACTCCTCGCCGTGGTCCGCCGTGACGATGATGAGCGTCTCGTCCAGCCGCCCGCGGTCCTCCAGGTGGTCCAGGAGCCGTCCGATCGCGTCGTCCGTCCAGGCGACCTCGCCCCGGTAGAGCGAGCGTAGGTGCTCGAGGTCGCGGTCGGAGACCTGGCGCGGCGGTGACTTCGTGGCGTCGAAGATGCGCGGGTTCGTCCAGTAGTCCACCCCCGTGATGCTCCCGGCGTAGTCCGGGTCGAAGCGCGTGCCGAAGGGCGGCGGGGGGATGTAGTCGAAGTGCGGGTCGAAGAAGTGGGCGAAGAGGAAGAGCGGCTCGTCCTCCTCGACCTCGTCCAGGATCTCGCTGGCCCCATCGACGACCACGGGGGAGTTGACGAACTGGTTCGTGGGCTTCCAGCTCTGGAAGGCCTGGCGGCGCCGATCGAGGCTCTCCTCGCTCTCGAGGGCCTCCCGCAGGGCACGCTCGAGGACGTCGCCGCCCTGCATCGAGTTCGTGTAGCGCTCGAAGCCGCGCGCGAAGCCGTAGTCGCCGCTCAGGTACCAGCAGGTGTAGAAGCCCGCGGTCTGATAGCCGCCGCTTCGCAGGAGCTCCGGCAGCGTCGGCAGCTCGGGGTCCAACCGGATGTCGTCCTCCTGCACGCCGTGCAGGACGGGCGGCATCCCCGTGAACATCTGCAGGTGGGAGGGCAGGGTCCAGCTCGTCCCCGAGATCGCCTGCCCGAAGATGGTGCCGCGCTGCGCGAGCTCGCAGAGGTTGGGCGCGGTCTCCGGGTCGAGGAAGGTCAGGAAGTCGGCCCGGACGCTGTCCAGCGAGATCAGCACGACGTCGGGCCGGGAGGGCGCCGAGTCTCCCGAGCAAGCGGCGGCCGCGAGCAGGATCAGCGGAGCCGCCCGCGCCACCGCGGGTCGACGCCTCATTCCGCCTGCTCCCTCAGCGTCGGGCGTGGGATCGGCGTGGGCTCGAAGTCGTCGTCGACGGCCACCATCGTGACGGAAGCCTCCGTCACGTGGATGACCTCCGACGCGCAGCGGTGCTTGCGGGCCCAGACGTCGACCTGGATCTGGATCGACGTGCGCCCGATGCGCGAGGTCTCGGTGTGGAAGGAGACGAGGTCCCCGACCTGCACGGGCTGCTTGAACTCGACGTGGTCGAAGGCCACGGTCACGAAGGGGCAGTTGCAGTGGCTGCGGGCCTCGATGCCCGCGGCGAGGTCGATCTCGGCGAGGATCACGCCCCCGAAGATGGTCCCCATGGCGTTGGTGTCCCGGGGCATCATCGAGCGGCGGATGGCGGGGATCGTGGTGGGGGGGGTCTCGGGCATGGGGGCAGGGCTGGAGGGCCCGCACCCTAGCAGGGAACGGGCCCGGCGACTGCGTCCGCGACTGCATGACCCGGGCCTTCACGGACCTCGCTCGGAAGCCCCCGCAAAGCCGCGGCCATGAGGGCGGAGAAGGGTCGGAGCTCCTCCACCGCTCTGGCTGGCGGCGAGGGGGCGACTCGGGCGATGCGTATAAGTCATTATTTGATAGTCGATTGTGGCGGTATGAGTCTCGGTCGTCCGTTCCGCCGGCCGGCGATTCCGGGGCGATTCAAGAGCCAGGGATCCCAGAGCCGATGCAACCCGAGCTTCCAGGCCCGCTCTCGGTCGTGCCCCCGTGCCCGACCGACTTCCGGGCCGCGGTCTGCGCTCCTCTCCGAATCGTCCCATGAGCCACCCGTACCGATCGACCGAGCCCGAGCGACCTCACCCGAGGGCGCTCCCGCGGGCCCGGCGCGCAGGCGCGCGGTCACCCTCGTCCCGCAGGGGGATGACCCTGGTCGAGCTGATGATCTCCGTGATCATCCTGACCCTCTGCTGCGGCATGCTCGCCAGCACGCTCTCGGCGACCAGCGTGCACCGCGACCGCAACCGCGAGCGCGGCATCGCCGTCGAGGCCGCGCGCGGCGTCGTCGAGGACATGCACAACTGGACCTTCGGGGCCATCTACCTGATGTACAACGACGACCCGGCGGACGACCCCGACGGGCCGGGGACCGCACCGGGGAAGCACTTCGCCGTGGAGGGGCTCAGGCCCATGGCGGACGACCCGGACGGCTTCGTCGGTGAGATCTGCATGCCCGCGGAGAGCGGTCCGCTGCTCGAGAACGTGGTGGACGCCGACCTCGGGATGCCGAGGGACCTCAACGGCGACATCCTGATCGACGACGAGGACCACTCCGGCGACCACATCATCCTGCCCGTGCGCATCGTCCTGCGCTGGGACGGCGTGGGCGGTGAGCGGGTCATCACGATGGACACGCTGCTCGCGGACTGCCAGAAGCTCAAGTGACCCCCCTTCTCCGACACCGACGCCGCGTGAGTCGGTCCCCGGGGACCGCCGGCTTCACCATGCTCGAGGTCATGATCGGCTTCGCCGTCCTGATCATCGTGCTGGGGAACATCCTGATGCTCCAAAACGCGAGCGCGGACGCCTACGAGTCCGGGGTCTTCGGGAGCGTGCTGGAGGACAAGGCCGAGGCGACGATGGACCGCATCGCCCTGGCCGTGATGTCGACGAGCATCGAGGACCTGGACGAGGTCCTCGCGGCGCCGAGCTTCGTGGACGAGATCGACTACGCGGTGGTCCTCGACGTCGTGGACGGCGAGCCCGTCATGGGCCTGCCCGAGAAGATCGAATTCGCCTCGGAGACGGGTCAGATCGTCTGGACCCGAGACCCGGGCGCGGCGCAGGAGATGGAGGTGTCCTGGAGCCGCCACGTCTCCGGGATGCTGGAAGGGGAGAGCGCCGAGCCGAACGCAGAAGACGACAACGGCAACGGGGTCGTGGACGAGAGCGGCTTGGCGTTCAACCGCGACGTCAACCAGATCATGATCCGACTGACGTTGTCGCGCAGCGACAGCAACCACGTGGAGTACACGCGCACGCGGAGCCGTCGTGTGACCTGCCGGAACTGAACCAGAGCCAGGGGAACGGGAATGAGACTCGACAAGAGGACCGTGCAGCGAGGAACGAAGAGCGAAGGGCGCCGTGGAAGCGCCCTGCTCGTGTCGATGGTCTTCGTCTTGATCGTGGCGGGGATGGGGGTCTGCATGGTGCAGCTCCACACCTCTCAGTCGCGCCGTCAGGAGGTCTCCATCGACCGGAAGCGCGCGATCTACCTTGCGGAAGCAGGCCTCGCCGAGGCCTTCCTCAGCGTGGCCCAGGGCAAGAGCGGCAACATCGCCTCCGCGGATCAGCTGGCCCTCGTCGGCGACGGCATGTACTGGGTCGAGGCCGAGCAGCTCGACGGCGGGCAGGTCTCCCTCACGAGCACCGGCCTGCACGGCAAGGGACGCTTCACCGTCAGCGCCGTTCTGCAACGCCAGCTCGACCCCGTCGCCTCGCGCGGGATCGCCGCCGCGACCACCGTGATCGTGGGGGAGGGCGCCGTCCTGGACGGCTTCTCTTCGGCCGAGGGCACCTACGCCTCCCAGGTGGACGCCGAGCTCGGGGACGGCTCGACGGGCAAGGGCGCCAAGATCTGCGCCGGGACAGACGTCGTGTTGGAGGGATCGTCGGGCGGCGGTGGAATGATGCAGCTCGTCGGCGGCGGGGGCGGCGACTCGAGCCCCGGAACGACGGTCTACGGCGACGTGATGCCCGGTCCCCAGGGATCGATCTCCATCGGTTCGGGCGTGACCGTGACCGGGAGCACGACCCCGGCGGAGAGCGAGGTGACCCTGCCGGAGATCGAGGTGCCCGACCTCCCCGACTGCTCTTCTCCGGACACGACGAAGAGCACGATCCAGACGATCGTCGGGGGTGAGTACGAGTTCGACGTCCTGGAAATCCCCAGCGGCAAGACCTTGCCGGTGGAGGGGCCCGCGAACATCGTCGTCTCGGAGTTCGTGCTCTCGAGCAACGCGACCCTCGCCGCGAACACCCAGGACGGCCCCGTCACCATCTACGTCACCGACCGCTTGTGGTTCGAGCCGGGCTCGGTCGTCGAGAACTCCACTCAGGATCCGCAGTGCCTGGTCTTCATGGTCAGCGCGGACGAGTGGCAGGACTTCGACGGGGACCGCGTGGCCGACGCCCCTGTGGACTTCCAGCCGGACGGCGAGCTCTTCGCCTTCGTCTATGCCCCTACGGTCGACTTCGAGCTGACGAGCGCGACCCACCTCATCGGCGGCGTCGCCGCCAACAGCGTGACCATCGGCGCGGGGAGCCGCGTGACCTTCGACGTCGAGCTCCGCAAGAAGGAGGTCGCGGTCAGCGGACTGCCCAAGCTCGTGGCCTGGCGCGTCGCCGACGTCCCGAACGTCCCGGTCTGCCAGAGCCCGCTCGACCCCTTCAGCTACCACCAGAAGAACGGAATCACGCCCATCGTGTCCGCCGACGCGCACGAGGAGCGTTACGTCGACATCCGGTATTACGACACGAACGGCGTGATCAACGGATTCACCGGCCTCGCGACCAACCTCGACTGGTCTCAGGTCGACCGGATTGCGGAGGTGCTCTGGGACAACGACGCCGTCGTCGACGGCGACGACGGGCAGGAGGCAATCGTGCCGGCCACCTTCTCCGCCAAGAACCTCGTGGAGCGGGCGACCAAGGGCCACGCCGTGTCCGTGAAGTGAGCCATGAGCGCTGCTGTCCGACTTGACTTCGAGCGAGCCCGGCGCGGAGTGCGCGCGGGCTTCGGCTCGTTGCTCATCGGGCTGGGCGCCTTGATCTGCACGACCCCGGGAGCGCGAGGTCAGGAGCCGGAGCCCCGGCTCGCCGGCCTCGAGCTCGTGCTGCACGAGGTGCACTCCAGCGGGCGGCTCGACGCCCAGGTCCTGCTCGACGCGCTCCTGATCGCAGGGCCCCGCGGCCAGGACGAGCTGATGGAGGCCCTCGGCCCCACCCGGGGCATCCTCGCCACCTCCCGGCGCACCGAGCTCGAGCGGGCCCTGGTGGGCGTGCCGCGGCTCGTCCTCGAGCGCGCCGAGATGCCCGGCCTCGCGCCACGACGCGTCGAGCTCGAGCGCCACATCGCCCTGCGCATCCTCGAGGAGCAGGGCTCGGCGAACGACCTCCAGCCCCTGATGCGGCTGGTCACGCCCCAGGACCCGAAGGACCGCCTGGATCCCCGGACGGCGCAGCGACTGACGCGCACCGTGGCGCGCCTGTCGCGGCGCGACGGCTCGACCCTGACGCGCCTGCGCCAGCTCTTCGGGTCCCTCGACCCCCGCTTGCAGCCGACCGTTCTGCTTGGTGTCGGAGAGGTCGAGAGCCCGGAGACCTTGCGCTTCCTGGGTGAGCAGCTCGGGGAGCACGAGCACCTCGAGCTGATCCTCATGGCCCAGATCGGTCGCATCGGCGAGGCACTCGGAACGCGGCCCGACGAGCGGACGCGGACGCAGCTCTTGATGGAGCTGGCGTCGACGAAGGTCGCCCGGCGCCGGGAGGCCTGCGTGGCCCTCGGCCGGCTCGAGGAGCCCGAGGCGACCGCGGACCTGATCCTCCTGCTCGACGACGACGACCCTGGCGTGGCCCACAACGCGCACTGGGCGCTCGAGCGCATCAGCGCGAAGCGGCTCGCCGCGGACCGCCTTCGCTGGCAGCGCTGGTTCGACGACGAACGCGAGTGGTGGAGCTCGCGGGCCACCCCGGTCTTCGCCGACCTGGAGAGCGGAGACCCCGTCGCCGTCTCGCGGGCCATCCGCGAGCTAGCGGCCCAGCGGCTGCACCGCGACCACTTGGCCTCGCGCCTCGCGCCCCACCTGCACAGCTCGAACGACGTGATCGTGCTGCAGGCGCTGGCGGCCCTCCGAAACCTCCGCTCACGGGCCTGCGTCGACGCCTTGGAGGGACTGCTCGGCCACGGGACGCCGAGGGTCGCCGAGGAGGCGCGAAGCGTCCTCGAGGACCTCCTGGGCGCGATTCCGGCGGGCTGAGGCCCCTCGCTCCATCTGGGGCGCCCGACCGTCCGGGGATTCCGGTCACTCGCCTCAGGAATGGCGTTGCCGGCGGTCGATCCCGAGGACGGCTCCGACTCCCCACCCGCACCGCCCGTCCCATGACGAAGCACAAGCGCAGGATCAAGCTCGTCGACCCCAAGCTGCAGATTCAGCTCACGCTGATCTTCGTCAGCCTCTCCGCCCTCGGGCTGCTGATCCAGTTCATCTTGTTCCAGTCGACCCTGAGTCGACTCGCCAGCGAGCTGCCCCACGACGGCGCGCGGGTGATGGACGCCGTCAACGGCAGCCTCCCCGGGGTGCTCGGGATCACCCTCATCGCGATCATGCCGCTCGTGTACGCCGTCGGCGTGCTGACGACTTTCCGCATCGCGGGACCCGTCTACCGCATGAAGCAGTACCTGCGCCAGGTCGCCGAGGAGGGCTACAAGGAGCCCGTGCGCCTGCGCAAGGGCGACAAGCTCGTCGACCTCGCCGAGCAGCTCAGCGCGACCCTCCAGAAGCTCTCCGAACACGAGCCAACTCGAACGTCAGGCACGGACGCGCCCGACGCCGAGGCCGCCTGAAGGCGGCGAGCTCCCAGTCCCCTCTCCGCTTTGCGAGCTCCTCTCCCCCAACTCGCACAGACCTCCCTCCGGTCCAAGATCCTCATGATCTTGTCCGTGGTGGTGGGGGTCTACGCCGTCAGCGACCACGTCATCCAGCGCTTGACGGTGCTGCGCTCCTTCCATCGCATCGAGCAGGCGCGGGCGCAGAAGACGACCGTGAGGGTCAAGGAGGCCCTCGAGGACGAGTTGCGTATCCTCGACGGTCGGGCCAGCGACTGGGCTCAGGCCGACGGCACGGCGGAGTTCATCGAGGGGCGTCGTCCCGAATACGCGGAATGGCGCTTGGACTCGGGCGTTCTCGACCGCGAGGGGATCGACGTGCTCTACTTCTGCGACGCGGGGGGGACGGTCCTCTGGGGGACCTACTTCCACCCCGACCGCGGCAAGGGAGCCGAGAGCCACGTCCTCGACGAACTCCCCGGCGAGGGCCAGAAGGTCGCGGACAGGCTCCTCACCGGCTGGCGCGCGGAGGACGTCGCCCGCGGAATCCTGCGCGAGCAGTCGGGCTTCCTCGATACGGACCTCGGCGCGCTGATGGTCAGCACTCGCAAGGTCAGCCGAAAGGACGGCGGCGGAACCTGCGGCCTAGTCGTGCTGGGGCGATTCATCTCCGAGAGCATGGTCGAGGAGGTCGAGAACCAGACGGAGGCCGTCGGGCTGAAGGTCTGGTTCCACGACGCGCAGTTCGCCGACCCCGCCGAGCGCGAGTACGTGGCCGCCTTCGCCGGCGAGCCGTGGATCACCGAGCGCGACGACGACTGGCTGCAGGTCTACCACCTGACCGACGCCCGCGTGGAAGATGCCGAGCTGATCCTGCGCGCGGATGTCGACCGCAGCATCTCGCAGACCGGGACGGACGCCGTGATGTACGCGCTCGTTTCGACCATCGCCGCCGGGATGGTGATCCTCTTGTTCCTCATCGGCTTGCTGCAGAAGGCCGTGCTGAGCCCGATCGGCGAGCTCATGCGCAACGCCGTCAAGATCGGCGCCGACGACACCGCCGACGTGAAGTTCGACCTCGAGCGCGAGGACGAGATCGGGGTCCTGTCGCGGGAGTTCGACGACATGATGGAGAAGCTCGCGGCCTCGCGAGCGGCCCTAGTGGACACGGCGCGGGAGGCCGGAAAATCTGAGATCGCCTCGGGGATCCTCCACAATGTCGGCAACGTGCTGAACAGCGTGAACGTCTCGTCCTCGATGCTCGCGAAGAAGGCCGAGGCGCTCGCGACCCAGGACCTCCAGGCCTTGAACGGGATCATCGCCGAGAACGCCGAGGACCTGGGCCGCTTCGTCGCCGAGGATCCGCGCGGCAAGCACCTCCCGCCCTTCCTCGACGCGCTCACCGAGCAGATGGCCAGCGGCAAGGCCGAGATCGTCGAGGAGATCAGCTCGCTCTCGAAGGGCATCGACCGCATCCGCGACCTCGTCAACTCCCAGCAGGAGTTCGTCTGCCGCAAGGAGGTCATCGAGAGCGTGAACCTCTCGCAGCTCGTGGACGAGGCCCTCGCCGTCAGCGAGAGCGCCGGCTCCTTCCACCGGGGCTTCGAGGTCGTGCGCGAGTACGGGGAGATGCCCAAGGTCCCCGTCGACCGCTACAAGACCCTCGAGATCCTCGTCAACCTGATCCAGAATGCGCGCCAGGCGATGGAGACCCCCGACGTGGAGTCGAGTCGCCTGACGGCTCGCATCCACGCGCCCGACGCGGGCCACGTGCGCATCGAGATCGAGGACACCGGCATCGGCATCGAAGCCGAGCAGCTGGCCAAGATCTTCGACCACGGCTTCACGACCAAGTCCGACGGCCACGGCTTCGGGCTCCACTCCGCCGCCAACGCCGCCACCGAGATGAGCGGCACCTTGACCGCCCACAGCGACGGGCGCGGTCAGGGGGCGCGCTTCGTGCTCGAGCTCCCCACTCGTATCCCTCAATCCGCCGGGGAAGAATCATGAATCGAGAAGAGAACCGCCGCATCTTGCTGATCGACGACAACGAGGCCATCCACGAGGACTTCAAGAAGATCCTCCTGCCCTCCGACGCTGGCCAGACCCAGCTCGACGACGCGCGGGCGGCCTTCCTGGGCTCCCCCGAGCCGGTGGCCGAGGAAACGCCGAGCTCTGGCTCCGGCGCCGATTCCGCGGCCTTCGAGCTGCACTCGGAGTTCCAGGGCGAGGACGGCTACAAGGCCCTCTGCGCTGCCTGCGATGAGGAGCGCCCCTTCGCGATGGCCTTCGTCGACATGCGCATGCCCCCCGGCTGGGACGGCGTGCAGACGATCGAGAAGCTCTGGGAGCGCGACCCCGACCTCCAGGTCGTCGTCTGCACGGCCTTCTCGGACTACACCTGGGACGAGACGGTCGAGCGCCTCGGGCAGAGCGACAAGCTCTTGATCCTCAAGAAGCCCTTCGACTCGATCGAGATCTCCCAGCTCGCCTCGGCCTTGACCGAGAAGTGGAATCTCAGGCGCCGGGAGCGCGCCCTCTTCGACGAGGCCAAGCGAGCGGAGCAAGAGGCTCGCGCCTACGCCTCCTCCCTGGAGACGGTCAACCGCGCCCTCGTGACCTCCAAGGCCGCGGCGGACATGGCCCTCGAGATGCGGACTGAGTTCCTGGTCCAGGTGAGCAACGAGGTCAACGTCAGCCTCAGCGAGGTGCTCGGCCAGGTCGAGTCCATCGCCCAGGCGGCCGAGTCGTCGGAGATGACGAACGAGCTCGCGAACGCCCTGGACGTCAGCCACCACCTGCTGAGGACCATCGACGAGGTCCTCGACGTGACGGCCCTCGAGCAGGGCAAGAGCAGCCTGGAGACGACCCGCTGCTCGCCCGAGCAGGTCGCCGGCGAGATCCTCGAGGAGTTCCGCGAGCAGGCTACGGAGAAGGGCCTCGAGCTGCGCGTGGACTGCGAGTCCAAGATCCCCGAGACCATCGAGACCGAGCCCTTCCGCCTGCGCCAGATCCTGCGCAACCTGCTGGAGAACGCGATCAAGCACACCGATTCCGGCAGCGTCACGCTGCACGTCAAGACCGGCCAGACGGAGGACTGGCAGCGACCGCGGCTCGAGTTCGAGGTCCAGGACACCGGCAGCGGGATCCCGAAGGAGCAGCTCGGCGCGATCTTCCAGCCGGTCGAGCGCGGCCAAGCCGACAGCGGGCGCTCGAGTTACGGCTTCGGCCTGGCCCTCGCGCGGCGCTTGGCGGTCCTCCTCGAAGGGGACATCTCGGCGCGCAGCGAAGAGGGGCAGGGGAGCGCCTTCACCCTGGTCCTCGAGTACGGCGGCGTGGCCCGCGAGGCCGCGGCCTAGTCCGGAGTCAGGACTACCTGCGCACCAGGAAGGACTCCGCCTTCTCGGCGGGGACCGGCGGGCTGATCAGGTAGCCCTGGATCTCGTCGCACTGGAGGACCTTCAGGAAGGCGAGCTGGTTCTCCGTCTCGACGCCCTCGGCGATGACCTTCATGTTGAGGCTGCGACCCATGAGAATGATCGAGGTCGCGATCGCCGCGTCGTCGGCGTTGGCCGTGATGTCCCGCACGAAGGAGCGGTCGATCTTCAGCGCGTCGATCGGGAAGCCCTTGAGGTAGCTGAGGGAGGAGTAGCCCGTCCCGAAGTCGTCGATCGACAGGTGGATCCCGCTCGCCTTGAGTCGCTGAAGCGTGTTGACCGTGTCCTTGAGGTCGTGCATCAGCATGCTCTCGGTGACCTCGAGCTCGAGCTTGTCGGCGGGCATGCCCGTGCGCTCCAGCACCGCGGCGATCGTCTCGCACAGCTCGGCCTGGCGGAACTGGACCGCCGACAGGTTGACGGCCATGATCGGCGGGGCGAAGCCGGCGCTCTCCCAGGCCTGGCGCTGGGCGCAGGCCGTCTCGAGGACCCACTCGCCGATCGGAACGATCAATCCCGTCTCCTCGGCCAGGGGGATGAATTGGGCGGGGGAGACCATGCCCAGCTCCGGGTGTTGCCAGCGCACCAGGGCCTCGAAGCCGACCACCGCGCGCGTGTCGATGTTCACCTTGGGCTGGTAGTAGACCGTCAGCTCGTCGAGCTCGATCGCGTTGCGCAGGCTGCGCTCCAGCGTCAAGCGCTCGAACACCCAGCGGTTGGTCGACTCGGTGCGGAAGCTGAGGCTGTGGCTGTCGTCCTGCTGGGCGATCGCGGCGGCCTGGTCCGCTTGCTCGAGCAGGGTTGCGCCGTCGTGGCCGTCGCCGGGGCTGGTGGAGATGCCGATGTGAGCCGCAACCTGGTGCTCGCCGCACTCCTGGCTCAGGAACTCGTGGATGCGGTACCCCAGGCGCGCTGCGTCCTGGATGCGCTCGAGCTCGGGGACCATCAGGGCGTAGCGCTCCGGCTGGACGCGGCTGATGACGATCTTGCCCTTGGGGTGGCTGATCGGGCCCTCCTCCTCGAATTCGCGCACCGCGCGGCCGAGGTAGTGACCGAACTCCTCGCCGAGCTCGCGACCGCCGGCGCTCAGGCGCACGGAGAGGACGCAGACGCTCTTGCCGCTCTGGCGCGCCTGCTCGACCGCGACCGAGACCAGGCGCGGGAAGACGGCCGGCGTTGCGATCGTGCGCGGCGAGGCGAATTCCGCGCCCGGATCCTCGGCGAGCAGGCGGCTGCCCACGAGGCCCTCGACGTAGGCGAGGGCGCTGTCGAGGCGGCGCTCCAGGAGCGAGGGGTGGATGGGGTCCTCGAGGAACTCCGTCGCGCCGGCGTCGCAGGCGGCCTCGAACCACTCGGCGTCACCGCCGTCGTGGAGCATCACGATCGGCGTCAAGTGGGGGAGGCCGGCCTCCCGCAGCTCGCGGCAGAGCTCGACGGCTCGTTCGGGGCCGTCTTGGCTGTCGATCAAGACCAGGCTCGGCGGGTCCTCCCGCACGGCCTCCGTGGCCAGGGCCCAGTCCTTCCTCGTGAGGCAGGTCCCCGAGGCGGCGAGGGCCTGCTGGAGGGACTCGAGGTGGCGCTCGGGCTTCTCGGAGACGAGGATCAGGGAGCGCGGAGAACAGGAGTTGGAGGTCATCGGGGGCGCCGGGGGACGGAGAGTGTCGTGGAAGGCATTTCGACCCCCCGCCAGACGGCCCTGAACGACCGGGGGGCGATTGGCGGGCGGCGGGTCGCGAGCGGGAATGGCCGTCCATCGGGTTAGGATCCGCGCCAGACCATGGAAGCTGGATTCCACGCGAGGCGGGGGGCCCTGGAGGGCCCGCCACGGGCCTGCTGGCCCGGACAGCCCGGTCGAAGGACCGATTTCGCCCTAATCAGGGTTAGCTCTCTCGCCCCGATAGGGGATGGGGGCGGTCCGCGATGCTGAAGTGGCTCTCGCGGCTGGCCCTGAACGCGAGCCAGCTCCTGCTGGTCGTGGCGGGCCTCGTGGTGGCCGGCGCCGCGGCCCTCGAGGTCGGCACGCGTTTCGGCCTCTCCGAGTGGGCGCTCTTCGCGGGGGGAGTGTTGCTGCTCTGGTTGGCCTACCTCCCCCTGGAGTTCGCCCTCGCGGCCGGAGCCTGCGCCCTGCTGGGTGCCCTGGGGAGCTCGGCCTGGTGGTGGTGGCTCGCCGGGTCCCGCCGGGAGGATCCAGACGCGATCTGGATCGGGCTGGCGGTCGGCCTGTCCGTTTCGGGCTTCCTGCTCGCGCAACGGCTCGAGCTGTACCGGCGGGGATGGAGAGGGGCGCTGGTGACCCTGGGCGGACTGCTCGAGCTGCTCGCTCTCGGCAACGCCCTCGGGCTCGCGCTCCTCGTCGCGCCCTTCGCCGAGGCCGTGAGTCGGACCGTCTGCCTCCAGCTCCTCGCCGCCGCGATCTTCGCTCCCTTCGTCGCCGACTTCCTGCTGTTCCAGGGCAACCGGCGTGGGACGCCCAATGCCAAGCACCTGCTCGGTGGCCTCTGGATCGGGACCTACCTCGCCACGGCCCAGGGCAGCCTCTTCGGGCTCGTGGCTCCTTGGGCCTGGCTCACGGGCAAGGGGTGGGGCTTCGTGCGGCGCGCTTGCGCCGCCGGCATGCGCTTCATGTTCGACTCCTTTCCCTACGGACGACTGGAGCGCGAGGGAGTCGACGCCGAGGCCTTCGCGCGTCCCGCGGTGATCGTCAGCAACCACCAGTCGTCGGCGGACATCCCCCTCGTCCTCGGCTTGCCCGCGGACGTGCGCCTGCTCGTCAGCCGTCGCGTTTGGCGCACGCCCGTGCTCGGCGTCGGCGCGCGCCTGCTCGGGCACCTGCCCGTCGAGAGCGGGAGCCCCGAGGTCACCTTCGAGCGCGCGCGGAGCTGCCTCGAGGCGGGGGCGAGCCTGCACGCCTTCCCCGAGGGCACGCGCTCGGAGGGCGCCTGGCCCAATCGCTTCCGGCGCGGGGCCTTCGAGATCGCCTGCGAGCTCCGGTGCGACGTGCTGCCGGTGGTACTCGTCAACACGCGCTCCTGCGTACCTCGCGACGCCTTTTGGGTCGGGGATTTCCGGATGACGGTCCGGGCACTGCCGCGGGTCACGGCGGAGGACTTCGACTACGGCCTGGGCGCGCGCGCCCTCGCCAAGCACGTCCAGGGCCTCGTGCGCGACGAGGTCGAGCGCGAGAACCGCCGCCTCTACTCGGACCCCGCCTACCTGGAGGCCCAGATCGCGAGCCTCTACCGCTACCAGGGTCGGCGCCTGCGGCGTGAGCTGCGCCGGCGCTTGCGAGCCGGCCGCGGCTCGGAGGAGTTGATCGAAGTCCTGAGCGACAGACGCCACCTGCTCGTGGTCGAACGGGGGCCCGGCGGGCTCGGCCACTTCGTGTCCCTCCCGAATCTGCGGCTGCGCTGCGTGGACTACCTGCCCGACGGCCGGTTCCTGGCGGCGGCGCGACGCAGCGCGGCCGGCAACAACCGCCTGCAATTCGTCGACGAGGCCGGACGCCCCTCGCCTGGCACGGGCTTCGACGCCCTGGCCCTCGGACGGGGCTGCGCGCTCTTCGAGCTGCATCCCTGGCTCGAGGTCGCGCCGGAGGGGACGCTCTTGATCCTCGAGGAGGCCGCGCCCGAGCTCGCGGAGGAGCTGCGCCTCTTCGACTTCGAGCCGCGCGAGGGAAGCGCCAGGACCTGGGAGCGCCGCGCGACTCGCGCGGGCGCTCCCGCCTGAAGTCTGGTCGCCGTCGACGGCGCACCGCGGACGCGGCCTCAGGCTCGCTTCTGCGAGAGCTCTTGCGCGGGTCTCGGGCCCTTCGCTCCGGGCGCCATCGCCTGAAGGCTCTCCCGGATTCGTGCGCTGAAGGCCGCGCGGTCGAGCTCGAGGTAGTCCTCGGGGGAGAGCTCCGGCCCGAACTCGACCAGGATGCTCCGCAGGCCCGCGATGGGGCGGAAGGGCGAGGTCTTGGTGGAGACGCGCTGCATCCCGGAGATGAAGACCGGCACGATCGGGACTCGCGCCGCCTGGGCGATGGTGTAGACGCCCGGCTGGCAGGGGCCGACCCGCTCGCCGTCGCCGCGAGTGCCCTCGGGGAAGAGGATCAGGTCGAAGCCTTCGTGCGCGCGACCGTAGGTCTGCAGTCGCCGCAGGAGCTCCCGGTCGGAGCGGCCGCGCTCGATCAGGAAGCCGACGCGCGAGCTGAGCAGGTTGCGCAACCAGGAGCCGCGCCAGACCGCGGCGTCGCCGAGCACCAGGATCGGCAGTCGAGCCCGCGACCAGAACACCCCGCCCAGGAGGATCGTGTCGAGCAGGCTGACGTGGTTCACCACGAAGAGCCGCCGCTCCGGGGCGACCCGCTTCATCCCGAGGATGCGCCGCGCGTAGGGCAGCACGAAGAAGAGGTAGCAGGCGAGGCCCAGGAAGAGCTGGGCCGCGACGTGCCCCGAGCGGCCCGCGAGCTCCGCGCGCGACCCGGAAGAGTTTTCCGCCTGCATGCGGCCCGAGTCTATCCGTTGCGGTCGAGGCTGGCGAAGCCCCCCGACGCGACTGGGGTGGCCAGGGGGGAATCGGGTGGATTGCCCGGGTGGCCTTCACTCCGTGCCCGAGACGGTCGAAAGCGATGAGTCGGCCTCTCCCCGGGCCGCCTTTCAGGACCCTCCCCATGCCCGACAGCTTCATCGGCCGCCAAGCGATCTACGATCGGGGGCTGGAGGTGCACGGCTACGAGCTCCTGTACCGGGACACCCCCGAGTCGGACACGGCCGACTTCGTGGACGGGGACCACGCCACGGCCACCGTGGTCGACAACGCCTTCTTCGAGATCGGCGCCCAGAACCTGGTGGGGGACACCTTCTGCTTCGTCAACCTGACGGAGGGCTTCATCACCGGCCGCCTGCCCCTGCCCCTGCCGCCGGAGCGGATCGTCGTCGAGGTGCTGGAGCACGTCCTGCCCTCGCCCGAGGTCCTCAAGGGTCTGCGCGAGCTGAAGTCGCAGGGGGCGCGCATCGCCCTCGACGACTACGTGGAGCGCGACGGGGACGGACCCCTGCTCGAGCTCTGCGACTACGTCAAGATCGACCTCTCGGTCCTCGACCATGAAGAGGTTGCCGCCCTGGTGCAGCGCCTCGAGCCGCACGAGGTGGCCCTCGTGGCGGAGAAGGTCGAGTGCGAGCGCGACCTCCAGGTCTGCCGCGACCTGGGCTTCGACTACTTCCAGGGCTTCTTCCTGACCCGGCCCGAGACCCTGCGGGGCACCAGCATGCCCGCCAACCTCGCGGGCCTCTTGCGCATGCTGCAGGAGTTGATGGAGCCCGACGCCGACCTCGACGACATCGCGGACATCATCGGCCGCGATCCGGCCCTGGCCCACAAGCTCCTGCGCTACTCGAACTCCGCCGCCTTCGGCCCCGAGCAGCCGATCTCGACCCTGCCGCAGGTCATCGTGCTCCTCGGCCTGCAGATGGTGCGCAAGATCGTGAGTCTCCTGCTGCTCGTGGCGATCGACGATCGCCCCGGGGACCTGCTCGACCAGACGATCGTGCGCGCCCGCATGTGCGAGCTGATCGCCGAGGCCTTCGACGACTCCGAGCCCGGCCGCTTCTACACCGCGGGCCTCTTCTCGACCCTCGACATCCTGACCGGGACGACCATGGAGGCGGCCATCGACGGCCTGCCCTTGGCGGAGGAGCTGCGCTCGGCCCTGCTCGAGGGCACGGGCGTCCTGGGCGAGGTGCTCGAGTGCGTACGGGCCTTCGAACGGGCCGACTGGGATCGAGCGCGCTTCCCGGGCCTCGAGGCGAGCACGCTCAGCGGGCTCTACGCCCGGGCGGTCACCTACAGCCAGGAGCTGTGGGGGAGCCTGCCGCCCGAGGCGAGCGCGGCCTGAGCCTCCCGCCGCGCGCGGCGCGCGAATGGGGGCTTCGGGGTTCATCCCCGCGCGCCCCGTATGCCAATCTCTTGGCATGCAGCCCGAGCCCCTTCCCCGCCGTGGCGGCCGTGCCCTCGCCGCCGTCCTCTCCCTGATCCCCGTCTCGCTCCTGATCCTGGTCACCGCCTGCGGGTGCTCCGAGGCGCCGAAGGACGACACTTCGCTCGAGGATCTCCTCGCGCGCGAACGCGTCGCCCACTGGTTCACCAAGGAGCGCATGACCCAGGCCCGCGAGGCCCTCGCGCCCCTCGTGGCGCGCGAGGACGCCACGGCCGGGGACCTCTTGCGCGCGGCGGCCATCGAGTACGCGCTCTCCGAGGGCGACGTCGCGGATGGCTATCTGGCGCGGGTGGAGACCCTCGAACCCGACTCGCCGGCGCTGCACTTCCTGCGCGGGCAGATCGCGCGCGAGTCCGGCGACCCCGAGCGCGCCGCCGTCGAGCTGCGGCGGGCCCACGAACTGGCCCCGGACGATCTGCCGACGATGTACCTCCTGGCCCAGGCCTTGCGGGACCTCGACGAGTACGAGGAGGCCGAGCGGCTCCTGCGGGAGGTGATCGGCGTCGGCCTCGAGAACGGCCAGAGCTGGTACGTCTCGGCCGTCTTCTCCCTCCAGCGCATGCTCCTGATCGATGGCCGCCAGGAAGAGGCGGACGAGCTGTCGACTCGCCTCGAGGAGTTGAAAGCGGCGGGCCTCCAGCCCCTCGCGCCCCAGAAGACGCGCATGGGGACCTTCGGCGCAATCGCTCCCCCCGAGCCCGGGGGCAACGTCGTGCCGCAGCCCGCGGCGAAGCTCGCCTTCGAGCGCGGCGCCCTCGACCTGCCGCTCCTGGCCGGGGCGGTGGAGCTCCGGGCTCACGACCTCGACGGGGACGGGCGGATGGACCTCTTGGCGCGCCTCGCCGACGGCCTGGCGGTCGCCGTCCAGACGCGCGACGGCTGGCGCAGCGAGCGTATCTTCGAGGGGGCGGTGGACCTCGTGCGCGCCTTCGACCTCGACAACGAGCCCGAGGCGGATCAGGAGCTACTCCTCCTTTCCGGCGGCGCGCTGCACGTCCTGAGCGAGGGCTTCGACGGCTGGGAGGAGCTCCCCGTGCGCTTCCCCGAGCTCCCCGGCGTTCCGTCGGACGTCGAGCCCGTGGACTTCGATCACGAAGGCGACATCGACCTCTTCCTCGTCGGCGACTTCGGCGCGCGCCTGTGGCGCAATGACGGCGCGTGGGTCCTGGATCCGGAGGGAGAGGTCGAGCCTGGCGCCTACGTGGACGCGAGCACCGAGGCGAGCCTTCCGGCGGGGCGGGCCTTTTCGTGGGCCGCGATCGAGGACTTCGACGGCGACAACGACGTCGACCTCCTGTGCGGGGGTAGCGGGGGCGTCTTCCTCGCCGACTCCCTGCGGGCCGGGCGCTTCGCCGACGCGTCGTCGCGCTTCCCCGCCGGCGCGGGCTTCGCGGAGGAACCGGTCCTGGCGGACTTCGACGGCGACGGACGGCCGGACGTCTGGTGCGCGTATCCGTCGCAGCTCCTCTTCGGCACGGAGGACGGCGGTTTCCGCGCGAACTCGGCGACCGCGGTTCCCGTGGCCGAGGCAGGGGCGGTGGATCTCGACTTCGACGGCTCCCTCGACCTCGTGTGGGGCGGCCAGGCCCTACTCGCCGCGGGCCTCGAGCACGAGACGGCCGTCGAGCTCGTCGACGCGAGCGCGGGCTCTCCAGCGATCCTGGATGTCAACGGCGACCGCCACCTCGACCTCGTCTACGCGGCGGAGGGCGAGCTCGTCGTCTGGCAGGCCGCGGGGGAGCGGGGCAACTCCCTGCGCGTCGTCCTGCGCGGGAACCGTTCGAACAAGCGGGGGCTCGGCTCGCGGGTCGAGGTCCGCGAGGGGCGCATCTACCGGCGGATCTACTACCGGGGTGAGCCCGTCGAGGTCGGCGTCGGGGCCGCCGAGGAGGTGGACGTCGTCCGCATCACCTACCCCAACGGAATCGTCCAGTCCGCGATCGACGTGCCCTTGGAGAGCGAGGCGTTGATCGACGACCCCGACGCGGCCTTCGACGAGTTCAGCGAGCCCACGAATCAGGTGGGCTCCTGCCCCTTCCTCTACACCTGGAACGGCGAGGAGTACGAGTTCATCACCGATGTGCTCGGGATCACGCCGCTCGGGCTCCCGATGGCCCCGGGGATGATGGTCCCGCCCGACCACGACGAGTTCGTCCTCGTGCGCGGCGACCAGCTCGAGCCGAAGGACGGAGAGTTCGTGATGCAGTTCACCGAGGAGCTGCGTGAGGTCACTTACCTGGACCGCATCCGCCTGGACGTCGTCGACCACCCTGCCGACGCGGACGTCTACCCGAACGAGCTCTTCAAGTTCCCGCCCTTCCCCGAGGAGCACCTGCACAGCGTCGTGGACCCCACGCCCGTCCTGCGCGCCACCGGCAGCGACGGCGCCGATTGGACCGCGAGCCTGCGTGAACTGGACGACGACCACGCGATCCCCTTCACGAACCAGCCACCCCAGTTCCAAGGCCTGGCCGAGCCCTGGTTCCTGGAGCTCGAGTTCGACCCCGAGCAGCTGCGCGACGCGGAGACGCTGCGCCTCGTCATGACCGGCTGGTTCTTCTGGTCCGACGCGAGCTCGAACATCGCGGCCGCCGGTCACCCGGGCGTCGACTTCGTGCCCCCGATCCTGCAGGTCCCCGACGGTGAGGGGGGCTGGCGCGCCACCGGCCCGCCCGTGGGCTTCCCCGCCGGCAAGACCAAGACGATGGTCGTCGACGTCAGCGATCTCGGCCTGCAGGAGGTGCCGCGCCTGCGCGTGTTCTGCACCCTGCAGCTCTACTGGGACCGCATCCAGCTCGCCACCTGCGCGGACGACGCGGAGCGCGTGACGCGCTCCCTCGAGCCCGTCTCGGCGATCCTCAGCCGCCGCGGCTTCAGCGCGATCATCCCGACCGACAACCCGGGCCTGCCGGCGCGCTTCGACTGGAACGAGAAGGCGGAGCAACCGCGTTGGAACCCGCACCCGGGCCGCTACACGAAGCTCGGCGACTGCCGTCCGCTCCTGCACGAGGTCGACGACCGCTACGTGATCATGGGCACGGGTGAGTCCCTCGAGGTGCGCTTCGACGCCGAGGAGCTCCCGCCGGTGCCCGAGGGCTGGACGCGCGACTACCTCGTCTACCTCGACGGCTGGGCCAAGGACCGCGACCCGAACACCCTCGAGGCCCTAGAGGTCACGCCTCTGCCCTTCCACGGCATGAGCGGCTACCCCTACCGGGCCGACGAGCACTTCCCCGACACCCCCGAGCACCGAGCCTGGCAGGAGGAGTGGAATACCCGCGAGGCCGAGCCCTGGCTCGAGCCCCTCGCGTCGCACTAGGAGCGCGGCGCGCCGAGCTACTGCCGGGAGCGCCGCCGCTCCTTGAAGTCGTTGGCGAGGTCCCGGGCGCCGAGGCCCATCAGGACGCGGTTCGTCTGGCGGTAGCCGCGGCCCGGCCGGGCGATCCAGTGGCCGCCGGAGAGGGCGCGGGAGCTGTCGGCTCCAGCCCCCAGGCCCTCGAGGCGCCGCAGGTCGTCCAGCACGAGCTCGACCGCGGGCTCGCCGAAGTAGATCGCGCAGAGCTCGGAGCGCGGGTCGAGCAGCAAGCTGATCGGGAGGGGGATGTCGTCGTAGTCGGCGAGGATCTCGAAGAGCAGCGCCTCGAGGATCATCTCGTCGTTGCGGGATGCCGCGAGGGCCAGTTCGGCCAGCCCGAGCTCGTCGAGCACCGCTCCCGTGTCGATGGCCTCACCCTCGAGGGCGACCGGGCAGACCAGGCCGCCGAGGCCGAGGACCTCGCCGTGCACCGCCGCCAGGTCGCGCAGGAAGGAGAGCCCCGAGCGCGTGGCGGGGTCCCAGAAGACGAGCAGCTTCGCGCCCGGGAGCAGGCCGTCCATCCCGACTTTCCTGCCGTCCGCGCCCTGGAGCACGTAGCTGCGCAGGGGCATCGTCTCCGCCAGGACGAGGCGCTCGACGCCGCCGCTGCGCGGCCGCGCGGGGGAGTGGGGGGATTCCGCGAAGGGTGAGGCCGCGAAGCTCCACTCGCTGCGCTCGCCGCCCTCGCGCTCGAGGCGCCAGCCGCGGTCGGGAGCGAGGTCCTCGAAGCGCTGCACTTCGCCGTCGGGCCAGGTGACTTGCACGTCCACGGCTCCGTCCGCCTCTCCCAGCCCGAAGAAGCGGCGGTGGGAGGACTGGCCCAGGAGGCCCTCGCCGGCGTAGATGGTCTGGGTGACGACCTTCCCGTCGCTGCGCTCGACGGCGACGCGGGCGCCGATGGCGTCGATGGTTCCGAGGCGCCCCTGGAGGTCGATCACGACCCGGTGGCCGGGCGCCGGATGGGCGTTGCGCACGAGGCGCATGCGCGGGCCGGTGCGGTTGACGAGGATCAAGTCCTCGAGGCCGTCGCCGTCCCAGTCGACCCGCGCCGCGACGCGCCCGTCGTCGGGGAAGTCCACGTCGCTGATCGGCGAGACGTCGGCGAAGCTCCCGTCGCCCAGGTTCAGGTTCGCGATGTTGGGCTCGTTGCCGTGGTTGGAGTAGCCCTCCATGCGATTGAAGGTCGTCACCGCGGTCCAGTTGCGGTTGTACTCCTCGTCTCCGGGGCCTTGGTCGGGCGTCGTGCCCACCACCCCACGCCAAAAGAGGGTCTCCAGATCGACGGAGGACTCCGCCGTCATGAAGCCGTTGGGGACATAGAGGTCGGGGTAGCCGTCGAGATTCCAATCGTAGAAGAGCGCCCCCCAGGCCCAGCCGCCGTGGTGGACGCCCGCCGCTTCCGCGCTCTCGACGTAGCGGTCCCCTTCGCGGAGGAGGAGCGACATGCCGTTGGCCAGCTCCATGTGCCGCGGCCGCAGCCCGTCCTCGCCGCCCCGGTACATCGGGTCGCCGATCGAGCGCAGGCCCGGGGCCGAGAACATGTTCGTGACGAAGTAGTCGAGGTCCCCGTCGAGCTCGACGTCCGCGCCGCTGATCCCCATACCGGTCGCCGCGTCGAGCATTCCGAGCTCCTCGGCGCGGTCGACGTAGCCGTCATCGGTCTGGATGTAGAGGTTGTTCGGCCCGAAGTCGTTGACGACGTAGAGATCAATGCGACCGTCGCCGTCGAAGTCGTCCCAGAGGGCGATGAAGCTGTAGCGCGGCTCGCCGGCGGTCAGGCCCGTCTCTTCGCCAGCGGAGGTGAACTCTCGCCCGCCCTCGTTGCGCCAGTAGAGATTCACCGCGCCGTTCGTGGCGTTGTGGTAGGGGACGGGGATCGCCTCCTCGGTGCTGCCGGTCAGGTAGCGCGAGCAGTAGAGGTCGAGGTCGCCGTCGAGGTCGGGGTCGGCGGCGCTGATCGAATAGATCGGCGCGGGGCTCGGCCCGGCGAGGTAACCGCCCACCTCGAAGTCCCCCGTTCCGTCGTTCCAGAAGAGCAGCAGGTCCGCCTGGCGGGCAACCGCGAGGTCCAGGTCACCGTCCCCGTCGAGGTCGGCCAGGAGGCAGCCGCGCGTCGTGTCCAGGACGTCGACCGCCGCCTCGGGGGCACCGTCGACGACGCTGCCGTCGGGCTGGTGCAGCAGCAGCCGGTTGGGGAAGCCGCTGATGGCGGAGAGGTAGACGTCCTCCAGCCCGTCTCCGTTCACGTCGCCGAGGGCCATGCCCAGCATCCCCGTGCCGAAGGAGATGCGCCGGCGGTCGGCCCACTGGTCGTAGTCCTCGCAGCCCAGGGCGAGCTCGCGCTCCCAGAAGGGGAGCGGCTCGAGGACGGGGCCGGTGATCGACTGGAAGGTGGACGCGCTCCGCTCGACGCGGCGGCTCGTGGCGACTTCCAGGGCGACGAGCAAGGGGGGGACCCCGTCGCCGGCTTCGCGCTGGCGAGTCGTTGCGCGGGTGTCGATCATCACGGGCACGGCCCCGGGCGCCACGACTCGCAGCTCGACGTCGCACTCCCAGAGGCCGCCGCCGAGGTCCTGGACGCCGATCACGGAGGCCGCGACCTCGGGCGCGTCCAGCTCCTCGAGGCGCGCGAGCAGGGACTCGAGGTCTTCCTTGTCGGCCTCTGCCGTCGACGCGTCGCGGACCACGAAGGAGCCGTCGTCGAAGCGCGGCTCCTCGGCGTGCGCGAAGAGCCCGGTGAAGCCCGCGAAGTCCTCGGCCAGCCGCGCCCGAGCGGCCTCGCGGTCGCCCGCGAAGAGCGCGCGCACCAGCTCCTCCAGGCCGCGCTCGACGCGCACGGCGACCCGTTCGGTGGCGCTACCCTCGCGCTCGGGGTCGATGCGTTCCCGCAGGGGATCGGCCCACTCCCCGATCTGCGTCCGGTGACCGGAGAGCGTGCGTCGCTCGCCGCGGAGCTCGACGTCGACGTCGAAGCTGCGACGGGGCGCGGTCTCCTCGCTCTCGGCACTGACGTCTCGGACTCCGGTCTCCGGCGTGGAGGCCGGGGCCGGCTCGCCTTCGGAGGCGCCGCCGCAGGCGCCGAGGAAGGCGACTCCCGCGAGCCAGCCGAAGAGGCCGTGGGAGCGCGGGCGGCGGCCGAGAGGAGAGGGAGGGGGAAGCGACACGGAGGGGGAATCCTATGGACGACCCAGGTTCCTCACAAGTTGGCGCGGACTAGCGGAAAGCGGCGCAGTTGGCGCAAGCGCAGTCCGGATCGATCCAGGCCGCCGCCGGCGCATCCCCGGCCTCCTCGCCGCCGACGTAGCCGAGCTCCGCGAGCTGGCGCTGGACGACGTCGGCGTCTCCGCGCGCCGCCTCGTCCCAGCTTCGGCGCTCGGCCGCGACGAGCCAGGCCACGAGCTCGGCGCGCAGGCGGGCCGTGAGCTCGGGCTCCTCCGCGCTCCGGTCGTTCCGGCAGGCCTCGTCACTGGGCACGTGGTAGAGGCCGACGGCGTGCAGTTCGGCGCGACCGCGCCGCAGGGCGAGGCGCAGCATCCACTCGTCAGTCAGCGCGGCGGCGCTGTAGCCGTTGGCCTGGATGGAGAAACGCACCCCACCCTTCTCGCCCCCTCCCTCGAGGACGTTGCGTCCGGGAAAGTCCACGCCCACGTGCCCCGCGAGATCGAGCAGCGTGCGCCCCACGTCGATCTGCCGCACGGGCTCTTCCCGCCGTTCACCGCCCGGGAGGCCCGGCGCCTTGAAGATCAGGGGCACCGCGATCGTGGAGGGCGAGAGGTCGCGGTGGCTGAAGCGGTACTCGCCACCGTCGCGCAGGGTCTCCCCGTGGTCGGAGGTGAAGGCGATCGTCCCCGCCCAAAAGCGCTCGAGCTCGAGCAGCTCCGACAGTCGCCGGTCGACGTAGCTGACCTCCGCCTTGTAGGCCGACTCGGTGTAGACCGGGTCCGCGATGGTCGGGTCCCAATCGGGGGCCAGATCGTAGTCCGCGACCGGCGAGCCAGGGTCGCGGGGCTTCAGGTCCTCGGGGTAGTAGAGGTGCAGGAGCTCGTCGGGGGCCTCGTAGGGGCTGTGGGCGTCGTAGACGTGTAGCCACACGAAGAGCGGGCGGCCCTCGTAGTCCGGCAGCCAGGCCATCAACTGCTCGAGGGTCTCCGCCGAGTCGCGCGCGGAGCGGTAGCCGGGGTTCGAATAGCGGTCGAAGCCCTGGCCGAGGCCCGAGAACTGGGAGCAGACCGGCGCGGCGCTGACGGCGGCGAGGGTGGCGTAGCCCTGTTCGGCGAAGCGCTCGGCCAGGGTCGGCGCCGTGTCGGCCAGGCGCGTCGCGTTGGCGACGATGCCCGTGTCGCGCGGGCTGAGTCCGGTGAAGAGGGCGACGTGGGAGGGCGTCGTGTTGTTGATCGAGGAGGTCGCGTCGAGGAAGGCCACGCCATTCTCGGCCAGCTTGTCCAGCCACTCCGTGCGCGGCCCCTCTTCGCCGGCCACGAAGCCGAGGTGGTCGGCGCGGTGGGTGTCGGAGCTGACGAGGAGCACCGTCGCTGGCTCCGGCCGCCGCGCGACGAGCTGCGGCTGGCCGAGGACTCCCAGCCGCGGCGAGCCGTCGGGACTGCGGACGCGGAACTCGACCTCGACCGCTTGACCGACGAGGTGCCCGACCGTGACGCGGACCTCCTTCCAGTTCGGCGGGCTCTCGAGGCTGCCGGCGAAGGGGAGGTCCATGTCGACGCGGTCTCCCTCTTCGGAGACGAGGCGCATCTCGAGCACCGGCGGCTCTCCCGCGCGGATGATGCTGCGGGGCGTGGCGTGGGAGAAGGCGAGCTCTTGATCCTCGCCCGTGACCTCGAAGCTCGTCCTCGCCCCGGCCTCCGTCGAGAGGCAGGTGCCGCGCCGCGCGTCGCTCCCGATCTCGACCAGCGTCCAGCCGCCGAAGGCCTCGAGGGGGAGCGTGCCGCCCAGGGGCACGTCCTCGATCGACACGCTCACGAGCCCCAGGGGCAGCTCGCCTGGCGGGATGTCGAGCACGATGCGATCGACCTCGATCGCCTCGCCCTGCACGGCCGGGAAGGTCATGCGCAGGGTCTGGAAGCCCTTGGACTTGATGATCTGCAGCTCGGCCTCGCTCAGCACCTCGCCGCCGCCGACCAGCTCGCCGCGGATCTTGAAGCCCTGGTTGCGCACGACCAGCTCGAAGGTGATCTGGGGCGTGTCGCGCAGGCTGAGGCTGGCGGGGATGTAGAGCCGGGTGGGCTCCTCGCGGTGCACGACCAGCACCGGCCGGCCCTCCAGCTGGAGGTATTGCGTCCTCGTCCCCGAGAAGTCCCACTGGTCGACGGCGCCCTCGACGCCGAGGGCGCCCCAAGTACGCATGTCGCGGGCTGCCGGAGCTTCGAGCCCGGTCGTGCCGCCCGGGATCGTGAGCGTGCCGAGGGGTTCGACCTCGAGGCGCTGGAGGGCGCCCGCCAAGCGCGGCTGCTGCGGAGGCGCGGCCTCCTCGCCCGACGAGCAGGCCGCGAGGAGCAGTAGAGCGGGGAGGAGGCGTCGGCGGTGGAGGAGAGGCGTCTGCTCGTGCATGCGCTGGCGGCCGGCCTCAGTCGGGCCGGAGCGATCGGGTCGCCAGCATATCCGGAAAGTAGCGCGCGACCGGGCGCCTGGGCTCGGAGTCCTCGTACATCGCGACGAGGTGGAAGCCCGCCGCGAGCTGGCCGCCGATCTGCTCGTCGAGGGAGTGGCTGTGCTCGAGGGTGTGCAGCTCGCGGCGCACGACCTCCAGCTCCTCGGGCGGCAAGCTCGCCGCGTCCGAATAGGGTAGGGGGAAGCGCACGACGACCTCGCCGCGGTCCTCCGCCAGGGGGTCGAAGATGTAGCTCGCCGGCGCCATGAAGCCCGCCAGGAGGTGCCCGCCGGGCCTCAGCACCCGGAAGGCCTCGTGCCACACGGGCAAGATCTCGGGGGCGTAGCAGTTCGAGACCGGGTGGAAGACGAGGTCGAAGCTCTCGTCCCCGAAGCGCGAGAGGTCGTGCATGAAGCCCTCCTCGGTCGCGAGCTCGAGCCCCTCGCGCTCGGCGACGAGACGGTCCTGGCGCAGCTGCGCAGGGGAGGCGTCGAAGACGGTGACCTCGGCCCCCGCGGCGGCGAAGATCGGTCCTTGCTGGCCGCCGCCCGACGCCAAGGCGAGGAGGCGCGCGCCGCGAAGCTCAGCGAACCACTCCCGGGGCACGGGGCGCGTCGACGTCAGCAGCACCTCCCACTCGCCGGCTCGAGCGCGCTCGATCACCTCGGGGCCCACGGGTCGCGTCCAGACGTCGCCCTCGCGGACGCGCTCGTCCCATCCTTCACGGTTGATCCCGCGGACGTCCAACGGCCTCAGTTTCCTTCCGCCGGCACGGATCGCGGGCGGCCGCGCAGCACGGGATGCCGCCCGCCGCCCGAGGAGTCGTAGGTCCAGTCCCCGGTGCGCTCGTCGAGGTGCAGGAGCAGCACGGTCGCCTCGTCGGGCTCGTGGCGGCGGACGGGCTCGAAGCGCTCACCCGAGTAGCGCGCGCCGGTCGAGACGCGAACCTCGTCGATGCGGCCGTCGAAGAAGGAGACCCCGCGGCCGGCCCCGTCGGTGTCCGCCCCGATGAGCAGCGGGACGCTGCGTTGCGTGCGCGGGCCCGCGGCGGCCCGGGAAGCGACCAGGTCGCCGTCCACGTACAGCCGCGCCTCGGCGCCGTCGTAGACCGCCGCGATGTGGTGCCACCAGCCGGTCTCGAGCCCGTAGTCGGGCGCCTCGAGGGAGACGTAGGCGCCGGCGACGTGCAGGTAGAAGGCCGGGTGTCCCTCATTCAGGAAGAAGCCGAACTCGCTGTTCTCGGTCTTGTTGACGAGGCCCGTGCGCCCGGCGTATCGATCCGCGTCGAACCAGCACTCGACGCTGAAGGGCCCGTCGGGGAGCTGCAGCTCCGCGTGGGGAACGGCCAGGCAGTCGTCCACGCCGTCGAAGTCGAAGGCCATCTCCCGCGCGGGGACGGCCGGCTCGGGCATCGTCGCCAGCTCGACCGGCACCCGCAGGCGGCGCGTGGGCAAGCTGAGCCGGTGGGTCTCCGCGAGGTAGTCCACCGTGAGCTCGATCATCGGCGAGTGGTAGGCGGCGTCTACGGGCGCCGCCTCGCGCCAGGCGTGGAAGCGCACCCCGCGCCGCTCGCCGGCGGGGAGGCGCAGGTGCTCGTGGTCGGGGCCGAAGCTCCAGCGGCCGTCGGGGCTGTTCAACACGAGCTCGAGCTCGATGTCGCGCTCGAGCGGATTGTGCAGCTCCAGGGCGACCGCGCCCTCCACCGGGCCCCCGAAGGAGAGGGTCGGGATCTCCGCGAATCCAGGCTGGAATTCGTCGATCAAGCGGCGCGCGGCGCGCGCGACCTCCTGGGTCACGAGGCGCGGGTCGATGGCCGCGCCGACCGGGAAGGCCGCCATGGCGATCCCCTCGTCGCGCACGGTCACCAGGTTCCAGTGGTGCAGGTAGCCGGCGCGTGGTGCGTCGCCGCCCTGGTGCCCGCCGACCGTCGCCAGCGTGAAGTACTCGATGCCGTCCCGAGCCCCGTCGTAGACCATGTGGTGGATGTGGCCGGCGAAGACGGCGGTCACGTTGCCCGCCGCGACGAGTCGCTGATGGACCTTCTCCCAATCGTCGCCGTACTTGCCGCCGTGCCAGCGGGGGTGGTGCAGGAAGACGAAGACGTGGCGCGCGTCCGCCGCCTTGGCGAGGGCGCCTTCGAGGAAGGCGAGCTGGGCCTGGCTCATGCGCTGGCTGGCGGGCTTGTTGAAGTTCTTCTCCCCCGTCAGCGGGTTGCCCTCGTCGGTGTAGAGCACGATGAACTCGCAGCCCTTGTGGCGAAAGGCGTACCACAGGGGGCCGAAGTGGCTCTCATAGTTCGCGTCGTGCTCACCCTCGGGCCGCCCCTCTCCGCGCCAGTAGACGTCGTGATTGCCGGCCACCGGGAACCAGGGGCAGGAGAGGCCGTCCATGATCCCACTGAACTCGTCGGCCTGGCGCTGCCACTGCGGGGTCCGGTTGTAGCCCTCGACCAGGTCTCCGACGGTCATCACGAGGTCGGGGTCGACGAGATTCACGTCCTCCACTGCCTGGGCCAGGATCTCCACGCCCTCGACGGGCCCGCCCGTGCGGTCGCCGAAGATCGCGAAGATGAAGCTGTCGTCCTCCTCGGCCAGGGGCAGGTCGGCTGCGCCCTCCCGGTCGGTGTTGAAGCGATCGTCTTGGGCCAGGGCGGACGCGCCCAGGGCCAGGAGGGAGAGCGGGAGGATCGAGAGGGTTCGCATCGTCAGCCGGCTTCGAAGAGCTCCTGTTGTTCGGGGGACGCTCCCGCCTCGAGGCGGAGCAGGGCGCGCTTGCGCTCGAGACCTCCGGCGAAGCCCGTCAGGCTCCCGTCCGCCCCGATCACGCGGTGGCAGGGGACGACGATCGGGATGGGGTTCTTGCCGTTGGCGAGGCCGACGGCGCGGGCCGCCGTGGGCCTCCCGATCCGCCGCGCCAGCTCACCGTAGGAGATCGTCTCGCCCCGCGGGATGCGGCGCAGCTCATTCCACACGCTTTTCATGAAGTCCGTCCCCTCCGGGGCGAGGGGCAGGTCGAAGTCCTCCCGCTCGCCGCGAAACCAGGCCTCGAGCTGCTCGCGGGCTCGCACGAGCTGGGCTCCGCCCCGGGTTGCGCCTGGCGGGAGCTCGTGCCCGCCCGCCTCGGGCTCGAAGCGGATCTCGTGCAGAGCCTCCTCGTCCCCGAGGAGCAGTAGCTGGCCGATCGGGCTGTCCAGGAGCTCGTAGTGCTTCATGCTCGTCCCTCGCTCATCGTCTTCCAGAGGCCCATGGCGGCGTAGGCCCGCCAAGGTCGCCATGCCTGGGAGCGTCGTTCGAGCTCCCGGGCCGTGATCGTCTCGCCTCGCGTGGCGAGGGCCTTGCGCAGCACGAGGTCGCCGCTCGGGAAGGCGTCGGGGTCGCGCAGTCCGCGCATCAGGACGTAGTCCGCGGTCCAGGGGCCGACGCCGGGCAGGGCCAGCAGGGCGGCGCGCGTCTCTTCGGGATCCGCGCCGGGGGCGAGGTCGAGCTCGTCCTCGACCACCGCACGCGCCAGGGCGCGCAAGGCCTCGCGCCGCGCCCCGGGCATGCCGACGCCCGAGAGGTCGCCCTCGAGCAGTTGCTCGGGGGTGGGGAAGAGACGCCGGAGCTCTCCGCCGGGCGGCTCGAGCGGATCGCCGCAGCTCTCCACGAGCCGCCCGAGCAGCGTTGTCGCTCCCCGCAGGCTGACCTGTTGACCGACGACGGCGCGCACGGCGACCTCGAAGCCGTCCCAGCCGCCGACGAGGCGCAGCCCGGGCCAGCGACGGAGCACCGGCCGCAGCTCCTTCGCGCGTCGGAGGTCGCTCGCGATGCGCTCGGGGTCCGCGCGCAGGTCGAAGAGGTCCCGCGCCCGCTCGACGAGGCCGGCGAGCCCGCGCGTGACGGGGAGCTCGACCCGCAACCAGAGGGCGTCCGCCTCCTCGGCGCGCGAGACCTCGATGCGCCCGCGGTGTCCTTCTTGTCGGATCGCGCGCGAATAGGTCTCGCCCTCGACGTGCTCCAGGCCGGACACCGCGCGCAGCGCGAGGTGCTCCAGGGTCGCCCTCCAGGAGAAGGGGGGGCGATAGGCGAGGCGCAACCGCAGGCCATCGCCTCCGGTCGTCGCGCCGCGCCCACGGCGTCGCCGCAGCTCGAGGGGCGTCGCGCCGAAGCGCGCGCGAACCTCGGCGTTGAAGCTGCGCACGCTCCCGTAGCCCGCGGCGAAGGCCACCTCCGTCATGGGGAGGTCCGAGGCCTCGATCAGGCGCCAGGCGTTGTGGGCCCGCAGGGTGCGGGCGACCTCGAGGGGCGTCGCTCCCAGCTCGGCCTGGAACAGGCGCGTCAGGTGCCGCGCGCTGATCCCGAGGCCCCCGGCGAGCGCCTCGACGCTCCCACCTCCGTGGGCACCGCCGAGGGAGCCGTCCAGGGCTCCGTCGTGGATGCGGCGCAGCGCGCGGCCGAGCAGGGCCGAGCTCCCCACCCAGTCCGGCGAGCCCGGCGCCGCGTCGGGGCGGCAGCGCAGGCAGGCGCGGAAGCCCCGAGCCTCCGCCGCGGCGGCGGAGGGCACGAAGTCGACGTTGCGGCGCTTGGGCTTGGGCGCCGGACAGATCGGCCGGCAGTAGATGCCCGTGCTGTGCACGGTCGCGAAGAAGCGCCCGTCGAAGCGGGCGTCGCGGCTGACGAGCGCGCGGTAGCAAGTCTCCGGGTCCAGGGGCTGCACGGGGCCCACTCTACGCCCGCCGGCCGGCCGGGCTGGCAGGATTCGGACATGGGCCTGGGGGAGGCCCGGGAGGCTCAGTCGTCCTGATCCTCCTCGAAGACGGAGGAGGCCAGGGGCTTCGGGATCCCCCCGCGGACCGGCGCGTCGCAACGCCCCAGCTTCACGGGGAAGGTGTCGGCGTTCGCCTCGAACCAGCTCTCCCAGGCTTCGGCCTCGGCGAGGTTCCAGCCCGGCCCGGTGTCGAGCCCGCGGTCCTTGGCCGCGGCCTCCAAGGTGTGGGCCACCGCGTAGAAGTCGATGCTGGAGGCCGCTGGCGCGGGAAGCGTGAGCGCCGCCCTCCCAAGGGTCATCACCTGAGACTCGGGGTACAGCGGCTCGATCTTCCCGTTCTCCAGCGCCTCCCCCAGTCGCGCGAGGAACTCCGCCACCGCCTCCACGCTCTGCGCGGAGCCGAGCTCGATGGCGGCGCCCGCGGCGGCCACGAAGAAGGGGCCCGGGAGCTCGTCGAATTCCGCCTCGAGGACCTTCACCAGCTTCGCAGCGCAACGGTCGTCGTTGGTACGTCCCATGGCGGCGAGGAGCTGGCTGCAGGTGGCCGGGACCTCGACGTAGACCTTCATGGACTCCATCTCGAGCGTGTCGATCGGCTTGCCCTTGGCTTGGGCCGCGAGGTACTTCACCGCGTCGCGGTGAAGCTCCTTCCAGCGGTCGAGCATGTCGTCCGTCGCCTCGAGCAGGCCGCGAACGGTCGTCTCGGGGTGCTGGCCCTCGAGCAAGTGCCCGAGGGCGAGCTCGCGCACCTTCATGGACTCGTCGGTCAGCCCTTCGCAGAGGAGGGAGGCGACCTTCGGCGAGGGGGCGTTGGCGTGGGCATCCGTCAGCTGGGCCGCCGCCTTCATCGCATCGCGGCGCGCGAGCGTGGACTTGCTCGCGAAGCCCTTCTTCGCCTCGCGCAGGACGGAAGCCTCCTCGTTTCGATGGGGAGGGCAGAGGCTCACGCGCCCCTTCTCCATGCTGCACTCGATGCAGTCGCGCGGCGGTGGGGTCGCCGCGGGCGCCGCGGACGCGAGGAGGAGGGTCGACGCGAGGATCAGGTTCTGCATGGTCTCCGCGAGCAGGAGGGTCGTGTCGGCGAACCGAGCTCTCGGAGGGCCCGGGGGTCACCGGCCATGGTAAGGGGCCCGCTCGCCCTCTAGGATCCCCCCTCCATGCAGGATCGCAGGCCCTGGATTCTGGCGGGACTCGCGGCGCTCGGGCCCTTTCTCTGGCTCTTGCTCCACTTCGAGTGGACCTGCGACGACGCCTTCATCTCCTTCCGCTATGCCAAGCACCTGGCGCGGGGGGACGGGCTGGTCTTCAACCCGGGTGAGTCGCCGCCAGTCGAGGGATTCAGCAACCTGCTCTGGGTCCTCTGGCTGACGCCTTGGCAGGCGGCGGGAGTCTCCCTGCCAGCCGTGGCGAGCTGGACGTCGAGCCTGTGCGGGCTGGGGCTCGTGCTGCTCGTCACGCGCCTCGCCACGCTACGGCTCGACCTGGGCGCCTGGGGTGCGGTCGCGACGGCGCTCTTCCTCGTGACGCTCCCACCTTTCGCGATCTGGGCGACCAGCGGGCTCGAGACGATGCCCTTCGCCCTCGCGGTCTTCGGGGTCTACGCGGCCCTCACCTTCGATCCGGAGCGACCGCGGCCCTTCGTCGCCGCGACCTGCGCCGTGCTCGCGGCGCTCCTGCGGGCCGACGGGCCGCTGTGGTGCGGCTTCGCCTTCCTGTCGGCGCTGTTGCCCGGCTACTGGGAAGGTCGCGGCCGCCTGCTGAAGGCCGTACTCGTCGCCGGCGGGATCCTGAGCGTGGCCGTCGCCCTCCAGCTCCTCGCGCGCCAGGCCTACTTCGGGGAATGGATGCCGAACACGGCGCGCATCAAGGCCGGCTTCTCGAGCCTGCGGGTCGAGCGCGGCTGGAACTACCTGGTCTCGAGCCTGCTCGCGGTTCCCTCCTTGGGACTCGTCGTTCTCCTCGCCTCCTTCGGACCCTTGGCGCGGCACAGTCGCGCGGCGCTCCTCCCCTCGGCCCTCGTCTTCGTGGTCGCCGCCGCGACCTACGCCGTCCTCGTCGGCGGTGACTTCATGGCGATGGGGCGCTTCCTCGTGCCGGCCCTGCCCTTCGTCGCCCTGCTCTTCGCCGTCCTCTGTCACGCCTTGCAACGCGCGTGGCTCGTGCTGCCGCTCGCCGCCGCCGTGGTTGCCCTCGGTCTCCTCGCGGCCTTCGACCGCCTGCCGATCGACGACGCGACGCGCCAGCGCTTTCACTTCCGCTGGAACAAGCCGGAGGCGCGCTCGGAGGTCGAGCAGTGGGAGAACATGGTCATGCAGGCCACGGTCTGGGAGCTCGACGGCCGGGCCCTGGCGCTCCACACCGAGCCCGGCGAGTCGATCGTTCGTGGCAACGTCGGGGCCGTCGGCTACTTCAGCGAACTCGTGATCCACGACTTGAACGGCCTCGTCAGCCCGGAGGTCGCGGATGGCAGCGAACCCCTCGAGCGCGCCTCCCCCGGCCACGACCGGCGCGTGCAGCCCGCCTTCTTCTACGATCGGCGGCCGACCTACCTCTCGGCCCTCCTGGCCTTCGAGGGCACGCCGCCCGCCGCGGGCCTGACACCCGAGGCGCGCCGTCTGATGCAGCGCGGTGAGCTGGCCCAGGAGCGCTACCCGCTCTCCGAGGCAGACGGCTTTCCACCGAACAGCGAGCTGCGACTCCTGCGCTTCCTGCGAGACTGAGTCCGATGGGCGAGCGCGCGAAGGCCTGGATCGAGACGAAGGCGCTGGAGGAAGCCGAAGGCGAACTGGCGGAGCTCTATCGGCGCGCCGTCGATCCGAGGACGGGGGAGCTCGACCACATCATGGCCGTGCACTCCGCCCACCCCGCCGGCCTCGCGGCGCACCTCGCGCTCTACACGGCGGTGATGCGCGGCACGAGGACCCTACCGAAGGTCGACCGCGAGCTCATCGCCCTCGTCGTCAGCCGGGAGAACGGTTGCCACTACTGAAGCGTCCACCACCGGCGCGGTCTGCGCCGGCTCCTGAAGGACGACGCTCTGCTCGAGGCCGTCGAGGGCGACTTCGAGAGCGCGGGCCTGGACGAGCGCCGGCTCGCGATGCTGCGCTACGCCCTGAAGCTCACCCGGGAGCCCTCGAGCATGGGCCGCGGGGACGTCGAGGCTCTGCGCGCCGCGGGCTTCTCCGACGCCGACGTGTTGCACGTTGCCGAGGTCACCGCCTACTACGCCTACGTCAACCGCATCGCCGACGGGCTGGGCGTCGAACTGGAAGACTGAGCGCCCATCGCGGATGATTCCGGCGATGTCCATCTCGCTCCGATTCCTCGGCGCTCTCCAGCTCCTGGCGCTCCTCGGCGCCTGCGGGCGAGAGGAGTCGACCGCGGAGCCCGAGCCCACGCTTCCCTCGGCCGAGGCCGCCGCGCAGGAAGAGGTCGCCGCTGCGGACGACCTGCGCCTGCGCACGCGGCGCGAGAAGCGCGTCGAGGGCAAGCCCGAGTGGCTCCAGGCCGCGGACCTCGACGGAGACGGCCGGCCCGAGGCCGTGGTGGCGACGCACTCGCCCGGCGCTCTGCTCGTTTGGCGCGGCTCGCGGGCTGTGCAGGAGACGGTCGAGGTGGGGGACTACCCCCTGCGTCCGGCGCCCTTCGCCGGTGGCCTCGCCGTCGCTTCGCGCGCCGAGCGCTCGCTCGTGTTGCTCGACTTCGAGCGGAAGGGAGAGGCCCGCGAACGCTGGCACCTCGAGCTCCCCGACGTGCCGATGGCGATCTGCGCCGGGAGCCTGGAGGAGACGCGCGGCGCCGAGCTCTTCGTCGTGACGAAGGCCGGGCTGCTGCTCCGCGTGGACGGCGACGGCGTGATCGAGCGCCAGGTGCTGGACGACGGACTGCCGCGCTGCGCTCTGGTCGTCGCGCCCGAGCTCGGCCTCGTCGTCGGCTTCCAGCAGAGCGACTCCTTGCGCGCCTTCCGGCCTGCCGAGGGCGGCGGCTTGGAGGAGGTCGGTCACCGGGCTCTCGGCGGCCCGCCGCGCGACCTGCTCGGCCTCGACCTCGACGGGGACGGGGAGCGCGAGCTGCTCGCCCTCTCCGGCGATCACGACGGCTGGATCTTCGGGCTCGGTGAGGGTGGGGGGCTCGATGCCGAGCCGTTGCAATTCGGGACGACCTCCATCCCCCTGCGCCTGCTCCCCTTGGAGCCCGACCCGGATCCTCGCTGGAGCGTGTTGACGGCCAAGAGCGTCGCCTGCGAGCTCTGGGACTTCACGGGCGCGCCGCGGCGGCGCCTCTTCAGCTACGCGGGACAGACGCCCTGCGACCTGCTCTCCCTCGACCTCTCCCTCGATGATGGGGGGGGCGGTCACCCCGACTTCTGGATCGCGAACCGCGACGCCCACGTCGTCAGCCTCCTGCGCCTCGACGAGGCGGGCCCGGTCCAGCCGCTCAAGGTCTCGGTCGGGACCTTCCCCAACGATCTGGCGGCGGGGGATCTCGACGGCGACGGCTTGCCGGAGCTCTTCGTGATCGACGCGAAGGACCAGGCGATCTCCGTCCTGACGCGCACGGCAGGCGAGCTCGCCCCCGGCTTCGTCGTCGCCACCGACCGCTCGCCGCGGGCGGTGACCTGCGCCGATGTGGACGGGGACGGCCTGGAGGATCTCCTGTGGCTCGAGCGCACCCACGTCGGGACGCGGCTCGAGCTGCGGTTGGCCGACGGTTCTGGCGGGCTCCATCGGCCGGCCGGATTCGAGCCGGTGTCCCTCGGTCTCGGCGCCCGCGACCTCGTCGTCGAGCGCTTCGACGACGGCGCGCCCCTCGTCGTGGCCGTCGACCCCGAGGGCCGGCGTCTCCTGTGGACGCGCCTCGAAGCGCGGGAGGGTGAGTGGGGCGCCAGTGCGGTGGGGGAGCTGGCCCTCGAGGGCAGCCCGCGCTCGATCGTCACCCTGAGCGCGCGCTCGGTCGCCCGCGGCGTCGCCCTCGCGCTGCAGGTCGCGCCGGACCGCTCGCGGGTCGAGGTCCACGTGCCGCGCCCGGACGGGGCGGGCAGCCTGCGCTGGCAGCGGCTGGGCCGCCTCGAGCTCCCGGGCGCCGCCCTCGACCTGGCCGCCGGCGACCTCGACGGGGACGGGGTCGACGACCTGGTCTGGCTCGCCGCCGAGCGCGAGGGGGCCGTGGCGGGGCGCGCGCAGCCGATCCTCGTGCGCGAGGGCGAGCTCGAGGCGGGCGCGCCTCAGCGCACGGACCTGCGACCCCAGCGCATCCTCCTCGCCGACCTGAGCGGCGACGGTCGCGGCGAGGTCTTCGTCGCCAACCTCGACAGCCACAACGTCAACGCCTGGCTCAACGTGCCGGCCGCCTCGGACGACACGGGCCTCGGCGGCCGCGACCTGCGACGCCTGGACGACGTCGGCGCGGGGGTGGGCTGCATCGCCCTCGGCGCCTGGGACCTCGACGGGGACGGCGACCGCGACCTCGTCGTCGTCGACTCGGCGAACGACGGCGTCAGCCTGATCCTCAACGAGGCCCGCTGAGGGCCGCGAGCATCCGCGTCAGGGCCGGGCCGATCCGCAACGAGCCGCCGGCGTGGTTGGGGCCATCCACCTCGGCCACCGTGCTCAGGAAGCCGTAGCGTCGCCAGTATTGATCGACCGAGCTGCGCAGGACGGCGGTGAAGAGGGCGCGCGTGTGCTCGGGCTCCGGGCCGAGGCCGCTCGCGTAGACGTCCGCCAGGCCCTCGAGGAGGTTGGTCGGCGTCCCCGGCAGGTCGCCGACCTGCAGGTCGACCGCGGGTTGGAATCCGAAGTAGGTCACATCGCCCCAGGCGCCGTTGCCGTACTGCTGGCCGCGCAGGTGGGCGTGCACCGCTTCCTCGAGGAGCCCGTCGAGCTCGGGGCGGATCTCCGGCCGGAGCTCGGCGTAGTCGATCAGGATCTTCCAGCCGCGGACCTGGTCGGCGGCCATGCTCCCGCCGAAACGCAGGGCCTGGGGCCAGAGCACGCGGTAGCGCTCCCAGCCCGTGTCGACCACGCGCCGAAAGAGGGGCTCGTCCGGGTAGCAGGTCGCCATGACCCCCGCGCGCTGGGCGTAGTGGCCGAAGTCGTCGTCGAAGCCGGGGTCGATGCGGTACCAGCTCCCGGGCCAGTAGTGGGTGTAGAGCAGGTTCGCCACCGCGTCGCGCGAGACCTCGAGCCCGCGCTCGTCGCCGCCGAGGCGCGCGAGGCGCACGAGCTGGGCGGGGACGTCGAGACGACGGATCGAGCGCGCCTCGTTGCTGGAGGCGCCGTCGCTCGGCCGGTACTTGGGGGCCAGGTTGCCGTCCGGCAACACGCCGCGCGCGAGCACGGCGGCCCCCATGCGCTCGGCGATGGCGAGGGCCCGCGCGCGCCAGGCCTCGGGTCCGCGCTCGGCGACGTCGAGCCAGAACTCGAGGTCGAGGTGGATCTCGAGGAATCGCGCGTCGAGGGGCCGGTCGTCGAAGACGTGCCAGCGGCGCGGCAGGCCGGTGTCGGGTTGCACGAGACACTCCGCCGCGTCCGCGAGCCAGCGATCGAGGGCCGCCTCCCAATCGGGATCGGGCACGAACTCGACGGCGTCGAAGAGGAGCCCGGTCAACGGGTGGTAGCCCGCCGCGTGAGTCGTGATGACCTCCCCCGTGACGGCGTCGAAGAAGGCGCCGACGAGCCCCGTCTCTCGCGAACCGAAGCGGTCGAGGCCGCGCTCGAGCCAGGGATCGATGCAGTCTTGCAAGCGCGCGACGACCTCGGCGCGCAGCTCCTCCTCGTCCGGGCAGGGGAGGGGGACGAGCAGCTCGAGATCGGTCCAGCGCGCGGGGGCGTCGCCCGCGGCGGAGAGCTCGAGCTCGAGACGCGGGACGGGGGCGGCGCCCATTTGCTCCGCGAGGAGCACGCCGCTGAGCTCGAACTGCGCCGTCTTGCCCTTCCAGCCGACCTCCCTCTCTACAGCGCGCCCGCCGCCATCGACGAGGCGCAGGCGCCCAACGCCTTGAACCGTCCCGCGGATCACGAGGTCCTCCGCGAGGGGTGCGTAAGCCGGAATCGGCTGGCTCGCGACGGCCGCCCCCGAGGTCACGAGCCAGGTGCGGCCCTCATCGACCACGAGCTGGCAATCTCCATCCCGCTGCAGCCACCAGGGAATGCCCCCCGGCACGACCGCCGGCTCCTGGGGCAGCTCGAAGTCCCCGTTGCGAAGCATCGGAAAGAGGATCGTGCGCTCGGGGGCGGTGGTCCCCGAGACCAGGGCTAGGGTCGTGAGCGTGACGGCGAGCATCGCGGGCATCTTGCGGGACGTGCGCGGCTGTGTCGACCGCTAGTGGATGCTCGAGTCGAGCGTGAGCATCCCGCTCGGGTTGGTGAGGTGGCGCGTGCCGCCCTGTTCGCGGACGACGGCCTGGTAGTAGGTCATCTCGCCTTCCTCGCCGGCGGGGAGCTCGTCGACCGTGAATGGGTAGCGGAGGACTCCGTCCGAGGGAATCGTCCCGAGGGGTTGGAAGCCGAGGGGGGAGCCCAGGAGGAGGGCTCCGACGTCGGCGCCGAGGTAACGCGAGCCCTGGCGAGGGCTCGAGAGGAGCGTCACTCGGGCACCCGGCTCTCCTTCGACGATGAATTCGGCGCCATCGCCTTCGCGGACGAGCTTGGGAGCTCGCAGTCTGGCGACGGGAGCGGTGCTGGGGTCGTGGATCCCCGCGCGAAGGACGATTTCCGGGCCGTCGAGCCCCGGCCCACAACCGCAGCCACCGGAACCGCCTTGGACCTCTGCTCCATGCGTGTGCAGGACGTCACCTCCGAAGGTGATCCCGGGACCTCCATCTTCCCCTGACTCGCAGGTGAAGCAGTCGCAGCCATCGGATCCGGAGCCACCCGCTACAGAGGAGTGGAAGACGCACAAGTCGCAGCCCGTGCCCTCGTCGATCAAGACGCCTGATGAATAGTACGCGGTGGTCGCCGAGCACTCCCCCCCGTATACCCCATAGGAAACGCTGTCGACGAGGGTCAGGCTCCGCAACACATCCCAGACCTCCACACCATTGTCCAGACCATAGCCGGCCCTGAACTTGCAGCTGTCCAGGAGGACGAGTGGGCGGGAAGGCGGGTGGAACTTGCCCGGATCAAAAGCCACGCGCCCGGCGATGTTCGCCATGAAGTATTCCGTGTCCAAGAGTGAACCTCCCGTGGACCTGATCCTTCCCACCGACACTTCAGGGACCTCACCAACGAGTTGCAGACCCTTCCCCGGGATCGAGACGGTTTCCGGGTAGCTCCCATCCCGGAGCAAGGCCGTGTCCCCCGGCTGCGCGGCATTCACCGCGTCCTGAACGAGTACGAAGTCCCCACCTCCTCCCGAGTCGACGACCCACACGTCATGGGCCCAAATCGGAGCGGAGAGGCAGAGCGAGGCGAGGATCGAGAGCTTCATGGCTCCTCCTGGAGTTGGAATCTACGCATGGGGCCCCCCGATTCCGGGGAAGGGCTTCGGAAGCGATTTGCCGTCATCGGGGGATTCGTCCGGGTGAATCCCACGAAAGTCGGGCCGGCCCCCGGGATTCCACTGGAGGACTATGCTGGAGCCATGCAGCACGCCCTCCTCACCGCCGTCGCCTCGCCGCTCCTCTCCGTCGGTGTCCTCGCGCAGCATGCCGCTCCAGCCGGACCCCAGGCCTTCGCCGGCTACGCGCAGCAAGTCCAGGTCGTCGCCACGACCGACACGACGATGCCGGGGCAGAGCTTCGAGTTCACGAGCTTCTACAACGCCTGCCTCGACGGGCGGCGGGTCTCTTTCAACGGCGGGAACTTCCTCCACGCGGACGGGGTCTACTTCTGGGAGGCGGGGCAGCTCGAGCGAGTCGTCGACACGACCCAGGACATCCCGGCCCTGCCGCCGGGCAATCCCTGGGCGGGCTTCTCGGGCTCCTCCCTCGACGGAGACCGGGTCGCCTTCCTGGGTGCGCTGAACGCGGGGCCGATCGACTACGAGGGGATCTTCGTCTGGCGCGGCGGGAACATGGCGCCCGTCGTCGAGAAGGGGGATGCGGTGCCCGACATCCCGGGCGGCGTCTACTTCTTCCTCTTCCCGCCTTCGATGAGCGGCGGGGAGGTCGTGTGGAACGGCTACGTGGCGCTGCCGGGGGAGGACCGGCGCGCGATCCACTCGAGCCTGGGAGGCAACCACGTCCTGGTCGATACGACGGACGCCATCCCGGGCCTCGGCGGGACCTTCGGGGACATGAACTTCAACCCGACGGTGGGGTCGGCCCTGGGTTTCGCAGGCGCCATCGATCCCGGGGACTTCCTGGGCGTCTACGGCCATGACGCCACTCGTCCGCCGGGGCAAGAGCTCTTCCTCGTGGCGGACGTCACCACCCTCGTCCCCGGGACGAACCAGCCCTTCGACAGCTTCTACGACGGGGTCACCTCGCGCGCCGGTCACTTCGCCTTCCGAGCGGTGAGCGGGGACGGCATCGGCGTCTTCGCCACGAAGAGTGGCCTGCACACGGTGGCCGACACCAGCACGACCATCCCTGGGCGGAACCTCCCCTTCACCGGCTTCGACCACTGGAGCGAGCAAGGCCCCGCCATCGACCAGAACGGCGACGTCGCCTTCGTGGGGGAGGGTGCCGGGGGGCTGCGGGGGATCTACGCGGAGCGCGCGGGCGTCCTGCGCGCCGTCGTGGAGACCGGGGACGTCTTCGGCGCGCGCACCGTCTCCTATGTGCAGCTCGGGCGGGAGGGCTTCGACCGCGGGCGGCTCGCGATCACGCTCGGCTTCGACGACGGCTCGGCGGCCGTCGTGATCTGGGCGTTGTAGCGCTGGCGCTTGGTCAGGAGCCCCCGAGGGGCCCTTTCGCGCCGAGCAACCAGTCCGCGATCGCCTCCGCCGCCGCTCGTTGCCCCAGGGCCGTGGGGTGCTGGTGAGGGAATTGGGTCTTCTTGCCCGCAGCCTGAAGGGCGGAGTAGATCGGCGAGGTGTCGATGACGGCGAAGCCGTTGGCCCGGGCTTCGGCCGCTACTTGGGCGTGCACATCCCGGAGGTCGTACTCCGCGGGGTCCTTCTTGGGCGCGCCCGCGGTGAAGATCACGACCAGCACCGGTAGCTGGGCCTCCTGCGCGAGCTCCGCGATGCGTGCAAAGCCCCGCTCGACGGTGGCCCAGTTCTCGCGGCCCGGGACGTGCCAATAGCGGATCGGGTTGCCGCCCCCGAGGGTCGCGATGCGCCGCTGCCGCTGGCGCTCGGCGACGAAGCGAGTCAGGTGGAAGTGCCGCCACCAGGCCGGCTCGGTGAAGTGGTTGTAGAGCGGCTCGAGGGCGTGCTCGGCGTCGGGGTCGTTGAGGTTGTAGCCGACCACGATCGCGTCGGGCTCGAAGGGGAGGGCCTTGTGCTCCAGGACGAGGGCCTCTTCGGTCGTGCCGTAGCCCGCGACCCCGAAGTTCAGGACCTGATAGGAATGGTCCGGGTCGCGGTCATTGAGAAGTGCCTCGAGCACCGCGGGGTAGGACTCGTCGTCCGACACGCCGTAGCCGAAGGTCGTCGAGTCCCCGAGCACCGCGACGCGCCGGGCGTCGCCCTTGACGCGCTCGAATTCGCGGCCCCGCATCCCGAAGCGATTGACGTGGATCGGCAGCTCGGCACCCTGCTGTCTCTTCGGGCGATAGGTCTTCTCTGCCCCCGGCCGCAGCTCGTAGTGGAGGCCGGGCACCTCGGAGGCTTGGTGAATCCGGTTGCCCCATCCGATGGTCGTCTCCCCTGGCGCCCCGGGCTGGGGGTACCACGTGGCCATGACGAGCTCGATCGCGACCAGGGTCAAGGCCACGCCGAGGAGCACGAGGCCCAGCTTGAGGAGGACGCGCTTCATCCGCGAGACTCCTCCTCCAAGCGCGCGAAGGGGTTGCCGCAGATGCGCGCGTAGGCGTCGTAGGGGCCGATGTAGGTGATGCCCTCGCTCGTGTCGGCGTCCTCGTCGAAGTAGTCCGTCGATAGCAGGAACTCACCCACGACGGCGTCCTCGATGCGCCGGAAGCCCGGTTGAGAGCCCGGCACCCAGGAGATGACGTCGACGCGCTCGTAGATCGGGCCGAGCATCCCGAGCATGGCGAGGCGCCGGTGGCGCGCGAAGCGCGGCTGCAGGTGGCGGGCGAAGGCGCGCATGTCCTCCTCGGCGACCGGCAGCCCGGCGAGGTGGCGCTTCAGGATCGACACGATCATGTCCTCCGTGTCCCCGCGGCGCACCTTGAACCACCACCAGCCGCCCGCGTAGGCCGCGCCCACGGCCGCCGCGCCGGCGGCGCCGTAGAGCAAGAAGCGTCGGCGGTTCACCTTCATCAGGACACGAGGTGGTCGGCGGCGTGCATCGCCAGGGCGGAGAGAGTCAAGGTGGGGTTCGCCGGCGGGCAGGTCGGGAAGCAGCCGCTGCCGAGCACGACGAGGTTGCGGAGCTCGTGGTGCAGCTGGTGTCGGTCGAGCACGCTGTCGGCGGGGTCGTCACCCATGACCGTCGTGCCGAGGATGTGCGCCTCGGTCTTGTTCAGGCCGCGCACCTCGATCGACTCCACGGGCAAGGGAGACAGGAGCCCTTCGAGCTGTCCCTCGAGAGCGTCGAGGCCCCGCTGCGTGTAGTCGGAGAAGCCGCGATAGCGCGTCTCGGCGAGCTCGGGGCGGCCCGGCGCCGGCGCGACGCGGTTCGTCTCCTGGGGCAGGTCCTCGTAGATGAACTTCAACCGCAGGACCTGGCGCCAGCGCCCATGCTCGCGACGCAAGGTCGGGATGTTGAAGGTCTCGATCAGGCAGCCGGCCCGCTCCCGGCGGTGCTCGCCGTCGTAGAGCATGTAGCCGTGGCCCGTGACGCTTGTGCTGCCCTGGAAGTTGTCGAGGCCGTCGAGGTAGACCGCGACGTTGCGGCCGACCTGTTCTCCGAGGCGCGCGCCGAGCATGGGGTGCTCGAGGCCCGAGCGCTGGAGGATGTGGGCGTTGAAGAGGGCGTTGGCGCCGAGGGCGACGACGTCGCCCTCGGCCTCCTTCAGCGCGCCCTCCTGCTCGTAGACCACGCCGCGAACGAGGCCCGCGCCGGTCTCGACGCTCTGCACCGCGGCGCCCAGCTCGAGCTGGACGCGCTCGTCCTGGTAGATGCCGGCCAGCTCGTTCTGGACCGTGAACTTGGCGTCGATCGGGCAGATCGAGCAGACCCCGCTCGCGCAGCAGCGCGGGCGGTTGCGCGTCGCGCGCCGGGCGCGGGCGCAGGGTTGCGGGAAGAACTCGCCGGGGTAGGCGGCCGCGAGCAGCTCCTCCGGCCGCGTCGGGAGGTGCGGCGGCTGGGGATAGGGGCCGCGCCGCGGGTAGGGCGTGCCGCTCGCGGGGCCCGAGACCTCCATCACGGCCTCGACGCGCTCGTAGAAGGGCGCGAGCTCCTCGTAGTCGATCGGCCAGTCGCGCCCCACGCCGTAGAGGGACTTGGTGCGGAAGTCGCTCGGCAGCATGCGCGGCGTGCAAGCCCACCAGCGGTTCGAGCCGCCGCCGAAGCCGATGACGTAGACCCACTCCTTCTCCCGGTCGCGCCCGCGGTGGGCCTCGCCGTCGAAGCTCGAGTTGCGGCGCTGTTCGACCTGCCAGGCGTGACGGTCGACGCGGCCGCGCTCGAGCACGAGCACCCGCGCCGTCGCCGTCGCCGACTCGAGGTAGCGAGTCAAGAAGAAGCTGGAGGCGAAGCCCGTTCCGACGACGATCAGGTCGTGCTGCGTCCGCATGCAAGGCGGAGGATAGCGGGCCCGCGGCGGGGACACCACCGCCGGCGGATCCCCACCGACGGAGGGGCGAGTGGTCGGGATCGCCGGCGCCGGCTATCCTCACCGCCCCATGGACCGCGACCATCGACGCCAGCCCCGAGTCGGGGCCCGCAGGTCTGCCTGCGTGCTCCTCCTCCTCGTCGCGGGTGGCGTGGGGGGCTGCAGTCGCGGGCCGGATCTCGACGAATTGCCCGACGTCCTGGTCGTCGTGCTCGGCTCGGTCCGCGCGGACCACAGCTCGCTCCACGACTACGAGCTGTCGACGACACCGGAGCTGGACGGGCTCGCCAGAGAGGCGCTGCGCTTCGAGCGCTGCCACGCCACCTCGAACCGCGCCCTCGCGAGTCAGGCCTCGATCCTCAGCGGGGAGTACCCCTTCCAGCATCGCGCCGGGGGAGCCGCGGGCGAGCCGGAGCTCCGACCCCTCGCCCTCGAGCAGCGGACGCTGCCGGAGGCCTTGGACGAGCTCGGCTATCGCTGCGCCGCCTTCGTTTCCGAGGAACAGCAGCTCAGCGAGGCTTCCCAGCTCGACCAGGGCTTCGAGGACTACCGCGTGTTGTCCGGGCGCGGTGCGGCGATGAACGAGGCCGTCGCCGAGTGGCTCACGGAGGTCGAGGGTCCGTGCTTCCTCTACCTGGACTATTCCGATGCCCGCCCGCCCTTCGACTCCAGCGCTCTCCCAGATGAGCGCGCGGAGCGGATCGCCCCGACCGGCGTGGTCTCGACGGAGCGCCTGCTCGAGCGCTGCGCCGCCTCCCCGGGCGCCCCGGATCCCGAAGTGCTGGCCGAACTGACCGCGCGCTACGACCGGGGCATCGCGCACGCGGACCTCGCCCTGGGCGGGCTCCTCGAGCTGATGCGGTCCCGGGAGCGCTGGGAGTCGACCCTCGTGATCGTCACCGCCGACTGCGGCTTCGCCCTCGGGGAGCACGGTCGCGTCGGGCCCGCGACGGGCATGCGGGAAGCCGACCTGCACGTCCCCCTGGTCGTGCGCTACCCCGACGGGCGCCGCGGCGCTGAGCGCGAGCTGGTCTCCCTCGCGGACGTCCCCGCCCTGGTCGTGGAGGCGCTTCCGGAATCCCTGGCGAGCGAGCTCGCGGGCGAGTTTCCGCGCCGTTCGTCGGAGGGGCTCTGCCTCGCTGAGGCGGACTCCGCCGTGGCGCCGCCGGCGCGTGCCCTCTGGTCGCGAGAGCTGAAGTGGATCGAGTGGCCGGGCGAGGAAGGTGAGCTCTTCGACCTCTCGCGCGATCCGCACGAGGAGCGCGACCTCTCCACGGGGCGCCCCGAGGTCGCGGCGGAGCTCTCGGCGCGCCTCGATCGCTACCTTCGCGAGAATCCTGGTCGTGTCGCAGGGGGCGGCTCCCTGACCCTGGACCTCCCCACCGAGGGCTCGCCGCGCGGCGCGGGCTACGCGGGCGGCGGCGTGGACCCCGAGGGTCCGCACTGAGTCTCCGCTCGCGCGCGTCCTTGCCGCTGCGCGCGACCCTGCCAGCGAGCGATCCCGAGCCGCGCGAGGCCGCCGAGCGCGCAGGCCTCCAGCAGCACGATCGCGGCCAGAGGCGCGAAGAAGTAGCGGTCCCACTCGAGGGGCAGCCAGGCCCCCGTCCCGATCAGGAGCACGAGGGCGAGCAGGAGGAGTTGCCGCGCTGCGAGGCGACGACCGGGTTCTCCGCGCCAGGCGACGAGCGCCGCGCCCAGGAAGCCGGCGACGGCCCAGAGCCCCGGGAGCGGCAGGCCGAGCACGGCGGTGAGCGGCTCCTCGCTCCCCAGCGATCGAGCGCGGAGCAGCTCGAGGCCCTCGCCCCAGTCGCGCGCGACCCGACCGCCCGCCGCGAGCCAACGCTCCTGCTGGAAGGCCATGTGCTTCTCCCAGAAGGCGAGCACCTCGCCGAGGTGCTCGCCGGGGCTCGTCCAGAGGTAGGGGAAGCAACTCCAGAACACGAGCAAGCTGAGCAGGCCGGCGAGGCCGCCCGCGATGCCGAGGGTGCGCCATCCGAAGGCTCGCCCCGCGCCGACCGCGGCCAGGGGCAGGGCGAGCGCGACGCCGACTCCCGCCAGGGCGCCGTTCAGCTTCGTCGCGGCAGCCAGACCGACGGCGAGCCCGAGGGCGGCGACGAGCGGCCAGCGCAGACGGACGCCTTCGTCCGAAGGCGACCGGTCCGAGAGCAGGAGCGCCAGGTGCATGGCGACGAGCGCGAGCCAGAGCATGACGAAGTCCGGCCGGGCGTAGTGCGACCACTCGCGCGTCATCGGGTGCAAGAGCCACAGCAGCGCCGCGACGAATCCCGCGACGCCCCCCGCCGCGCGACGCGCGATCAGGAAGAGCCAGAGGGCGCAGGCCGCGCTGGCCGCCGCGACCAGGGCCCGCGCGCGTTCAATGGCTGACTCCCAGGGCGCCGCCGCTTCGGCCACGATCCGTGGGTCGCCTCCCGAGTAGCGGTAGAAGGCCCGCGGGTCGACGACCTCGGGGGCCACGGGGTCGCAGAGGAGTCCCCAGACGCACTTGAGGAAGCCCGGATTCGGCCAGCCGAAGGTGGTGGCCTGGACGCCTTGCCTCCAGCGGTCCTCGTGCAGCCGCCCGGCGGCCTCGTCGAGCTCCACGCCCGGAGGCGTCGCTCCCCGTAGCTGGCGCCAGTGGGCGACGGAGATCACGGTCCACTCGAGCTCGTCGGTCTCGTCCTCGGACGTGCGCGCCAGGCTCGCTGTCGCGAGCCAGCAGGTTGCCGCGAGGAGGAGGAGCGACAGCAACGAGCGGGCTCGAACGCTCACCGTCTTCCCAGGAGGCTCACACCGAAGAAGGAGCCGGCCTGCAGGGGCGGGTCGCCCAGGAACCAGTCCGGCGAGTACTGGCGGCTCACCCAATGCCCGATCGCCGTCCCGTAGTGAGTCCCGAAGAGCGGGAAGCCGTACTCGCTCGTGTCCTTGTGCACCAGGGCCAGGGCGTCGGGGGGCGAGGCGCGCAGCTCGTCGAGGATCTCCTCCTCGCCGAAGAGCTCGATCTCGGGGGGCATGAAGTTTACGTGCCGCGTCGGAGAGCGGCGGCGCGTGAGGTAGTTCAACATGATGCCCTCGGGCAGCACCAGCAGCGTCTCCTGCGACCCGAAGCGGGCATCGATCTCCTCGAGCAGGCTCACGACGAGGGGCGCCCGAGGAGGCTCGGCCCTGAAGGCGTCCGCGCCCGAGCCGACGACCACGCTCTTCTGCTCGAAGGCCTCGCCGCTCATGCGCCAGAAGGCGACGGCGACGATCCCCATCAAGGCCAGCGTCGCTCCGCGCAGGACGAGGCCACGACCCGCAGGGTTCCGGCCCACGCGCGGGAGCCACTCGAGGAAGACGGCCGCGAAGAGGGCCGCGGCGAGCACCGCGAGGGCGAAGCCGTAGTGGGCCAGCATCGCGATCAAGATCATCTTGAGAGTCATCAAGAGCGCGAAGAGGGCGAAGCCGGCGCGCTCTCCCCAGGCGGCCCGTCCCTCTTCGGCGCCGCGCCAGGCGAGGGCACAAGCGATCAGCCAGGCGACGAGGGCGAGCAGCGGAAGGCAGCGCGCGACGAGCAGCCAGTCGAGGGGCGTCCACTCACCGCGCGTGACGAGGGCCGCCACCAGGGCGGCGTAGGCCCCCGCGACCAGGAGCCGGAGGCCGAGGCCTGCCGAGCGCAGGGCGAGGTCGAGCAGCGCCGCCGGTCCGAGGATCGCGAGCAGCCAGGCGGCGTTCACCGCCAGGGCCTGGAGGTTCTCCCTCCAGCGATCGAAGCCGGTGTAGGCCTGGTAGAAGAAGAGCTCCGAGGCGCCGCTGCCGAGGATCCCCGGCCAGGAGCCGAGCACGGCGTCGAGGGCGTCGCCGGCCGGCATCGCGAAGGAGAAGAGGCCCCAGGCCACGAACGGAGGAAAGAGGGCGGCGCCGAGGACGAGGCCAGCGCGGCGCGCCGAGCCGCCGGCGCTGCTCTCGCGCCAAGAGAGCGAGAGCACACAGGCGACGGCCCCCGCCGCGGCGACGAAGACCTCGGCCTTGGTGAGGAAGCAGAGGCCGAGTAGGAGGCCCGTCGCCGCCGACCACCCGAGCCTCCCGGAGCCGCGCGCGCGCAGGGCCGCGCTGAAGGCGAGCAGCCCGAGCAAGAGCCCGTGGGGCAGCTCGTGCGAGTAGGGCGCGAGGAAGTTGTAGTTCCCCGTGCCCGGGTAGTGGCCGCAGGCGAAGACGACCTCGAAGAAGAGCAGCGTCGCTCCCGCCGCGACCGGCCCCGCCGCGCCCCGGACTCGTCGGTGGAGCAGCCAGCCGAAGAGCGCCGTCAACACCGCATTCGCGACCGTCAGAGTGCGCAGGGAGACGCCGCCGACCAGGAAGACGAGCGCGTTCCAGTAAGGGGAGAGGGGGCCGTTGAACCAAGCCAGGTCCCGGTACAGCACGTCCCCCTCGGTGATGCGCCAGGGGACGTAGAGCTCGCGGCCGAAGTCCACGACGACGTCGTGCCAGGCGCCCCAGCCGCGCCACAGAAGGAATGGGTAGAGGAGGATCGCAGCGGCGGTCAGGGCCGCGCCGACGCGCCGCTCGCCGCGGGAGGGCTCCGGGCTCACTCGTCCTCTCCGCTGTCGCCTGCTCCGGTGTCGACGTAGCCGAGCCCTTGGAGGGTGCGCAGGATTTCGCCCGAGAGCTCGACCGTCCCGGGGCCGTGCCGCTCCAGCAGCGCACGCAGCTCGTCCGCCCGCTTGGCGGCCTCCCGCAGCTGCACCTCGCCTTCGAGGCGCTGGCGCTGAGAGTGCGGCGTCAGGGTCGTGACGAAGGCGTCGAAGGCCTCCGAGGGGCTCGCCTCGAGGTCGATGTAGACCGCGGGGGTCTCGTCGTCGTACACTAGGACCTTGCGGCCGTTCGAGCGCAGGGCGCGCTGGCGGCCGCCGTCGATGAAGAGCCCGCTCAAGGCGTCACGCGCGGCCATCGGCTGGCCCGCGAGCAGGGGGGCGAGGTCGCGGCCCTGGCCCACGACGCCCGCGCCGGCTCCCGCGAAGCCGAGCAGGGTCGGCATCAGGTCGACGAGCTGGACTTGGTCCTCGACGACCCGACCGCCGTCGAGCTGGCCAGGCCAGGAGACGAGGAGGGGGATGCGCAGCACCTCGTCGAAGAGGCTCTTGTTGTGCCCCTTCTGGCCGTGCTCGAAGAACTCTTCCCCGTGGTCGGCGGTCACGACGACCAGCGTGTCTTCGAGCAGTCCGCGCTCCTCGAGGTCGGCGAAGATGCCCTCGAGGACGTGGTCCGTGAAGCGGATCTCCGCGTCGTAGAGGGCCAGGACGTGGGCCAGGTCCTCCCGATTCATCCCGGGCCGGATCAACGCGTTGGACATCAGTCGACCGTCGGCGGGCCCGCTGTAGTCCGGGTCGACGAAGAGGGCCTCGAACTCCTCGGGCGCCTCGAAGTCGTAGTGAACGTCCCAGAGGTGCAGGAAGAGGAAGAAGGGCTCCTCGGAGCCCGCGGCGGAGCGCCCGTCCGCCCAGCGCGCCACCTCCTCCCGCGTGCGCGGCCCGGTGACGTCGTGGTGCGAGGGTCCGTCGGGCGCGCTCGCCGAGTCGCGCACCGCCTCGTCGCCGGCCGAATCGGGCGTCGTCGTCATGCAGCTCTCGTAGACGTCGAAGCCCTGGGCCAGGCCGAAGGTCGGGTGGAGATAGGGACCGCCGAAGAAGCCGGCCGTGTGATAGCCCGCCTCCTTCAGGAGCTCCGCCAGGGTGCGGTGGTCCTCCGACAGGGCCAGCCCGTTGTCCACGACCCCGTGTGTCGGACCGAGCAGGCCCGTGAACAGCGAGGCGTGGGAGGGCAGGGTCCAGGAGGTCGTGCTGACCGCGTTCTCGAAGCGCACGCCGCCCTCGGCGAGGGAGTCGAGGAAGGGCGATGTCGGCCGGCCGTAGCCGTAGCAGCCGAGGTGGTCGGGTCGCAGGCTGTCGATCGACACCAGGACCAAGTTGGGTCGCGTTCCCCGCGGCAGCTCCGAGCTGCAAGCGGCGATCAGGGCGCCGCCCGCGAGGAGGAGGGCGCCGAGGGGCACCTGGAAGCTGGGCGAAGCGCTCATGACCCCGAGGAGCCTAGTTCTGCCGGCGGTCGCCGTCGAGGGCACGAGCTCAGCGGGGCCTCGTCATGCGGTAGACGCGCATCATCCCGCCGCCGAAGAGATTCGGGGGGCCGTAGACCAGCTCGAAGCCCGGCACGGTGCTCGCCACTTGCGGGTTGGGATTGCAGAAGCCGAAGCACGGGGCCTTCGCGTCTGGGAGGTGGCCGTGAGCGGCGTTGAAGCCGCAGGTGTAGAGGTTGTCCCGCCAGAAGGGCTGGCTCACCAGGACGTAGCGGCAGTCGTGTTCGACGAGCAGGCGCCGGAAGCCCGGCAGGTCCCCGGCCAGGAACTCCATCATGAAGGTCTCGATGCGACGCCGGCTGGAGGTCGTCTCGTACTTCGGCTGGACCAGCATCGGGTTCCCGGCGTGGGCCAGGACCGCCGTGCCGGTGACGTAGTCGGAGCAGATGGCTTCGTCCTCGGGGACGTTGGCTTCGATCCAGCGAACGACCTCCGCCAAGGCTTGTCCGTTCTCGGGCGGGAGGTACCAGGGGCACCGATAGGTCGAGATCCAGCCCCAGAATCCGGGCAGCTGGTAGAGGGCGAAGAGCAGGCCGAGGACCAGGCGCGGAGCCGGTCGGCGTAGTCGCGCCATCGAGACCGCGCCGATCACCGGGGCGAGCATGGCCGGGAGCACGATCATGCGTCGCACGAGCAGCGCCGCGAGCACGGCGCAGAGCGCGACGCCGATCAGCACCTGGAGTCGCGAGTCCCCACGGCCCCGCGCCCAGCCCAGGGCGCCCCAGACCAGGGCGACGGCCAGGATGGCGAGTGCGGCGCCGAGTCCCCCGTGGAAGTACGTCCAGTCGACCGTCGCGAAGGGGCCCTGCCAGAGAAGGCGCGCGTCGAATGTCAGGCTGCCGGGGTCCTGCGGGAGTTGCCCGAGGTTTGCGACCTTGGCGGTCATGACCTCGAGGACGTGGGAGTAGTCCGAACGTCCGAAGCCGGTCAACTTCCCGAGCCCCGTCGCCAGGCCGACGAGGAGCACGAGGGCTGCGGGGGCCACGAGACGTAGCATCGGACTCGAGCTCGCGCTGCGTCGCTCGGCGGCGGCCGCGAACCACAGGGCGAGGACCACGAGCATCGGGAGCCCGAGCAGGAAGGCCTTGGCGAGGAGCACGGGCACCACCAGGCTCCCCGCGGCCACGGTGGCGGGGAAGACCCAGGCCGCGCCATGGCGCATCGGGTTCTCGCCCGTCCGCAGGGACCAGGCGAGCACGACCATGGCCTCGATGGTCAGGACGAAAGCCATCGCGTGCCAGGTCGACGCCGCCAGCACGAAGAAGAAGGCGGCCCAGAACACCGCGGCGCGCGTCCCGAGGCGCACGGCCCGAGCCAGGAAGTAGAGGTGCAGCGCCAGCCAGGGGAGGCTGAAGTCCTCCCGGATCAGCAGGAAGCCGATGGTTCGATAGTTCGCCTGGAGGACGAGGAACACCAGCGCAGCGACGGCGGCCCAGGCGAAGCGCCGGCCCGAGAGCTCCCAGGCCAGGCCGAAGACGCCGAGAACCGTGAGGCTCGCGAAGAAGGCCATCACCCACAGGGCGACGAGGTGCAGGGGCGGCTCGCGGCCGAGGAGGAGCCAGGCCCAGGCCACGACGAACTCCTGGCCGACGGAGAACATCGCGGGGATGTCGCTGGGTCCCGGGTGCTCGATGCGCGGGTCGGCGCGGAAGTCGGCGGGGGGGAGGCCGCCCGCGTCGGCGATGCGCTCGGTGACGTAGTAGAGCAGCCCCGGGTCGCTCTTGAGCAATGCGCGGGAGTCCTGCCCCGCGATACTCGGGTCGTTCAGGGTCGTCCAACCCCTGACGGCCGTGCCGGCCGCGACGACGGCCAGGAGGAAGAGCGCGATGGCGAGTCTGCGCAGCCAGCGCCCACCGGCCGTGCCGTCCTCCGGGGTCTCCGCCTCCAAGCTCTCCTGGCTCACGGCGCGGAGGATACTGGATTCCGTCGCACCGCGGCCGGCCCGGCGGGCTCGATTGCGCGGCTATACTCTCGCCGATGGACGGCCGAACAGCGCTCTCGAGGAGGCGACCTGGAGCCCTCGTGACCGCGCTGATCCTCGGCGCGACCTGCGGCTGTGGTGGTGAGCCCGAGGGCGACGGGCCGACGAATCTGCTGTTCGTCGTCTTCGACACGACCCGAGCCGACCACCTCGGTTGCTACGGCTACGAGGAGCATTCGACCTCGCCCACCCTCGACCGGCTCGCGGAGGAGGGGCTCGTCCTCGACCGCGCCTACTCCGCCTCCTCCCTGACGCCCGTCTCCGCGGGCTCCTTCCTGACCGGGACCCTGCCCTACCGGCACGGGGTGCGGAGCCTCTTCGTCGTCGGCAAGCAGAGCCTCGAGGGAGAGCTCCCCTCGCTCTTCGGGCTGCTGGGCGAGGCCGGGCTCGAGACCGCCGCCTTCGTCAGCGCCAAGCCGATGGGGCGCCAGTACGCCCTCGACCGAGGGTTCGACTTCTACGACGACGACTGGAGCACGGTTCGCGAGCAATTCGGCATCTCGCGCTTCGCCGACGCGCCCCAGCGACCGGGGGACGCCACTTGCGACCTGGCGCTCGAGTGGCTCGATGATTCCGGGGTGCGGCCCTTCGCCCTGATGGTCCACTTCTTCGACGCCCACGACTCGAGCTTCGTGCCCCCGGAGGACTTCCTCGCGGAGCACCTCGACTTCGACTTCCCTCGCGGACTGGGGCGCAATCCGCGGAGTTTCCCGCTCGAGGGGATCGAGGAGCTGCAGGCCCTCTACGACGCCGAGATCCGCTTCATGGACGAGCAGCTCGCGCGCCTGCTCGCGAAGCTCGAGGAGCTCGGCGTGCGCGACCGGACCCTGGTCTGCGTGCTGGCGGACCACGGCGAGTGCTTCGGGGAGCACGGCTACTTCACCCACGGCTGGCTGTCGGAGCACGAGCTGCGCGTGCCGATCGTGCTGGCGGGGCCGGGGGTGCCCGCTGGGCTGCGGCTCGCGGCGCGCGCGCGCACCGTCGACCTCCTGCCGACCGTGGCGGAGCTCTTCGGGCTCGACGCACCCGGGGGCGTCGACGGGGAGAGCGTCCTCGACCTCCTCGCGGAATCCGGGGAAGGCCTCGAGCGAGACGTCTACGCCGAGGTGCACCACGCCCCCGCCGACCCGCGCGGTCGGGAGCCCGCGATGCACACCCTCGTCGTCGGTCCCTGGAAGTACGTCCACCGGCCGAGCTCTGGTCGTCACGAGCTCTATCACCTCGTCGAGGACCCGGAGGAGCTCGACAATCGCGTCGCCACCGAACCCGACGTGGCCGGCAGGCTCCTGGCTCGCATGGTCACCCAGGGTGCCCTCGGAGGCGAGGTCAGCCTCGAGGGGCTCTCCGAGGAGACTCTTCGGGCCCTGCGCGACCTCGGCTACCTCGGTGGGGGAGAGGATCAGGCCGGAGACTGACGCGACGTCGGAGGGAGCGCCGCCTTGTTGCGCCAACGCACGGGCGTGATGAACAGCGAGGCCACCACCAAGAGCGCGAAGGCGACGTAGCAGACGGTCAGGGTCTTCACGTCGACGTCCACGAACAGGAGCTCGTGAGACCAGTAGGCGACGAAGCTCGACTGTTCGATCGGCTTGCCCGCGATGCGCCGCAGGTCGTTCTCCCAGATGGTCAACGGGCAGAGGTCGCCCATGAGGGCCACGATCGCGACGTAGGCGATGATTGCGAGGTGCAGGCCGCGGAACCAGCGATTGCCCACCCAGCCCCAGCGCAGGAAGCGACCGGCGAGGATCAGAGCCTCGGCCAAGATCACGAAGAGGACCACCGCGAAGTGCAGGACGACGATGGCGTCCGCCAGGAGCAGGCAGGTCGCGGGGTCTTCGGGGTACCAGCTCTCGAGGAGGGCGAAGGGCATGGGGGCAGGGTAGCTCGGGCCGCCGGCGTCCCAGGCCTCGTGAGGGGAGGCGCCGCCGACCCACCGGGGGGCCGGCACCCTTTACGCAAGGATCGGGGGGATTGCGGTAGGATTCTTGATCCGGATTCCCCTCCGCTCTCCCCCGCCCCCAAGGATCGCCGTGAGCCTCCTCCCCCCGCGCCCCCTGGCCCTCCTCGCTCCCCTTCTCACGGCTGCGCTCGTCGTCCCCGCGACGGCCGTGGCCCACGACGACGACCCCAAGATCCTGGACCGCGTGGCTCCTGTGCATTCGCCGGGCTTCCGGCCCGGAGCGCTTCTGTCGGGGGGCAGCCTCGCGGGGCACCAGCAGGTGGGGCTCGAGTCGCGTGGGGACCAGCGCGTGCTCCTTTCGGAGCTCGACGACGTGCACGTGCAGTTCAACTCGAGCGACGTGCAGCTCCTCTCCTGGCTTCCGCTCAACCTGCTCGACCCGGGCGCCCTCGCGGGGAACGACTGCTGGGGCTACACATCACCGTCCGGGAACGAGTACGCGATCATCGGCATCAGCACCGGGACCTGCTTCGTCGACATCAGCTCGCCCTCCGACCCGGTGCTGCTGGAGTTCGTCGACGGCGAGAACAGCATCTGGCGCGACATCAAGACCTTCGAAGAGTACGCCTACATCGTCAGCGAGGGCGGCGGCGGCATCCAGGTCGTGGACCTGAGCCAGATCGACAGCGGCGTGGTGAATCACGTCAACACGATCTTCACGGGAGGGAACACCTCGTCGCACAACGTCGCGATCGACACCGAGTCCGGCTATCTCTACCGCTGCGGCGGCGGCAACGGCACCGGACTCAAGGCCTACAACCTGAACAACAACCCGGCCTCGCCCCAGTACGCGGGCTCCTGGCACAACCGCTACGTGCACGACGCCCAGGTCGTCACCTACACGAGCGGCCCTTACGCCGGGCGCCAGATCGCCTTCGCCTGCAGCGGCTACAGCAACGGCAGTGGCGACACCGGGCTGACGATCATCGACGTCACGAGCAAGAGCAACATGTGGGTGCGCTCCCAGCACTACTACCCGGACGCGAAGTATTCCCACCAGGCCTGGCTCTCTCCCGACCGGAGCACGCTCTTCCTCAACGACGAGCTCGACGAGAACGGCGCGGTGCCCACCCAGACCTTCGTGATCGACGTCCAGGATCTCTCCAGCCCGGTCAACCTCGGTAGCTTCACCAACGGCAACGGCGCGATCGGGCACAACCTCTACGCCAAGGACAACTTCGTCTTCGAGGCGAACTACCGCAGCGGTCTGCGGGTCTTCGACGTCACGAACCCAGCGAACGGTACCGAGGTGGCCTTCTTCGACACCTGGCCGGGAGACGATCAGCACCAGTTCAACGGACTCTGGAGCTGCTACCCCTTCTTCCCGAGCGGCCTCGTGATCGGCAGCGATATGGAGCGCGGCCTCTTCGTGTGGAAGATGGGGGAGCCGAAGCTGACCTTCGATCTAGTCGCGCCCGACGTGATCGACCCCGCCGGGGACCAGCTCAGCCTGCAGATCAACGAACTCTCCCTCGGCGACCTGGAGAGCGGGTCCGCGACCCTGTACTACGACGCGGGGGAGGGCATCGTCGAGGCGCCGCTCCAGAGCCAGGGCGGGGGCAGCTACCTCGCGAGCTTCCCCGCGCTCCCCTGCGGTAGCCGCGTGAACTGGTTCGTCGGCGCGCGCTCGACGGACGGCGTGTTCTGGTCCTTCCCGCGGGAAGCGCCCTACAACAACCTGACCTCCATCGCCGTGGACGACCTCGTCGTCATCCACGAGGACGACATGGAGACCGACCAGGGCTGGACCACGGGCGAGCCGACCGACAACGCGACCAGCGGCTTCTGGGAGCTCGGCGTGCCCGTGCCGAACGGCGCCGGCACGACCGAGGACCACACCCCCGACGGGACGCTGTGCTGGGTGACCGGCCAGAGCGGCGACGTCGACGGCGGGCGCGTCACCCTGACCTCGCCCCCCTACGACCTCTCCGCCCACGGAGACCCGATCCTCAGCTTCTGGCTCTGGTTCCGCCGCAGCGGAGAGACCCAGGGCGTGGACGCCTGTCGCATCATGATCTCCGGGGACGGCGGCGCGAACTTCGTCGAGATGGAGCTGATCCAGCAGACGCCTTCCCACATCGACGGCTCCTGGGCACACAAGGTCTACCGCGTGCGCGACTTCGTCGCGCCGAGCTCGGACGTCCGCCTGCGCGTCATCGCCCGGGACGGCAACCTCGACACGATGGTCGAGGCCCACGTGGACGACCTGCTCATCACCCAGGACGACTGCGGTTGCTCGACGGCGAACTACTGCAGCTCCTCGACGAACTCGAACGGGACGGCCGCCCAGATCTCCTTCACCGGGACGGCGGAGATCTCCCAGGACAACTTCGCGCTCACCGTGACCGGGGGCGTCCCCGGCAACCTGGGCCTCTTCTTCTACGGGCCCGAGCAGGGCTCGCTCCCCCTCGGAGACGGGACCCTGTGCATCGCGAGCTCGACGGTCGGGATCCAGCGCCTGCAGCCGCCGGTCCAGATGGACGGCTCGGGAGCCGTGAGCCGATCGCTCGACTTCGGCGCGCCGCCGGCCTCCTCCGGCCCCGGGGCCGTCACGCCGGGCTCGACCTGGAACTTCCAGTTCTGGTACCGGGACCCCGCGGGCGGACCGGGTGGATCGAACCTCTCGGACGGTCTCGAGGTCACCTTCTGCCACTGAGCCCTTCGAGGAGCTCGTCCAGCAGCGAAGGGACGACCTCGACCGCGGGGCCGAGGTGCAGTCGGTCGGCGTCGGCGGCGTTCTGCGGCACCTCGAGGCAGTTGACCCAGGTCTTTGCGCCGCCGGCCCGGGCCGCCGCGAGGAAGCCCGCAGCGGGATAGACCGCCCCGCTGGTCCCGATGGCGAGGAAGTGCGTGCACTCGCGCAGCGCCGCTTCGATCTCCGGCAGGTGATAAGGAACCTCGCCGAACCACACCACGTCCGGCCGCAGCCGCGGGTGCTCGCAGCGGGGGCAGGGCACGAAGGTCGCCGGGTCGGTCCGGTCGAGGTCGCGGAGGCCCGCGCCGCACGCCTCGCAGCGTAGCTGGGCCAGCTCTCCGTGCATGTGCAGCGGTCTGGAGCTGGCGCGGTCGTGGAGGTCGTCGACGTTCTGCGTGACGAGCCGGAAGGGGATCGCGTGCTCCTCGAGCCGCGCCTGGAAGGCGGCCAGCGCGTGGTGCGCCGCGTTGGGCTGGACGCTCGAGAGGCCGGCCCGACGCTCCTGGTAGAAGCGCCAGACCCGCGCGGGGTCGAGGGCCCAGGCTCCGGGCGTCGCGATCTCCTCGACCGGCTGGCCCTCCCACAGTCCGCCGGCCCCACGGAAGGTGGCGAGGCCCGAGTCGGCCGAGATCCCGGCGCCGGTCAGGACGAGGACGGAGGCCCGCATGACTCGAGCATAGCGGCTCGCTCTTCCGGGTCGGGATTCGGCCGTCGGCTATAATCCCGACGCCTCGCCCGCTTCGCGCCCAGCACTCGTACGACCATGAACTGGACGGTCTCCTCGCTCGCATCCTCGCTCCTCTGTCTCGCAATCGCCGCCTGCTCGACCACGGACTCCGCGCAGAGCCCCCCGACCGGCGGACTCTCCGAGCGGGCGCAGCTCCACCGGCTGTCGTGGCTGACGGGGACCTGGAGAACCGAGCGCCCCGATGGCTATGTCGCGGAGACCTGGCTTCCGCCCCAGGGCGGAGTGATGCTGGGCATCGGCTACACCATCACCGGTGACGAGCTCGAGTTCTTCGAGTACCTGCGGATCGAGGCCCGGGAGGGCTCGCTGGTCTATGTCGCCCAGCCGGCTGGACAGTCCCCGGGTGTGGAATTCCTGATGACGGACATCACCGGAGAGGGGGCGCTCTTCGAGAATCCCGAGCACGACTTCCCCGAGTGGATCTGCTATCAGCGCACGAGCGAGGGACGCTGCACGGCTTCGGTCGGCGGGAAGGAAGGCAAGCTCGAGTTCGACTACACGAAGACTCCTTGATCGAGAGTGTCGCGTCTTGATGCCTTCGACCTCGAATCACTAAGAGCGATTCGGGAAAAGGAGATATAGCGGACACAAAACCGTCTAGGATCTGCGCTCCGAAACCAGCGCCAACCCCTGCCCCCGAAGGAGATCATGGCCAATAAATCGATCGACGATCAGATCCAGAACTGCATCGCCTCGTTCACAGAGGAGCTCGGTTCCCTCGTGAAAGTCGCTGCCCTCGAGGCGGTGGAGGCGGCCCTCGGCGGCGGCTCCGCCCCGGCCCCGAGCCAGCGCCGCGGACGCGCGCCGGCCCGCAAAGCGAGCCCCGGGAAACGGATCCGGCGCAGCGCGGCGCACCTGGAGCAGGACAAGTCCGCGGTCGCGAGCTTCGTGCGCTCCAACCCCGGGCAGCGCCTGGAGGAAATCTCGAAGGCCATGGGCGTGGAGTCGAAGAACCTCAAGCGGCCGGTGCTGCTGCTCCTCGAGGAAGGAGCGCTCCGCAAGGAGGGGGAGAAGCGAGGCACGCGCTACTACCCCGCGGGGCGCGGCGCGTCGAAGGCCAAGGCTCCTGCGCGCAAGAAGGCCGCCCGAAAGACGGGTAAGCGCAAGACGAAGAAGGCCGGGGCGAAGCGCAAGGCGACTCGCCGCTGACTCCTCGCGCCGGGGTGCTGCCTCGACTCAGGACGGCTTGTCGAGGCCGCCCATGAGGAAGGGCAGGAGGCCTGCCAGGATCATGCCCGAACCGAGCAAGGAGAGGGAGTCCCCTCAGCAGGAGGCCAGGCGGACGGCGAAGCCCCCCGCCATGAGGAGGCCGCCGAGCAAGGTCCACTTGTTGATGCTCATGACGAGGCCAGTCTACGCCCCTTTCGGCAGCGGGTGACCTCCACCCGGACCCAATCGTCGTGAGAGTTCAGCGACCCCGCTCGAAGAGGCCCGTGGCGTCCGCGAAGGCCTTGATCTCGAGGGCGTTGCCGCTCGGATCGCGGAAGAACATGGTCGCCTGCTCGCCGACCTGGCCCTCGAAGCGGACGTAGGGCTCGATCAGGAACTCCACGCCGGCCGCCCGCAGGCGGTCGGCGAGACGTTTCCAGGTCTCCAGGTCGAGCACCACGCCGAAATGGGGCAGGGGCACGTCACGGTCGTCGACCTTCGTGGTCCCCCAGTCCGGCGGAGTGGCCTCCCGCACGTGCAGCGCGATCTGGTGCCCGAAAAAGTCGAAGTCGATCCAGTCCTCGCCGCTCCGGCCCTCGGGGCATCCGAGCAGCTCGCCGTAGAAGGCGCGAGCCTCGGCGAGGCTCCGGACCGGGAAGGCGAGATGGAAGGGCGGTGAAGGGGAGCTCATCGCTGCACCTCCGATCTCCTCAGCTCGGCCAACCAGGCCACCACCTCGCCCACGAGTCTCCCGCGCACCTCTTCGGGCGCGACCCCCGCCCGCTTGGGCAGGTCGAAGGCGTGGTCGGCTCCCTCGACTTCGACCAGTCGCCAAGGGCCCGCATAGCGCGCAAGACTCTCCCTCAGTAGTCCGAGGTCACACAGCGCGTCGCGGCTGCCTTGCAGGAAGATCGAGGGGGTGTGGACCTCCGGGAAGTGCTCGTCTCGAAGCTTCTCCGGCTTGCCGTAGGGATGCAGCGGGTACCCGAGATAGACGAGGCCGTCGCAGGCGACCCCCTGGGCGGCGAGGTGACTCGCGACGCGGCCGCCCATCGACTTGCCGGCCAGCACGAGGGGAGCCCCGGGCTCGAGCTCCCGCAGGAATTCGATCGCCGCGCGGTGGGCGGCCTCGAGGGCGGGCATGCGGTCGGGGGGCAGGCGCCGCCCCTCGCGCCGCGCGCGTTCCATGTAGGGGTAAGCGAAGCGCAGCACGGAGTGGCCAGCCACGCGCAGCCCCTCGGCGATCTCCTCCATGAAGATCGAGTCGAGCGGCGCCCCCGCGCCATGCGCGAGCAGCACGGCGCAGGAGTCTCCCTCGGGAGCCCCCTCCGGCGCCCTCCCGTAGAGGGCGCCCAGGGTCTCGACGCCTCGCCCGTCGAAGGGGATCTCGAGGCTCTCGGGGCGCGGTGAGGGAGGCGTGGTACTCACGCGCCCAAGCCTATCAGGTCCCGCGGGGACCCAACCGCTCCTCGATCAGTTCCAGGTCACGCTCAGCCCGTTCGTCAGGTTGAAGCCGACGGGGCCTCCCATCGGGTCGCGGTACCAGTACTGGAAGTTGTGGGTCGTCCCCGACGTGATCACGCCCGCGGCGGGGGAGGCGGTCAGGTCCACCGTGCGCGTCATCTGGCCGGTGGAGGAGCCGAAGCCGACGGGGGGCATGCGCGTGATCCCGCCGCCGACGCAGCGCAGGCCCTCGCCGAAGGGGAGCGAGACCTGGTTGGGCCCGAAGAAGGCCAGGCCCGGCGTGCCGATCGGGAGATTCTGGGCGACGATGGTGAACTCGTTGTCCAGCACGACGTCGCTGCCGAAACCGAGCAGGATCGCGCCGGCGCCCGTGGAGTTGACGTTCCCCGTGCAGTAGTTCGTGCCGACCGAGTCCCCGGTCACGATGAAGTCGAGCGTCGTGGTCGAGAGCCCGCCGGTCTGGTTGAGCCAGAATGTGTAGCTGCCCGCGGGCAGGGGCGGCGTGAAGCCGGTCGCGCCGCTCAGCATCCCGATGGCGGGGAGGATGTCGTCGCCGATGTCGAACTCTCCGTAGACCAGGCCGCCCAGGAGGTCGGACTCCTTGACCATGTTGTGCGGGACGGTGAAGAAGTCACCGGCCTGCACGCCCAAGAACGCCAGGTCGCCGATGTCGGCGACGTAGTCGTCGAGGACGAGCTGAGAGAGCTCCATGCCGGTGGGCACGACGACGGTCAGGTAGTCGATGTCCCGCCCGAGGGAGTTGCCCTGCTGGCTGGCTTCGACGACGTTGCTGCCCACCTCGAGCAGGTGGGTGTCGGGCACGAGGTGGTCGTCGGAGATGTCCCCGTCCGTGCTCTCGTCGTAGTCGTTGGCGAGGACGAGGCCGGCGGCGGTGAGGAGGGCGAGGGGGGCGAGCCAGGGAGAGAGCTTCATGGTGCGGAGTGGATCGATCGGGTTTTGGGGGAGTGGGCCGGGAGCGCCGTGACGAGAGCACGGGGCGTTCCCCAGCAAAGCGTCACCCGGGCTGGGGCGTTGCTGCTGGAGCCGTGAATTCGCGGCGGAGCGCCCCCTGGGACCCCTCCAGGGCCTGCCCTTCTGTAAGAACTCCCCCGGAGGCTGGTAGGCTGAGCCCCTTGACCGCTCCCGGACCGCGCTCCATCCACGACCTCCTCGCCTCCGGGGAGGCCCTCCTGCTCGACGGCGGCCTCGCGACCCAGCTCGAGGCCCAGGGAGAGGTGATCGACACGCCCCTTTGGAGCGCCGAGCTGCTCTTGCGCTCCCCGGGGTCGATCCGGGCCGCCCACGCGGCCTTCCTCGAGGCCGGCGCCGAGGTCCTGATCACCGCGAGCTACCAGCTCTCTTCCCTCGGGCTCGAGCGGCTGGGCGTCGACCCCGGGCAGCTCGACGAGTTGCTGGTGGGCTCGATTCGTCTCGCCCAGGAAGCACGCCGCGCTCACCTCGTGGAACACCCCGAGCGAGCGGAGCGCATCCTGGTCGCCGCCAGCGTCGGGCCCTATGGGGCGGCCCGGGCCGACGGCTCCGAGTACCGGGGCGACTACGAGCTGGGGGCGCCGGGGCTGCGGCACTTCCACGCCGGGCGCCTCGCGACCCTGGACTCCGGAGGCGCCGACCTCCTCGCCTGCGAGACCCTCCCGAGCGGCGAGGAGGCGCGCGTCCTCGCCGAGCTGCTCGAGGACGTTCAGACACCTGCCTGGGTGAGCTTCGCATGCCGGGACGAGCGCGAGCTCTGCGACGGGACATCCCTGCACCAGGCGGCGGCTCTCTTCGCCGGGCACCCGCGGGTCGTGGCGGTCGGGGTGAACTGCACGGCGCCGCGTTTCATCGCCGGAGCGATCGACGAGCTGAGAGCGGGCGCGCCCGACAAGCAGGTCGTGGTCTACCCCAACTCCGGTGAGCGCTTCGACGTCGAGGCGCACGCCTGGCATCGCGGGGGCGAGCGGGGCGTCGCGGACGAGGTCGTGCGGGAGTGGCGCCGGCGCGGGGCGAGCTTGATCGGTGGCTGCTGCAGGATGGGTCCCGCCGACGTCCGAGCGATGGGCCTCTCGCTCCGGAAGACCTGACGGCTCAGGGCCGAGCCAACCAGTCCTCCGCGGCCTTCAGGCAGCTGTCGATGCCGACCGAGAGCTCGACGATGTCCTGCTCCACGGCGACATCCGGCTCGAGCCCGACGCCTTCGATCTCGCTGCGCCCCCCGTGCCAGTGGCGGATGACGAACTGCCCGCTGGCGAAGCCCGAGGGGAGCTCGAACTGCTGCTTGGCCCCCGAGGAGCCCGCGGTGCGTGAGCCGAAGAAGCGCACCTCGCAGCGCCGGTCCTCGCGCATGCGCTGGAGGGTCCAGATCTCGGTCTCGCCCTGGGACATGCACTTGGGACCCATCAGGATGGCGACCGGCTTCTTCCACACTCCTTCCTCGGAGTCGAAGGCCTGCACCGCGCTGTCGCCGCCGCCGCCGTTGTGGCGCATGTCCAGGACGAGTCCCGGGCAGTCCGCCAGGGCTTCGCAGGCCTCGCGCATCGCGCCCAGGCTCTTCTCGGAGACGCCCAGGTAGCGCACGTACCCGTTCCCGCTCGGGAGTCGCCCGTACCAGAGCTGAGCGTCCGACGTGGCCTGGAGCTCGGGTAGCTCGAGGGCCAAGAAGCGGAAGTTCCGCGCGTTCTTCGCCTGCTCGCACTCGCCGGCGTGCAGGGTGAGCTTCTTCTGCTTCCACTTGAGGCGCTTGAACTCGCGGTCGCGCTTCTTTCCCGTCGACGCGAGGTAGCGTTTGACGACCTTGTCGGAGGCGTCGAGGGTCTGGAACACGAGCTCGAGGGATTCGCCCTCGCCCAGGGTCAGATCGTTGAGGGCCTCGACGCCGGCGCGCGTCCGCGTGGACTGCCAACCGCGCTCCTCCCAGAGCTCGTCCGTCTTGGCTTCGAAGTACTCGCCAGCCGGTACGCCGTTCACCGACTCGAGGAAGCTCCGCTCGTGGCGCACGCCGCGCTGGTAGAGCGGGCTGTTCGCGCCGCGGGCCGCGAAGGTGTTCGCCACCAGGATCAGGTCCTGCGTCCCGGGCAAGAACTCGATGCCGGCCTCGAGGCGCTTCGGCTGGGCGGCCTGCCAGGCCTCTTGGATCTTCGGGTCGACGACGAGCCGCGCGTGGGAGTCGCGCAGCTGTCCGACGAGGTGGTGCAGCAGCCCGTAGAAGGCGACCTGGTCCGCGGCCTCGTCGTCCCGCCGGCGCTTCTTCGCTTCCTTGGCGAGGTCGCGGAAGCGGGCGTCGGTCTCGCCCCGCACCGCCTTCCAATCGATGCCCTTCACGTCGAAGATCTGACGCAGCGTGTGCGGCTCCTCCACGAGCTCGTAGAGGTGGTCCAGGTCGGCTCGCCAGCTCTCCCAGCGCGCCTCGGCCGGGTCCTCCGTGGGCCCGCCGGCGGCCGCGGCGAGGGCCGGCAGCAGGGCGAGGGCGATCAGCGAGGATCGACCCCAGCGCCTCCCACGGCTGTCGGCGTGCACCCTCACTTCTTGCGGTAGGTCTTCTTGACCCACTTCGACCAGCCCGCGTCGAGCTCGGCCGGGGTGAGGCCGAAGGCGGTCTCGAGGGCCTGGGTCTGGCGAGTCACGGGCTCCTGCTCGGCGTCGACCCGCTTCAGGGGGGTGCAAAGGGCACGCAGGAAGGCCTGCGGGTCACCCTCGACCTCGCCCAACAAGTACTCGAGCTTGGACCAGGAGACGATGTGATCCCGGGGGTGCATCTGCTCGTACTCCGTCCAGGCGAACATCTCCTGGGCGCTGGCGAAGAAGTCGTTGCCAACGAGGTTCCGCACGCGCGGCTCCCAGTCCCAGGAGTCGTCGAAGCGGTCGTAGATGACCTTGCGCCCGTCGAACCAGGGGTAGCGCTCGTCGACCTGACGCGTGAAGTGGTGGCCCGCGGCGTAGACCATCCAGGTCGGGCAGCGGAAGGGGTCCTGGCTCCGGAAGCCGTCGACGAAGTTGTTGGCCAGGTTGTGGGTCACGATGCAGTGGAACATCGTGTCCAGGGGCGCTTCGTCCTCGTCCTCCCAATACTCGGCGACGGCCTCGATGTTGGCGATGACGAACATCCCTTCGCCGCGCCAGCCGGTGCGATAGGAGAACTCGGTCTCCATCGGCTCGTAGGTCCGCAGGTACCGCCCGAAGTCGCTTTTGCGCTCGCAGAGCAGGAGCCGGAACTTGTCGGGATGCCCGAGGTAGGTCGTCTCGGGGAAGGCGCTCTCCAGCCCGAAGTCCTCGACGAAGGCGTCGTAGAGGTCCTCGGCCCGCTGGGCCCAGATGTGGAGCCGCAGGTGCGGGTCCAGCTCGCGCTTGGGCGCCTTCAGGCGGCCGAGCTTCTCCTCGAGCCGGTCCAGCTCCTCCTTGATGCGCTTGCGCTCGGGGCGGTCGTTGGGGAGCTCGTAGGTCCCCAGGCTCGAGCCGATGCGGAAGTGCGCCGTCTCGACCCAGAGCATGGGCGCGCCGCCCATGTTCATCTGGACCTGCTTCGAGTCCGCCGTGTGGCGCCAGGGAATGAAGCCATAGCGCTCGTAGCCCAGGGCCTTCTCGAGCTCTCGCTCGCCCTTGGTGTAGGGGTCGAGCTCGGGGAAGAGCTCCCGCTCTCCGTCCTGGTCCTGCGCGGCGGAAACGGGCATGGCGGCCGCAGCGCAGAGGCCCAGCGTGATGAGCTGGACCTGGAGCGTTGCGGCCGCCATGCGTCGGGTCTCGGAAGCTCGGGTGGCGCCTACTGGGCGGAGTCGCCTTGCTCGGCGGCTCGCGCGGCCTCGCGCTGCCGGCGCAGCTCGAGGCGATAGGCCTGGGTCACCTGGTTCTTGAGCTTCACGAGCTCTTCCTTCTCCTTGGCGACCTTCTTCTCGAGCTTCGGCACCTTGCGGGACTTGGGGCCCTCTTCCTCGAGGACCTCGTCCAGGCGTCCGGTCACCTCGGCCAAGCGCTGGTCCTGAGCATCGAGCTTGTCGAGCAAGGCCTGCAACTTCTTGAGCGAGGTCTTGGCCTTGCCCTCGTACTCCTCGTCGAGGAGGTCGACCATCGAGCCCCACAGCTCCTTGCGGGAGGTCTGCGACTCGAGCGGGTCGTGCCCGCTGCCGTCCACCGAGCAGATGAAGAGGTGCTCCGGCTCGTCCTGGGTGAAGAGCGCGTTGAAGGGATGGTCCTTCTCCATCACGTCGACGGGCAGCTTCACGCAGTGGAACCAGGCCGAGAGGAGGAAGGTCTTCTCGTTGTCGACGCCGCCCTTGAGGAGGGCCTCGTCAGTCCCGTTGCAGACCGCGCACTCGCGCAGGACGAGCAGGGGTCGCGGGTCGTCGCCGGCGATGAAGGCCAGGGCCTCTTCACGGCTGAGGGCCTTGCGGGCCTTCGGCGAGAAGGTGCCGTCCACCTTCTTCCCGGCATCTGGCGCGAAGACCGGGTAGTCCCACTTCATCTCGAGGTAGTCGCGCGAGCTCGGTCCCCGCACGACCTCCGGGAGCGTGGGCGTGGTGGGCGAGGTGGGATTGCCCGCCGGACCCTCCGGCGAGGCGCCACCGCCGCCGCCGCGGGGAGTGGGAGCAGGGGTGCTAGGCGCGGGAGACGAACCGCCTCCCGAAGAGGGGGGAGTTCATCACCCAGGGGCGGCGCCCGCAGGCGCGCCCATCATCGCGATGACGGCTGCACTGAGGCCTGAGGCCCAAAGTCGTTTCGAGAGCATGTCGGTTCTCCCTTGTGCTCGAGCTGGGGGTGGTCGCCGGAGCCGGTCGTTTCCGAGGGCCGGCCTGTCCCACCTGTGAGGATCACGAGGGTAACTCCGCCCGCCCGGTCGGGGCCTCGGGGATCGGGAACTCCCTCCAGGGGGTCCTAGCGGCGGGCAGAGCGGAGGGGGACAGGCCGCGGCGGCGGCGCCTCAGTAAGATGCTCTAAGCCCTTTAGCTGTTGTGACTTATTGCGGTTTTACGCAGCTCGGAGGCTTGGCGATCTGCCCCAGGCCTCGGCGACCGTCCACGACCACGCTCAGCGCCTCCTCGAGCTCGATGCGCCGCACGAGCTCGCCCTCCTCGGCGGCGGGGAGGGACTCGAGCCAGTCCCAGTCGAGCTGGCCCTCTCCAAAGCGCGGGTTGATCGTGAAGTAGGCGACCTGGGCCGAGGTCAGGTTCTGGAAGAAGTGCGTGCCCTGCGAGGGCTCCACGCGCAGGTCCTCGAAGCCCGCCTCGACGATCACCCTCGCCCCGCTGATCTGGTTCCAGTCGACCGGGATGCCGAGGTGTGGGTCCGCCGAACCCCAGCGGCCGACGCCGACCAGGAGGTAGGGACGGCCGAGCCTTCGCAGGGTCGCGTCGAAGCGCGCGACGTCGATGGCGCACTCCGGGCTGCGGCTGCGGTCGAAGGTCTCGGCCGGGACGACGACCAGGTCGCGGATGCCGTCGATGCGTCCATTGCCGAGCACCTTCTCGCTGCGGCAGAGCAGCTGCTCGGGCGGCAACTCCAGGAGCTCGACGTCGTCGAGCTCCTGGGAGACCGAGAGCGGCCTCATCTGGAGGAAGCCGAACTGGGCGGGGTGCCCGTCGATGCCGAGGTTGCCGGCGAACTCGATCTCCACTGGTGCGCCCGTGCCTTCCTTGCAGACATTGAGGATGCGCTCGAGGATCGCCGCGAGAGGGAACTGCTCGTGCTTCAGCACCTGCGCGAAGCTGACGAGCCGCACCCCTGGACGGGAGATGCCGTCGATGATGCGATCGTCGTCCTGGCTGTAGGTCGAGCCGAGCCAGGTCAGCAGGCCGTCCTCCTCCGCGACCTCGAGGGGACGGGCGGTGATGCCGATCAGGGGACTCTGGGGACCGGCGCGCTTGAGGTCGAGGGCGAAGAACTCGCGCTGCGAGCTCTCGAGGGAGGTGGAGACGGAGGAGAAGCCCAGGACCTGCTTGGGATACCTCGGGCAGAAGCGCACGCAGGGCCTGCCGTCGACGACCGTCTTGCCGAGGCCCAGGGCGACCGCGGCCATGCCGTCCTCGGCCTCGTGACCCGGGGCGGGGTAGAAGTCGTGCGAGCGCGCCACCCCGGAGAAGTCCGGGTAGAAGAGGTCGCGATGCTGCCGTCCCACGACCGCCTGGATGATCACGGCCATGCGCTCCTCCTCCAGCCGGAAGGAGGTCATCTGGATGTAGCTCTTGGCGTGCTCGGTGAAGGCCGAGGCGTAGACCCGCCGGATGGCGTCCTTGAGCTGGTTGAGCCGGACGTCGAGGCTGGGGTCGTTGTTGGGCAGGAAGTAGGTGCGATAGACGCCCGCGAAGGGTTGGGCCAGGGAGTCCTCGAGCAGGCTCGAGGAGCGCACCGCGAGGGGGTAGTGGACCTTGAGCAGGAAGGCTCTCAGGTTCATCGCGGCATCGCGCGGGAAGGGCGCGCGCAGGAAGTGCCCGAGCACCTCCTCGTCGGAGTGCGCCCCGATGGCGAAGTCCCGAATCCAACCGTACTCCAGGAACTCGTCGAAGGTCTCGGTCCCCAGCACGATCGAGGGCGGAACGAAGACGTCGACCTCGGGGAAGCTGCGGTCGACGTCGAGCTTCTGAAGGATGCGGTTCGCGAAGGCGATCCCGCGCGCCTTGCCGCCCAGGGAGCCGCTGCCCACCCGCGTGATGCTGATCGCCGGGTCGAACTGCCGGCTCTCGAAGTCCGCGATCACCGTCCGCCCCCGCATGCGCTGGGTGATCTGGAGGAGGTCCAGGAGCTGGTCGCGCATCTCCTCCACGCTCTCGTAGTCCCCGAGCTTTTGCGGCCTCAACAGCTTGGCCAGACTGAACTCGGTGCGCGCCTTGAGCCAGAACGAGAAGTGGTTGCGCTCGGCGTGGTAGGCCAGGCTCTCGGCGGGCACCGTCCGGAGGTGCTCGATGAAGGCCGCGAGGTCCGGCGCGCGCGCGATCTCGGAGCCGTCGGCGGCGCGGAAGATGAAGCTCCCGAAGCCGCAGCGGTCGACGAGGATCGCGCGCAGGTCGTGCAGCAGGGTGGGGGAGCCCTTCTGGAGGAATGAGGCGCCGATGCCCTCGGCGGCCCGCCGGTTCTCCTGCTCGCTGGACTGCAGCACGATGCGGATGTCCGAGCGCTTGTCGAGGACCCGCTGGACGAGCTCGAGGCCGGCCACCTTCGAGAGGCTTCCCTTCCATGGAAACTCGAAGTCGGAGATCACGGCCATGATGTCGTCGCCCAGGCGGTCGACGTGCTCCCAGGCCTCCTCGTAGGTCTCGCACAAGAGCACCTTGGGGCGGGCCCGCATCCGGAGGACCTTCTGGGAGATGCTGCGGTCCTCGTCGAGCAGCCGCTGGACGTGGGCCATCACCTCCGAGTAGATGACCGGCAGGAAGGAGGAGTAGAAGCGGATGCTGTCCTCGACGACCAGGACCACGGGGACGCCGTGCACGCCCGAGTCCACGGCCACGTTGCGCGCGTCCTCGATGGTCTTGATGATCGCCAGGAAGATCCGGACGTCGCCCTGCCAGAGGAAGACCCGCTCGATCAGCTCGCGTCCGGGGCGCTCGAGGAACTCCCGCAACTCCTCGGCCGTGTAGGTCAGCGCGACGACGGGCATCTCGTGCCCGGCCGCGCGCAGCTCCCGGGTCAGGTCGATGGCCGAGGTGCCGCCGGTCTTTGCGCTGGCGATCACCAGGTCGAAGTCCGCGTCCCGCTCGAGGAACTCGAGCGCCTCGGTGGCGTTCGAGACCCGCACGAGGTCCGGGAAGTGACTGATGTCCAGGGCCAGGTACTGCCCCAGCAGGGTCTCCTGGAGCTGGCCTTCCTCGGAGAGGATGAAGGAGTCGTAGAGGCTCGAGACGAGCAGGATGCGGCTGACCCGGAAGCGCGTCAGCTCGTGGAAGCCGACCGGCCTGGCGTCGAATCCTCTCGCGTCGTCCACGCCTCCTCGCTCGGAGTCCCTCCGTTCCTCGACTACACGACGCCCTGGTCGATCATCGCGTCGGCGACCTTCAGGAAGCCGGCGATGTTCGCGCCGTTCACGTAGTTCCCCGGTGTGCCGAAGCGCTCCGAGGCGTCGACGCAGGCCTTGTGGATGTGCGACATAATCAGCCGCAGGCGGTCGTCGACCTCCTGCCGCGTCCACGAGTAGCGCATGCTGTTCTGCGCCATCTCGAGGCCCGAGACCGCGACGCCGCCGGCGTTGGCGGCCTTGCCCGGGCCGTAGAAGATTCGAGCCTCGGTGAAGAGGGCCACGGCCTCCGTGGTCGACGGCATGTTCGCGCCCTCGCTGATCACCGTGACCCCGTTCGAGAGGAGGTTCTGCGCGTCCTGGGCGTTGATCTCGTTCTGCGTGGCGCTCGGGAAGGCGCAGTCCGCGCTGTGGTTCCAGATCGGGTTGTGGTCGAGGGAGGCGTCCGACGGGGTGTAGACGGCCGAGGGGAAGCGCTCGACGTACTCCGCGATGCGGCCGCGGCGGTGGTTCTTGAGCTCCATGACGAACTCGAGCTTCTCGCGGTCGATCCCGGCCTCGTCATGGATGTAGCCGCCCGAGTCCGAGAGGGTCACGGGTCGCGCCCCGAGCTCGATCAGCTTCTCGCAGGTGAACTGAGCGACGTTGCCGCTGCCCGAGACGAGGCAGGTCTTGCCGTCGAGCGTCTCGTCGCGCGTCTGCAGCATCTCGCAGGCGAAATAGACAGCTCCGTAGCCCGTGGCCTCCGGGCGGATCAGGGAGCCGCCCCAGTTGACGCCCTTGCCCGTCAGGATGCCCGTGAACTCGTTGGCCAGCCGCTTGTACTGGCCGAAGAGGTAGCCGATCTCCCGACCACCGACGCCGATGTCCCCGGCCGGCACGTCCGTGTTCGGACCGATGTGCCGGTAGAGCTCGGTCATGAAGCTCTGGCAGAAGCGCATGACCTCACCGTCGCTCTTCCCCTTGGGATCGAAGTCCGAGCCGCCCTTGCCGCCGCCCATCGGCAGCGTCGTCAGCGAGTTCTTGAAGACCTGCTCGAAGGCCAGGAACTTCAGGATCCCCAGGTTGACCGAAGGGTGGAAGCGGAGCCCGCCCTTGTAGGGTCCGATGGCGCTGTTCATCTCGACCCGGAAGCCCCGGTTGAGTTGGATCTCTCCGCGGTCGTCCGTCCAGGGGACGCGGAACATCACCACGCGCTCCGGCTCGAGGGCCCGCTCGAGGATGCGGGCCGAGCGGTACTCGGGGTGTTGCTCGAACACCAGCTGCAGGGACTCGGCGACTTCCTGGGCGGCCTGGTGGAACTCCGGCTCGGCCGGGTTCTTGGCCCGCACGGACTCCATCAGCTCGTTGACGTAGCTCGACATCGATGGGGGGCTCGGCGATTCGTACCGTCTCTCGGGAACCAGGGGCAGCCCGGGCACCGGAGTCCCGTGGGGCCGCTTCGGCCGAGTATCCTAGTGATTCCGGCGCCGCCGAAGTCGTCTCGATTTGTCTGAACCGCGCGCAGCCGGACTCGTTCCCGCGCCGCAGTCCCCCAGGGAGTCCCGTCCCCAGCGTCGCCCCCCGATTCACACCGTCATCCGGATGCCCGCCCTCAGCGCCGCGCTCCTCCCCGTTCTGCTCTCCGCGGCTCTCCGACCCCAGGATCCGCCCGCGGGGCCCGATGCCGCCCCCGACGCTCGCGAGCGCCGTGTGGAGGAGGCCGTGACCCTGGAGGAGTCCGTCATCACGGCGACGCGTTCACCGCGCTCGGTCCTCGAGCTGCCCTACTCCACGACGCGCGTCTCCGAGCAGACGATCCGCGAGCGCTCCTACCGAACCACGCCGCAGGTCTTGCGGGACATCCCTGGCATCTTCGTCCAGGAGACCGCGCCCGGGCACGGCTCGCCCTACATCCGGGGCTTCACGAGCTTCCGCAACCTCTTCCTGATCGACGGGATCCGGCTCAACAACTCGGTCTTCCGTCCGGGGCCGAATCAGTATTGGAACACCGTGGACCCCCTCTCGCTCGGGAGCCTCGAGGTCGTCAAGGGGCCGAGCTCGGTGCTCTACGGTTCCGACGCCATCGGGGGAACGGTCAACGCCCGGACCCGAGACCCTTGGATCGAGTCCGGTGGGCGGACCTTGGCCGCTTCGCTCTTCTATCGGTACTCGAGCGCAGAGAGCTCGAACGTCGGCCGGGCCCAGGTCAGCGGCGCCCTGAGCGACGACCTGGCCGTCGTCTTGGGCGTGGGCGGCAAGGACTTCGGCACCCTGGAGGCGGGGGATCCGACGGGGAAGCAGCCGAACACCGGGTACTCCGAGCTCGATGCCGACGTGAAGCTGGACTACTTCCTCGATCCGAACACGCGCCTCGTCTTCGGCTTCCAGCACGTTTACCAGAACGAGGTGCCGCGCACGCATCGCACGGTCTACGCCGTGCCCTTCGAGGGAACCACGGTGGGGACCGACCTGCGGCGGGACTTCGACCAGGAGCGCAACCTCGCCTACGTTCAGGTCCACGGCGCGGACCTGGACGGCTTCATCGATCGCTACGACCTGAATCTCTCCTACCACGGCCAGGACGAGGTCCGCAATCGCACAAGGGGCAGCGGCGTCCAGGAAGTGCAGGGCTTCGAGGTCGCGACCCTCGGCCTCTTCGCCAACCTCGGGTCGGACACGGACATCGGGCGGCTGACATACGGCTTCGACCTCTATCACGACGACGTCGACTCCTTCAGCTCCACGGATCCGATCCAGGGCCCGGTCGGGGACGACTCCACCTACGACCTCCTCGGGGTCTACGTGCAGGACGAGATCGAGGCCACCGATCGCCTCGACTTCATCCTCGGGGCGCGCTTCAACTACGCCCGTGCGGAGGTCGACAGCTTTCACGACCCGGTGACCGACGCACAGGCCTCCCTCGACGAAGACTGGAGCGCCTTCGTGGGGAGCGCGCGCTTCCTCTACGAGCTGTCCAAGGACTCGCTGAGCCTCTTCGGCGGCATCTCCCAGGCCTTCCGCGCCCCGAACCTGTCCGACTTGACCCGCCTCGACGCGGCGCGCTCGAACGAGTTCGAGATCCCCTCCCCGGACCTCGACCCCGAGCGGACCTTGAGCTACGAGCTCGGCGTCAAGTCCCAGAGCGAGAGCCTGACCACCGAGGTGGCGGTCTTCTACACCCAGATCGAGGATTCCATCGTGCGCTTCCCCACGGGGGACGTGATGGGCGCCGACACCGTCGTGACGAAGGACAACGTCGGCGACGGCTACATGTGGGGGCTCGAGGCAGGAGCTTCGTGGGAGCTCGTCCCGCGTTGGACACTCTTTGGCAACGCCGCCTACCAGTACGGGAAGGTCGACACCTACCCGACCTCCGCGCAGGTCGAGGTCCGGGAGTACAAGGACCGCTTGATGCCCTTCATGGCCCAGCTCGGGCTGCGCTGGGACAGCGAGACGTCACGCTTCTGGGCCGAGGGCATGGCCCGCTACGCGGACGAGGCCGACAAGCTCTCGACGCGCAACCAGAACGACACCTCCCGCATCCCGCCCGGCGGCACGCCCTCCTACCTCGTGCTCGACCTGCGCGGCGGGTGGCGCGTCAACGAGAGCGCCACCCTCCTGCTCGGCCTCGAGAACCTGACCGACGAGGACTACCGCGTGCACGGCTCCGGGCACAACATGCCTGGCCGCGGCCTCGTCGCGGGGCTGGAGCTCGCCTTCTGAGGAGGTTGGGGACCTACTGGACGTCGACGGGCGCGTAGTTCACGAAGGCGCCGCCGTTCGTCCCGGGATAGCGCTGCCAGCCCTGGTAGTAGCCGAGAGTCGTCCCCGATAGCCCTCCGTCGTTGGGCACGGTCGCGTCGAATTCGAACTCGCCCGAGGGCGGGATCGCGGCCGAGACGACGCGGCCCCAGGGGTTGGCGAGGAAGAGCTGACCGTAGGGCGAGATCGGCAGGCGATCGCTGCGCAGCGTCGGACCGAAGATCAGCACGCAGGCCGCGTTGGGGGGGCCGTAAGAGGTGACGGTGTAGTCCCCGCCCGGTACGAGGTTGCCCGAGACCGCGATCCGCGGGAGCCCGAGGGCCTCGATCGCCGCCCGCACGTCGGGGCGCGGACCGATGTTCCCGCCAGCGCCCTGGGGCGTGCCGGTGGTCGTCAGGAGGTTCCGAAGGACGAGGGGGTCCAGGGGGGCGCCGTGGACCGCGAGCTCGATGCTGTTCAGGATCACGCCGGCGCCCGTGACGATCGGCGTGGCGCTCGAGGTGCCGGAGAATCCCAGCGTGTACTCCTCGGTCGCCGCTCCGCCCTGGAGGTCGCCGTAGCCCGTGGTCGTCACGTCGAAGCCCCAGCCGTGGGCGTCGAGACGGCTGCCGTGGTTCGAGAAGCCGGCCGCGTCCAGGCTGCCACCGTTCGAGGCGCCGACCATGACCGCGCCCGAGTCGCGCACGTTGCGGTCGAAGAGGCCGCCGTAGGCCGCGTTGTCGAGGTCGTTCGAGCCGTTCCCGGCCGCCGCGAAGACGTGGATGCCGTTGGCCGTCGCCGCCTCGACGGCCGCGTAGGTCGACGCGACGTATTCGCAGGGGAAGGGGCCGGGGGGGCCGCCGAAGCACTGGACCTCCATCACGACCGCGTCGCCAGGGCCCACGGCGGCGATGGCGTTCATCACGGCCGTCGGGATGTTCCCGCTGTTGCCCTGGTGCGTCGACATCAGGACGTCGCTCTGGTAGACGATGCCGCGCACGCCGGATCCGTTGTGCTCGCCGACCAGCTCGCCCAGGACGGCGGTGCCGTGGTCCCAGGGGTAGTGCAACGGGGTGAGCCCCACGTAGTTGCCGAGGGCGACGTGCGCGAGGTCCTCGTGGTCGTCGGTCCAGCCCGTCTCCACGTCAGCGATCGTCGTTCCCAGGCCCGCGCCGCCGCTGAAGGTGTTGCCGTAGTCCGCGTCGACCCCACCGGGGGCGGCGCCCCGGTAGCCCTGGAGGTAGTCGTAGTCGGGCGTGATGCCCAGGGCCGCGGCGGGCGGGGCCACGACGACGGGGTCGCTCACCGAGGGCAGGGGGTAGGCGAGTTCGACGATCGAGAGGGCGTTGAGCGCGTCGCAGACCTCGCCGATCCGCCCTTCCTCCGGCAGCATGATCCCGTAGAAGAGGTTCAGGTCGTGCAGGGGCGCTTGCCTGCGAGCCTCACCTCGCAGGCGGAACTCCTCCAACCAGCTCGGGTCCTGGCTGAACACTCGGTAGGGGGTGCCGCCGAACTCGGCCAGGAGCTCGTCCACCTCGACGACCTCTAGCGAGGCCGCCTGGAAGGAGCCGGCGATCAGCCGGACCCCCGAGCCGTCCGCGAACTTGACCTCGAGCTGCCGCGCGTGATGGTCGGGCGAGATCTGGGTCTCGAGGGGCTTGTGGCCGAGGGGAGCGAGCTCGGCGGCGCGCCGGCTCAGGTCCACCTGGGGGGGCTCTTGGGCGGAGACGGCGCTGACGAGGCTCAGGGCGAGGAGGAGCATGAGAGGACTCGGGGGCAGGTTGGAGAGTCGGGGGCCTCCGTGGCCCCCCTGCTCCAAGCCTACTCGTCGAATCGCCTTCCGGGTACCGCCGCAGGGCCCGGGGAGCGGCCTTTACGGTGTCAGGCTCAGCTTCAGGCCGTTGGTGAGGTTGAAGGGGTTGTTGCAAGGCCCCGCGCCTTCGCGATAGACGAGCTGGCAGTAGGCCGTCGAACCGGCTCCGAGGCCCATCCCGCTGAGGTGGGGGGCGACGTCGAGGTGGAGCTCGCCCTGGCGGCTGATCGGTGTGGGGGGGGCGAGGGAGGCCGATGCGAGGCCGCCTCCGAGCTGCAGGCAGAGGATCCCATCCCCCAGGATGCCCGCCCCGGGGGCAGTGCCCACCATCCACAGGGCCATGCGCCCGGGCGGGAGGCGGTCGGCGTGAAGGGACAGCTGACCGCGTGCGATCGAGAGGGATCCGGAGGCCGAGAGACGCGCACCGCGACCGGTGGAGTTGGTGCAACCGCCGCCAGGGTCCTCGTTGCCGCACGGACAGCCGACCCCTTCACAGTAGCTTCCGAGGGCGGGGAGGTCGTCCGTCCTCCACAACGAAGCCGCGCCGACGGAGGATCCATTGGCCGGTGTGTAGGGGGCGCCGACGACCAGGCGGTCGCCCGCTCCGCTCATGCTGATCCCGAGTCGTGAACCGGGTTGCAGGTTGGCGGGCGCCGCGCTCGCGACCTCGACCCAGCTCGCCCCGGCCCGCCCGTAGAACCAGAGCATTCCGCCGTCCTGCGAGATTTGGTCTTGCCAGGGGGCGCCGACGACGAGCGAGTCCTCGCGCAGGTCGACCGCCGTGCCGAAGCGGTCGTAGGCGCCGCCGCCGGGGGGGAGCAGCCAGGCTGTCCGCTCCCAGCCGTCGCCGTCGCGCTCGAAGACGTCGACCGCCCCCGCGAAGACCCCGGCGTAGCGAGCGTTGGGGGAGCCGACGGCCAAGGTGCCGCCCTGCAGGTCGAGCGCGCGCCCGAAGTTCAGCACGTCGACGTCGGCATCAGCCCGAACTTCGGCCGTGGCGTGCCAGCTCGTCCCGCTCGTGCCGAAGACGTAGACCGAGCCGCTGCCCTCCCCTCCCCAGGTCTTCCAGGGCGCCGCGATGGCGATGGCGTCGTCGTCGATGGCCACCGCCGACCCGAAGCGGGCTCCCGAGCTCGGCTGGGGGGCCTCCAAGATCGCGACGTGGCTCCAGATGCCGTACTGCAGGCGGTAGAGGTAGGCCGCCCCCGAGTCGTGCAGCGGAGCATCCTCGGCGGGGGCACCGACGATCAGGCGTTCGTCGTCGCCTGCGATGGACTCCCCGAAGCGGTCGCCGTTCCCGCTCCGGCTGCCGACCAGCTTCTGCCTCTCCACCCAACCCTGCCCGACGAGCTCGAAGGCGTAGACGGCCCCGGTGATCTCCCCGTTGGCGTGGGCGAGGGGCGCACCGACGAGCGCCCAGTCCCCGTCGAGGACCAGGGCGCGGCCGAAGCCCAGTTCGTGGGTGGGGTCGGAGGGGCGCAGGATCGCAGAGGGGACCCAGGTGGAGCCCTGGCGCTCGAAGACGTGGACCTCGCCGACGTCTTGCCAGCCGGCGGGGGAGTCCGCCCCAGCCGACGAGACCAGCAGCCGCTGCCCGTCGCAGGCGATGGCGGCCCCGAACTGGTCGTGAGCCTGACCGCCGGCGGGCGCGAGGTCGCCGAGGTGGGACTGCGCCGCGATGGGCGACGCGAGCAGCGAGACCATGGCGAGGGCGTGCGCGGCGACGGGCCACCCTCGGCGCAGCGAGCGACGGTCGAGCTCGCGGGATCCGCGTCTTGGGGAGTCGCCCCCCCTGCCTCCGGCGGGCTGGTGACCGACGGACGTTCGTGGGCGAGTCGCTGCTCGTGGGGGAGTGGACGGTCCGGTCATCTCGGTTCGAGCCTCCGGGCTTCGAGTCCTGTCTTGCGGCACCTCCTTCTCGCGATCCGCTTGCATCGACCTTCCGTGGGGGTCTCCCTGAAGCGGTCGGTCGGGCGAGCCGCTCGCCGGTGCCAAGATCAGGACGATCGGCCCTCGGGTCGGTCACGCTCGGTGCGCCGGCTTCTCGTATGCTGAGCGCCGGGCTTCCCCATGAGTGACTCCCTGATCCTGGATCGACCCGACGACGCTCACCTGCACCTGCGGGACGGCGCGGCTCTCGAGGTCAGTGTCCGCGCCAGCGCTCGGAGCTTCGGGCGCGCCGTCGTGATGCCGAACCTCGTGCCCCCCGTGACGACGGTGGACGCGGCCCTCGCTTATCGCGCGCGGATCCTCGCCGCTGTTCCCGAGGGCGTCGACTTCGAGCCGCTCATGACGCTCTACCTGACCGACCGGACCCCGGCCGCGGAGATCCGCCGCGCCGCGGAGAGCGACGGGGTCGTGGCGGTGAAGGCCTATCCGGCGGGGGCGACGACGAACTCCGACTCGGGAGTGACCGACCTCGCAAACACCTTTGAGGCCCTGGAGGCCATGCAGGAGTGCGGCATGCCGTTACTCGTGCACGGTGAGGTCACCGACCTCGAGGTCGACGTCTTCGACCGCGAGCGCGTCTTCCTCGAGCGCGAGCTCGCGCCCTTGGTCGAGCGCTTCGAGGGCCTGCCCGTCGTCTTCGAGCACGTCACAACCGCCGTGGCCGTCGCCTTCGTGCAGGGAGCGCGAGCGGGCGTCGCGGCGACCCTCACGCCCCAGCACCTCTTGCTCGACCGCAACGACCTCCTGGCGGGGGGCCTGAGGCCGCACCACTACTGCGCGCCGGTGCTCAAGCGCGCGGGGGACCGGGAGGCCTTGCGCCGCGCGGCGACGAGCGGCGACCCGCGCTTCTTCCTGGGGACCGACTCCGCGCCCCACGCCCGCGCGGAAAAAGAGTCCGCCTGCGGTTGCGCGGGCTGCTTCTCCGCCCCGGCCGGCCTCGAGCTCTACGCCCACGTCTTCGACGAGCTCGGCGCCCTCGATCGCCTCGAGGCCTTCGCCTCCCACCACGCTGCGGACTTCTACGGCCTGCCGCGGCCGACCGAGAAGGTCACCCTGGTCCGCCGTCCCTGGACCGTTCCCGAGCGCCTCGACTACCCCGGCGAAGGCGGCATCGTTCCGCTCTGGGCGGGGCGCGAGCTCGACTGGCGTCAGGAGTAGGGCGCGCTTGCCGCCCTTCAGGGCGGCGGGAAGTCCCCGGGCACCCGGATCTCGCGCGACCAGCTCCCGAGGGGCTCCGGGTGGAGCGTCAGGACGAATGGTTCGAGTCCGGATAACTCGAAGCGCAACTCGACCTCGGGGCGTGGGGTCTCGATTGTCAGCTCAAACACATCGGTGTTCGTGCCGGGACCTGAGTCAAAGTCGATGGCGATTCGCTCCTCGTGCAGGGGAACCCGATGCGGACGCTTCGTCGGGGGGTATTCGCCGTCTTCCGTGATGATCGCGACCAGGTCTTGCTTGCGAAGACCTGCCGCGGCGAGCCAGGCCTCGTCGAATTGGAGTTCGCCGGTGATGCGAAATGGCCGACTCTCCTCGACAGTGTGCGTACCGATGTCCACTACGCTCAAGCTGTCTTCGAGATCGACGAAGACGTTCGGCACCCACATGGCGGGGTGTCCGGCTCCACCGACCACGTTGGGTTCGAAGCCGGGTGTGAGCGATACCAGCACCTGGGTCTCGGGGAGCCCCTGGAGATCAAAGTGGCCCGAAGCGTCGGTCTTCGCCCTGGCGAGGACGGCGTTCATCTTGAATGGGCTCGGAGCCCCCGCTTCCTTCGGACCGCGGAAGGCCAGGATCGGAAGGCCCTCGAAGGGCTTGCCGCCCTGCATGACGACCATTCCCCGGATCGAGCGCTGGCCCCCGCCGGCGAAGATGTCCCCGAAGTCCCGCGCTTCCCCGCCCAAGATCTGGATCTCAAGGGGCATGGGCGGATTCCAAGTCTCCCTGCGGGAGAAGGTGAGCTGATAGTCGCCGGGAAAGACCTCGTCGATGCGGAAGTTCCCGTCCGCCCCGGTGAGCGCATCGGCGGAGAAGCCTGCGATGTGCCCCTCGACCGCAGTGAGTCTGGCCAGGGCACCCGGAATCGGGGTGCCGTCCATCGCCAGAAGGCGGCCCATGGCCATGGCCAGTCTGCCGACCATCAAGTCTTGTCGAACGACCTCGCCTTCACTCAGCGAGACGTAGATCTTCGTGAAGTTGCTGAGATCATCGAGACTTGCCTGGTCCCTTCTAGACTTCTTCCGCGACCGAACCAGGCTGGGGATGAGTCCCTCGCCGAGGGACGAGGGATCGACCACCAAGTAGTAGTCCTGTTTTGACGGGAGCTCGCAACGGTACTCGCGCTCGGTACCTTCAAGCTCGAGGACCTCGATCGGCACGGAATCTCGCTTCTCCGCAAGGACCAGCACGCGGCCGTGACTCACTCTGGCTCCTCGGCTGTCGAATATGTTGCCGTGGATCACGCCCAGTTCCGGCTCGCGCCGAGCCCTCCGGCTCCGCCTCGGACGAGGCGGGTCGGCATCGATGGCGGCTCGATCTACACCGCTTTCCGAAGCAGCCGGTGGGGGTGGCCCGGAGGGGGACGTGGACTGCTCTCTCCTCGCTTCGGCCGAGCTCCGCGGAGCGGAGGCATCAAGCTCCTGAACGTCGTTGCCCGTCAGGCTCCAAGCGAGCCAAGTAGTCACCACGGCGAGCAAAGCCCCGAGGGCCACCAGCGGATTCGTTGCCTTCATGATCGATCTTCTGCCCCTCGTGCCTGGGATTCGAGTTCGTTGGAAGCCGTCGTGAATGGGGCCGGGGACCTGACCTCGGAGGTCGGGTCCCCGGCGTTCGCGTACCGGCTCGTCACTGGGTCGCGAAAGAGCCGGCGACCAGCTGGATCAGGTCCATGAGCTTCGTCAGGGCCTCCCGGACGGCCCGGATCGCGCTCCTCCCGGGGCGGCCGTCTTCTCCGTCGGGAGCCCGTTCGCCACTCGGCTTGCGGCCACCGTTGCCACCGCGGCCGCCGTCGCCACCTGCCAGCAGCGCGTCTCCGCCATTGCCGCCGTCGCCGCCAGGTCCGCCGCCGTCGACTCCGTCACCGCCACGTCCGCCGTCACCGCCGTCGTCGCCAATGAACCAATCGTGGTCACCCCGGCCGCCCTGGCCACCAGCGCCGCCGAATCCGCCCTGGTCGCCGCTGTCGCCCCCTTCACCTCCGAGGCCGCCGGCGCCATCTCCGTTCTTGCCACCGTTCTTGCCGTCGCCGCCATTGCCACCGTTACCGCTCCCGTAGCCATTGCCTCCCGGGCCGCCATTAGGCGGGGTCCCGGGAGGGGCTCCCGGAGTTCCCGCGGGAGTGTCCCCCGGCCAGCCGTCGTAGCCGTTGGGGTGCTCTGCGTCGCCGTCCTGCCCGAAGGGGTAATTCGCCGGATAGGTGTGATACGACCGCGCAAAGGCCCCACCCGCCAGGACGGCTGTGGCCATCAACGCCGCGAGCATTCGACTGAGTCTCATCGTGACTTCCTCCCGTTTGTCTCGATTGTCCACGTCGCCCGATGCGAGCCGATCGGGCGTCTCACTGTGAAGGACACTCGCGGAGTGGATCGGTCCCTCGCAAAGCTCCGATTCCGTGTCGGATGCCCCTGAAGGCCCTGAGCGAGGGGGCCCGGCCCGCTCCGACCCCCCCCGCTCGACCCCCGTGCTAGAGTTGAGGTAGGCGCCCCCGCTGTGCGCCGAGATCGCCGCCGCTCGGGCTCCCCAAAGCCCCGGAATCCCCCGGAATCCCCATGAATCGACCGATCACGACCGCCGTCTGCCTCGGGGCCCCCCTGCTCCTGGCCGCCTCCTATCAGCTCTCCGGCTCGACCGTCGCGCCCGAGCCCGCCGCCTGGGGGGAGACCCTCGGCTGGGGCGACTTCGACAACGACGGCCTGCAGGACGTCCTCGTCGTCGCGGGAGGTCGCGCGCAGCTCTTGCACAACGATGGGGACGGGGCCTTCAGCGACGTCACCCGGACCCAGTGCCTGGCCCCCGGCGGCGCCGTGCTCCAGGGGCGCTGGGGAGACTCCGACCGCGACGGCTGGCTGGACCTCTTGCTCGTGACCCGGCAAGGGCGCGTGGAGCTGTGGCGCTCGGACGAGGGCGCCTGCTTCCAGGCGGTGACGACGGAGAAGGGTCTCTCCGAGCTCGAGGGCGTCCTGACCGCGTCCTGGCTCGACTACGATCGCGACGGCGTGCTCGACCTGCAGCTCTCGACCGCGCAGGGGCACGCGCTCCTCCACGGAAGCCAGGGCGGACCCTTCATCCCGTCGCTCGGGAGCGCGCAGCCCGGCGTGTCGCCCGCAGCGAGCGCGGCGGCCGCGAACCCCACGCGCGGCCCGCGGGCCGCCGCGGGCGTGAACCCGGGCACGACCCTCTCCGGACCCGGCACGGTGGCCGCGGGCGGAGCGGGGACCTACGCGACCCCTTGCAGCCAGGCGGTCCTCGACCAGAACACCGGCTCCTGCGTCGGCGCCTCGAGCGATCCCACCCTGGGCCACCTCTATCCGCTGTCGAGTGACTTCCACCTGGACGCGGGCGGCGACGTCTTCTTCGGCGACGGCACCGACCGCACGACCGTCATCCAGAACGGGCTGACGGCCTCCCAGGCCGCCTCCGACGGCGGCGGCAACTTCTACGTCCAGACCGGCTCCGACCTCACGCCGGGGTCGACCGCGCGCTTGCTCTTCACGGGCATGGAGGGAACCCCCGTGCACGCCTCGATCGACAGCGACGGGGACTTCGGGGTCGGGGTCCAGAACCCCGGCGCCCGCCTGCACGTGTCGGGCGACTCCTCCCAGGACCTGATCCGCGGTGACGTGGACTCGACGATGGTCTTCCAGGTCACCGACACCGGGCGCGTCGTCACGACCGCGGTCGAGATCACCGGCGGCGGCGACCTCGTCGAGGGCTTCGAGACGAGCGACGACTCGGGCGAGCCGGGGACCGTGATGAGCATCGACCCCGGGCACCCCGGGCAACTCGTCGCCTCGCGCGCGGCCTACGACACGAAGGTCGCCGGCGTCGTCTCCGGCGCGGGCGGCGTGGACCACGGCATCCGCATGGGCCAGCACGACGTCCTCGACGGGGACACCTTGCTGGCGATGACGGGCCGCGTCTGGGTCAAGTGCTCCGCGGAGAACGGCGCCATCTCGCCGGGCGACCGGCTCACGACGGCCTCGGTCCAGGGGCACGCGATGAAGGTCACCGACGGCGCGCGCTCCGTGGGCGCGGTGATCGGCAAGGCCATGAGCTCCCTCGACGAGGGCACCGGGCTCGTGCTCGTGCTCGTCAACCTGCAGTAGGGGGGCACCGTGCTTCGACTCCGACGACTCGCGCTGCTCCTCGCCGCGCTCGCGCCCGCCGCGGGCGCCCAGCAGGCCCTCGAGCCCGACCGGGACGACGGCGTGCCGCCGGGCTGGATGATCATCGAGGGTGACATCCAGGTGCCGCAGGACTTCTACCTCTCGCCCTCGCCCTTCGCGACGAACTTCTGGCCGGGGGGCGACGTGCCCTACGTCTTCCACTCGAGCGTGGGCGCGGGCCGCCAGGCCCTCGCCATCGCCGCGATGGAAGAGTGGGAGACCCAGGCCCACCTCGACTTCCATCCGCGCAACGGCGAGCCGAACTACATCGTCTGGCGCGACAGCGGTCAGAACAGCTCGGCCATCGGCATGATCCCCGGCGGGCAGACGATCAACATCGTCTCCTGGAACACGCACTACACGATCATGCACGAGATCGGCCACGCCCTCGGGTACTGGCACACGCACGCTAGCGAGGACCGGGACCAGTACGTGCAGATCAACTACGACAACGTCTGCCAGACTTGCTGCGGCGGGAGCTGCAACGGGAACTTCAACATCATCTTCGGGTCGAAGCGCTACGGTCCCTACAACTTCGACTCCTTCATGCACTACGGCCAGTTCCAGGCCTCGGGCAACGGGATGGAGACGATCACCGTCCTCCCGCCCAACGACGTCGAGTGGCAGGACGTGATCGGCCAGCGCGACCACATGAGCGTGTGGGACGGGCGATTGATGAGCTTCCTCTACCCCGAGCCCGACTGGCTGTTCGTCGACTGGAGCGACGCGACCTCGACCGAGACGGGCGAGTTCTTCGACCCTTACCTGGACTTCTGGCAGGCCGTCAACGCCGTGCCGACCGGCGGCCAGGTGATCGTGAAGGAGCCCGACCCGGCCATCGCGCCCGGGACGATCGACCGCGCGATGACCCTGCGCGCGCCGATGGGCGGCGTCGTGATCCGCTAGCGGGTCACCCGGCCCGTTCGGACCGTTTCGCGCCCAAGAAGCCCACCAGCCCCCCGATCATCGTCGCGACGTAGAGGTAGCCGACGATGGCCTCGAGCACCGAGAGGGCGCGCGCCATCGGGTGGACCGGTGTGATGTCGCCGTAGCCCAGGGTCGTGAGGGTCACGAAGCTGTAGTAGAGGTAGACGCTGAAGGCATCGCGGTCGCCGCTCCCGTTGCCCTCGAGCTCGAGGCCATGGGAGGAGCCGGCGAGGACGCCGCTCACCCCGGCATAGGCGCCTTCGTCGTGGACCGCCACGAGGAGGTGCAGGAAGGTCCACGTGAAGCCCAGCAGGAGGAAGACGCAGATCGCGCCGTAGAGCGTGTCCAGGTCGACGCGCTTGGACTGCAGGATGCCCCGTACGACGACCACCACGGCGAAGACGTAGAAGAGGAGCCAGGCACAGATCCCGACGGTGTCGGCCGTCTTGGTCCCCATGGGGGCGCAGATGGCCCAGGCCGCGGCCGTGCCCAGGGCGATCGCCACCGCCGCGACGCGCACGCCGCGCATGCGGCTGGCCGCGTAGACGAGGGTGATGAGGGTCGCGACGTTGGTCAGGACCAGACGACCCGGGAAGTGCTCCGCCAGGAAGGGTGAGGCGAGCAGGAGGCCCAGGAGGGCGAGCAGCAGCCAGAAGAAGCGGCGTCTCGGCGGATTCGTCTCCATGGCCACTGAGGTGAGTTACTCCTCGGTCGGCTGAGAGGCCCCGCCCCGCTCGATCCCCCAACCGCCACCGAGCGCCTTGTAGAGCTGAACCACCGCCTGCAGCTCGCTGCGGCGGGCGGCGGACTCGGAGAGCTCGGCCGACAGCAGCGAACGGTCCGCCTCGAGCACCTCGATGTAGGTCGTGTACTCCTCGTCGTAGAGCTCGCGCACGAGGAAATTCGCGCCACGCGCCGCCTCGACGTGGCGCTCGCGGGCCGCGTGCTCGAGGTCGAAGGTGCGCCGGGCGACCAGGGCGTCCTCGACCTCGGCCAGGGCAATCAGGACCGTCTGTTCGTAGTCGAGCACGGCCTGGCGCGCGCGTGCGGCCTCGATCTCGACCCGGCGGAGGTTGCGGCCGAACTGGAAGAGTGGGCCGAAGAGGCCCGCGCCGACGCTCCAGAAGCGCGAGTCGGCCTCGAGGAAGTCGTTCAGCTCCATGCTCTCGAGGCCGAGGGAGCCCGTGAGACTGATCTGAGGCAGACGCAAGGCCTCGGCCACGCCGATTCGCGCAGTCTGGGCAGCAGCGCGCTGCTCCGCGGCCAGGACGTCGGGGCGCCGCGAGAGCAACGCGGCGGGCAGGCCGGTGGGAGTCGTGGGGGGCACGATCTCGGACAGGGGTCGACCGCGCGGGATGTCCCCGGGCGCGCGACCGAGCAGGACCCGCAGCGCGTTCTCGGTCTGGACGACGTTGCGCTCGGACTGCTGCACGGAGACCTCGGCGATCGCGAGCTGGATCTCCGCCTGGTGCACGTCGAGCATGTCGATGATCCCCTCCTCGAAGCGGCGGCGCAGGATCTCGAGGGCGTCGCGGCGCGTCTGGACCGTGCGCTGCGAGATGACGAGCTGGTTGTCGAGGTCACGCAGGAGGAGGTAGGAGCTCGCGACCTCCGCGACGAGGCTGAGAGTGACCGCATGGGCGGCCGCCTCGGTGGCGAGGAGCTCGGCCCGCGCCGCCTCGGTCGAGCGCCGCAGACGCCCCCAGAGGTCGACCTCGAAGGAGAGGTCCGCGGACAGCGTGTAGTTGTTGAGCGTCAGCCCGGGCCCGAAGAGGGTGTTCTCGGAGTTGCCGGCGCGCCCGGCGCCGCCGGAGACCTCCAGGCTCGGGAGCTGGTCCGTGCGCGTGAAGCCCAGGATCGAGGCCGCCTCGTCGATGCGCGACAGGGCGATCTCGAGGTCGCGGTTCTCCGTCAAGGAGGTCTCGACGAGGGCGGTGAGCACCGGATCGTCGAAGAGCTCCCACCAGGGGAGGTTCGCGACCGACTTGCCCGAGACGACCGGCTCGCGGAACTCGACCGGGAGGTCCATCTCGGGTCGCTCGAAGTCGGGCCCGAGCTTGCAGCTCGGCGCGAGGAGCAATAGGCCGACGGCCGCGGCGCGCTTCATGCCTCGGCCTCCTTGCGCTCGCCGCCGGAGAGTCGCTCGACGGCGACGTAGAGCATCGGCACCAGCAGGACGCCGAGCAGCGTCGCCATCGCCATGCCGCCGAAGACGGCCATCCCGATCACCTTGCGCGCCTCGGCGCCGGCGCCCGAGGCGACGAGCAGCGGCAACACGCCAAGGATGAACGAGAAGGCAGTCATCAGGATCGGCCGGAAGCGCAGGCGCGCCGCCTCGAGCGCGGCGTCGACGACCGTCTTGCCCTCGTCCTTCAGGGAGCGGGCGAACTCGACGATCAGAATCGCGTTCTTGGCGCCCATCCCGATCAGCATCACGAGGCCGATCTGGGCGAAGACGTTGTTCTCGTAGCTCGTGCTCACGAGACGCGAGAGCCAGAGCGCGAGGAAGGCGCCGAAGACCGCGAAGGGTGTCCCGAGCAGGACGCTGAACGGCAGGGACCAGCTCTCGTAGAGGGCCGCCAGGATCAGGAACACGAAGACGAGCGCCAGGATGAAGACCTGGGAGGCCGCGCCCTCGGCCGCCTTCTCCTGGTAGCTGATCGCGTTCCAGTCGTAGTCGAAGTCCGACGGCAACGTCTCCGCCGCGACCTCCTCGAGGGCCGAGAGCGCCTGGGCCGAGCTGTAACCCGGCGCGGGAGCTCCCGTGATCTCCGCGGAGCGGAAGAGGTTGAAGCGGTTCGTGAAGTCCGGGCCCGCGGCCGGCTCGATCTCGACCAGGGTCGAGAGGGGCACTGGCTTCCCGCTCGCGCCGTGCACGAAGAAGAAGCGCAGGCCGTCGGCGGTCTGGCGGTACTCGGGCTCCGCCTGCACGTAGACCTTGTAGAGGCGTCCGAAGCGATTGAAGTCGTTGACGTAGGAGCCGCCGAGGAAGGCGCCCAGGGCCTCGTTCACGTCGGAGAGTCGCAAGCCGTGCTTGAGCACCTTGTCCCGGTCGACGCGCGCGAAGACCTGGGGCACGCTCGCGCGGTAGGTCGTGAAGGCGTGGCTGATCTCGGGTCTCGCGTTCGCGGCCTGGATGAAGACTTGGGCCTGCTCCTCGAGCCGCTGGGGCGAGCCGCCTGCGCGGTCCTGGAGCATGAAGCTGAAGCCGGCCGAGGTCCCGAGCCCGGGGATGGGCGGCGGGCCGAAGGCCATCACGACCCCTTCGGGTAGCTGCGTGGCGAAGGCCCCGTTGAGGCGCGCGAGGATCGCGTCGACCTGTGTCTCCGGCGTCGTGCGCTCCTCCCAGTCGGCGAGCTCGACGAAGAAGAAGCCGTTGTTGGGGGCGGTGGCCGAGGTCAGGAGGCTGTAGCCGGCGACCGTCGTGATGCTCTGGATGCCCGGCGTGGCGGCGAGGATCCCCTCGACCCGTTCACACAGGGCCGTCGTGCGCTGCAGGGAGGCGGCGTCGGGGAGCTGGACGTTGACGAGGAAGTAGCCCTGGTCCTCCTCGGGGACGAAGCCCCCCGGGAGGCGCGCGCCGAGCAAGACCGCGCCGCCCACCGAGAGGGCGACGAGCACACCGCCGCGGAAGAGGCGCCGCACGAAGAGGTTCGCGACCTTCATGTAGCCGCCGGTCGCGCGGTCGAAGCTCCGATTGAAGACCGCGAAGCCCCGCGCCAGAAGGCCCTGGCTCTCCTTGGCCGGTCGCAGGAGCAGGCCGCACAGAGCGGGACTCAAGGTGAGCGCGTTGATCGACGAGAGGGCGACGGAGACCGCGATCGTGATCGCGAATTGTTGGTACAGGCGCCCGGTGATGCCGGCCATGAAGCCGACCGGCACGAACACCGCGAGCAGGATCAGCGTCGTTCCCACGACGGCGCCCGAGACCTCCTCCATCGCCTTGACCGTGGCGTCCTTTGGCGAGAGCCCCTTCTCGATGTGCACCGTGACGGCTTCGACGACCACGATCGCGTCGTCGACGACGATCCCGATCGCGAGCACGAGCCCGAGCAGCGAGAGGACGTTGATCGAGAACCCGAGCAGCGGGAAGATCGCGAAGGTGCCGATGAGGGAGACCGGGATCGCGATAAGCGGGATCATCGTGGCGCGCCAGCTCTGGAGGAAGATCCAGACGACGAGGATCACGAGCGCCAAGGCCTGGAAGAGCGTCACGACGATCTCATCGATGCCCGCCCTGACGGCGGCGGTCGTGTCGAGGGAGACCTGGTAATCGAGGTCGGGCGGGAAGCGCTGTTCGACCTCCGCCATCATCGCCCGCACCTCGTCGGTGACGGCGAGGCCGTTCGAGCCCGGCTGCTGGTAGATGGCGATGATCGCGCCGTCCGCCCCGTTGAAGCGACCGATGGCGTCGTAGAGCTGCGTGCCGAGCTCGACCCGCGCGACGTCACGGATGCGCACCTGCGAGCCGTCGGGGTTCGTGCGCAGGATGACCTCGCCGAAGGCCTCCGCGGTCTGCAGACGGCCCTGGGTCGTGACCGCGTAGGTGAACTCCGTGTTCTCCGGCGCGGGCGGGCCGCCGAGCTTGCCGCCGGGCGTGATGACGTTCTGCTCGCGGATCGCGTTGATCACGTCCGCGACGGTCATGTCGAGCTTGGCCAGCTCGTCGGGTCGGATCCAGACCCGCATCGCGTAGTCGCTGCCCCCGAAGAGGTTGACCTGGCCGACGCCCCGGATGCGGGAGAGGGCGTCGACGATGTTGATGTTCGCGTAGTTGCTGAGGAAGTCGTTGTCGTAGGTCCCGTCGGGCGAGACCAGCGACACCAGCATGAGCGGCATCGAGAGAGACTTCTTGACCGTGACCCCGAGCCGCTTGACCTCCTCCGGGAGGCTCGCCTGGGCCTCCGAGACGCGGTTCTGGACCAGGACGTTCGACATGTCGAGGTCCGAGCCCACCTCGAAGGCCACGCGGATCGACAGGGTTCCGGCGCCCGAGTTGATCGAGCGCATGTAGATCATGTCCTCGACGCCGTTGATCTTCTGCTCGAGGGGCGTCGCGACGGACTCCTCGATGGCGACGGCGTTGGCCCCCGTGTAGGTCGCGTTGACCTGGATCTCCGGGGGCGTGATGTCGGGGTACTGCGCGACCGGGAGCCCGCCGAGGGAGATCAGGCCCACGATCACGGTCAGCACCGCGATCACCATCGCGAAGATGGGTCGCCGGACGAAGAAGCTCGACATCCGCGTCTACTCGCCCTCGGCGTTGGCTTCGATCGGCTCGACGACGACCCCCGGACGGAGGCGCTGGATGCCCTCCACGACGACCACGTCGTCCGCCTCCAGGCCCTCCTCGACGAGCCACAGCTCGTCCAGGCGCTGCCCCGGGTGGATCGAGCGCATCTCGACCTTGTTCCCTTCGCCCACGACGTAGACCTGATAGCGCCCCTGGATCTCGATCACCGCCTTCTGCGGCACGAGCAGGGCCCCGCGCTTCGTCTCGATCGCCGCACGGACGCGGGCGAACTGTCCGGGACGCAGGACCTCGTTCGGGTTGGGGAAGGTCGCCTCGATCATCAGCGTGCCCGTCTCCGGGTCGATCTGGCGATCGGCGAGGACCACCCTCCCGACCTGGGGGTGCTGGCTACCGTCCGCGAGGAAGAGCTCGATCTCGCGACCCTTGTCCTCCGGCTTGCTGTGGAGGTCCTCACCGCGCTCGACCGCCTTGCGCGCAAAGTCGAGGTACTCGCGCTCGCTGATCGCGAAGCGGACGCGGATGGGGTCCACGTCCGAGACGGTGGTGAGGACGACGGGGTTCGGGTACTGGCCGACGTAGTCCCCCGGCCGGGCCTCGGTGAGGCCGATGATGCCGGCGATGGGGGAGCGGACCTCGCAGTAGCCGAGCTGGATCTCCGCTCGATCCACCGACCCCTCGGCCGCCTCGACCAGGCCCTTCGAGGCGTCGAACTCCGCCTGGGCCGAGTCGAGCATGCGCTCGCTCAGCGCGTCGATCTCCACCAGGGGCCGCACCCGACCGAGGTCCGCCTCGGCGCGCACGAAGCGCGCGTTGGCCTCGGCCAGCTTGCCCTCTGCCTCCTGGAGGGACGCCTCGAAGGGAGCGGGGTCGATGCGGTAGAGGAGGTCCCCCTCGGCGACCTTGCCGCCCTCGATGAAGTCCATGGACTCCAGGATCCCGTCGACCCGCGCGCGCACGTCGATGTCGAGGGAGCCGACGGTCTCGCCGACCGCCTCGAGGTAGACCGGGACGTCGCGGACCGTGACCGCGGTCACCGGCACGCGCGGCGTCGGGGGGGCGGGCGTCGCCTCCTCGCAGCCGGGGAGGGAAAGCAGGGCGCCGGCCAGGACGGCCGGGAGCCGGAGTCTTCGAGGGGACATGGGCGAGCTCTGGAGGGATCGAGAGGGGCGATCATCCTAGAGACGTGAGGGAGAGAATGCAGGCGCGACCGGGGCGACCCGTGGAAGGGGCCCCGGGGAGAGGGCAGGCTGTGCCGACCCCGAGTCCACGAAAGCGCGATGAACCAGCCCTTCCCGCCCCTCTCCCCGCCCGTCCGCACTCTCCTCGGACCCGGACCCTCCGACGTGGCGCCCTCGGTCTCGCGCGCCCTGGCCGCGCCGACCATCGGGCACCTCGACCCGGCCTTCCTCGCGATCATGGACGAGGTGCGGACGATGCTGCGCGCCGTCTTCCGGACCGGCAACGAGCTGACCTTCCCCATGTCCGGGACGGGCTCGGCCGGGATGGAGACCTGCTTCGCGAATCTGCTCGAGCCCGGGGACGCGGTGCTGGTCGGCGTGAACGGGGTCTTCGGCACGCGCATGGCCGAGGTCGCGCGGCGCTGCGGGGCGGAGGTGACCGAGGTGCAAGGCAGCTGGGGGCGCGCCTTCGAGATGGAGGCCCTGCGCGGGGCGGCCGGCGGCCGGGCCTTCAAGTTACTCGCCCTCGTGCACGCCGAGACCTCCACCGGCGTGCTGCAGGACCTCTCCGGTGCCCGCTCCTTGGCCGATGAGCTCGACGCGCTGCTCGTCGTCGACTGCGTCACCTCCCTCGGCGGCCTCGAGGTCACGCTCGACGACTGGGGAGTCGACGCCGCCTACTCGGGCACTCAGAAGTGCCTCTCCTGCCCGCCGGGGCTTTCGCCCGTCAGCTTCAGCGAGCGGGCGCGGGAGGTGCTCGCCCGCCGCTCGACGCCGGTGCAGAGCTGGTACCTCGACCTCACGCTGATCGCGAGCTACTGGGGGGAAGAGCGCGCCTACCACCACACCGCGCCGATCAACATGCTCTACGGCTTGCACGAAGCGCTGCGGCTCGTGCTCGAGGAGGGTCTGGAGGCGCGAGCGGAGCGCCACCGCCAGAACGCCGCGGCCCTCGTCGCCGGCCTCGAGGCCATGGGGCTCGAGCCGCGCGTCCCGGCCGCGGAGCGCCTCGCGCCCTTGACGGCGGTGGCGGTGCCCGAGGGCGTCGACGACGCGGCCGCGCGCGCGCACCTCTTGCGCGAGTTCGGCCTCGAGATCGGCGGGGGGCTCGGACCGATGAAGGGCAACAGCTGGCGCATCGGCCTGATGGGCGCGGGCTCGACCCGCCGCAACGTCCTGCTCTGCCTCGGGGCCCTGCGCTCCGCCCTCGCGGCCCAGGGGAAGGCGGTGCCCGATCCCCTGGCCGCGGCCGAGGCGAGCTACCGCGGCGAGGGCTGACCGGCTCGGGCCTCGAGCGCCCGCTCGAAGGGGCCGGCCCACGGCAGGTCGCCCCAGACCGCCTCGCGCACGCGGTCGAGGTCGCGTACCAGGCGCTGCCCCTCGGCCTGCGCACCGCGCTCGAGGCTGGCGAGGAGCTCCTCGGGGGCGAGCCAGCTCGGCAGCTCGGCGTCGACGGCGACGACCGACTCCTGCGCGGGGACCTCGGGGGCTTCGCTCGTCCCGAACCAGGCCCAGAGGGCGCCGGTGAAGAGCAGGGGGAGGGCCGCGGCGAGGCTCCAGGCCGGCGGCCTCCTGCGCCATCGCGCCTCATGCCGTGGGGCCCGCGACGGGGAACGGCCCTCGAGGGCGGCGAGGGTCCCGGCCACGAGCTCCTCGGAGGGGAGCCGTCGCACAGCGGGGAGGTCGCGGCGCAGCCGCGCGTCGAGCTCGCGGTCGACGAGCTCGGGTCGTCGAGGGTCCTTCATGGCGTTTCTCCCGCCCAGGCGTTGGTGGGGGGCTCGCACTCCAGGGGAGGCCGGCAGCTGCGCGCTGGTGCGCTGCGGGCGAGCTGCGCTCGCAGCGCCGCCCGCGCGCGGAACAGGAGCACGCGCACCGTCGGCCGAGCGCGCCCCAGGATGCGAGCGATCTCGGTCGTGTCGAGTCCCTCGGCGTAGCTGAGCCAGAGGGCGCTGTACTGGTCCGGACCGAGCACCTCGCGGGCGAGCTCCCAGAGGTTCTCGCTCGCTTCGCGGTGGTCGGCCAAGTGGAGGGGGTCGGGCTCGCGTCCGGCGCCCTCGAGCTCGCCGCCCTCTGCGAGTTGGGGCCGACGCCGGCGCCAGCCGCTCACGGCGCGGCGCTGGGCGATGGTGAAGAGCCAGGTGGCGAATGACCAGCGCTCGTCGTAGCGGGCGAGCTTCTCCCAGGCGACGAGGAAGGTCTCCTGCACGAGGTCCTCGGCTTCTCCGGGGTCGTTCACCCGAGTGCGCGTGAAGTCGAAGAGGGGACCGGCGTGCCGCCGCACGAGTCCGGCGAAGCTCTCGCGACAGCCCGCCCGCGCGCGGCGGACGAGCTGGCGGGAGTCGAGCTCCTCGGGGAGCGGACCGGAGTCGTGGGAAGCCGGCGGCATGCGCGGATCAGGAGTCCTCGAGCTCGCGCAGGATCCGCAGCAGCTCGCGGGACTCGAACTCGAAGTCGACGAGGAAGCGCGGGCCGTCGGTGCGGAACTGGAGCCCGCTGACGAGTCGACCGACGGCCTCCATCTCCGGTTCGTCGGAGGCCAGGCCGGCGAAGGCGGCCAATCCCTGGAGCAGCTGGGCCGCCTGCGTGGCCTGCAGAGAGTCCTCCGTGTCGACGACCAGGCGCGCCTCGAGGTAGCCGTCGCGCTCACCGACCTCCAGCCGCGCGTCCTGGGCGAAGCGCGTCACCATCGAGGCCTCGTCGATGTCCTCGATACCGGGCAGGCCGCCCACCGCCTCGAAGTAGAGCCAGCTCGAGGGCAGGGGGTCGAGTCGCAGGTGTCCCGCGAGGTCGTTGCGCAGGGCGGGCTCCTCGCGCTGCAGGACGCGCACGCTGCGCACGATCGCGGCGGCGTCCTTCGAGACCAGCGTCACCCAGCGGTCGCCGTCGTCGCCGACGCGGGCGAGGTAGCAGAAGCCGGCTTCCTCGCCGCCGTCGGGGTCGGAGAAGCGGTGCAGCGGGAGGTCCTCGCGCCGGATGCGGTCGTAGCCGGGCGTTCCGTGCAGGGCGTCGAGGAGGTCGTGCACGAGCCCGCTCGTCTCGAGCAGGACGAGGTCGTCCTCGAGCTCGCCACCGCGGCCGATCGCCGTCACCGAGCGCAGGTCGCGCCAGAGATCGAAGTCGAGGCGCGCGAGCTTCGCGCGTGTCTCCGCCGGCAGCTCCGCGTCCTCGACCAGGTCGCTGAAGGCGAAGGTCGTGGTGAAGTCCTCCTCGTGCTCCGCCACGAAGCCCTCGAGGCCGGCGCGGAGCTCCGTCCGGCGGAAGGCCTCGACGTCGAGGTGGGCGACCCATTGGGTCCCCTCGGGGATCCACTCGGGACGCAGGCCGCCCGCGGCGGCGAGGGGCGAGAGGGCGAGGAGGGTCGTGAGGCAGAGGGCAAAGCGTCGCATGAAATCTTCGGGGGTGCGGTGCGAAGGGGGGCGGGGCGCGGGACGGCTCGCCGGGGCGGTCGCGGACCTCTACGCGCGGCGCCCCCGAAGCGTTTCGCGGCTTCCTGGAAGCGTTTCGATTGGCCCCGAATCGACCGGCCCCCAGCCGGTAGGATCTCGGACGAGCCCCTCCCGACGTCTTCCCGGCCGCCCGCCGCCCTCATGTCCGACCATCACGAAGCACCGTCCGCCGTCCCCGCCGAGGACCCCTCGACCCTCCGAAAGGAGTCGATCTGGGAGGTCTACTACCCCACGCGAGTCGACGAGCAGAAGCAGGCCGTGCCCGTGGCCAGCTTCCCGATGATCATCTACTTCTGGCCGTCGATGTTCGTCTTCCTGCTGTGCGGGATCCTGCAGAGCTTCGACGTCTCGCCCACGGCCTTGGGGTGGCTGGCGACCTCTTCGTTGGCCTTCAACCTGCTCGTGATCGTCACGGACCTCTCCCAGAAGAAGTTCTTGATCGCGGTGCTCTTGCTCGTGGTCCTCGGGCTGCTGCTCTACATCGCGGGGCAGAAGGAGATGGGCTTCGTCTCGAGCTTGGGGGGCTGGATCGGCGGCCTGGAGCTGACCTACAGCACCCACACCTACTTCGTCATCTCGGCCTTCCTGTGGTTCTTCTTCTTCTTGGGCATGCTCCAGCCGCGCCTCGACTACTGGCGCCTCGAGCCCAACGAGTTCACCCACTACATCCAGCCCTGGGGGCGTGACCAGAGCGTGCCCCGCCACGGCACGACCGTGACGCGCGAGATCCCCGACGTCCTCGAGCTGCTCCTGACCTTCGGCGGCGGCACCCTCGTCATGCGCCGCGAGAACCAGGTCGTGGCCCGCATCGAGCACGTGCCCTTCCTCAACCGCCGCATGAAGGCGATCGAGCGCCTGCTGGGCGTGACGCGGGTGCAGACGATGAAGTGAGCGGACCGCCGAGGGTCGACTCGCGGGCCTAGATCGCCAGCACGCCCGTCGAGTCCCCGAAGCTCTCGACGGGACCGCCGGTCGCCGCGTCCCGCACCCCGAGCCAGTCGAAGAGGCGCAGGTAGAGGTTCGCGACCGGCGTCCCCACGGGGAGCTCGAGATGTCTCCCCAGCGGCACGCGTGAGCCGCCTCCAGCGAGCAGCAGCGGCAGGTCGTGGTGGTCGTGGTCGTCGCCGTCGGCGATGCCCGAGCCGTAGAGGACGAGCGTCCGGTCGAGCAAGGAGACGCTGTCCTCCTGCGCGGCCGCCAGCCGGTCGAGGAGGCCTGCGAGGAGCGAGAGGTGGAAGCGGTCGATCGCGGCGATCTGAGAGCGCTTGTTCGGGTCCTTCCCGTGGTGGGAGAGGGTGTGGTGCCCCTCCTTCGCGCCCTGGTCGCGGTAGAGCCGCTCCGATCCCTCGTTGGCGAGCATGAAGGTGGCGACGCGCGTCGAGTCGGTCGCGAAGGCGAGGGCCAGCAGCTCCGCCATCAAGGCCGCGTGCTCGCCGAAGTCGTCGGGGATCCCGGTCGGCCGCTCGCGCTCGACGGCGACGGGGTCGGCGGCGCGATCGAGGCGCTGCTCGAGCTCGCGGATCCCTGTGAGGTACTCCTCGAGCTTGCGGCGGTCGCTCGCACCGAGCTCGCCGGCGAGGCGCTTCGCATCGGCCCGCACGTAGTCGAGGATGCTCCGCCGCTGGCGCAGGCGCCGCGCGCGCTCCTCCGCGTCGAGGTGCTCGAGCCCCACGCCGAAGAGCCGGTCGAAGAGGGCGCGCGGGTGGATCTCCGGGGAGAGAGGCGTGTGTCGCGAGGACCAGGAGACGTGGCTCGAGTAGGCGCAGGGGTAGCCCGAGTCGCACTGGCCCGATTGCATCCCCGGGTCGCAGCCGACCTGCAGCGAGGCGAGGCGCGTGTCCCGCCCGATCGAGCGCGCCGCGACCTGGTCCGCGGAGACGCCGACGTCGAGGACCGTGCCGTCCGCCTTGACCGGTTGTCGGCAGGTCAGGAAGGCGCCCGCGGAACGGGCGTGGTCCCCTGGGCCGTCGCCGTTGCTGCGCGCCTTGTCGAGAGTGAGGCCCGAGAGGACCGAGAAGCTCGCGCGATGGCGCTCGAGCTCACGCAGGCTGCGGGGCAGCTCGGCCGGCAGAGGACCGGCGGATCCCGCGGGCAGGCGCCAGTCCGGCAAGTGGACGCCGTTCGGCGTGTAGACGAAGAGCAAGCGCTCGGGCGGCGCCGGCGAAGGCGTCGCGCGACCGAGGGACTCGAGGAGCGGCAGGGCGAGGGTGACCCCCATCCCGCGCAGCAGTTGTCGTCGGGTCGGTTCGTTCAAGAGTCGCGCTCCTCGGCGTAGCGCCGGCCGAAGGCCTCGAGCTCGACGACGGCGTGGATCAGCTCGCGCAGGGTCGGATCCTCGGGAAGGGCGGCGAGGACCTCGTCGACGGCCTCCAGGTCGCGCTCCACGAGTCCACGGCCCAGGGCGAAGGTCGTCAAGTGCCGCAGCAGGCCGCGCGCCAGGCGCCCGTCCCGCAAGAGCTCCGCGCGCAGCTCCGCGGGGCCGTCCACGCGCACACCGCCCGGGAGCTCGGCGTTCGCGTCGATCGCTTCGTCTTCGTCCCGCTCGCGCCAGGCGCCGACCGCGTCGTAGGGCTCGAGGGCGAAGCCCAGGCCGTCCATCGGCGCGTGGCAGACGGCGCAGGCCGCGTCGGCCCGGTGGAGCTCGAGGCGTTCGCGGAGGGTCGCGGCGCTCGCCGCCGCACCGGCTTCGAGCGAGTCCACCCCGGGCGGCGGCGGGTCGGGGGGCGTCGCGAGCAGGGCCTCGAGGACCCACTTGCCGCGCCGCACGGGCGAGGTGCGGGCGGGGTGGCTCGTCGCCGTGAGGATCGCCGCCTGACCCAGGAGGCCGCCGCGCTGGTCGCGCAGCTCCGGCGGGACGGCGACGCGTCGGTGCGCATCGCCCTCGACGCCTCTCAGACCGTAGTGCCGGGCCAGGCGCGCGTCGACGAAGGTGAAGTTCGCGAGGAGCAGCTCGGAGGTCGGGCGCTCTTCACGCAAGAGAGCCTCGAGGAAGAGCTCGCTCTCGCGGCGCATCGACGCGCGCAGGCCCTCGTCGAAGGTCGGGAAGCGCAAGGGGTCGGGGGAAGAGGCGTCGAGGCGACCGAGCTGGAGCCACTGGCGCGCGAAGTCGCGAGTCAGGCGTGAGGCCCGCGCGTCTCGCAGGAGTCGGTCGACCTCGGCGGCTCGGCCCGCGCGGCTCGCCAGCGCCCCGGAGGTCGCGCGCTCGAGCAGGGTTTCGTCGGGCACGCTGCGCCAGAGGAAGGCGGCCAGGCGCGTCGCCAGCTCGAAGTCGCTGAGCTCGCGCCAAGGACCGTCGGGCTCGGGTTCCACGCGCAGCAGGAAACGGGGCGACGCGAGCATGGCCGTCAGGGCCGTGCGCAGGCGTTCGCGCTCGCCGGCCTCCGGCGGCGCGAGGGCGAGCAAGGCCTCCACGTCCTCGGGCCCGACGCCTCCGCGCCAGGCGAGGCGCGCCAGCCGCGCGGCGACGGTCGCGGCCTCCAGAGGCTGGCCCTCGGGGAGGTAGCGCTGCTCGAATGGCGTGCGCAGCGGCGCGTCGAGGGGCCCGACGAGGGTCAGGTCGTGCAGGGCGAGGTTGCGATCCCGGCGCTCGGGGTCGGGGTTCTCGGGCTCGTAGTAGTCGTTGACGAAGCCGGCGGACAGGCGGTGCGCCCCGACCTCGAGTCGCAGCCGGGCCTCGACCGTCTCCGGCTCCCGCGGGTCCGCCTCGACCTCGAAGCGCCCCAGCCGATTGCCGTCGAAGGCCAGGTCGAGGCGCGCCAGGTCGGGACCCGCTCGAGTCGCGCCAACGCGAGCGCGCAGGAGGTATTCGCCGCTGCGTTCGATCGAGACCAGCGCGCTGGCGCTGCCGTTGGTGAACATCCAGACGACGGGCGCGCGCTCCCGGAAGAAGTCCGGGTCGGAGAGCTCGAGCTCCCCGGGGGCGAAGCGGCGCTCCTCGAGTCGTGCCGTCCCCTCCGGTGGCAGAGCGGCCCAGGCAACGCGCTCCGCGACGGCGAAGCACTTCTCGACGTGGATCGGCGGCATCGAGAGCGTCTCGCCGATCACGTCGAAGCCGTGCGAGACGCCGTCCGCGGGGAGCTCCGCCAGGCCGGGGTCGTCGACGCCGAGGAGGTCGAGCAGGGCGTGGCGCAGCTCGGTGTTGTTGAGGCGCCGCAGGGTCGTGCGTCCCGGCGGGCGCTCGGGCTCCGGCAGGTCGCCGCGCGCCGCGGCCGCTTGGATCCAATCGAGGGCGCGAGTGATGGAGGCCTCGGCCGGGCGCGAGCGCACCGTGACCGGCGGCATACGGCCCTCACGCAGCTCCTCGCGGACGCGCCACCAGAGCTCGGGGGCGTCGAGGGCGGCGCCCTCGGTCGCGAAGGGGACGAGGTCCAGCCCTCCCTCGGGCTCGGGCGGGGAGTGGCAATCGACGCAGTGCTCCTCGAGGAGGGGCAGGACGCTCTCGCGATAGCCGTCGACGGTGGCCGGCGACCCGGGCGTGCACAGGAGAGGGGTGAGGAGGGCGCCGGGGAGGAGCACGCACCCAGTGTACGACGCTTGCGTTAACTCATCCGGGCGTGGCCCGAACGGCCCACGCCCGTGCGCGCGTTTCGTATGCTCCTCGCCGTTCCGCTTCCTCTACCCCACCGACCGCCGTGATCCGCTCCACCCTCCTCCTCGCCGTCCTGCCGCTCCTCGCCTCTCCCGCCCCGATAGTCCCGCCCACCCCGGAGGCTCCCCCCGCTCTCGCTCCCCTGCACTGCCAGGTCCCTTGCGGGATCTACGGCGACCGCATGCGCATCGACATGCTGATGGAGGACGCCGCCACGATCGAGAAGGGCATGGGGCAGATCGCTTCCCTCGAGGCTCAGGGACAGGCCGCGAACCAGCTCGTGCGCTGGATCGTCACCAAGGACCAGCACGCCCAGTCCATCCAGGAGACGGTGGCTTCCTATTGGCTGGCGCAGCGCATCAAGGCGCCCCAGGAGGACGGCGCCGAGGCCCGCGAGAGGTACCACGGCCAGCTCGCCCTCTTGCACGGGATCACGGTGGCCGCGATGAAGTGCAAGCAGACCATCGACACCGCCCACGTCGCGCGGCTGCGGGAGCTCGCCCTGGAGTTCAGCGGGACCTACTTCAGCGAGGCCGACCTCGAGCACATCCGCTCCCACCACGCGGGGGAGCACAAGTAGAGACCGTTCGCTGGCGGGGGCCGCGCCTCAGCGCGCGCGACCCTCGCAATGGGCCTTGAGGGCCTCGAGCTCGTTCTGCTGGGCGTCACAGCTCGACTTCCGCATGAAGACCGTCATGAGGAAGACCATGGGGCGCCACAGACCCTTGCCGCGGATGCGCGACTCCTGGGTGACGCGGGTGCGGCCCCCCAGGTCCTCGAAGGTGTAGAGCACGTCGAGGTCGAAGGCCGGTCCGACGAGGTGCACCTCGGAGACCGTCGGGGGCTCGTGGCGGGTCACGACGCCCTGGAACTCCATGCGCCGGCCGCGATCCTCGGTGACCAGCCGGAAGGTCGTGCCGACGCCCTCGGGAGTCTCCTCGATGAGCTCCTCCTCGACGCAGGTCACGCTCCACTCGCAGAGGTCCTGGCCGGTGGCCTCGAAGACCTCCTCGATGGGGCGGTCGATGTCGACGCTGAGCTGGATGTCCATGGCGGGGGCCCCCGGAGGGAGCGCGAGGGTAGCAAGGGCGATCCCGTCCGGGCCACCCACCTGACCCGCATCAGGGCGGGCAAGAGGCCCTGGGAACGGCGGGACGCGAGGGGCCACCGCGGGGTGGATCGGCCCACCCGTGCGATCTGCAAGGCATTGCAGGGAAAGGACTTGTGGTGGATCTCCCAAATTTCTGCCAGGGCCTTTGGGGCGACGTGCGCGGTGCGGTACAGCGCCAGTGGAACACGTTCACGGTCCGAGGCGGCGAAGAGCACCATGCATAGACTCTCCCTGGTCAATCAGAAGGGTGGCTGCGGCAAGACGACGACGGCGGTGAACCTGGCGGGGGCCCTCGCCAGGCGGGGTGCCCGTGTCCTCCTCGTCGACCTCGACCCCCAGGCCCACGCGACCCTCAGCGTCGGCTGCGCGGTCGAGCGGGGCGAGCCGACCATCGGAGACGTCCTGCTCGACCGGGCGACCCTGGAGGAGGTGACCCACCGGGTCCCCGGAGACTTCGACCTCGTGCCGGCGACCGAGGACGTCGCGGAGTTCGAGGACACCGCGGCGCGACTGATCTGGCCCGAGCGACTCCTCTCGCGGGCCCTCGACGAGGTCCGCACTCAGTACGACTTCGCCATCGTCGATTGCCCACCACGCGTCGACGGCGTGCTCACGGCCAACGCCCTGCGGGCCTGCGACACCGCCCTGCTCATCGTGGAGGCCGGAGCCTTCGCCCTGCAGGGCGCCGTCAAGGCGATCGACATCCTCGACCGCATCTGCCAGGACCTCGAGAGCGAGTTCCAGTTGCGGGTGCTGTGCACCCTCTTCGACCGTCGCACGCGCCTGGGCAAGGACCTGCTCATCGGGATGCAGGCCCAGTTCGGCGACCTGCTCTTCGACACGGTCATCCACACGAGCCAGCGCCTGCGCGAGGCCGCGGCGAGCGGCGTCCCGGTGCAGGTCCTCGATCCGCGCTCGCGCGCCGCCGACGACTTCGACGAGTTGGCGAAGGAGGTCGAGGCCCACGCCGCCGCCTTCACCTCCCGCATCCCGGCTGCCCCCGTGGCTCCCCGAAGCGTCGGGGTCCGCCCGACGACCCTCGCGGCCACCACCCCCGATCAACCCTTCGTCTCCAAGAGCTGAGGTCGACCATGGACACGATGACACTGCTGTGCAACCTACAGGCCGAAGGGCCGATCACGCTCCGCCGCTTGCGCGAGCACGGCCTGGGCTCGATCGAGGAGCTCCGTCGGGCGCCGATCCAGCGGCTGGCTCAGGTGCTCGAGGCGGACGAGACCGCGGCGCGGCGCTTCCTGCGCGAGGCGGAGATCCTCGCCCAGCGCTGCGGCGACGCCCTGGAGCGCGAGGAACCGGCGGCCATCACCCGGCCGGAAGCCATCGCCGCCGGCGCGCGCGCGATCCCCGCCCGGGCGGCCGAGGCCCGGCCCGGCTCCATCCTGAACCCCGTCCCGGCGAGCGAGATCGCGGGCCACGCGCCCGCCCGGAGCTCGATCGCCACGCCCCCGATCGCCTCGCCCCCGATCACGCAAGCACCGATCGCGCAAGCACCGATCGCGCAGGCGCCGATCACGCAAGCACCGATCGCGCAGGCGCCGATCCCCGCGCCCATGACCTCCCGGCCTCCCGTCGCGAGAACCTCGTCCCGGGCCGGCATCCAGCTCGCGGTGGGCATCCTTGAAGGCCTGGACGCCAGCATCTGCCGCGACCTCGCATCGGTCGGCGTGCACACCCTGGAGGAGCTCTGGCGGGCCTCGGCCCTGGAGCTCGCCCGGCAGCTGGGCTGGTCCTTCACCGCCCTGGTCGACCTCCAGTGCGAGGCGCGCCAGGTCATCGTCGAGCGCGGCAGCGAGGCCGCGCCGACCCCCTCCGGTCATGCCACCCGGCTGGACTGGAGCTACACCGTCATCCCTGCGACGAGCTCGCCTTCGGAGCCAGCGACGCAGGGTGAGTCCGAGACTCCCGCCCATCGGGGCGCGGAGCCGAGCCATTGGACCCCCGCGGAGACGACTCCCGGTGCTGGGGGACCTTTTTCCTAGGCGGTCGAGCCATCAACCCAACACATGACACCCAACACCAACACCAACACCTACAGCGGTAAGTTCATCTTCGTCTCCGGCATCGCCGGAGGCCGCGAAGTCTTCCTCGGCCGTGCGATCGACGAGCCCTTCAACGAGCAGATCACCATCGAGGGCAAGCCGATCACGATCGGGGCGCAGGGCTACTTCTTTGCCCGCCCCTTCGTCACGCGCTCGAACTTCGCGATCAACAACCCGAACTTCCAGATTCAGGTCATCACGGATCAAGAGGTCATCAACGAGCTGACCACGATCTTCAACAACACCACCACCAACATCACGCGCTTCAACTTCCCCCTGACCTACAGGTGGATCGAGTCGGCGTCGTACACGACCAACTTCGGGACCTTCAACGGGAACTACGGCTTCAACCAGTTCCGGACGTCGGGCTTCAACAACAACTATCGCTTCACGCCGAACACGCCCTTCGCCGGCTACTTCACGAGCTTCCTGAACAGCGCCGAGCAGTTCCGCCGGGCGCTCTTCGCCTCGCCTCAGGTCAACTCGACCACGGAGATGGACAAGATCACCGAGCTCGAGGGCAACCTGGCCATCGGCTTCGGGAAGATCACCAACGAGGCCGCGATCAAGTTCAACTCGATCATCACCCGTGAGACCGAGCTGACGAAGTACTTCGAGTACGTGCAGGCCTTCAACACGCCCTTCACCACGACGAGCTATCTGACCGGCTGGTTCTACATGGACTACCGCATGCAGCTCGCCAAGAGCTGGGCGCGGAAGCACGGCAAGGCCCCCCTCGTGCGCGAGATCAACGCCTTCTACCGCGAGTCGATCAAGGCGCTGACGGACATCATCCTGGACCACTGCAGCACCCTCGACACGCTCATCACCGAGAGCTGCAGCCAGTACGGGATCCCCTTCGAGCTGTTCGGCGAGATGTCGCCCTTCATCGACTACAACCAGTACTTCGCCGCCACCAACGAGAACTTCAACTACGAGACGGCCGCGGGCAAGACGCCCACGACCGGTACGTTGATCGGAGTCTGAGTCCGTAGCGCCGCGGCGCGGAGCTTGACTCCGCGCTGCCCGAGTCCAAGGAGGCCGGCCCCCTCGGGGGCCGGCCTCCGCGTCTTGGTGGCAAGTGCGCCTCAGCGCCCCTCCGCCACGAGCTCGGCGACCTCGTCACCGCCCAGCTTCTCCTCGAGCACAAGCCCGACGCCCGCGGCGTAGTACTTGGATTCCAGCACGCCCGGGTCGAGGGGGTTCCACTCGAGGGTCTGGACGCAGTCCTCGAAGAGCGTGCCGTCCGAGAGCTCGACCTCGGCGTCCAGGCGCACGACCTGCGCCATGTCCTCGGCCTCTCCCTCGTAGAACTCCTGGTGGTAGGACTGACCGGGAGTGGGTTTCGCGGGGACGAGGTAGCCGGGTTCGGCGATCGAGCCCGAGCCGTTGACGTCGAGCCCGGCTTCCCATGCGCTCTCGTGGTTGACTCCGATGAGGTTCCCCTCGTCGTCGTACTCGTAGTTGTCGACCTCCTCGCCCATGTACCAGACGTTGCCGTCGTCGTCCTGGGCAAACCAGTCGTGAGTGTCCTCGATCAGTAGATCCTCGAGAAAGACTCGATCGCGAACGACGCGACACTCCACTCCCAGGACGATGCGCGTGTCGGCGAGGGACTCGACGATGATGGTCTCGACGCCGTCCTCGGTCTCGGCGGTGTAGGTCCTCGTCTTCCCGACCTGGAACGCCAGGAGCTCATGGTCGATCGTCGCGGGGTCCGAGAATAGGGCGGCGCTGAAGTCCGGGATTGCGTCTTCGCCTCGCAAGATGCTGCCCCGCCGTTCGACGCGCTCTTCCGCGCCGAGCTTCTCCTCGACCACGAGCCCGAGGCCCGGGACAAAGAACTTGTGCTCGAAGACCCCGGGGTCGAGGGGGTTCCACTCCAGGGTCTGCAGGCAGTCGCCGTGCACGCTTCCGTCCTCGAGCTCGACCTCCACCCCGGAGGCGACGACCCAGGCCATGTCCTCGGCTTCGTCCTCGTAGTACTCCTGGTGGTAAGAGGTGCCGGGGGCCGGCCTGCGAGGCATGAGGTGCCCCGGCAGGGCGATCGTTCCCGCTCCGTTGACGTCCAACCCGGCCTCCCAGGCGCTCTCGTGGTTGATTCCGATGAGATTCCCCTCGTCGTCGTATTCGTAGTTGTCGACCTCCTCACCCATGTACCAGAGGTTCCCGTCGTCGTCCTGAGCGAACCAGTCGTGGGTGTCCTCGATCAGGAGCTCCTCCTGGAAGACGCGGTCGCGGACGACGATGCACTCGATCCCCATGACGATTCGAGTCTCGTCCAGGCGCTCGACGATGATCACCTCGCTCTCGTCCTCGGCCTGGGCCAGGAAGAGCTCGCTGCGGCCGGCGGGAAAGGGGACCCAGGGGTGGTCCACCGCCGTGGGATCGGAGAAGCTCACGGCCGAGAGGTCCGGAATGGAGGTCACCCCCGGCGAGAAGGAGCCCAGCCACTCGAGGCTCTCGCTGCCGTCGACCTTCTCCTCCAGGATGAGCCCGAGGCCGCTGGCGTAGTACTTGTACTCGCGCACGCCAGGCTCGAGGGGCGTCGTGTCCTCGATCTGCAGGCACGTGAAGCGGGAGCCGTCGGCCAGAGAGACGGCTACATCGAGGGCGACGACCCGCCCGCGATCCTCCGCGACCCCCGGGTAGTGCTCCTGGACGTAGGCGTCCCCCGGCTGGGGATCGGCCTTCATCAGATAGCCGGGACTCGCCACCTCGCCGGTGCCCTCGACGTCAGCGCCCGCCTCCCAGGAGCCCTCGTGATCGACGCCGAGGAGGACCCCGTCGTCGTCGTACTCGAAGTTGTCGACCTCCTCTCCCATGTACCAGACGTTTCCCTCGTCGTCCTGCGCGTAGAAGTCACGGGTGTCCTCGATCAGGAGCTCGTCCTCCCAGACCCGGTCGCGGACGACCGCGCAGTCCACTCCGTCCACCACGCGCACCTCGTCGAGCCGCTCGACGACCAAGGTCTCGCTCGAGTCCTCGGCGAGAGCGAGGAAGGTGCGCGCTTCCCCGATCTCGAGGGGGAGGTAGGGGTTGTCGATCGTGGTGGAGTCCGAGAAGGTCGCCGCCTCGAAGTCGGGGACCTGCACGGCGGGCGTCGTGCTCGAGGTGGATCCGGACTTGCTGCAGGAGGGAAGCAAGAGGGCGGCGCCCAGGGCGAGCAGCGCGGCTCCTGCGAGGGGGGTGGGGGCGTTCTTCATCGGGACCTCGTGGTCAGGGGTTTCGAAGTTCCCGACCGGAGTCGGGTCACTCGACCCTAGGAGGTCCCCTTCGGAGCGGATTACCCGAGGGTTACGGCCCTCCCTGCCCACGCACGTCTCGGCCGGAAGCAGGCCTCAGGCATCGGTCCGCGGCTCCGTGGCGCTGGTCCCGTCACCATGAGCGCGGCGGTACGCCTCGTCGTCCTCCTTCAGTCCGCGATCGAGGAAGAAGGTGCCGAAGGGGAGCAGGGCGGCGATGAGGATCTTCCATCCCCAGCTCCAGGACTTGCCGCGCAGTCGAATCCCCTGGAGGACGAGCAGGCCTCCCCAGACGAAGAGGGCGCCGTGGAGGGAGCCGACGACCCGCACCGCGAGGGGCAAGCCGGCCAGGTACTTGAGCGGCATCGCCACGAAGAGCAGCGCCAGGTACGAGAGGCCCTCGATGGCCGCGACGGCTCTCAGTCGCGCGGTCGGCGTGTCGAAGCGGAACATGCGCCAAGTGATATCAAGCGCGCGACCTCCCGCGGGGGTGAAAGAGCGGAGATTGAGCCTCCTCCAAGGCGGACGCTCGCCCGCTTCACCTCAGCCTCCGCCCGACTCCCGCGCGAAGTCGACCAGCTCGCGGTGGAAGGCCTCCGTCGCCTCGAGGTAGCAGGGGTGGGGCGCGCCGTCGAAGACGACCAGGCGCGCACCCTCGACCGCGGCGGCCAGCTCCTCCCCGGCGCTGAGCGGAAAGACGCGGTCCGCGCTGCCCCAGAGGACGAGCGTCGGCACGCGGACCTCCCCGAGGCGGGCGGCGTGACGCTCGAGCGCGGCCGGCGCGATAGCGACCCAGCCCCGGACGCGGCCGGGGTGGTCGAGCACGAAGGGCAGGGCGAAGGCGCCGCTCATCGAAGGGGACACGACGACGACCGTCTCCTCGCCCAGGGCCTCGAGCAGTCGCAGGAGGAGCTCCCCGCGCGGGACCGAAGCCTGCGGGGATTCACCGAAGCCCGGGAGGTCGACGGCGAGAACGCGCAGCCCCTCGCGAGAGAGGGCCTCGAGCGTCCCGAGCCCGCGCCAGGTCTCGGAGGTGAAGCTCGCGCCGTGCAAGAGCAGCACGAGGGGCCCTGCGCCGCTGCCCGCGCGCAAGGACCTCAGGCGCGCCCCATCGAGGTCGATCCAAAGCTCCTCGATCTCCGTCGTCACGGTGCTCACCTCCGGCGCGCTCGGCCGCGCCTCCTCGCGGGCACCGCAGGCCGCGAGGCTCCCGAGGAGCAGGAGCCCGAGAAGCGTCCGCCGGCGCCGCATGCCGACATTGTCGGAAGCGGGGCGAGGTCCGCAAGCTCCCTCGCGAGCCCCCCCGGCGGGGCGCGACCTAGAGCCCGCTCAGCTGACCGCGCTTCCCCTCGAGCAGGGCGTGCCGCGCCTCCAGCCTCCCGTCGACCTCCTCGCGCGTCGGGATGACGCCGGGGAGCGGGGCGAGGGAGCGCCACTCCTGCAGGGTCTCGCGGGCCACGTCCCCCTCCGCGGCGGCCAGCCACTCCTCGAGCGTGGCCTCCGCGCCTTGGCGGTCGGCGGCGGGGTCGGCGAGGGCCCCGAGCAAGAAGTCCGCGGCGCGGTGACCGGCGCCCAGGCGCACCAGGCTCGCGGCGCAGGCCTGGCGCAGGTCGAGGGGAGCTCCCGAGAGCATGCGCTTCTCCAGAGCCGGGATGGAGGCCGAGAGGCCGATGCCGGCCAGGGCGTCGGCGCAAGCGACGCGCAGGCCGTGCTCGGTTGCTTCGTCGGCCAGGAGGCCGCGCAGGACGGGCTCCGCCGACGGGTAGGCGACCTTCCCCAGGGCGGCCGCCGCCTGTCCGGCGAGGGTCGGGTCGGCCAGGGCCTGGACCAGGGCCGAGCCGGCGCGATTCGCGCGCGCGCCCATGCGCTCCAGGCACTGCGCCGCGTGCACGCGCACGTAGACGTCCTCGTCATGCAGGGCCCGCGCGAGGGGCTCGGTCGCCCAGGACCCCAGCCGCGAGAGGGCGAAGCGTGCCTCGTCCACGCCGCGCAGCTGGAAGTGCTCGCCGGAGAGCTCGGCGATCAGCTCCCAGGTCGCGAGGAGGAGGCGCGGCGAGGGAGTCTCGCGCGCGAGCCGGCCCTCGGAGTCGGCGGAGTGCCAGAGCTCCCAGTGTTCCTCGGGCGTCGCGCAACCCGCCCCTTCGGCCAGGGCGGCGAGGCGTTCGGTGGCGGTGCTGCGGACCTGCTCGTCGCGCGCCTGGTTGCGCAGGGTCCAGAGGCCCTCGAGGCCGGCGTAATTGCCCTGGGCGCCGAGGGTGCTCGCCATCCAGACGACGGTCTCCTCGTCCTTCTCGTACTTCAGGCGCCGCACGAGCCGCGGCACGATCCAGTCCGCGTCCACCTCGCCGAGGCGCCAGGCGGCCTGGGCGCGGAGCCACGGCTCGGGGGAGCCCTCGTGCAGACTGAGGAGGTGCTCCACGGCGCGGGGCGTGCCGATGCGCGCCAGGAGCTCGCAGGCGGCGAGGCGTTCGGCGGCCTCCTTCTCGGCGTTGGCGGCGATCACCGCGAGCAGGGGCGCGGCCGGGTCGCCGAGGGTGGTGATCTCCTCGAGGGGCAGCTCGCGCAAGCGGCCGCTCGAGCTGGCCAGCATGCGCACGAGACCGGCGACTTGCTCGGGGTCCACCTCGATCGTCGGAGCCGCGCTGGGGGCGAGGGCCTCGACCGCCGCCCGCGCCTCGGTCAGACCTCGTTCGAGGGCCGCCTCGTGGGCGAAGGTCGGGAGCTCGGGCGATGGCTCCCCGCAGGCGGACGCGAGCAGCAACGCGACGGCGGCGAGCCGTGCGCGCCTCACGGCTCCACCTCCACGCGCTGCACGAGGCGCGCCTCGCGCTCGGGGTCGGGGTTTTCGGGGTCCTCGTAGTAGGGGCTGAGTTTGTAGAAGAGCGCCACCTCCAGCGGGCCGCCGACCTCGGGGTCATCGAGGGGGATGCGCCGCGTGCCGTGCACCTCGAGCAGGGTCTCGGGCACGTCGACCTCGTAGCGATAGGGGCTGCGGAAGCGGTAGAGGTGTCGCCACGGGCCGGGCTCGGTGCCGCCTGCGGCGCGGGGCCGCCAGAAGACGTCCGCCGCCCGCGAGCGCTCGTCGGTCGGGAAGGAGTGCCCCGCGCCGACGTTCTCGACCTCCACGACGAGACCGCCCTCCTCGCGCACGACTCGCAGCTCGACCGCCGTGCGCACGAGGTCGATGTCGTGGCCCCCGAGGCAGCGGTGGTCGCGGCCGTTCCTGGGGTCCGCGCCACGGAAGGGCATGTGACAGTCGAGGCAGCCGATGCCCTTCTCCGCGTACTGCGAGGTGGCCCACTGCTGGACCGTCTGGTGCTGGTCGTGGCAGCCGGCGCAGAACTCCTCGCGCGTCAGCTCGACCTTGGCGACGGGGCGGCAGGCGGCGCGCGGGTCGTCGATGCTCCCCGCGACCCCACCTCCGGGCAGCTGGTGGCAGGAGATGCAGTCCACGCCTTCGGAGCGCCGCGACGAACGCGGCAGCACGCGCTTGCCGATCCCGGTCTCGAAGATCGGGCGCGGGGCGTGGCAGTCGATGCAGTCGGTGTTCGAGAAGTCGTTGGAGAGGGCGCGCACGTCCGGGTTCACCCAGCTGTTCGCGTGGGCCGAGGCCGACCACTCGCGCCAGGCCTCGGCGTGGCACTCCTTGCACTGCTGCGAGGAGGTGAAGCGCTGGGCCGGGGCCGCTTCGCCTCCGGATGGTGAGAAGACGAGGGCGATGACCCACAGGCAGAGGGCCGCGGCCACGAGTCCGGCGAGGAGGCGGGCGCGGCTCACGAGGCTTCCTCCCCGGCGCCCTCCGAGGAGCCCCGCAAGCGCCCGGCGACCATCTCGAGGCGCCGGTCGGTGTAGGCCTCCGACTCCTCGGGGTCGTGGGTGACGTGGATCAAGGTCAGCTCTCGCTCGCGTTGGATGGTGTCGATGCGCTCGAGCAGGGACTCCCGTAGCTGGGCATCGAGGGGCCCGAGGGGCTCGTCCAGGAGCAGGATGCGCGGCTCGCCGGCCAGGGCGCGAGCGAGCGCCAGGCGCTGGGCCTCGCCCCCCGAGAGGGTGCCGGGCTTGCGCTCCTCGAAGCCCTGGAGCTCGACGAGCTCGAGGAGCTCCGCCGCCTTGCGCTGCCGCTCTCCGCGCGGCACCCCCGCGTGGCGCTGGACGAACTCGAGGGTGCGGGCCGCGCTCATGTGGGGCCACAGGGCGCCGTCCTGGAAGAGCATGCCCACCTGCCGCCGTTGCGGCGGCACGAGCAGGTGGCGGCCCTCGGAGACGAGCTCGCCGAAGAGCGAGACGCTCCCCGCGGCGGGTCGCGCCAGCCCCGCGACGAGCCGCAGCAGGGTCGTCTTGCCGCAACCGGAGGGGCCCACCACGGCGAGGTGCTCTCCGCGCGCGACCGTGACGTCCACGGGACCCAGGATGGCCTGGCCCGCGGCGTCCACGCGCGCTTGCTCGAGCTCGACCGCGACGGTCACGGGAGAACCTCCACGCGCCGGCGCGCGAAGAGCGACCACAGGAGTCCGGGCATCAGGAGGAAGAACACGACGAGCAGGCAGAGGGCGGCGACGGCGTCGTCGCGGCCGAAGTGGATCTGGTTGAAGACGCGGAAGATGATCGTGTGGTTCGCCGCGGGGACGAGGATCGCGGCATCGAGCTCGCGCATCGCGAGCACGAAGACGAGCGCCCAGCCCGCTACGAGGCTCGGCAGGATCGCCGGCGCGACGAGGGAGGTGAGGCGCCGCCAGGCGGGGACGCCCGCGACCTGCCCCGCCTCCTCGAGGCGCGGGCTCAGGGAGGCGACGGCCCCGGACACGAGCAGCAGCGGGAAGATCAGGAAGCGCCCGACCTCGAGCAACACGACCAGCGCCCCGGAGTCGTAGAAATCCGCGCTCCAGGCGTGGTTCCAGACGGTGATCTCGCCGATGCCGAAGAGGATCGCCGGGACCGCCATCGGCAGGGCGAAGAGCACCTCGAGCAGGCGCCCGCCGCGCGCTCGCTCGCAGAGGTGCCCCAGGACGAGGGCGATCGGGAGGGCGACCAGGCCCGCGGCAGCCGAGTAGAGGAGCGAGTTGCCCAGGTCCTGCCGCGCACGCTCGAGGGCCACCGAGAAGGCGGCCTGTAAGGACTCGAGGCTCCAGGCGCCGACCGGGGCGAGGCCGGGGGAGGCGGCGCCCATCGGCAGGTCGCCGGTCGCGACCACCGGCGCGCGGCCCGAGACTCCGGCCTCGTAGATCAGGCGGCCGACGGGGCAGAGGCTGCCGAGGAAGATCACGGCCAGGCAGAAGAGGAGGGCCGGCAAGCGCCAGCGGCCGAGGCGCAGAGGCGCTGGGCGTCGGAAGCCGCCGCCGACGGTCGCGAGGGCCCCGCGCCGGCGCAGGAGCAGGGCCGGCACGAGGAAGAGCAGCGAGAGCCCGACGAGGGGCAGGGAGCTCGCGACGGCGCGCCCCGTCCGCTCCTCCAGCTGGTAGTTGGCGAAGACCTCGTCGGCGTAGACGTTGAACTTGGTCCCCACCGAGGAGATGTAGTCGGGGGTCGCGAAGTCGTTGATCGCGAAGAGGAAGGCGAGGCAGGCGCCGCAGAGGACCGCCGGCAGCAGGAGCGGCAGCTCCATGCGCAGGACCCCGCCGAGGCCGCCCGACAAGAGCGCGGCCTCCTGGCGCGAGGCGTCGATGCGGTCGCAGGCGGTGGCGGTGAAGAAGGCCACGATCGGGAAGGTGTGGACCCCGAGGATCGCGATCGCCGCCGGCGCGCCGCGAACCTCGAGCAGCGCGGCCCAGGTGATGGCGAGGAAGAGCGGGGGCAGGATCAGCGCCACGAGCGCCAGCGGCCGCAACCACGCGCGCCCCGGGAGGTCGGTGCGCGCCACGAGAAAGCCGAAGGGCGCGCCGAGCAGCACGGCGATCGCGCTGGCCCCCGCGCCCAGCATCACGGTGCGCTTCAGCAGGCCGAGGGTGCGCTCCTCGAGCAAGGTCCCGAGGTCGGCGGCCTCCACGCGCAGGCCCATCGCGGCGATGGGCGCGAAGCCCGCCACCGCGTAGAGCGCGAGCGCGACGAGAACCAGCGCCCGGCTCAATCGAGGAACATCTCCTTGAGCTCCTCGAAGCGCGCGTCGATCGTCGCGCCGACCTGGGCGTAGTCGATCTCCATCGGCTTCATGCGCTCGAGCGGGAGCTGGTGGGGCTCCTCGGCCAAGGAGGCGTGCAGGGGGATCTGCGCCCCGTCGAAGCCGGCCAGCTTGCGCTCCACCTCGATCGACAGGATGTAGTCCACCAGCTGGCGCGCTGCGTCGGGATGGGGAGCGTCCGCGAGGACCGCGACCGTGTTGGGGATGAAGAGCGTGCCGATCCCGTCCTCGCCGGCGTCGGGGAAGACGAGCTCGACGGGCTTGCCCTTCTGACGCGCGCGGTTGTAGTCGTCGGTGTCCGTCCAGCCCCAGGCGAACTCGCCCTCGCTCACGAGGCGCATCAGGGTCGCGTTGCCGCTCGTCAAGTTGATCCCGCCGTCCTTGGCGCCGCGCAGGTACTCGAGGGCGCGCTCTTCCCCGAGCTTGACGAAGAGGGCGGTCATGTGCGTCAGGGTCGTCCCGGTCAGGGGCCGCGCCATGCCGCAGTTGCCCTTCCACTCGGGGTCGAGCAGGTCCCACATGCTCGTGATTCGCGCGGGGTCGGCGAGCTCGGTGTTGACGATGAACACGCGCGCCCGGGCGGCGAAACCGGTCCAGCGGCGCTGGGGGTCGCGGAAGTTCTCGGGGATCCCCTCGGCGCTGGGGGAGTCGTACTCCGCCAGGAAGCCGTCGCGCGCCAGGCTCACCGTGTGGGCGATCTCGTTGTTCCAGAAGACGTCGCAGCGCGGCGCGTCCTGCTCCTCGCGGATGCGGCGCACGAGGCCGACGGTCTTGTGGGCTTCCACGTCGAACTCGGCCTTCACGACCAGGCCCGTGCGCCGTTCGAACTCCCGCAGGATGGGCTCGGAGTCCACCTGGTCGAGGGCGCAGTAGATGACGACGTCCGGCTCGGGCGCACAGGCCGTCCCGAGGAGGGCGGCCAGGAGGAGGGGGGCTTGGCGGGCGAGGGAGCGTCTCGGGCGCATGGAGGAGGTTGGCGGGCGGCTGAGGCGGGGGGGAGGTCTTCTCGAGGCGACGCCGGCGGGCCTCCCGAGTCCGGCCACTTAGGGCTTGGCGGCCGCGTATCCTACACAGGCCCCTCCCCGGACTCCCAACGACGGTCCGGCCGCCGGCGGCGGGCTCTTCGGACCTCCGGGTGGTCCGAGCAGGCTCCCTAGATCCGCTTCAGGCGCCCGCCCTCGTCGAAGAGCGCCCGCACCGCCAGCAGGACGACCCCCGTCGTCCCGGCGGCGGTCGCGCCCGCGATCAGGAACATGACCAGGATCTGGTAGCGGGCCGCGAGACCCGGCTCGGTGCCGCCCAGGATCTGGCCGGTCATCATGCCGGGGATCGTCACCATGCCCGCGACGCTCATCGCGTTCAGGATGGGGATCAGCCCCGCTCGCAGGGAGCGCGCGGCCGTCGGCCGGGCGGCCTCCCAGGGGCCGGCGCCTGCGGCGATCCAGAGCTCCAGGCCGCGACGGTCCTCGCGGAAGGCGGTCAGACAGCGCTCGAGGCCCAGGCTGATCCCGGTCAGGCTGTTGCCGAGCACCATGCCGAGCAGGGGGATCAAGTAGCGCGGCGCCCACCAGGGTTCGGGCCCGAGGATCAGCGCGGTGACGAAGAGCATCGAGGCACCCGCGCTGAGCAGCAGCGACAAGAAGACGTCGCGGTGCACTCCGCGGTAGCCGCGCCCCGCGCGGCGCACGGCCTCGAGGGCGGCTAGGAGGATCATGGCGATCGAGATCCCGGTCACCACCCAAGAGTTCTCCGCCTCGAAGACGTGCACGAGCACGAAGCCGAGCAGCGAGAGCTGCAGCACCGTCCGCAAGCCCGCCACGAGGAGCTTGCGACCCAGCCCGAGGCCGAGCCACATCGAGACCGCGCCGTTGGCGAATAGCAAGGTCGAGCAGAGGGCGAGCTCGGCCCAGGAGATCGCGATCGGGCCGTCAACCGGCATCGACGGCCTCCCGGATGCTGCCCGTGAGCTCGAGGCAGTCGTCCGCCACGCGCTCGGCCTGCTCCACCGAGTGCGTGACCCAGATGCAGCTCCGACCGCGCAGGCGCTCCTCCACCGCGCGCGTCGCCTGCGGGTCGAGGGCGGCGGTCGGCTCGTCGAGCAGGAGCACGCCCGGGCGTCGGGCGACGAATATCGCCAGCAGGGCGCGCTGGGCCTCGCCCACCGAGAGCTCGGACCACGGCTGCTCCCAGAGTTGCGCCGCGAGCCCGAGGTCCCTGGCCAGGGCGCGCGGGTCGTCGACCTCGCGGTCGCGCTGGGCGCGCAGGCAGGCCAGGCGCGCGGCGGCCTGTGCCGGCGTGCCCGACAGGCTCGGCACGACCTGGGGCACCTGGCTGACGGCGACGCGCCAGGCGCAGGCGCCCCAGGCGCTCGGGTCGCGACCGTCGAGCGTGACGCGCCCCGCTTGCTCGACCTCCGGACCGCGCTCGGGGTCGAGCCCCGAGAGGTGACGCAGGAGCTGGGTCTTGCCCGCTCCTGACGGTCCGCGCACCACGAGGGTCGCGCCGGCGGGGAGCCGCAGGTCGAGCCCGCTGTAGAGCTCGCGCCCCGCGACTACCTTCCTCAAGCCCTCCGCCACGAGCTCCATCGCCAGAGCCTACGATGTCCGCCCGCCGCGAACACCGTGAAGCCTCAGCGCCCATGACTCCGACCCCGCCTTACTACGCCGTCATCTTCACGAGCACGCGCTCGGACGACCAGGCGGGCTACGCGGAGGCCGCCGCGCGCATGGAGCAGCTGGCCGCGGAGCAAGAAGGCTTTCTCGGCATCGACTCCGTGGACGACGGCGCGCGCTCGATCACCGTCTCCTACTGGACCGACGAGGATGCCATCCGGGCCTGGAGGCGGAACGCCGAGCACCAGGAGGCCCAGCTCCAGGGTCGCGAGCGGTGGTACGCCGCCTACTCCCTGCGCGTGGCGCGCGTCGAGCGCGAGCGCGACTCAGCCGTCGAATAAGCGGTCGAAGGCAGGGCGGGCGAGGAAGGGCGCGAGGCCCTCGCGGGTCCGCAGCTCGTCCAGGTCGTCGAAGCCCGCCTCGCGCGCCTCGCCCAGGTAGGTCGCCGCCTCCTCGGCGTAGCCCGTCGCGCGCCGCTCGCGCTCCTCTGGCGCCAGCGCCTCGTCCCGCTCGACCATCCATGCGACCTGGTGCCAGGCGAGCAGGGTCTGCACGACCTCGTTCGGGCCCACGTAGCCCTCCGCGGCGAATCTCAGCTCGCGCAGGGCGCGCGCGGCGGCCTCATGATCGTCCAAGCGGGCGTGGCTGAGGGCGAGATTGACCGAGGCGGCCCGTTGGAGCTCACGGAGGTCCACACGGCCGGGAAGGTCGCCCAGGGCGCGTCCGACGTGCTCGAGCGAACGCTGCAGCGCGTCCCGCGCGTCCTCATGGCGGCCGAGGTGGATCAGGAGCGCGCCTTGCATGTTTTCGATCGTGGCGAGCTTGCCGAGCTGGGCCGGCGAGCGGTCTTCCGCCGGCGCTTCCTCGAGGAGCTCGACCGCCCGCTCTAATCGCGCCTCGGCCCCCTCGAGGTCCTCGAGCCCCATGAGCAGACTCGAGAGGTCGACGTAGCCGGAGACGAGCTCCGCCCGGGGCAGCTCGATGGCCGGGTCCTCCGCCACGAGCTCCTCGCCCAAGAGGACGGCCAGCTCGAGCTCCTCGCGCGCTTCCTCGGGCCGGCCCCAGCGGCCCAGGGCCACGCCGAAGTTCGTCCGCAACATGGCCAGGTCCCGGCGGTGCCGGGGCTGGGCCGCTTCGTTCGCGATCAGCTCCTCCGCCAGCTCGATGCCGCGCCGGAAGTCCGGCTCGCTCTGCCGCCCCTCCCCGTCGAGGAGCCGGATGACGCAGCTCTGGTGCAAGAGGGCCAGGAGCTGCGAGGCCAGCTCGGTCGACGGCTCGCGCTCGAGGGCCGGCTCGACGACGTCGCGCGCCACGAGCAGGTAATCCAGGGCGCCTTCGAGCTGCCCTTTCGACTGCAGGCAGATCGACATGTGCTTGCACGCCGAGGCGAACTCCAGGAGCGCGACGGCACGCCAGGGTGAGCCCTCCTCGAGCTCCGCGAGGAGCTCCTCCGCGTCCTCGACGGCGACGCCGAGCTGGAGCTCGGCCTCCTCCAGGCGCCCCTCGTTGTGCAGCAGGTTTCCGCGCAGCGTTCGCGCGGAGACCAGCTCGAGGCGGCTCTCCAGGTCTTCGCCGTCCTGGCGTTCCAGCGCGGCCTCGAGCTCTTCGATGCCTCCCTCGATCGCGCTGCGCGCCTCGGCCGCGTTGCCCAGCTCGCGCTCGATGCGCGCCACTTGCACGCGGGCCAGGACCTGTCGTTCCTGGAGCTCGTCGCGCTCGGGATAGGCCGTGAGCAGTCCGCGGTAGAAGCCGAGGGCGGCCTCGAGCAGCTCGCGCCGCGCCGCGCCGGCCTGGGGGGTGCCCACCAGGCGCTGGGAGCCGAGCTCGGTCAGGAGGTCCACCGCCTCGAGCGCCCGCTGAAAGTCGGCGTCCGACCGCTCGCGGGCCGCGGCTTCGGCGGCCGCCAGGTCGGCGTTGTGGCGCGCCTGACGGAGGCTGATGGCGGTGAAGACGAGCAGGACGAGGGCGAAGCCGAGGGCCACGGCGGCGGCGACCCGATGCCGTCGCAGGGAGCGATGCAGGAGGTAGAGCCGGGAGTCGGCCCGCGCCTCGATCGGTTCACCGCGCAGGGCGCTGCGCAGGTCCTGGGCCAGCTCGGCCGCGGTCTGGTAGCGCCGCTCGGGGTCCTTCTCGAGGGCCTTGAGGGCGATCGTCGTCAGGTCGCCCCGCAAGGACGGGTCGACACGAGCCGGCGGCTCGGGCTCCTGCTCCAGCACGCGCCCGATGGCCTGGGGCACGGTCAGTCCGTCGAGGAGCAAGGGCGGCCGCCCGCAGAGCAGCTCGTACAGCATGACCCCCAGGGCGTAGACGTCGCTGCGCACGTCCACGAGCCCGCTGTCCCCCGCGACTTGTTCGGGGCTCATCGAGCCGAGGGTGCCGAGCAGCGTGCCCGCGACCGTCTGGCGCTCACCCCGCGCGAGCTCCGCGTCCATCACGCGCGCGATGCCGAAGTCGAGCACCTTGGGCTGTCCGATCACGCGCCCCGCGGGAGCGGAGGGGTCCTGGGTCGCGGTGGACTCCTCGGTCGTCACCAGGACGTTTTCGTTCTTGAGGTCGCGGTGGATCACGCCCCGCTGGTGCGCATAGTGCACGGCGTCGCAGACGCGCGCGAGGAGCTCGAGACGCTCGGGAATCCCGAGTCCCTGCTGGCGGGCGTAGCGCACGAGCGGCACGCCGCGCACGAGCTCCATCGTGAACCAGGGGCGCTCCCCCCCGCCGCCGGCGGGCCCCTCGATCGTGCCCGCGTCGTAGATGCGCGCGATCCCGTTGTGCTGCAAACGGCCGAGGACGTCGATCTCGTGCCTGAAGCGCCGCACCGTGTCCTCGGAGATGCGCCCGGCGCGCAGGACCTTCAGGGCCACCTCACGCTCGGGGAAGCTCTGGTGGGCCGTGTAGACGGTCCCCATGCCGCCCTCGCCCAGGCGCTCGAGGACGAGGTAGGGGCCGACGCGGGAGCCCGGCTGGACCTCGGGCAAGAAGGCCTGGTCGCCCGCCAGGAAGCCCTCCGGCAGCCGGTCGTCCGACTCGAGCAGCCGCTCCACTTCCGCGCGCGACTCGGGGGTCGGGCAGAGCTCGTCGAGGGCGCGCGGGCGCTCTTGTGGCGTCAGCTCGACGACCCTCAGGAAGACCTCTTCACAGTCGATGCGCGGATTCATCGACCCTCCAGGATAGGGGAGGGCGCCGGAGCTGGGCAGGCGCCCTCCGGCCGGGACATGGGCGATCGCCCTGGCGCAGGGGGCCGGGCGCCTGGAATCACGCTCCTCGTTTGCGGCCCGCGTGCAACAGCGCGTAGCCGGCGGGGACCAGGACCAGGTTCAAGGCGGTGGAGGTCAGGAGGCCGCCGAGGATCACGACCGAGAGCGGGCTGAGGAGCTCGTTCCCTGGCTGGTCTCCTTCGAGGACGATGGGCAGCAGGGCGAGGGCCGCCGTGAGCGCGGTCATCAGGATCGGCACCAGGCGCTCCATCGACCCACGGAGGATCGCTTCGTCGAGCTGGCAGCCCTCCACCTCCCTCAGGTGCCGGAAGTGGTTCACGAGCAGGATCCCGTTGCGCACGGCGATCCCGAAGAGGGTGATGAAGCCCACGAGCGACGGGATCGAGAGCACGGGGGCGGTGAATTCGCCGCGCCCGAAGAGCGCCCGGCAGTTCCGCAGGAGGTCCGGAGACTCCGCCACGAAGACCGCGAGCACGCCGCCGATCAATGCCAAGGGCAGGTTGACGAGGACCAGCAGGGCGACCCGCAGCGAACCCACCGCGAGGTGGAGCAGGACGATCATGACGAGCAAGGCGACGGCGCCGAGGACGAGGAGGGCCTGGCTGGCGGAGCGTTGCGCTTCGAACTGGCCGCCGTAGTTCACCGTGTAGCCGTGGCGCTCGACGATCGGGTCCACGCGGCGCTCGACCTCGGCGACGAGGTGCCCGAGGTTCGCCCCCTCGTCGACGTTCAAGGAGATGACCGCCTTGCGCTGGGCGTTCTCCCGCACGATCAGGCTCGGCGAGAGCTCGGGCCCGATGTCCGCGACCTCCTCCAGGCGTACGAGGGCTCCGCCCGTGCCGCGCAGGAGGACGCCTTTCAGGTCCGCGACCTCGTCCCGCTCGTCGGGGTGCAGTCGAACGCTGAGCGCGTAGCGGCGGACGCCCTCGTTCACCTCGGCAACCTCGACTCCGAAGATCGCGTCCCGCACCTGCCGCGCCGCTTCGAGGGGGGTCAGGCCGTAGGCGGCGAGGAGCTCGGGCCGGTAGACGACGGGCAGGGACTGGGTCATCACCTCCCGGTTGGCTGTCACGTCGCGGGCACCCGCGAGGTCCTCGAGCTCGTGCTCGACCTCCTTCGCAATAGCCCGCAGCTTCGCCAGGTCGTCGCCGTAGACGCTGATGGCGATCGCCGCGGGGGTCCCCGAGAGGATGTGGCTCAGCCGATGCTCGATCGGCTGCCCCACGTTGCTCGTGATCCCAGGGATCTCCTCGAGGATGCGCGTGATCTCTGCCCTCACGGCGGCTTTCGTGGCGCCGGGCTCCAGGGTCAGGTCGAGCTCGGAGCTGCTGACGGGCTCGGCGTGTTCGTCGCGCTCGGCGCGACCCGTGCGACGCGAGACGCTGCGCACCCCTTCGATCTCGAGGAATCGCCGCTCGACGGCCGACGCCATCCGGTCACTGGCCGGCAGGGAGGTCCCGGGCGGCGCGAAGAGCCCGACCATGAAGGTCCCCTCGTTGAACTCCGGCAGGAAGGAGCTCCCGAAGGTCGACCCGAGCCAAAGGGAGAGGGCGGCCGCGACGGCTCCCGCGCCGAGGACGAGGGCCCGCCAGCGGAGCGCGATTCCCAGGAGCGGGCGATAGCCGCGCTTGAGCAGACGGACGAGGAAGGCCTCGCGGGTCTCGCGGGCCGTCGGCTCGTCGCGCAACAAGAGGCGGCAGAGGGCCGGCGTCACGGTCAGGGCCACGGCCAGCGAGGCCAGGAGCGAGACGACGAAGGCGATCCCGAGCGGTCGGAAGAAGCGCCCCTCGATGCCGCCGAGGAACATCAGGGGCAGGAAGACGAGGCCGATGATCAGGGTCGCGAAGACCATCGCCGGTCGGATCTCGTTGCTGGCCTCGAAGATGACGACGCGCTTCGGGCGCCGGGCCCCCGCCGGCGCGTTGGAGTTCTCCCTGAGCCGGCGGAAGACGTTCTCGACATCGATGATCGCGTCGTCCACGAGGCTCCCGACGGCGATGGCGAGGCCGCCCAAGGTCATGACGTTGATCGTCTCGCCGAGCGCATCGAGGGCGAGCAGCCCCGCGGCCAGCGACAGGGGGAGGGCCGTCAAGGTGACGAGGGTCGTGCGGGCGTTCAGCAGGAAGAGCGCCAGGATCACCGTGACGATGATCGCCGCGTCCCGGAGGGCCTCGACCACGTTGTGCACGGCCAGGTCGATGAAGTCCGATTGGCGAAAGATCTGCCGGTTCACGTGGAAGCCAGCGGGCAGCGCGCTCTCCAGGGAGTCGAGCACCTCGTCCACTCGGTCCGTGATCACGAGGGTGTTGGTCCCCGGGGCCTTCTGGAGCGTCAGGACGACCGCCGGATTGCCGCCGTCGGCGCCCGTCCCACGCTGGGGCGCTGGCCCCAGGCGGACCTCCGCCACCTGGCCGATGGTGACCGGGACTCCCTGGTGGATCTTGACCATCGTGTTCGCGACGTCGTCCACCGAGCGCACCCGGCCGCCCAAGCGAATCGGCAGCTCCAGACCGCCGACGTCGGGGAGGTAGCCGGCGCTCAAGGAGCTGTGGGCGTTGCGCGCGGCCTGGGTGACGTCAGCGGTCGTGAGTCCGTGGAGGCGCAGCGCGTCCTGACGGACGAGCACCTGGTACTCGGGGAGCTCCCCGCCGATCACCGACACCTGGGCCACACCCGGGACGGCGAGGAGCTTGTTGCGCAGGTCGAACTCCGCGTAGGCGCGCAGCTCGAGGGGGCTCCGGCTGCCGTCGGGAGAGGAGAGCGCGAGGAGCATGATCTCGCCGGTGATCGACGTGATCGGGGTCATCTCCGCGTGGGAGCCGGGGGGGAGGTCCTCGCGGACCGTGTCCAGCCGCTCCGAGACGAGCTGCCGGGCCCGGTAGATGTCCTGTCCCCAGTCGAACTCGACGTAGGCGATCGAGAGGCCGATCGCGCTCGACGTCCGCACGCGGCGCACGCCGGGGATGCCGTTCACCGCCGACTCGACCGGGAAGGTCACGAACTGCTCGACCTCGTCGGCGGCCAGGCCCGGGGACTCGGTCATCACCACCACGGTGGGCGCGTTGAGCTCCGGGAAGACGTCGACCGGCGTCTGTGGCAGCCGGTAGGCGGCGATGCCCAGCAACACACCGGCCAGCACCAACACCAGGGCGGCGTTGTCGATCGAGAAGCGGATCAGGTGCTTGAGCATCGGAGGCTAGTGGTCGTCGTGGACGCTGCCGTCGGCGTGGACGTGTCCGCCCGGCTCGGCCTCGCCGCGCTGACGCGAAGCCAGCTGGAGCTCGTAGGCACCCGAGAGGACGACCTCGTCGCCGAGCTCGACGCCGCTCCGCAGCTCGATCCACCAGCCGTCGCTCACGCCGAGCTCCGGTTCGACCCGGAGGGCCTCGTCGGGGTGCGAGGGGTCGCGGCGGAAGACGACGTGCGTCAGACCGTCTTGCACGACCGCCGATCGCGGAACGGCGAGCGCGGGCCCTTGCGTCCCCTCGACCACGACCTCGAGGAAGGCCGCGAGCCCCGGGCGGATCCAGGGTGCTCGTTCATCGGGTGTCGCGAAGAGCGTGAAGGTCCGTTCTTCGGGGTGGGCCTCGAGGCCGATCGTCAACCGGGTCGGGACCCGCGTCTCGACCGACGTCCCCGGCGCGAGGGGAGACGAGACGCTCGCCTTCATGGAGCTCGTGATGCGCGCGAGGTCCGCCTGCAAGGCATGACCACGGAACCGCAGCAGGGTCGGGTCGACGGTGGAGAGCACGGCCGCCGGGGGCTCGACGAAGGCACCGTCCGTCACGGCGAGGGCCTCGACCACCCCGGACTCGGTCGCGCGCACTTCGATCCAGTCGATGGTGAGGTAGCGCGGCAAGGGGGCCTGGCCCTCGTGCTCCGCGGGGAGCTCGGCCTCCAGCTCCGCCTCCGAGATCCCGGACGCCGTCGAGGCGCGGTGGAGGGCGTGGCGCCGGGTCCGTTCCGCGTTGGCGAGCTGCGTTCGGGCCCGCTCGAGCTCCGCCTCGAGGCGCGGGAGGCTGGCTTCGAGGGCGACGGCCTCGGCCTCCAGATCCGCGCGCTTGAACTCGGACTCGGCCAGCGCCGCGACCCGAGCGCGGGTCAGCTCGAGCTTGGCGCGCGCCTCCTCCTGCCTCGTGCGAACGACCCGGATCTCGGCCTCCGCCGTCGCCATGGCCTGCTCCCCGAGGAGGATCTCGTGCAGGAGCTCGGGCCAGGCTGGGGACTGGTAGCGGTAGAGGAGGGTGCCGGGCACCACCGGATCGAATTGGTCGACCAGCAGCTGCACCCGGCCGGGGAGCGCCATCCGGTACTCGTGGCGGGCCAGCGGAGCGAGCTCGAAGGCGCCCGGGACGCGGAGCGTCTGGGCGACGCGCCTCGACTCGACCTTCGCGAAGGTGATCCCCAGATTGCGGCGCACGGTCGCGGGGATCTCGACGTGCTCCGGCTCCGCGTGCTCGTGATGATCCTCCTCGACGGGAGGGGGCACGGCCACTGGCGCGGGCGCGCAGGCCGTGACCGCCAAAAGGGGGGACCAGAAAAGAGGACTCGGGTTCATGGCGTCTCCTGCGTCGTTTCGGGGGGGGCGTCCGCGAGCTGCGGGCCGATGAGGTGGACGGCCTCCGTACGGGCGAGGGCTTCGGCGCTGCGCGTGTCGATCAGCTCGATGCGGGTCTCGAAGCTGCGGACGAGGCTCTCGAGCAGGACGAGGGTCGAGTCGGCCTCGCCCAGGCGCATCAGCTCGGTCGCGTCCGCGAGCTGGCGGTCCACCAGGGGCACCAGCACCTGCGCCATGTCCTCGCGCTGGTCTGCCAGGGCCTCCGCCCGGACGCGAGCCGCCTCCCAGCGGCCGACGAGGAGCTCGAGGGTGGACTCGACGGTCTCGCGCGCGAGCTTGCGTTCGGCCCGGGCTTCGGCGATGCCTCGCCGGTTCGCATTCAGGACCGGCAGCGGGATCGCCCCGGAGAGTCCGATGCGCGACTGTCCCTGCTCGGACTCGAAGAGGGGGCCGAGGATCAGGTCGGGGTACTGCTTGCGGATCTCCCTTCGCAGCCGCGCCTCGGCCACCTCGTGCTCCTGACGGAGTCGGGCGAGCCCGGGGTTGCGTCGCTCCAGGGCTTCCGCTTCCGCCGCGGCGTCCGCGTCGTCTTCCGCGAGGGAGGGGAGGAGCTCGATGGACGTCACGGGAGGGAGCCCCAGGAGCATGAGCAGCCGGTGCTCGAGCGCATCGACCTCGCCGCGGAGTCCACGGAGCTGGTTCTGGCGCGCGCCGAGCTCGAGGCGGAAGAGCGCGGCCTCCGTGCGCGGAACCTCGCCGAGGGCCTCGAGCTCGGTCACGCCGCGGAGGAGCTCCGCGACCTCCGTGGCGAAGCGCTCCGTCTCCTCGACGCGCAGCCGTGCGGCGGACCACTCGATCCAGGCCGAGCGCACGTCTCGCCAAACGGCCCACTCCTCTTCGAGCAAGGAGGCCTCCGCCGCGAGCTGCTCCGCTTCGGCGAGCCCGCGTTCCGCGCCGAGCCGCCCGGAGAGGGGGAGGGAGAGGCTCAGCCCGGTGGAGACCAGCCACGGGTCGGGCACGTCGTCGGTGATGTTCAGGACGCTGAGGGAGAGAGCGGGGTCGTTCCAGCGTCCGGCCTCCGCGGCGCTGGCCTCGGCGCGGCCGAGGCGCAGCCGGGCGAGGCGCAGACCTGGGTTGTAGACCAGGGCAACGAGCTGAGCTTCCCGCAGGCTGAGGCCGTCCGAGGGGTCGAGCGCGTCGACGACGTCGCCGGTGCGCGCCTCGAGCCGCTCGAGGAAGTCGGCCAGGCTCTCGCCCTCGAGCGTTCGCCCGCGCCACGCCTCCCGGTGCGCTTCGGGGTCCAGCGGGCGGGCCTCGTAGCTCTGGCAGCCCGCCAGGACGCCGCCCACCATGAGCAGGGCTGCGAGCTCACGGCCGCGACGGCGGTCTCGTGGTGTGTGGGGCGTCCTCGCCGCGCTCTCGCGCAGGGGACTCGATCCGGGGTGGGTGACTTCCAAGGGGCGCGATCTCCATCGTCCTGACCAGAGTCGCCCGACACGACGGTGCCGGGCCGCGACCGCGCCGGGATCCGGCGCAGCTCGACTCGTTCAGGTGACGATGGGGGGCGCCCGGGAGGGCGGGGAGCTCCTTGGAGGCGGTGGCCGCGGCGGGGTCACGAGCTCCTCGACGCGCCGCACCTGCGGGAGCAGCGGGTCGAGAGCAACGACGCCCTGGGGAAGGAGGGCGTGGCAGCCCTGCGACGGGGGAGTCGATTCCGCGAGCTCGAAGAACTCGTCGATGTGGTCCTGGGCGGGGTGCGGATCGTGCTCGGGATCCGGGTCGTCAGGCCGCGAATCCTCGCTCCCGTGCCGGTGGCCGCGGTGTGCGTGGCCGTCGTGACCGTGACCTGCGTTCCCGCTGACGGATTCCGCCTCGAACGGACCGCGCTCGGGCGACTCCGAGCCGATGAAGTGGTGGTTCCCGGCCAGGTGTAGCGAGACGAAGGCCATCTGCAGCAAGAACGCCAGTCCGACCGCCATCGCGACGAGCGCCTGCGTCTCTCGGCTTCGCTTCACCTTCGTCTCCAGCATCTCTCGATCCGTCTGCCGGCTGCTTGTCGCCGACGCATGGCTCGGAAGGTCCAGTCTCTCCGAGCCTGTCGGGCGCGACAACACCTTTTCGATCTCCTCGCGCAAGGGACGGGCCTCGGGTGGCTCGCGGACTCCCTCGGACGAACGAAGCGAGGGGCTCCCCGATCGGAGAACCCCTCGTCGTTCTTCCAGGAGCTTCGACTCGTACGGCGAAGCTGGGCTCTCGTGGCCCCGTGGAGACTCGTCCAGCGCGGGTCAGGGCCGGGGGATGAGGACCTTGTCGATGATGTGGATCACGCCATTGGTGCTCTCGACGTCCGCGGCGAGGACCTGGGCTCCGTCGATCTGCACGCCCTGGCGACCGACGGCGACCTTCACCTGGGAGCCTTGCAGGGTGCCGACCGGGCCGTTCTCGAGCTGGTCGGCGTACACGCGGCCGGGGACGACGTGGTAGGTCAGGATGGCGGTCAGCTGGTCCCGGTTCTCGTGCAGGAGGAGGGACTCGACCGTTCCGGGCTGGAGGGCGGCGAAGGCAGCGTCGGTGGGGGCGAAGACCGTGAAGGGGCCCTCTCCCTTCAGGGCGCTCGAGAGGCCCGCGCTCTTGACGGCGGTGAGCAGCGTCGCGAAGTCACCGGCGGCCTCGGCCGTGTCCACCAGGTCCGTCGTGGCCGGCATCAGGATCGTGTCCACCACGTGGATGATCCCGTTGCTGCAGAGGATGTCGGTCGCGAGCAGGTTCGCGCCGTCGATCTTCAAGCCCTCCTCGGACTTCTCGATCGGGATGCGTTGGCCGTTGAGGGCGGCCGCGTAGTCGGCCGCGACGACGGACTCGGCGGCGAAGCGGCGCGGCACCACGTGGTAGGTGAGGATGTTCGTCAGCGCGGCGCGATTCTCGGGCAGGAGGAGCGACTCCAGCGTCTCGGCGGGGAGCTTCGCGAAGGCGGCGTCCGTCGGGGCGAAGACGGTGAAGGGTCCTTCGCCCTGGAGGGCACCGGTAAGCTCCGCCGCGCCGAGGGCGGCGGCCAGGGTCTCGAAGCGACCCGCCGCGAGGGCGGTGTCGACGATGTTCTGGAGCTCCGCGCCAGCGGTCCGCGAGCGGGCGGAGCCGGAGCAGCTGTCCCCGGCGGCGGCGCTGGGGCTGGCCGTCGTGAGGAGGGTGAGGCCCGCGACGGCGATGGAGGAGGTGAGGATGAGCTTCTTCATGGTTCTCGTTTCGAAGTGCGGTGGTGTGGGTCTCGTGTTCACCCCTGGCTTCGCGCCCGTCGCCGGGCCGGATTCGCGGTGCCGAGGATTTTTCGCGCCGGGCATCCCGGCGGGCGTCCCGAGCACGAGGGCGCGAAAGAGACGAATCCCGGATCCGACCTCCGGGCCGGGGCGAAAGGACCGGAGGAGGGGACTCCCGGCTCCTCGATGGCCGCTTTCGCGGCCTGCCCGTCTCCCCGCGCTCCTACCTCAGGAGGACAGACCATGAAGACTCTCATCAGCGGCTCGAGCGGCCTGGTCGGCTCGGCTTTGATCCCGCGCCTCGTCCGGCGGGGCGTCGAGGTTCGCACCCTCGTTCGCCGACCCGCCGTCAACGGGCACGACATCCGCTGGGATCCTCGCGAGGAGGTGCTTCCCGCGCTCGCGCTGGAAGGCATCGACGGCGTCGTGCACCTCGCGGGCGAGAACATCGCCGACGGCCGCTGGACCGAGGCCAAGCAACGCCGGATCCGCGACAGCCGCATCGACGGCACGCGGCTCCTCTGCGAGCGCCTCGCCCAGGCCCGGGACAAGCCCTCCGTGCTCGTCTGCGCATCGGCCGTCGGCATCTACGGCGACCGCGGAGACGAGCGCCTCGACGAGCGCAGCACACCCGGCTCGAGCTTCCTGGCCGATGTCTGCGAAGCCTGGGAAGCTGCCTGCCAACCCGCGCGGGACGCGGGGATCCGCGTCGTCAACTTGCGCATCGGCGTCGTGCTCTCGGCCGACGGCGGCGCCCTCGCGAAGATGCTGCCGCCCTTCCGCTTCGGCCTGGCCGGCAAGCTCGGGAGTGGGGCGCAGTGGACGAGCTGGATCTCCTTGGACGACCTGGTGGGCGCCATCGAGCACGCCCTGGTCAGTGAGGACATCGAGGGCCCGGTGAACGCCGTCAGCCCGAACCCGGTCACCAACGCGGAGTTCACCTCCGCCCTCGGTCGCGTGCTTTCCCGGCCCACGGCCCTGACGATGCCGGCGATCGGCGCGCGCGTCGTCTTCGGCAAGCTCGCTGACGAGCTCCTTCTCTCCAGCGTTCGGGCGCATCCCCGGGCCTTGCTCGCCAGCGGCTTCCGCTTCGAGCACCCCGACCTCGAGGACGCCCTGCGTCACGCCCTGGGGCGGCGAGCCGGATGAGCGCGGCGGCGATCGACTTGGCGCTCGCTCCGACCGAGACCGGCTGGCGAGCCTGGCACAGCGAGAGCCTGCCGGTGCGGCTGGGCGTGTCGAGCTGCCTCCTGGGCGCCTCGGTGCGCTACGACGGCGGTCACGCCCGCGACAGATTCTTGGCCGACGTGCTCGCTCCTTGGGTCGAGTGGGCTCCGGTCTGCCCGGAAGTGGAGCTGGGCCTGGGGACGCCCCGGGCGAGCCTGCGCCTCGTCGACGACGGCGATGGGCCGAGGCTCCAGACCCGCTCGACGGGCGAGGACCACGGCGAGGCCGTGCGCGAGCTCGCGGAGCGGCGCGACCGGGAGCTCGGCGCGCTCGATGGCTTCGTCCTCAAGCGCGCCTCTCCTTCTTGCGCACTCGGGCGCCTGCGCGTCTACGGCGCGGACGGTGAGGTCCGTCGCCGCGACGGGGTCGGGGCCTTCACCCAGGAGCTCCGCGCCCGCAGGCCCGAGCTTCCGATGGAGGAGGAGGGGCGCCTCTCGGACTCCGGCCTGCGCGAGGCCTTCCTCGAGCGCGTCTTCTGCCGCAATCGCTGGCGGCTCCTCGTCCACCGGGGGCTGAGCCGGGAGCGCCTGGTCGCCTTCCACACGGCCCACAAGATGCTGCTGCGGTCGCGTGACGAGGCCGCCTACCGTCGGCTCGGACGCATCGTCGGCTCCATCGGCCGCAAGCCCGACGCGGAGGTGTTCGAGGAGTACCGGGCCGGCTTCGAAGCCTGCCTGCGCGTCCGGGCGACGCGGGCCAAGCACGTCAACGTCCTCGAGCACGCCCTGGGCTACCTGAAGCGCTCCCTGGGCTCGCCCGAGAAGCGCGAGGCGTTGGAGGCGATCCGCGCTTATCGTCGGGGCCTCGTGCCGCTCGCCGTCCCGCTCGCCATCCTGCGCTTCTCCATCGTGCAGCACGGGGTGGGCTACTTGATCGACCAGCTCTACTTCGAGCCCCATCCCGAGGAGCTGATGCTCCGCAGCCACCTGTGAGCGGAGTCCTCGCCAGCCGGGCCGTCCCGAACGTCCGCGTCCGCGCCCTCAACGGTGGCGAGGTCCGCGCGGACGGGGACTTCGTGCTCTACTGGATGGTCGCCTCGCGCCGCACACGCTGGAACCACGCCCTCGACCGCGCCATCGAGCTCGCGCGTCGCTTGCGCAGGCCCCTGCTCGTCCTCGAAGGGCTGCGCTGCGACTACCCGTGGGCGACCGAGCGCGCCCACGCCGCGGTCCTGGCGGGCATGGCCGACAACGCCCGGGCCTTCGCCGGCTCACCGGTTCACTACCACCCCTACGTCGAGCCCCGACCCGGCGCGGGGCGAGGGCTGTTGCGCTCCCTGGGCAAGCGCGCCTGTGTCGTGGTCACCGACGACTGCCCCGGGTCCGTCTCGGCGCGCTTGCTCCCCGCCGCGGCCGAGCAGCTCGCCGTGCGCTGCGAGGCGGTCGATTCTTCCGGCCTCCTCCCGGTCGCCTCGACACCGCGCGCCTTCGCGCGCGCCGTCGACTTTCGGCGCTTCCTCCAGTGCGAGCTCCCGAGCCACTGGTCGCGCTTGCCGCGCGCGCGGCCCCTGGTGCGTCTCGAATTGCCGCGCCTCGAGGAGCTGCCCACAGGATTGCGTCGGCGCTGGGCCGCGGCGGGGGACGAGCTCCTCGCGGCACGACCGGCCGCTCTGGCCCGCCTCCCCCTGGATCACGACGTCGCGCCCCTGGCGGGGGCGAGCGGCCCGCGCCGGGCCGAAGCGGATCTGCGGACCTTCCTCGACGGGCGCCTGGAGGCCTACGGTCGTGAGCGCAACCACCCCGACGCGGAGGGGACGAGCGGGCTCTCGGCGCACCTGCACTTCGGCCACCTCTCGGCCCAGGAGGTCTTCGACCGCCTCGCCCGGCACGAGGGCTGGACGCCACCGGTGAACCCGGGAGCGGCCACGGGCTCACGCGCGGGGTGGTGGGGGATGTCGGCCTCCGCGGAGGACTTCCTCGAGGAGCTCGTGACCTGGCGGGAGCTCGGCCTCAACGGCGCCAAGCACCGATCGGACTTCGAGCGCTACGAGTCCCTCCCCGGCTGGGCGCGCGAGACCCTCGCGCGCCACGCGACGGATCCGCGTCCTCATCGCTACACCCTCGAGGACTTCCGCCACGCCGGCACCCACGACGAGCTCTGGAACGCGGCCCAGCGGGAGCTCTCGCAGAGCGGGCGGATGCACGGTTACCTGCGCATGCTGTGGGGGAAGAAGATCCTGCACTGGAGCGCGGATCCACGAGAGGCCCTCGACGTCATGGTCGAGCTCAACAACCGCCTCGCCCTCGACGGCCGCGACGCCAACTCCTACGCTGGGATCCTCTGGGTGCTGGGACGCTACGACCGCGCCTGGGGGCCGGAGCGCGACGTCTTCGGCAAGGTGCGCTACATGTCCAGCGTCAACACTCGCCGCAAGCTCCGCCTGCGCCGCTATCTCGAACGCTGGCAGGCGACCCCGACCCCTCTCGGGCCCAGCTGACGGAGAGCCGCGTGGATCCGAAGACGCCCCGACCCACCTCCGCCACAGGGGGGAGCACCCTGCTCGAGCGCGTCGCCGCCGGTGATCGGAGCGCCGTTCCCGCGCTGCTCGACCAGTACGGCCCCCTCGTCTGGTCGATCGCGCGCAAGCAGGTCGGCGCGGCCGCGGCCGAGGACGCGGTCCAGGAGGTGTTCATCGAGGTCTGGAAGCACGCCGGCCGCTTCGACCCGGAGGTCGCGTCCGAGGCCACCTACATCGCGACGATCGCCCGCCGGCGGATCATCGATCAGCGCCGGCGCATCGGCCGCCGACCTGAGGTCGAGGAGATCGAGGAGCAGACGCCCACGACCGACGACGCCCTCGAAGAGGTCGAGCTCGTGGACGAGGCGCGCGTGGCCCAAGAGGCCCTCGCGCGCCTGCGGCCCGAGCAGCGGGAGGTGCTGAAGCTCGCGATCTTCGACGGTCTGACGCACACCGAGATCGCGGCCAAGACGAGCCTGCCCCTCGGAACGGTCAAGAGCCACGCGCGGCGTGGTCTGGAGCGCGTGCGGACGCTCCTGCGCGAGCGCCAGGGCGCCGGGGAGGAGGGCACGTGAGCGCCGCGTCCTCGAGTCGACTGCGCGAGCTTCTCGCGGAGCGCGCAACCTGGGGCCTTTCGCGCCCCGAAGAGCGGGAGCTGGCGTGCCTGCGCTCGCCGGCGTCCGCCGAGCCCGACGAGCACGAGCTCGCCGCCGCCGCGATCCACCTGGCCCTGGTCCACGAGCTGGAGCCCAAGCCAGCGCCCTTGCCCCCCGGCCTCCGAGCGCGCCTCGTGGCGAGCGCGGGGCAGAGCTGGGACGAGAACCGGAACCGACCGACATGAACCAAGAAGGATCCTTCGTCGCGAGCCTCCTCGACGCCTCTCCCCGGGCCTATGCCGCCGGAGTCGTGCTCCGCCTCCAGGAGTCCGGCGCTGAAGGCGCCGGCTTCGTCGAGCGCTTCGGCTTCCAGGAACTCGTCCAGGACGTCGAGACCCGCCTCCAGCACCTGGCAGCGAGCCTCTCGGTCGGCCGCCCCGAGCTCTTCGTCCAGGACATGCGCTGGCTGGCCTCCATCCGTGAGGCGCGAGGGGTCGCGCCCGCGATGCTCAGCGCGGAGCTCGAGTGCTGGATCGCCGAGCTGGGGGAGGAGCTGCCCGCGGAGGCCGCCGCCCCGGCGCGGCGTCACCTGGAGGCGGCGATCGAGGGCCTGCGCGATCCCGTCGCGGGCTCACCTCGCGTCGACGGCGGTGGGCCGCACGACGAGCTCCTGGCTCTCTTCCTCAAGGCCCTGCTCGAGGGACGCCGCGACGAGGCGGTGCAGCTCGCGACCGACGCCCTCGACCGGGGCGTCGGGCACGAGGAGCTGTACGACGAGCTGATCACCCGTGCCCAGGTCGATATCGGCCGCATGTGGGAGGACGGGGAGGTCAACGTCGCCGAGGAGCATCTCTGCTCGCACATCGTCGAGGACGTGCTGTCCACCATGCGGGCGAGGGTCGGGCGTCCTGCCTCCACCGGCCGCTGCGTCTTGACGGCCTCGGTCGCCGGCAACCTGCACGAGATCGGGGCGCGCATCGTCGCCGATCAGTTCGAGCTGCGGGGCTGGCGCTCGGTCTTCCTGGGGGCGAACACCCCCATGCAGGACGTCGTGCGGGCCGTGCGTGCCTTCGGACCCGACCTCGTCGCGCTCTCCGTGGGCCAGACCCTCCACCTGCGCGAGGCGGCGGTGGCGATCGAAGCGCTGCGCGCGGAGTTCCCGGACCTCGCGATCCTCGTGGGGGGGCCGCCCTTCGCCATCGCCCCGGACCTGTGGCGCGACCTGGGTGCGAGTGCATGCGCCGTGAGCGCCCGGGAGGCCATCGCGGAAGGGGAGCGGCTCGTCGCGGGCTGAAGGAGCTGGAGCGCGCTGCATCCAGGGAGCCGTCGAGGGCGAATCCCCACTCATGACGACCTTCCACCTCGAGCGCGAGCTCGTGCTCCCCCAGCCCATCGATCGGGTGTTCGAGTTCTTCGGGGACCCAGGCAACCTGGAGGAGATCACGCCGAGCTGGCTGAAGTTCCGCGTGCTGCGCGCCGACTCCCTCCCCCTGCGCGAAGGGAGCCGCATCGACTACCGGCTGCGGTTCCGCGGCCTGCCGATGCGCTGGACGAGCCTCATCTCGCGTTGGGATCCACCGCACGTCTTCGTCGACGAGCAGCTCCGCGGTCCCTATCGCCGCTGGGTCCACACTCACCTCTTCGAGGACCTGGGGGAGAAGACGCGCTCACGCGACCTCGTCCAGTACGAGGTCCCGGGGGGGCGGATCGTCGAGGCCCTCTTCGTCCGCAGGGACCTCGAGCGCATCTTCGAGTACCGGTGTCGACGCCTGCTCGAGCTCCTGGGCGCCGCAGACTCCGTTCAATCGGCGTCGAGCTCGGCGTAGAGCCGCGCGCGGGCGACGCGCCAGAGGCGCTGGACAGAGCGCAGGGAGACGCCCATCACCTCGGCCGCCTCTTCCTCGGTCAAGCCGACGTAGAACCGCAGGTGCACGACCTGGGCCTGCTCCGGCGCGCGCGCCTCCAAGCGCTGGAGGGCGTCCTCCAGGGCCAGGAGGTCCTCGGGCGCCGCTTCGATGGCGAGGGTCAGGGTCTCGGGGCGCGCGCGTCGCAGGTGGCCGCCGCGCTTCTGCGACGCCTTGCGGCGCGCGTCCTCGACCAGGACGTCGTGCATGGCCCGCGCCGCGGCGAAGAAGAAGTGCCGGCGCCCCTCCCAGTCCTGCTCCTCCTTGCCGACCAGGCGCAGGTAGGCCTCGTGGACCAGGGCGGTGGGCTGGAGCGTCTGGCCCGGAGGCAGGCGGCGCATGCGAGAACGGGCCAGCTCGCGCAGCTCGCAAAAGACCGCGCGCAGGAGGTCCTCGCCGGCTTGCTCGTCCCCGTCCCGGAGCTGCCGGAGCAGGAGGGTGACGGAGTTGGGGTCGGGAGCCGGGTCGGTCATCTCGTGGGGAGCGGTCCGCGCTCGAGCTCAGGGGAGCCGCCGCGTCCCGTTCACCCGCTCAGTTGCAGAAGGTGACGCTCAAGGCGTCGGTCAGGTTGCTGCCCAGGCCCCCGGCCGCCATGTCGCGGTACCAGAACTGGAAGTGCTGGGTCGTGCCCGGGATCGCCTGGCTGACGCCCGCGTCGAAGGGCGGCGCCTGCAGATCCTGGGGAGAGCTGACCGTGCCCGCGCCGTTCACGACCTTGACGCCCAGGCGCGCGATGTGGCCGCCCACGCAGCGCAGGCCGTCCGCCAGTGGAACCTCGACCTGGTTCGGGCCGACGAAGAAGAGACCGGGCACGCCGGGCGGGCAACCCGAGGCCTCGACGACGAGGTCGTTGGCCGAGACGCTAGAGGTGCCGCTCCAGCCGATCGCGCCGCCGGGGCCGGCGGAGTTCCGGGCACCGTCGCAGAAGATCCCCATCAGCTCGCAGGGATCGGCGGCGATCAGCGCGGCGTGGGCGTCGACGAGCCCCCAGCCGTAGGTGGTGTCGAAGCCGGGGGCCCCGAGGTCCTTGGCCGACTGCTGCAGGACGTCCTCGACCTGCTCCGCGTTCAGGTAGGGGTGGTGGCTCAGCACGAGGGCTGCCACGCCCGCGCAGCTCGGCGAGGCGTAGGAGGTGCCCTCGACCGTCGTGTGATCCCCGGAGGTGTAGCCGGCGCTGCCCGTGCGGTCCGTCGTCCGGATCGTCGTCCCCGGCGCGCTCAGGGCGAGGTCGGAGCCGAAGTTGGAGAAGGTGGAGAGGGCCCCCGTGCGCGTGATCGAGGCGATCGCCATCACCGTCGGCAGGCTCGCGGGGTAGGTCACGCTGCTGGAGGAGTTGTTGCCCGCCGCGGCGAAGTGGATCATCCCCGCCTCGCGCGTCTCCGCGTACTTGTCGTCGATGGAGCTGCCGCTGCCGCCGTAGAAGTTGCTGTTGTTCGTGACGCGAGCGCCGATGCTCGCCGCGTGGTCCAGGGCGTCCACCGTCCAGCTCAGCTGGGAGGTCCAGTTGCCCGCGGGATCGATGGAGATGAAGGTGCGCACCGAGACACAGGGGCTATCCGGTGCCGAGCCCGCGATGCCCACGGAGTTGTCGATCACGCCGCTCGAGCAACCCGCCACGGCCGTCCCGTGCCGGTCCCACGAATTCACGGGACCGCCGTCGCCGGGACCCTCGCTGGTCACGTCGGCGCCGCCATTCTGCTCGAGGTCGGGGTGGTCCTGCTGGACCCCCGTGTCGATGATCACGATCTGCACCGAGGCATCGCCCGTGGTGATGTCCCAGGCCTCGGGGCCGTTCATATCCACGTCCGGCGTCCCCCCGCTCTGCCCGGTGTTGTGCAGCCCCCACTGCTGGTTGAAGTCGGGATCGTTGGGGACGTGGGCCCCGCGGCCGGTGAAGATCCAGTCCGGCTCGGCGTAGAGCACGATCTCCTGCGACTCGAGCTCCTCGCCCAGGCGCAGCAACTCGAAGCCGTCGCGCTCGCTCGAGGACAGCTTGTAGGCGCCCTTCATCCCGGCCCAGTCCTCGGCTTCGATCGTGAGCGAGGGGTACTCGGCGAGGAGCGCTCGCGCGGCCGGGCCACGCCCCTCCGGCTCGAAGCGCACCAGCAAAGTGGGCGTCGCGAAGAGCGGGCCCCCGTCCTCGCCGACGAAGACGGGGCTGACGAAGGTCGCCGGAGCCGACTGAGCGAGCCGCTCCACCAGACCCTCGAGGCCGCCCAGGGGTGTGAGGTCGACCTGCGGGTCGAGCTCGTAGAGCGTCCAATCGGCGATGGGCCAGGCGTCCTTCTCCGGAGCGGGGAGCCCGACCGACCCCCAGACGTTCGGCGGCAGACCGCGCGCCGCGACGCAACCCATGTCCAGGGTCTGCGCCAGGTCGGTGAGCTCGGGGGCGAGGGGGCGGGGGGAGGGCGCGCCCTGGGCGGCGGCGATCGCGGGGAGCGAGGCGGCGAAACTCAGGAGCAGGATCGAGCGGCGGGGGATCATGGCGAGGCTCGAGGGGGGGCTGCGGCGTGCGACCGCTCCATTATGGGGGATCGAGCCGATCCTGGGCGAGCGGAGCCACCGGGCTTCCCGCGAGCGGCACCTCTTCGGCCCTCGAGCCCCCCTGGAAGCGGGCCCGGGGAGCCGAGTGGTCGGGGGACGGCGCGCGGGACCGATGATAGCCCGCGGCTATCGGCGCCATCCGAAGTTGCAATTGGAGGTCCCGCTCGGCTCGGACGACATTGGGTCCGTCCCGCCCTTCGCCCCGGTAGGAGGGCCCCCCGAACCCGAGGATCCCGCACCATGAACGCCGAAATCCAGAACGGACTGAACTCCCTTCTCGCCGACTACCAGGTCTTCTACCAGAAGCTCCGCAACTACCACTGGAACGTGTCCGGCCCGATGTTCTTCGGCCTGCACGAGAAGTTCGAGGAGCTCTACACCCGCGCCGCCGTCCAGGTGGACGAGGTGGCCGAGCGCCTCCTCGCCCTGGGCGGTCGACCCGTCGCGACCCTGGCGGGGCAGCTCGAGCTGGCGCGTCTCCGAGAGGACCCGGGTGCGCCCGGCGCCCAGGAGATGGTGCAGAACGTGCAGACCGACCTCGTCAGCCTCACCGCCTCCTTGCGTGAGCTCTCCGGCCGTGCGGCCGACGCGAAGGACACGGCCACGGCCAACCTCCTCGACGACTTCGCCGACGAGCAGGAGAAGACCGCCTGGATGCTGCGCGCCTTCCTGGCGGCCTGAGAATACGGAGTCAGGCGCGGTCCAGCGTGGCGGCGATCACCTCGAGGTCGAGGCCGAGCACGCGGTGGAGCCGCACGATGGTCGCCACGCGGTCGAGCTCGACCGCCGCGATGCAGAGCTCACCGCCGGAGGCTCCGCGCCCGCTGAGCAACCCCGAGTCGCAGACCTCCTGCAGCCAGACGGTCTTGACCTCGTAGACCCGCGCCACCTCTTCGAGGCTCAGGTACAGCTCGCCCTCGACGTAGATCCGCTCCGTCACGACGCTCCTCCCGCGGCGCGCGCCCCGGCGGCCCGGGGCGGGCCGGAGTCCTCCGCCAGCTCAAGCAGGAGCGCGCGCTGGCGGTCGCTGAGCTCCGCCGGCAGGTCGATCTCGAGGCGCACGATGCAGTCCCCATGGCCACCTCGTCCGTCGGCCAGCCCTTGGCCGCGCAGGCGCAGGCGCTTGCCGTTGCGCGAGGCCGCCGGGACCGTGACCGTCGCCACGCCGCGCGCCGTGCGCACATCGACCTTGGCTCCTGCTTCCGCCTCCCAGGGGGTGAGGACGACGCGCGCCTCCAGGTCGCCGTCGACGATGCGGTAGGTCTCGTCGTCCACGAGGCGTAACTCGAGGTGCAGGTCACCGCTCTCGCCCTCCTCGACCCCGGGCTCGCCCAGGCCCTTCAGCCGCAGCTTCATCCCGTCGCGCACCTCCGCGGGGATCTTCAGCTCGACGCTGCGCAGTCGCTGGACCTGCCCGACGCCGGCGCAGGTCGGGCAGACGTGCTCGGAGAGGAAGCCCGTCCCGCCGCAGCTCGGGCAGCTCGAGCGGGCGGGGACCTCGAAGCCGCGCTTGCCGCCGGCGAGGGCGTCGGAGAGGGAGAGCGTGAGCTCCGCGCGGACGTCCGCGCCGCGGTAGCGGTAGCGAGCGTGGGGGCGGGGGCCGGCGCGGAAGTCGTCCCGCACCTGGTCGCCGAAGATCGACTGGAAGAAGTCGGAGAAGCCGCCGCCGCCCCCGAAGGCGGCCTCGAACTCCTCGCGCGACATCGTGCGCTGCCCCGGGCCGGGCTCGAACTCCTGGCCGTGCTCCCAGTTCTCACCGAAGCGGTCGTAGCGCGCGCGCTTGTCCGGGTCCGAGAGGACCTCGTAGGCCTCGCTGACGCGCTTGAACTCCGCCTCGGCCTCCTCGCGCTCGTCGCCCGGGTGGCGATCGGGGTGCCACTTCAGGGCCAGCTTGCGATAGGCCTTCTTGATCGCGTCGGCGTCCGCCTGGCGCTCGACACCGAGCACTTCGTAGTAGTCCTGGAACTTCACGGCGGGCTCTTCCCGGGGGAGGGGGTCGAGAGTGTAGGCCGCTCCCGCGTCCCGTCCACCTCCCGCCGACCGACGAGCCGTTCGAAGCTCGCGCGGTCCAGGGTCTCGGTCTCGAGCAGCTCGCCAGCGACGCGCTCGAGGAGCTCCCGCTCGGACTCCAGCACGGCGCGCGCCCGATCTCGAGCGCCGTCCAAGAGGCCTCGCACTTCCTCCTCGATCTCGCGCGCGGTCTCCTCCGAGCTGTCGCGCACGAGGGCGCCCTCGACGCCGAGATAGCGGCCCTCCGCCGGCCGCGCGCAGTTCGCGAGGCCCAGCCGCTCGCTCATCCCGAAGACGCAGACCATCTGCCGCGCGAGGTTGGTCGCGACCCGCAGGTCGTCCGCGGCGCCCGTCGAGACGTCGCCGAAGACCAGCTCTTCCGCCGCCCGTCCGCCCAGGGCGATGGCGAGCTGGTCCACGAGCTCGGCGCGGGTGCGCAGGTAGTGCTCCTGGTCGGGGAGCTGCAGGGTCATGCCCAGGGCGGCCCGCCCGCGGGGGACGATCGTGACCTTCTGGATCGGCGCGCCGTGCTCGAGGCGCGCGGCGACCAGGGCGTGGCCCGACTCATGGAAGGCGACGCGGCGCTTCTCCCCGGGCTCGATTCGACGGCTGCGCCGCTCGGGCCCCATCACGACGCGCTCCACCGCGGCCAGGAGCTCCGCTTGGCCGATCTCCCGCAAGTCGCGGTCGACGGCGAGCAGGGCCGCCTCGTTGACCACGTTCGCGAGATCGGCTCCGGCCATGCCGGGCGTGATCTTGGCGACCTCGACCAGGTCGACGTCGCGGGCGAGGGGCTTGCCCCGCACGTGGACCTTCAGGATCGCCTCCCGCCCGACGAGGTCCGGTGAGTCGAGCACGACCTGGCGGTCGAAGCGCCCCGGCCGCAGGAGGGCCTTGTCGAGGATCTCGGGGCGGTTCGTGGCCGCCAGCATGATGACGCCCGAGTTGTTCTCGAAGCCGTCCATCTCGGCCAGGAGCTGGTTCAGGGTCTGCTCGCGCTCGTCGTTCACGACGCCCATGGAGACGCCGCGCTGGCGACCGATGGCGTCCACCTCGTCGACGAAGATGATGCAGGGGGCCTTGGCCTTGGCCTGCTCGAAGAGGTCGCGCACCCGCGCGGCGCCCACGCCGACGAACATCTCGACGAAGTCCGAGCCCGAGATGGAGAAGAAGGGCACACCCGCCTCCCCGGCGATGGCGCGCGCGAGCAAGGTCTTGCCCGTGCCCGGCGGCCCGAGCAGGAGCACGCCCTTGGGGATGCGGCCGCCGAGGGCCGTGAAGCGCGAGGGCTCGCGCAGGAAGGCGACCATCTGCGCCAGCTCCTGCTTGGCCTCGTCGCAGCCCGCCACGTCGGCGAAGGTGACGCCCGTGCCCTCCTCGGCCACGAGCTTCGCCTTGCTCTTGCCGAAGCCCATCATCTGCCCGCTGGCGCGCTGAGCGGCGCCGCGCATCATCCGACCCAGGAAGAAGATCAGGAGCAGGAAGGGCAGGATCCAGATCAACAGGTACTGGCCGAGGAAGCTCGGCGTCTCGCCGCGGAAGGGCACGCCGGCCTCCGTCAGCTCCTCCACGAGCTCCGGATCCTCGACACGCACGCAAGTGAATGCGAGCTGGGCGGGTGACTCGTCCTCCTCGCCTCCGGTCGCTGGCTCCGCACGCAGGAAGCCGCGCAGCTCCGTCTCGCTGACGGTGACCTCGAGCACGTCTCCGGCGGCGAGGTGCTCCTTGAACTCGCTGTAGGAGAGACCGCGACCGCTCAAGGCACTGCGCCCGCCGAACCAGGCCAAGAGGACGACGAGGGCGAGGGGCAAGAGCCACCACCGCGGGCCCCCCAGGGGGCTCTCGCCGGAGCCGGCGGGTGTGGGCTCCTTCGCTTGCGGAGAGTCGGGTTCGGGCATGGTCAGCCGCCACCGCTGGACAGTCGCGCCGCGGGGGGGCACCGAGTAGGATCCGCTCCCCTTCGCCACGATGTCAACGCCCTCCGCCGAGTCGGGGTCCAGCTCCGGCATTCCTCCCTGGGCCCGAGCCGCTGCCGAGGTGGCGCGCGAGCTGGGCGTCGATCCCGCCCTCGGTTTGAGCGAGGAGCGCGCCGCCGCGCTCCTCGAGACGCATGGGGAGAACCGCCTGCGCGAGCTCCGGCGCCGCTCGGCGACCCGCATCCTCCTCAAGCAGCTCGCCAACTGGATCGCGGGACTTCTGGCGGCGGCCGCGCTCGCCTCCATGGCCTTCGGGGAGTGGTTGGACGGCGGTGCGATCCTGCTCGTGCTCGCCCTGAACACGGCGATCGGCTTCGTCACGGAGCTGCGGGCCGTGCGCTCGATGGAGGCCCTGCGCCAGCTCGGCAGCGTCCGCACGCGCGTACGACGCGACGGCCGCGAGCGTTCCCTGCCCGCGACCGAGCTCGTGCCTGGCGACCTCGTGCCCCTGGAGGCAGGTGACGTCGTGACGGCCGACGCACGCCTCGTCGAGGCCTCCAAGCTCGAGGCCGACGAGTCCGCCCTGACCGGCGAGAGCGTGCCCGTGGGCAAGGGGGCGGAACCCGTGCCAGCCGAAGCTCCCTTGGCGGAGCGCAGCTCGATGCTCTTCAAGGGCACGGCCCTCACGCGGGGGAGCGCCCTGGCCCTGGTCGTGGCCACCGGGATGGAGACCGAGCTCGGGCGCATCGCGCGCCTCGTGCAGGAGGCGGAGAAGGGGCAGACACCGATCGAGCGTCAGCTCGCCCGCCTCGGCCGCAAGCTGATCGGCGTCACCCTGGTGATTGCGGCCCTCGTCAGCCTGGCGGGCATCGCCGCTGGCGAGGACGTCTACCTGATGATCGAGACCGCCGTCGCCCTGGCGGTGGCGGCGATCCCCGAAGGCCTTCCGATCGTCGCGACCCTGGCGCTGGCGCGGGGTCTGTGGCGCATGGCGCGTCGCGCGGCCCTGGTCAACCGCCTCGCGGCCGTCGAGACCCTGGGGGCGACGACCGTCGTCTTCAGCGACAAGACCGGAACGCTGACCGAGAACCGCATGGAGGTCCGACGGCTCTTCGTCGCGGGGCGGCGCCTCGACGTCGCGCGCGAGGAGGGTGGTCGCCTGGAGGAAGACGGGGCGCCCGTGGACCTCGCGTCCCGGCCGACCCTCGCGGCGACCCTCGAGGTCGCCGCGCTCTGCAACAACGCCAGCTTGTCGGAGGAGAAGGACGCCGGCCTCGGCGATCCGATGGAGGTCGCGCTCCTCAGGCTGGCCGCTGACCAGGGCGTCGAGCGCGAGGCCTTGCTCGGGCTCTGGCCCGAGGTGAGCGAGACGGCCTTCGAGCCCGAGACGCGCATGATGGCGACCTGGCACGGGACGGGCGCTTCGCTGCGCCTGGCGGTCAAGGGCGCGGCGGAGGCCGTGCTCGAGGCCACCGGCGTCGCGCGCGGAGAGGGCGGCGAGAGGCTGCCCTGGACGGAGGAGGAGCGCGCGCGCTGGAACGAGGAGGCCGAGGCGATGGCCGCGGACGGCTTGCGCGTCCTCGCCGTCGCCGAGCGCCCGTCCGTCGCGCCTGACGCCCAGCCCTACGAGGAGCTCGAGCTCCTGGCCCTGCTCGGCCTGGCCGACCCGCCGCGGCTGGAAGTGCGCGAGGCCCTCGCCGCCTGCCGGCAGGCGGGGGTCGAGGTCGTCATGGTCACCGGCGATCACGCCGGCACCGCGACCGCCATCGCGCGGGCCGTCGGCCTCGTGGAGGAGGACAGGCCGCTCGTCGTCCAGGGGAACGAGCTCGCTGCGGGCGAGGTCCCGGGCGACTGCCGGGTCTTCGCCCGCGTCAGCCCCGAGCAGAAGCTCGACCTGATCGCCTCCTGGCAGGCCCGCGGGCACGTCGTGGCGATGACGGGGGACGGCGTCAACGACGCGCCGGCCCTGCGCAAGGCGGACATCGGCGTCGCCATGGGTCAGCGCGGGACGCAGGTCGCGCGCGAGGCTGCGGACATGGTGCTCGTCGACGACTCCTTCGCTTCGATCGTCGCCGCGATCGAGGAGGGGCGCGTCATCTTCGACAACATCCGCAAGTTCGCCCTCTACCTCCTCTCCTGCAACGCGAGCGAGGTGGCCGTGGTCGCCCTGGCGATCCTCCTGGGCGGGCCGCTGCCGCTCCTGCCCCTGCAGATCCTCTTCCTCAACCTCGTCACGGACGTCTTCCCGGCCCTGGCGCTGGCCTTCGGCGCGGGGGGAGCGGGGATCCTCGAGCGCAAGCCGCGGGATCCCGGCGAACCGATCCTGACCGGGCGCGCCTGGCTCGAGATCGTGGGCTACGCCTTCGTGATCAGCCTCGCGGTGCTCCTGGCGCTCTGGCTCGCGCGCTCTTGGCTGGGGTATGACGCCGAGCGGGCGGTCACCGTCTCCTTCGCGACCTTGGCTCTGGCTCAGCTCTGGCACGTCTTCGACGTCCGCGCGCGCGGCGGCTCGCCCTGGCGAAACGAGGTCACGGGGAATCCCTGGGTCTGGGGGGCGCTCGGCCTGTGCGTGACGTTGCTCGTCGCCGCCGTGTATCTTCCCGGCCTGAGCGACGTGCTCCAGACCCGGGCGCCGGACGCGAGGGGCTGGGGGATCGTCGCGGTCGCGAGCTTGCTCCCCCTGCTCGTTGGCCAGCTCTACCTCACACTCGGAAGCAGAAGAACATGAAGCTGACCTTCCTCGGCGCCGCCGGCACGGTGACCGGCTCGAAGACCCTGGTCGAGACGGACTCGGCGCGGGTCCTGGTGGACTGCGGGCTCTTCCAGGGCCTCAAGGCCCTGCGTGAGCGCAACTGGCGCGAGCTGCCCTTCGACCCGCGCTCCCTCGACGCGGTGATCCTGACCCACGCGCACATCGACCACAGCGGGCTCCTGCCCCTGCTCGTCGAGCGCGGCTTCTCCGACCGCGTGCACGCCACCTCGGGGACCCGCGGCCTGTGCTCGATCCTCTTGCCCGACTCGGGGCATCTGCAGGAGGAGGCGGCGGCCTACGCCAACCGCAAGGGCTTCTCGAAGCACTCCCCGGCCCTCCCGCTCTACACCGAGCTCCAGGCCCTGGCGAGCCTCGAGCACTTCCAGAGCCATCGATACGGCGAGGTCTTCCAGCCCGCGCGCGGCCTCGAGGCGCGCTTCCTGCGCGCCGGGCACATCCTGGGCTCCTCCTGCGTCGTGCTCTCCGACGGGGCGCAGAGCGTGGCCTTCAGCGGCGACGTCGGCCGGCCGGTGGACCCGGTGCTCCTGCCCCCCGACAGCCTCCCTGCGGTGGACTTCCTCGTCGTCGAGTCGACCTACGGCGACCGCCGGCACGCTCCGGACGACGCGAAGCAGGTGCTGGCGGAGGTCGTGCGGGAGACCTGGGAGCGCGGCGGCGTCGTGCTCATCCCTTCCTTCGCGGTGGGCCGGGCCCAGGCCGTGCTGCACCTCTTGACCGAGCTGCGGGGGGAGGGAGAGATCCCGGCCCACCCGATGTTCCTCGACAGCCCGATGGCGATCGACACCACCGAGCTCTACTGCGACCACGCGGACGAGTGCCGCCTCTCGCGCGCGGAGCTGGCCGCCATGTGCCGCGCCGTGGGCTTCCTGCAGACGCCGCAGGAGTCGATGTCCCTCAACGACATGGAGGGCCCGCTGCTCGTCGTCTCGGCCAGCGGGATGGCGACGGGCGGGCGCGTGCTGCACCACCTCAAGCGGCTCCTGCCGGACCCCGCCAACACCGTGCTCTTCGTCGGCTTCCAGGCGGCGGGGACCCGGGGCGAGGCGCTCGTCCATGGCACAGACGAGGTCAAGATCCACGGGCAGTACGTGCCGGTGCGGGCCGAGGTCCGCCTGATCGACGCCCTCTCGGCCCACGCCGACCGGGACGAGCTGCTCGATTGGCTCGGCGGCATGCCCGCGGCGCCGCGGCGCACCTTCGTCAACCACGGAGAGCCCGCGGCCTCCGATGCCCTGCGGCGCTACCTGCGCGACCGTCTGGGTTGGCAGGCGGAGGTGGCGGAGGACGGCAGGACGGTCGAGCTCTAGCTCAGCGCTTTCCGTCGAGCAACACGCGCTTCAGCTTCCGCAACCGCAGCCCGGGCCGCTTGCGCGGGACCGGCGCGTTCTCGAGGAGGTAGCGCACGGCCTCGGCGGGAGAGTCGGTCGTGAACAGGAGCTCCTCGTCCTCCTGTTCGATCGTCCCGTGGGCGACCAGGGTCTCGCGCAGGTACTCCTTCAGCGGTCGCCAGAACTCGACGCCCATCAGGACGACCGGGAAGCCCGAGATCTTGCCCGTCTGGATCAGGGTCGCCGTCTCGAAGATCTCGTCCAGCGTGCCGAAGCCGCCCGGCAGGGCGATGAAGCCGTGGGAGTACTTCACGAGCATCAGCTTGCGCACGAAAAAGTAGCGGAACTCGATCCACAGATCGAGGTAGGGGTTCGGGAGCTGCTCGTGGGGCAATTCGATGTTGCAGCCCACGGAGAAACCGCCGCGCTCCCGAGCGCCGCGGTTGGCCGCCTCCATGATCCCCGGCCCGCCGCCGGTCATGACCGTGAAGCCGCGCTCCGCGAGCAGGGTGCCCACTTCGCGCGCCATCCCGTACCAGGGGTTCTCCTCGCCGAAGCGCGCGGAGCCGAAGACGGTCACGCAAGGACCGACGAAGTGCAGGCGCCGGAAGCCCTTGAGGAGCTCGAAGAAGATCCGCAGGGCCCGGCGCAGCTCCGCGAAGCGCGTCAGCGGGCCCTCGAGGAAGGCACGGTCCTCGCGCGGGGCGCAGAGCTTGCCCCAGCTCGCGGGGTCCTGCCCCGGGGCGCCGGCGGGGGGCTCGGGGTCGTCGAGGGGGGGGACCTTGGCGCTCATCCTGGCCCGAGATCCTAGCCCGCCGGCCCTCCCGCGGATCCTCACGGACTTTCTCGACGAATCCTGGAACCTCGGCACGCGGCCGCGGCATGTAGGCGTCGACTCCCATGAGCCTCCTCCGACCCCTCGCCGCCTCCGATCCCCGACCCGAGCTCGGGGAGCCCCGCGTGTCGGGGGCGGAGAGCGAGGAGGCGGAGCTCGTGCGCCGCGCGCCTGGCGATCCCGGGGCCTTCGCCGACCTCTACCGGCGGCACTCCCCGGCGATCCAGCGCTACCTGCGCCGGCGCCTGGGGGATCCGCACCTCGTGGAGGACGCGGTGGCGGAGACCTTCCTCGAGGCCTGGCGGGGGATCGCGCGCTACGAGGCGCGCGGGCTGCCGTTCCGCTCGTGGCTGTACCGGCTCGCGACGAGCCGGGCCCACCGCCACTGGCGGAAGGCGGCGCGCCTGGGCATGAAAGAGCTGCGCGTCGAGCCCGCGACCGAGGAGGAGGCGGGTGGGCTCCGTCTGGAGGTTGCCCGTGCCTGCCTGTTGAAGCTCGCGCCGCGCTACCAGGACGTGCTCGTCCTGCACCACGTGGAAGGGCTCACGGTGGAGGAGTGCGCCGCGACCCTGGGCTGCCGCCCGGGGACGATCAAGTCGCGCCTGGCCCGGGGCCGTGAGGCCCTGCGGCGGCGCATGGAAGCGCTGGAGGAAGGACGATGAAGAAGGAACGACCCGACGCGGCGGACGCGGTCTTCGAGGCCTTGAAGCGAGACGACGCCCTGGAGCTGTCCGACCGCGATGCCGGGGAGCGCCTCGAGCGGGAGCTCGCGCGCATCCGCCCCGCGGGCGGGGCGAGAGCCGCGCGACGCTGGGCGACCGCCGCCGCGGTCCTGGTCGTCGCCACGAGCGCCGCCATGGGCGCGGGCCTCGGCTGGGAGGCGGTGAGCCGCTGGTGGTACCGCTTCACGATCGACGGCCAGGAGTTCGGCGGCGTCGTCGAGGGCGACGGCCAGCGCGAGCATCACTACACGACCGACGACGGCGTCGACGTGCACGTGAAGGTCGGCCGTCGCAGTCTCGAGGGAGGGGGCGTCGAGACCCGGGCGTCGATCGAGGCGCGCGGCGAGCACGGTGAGGACGAGGACGTCCTCGTGCGCCAAGAGGTGCCGGGAGAAGCAGCGCAGTCTCCGTGGGAGCGGCTCCCCGTCGAAGGGGCCGCCGGGGCCCAGCCCCTCCACAGCTGGAAGGTGGCGGACGGGAGCCAGCGAGCGCTGCTCCTCGGCGTGGACCCCGAAGGCCTCGGTTCCCGGCTCCTGCTGCGGGTCCGGGACGCGGCGGACGAGCTCTCCCTCTACCTCGTGCAGCGGACGGCGCGGCCCATCGGCCCCGGCGGTCGCGTCGACGTCGAAGAGCTGGGGGACGGACTTCTGCAGGTCCGCCTCTCCGACGGCCACGGCTGGGAGCTCGAGGTCCTCTTGGGAGCGAGCGGCCCGCCGATCCTGGGCGAGCTGCGCTCTCCTCACGGACGCCTCGAGCTCCTGGACGAGCTCGGCTACACCAAGTGACCGCTGACGCCGGCCTCCGGTCGGCCGGTCGATGACTCCGCGGACCCCCTGAAGACCCTCCGTGCCATGACGCTCCTGACTCCCTTCGCCCTCGCGAGTTTGACGGTTCTCACTTTCTCGGCACCGGCGACTCTCTCGACGAGACTCGAGCCCGCTCGCGCGACGACGCGGGCCGACGTGCTCGAAGATCGTCTCCTGGCCCTCGAGTCCATGGTCAACTCGACGGGCGGCGCGAGCCTCGAGCGCTACCTCGCCGAGCACCTCGCCCCCGCCTACGTCGAGTCCGCGGGACGCGCCGAGCTCCTGGCGCTCCTCGCCCGCGTGCGCGAGACCTGCCGCAACCCCGGCGGCATCGGCGTCGAGCAGGAGGGCGAGCACGCCTACCGCATCACTTTCGAGAGCGAGCGGGGGCTTTGGATCGTGCGCGTGGAGGTCGAGGCGACGCCGGCGCACCGGATCACGAAGCTCTCCCTGGAGGAGGGAGAGCGCCCAGAGAGCCTGCCGCCCTTCACTTGGGCCGACTGCGCGGAGCAGCTCGAGGCTTACGAGGACCAGGGCTTCTGCGGCGCGGTGATCCTCATGAAGGATGGCGAGCGCGTGATCGAGCGCGGCTACGGCGAGGCCACCAAGGATGTCCCGAACACGGTCGACACTCTCTTCGCCATCGGCTCGACGCCGATCGACTTCACCAAGGCGGCCATCCTCCTGCTCGAGGAGCGCGGCGAGCTGTCGACGAAGGATCTCCTCTCGAAGCACCTCGAGGGCGTGCCGAAGGACAAGGCGGCGATCACCATCGAGCACCTGATGACGGGGGCCTCCGGCCTGCGAAACTTCCACGGCATCCGCGGCGTCGACGAGGACCTCGACCTCGCCTACATCGACCGGGCCGAGGCCCTGCGGCGGATCTTCGCCCAGGAGCTGCTCTTCGCCCCGGGGACCGAGGACGAGCACTCCCACTCCGCCTGGGGCGTGCTCGCGGCGGTGGTCGAGGTGGTCTCGGGCCGCGGCTACGGCGAGTTCCTGCGCGAGGAGCTCTTCGAGCCCGCGGGCATGGAACGCACGGGCCTCTACCCCCACGCCCTCGCCTTCGAGGACGCCGAGGTCGCGGTCGGCGTCGGCGAGCCCGCCCTCGGCAAGCCGAACACCCCGAAGAACTGGGGCGAGACCTCCTGGCTCGTCATGGGCAGCGGCGGGATGGTCTCGACCGCGAACGACCTCGCCACTTGGATCGAGGCCCTGCGCGCCGGCGCCCTGCTCGCGCCGGAGAGCTTGGAGAAGTACTGGGGCCAGGGCGCCCTCGCGGGGAGCAACGACCGCGGCTTCCTGACCGTCTACACCGAGGGGCCTGGCGACCTCGTCGTGCTCTGCAGCAACTCCCACACCCGCTCGCGCGACCTCGCCGACGGAATCGGGGAGGGGCTGGCGCGGCTCGTACTCCGCTGAGCGCGGAGCCGCCCGCTACCGGCTGTCGGGATTCCGCAGGTTGACGATGCAGTGCTCGAGCAGGTCGATCAGCGTCAGGATCCCGACCAGGTGGCCGTCCTGGACCACGGGCAATGCGCTGAACTTGTGCTCGAGCAAGCGCGCCGCTGCCTGGGAGAGGGTCTCGTCGGGGGCGAGGGTCATGGGCTCCCGGCTCATGACCTCCGCCAGCTGGGTCTCCGTCGCGAGCCCGCGCCCGAGGGCCTTGCGCAGATCGCGGTCGGAGACGATGCCGACCATCTGGTCCCCGTCGACGATCGGCAGGTGGCGGACGTGGCGCGAGCTGGAGAGCTCGAGGGCTTCCGCCAGGCTCGCCGTCGAGGGCAGGGTGGAGACGTTCGACGACATGTGCTTCGAGACCGGGTCGTGCAGCTGCTCCGAGGAGTTCTCGAGCTGGCTGACGTCGACGTAGGCCCCGAGCAGGTCCATCTCGGTCACGATCCCGGCCAGAACTCCCTCCTCGATCACCGGCAGGCAGCCGATCAGCCGCGAGGTCAGGTCGACCGCGACCATCACGACGCTGTCGTCGGGGGAGCAGTGCACCGGTGACCGTCCCACGAGATCGCGGGCCGAGCCGGGCGCCCCCTCTTGCTGCGCTCCCTGGGGCAGCCAACCGGTCACCCCGTAGAGGTCCCGGTCCGAGAGCACCCCGACCACCTCGCCGCCGTCGACGATCGGCAGGTGCCGCACGTCGTGCTCGTCCATGGTCCGCATCAGCTCGTCCAGGCTGGCGTCGACCGAGGCGGTGACGGGGTCGGCGGTCATGATTTCGCGGACGTCCATGGCGGGGTGGGGAGAGTCAGGGGCAGGGGGGGTGGAATCGGGGCCGATTCTGGCCCTTTCGGGCAGAATGCAAACCCGTAACTCCGGAAATCTGACTCGGCTTCCCGCGGCTGGTTAATCGAGCCAGACTGCGTTCTTCGCCGCGGCTCATCGAGGAGTCCGAGGGGCAGCGAGGCAGAGAATCGACGTGGTCCATCCCTCCGACAGTCCGCGAGCCACGCCCGTTCAGTCCGGGGACGCTTTTCGCAACTCAATCCCGCGCATCCTCCGGTGGATCTCCGCGTTTCTGCGCGCCGCGGTCATCGCAGCGCTCCTCGGTGCGGCTTCTGCGCCATTCGTGCGCTACGGCTGGACCGACCTGGTGGTCAGCGGCGACGGGACGGGTTTCGTCTGCGCCGGACTCGCCTTCTTCCTGGGGCTGTTGGCTTCCAGCGGGATCGTGCTCGCCTGGGCCTTGCCCAAGCACGAGGGCGGGCAGGCGCTGCGGGAGAGCCGTGGTCTCCAAACCGTGTTGTGGAGCCTTGCGCTGTTCCTGGCGACGGCCTGCTTCCTGGCCCAATTGATGATCAACTCGTGGCTGCCGGGCTACATGGCAACTGCGCACTAGGACGAGCCGAACAGTCATGGGTCTCGCCTTGCTCGAAAGAAGGTGAATCCTGCCCCGGGCACCTGGACGTCTCCGAAGTCGGGGAGCTCCGTGATCGAGGGAGCGAAGAGCCGTGGCTCCGCGTCCCCTGGGCCATTGCGGACGACGCCGATCAGATCTTCGTCGTCACGAAGCAGCTCGATCGCTGCTCGCTCGGCCTCTTCGGGGGTGTTGGCCACGACGAACCTGGACGCGTAGAAACCGCAGGGCTGCACGCCAACGTCGAACTCGATCAGGAAGTCCTCCCCCATGAGGAGAACCTTCCACTTGCGCTCTTCAGCCATGGACTGCGCGCGAGGTTCTTGCCAACGGAGGAGGGCCAAGTCGACGAGTCCCACGCGGGCCTCGCGTCGAGGGGCCTCGAGACTGGATGGACCCGGATCCATTCACGCGGCGAGGACTGCAGGATCGCCAGCGCTGGGGCTCACGGCCCGATCGTGAACACGACTGCATTGCTCAAGCTGCCGCCGGCTGAGGGGGGGATGACCGGGTCTCGCATGAAGTACTGCGCCCAAACGGTCTGCCCCGCGACGAGGGCCGAGTCAGATCCCTCAGTGATGAGATCATTGAAGTCGAGTTCGAACGTCCCACTGCAATTGGTGCCAGGCGTTCCGCTTCCGCCCGATGGTTGAACGCGCGTACGTCGAAAGGTGTTCGTGAGGCACAAGGTATGGCCCAGCATGTTGCGGTCGTCGGAGCCATCCGTGCTGTAGATCAGCAAGCCCCAGGTCCCGTTCCTGATCTCGGTGCAGGAGAGGGTGAACCCCTCGCCTTCGCTTGCGCTGGGCGTTCCGTCGAACGCGATCTGGGAGACGCAGCCATTCGTGCTCGGCTCGGCCGGGCAGTAGACCATCGGCCAGGACGGCTCGATGTCCCGGACGTAGACATCGGCGTCTCCGTTTTCGTCCCCGTAGACGAGATACGGCCAGTCCACCCAGAAGCTCACGTAGCGGCCGCCAGCAGAAAGGTCCGCCGTCTTGGCGCTCGTATTCAGGGGAGCGCCAGCCGAGCTCTGGGTCATCAGCTCGAAGGAGGCACTGGACCTGTAGAACGCGATGATGTCGTGCGAGCTGTTCAGGTCGACTTGGAGGAGATTGGACGCGCGGCTGTTGAAGACGATTGCGCGGGCGTCGTCGCTGATCACGGGGTTCAACGACTCGTTGTTCGCCTGCGGGCCCTCCGGGCTGTCGGTGATCCTGATCGTCGTCGAGTTGCGGCGATCGTAGAGGAAGATGTCGCGAAAGTTGTTCGTGTCAGGGGTCACGAGGTTGTAGGCCCTGCTGTCGAACGCGACCCAGCGGCCGTCCCGGGAGATCGAGCTGTTGTATGAAAGGTTGTTCGCGGGCCCGCCGCCCTCGTCGACGCTCACGACTTCGGTCGTCCTCGTGATCAGGTCTCGAACGTAGATCTTGCTGTGGCCGCTCGATCCGTGCGGGAAGTTCGACGATGCGCTCTGGAAGGAGACGTAGTTGCCCGAGTCGGACAGGAACGCGAATTGGGAAGTGTCGTCCCCGCCCTCGCCAGCGTTGTTCACGCTGATGTGGATGGTCTTGCCGGCGGAGATCTTGCGCAGGAAGACGTCGGGCTCGTCGTTGTTGTCACTCCCCGCCAGGTTGCTCGCGTCGCAGGTGAAGGCGACTCGGTCGCCATCGTGGGAGAGCGTGATCAGCCCGTTTCCGATGCTCCCGTTGGATTGGTTCCCATTGCTCGCCACGGACGCGCGAATGGTCTCGCGAGTCCGGAGGTCGTGCACGAAGACATCCGAGACTCCATTCGTGTCGCCGGGGACGAGGTTCGTGGCGTCCGAGCAGAAGGCGACGACGTTTCCATCCGAGGAGATGGCGACCTCATCGACTGAGCCGTTGCCTTGAGTGCCATCTGTCGCGACGCTGACTCGAATCGTCTCTCCGGTGGAGCGAGTGTGGACGAAGGCATCGGAGACCCCATTGGTGTCGCCCCGGACCAGGTTGGGCGCGCTGCTGCGGAAGACGACTCGGTCGCCGTCGGCCGAGATCTGAGAGAGGCTCGATGATTGAGTGCCCTCAGCCCCGTCGGACGAGACGCTGACTCGAACCGTGACTCCGCCTTCCAGAGGCGCTGATGTCGCGAACGACTGCAGTAGAGCCGTGGCCAAGAAGGTGGTTGCGAGGCCCAGTCCAGGGAGGTTGCGCGCAGCAGGCGATGTCGTCTTGCAAGTCATGATCTCGATCCCCCGCAACCGTCAATGCCGGGGCCGACTCACGATGGGCCGCAAGGAAGCCCCTGGGTTGCAGCTTTGATGCAATCGGGAGTGTGCTCGGCATTCAAGTATAGGGACAATCGGTTCTGAAATGGGCGGTGTCTTCGACATCGAGTCGACTCAACGGGCGAGCGACGCCCTCCGTGACGGCCAGGCCGCTGCGAAGGCGCTCCGTCGCGTGCGAGACGTCCTCGACCGCGGCCGCCGCGTCGCGTACTGGGACCTCCTGACGACGCGCGGGATCCTGTCCCCGCTGAAGCTCGGCTTCTACCTGCAGGCGAAGCTCCGCGCGCGCGCGGCGCGCCGGGCGCTTGACCGCTTCCAGGCGAGTCTGTCGCGGATCGAACGGGAGCACACGGCGGAGTGCCGGCTGAGCGTCGAGTTCGAGCCGCTGAGAATGACTGTGAGGCAAGGAGTGGACATCGGCTTCGACACCATGTCGTCGAACCGCGTCCACTGCAGCATCGCGATCTCCCGGGTCGAGCGGATCGTCCGCGAGCTCCAGGCGGAGCGGGACGCCCGAGAAGAGGCGCAGAGGAGCCGGGTCCGGGGCGTGGAGAGGGACTGAGAGGCCTCTAGCATCGGAGGTCTCCATTCCCATGTCCGCGAGCTGCTAGGCTGCACTCGTGGCAAAGCGAAAGGAGACCTCGGGTTGGTGGCAGGGCTTCGATCGAGTCCTGGAGGCCTACATGACCTGGGAGGTGATCACCATCGTCCTCGGGCTCATCGCCGGCGTTGTCTTCCTTCTGGCCTAGCTCGTGGCAGAAGTCGTTCCGCTTCCAGACCCGCAACAATCAGGACGCGAGCTTCGAGCGATTCGCTCTAGCGGCCGTCACCGACTGAGGGATCGATGAGCGGCAGCAGCTCCGTGGCGATTGCCCGGTAGCCGACCTCGTCCGGGTGGTAGTCGTCCCCCTCGGGGTAGGGGCAGCCTGTGGACTCGAAACAGTCGGCCAGAGCGTCGCCCGTGTCGACGCGAGCGATCCCCGCGCGGTCCAGCGCTGTCGCCAGCTCCGCCACGAGCTGTTCCTCCAATCGGGCGACCTGCAGGACGGCCTCCGGGAGCGGCTCGCCACTCGAGTCTGCGGCGCGCGCGTAGACTGCGGGCTTGTTGAGGAGCAGGGCGACCGTGAAACGCGCGTCGCGGCGCTCGACCGCGGCCCGCATGCGCCGCAGGACGTCGAGGGTGATCCTCAGCCCCTCGCGAATGCGCGGGTCCTCGAGGTCGAGCGCCAGGGCGTCGAGCTCCGGGTTGACGAAGACCGTGCGGCAGCCGAGGGCGCCGTCCAGGGGGAGGCGGAAGGGCCGCGCCGCGCTCACGTCGAAGTCGCTGCCGATCTTCCAGGAGTAGGGTTGCGCCTCCGCGCTGGCGAGCGATTCCTTGGCCGAGCGCAAGAGGCCGTAGACCTTCGAGTTCGCGGCGATCCAGCCGCGGAGGCCGTTGCCCGATTCGATCGCCGTCGCCTCGGCGCCCATCCCGCGGGCCGCGCCCAGCGAGCGGAGGCTCCCTGCCGCCCTTGCTGCCGCGATCGTCTCGAGCACGCCCGGGTCCTCGGAGCGCAACGCCGATAAGCGCTCCTCCACGTAGACCGCCGTGTAGGCGTCGGCCACGTCGTTGGCGGGGAAGAGACCGACGATCACGTGCTGTGGTTCGAGGTACAGCAGCTCCTCGAGCACGACTTCGTACTCGCAGGGGCCGTAGCCGCCGATGCCCGCGTTGTAGACGAGCTCCCCCGACATCGCGCCGAGCTGGCTCGGCCAGGAGCCGGCAGCAGGCGCGGCGTATCCATAGGTCAGAGAGTCGCCGATGGCGAGGAGGTCGCAGGCGTCCATGGGCGCCTCGTTGCGATAGCCGCCCGCATCGTGTCCCGGGAAGTAGGGCGAGAAGCGGTGGCCGAGGACGGGGTCGAGGGTGTGGACCCGGTCCCAGGGGGCCTTCACGGCGTACGCGAGCCGTGGCGAGACGCGCGTCCCGAGAACGAGCCCGAGCTCCAGCACCAGGCCGGCAGAGCAGGCGAGGAGGAGCCCCAGCATGGCCTTCCTCCACCGCGATCCCCTGCCGGGTGTCGAGGCTTCGCCCATCACCTTCGGAGTGTGCGGACCATGGTGCGCGGACGATCATCGAAGCGAGGCGCGTGGCGGTCAAGGAAGGATGCCGTCTGCCAGACAAGGCCATGGCTGGATCCCTCGAGCCTTCCGGGGAACGAGCGAGGAAGCGCGGGTCCTCTCGCAACGCCTGTGGACCTGGCCCGTCACGGCGGAGGTCGCTATCGTCTTGTGCGAGCCGTTCCAGCGCCCCCCGAGGGTTGGCGGGCGGGCCCCATGACGCAATCCTCGGTCGCAGAACCCCAGCGCCCGCGCTGGCCGCGACGCCTCGCCCTCGGGCTGGCCTCGACCCTCGTCGGGCTCCTGCTCGCGGAGGGCGCCGTGCGCCTCCTGCTCGACCCGCCACCGAACGTGCAGGTCGTCGAGGATCCTGGTGCCAGCCAGCGTCGGGCCCAGGAAAACGAGCGTCCCACGGAGCTGCGTCTGCCCGTGTCTCCCGGCGGCGAGCTCTACGTGAAGACCGCGACCGGTTTGCGCCTGCGGGCCAGCACGAAAGCCGTCGTCGAGAACCACCGATTGAGTCAGCGCGACATCTACTTGCGCACGAACTCGATCGGCTACCGCAACCCGGAGATCGGCGAGAAGCGCGGCACCCGGGTCCTGTTCCTCGGGGACTCGATCACCTTCGCCGACTACGTCCAGGAGGCCGAGACCTGGGTGAGGCTCGTCGAGGGGCGCTTCCGCGCGCAGGGCCGCGAGGTGGAGACGATCAACGCCGGGGTCGGCGCGATCGGGACGCGCAACGAGCTCGCCATCCTGCAGGAGACGGGCCTGGCCCTCGAGCCGGACGTGGTCGTCGTGGGTTTCTACCTGAACGACGCCTTCGACTCGCGGGGCTTCCAGGTCTTGCAGGTGCCTGCGGCCCTGCGCTGGAGTCGCCTGCTGCGCCTCCTGGCCTTCGTCGTGCCCAGCATGGTCGAGCGCGTCGACACCCACACCGAGGTCGAGGAGCGCAAGCGCTGGGCCGAGGAGGTCGCGCGGCGCTTCCCGCCCGGCGAGGGGGACCCTATCCGCGACCGGGCGGCCTTCAACGCCCTTCTGCAGAAGGCCTTCCGCGACTGGGGGAGCGCCTGGAGCGACCCGGCCTGGGAGCTGCTCGAGCCCATGCTCGAGGACTTCGCGCGCCTGGCGGAGGTCCACGACTTCGAGCTCTACTTCCTGTGCTTCCCGACCCGCGCCCAGGTGCAGGCGGAGTTCGAGTGCGACGAGCCCCAGCAGCGCCTGGCCGAGGTCCTGGGCCGACTCGAGGTGCCTTTGCTCGACCTGCTCCCGCCCCTGCGCGAGGCCTGGCGAGCGTCGGAGGGAGAGCTCTTCTACGACCAGTGCCACCACACGCCCCGCGGCAACGAGCTCGTCGCCGACTGGGTGCACGCCTTCCTCGAGGAGCAGCTCCCCCGGTGAAGCGCGTCCTCGCCCCGCTGCTCGGGCTGGTCGCCGCCGCGCACGCCTGGACCTTCCTCGGGGCGGGGCCGATCGACGACGCCTACATCCTCTTCCGCTACTCCGCGATGGCTGCCGCGGGGGAGGGCTTCGTCTTCAACCCGGGGCAGCTCGTCGAGGGTTTCAGCTCGCCGCTGTGGACCGTGCTGCTCGCCGTCGCGGCGAAGCTGGGGCTCGACCTCCCCGGGACGGCCCAGGTGATCGGCCTCGCGAGCAGCTTCGCCGTCGCTCACGGCCTGGCGCGCGTCGGGGAGCTCCTGAATCTACGGCTCGGGGCGCTTGCGCCCGCCGGCCTGGCCGCCGCCTCGCCAGCGATCGCCTTCCACGCCGGGAACGGATTGAGCAGCGTCTTCCTCGCGGCGCTGCTCGTGACGTGGCTTCGACTCCTGCTCTCCGCCGAGCGTCGCGATCGCTCCTCCGTTCCGGCTGCCCTCGTGCTGGGGCTGGCCTGCTTGACACGGCAAGAGGTGCTCGTCTTCGCCCTGCCCTTCGTGCTCCGCGCGCTCGCGCGTCGGCAGTGGTTGGCCGGGCTCCTGCCCTACGCCATTGCCGCGCTCTGGTTCGCCTTCCGCTACGCGACCTACGGGGAGCTCCTGCCGGCGACCCATGCGGCCAAGCGGCTGCCCTTCCTCGTCGACCTGGGATACGGACTCGCCTACCTCGGCCGGGGCACGCTGGAGAGCGGAGTGGGGCTCATGGTCGTGCTGGCGACCGTCGTGGCCGTCACGCGCACCGACGGCTGGCGCGTCGTCGCCGGCGGCTTCCTGCTGCACTGTGCGGTCGTCGTCCACGTCGGTGGTGACTTCGTTCCCTTGGGACGCTTCTTCGTGCCCGTGCTCCCCGTCGGCTTCGCGCTGGGCGTCCTGGGCACCGGCGAGCTGGTGGGGAGAATCCGCGCAGCGGCGGCGGGCGAGGGGGAGGCGAGGTCCTCCATCGGCGCGATCGGCGCCGTCGTCCTGACGATCGTCGCTCTGCAGTGGACGCAGTGGATGCGCCCCGACCTCTTCGGCGAGCGTTCCTTCTTCGTCGATCGCTGGGAGCGGCTCGGGCGCTACTTCGGCGAGCACTGTGAGGCGGGGACGAAGGTCGCCCTCTCGCCGGTGGGGGCCTTCGGCTACTACTCGGAGCTCCCCATCGTCGACGTCCTCGGCATCACGAGCGGCGAGATGGCCGACGTGGAACCCGACCTCGACGTCGTCCTCAAGGGGCACCACCGCTACAACGGCCCGCGGGTCCTCGCCTACGAGCCGGACATCGTGTTGCTCGGCAATTGCGTCCGCATGCCGGGCTCCGGCCGCCTCTTCATCAATCCCTGGGAGCGCGACCTCTTCCTGAGCGAGGCCTTCCAGCGCGATTACGTCCACATGCTCGCGCCGATCCCGGGGGATGAGGACCTGGATCTCTGGGTGCGTCGTGGCAGCCCGGCCCTGCCAGGCGCCGCGGTGGCTCCCTCGGGCCAGTAGGGCGACTCGCCTCTCGAACCGGGGCTGCGTGCGTCAGGACGGGTCGGAGCTCGCCGGTCGTGACGGCGCCGTCATGAGCACGCCCACGCCCGCCAAGGCCGCCACGACCGAGGCGACGAGCACGCCGACCTTGGCCACGTCGAGCGCCGGGCTCTCGAGGGCCAGGCCCGCGATGAAGAGCGCCATCGTGAATCCGATCCCGGCCAGGAAGCCGCCGCCGAGGACCATGCGCCAGCTCACGCCTTGCGGAAGCGAAGCGAGGCCCAGCCGGACCGCGAGGTAGGCGAAGGCGACGATGCCGACCGGCTTGCCGACCACGAGGCCCGCGCCGACCGCGAGGGCGACCGGGTCGCCGAGGTCGTCCAGCTCGAAGGGCACGCCGGCGTTGGCCAGGGCGAAGAGCGGCATCACCCCGAAGCCCACCCAGGGGTGGAGCGTGCCCTCGAGGTACTCGAGGGGGGAGAGCGACTCGCGCGTGACCCGCGCGAAGCCGCGCACCTTCTCGGCGCGGTGGCTCGTGCCCTCCCACTCCTCGCCACGGAAGATCGCCCCGGCGCGGTCGACGAGGTCGCCGACGGTCGTCTTCGAGAGGTGGGCCCGCGCGGGCGTCATCAGACCCAGCACGACGCCCGCGATCGTGGCGTGGACGCCAGACTCGTGGAAGGCGAGCCAGATGCCGACGCCGATGATGCCGTAGACGCCGATGCTCCGGACGCCGACGCGCTGCATGACGACGACCACCCCGATCCCGGTCAGGCCGAGCCCGAGCGCCGTGAAGTCGATCGACTCGGTGTAGCCGATGGCGATGACGAGGATGGCGCCGATGTCGTCCGCGATCGCGAGGGAGAGTAGGAGGGCCCGCATCCCGAGCGGGACGCGTCGGCCGAGGACGGCCATGCAGCCCACGACGAAGGCGATGTCGGTGGCCATGGGGATCCCCCAGCCGCGGCGCGCGGGGTCGTCGCCGAGCAGGAGGACGTAGACCAAGGCCGGGACGACCATGCCACCGATGGCGGCCGCCAGGGGCAGCATCGCCTTGCGCAGCTCGCGCAGCTGGCCCAGCACGATCTCCCGCTTCACCTCCAGGCCGATGACGAAGAAGAAGACCACGACCAACCCGTCGTTGATCCAGTGCTGCAGCGAGTGCCGCAGCTCGAAGTCGCCGAGCTGGAGCCCGACGGGCGTCTTCCAGAAGCCGAGGAAGGCCTCCGAGGCCGGTGAATTGGCGAGCAGGAGGGCGATCAGCGCGCAGGCGAGCAACACGACGCCGCTGGCCGCTTCCACGTGGAGGAAGCGCTGCAGCGGGGCGAGGACGCGCGCGATGGGCTGTTCGGGGATCTCGGGCACGGGAGCCCGACGGAGAGGGTCGCCGTCGGCGCGGCAGTCTAGCGCGCGGCGTCCTCCGCCCGAAGCGCGGCGCCGCGACGATTCAGCTCAGCTCACTCGGCGTACCCGAGCGCTCGCAGCCGCTCCAGGAGCTCGGCGTCGACGGGCATGTCGCTCGTGTCCACAGGGCCTACGGACTCGGGGCCGTGCACGCGCCAGACCCCCGCGCCCTCGAGCAGGGGCAAGCCGCCTCGCACCCAGGGCTGAAAGCCGGAATCGGGGCCGCGGGCCACGACACCCTCGACCTCGACGTCCGCAGCGCCCAGGCCTTCGACCTGGAGCAGGGCCCAGATCCCGGCGGGGAGCTCCACCGCGCTGTGCCCCGCCGCCCGCGCGGGGTCGCGGCGCGGGGGTGGCCCGACCAGCGTGCGCAGGTTCTCGGTGTCGACCTGCAAGGTCGCGCCCTTTCGGGGAGAGTGCACGAGGAGGTAGTTCCCCGGGCGATGCTCGAGCAGGTAGGCGATCGTCCGCTTCTTCAGTCGCTCCACGACCTCCGGATTCGAGTCGGCGACGTCCTCGAGCTCCTTCGGGTCGGCTTTCAGGTCGTAGAGGAGGACCCGGTCCGTTCCCAGCTCGATGTGAAGCTTGTAGCCGCCGTGCACGAGCGAGAGCCCGCGGCGCGAGTTCTCGGTCACGACGGCGCGGTCGAGGCCTTCGGGCTCACCGCCGACGAGCGGCAGGAGCGACAAGGCGTCCAGCCCGGGCGGGACGGGCAGGCCGCCCAGCTCGAGGAGGGTCGGCATCACGTCGAAGCCGCTCACGTCGGACGCGACGACCTGGCCGGCCTCGAAGCTCTCCTTCGGGGGCTTGACGATCAGCGGTACGCGCACGACCTCGTCGAAGAGGGCGTCGCCGCCGTGGCCGAAGCGCCCGTGCTCCCAGAGCGCCTCACCGTGATCCGCGACGAAGACGACCACTGCCTCGTCGTAGAGTCCACGCTCCCTCAAGGAGTCGAGGAAGCTACCGATGCAGGAGTCCACGTAGGCCACCGCGCCGTCGTAGAGCTCGCTCCAGCGGTCGATCTTCTCCTGGTCGTTCCCGTCGGGCATGACCCGGTCGAAGATGTTGGCGGCGGCCCCGAACTCGCGGTCGAGGGGCTCGGGGTGCACGAAGGGCTGGTGGGGGTCGTTGAAGTGCAAGAAGAGGAAGCTCGGCCCGCCGCGCTGGCCGTCCAGCCACTCGATCGCGCGCTTCAGGTTCTCCTCCCCGCGGATCACGTCCCGCGGGACGTTGAAGGCCTGGTCGAAGCCCTGCTCGTAGTTGCCCTCGAAGAGGGGCACTTTGTAGGCGATGGAGTGCGTCGCCCAGCCCGCGGACTGGAAGTGCTCCGCGAGGGTCTCGAGCTCGTCGGGGAGGGGCGTGGCCGGGCCGTAGGAGGAGACCCCGTGCCGGGCGGGGACGAGGCCCGTGAAGATCGAGGCGAAGGAGGGGCAGGTCCAGTTGCAGTTCGAGCGAGCCTGGTCGAAGCGCACGCCCTCCTGGGCGAGGCGGTCCAGGGCCGGCGTCGTCTCGCGCTCGTAGCCGTAGCAGCTCAGGCGGTCGGCGCGCAGGGTGTCCACGGCGATCAGGATCACGATCGGGTCGTCCTCGTCGCCCCCGGTCAGGATGCGAGGGTTCCCCCACAAGGGATGGGGGCTCCAATTCTCGGCCTGAGTGCGCAGGGTCAGCGTGCCCGACTGGCCCGACCACTGGGAGAGATCCACGTCGACCTCCTCCCAGTGCCACTGCTCCGGCTCGGCGACGCGCACGACGTCGAGCAGGGTCCGGGGCTCGGCGCCGGGGAGGGCCAGCTCCACCTGGAAGCGGGCGGCGGCGCCCGGGGCGGTCTCGCGGGCGAGGCCGGTGGCGAGCCGCAGGCGAGCGTCCTCCGGGATGGAGATGTCGAAGGCGATCTCGGTCGTGGGCGGCGCGTAGAGGGCCTGACGCCAGGTGTAGTTGGACTCGGCCGACTCGCCGTCGCGGACCCCGCCCGCCGAGGGCAGGGGCAGGAGCCGGCCCGACTTGCGCATGCCGAGCTCGGGACGCGCGGAGGCCGCCGGGTGGGAGGCCTTCAGGAGCCGCACGCACTCCTCGGGGCTGGGCGAGACTTCCTCGAGCAGGATGTCGTCGAAGTACATCGAGCTGATCGTGGCGTCCCGGTCCGCTCCGACCCGCGGCCGGAAGACGACGGCCAGGGATTTCGTGCGCGGAGTCGGGAAGAAGCAGGTGCTGCCGCGCTGCCATCCCTCGCCGGCCTCATTCGCCGGGCGCAGGGGCACGTGGTGGATCTTCAAGGCGCGACCACGCCCGGAGAGGAAGTGCTGCCGCGACTGGGGCAGCTCCTCGTCGAACTCCTGGCTCGACTCGACGACGTAGACGTCGCCGAAGGGAGCGCCCTCGACGCGGATCGAGCGCGCGAAGTGATAGAAGGTGTCCGTGCGGACCGGCAGGCTCCAGCCGAGCGAGCTGTCGAGACCGCTGTCCAGGCGCAGGACCTGGCCGTCCTCGTCGTCCACGATCCGGGCCGCTTCGACGCGCGGCCAGCCCCAGAAGTCGAAGTCGAAGTCCTCGAAGGGCTCTTCGAGCAACGGGACGATCTCGGGGTCCTCCAGGGCCCGGACGTCGCTCGCGGCCTCCAGCTCGAGCAGGGGGCTCGAGATCCGCGCGCTGTCGAGGTGCTCCACCAGGCGGATCGCCGAGCCGCGGTGGACTTCGCGCCCCTCGGCGGGGGGCGCGGGCTCCTGGGAGGCGTGAACGGTGGAGAGGGACGGGAGGAGGGCCGCGAGGAGGCGCCAGAGGACCATGGTTCTGCCGAAGGGTGCCGGGGATGAAGGGGCGGGTCCGCCCATACGTTCGAGGCCCCCCCAGCGTTTCCTGGGCTGGCCGGCTTCTCGTTCGGCGACCGCGTCCTGCGGGGCTCCGCCCCGGAATCTCGGGCTCGGAGCGCGGTCTCCGCACCAGAAAGCAGAATGGGGGAACCGGAGCCCGGATGGCGACGTACTCCCCGCGCGAGGACCCCCCTTCTTCTTGGAGACCCACCCCCAGCCCCGGGCCATGCCCCGCGACGAGGAGCTTGCCGTGGAGGCCGCCCGTGGAGAGACGGCCGCCTTCGCGGCGCTCGTGAGGCGCCACGCCTCCCAGGTGCAGGCCGTGATCGAGCGCGCGGTCGGCGACCACCACCGCGCCGCCGACCTGTGCCAGGAGGTCTGGGTCAAGGTGCTGCGGGACCTGAACGCCTTCGAGCCCAGGCGCCGTTTCCGGCCTTGGCTCTTCGCCATCGCCTTGAACCACGCGCGCGACGACCTGCGTCGCAATGGTCGGCGAAGGGAGCGCGTGCGCCTGCAGGCGCTTCCGGCCGACCTGCCCGCACCGCGGGACGAGGCCCTCGCTTCTCGGGAGGAGCGCGACGAGCTCGAGGCTGCCCTCGACGCGGTGCCCGAGCCCTACCGCGGGGCGCTGCACCTCGTCGACGTGGTCGGCCTCGACTACGAGGAGGCGGCGCGGTCCCTGGAGTGCAGCCTCGGAACGCTGAAGTCGCGGGTGCACCGCGGTCGCCTGGCCTTCCGAGAGGCCTACCTGGCCCGCGAACGACGAGGAAGGGGGCGGACGAACTGACCGAGGAACCACGAACGAGCCATGAACTGCGACCGATTCAGATCCGACCTCTCCGCCCGCTTCGACGGCGAGCTCGAAGCCGAGGCGCTCGCGCGCCACGAGCGCCACGCGGCTTCCTGCCCGGCTTGCGCCGAGGATTGGGCCGACTTCGAGCGATCGACCCGTGCCTTGCGTGGGCTCGAGGTTCCTCCGCTGGGCGAGGAGGGCCTGGACTCGATCGTGGCGGCCGCCCTGGTCGCCGGCGCCACACCGGAGCCGGCAAGCCGGAGCGGCGCCTGGATCGGCCACGGCCTCTCCCTCCTGGCGGGAGCCGCCCTCGTGTTACTCTTCCTCGGGCTGCGCGGCGAGGGCGCCCCGGGGGGCTCGGTCGAAGACTCTGACGCGTCGCCCGTTCCGTCGGGCCGCTGGACCCTCGACGCGCTTCCGCTGACTCCGCGAGCGGGGGAGCGATTGCGAGTCGAGCCCGGCGCGCTCTTGAGCTACCACGGACCGGACGGCAGGCGCATCGACATCGAAGGCCAGCCCGCGCTCGAGCTCCCGCCGCGGGTCGAGGTCGTGGAACGCGTCGTCGAGCGCGTCGAGCTCGTTCCCTTGCCCGCCGAAGGTCCGGCGCCCCAGGAGCTCGCGCGCCTCGAGGAGGCCCTGACGTTCCTCGGCGAGGCCTGCCTTCGGCTGGCCGAGGCTCCGATCCGCCCGGGCATCTCGCCGGGAGTGGCCGCCGTTCCCGGCGCTTCTCACGCGGAGAGCGTGGAGTCGCCGGTGCGCCCCCAGCCCCGACCCGACCGCACGACCGCCACCGATCGGCCCGCGGTCGTCGTGCAGCGCGACGGCGAGTCGCTGATCCTCGAGACGCGCGGGAGCCTCGACGAGGTGGTCCCGGCCCTGATCGGCCACTTCGGCGAGCAGGACCCGCAGGTGAGTCGCCTCGTCGAGCGGCGCCTGCGTGAGATCTGGGCCGAGGAGACCGGCGGCGACCTCGACGACGCGCCGATCGCCTTCGAGCCGGACGAGGACGAGGTCCGCGATCGCTTCGGCTGGCGCCGGTGGATCGTGAGCGAGGGGGCGAGCGAGGAGGAAGCGCTCGATCCCGCGACCCTCTGGAGCCGTTGGTGGCGCGATCACCGGGGGAGCGGGTGGGTCTCCGCACTCTGAGGCCGCGAGCTCGCCGAACCGTCGTGAAGGCGGGAACCCGGGCGCTCCGCCCGACGTAGTGCCCTGCGAACCCGAGGGGCACTCCGAACCGGAGCAGCCCACCGACTCCCGAGAGACCGATCGAATCCCGAGAAGCCGACCTCCCTCGACCCCAGCTCCCATGCGACTCCCGCTCCTGCTCGCCGCCCTGACGCCGCTCATCGGCGCTTGCACCTCGACCCACAGCGTCCACTTGCGCCCGAGCCAGCACCGCTTGCTCGAGACGACGACCGAGGAAGGGGACGACGTCGCCTTCACGCTCGTCGCGGGGGGGGACGGCGTCCCGGCCATCACGCGCACCCTCGAGACGAGCCACTCGGTCGCGACCCTCGGCGTCCAGGTGCGCTCCATCGACCACGGGCTGGCCCAGGGCTCGGGGCTCGCGGCCTGGCGGGGCGTGCGCGTGGAGCGCGTCGTCGGCAACTCGCCCGCGGCTCGGGCCGGCATTCTCCAGGGCGACGTGCTCCTGTCCCTCGACGACGCCCAGCTCTCGACCCCCGAGCAGCTCGCGGACCTGCTCCAGTCGAAGCTCGAGCCCGGCGGCAAGGTCCGGATCGGCCTCTTGCAAGTCGACCCCGAGGGGGGCTATGCGGCCGAGGCGAGCGAGACGACGACGGTCCTGGGTAGCAAGGAGGTGCGGGTGTCGAAGTCGGAGACGACCCGGCTGGACACGCACCTGGGGATCTTCCGGCTCACGGGCCTGCAGGTCGGGACCCTGACGCCGGAGCTCGGTCGCGAGATCTACGGGAGCGAAGAGCCCGTCGTCCTCGTCGCCGGAGCGCTGGTCGGCTCACCCGCCTACCACGCGGGGCTGCGCAGCGGCGACCGCGTGCTCTCCTGCGAGGGAGCTGCCGTCACCTCCCACGACGACATCGGGCGCGCCGTGCTGGCGCGCACGGAGGCCGCCGAGCTGCCGGCGAGCTGGTTCGACGCGGAGACGCGGCGCGACGTGGAGAGCGCCGAGGGGGAGATCCGGATCGAGGTGGACGGCCCGCTCGGGCGGCACTCGACCGCGCTCGGGGTCGACCCCGATCTGGGGAGCCGCTTCCACTTCAACGTCCCGATCCTCTACGACTACAAGTCGCGCGTCGACCGCAGCTCGACCTCCTTCCTGGACTTCATCTTCCAGTTCGGCTTCAACTACGAGTCGCGCTACCTCCGTTCCTCGACGCGCGCCACGCGCGAGGACAGCCTGCTCTCGATCCTGCCCTTCGGAATGTTCGAGTTCGAGTCGACCGAGGACAAGGACCGCTACTGCTTCTTCTGGTTCATCGAGTTCACGGACCGGCGGTAGCGCGCTGGTCGCGCCGCCGCGGGCGCGTGAGAGGTCGATCTACTGACCTGCGGCGGGAGGAGCGCCAGCCTGACGCTGGAGCCCGGCCAGGGCCTCGCGAATCCGGCTCTCCACCTGGTCGATGCGCCAGTCGGGCACGCCGCCCTTGCCGCGCATCGTCGCGAGGTGCTCGACGTTCACGGTGAGCGTCTGGGCCAGGATGCCCGGGACCTGCGGCGGGAGGACGCCGACCATCGGCCCGATGAACTGGGCGAGCTCGTTCAGGGTCTCGGCGTAGGCGTCGTGGCGCTCCGCCGCAAGCGCGGCGTCGATGCGCATCATGAGCAAGTTCGGGTTCGGCTCGAGGACCAAGGCGTCGTCGAGCAGACGCAGGGCCTCCTCGGCAGCTTGCTTGCGTTGCGCCGGCTCCGTGCCCTGGACGCGCCAGTAGGCTCGCAGGCGCGCCGCGTCGACGTACCAGGGGTCGACGGGCTTGGCGGCGGCGAGCTCTGCCTCGAGGCCTCGGAGCTCCTGGAGCTGGCCCGCCATGGCGTGTTGCCAGCCCTGGTAGACGACCAGGGCACCACCGCTCAGGCCTCGGGCGATCAGCTGGAGCTGCTCGGTCCCGGGCATCTTCTGGGCGATGGCCGGCAGGTCGTCGCGCACGACGAGGAAGCGTCCGACGAGGTTGGAGGGTTCCTGCTGGAAGGCGCTCCGGAAGTCCTGCCTCCCGGCGTCCCACTGCCCGATCATGTAGCTCGCCTTGAGCGACCCCTGGGTGCGCTGTTTGAGCGGACTCCGCGTCTCCAGGATGTTCGAGCACTGCACCGCGCGCGAGACCTGGTTCGAATGGGCCATCCGGAAGGCGAGGTGTCGCCGGTCCAGATCGGGGCCGAGGTCGCGGTAGAGCTCGCTCTCGGGGTCGAGGAGGGGGTCGTGGGGCGAGAGGAATTCGAACAGCTTGGCGCCGAGGGAGGCGCCCTTGGCGCGGTCCGCGCTCATCGCCAGCACGTTGCGGTCGTCCGTCGAGACCGGAGCGTCCCCGCAGACCGCCCGCAGGCCGCTCTCCTCGAGCGAGAGCTTTGCCGCGACGTCGTGCACGTCCCAGATTCCGACCCCGGACCACCACTCGGGGGCTGAGGCCATGGGTTCGCCCGTGCGCGCGACCTCGCGCTCCAGCTCCAGCGGTCCGTCGGAGGCGAGGAAGGAGAGGAAGCCCGCGACCGGCTGGTAGAGCCGCACGTTCTCGAAGGCGTCCAGCAGGGTGTTCCCGATCGAACCGAAGAGCTCCTCGTCGAGGAAGCCGACGTTCATCCACTGGACGAAGACCCCGCCCTCGTCGAGGTGCTCCTTGACGAGGTCGAGGAACTCCCGGGTGTAGAGGTGGGAGGCGCCGGCCGTCCAGGGGTGAGAGGGCTGGGAGATGATGATCCCCCAGCGCTTGTCGGTCAGCGACAGGGCCCCCCGAGCGTCATTCAAGACGACGTTCAAGCGCGGATCCTGCATGGGATCGATGCGCCGGCGGTCCGCGAAGACCGCGTTCGCCTCGAGGATCTCGGGCTCGAGCTCGATCGCGTCCACGCTCTGGATCGAGGGCGGGATCGCCTCCAGGGTGACCCCGCCGCCGAAACCGATGACCAGCATCGAGCGCGCGTTCGGGCGCGCGATGACCGGCAGGGTCGCCAGGTTGTAGGTCGAGTCGCGTCCGAAGGGCGGGGCCCCTTCGGGCGTCACCTGGGCCTCCGGCAGCCCGTTCGAACGGATCTCGTAGGAGCCGTTCTGCTCGATCGTGAGGACCGTCGCCGAGCGCCCGACCGCGTCGTAGAGGATTCGGCCCTCCGCCGGGAGGCCGAGGTAGGAGTGGCGCAGGAGGTTCTCGGGCGCCACGGGCCGGAACAGGAAGACGCCGCCGACGAGGGCTGCGGCGGAGCCGGCCAGGACGAGCTTGTTCGAGCGCAGGAAGAGCAGCGCCGTCGCGAAGGCGAGCGCGAGGTTGGTGCCGATCGCGATGCGCGCGGCGTCCGGGAAGCCGAGTCCGGGGATCAGCAGGAAGCCGGCCAGGACCGCGCCCACGATCGCCCCGACCGTGTTCCAGGAATAGACCCGCGCGGAGGCGGGTCCCGCGTCCCGGCTGTGCTCCGCGAGCACGCGCAGCGCGAAGGGGAAGGTCGCGCCGATGCAGAGGGCGGCGGGGAGCAGGACGAGGGCCGCGATCGTGGCGCTCGCCACCAGGCTCTCCGTGCCTTCCGCCTCCAGGGCCGCGAAGCGCTCGGGGAGCCCGTCGAGCATGCCCCAGACGAACATCGACAGCCCCGCGACGCCGACCTGCGAGAGGAGGAAGCCGAGGGCCGAGCCCTTGCGGGTCCGCGCGAAGATCGAGGCGACGGCGCTGCCGAGGGTGATGCCGACGAGGAAGCTGGCCAGCATCGTGGCAAAGGCGAAGATGCTGCCGCCGAGGACCTGACCGAGCAGGCGCGTCCAGAGCACCTCGTAGGTGAAGGAGGTAACCCCGGAGATCAGGATCAAGGGGAGGATCCAGCCGGCGCCCGAGCGCCCGGCCTCCTCCTCCGGGGTCTCGACCTGCGCCACCTCACGCTCCAGGGGCGGAGCGGCCTTCGCGATCCCGGCGGCGATCAGGAAGACGACCGCGTTCACGGCGACGCCGACGTAGACGGTGTTGGCGAGCCCAACGGAGGGGAGCAGCCAGAAGGCCGCGACCACCGTGCCGCCCACGGCCCCCGCGGTGTTCATGGCGTACAGGAGCCCGACGCGCCGGCCGATCTGGGAGTCCCGCCGCACCGCGTGGCGAGTGAGCAGCGGTAGGGTGGCGCCCATGAAGGTCGTCGGGATCAGGATCACGACGAAGGCCGCGGCCAGGTAGAAGAGCGGTTGGGCGAGGCCGCCCGCGTCGGGGAGCTCCGAGCTCCCGCCGATGACCGCTGCTTGCAGGCCGCGCGCGAGGGAAAGACCCACCGGGACCAGGAGGGCGCCGACGGCGACGCCCAGCTCGAGCAGGCCGTAGGTGAGGACCGGCCGCTTCACGCGCCCGACCAGCTTGCCGCCCACGGCGGCGCCCAGGGCCAATCCCGCCATGTAGGCGGCGAGCACCGTCGCCACGGCCAGCTCGGAGGTGCCGAAGACGATCGAGAACTGTCGCAGCCACGCGGTCTGGTAGCAGAGGGCCGCGAAGCCCGAGAGCACGAAGCAGAGGAGGACGGCGAAGAAGAGGGTGCGGGGCGCGTCCGGACTCGCTTCGGTCGGAGTCGGCTGCTCGGAGGCGGGTTCCATGAGCCGGGTTGGGAGGGGGGTGGCGGGGCGTCGGGGGCGGAGAGCCTACGTTATTCGTCCCCCCCTTTGCCGGTCGGGAGGCCGCCCGGGAGGAGGGGGGCCGATCGCCCCGAGCCGCCGCCGTCGCCTCGCGGCTCTCTGGTCGCCCTCTTCAGGCTGAGAGCAACCAGGCGAAGGAGCCAGCCGTCAGGAGGGCGTAGACCAATCCGTCCACCATGAACTTGAAGGTCACCTTCCAGGGCTTGCCCATCCAGATCGCGTCCGCGGGGCCCGCCCAGCTGTAGGCCAACCACGCGGTCACGCCGGTGATCTGGAACATGGCGAGGTACTCCGGTCGCTCGTCGAAAGCCGCGAGGGCGACGTAGCCGACCACGGCCGACACCACGAGCACGTAGCCGACCCACTTCAAGAGGAAGGGACCGAGCTGCATCTGGCCGGTCGGTTTGAGGAAGAGGACCGCGACGGGGCCCTCTTCGAACTTGGCGACCATCTCCGGCTTGGCGCCCTCCTTCGGATCCGTGCAGTGGGGCAGGATGTACTGGCCGGGCCCGGGGGAGCCCTTGTTGATGGCGGCGCGGACTTCGTCCTCGTTCCCGAAGGCCCGGTAGTCCGGGTTGTGGATCTGCAGGACCATGTGGATCACGGAGCTCGCGACGAACACGAGGCCCGTGGACAGGAGGATCGGGAACAAGAGATCGGACCAGGACATGGGACCTCCTCGGTCGGGGTTCGCGCAGGCCGCCCGCGCGGCCTGGGTGATCAGAGGATAGGAGTCCCGGCGATGCCGGGCCAGGCGTCCTCCTCGAGTCCCCTCGTCCAGACGGCGAAATCGCGCTGGAGGCGGAGGGATCGCGCGACGACCGGATCCCCGGGCAACCCGGCTCCGCTCGCTACGACAACTCCCAGCGCACCTGGAATTCGAGCTCCTCGACCCCCTCCTCGCGCTCGTGCTCGATCGTGAACACGGCCCGATCGGGAACGTATATGCGCTCGCCGGCGACCTGGATCTCGAAGTTGTCGCCGCTCTCGACGCAATCCGCGAGGCGGCGGAGCTTGGAGGCGAACTCCGCGTTGGTGTAGCCCTTCTCGATGTCGCGTTCTTCCTTCATCTCTCTCCTGCGTCCGTGGTTGCGGTGGGCCGAGAGGATACGGAACGGACTGGGGGCGACAAGCCGCCGGCCGGGGCTCCCGCGCCGGCTGCGGGTGCGCCCCCGGGCTCAGGCCGAGCGGCGGGTGAGTCGTCAGTGGCCCCGCGAGCTCGACATGCAGCCGGGCGCCACCGGCGTCCCCGAGCCGTGGTAGGGCGTCATCAGCCGGACTGGCGTCCCATTCACGTTGGTCATCTCGCCGCTCCAGACGGACTCGTACAGCCGCGCGAGGTCGTCCTTGTCGTCCTGGGTGAGCTCGCTCAGGTGACCGTAGTTCATGATCGAGAAGGCGCGGTGCTCGCCGAAGATCTCGCTCGGCCAGGCCGTCTCGGAGACGTTCGCAAAGAAGTGGCGCAGGCCGAAGATGTGGCCCGTCTCGTGGATGAGGGTGTCGACCTGCTCCTTGCGGCTCTGGTCGAACATCTTCGGGAAGATCACGAGGTCGTGGCGCCCTCCGTCGGGGAAGAAGGCCCGGGCGAGGGTGCAGCCGCTGGCCGTGCACTGATCGTCGGCGCGCACGGCGATCTCGAAGTCCCAGGCGTCCTGGCTCTCCTTGAACTTGATGGGCGCGGCGTCGCCCCACTTCATCAGGGCGTCGGACACGAGCTCCCGGACGTAGTCCTTCAGCGCGGTCGGGTACAAGAAGGGCGTCAAGGAGGCCTCGTTGAAGCGCCAACGCAGGGTCATCCCCTCGTCCCAGAGAGGCACGAAGCCCTCGGAGGCGTCCAGGACGATCTCGAGGGGATTGCGGTTACCGGGGGTGGCGAAGCCGCGCTTGTCCGTTCCGCAGACGAGCTTGCGGCCGAGTCGATGAACGCGCTCACGCCCTTGCTGGATCGTGTCCGCTCCACCGCGGAGCGCGAGCGGCGTGGCGTCGTCAGGCCCGCGGCGTTCGTTCGCTCGGCCGGTGGGCTCGCCGTCATCGCCCGGTGTGCGCCAGTCACCAGAGCTCGGGGGCTGGGTGGCGGCTGCGGCGATGCTACGAATCTGGTCGAGGGCGGTTTCGAGTTCGGATTTCTTCATGGTGCGGCTGCTCGACAGGGCCCGAGCACCCCGCGAGCCGAGGCGCAGCAGGCGAATGACGGTGGTCAGGGGAGGTGCTTCCCCGATGCAGGGGCAGAGCCCCTGGGTGATGAGCAGGGTCCGGGGCCGAGGCGGACAGAGAGGGGAGGGGAAACACGCGCCATTCGCGCAGGCCTCGACAGCTCGGAGCTCCGATCGTGGCGGGTGCCTAGCCGTCGGTGGGCCCGATCCCCGCGCGCTCCCGGGCCTCGTCGAGGAGCACGACGCGTGTCCTTCCCTCGACCCGGAGCTCCAGCTCGCGCGCGCGGACGAGCTCGCCGTTCACCACGAAGCTCCGCTCCGCGTCGCCCCCCGCTGCTCGGACGCGCAACATCTGCCCGGGGAAGTAGCGGCCGGCATACGAGTCGGCGACGGGATAGCCGTCCACCACGAGCCCCTGCTCTCCATGGGCCCGCACGCGGCAGGTCACGGCTTCGGCGAAGCCGAAGTGCTCGGCCAGGTCGGCCTCGACCTGGCGGTTGCGATGCCGCAGGAAGCTCGAGCTGCGTCGCACCTCCCGCCCGGGGTGGGTCTTGCTCCCGAAGATCCGGGCGTAGTGCCGGCGGCGAGCATCGAGGAACGCCGGCGTCAGCCGGTGGTTCATCATCTCCATCGAGAGTGCGGCGAAGCGCTTGCGGAAGTGCGGGTCGTCGCGCAGGAGCCCGGCGAAGATGCGCCCCCTCAAGCTGGTCGGGCGATGCAGCAAGAGCTCGACGAAGGGGACCTGTTCGAAGCCCTCGCGCGCCAGATCCGGGTGCAGCTCGAAGCTGTTGTCCATGTCCCAGTGCACCCAGCGCCAGCGCGGCAGCTCCCGCGAGCGGTCCAGGTAGGCGGCACCCTGGACCCAGTCGTGGACGCCCGTCCAACCGACGACGAAGAGGTTGCGGCTGAGCTGACCCATGTCGATCTTGCGCGAGAGCCGCTTCCAGGTGATCTTTCCCGGCTCCATTCGCGCCACCCATCGATGGAGGGCGGCGTAGGCGCGCTGGTCGCTGTCCTCGTTCGTGCCGCGGATGCGGTAGAAGTCGAGCTCCTCGTGCCCGAGCCGCACGCTCCACTGGCGCCGGCTGACGTGCTCCGCCAGGGAGAAGAAGCCCTGCAGCTCGCCATTCAGGAGGAAGAGGGCCGGGCGCATGGCCGGCGCGTCGAGCCCGACCCGGCGCGCGACGTCGAAGGCCATCGCGCAGCTGTAGGGGGAGCGCCCGCGGACGATGAGGCGTGACAAGGGCTCGGTCTCGGGCCCGAAGATCATGCCGCTCGGAAAGGCCGCCGCGCCGTAGCCCTCGCGCAGGTAGACGCGATAGCTGTGCCAGCCCCGGTCTCGTCCGTCCTTCATCACGGGAGCGCGGCTCGAGCCTCCGTGCAACCGTAGACCGCAGTCGGTCTCGAAGAGGTGCTCTCCGCCTTCGAAGTAGGAGACGTGAGCCGGGCGCTCCCAGCGTTCCCTCCAGTTGAAGAGGATCCCCCGGCCGGGGTCGTGCAGGTCCTCCTCGCTGACCGCGATCGAGATCAACGGCAACCCGCGCGAGGCGAGCTCGGCGGCGGGGGCGACGCTGTCGAGCCGAGCCTCGTGGGGTTCGGTCTCGGCGCGCAGGACGTTGCGCGACTCCCGGGGCCAGCGGTCGTCGACCTCGGCGCGCTCGCTGCGCAGCAGACCGTTCCCGCGCAGGAGCTTCCCGAGCGGCCCGACCTCGAGGGCGCTCTCGGGCACGGCGTCCGCGCGCAGGCTTTCCCTCAGGGGCGCGAGCCACGCGGAGCCCTCGACCCAGGCGCCGACCAGCCCGAGCCCGACCAGCGGGCCGAGGATCCCGAGGGCGCGCCGCACGACTCAGGCGGCCATGCCCGAGTCCATGTAGAGGCTCGAGCGGGCGCCCGAGGCCACGCTGCGCAAGCCGCGCTGAACGTCGGGCACGCGTTGCGCGGCCAGCCCCTTGAAGCGGTAGGAGATCGAGGTGCGGCCGCTCTCCTCGCTGACGCTGTCCAACCCGCCCTCGGGGAGCTCGCGGGCCAGGAAGGCCAGCATGTCCCCGCCGAGGCGGCGGTGTTCTTCCTCGGGCAGGGAGATCACCAGCACGCCGCTGGTCCCCAGGGAAGCGCTCGCCCGCGACATGCGCCGGACCAGGAACATGGCCAGCACGGCCATGCTCAGGATGACGGCGAGGAACAGCAGGTTGAAGGTGGCGCAGCAGAGGGCCGAGGCCGCCACCAGCATGATGAAGGAGATCTCCTCGGGCTCCTTGATGGGCGTCCGGAAGCGCACGATCGAGAGCGCGCCGAGCAGCCCGAGCGAGAGCGGCAAGGAGAACTGGATCGTGATGAAGATCGCCGTGATCGACAGGCCGAGCAAGGGGAAGGCCCGGTGGATCTGGCTCCCGGTGGAGCGATCGCCGCGGAAGACGACATAGAGATGGGAGATCAGGAAGGACGAGCCGAGCGAAGCTCCCAGGGCGAGCAAGAAGACCGGCAGTCCCGTCTGCTCCATGCTCGTGGACCCGAAGTCCGACAGCTGCTCCAACCACTCGCGCCAGTTCATGCGGCCCTCCCGAGGGTGATCCGGTCGAAGCACTGGGCGTACTTCGAGAAGGAGCCACGTCGCAGCCCCAGCTCCCCGAGGCGCGCCAGGCCCGCGGGGAGACCGTCGAGGGATCCCTTGAGCTCGAGGACGGCCTGGGGGAGGGGCTGCCGGGACCCCGGCGGCAGGCGCAGGGCGTTGGTGCGCGGCACCCGGATGTCGAGGTCGAGGCTGACGCGCGCGCCGCTCACCGGCTCGACGAAGCGCCGGCGCGCGTAGGCGAGCTCGAAGGCCGGCAGGAGGTCGCCGCGGGTCGACTCCCCGACGTCCTCGAGCAGGCGGCTCAGCTCGAGCCAGCGCGGGTCCTCCAGGGGGAGCCCGGCCATCTCCGCGGCGCTGAAGTCGGTCTCGATGCGCAGCTTGCCGCGCGTCGACCCTTCACGTCGCTTGAGCTCCAGGAACACGGGCCCCGCCGGACGCGGCGCCTCACGCGTCGTGTACCAGCGCGCGCGGACCTTGGCCTTCAGGTAGTCGCTGTTGCGCTTCTCCTGGACGCTCACCCAGTCGCAGGTGTCGAAGTAGACGCTCGTGACGCGGCCCGCGGGGTGCACGGGGTCCGGCCGGCAGCGCGCCTGCAGCTCCGCCAGCACCCTGGGGATCAGGCGTTCGTCGACGGCGAACTTGAGCTCGTGTTCCAAGCGTGGGGGGGGCGCGATCGGCGGCGGTGGGGGACGGGCTGTCCCCGCGGCTCCCGGGGGAGGAGGCCGCAGGAGGACTCCTCCTGATCGGACCCGGGAGGGCGGCGTCTTGACCCGACCTGGGGCTCGCCGCTTCGATGAGCCTTTCTTTCCGGTCCCTCAGTCCCCGAGCTCTTCCGCCGCGCGCCGCTCGGGGTGCTCCGGAGGGAGGAGCCGCCGCAGGGCCTTCTCCGCCAAGGCCGACTGCGCGGCCGCCTCCTCGGTCTCTCCCAGCGCTCGCAGCACCCGGGCCAGCGCCAGCCGGGAGCGCGCGACGAGGAGGGAACCGGCGCCGTAGCACTCCAGGTCGAGCTCGACGGCGAGTTCCGCCAGGGGGCGCGCCTCCTCCGCCTCGCCGCGTTCGAGGTGGACGCCGACCAGCGTGTTCAGGGCGCGCGGCACCGAGCGGTGGCGCGGACCGAGCTCCGCTCGGTAGGTGTCGAGAGCGAAGCTCGCCCGCTGCTCCGCTCGCTCCAGCTCTCCCTGGGCGAGGCGCACCCGAGCGAGGTGGGAGCTGGTGATGGCGCGGAAGATCCGCGGCACCTCGGGGTTTCGCTCCTCCAGCGTGAGCGCCTCCCGCAGGAGTTCGAGGGCGCGCTCCAACCGGCCGGCGTCGACCAGTGCGTGGGCGGTGATGTTGAGGATGCCGACGTGCCGCGCCGGGCCGAGCTCCTCCTCCTCGCGGTGGAGCGCGAGCGCCTGCTCCGCGTGGGTCACGGACGGTTCGTGGACACCGAGTTCGCGGTAGGCGTTGCCCAGGGTCATGTGCAGCTCCGCCGCGACCTCGCGCTCGAGGGCCGGTGTCTCGGCCAGATGTCTCGAGGCCGCATCCAGGAGGCTGCGCGCGTCCAGCTCTCCCGGCACGTGCTCGCGCGGATTGGCCAGGGCGAGGAGGGAGGTGACGAGGTCCGTCGACGCCTGGGAACGCACGCGCGCCTGGACCTCGCGCTCGGCCTGGCGGGCGAGGAAGCGCAGCAGGCCGACCGAGACGAGGACGGTCAAGATGACCGCTCCCAGCGCCACCCGGCTCGCGAGCCTGTGCCGGCGGACGAAGAGGCGCGCGTCCGCCCAGAGGTTGCGAGAGCGCGCCTCCACGGGCAGGCCGCTCAGGTGGCGACGCAGGTCCTCGGCAAAGTGGCCCGCGTCCAGGTAGCGCTCCCGCGGGTCCTTGGCGAGGGCCTTCGTCATCACGGCCTCGAGGTCGCTGTGCAGCGCTCCCTCCCGGAGCGTCGGCCGGCGCGGGGGGTGCTCCTGGATGCAGGCCAGGGCTTGCGCCATCGAGAGTCGCTCCAGCTCGAAGGGATGCCGGTCGCAGACGAGCTCGTAGAGGAGGACGCCCAGAGCGTGCACGTCGGTCGCCGGTCCGATCCGACTCGGGTCAGCGCTGCACTGCTCGGGGCTCGCGTAGGCCAGCGTGCCGAGGAACTCGCCGGCGATCGTCCGGCGGGTCGAGTCGGCGGCGTCGTCCAGGAGGTGGGCGACCCCGAAGTCGATCACGCGCGGGCGCCCCACGCCGTCCACCAGGACGTTCCCCGGCTTGAGGTCTCGATGGACGACGCCGCGTCCGTGGGCGTGGGCTACGGCGTCGCAAACCTCGAGGAGCAGCCCGAGGCGCGCGCGTAGCTCGAGCGCCTCCTCGCGCACGTGTTCGGTCAGGGCGCGCGCACCTTCGACCCACTCGACGGCGAGGTAGGCCGTGGCGCCATCGCGCTCGTGGACGGTGCCGGCTTCGATCACCCGCGCGATGCCGGGGTGGTCCAGGCGCGCCAGCAGCTCGCCCTCCGCGCGGAAGCGGCGCCAGCGTTCGTCGCGTGCCCCGGCACCCAGCGCGCAATCGCTGACGAGGACCTTGAGGGCCACGCGGCGGCGCGGCTCGGTCTGCTCCGCTTCGAAGACGAGACTCGAGCCTCCTTGCCCGACGAGGCGCAGCAGCCGGTAGCCGGCGAGGTGCGCCTCGGGGAAGAGCAGCGGTTGCTCGAGGAAGCCCCGGGCCGGGGCTTCCTGGGCCAGGAGCTCTGTGGCGCGGGCGCGAGCGGCTCCATCGTCGGGGGCCAGGCGCTCGAGCAGCGCCGCGCGATCCTCGGGCGCGGCTTCCAGGGCCGCGCTGACGAGCTGCTTCACGCGACGGTATTCATCGGACCCCGCCACGACCTCAGTCCCTGCGCTGCACCCGGTCGTAGAGCCAGAGCCTCGCCGTCGCCCACTCGCGCTTGATCGTGCGCTCGCTCAGATCGAGCAGCTCGGCGATCTCCCGCAGCTCGAGCCCGCCGAAGAAACGCAGCTCGACGATCTGGAAGGCGCGAGGGTCCAGGATCGCCAGCTCCTCGAGGGCCACGTCCAGCTCGAGCAGGTCGAGGGGCCGCTCACCCTCGAGCGCGTCGATGACCTCGAGCGAAAGGCGTTCGTGCGCGCCACCGCGCTTCTGGCTGCGACGTTTGCGCGCGTAGTCCACGAGGATACGCCGCATCGTGGCGCCGGCCTGGCGCAGGAAGGCGCCGCGCTCCTGGAGGCCTGCCGGTCGCTGGGCCCGCGCTCGAAGACGGATCCAGGCCTCGTGCACCAGGGCCGTCGCCTGCAGGGTATGGCTCGACGGCTCGCGCGCCATCTGACCGAGGGCCAGGCTCCGCAGCTCGCGGTACAGCTCCGGGCCGAGGTCGGGAGCGCAATCGGAGACGGCCTCGGTCGACGGGCGGGCGGGATTCGAGCTGTGGAGCAAGGCGTCGGGGCGCTGGACGAGTGACGTAACGAGAGCGTTGGGATCACCGCCGGAACGGTCGACGGGGACAGCTTTCCCCGTGATTCGTGTCCCCCGGCCCCCGCGGCTCGCGCCTACATAGCCGAATGTGCCCCCCCGGCAACGAGAATTCGCCGCGGGGTGGCCGCGCGACCCGCTCCGGACGACCCGACGACATGAACTTCTCGGCACCGCTGGCCCCATCGCTCTTGATGCTGTCCCTCCTGACTCCGACTCCACAGGAGTGGGAGGAGCTGCCCTCGCCCGACGTCGGCGCGGTGGCCCCCGAGCTGGGCCAGGTCGTCTGGCGCCAGCTCCCCGGCGGGGCGCCGCCCGAGATGGCGAAGTTGCGCGGCGACGTGGTCGTCGTCCACACCTGGGTCTGGTTCTGCGACTCATGAGTGGACGTCGGCGTGCCGGCGGTCGTCGACACACTCGCATCCAATCGGGACCAGGACCTGACCGTGATCTCCCTCGGCGGTCAGAATCAGCGGGAGGACGTCACCGACGACCACTGGCTGCAGGTCGGCCGGGACCTGGGGATGACCCATCACCTGGGGGAGACGAGCTACATGGGGGAGTGGAGCCCGTACTTCAACCTGAACGAGAACAGCTCGACGACCTATGCCTTCATCATCGACCGCTCCGGCCTCGTCCGCTGGCGTGGAGACCTGGGCAGCAAGACGGAGGAGTACTACGAGGCGTTGCGCGCGGCCCTCGAGGCGCCCTCCGCGCCGCCGGTCGCGTCCGGGCTGGGGGAGGGGCTCGCGAAGCCCCTCGAGCTGCTCGTCGTGGACGAGCGCACGCGCGCGATGAAGGAGCTCGAGAAGCTCGTCAAGCGCAACGCCAAGGCCAAGAAACCCGAGCAGCAGGCGCTCGCCACCCAGGCCGGGGAGCTGCTCGCTTCCCTGGAGGCACACGCGGCCCAGCGACTCGCCGACGCGACCGCGGCCCTCGAGGCGGGAGAGGCCGAGGCATTCGCCCGCGCCGCGCGCGACTTGAGCGCGGCCTACGCCAAGAGCCCGCAGCACAGGTCGCTCGGCCAGCTCGAGAAGGCGGCCAAGGAGCGCGACGGCTTCCTGGAAGCGGTCGAGGCCTGGGAGGAGTGGCTGGACCTGCGAGCGGAGCGTCCGGCGACCTTTCCCGCCCGCGTGGACAAGGAGGGCGCGAAGTTCGCCCGCAAGTTGAAGCAGCACCTCTCCGGCTCGGAGGAGGTCCCCGGGCGAGCGCGGGCGGAGGCCTGGCTCGCGGCCTGGAAGGGTTGAGCGGCGCCCGCCGTCCATCGTCGCTGAGCTCGATCGGCCGCGCGGCCTCGGGCAAGAGGGGTCCAGGCGTCGTGTAGGATGGAGGGAATCGGAGGGGCTCGACGAGCCCGCGCGGACGCCCGCGGCCCTCTCCGAAAGCGACCCCGAGCATGAGCCGAGATCCCTCCGCCGACGACCCGGCCGACGACGGTCAGGTCACCCACCTCCTGCAGCGCATCGGCGGGGGGGACGACGGCGCGACCTCGGAGCTCCTGGGGGTCGTCTACGGGGAGCTGCGCGGCCTGGCCGGGCGGTTGTTCTCGAAGAGCGGGAGCGGGGGGGTGACTCTGCAGCCGACGGCCCTCGTGCACGACGCCTTCTTGAAGCTCGTGCGGCGCGCCGACGACTGGAACGACCGTCAGCACTTCTTCGCCGTCGCCTCCCTCGCGATGCGCCAGATGCTGCGCGACGCGGTCAAGGCCCGCGGGCGCCTGCGCCGCGGCGGCGACTGGGCGCGGGTCAGCCTGAGCGGCATGGGGGAGGAGAACGAGGCGGCGGAGGTGGACCTCGTCGCCCTCGACGCGGCCATGAGCAAGCTCGCCGACCTGAGTCCGCGCCAGGCGCGCATCGTCGAGCTGCGCTACTTGACGGGCCTGCCGGTGAACGACGTGGCCGAGATCCTCGGCGTCTCCACGACGACCGTCGGGGACGACTGGCGCGCGGCGCGCGCCTTCCTGCGGCGCGAGCTGGAGCGGGGCGAGGCTTGAGGCCCGAGCGCTACGAGGAGGTCTGCCGGGCCTTCAAGGAGGCCGCCGCCCTCGAGGGCGAGGCGCGCGTGCGCTATCTCGAGTCGCTGGAAGGGCGCGACGCCGAGCTGCGGGGCGAGGTGGAGGAGATGCTCGGCTTCGACGAGCGGCAGGCGGACAGCTTCGACGACGACTCCTTGCGACAGGAGCACGAGGCCCTCGAGCGCTTGATCTCCGACGCGGCGACGGCGGGCGACACGAGGACGCGGGGCGAGCGACCCGAGGCCGTCGGTCCCTACCGCGTCCTCGATATCCTCGGCCAGGGCGGCATGGGCACGGTCTTCCTCTGCGAGCAGCTCGAGCCAATCCAGCGCCGCGTCGCCGTCAAGCTCATCAAGCTCGGGATGGACTCCGAGCGCATCCTGCAGCGCTTCGCCATCGAGCGCGAGGCGCTGCAGCGGATGCAGCACCCGGGCATCGCCCAGCTCCTCGACGCCGGCGTCAGCGCGGACGGCCGCCCGTTCTTCGCGATGGAAAACGTGGACGGCGCCGCGCTCCTCGAATACTGCGATGCCCACGGGCTCGACCTGCGCGCGCGGCTCGAGCTCTTCGCGACCTGCCTGCGCGGCCTGCACCACGCCCACCAGCGCGGCATCTTGCACCGCGACCTCAAGCCCTCGAACCTGCTCGTCACGCAGGTCGATGGCGAGCACCTGCCGAAGATCATCGACTTCGGGCTGGCGCGAGCGGTCTCCGCACGCGGGGACGCAAGCTTCGCGACGCGCCCGGGCGAGATCCTCGGCACGCCGGCCTACATGAGCCCCGAGCAGTTGCACGATCGTGGCGACGTCGACGTGCGCTCGGACGTCTTCTCGATGGGGGCGGTGCTCTACGAGCTGCTCAGCGGGCGCCCGGCCTACGACGTCGACGTCGACTCGCCCGGGACGGACCTCCTGCTCTTGCGCGCGCGAGGGGACAGCCGCACGCCGGCACCCAGCTCGCGGGTGGCCGCCCAGGACGACGAGTCGCGGTCCCTGGCCGCCGCTCGCGCGAGCGATCCGCGCGCGCTCTCGCGCAGCCTGAGGGGTGAGCTGGACTGGATCGTCCTGCGCGCGATGGAGCTCGACAAGGACCGGCGCTACGCCTCCGCCGCGGAGTTCGCGGACGACCTGCGGGCCTACTTGGAAGGCCGGCCGCTGCTCGCGGGGCCGCCGGAGCTCTCGTACCGACTCGCGAAGTTCGTGCGGCGCAATCGCGTCGTCGTCGTCGCGAGCGGGCTCGTCGTGGTCTCCCTCTTCAGCGGGACCGTCGCCGCGCTCCTGAGCGCGAAGGAGGCGCGCGCGGCCGAGCTCGTCGCTCTCCAGGCCGAGGAGGACATGGCCCAGCTCCTGGAGGACGCGAAGGCCCAGAACGACATCCTCTACCGGACCTTCACGCGCCCCGACCCGCGCTTCGGCGGGCGCGAGACGAAGGTAGTCGACCTCCTGCCCTACGCCGTCGAGTACGCCGAGGAGCGCTACCCCGACCGCCCCTCGGTGCTCACGGGCGTGCTCGGGAGCCTGGGAGGGACCTACCGCGAGCTCGGCATGTACGAGGAAGCCGAACGGCTGCTGCGCCTCGCTCTCGAGTACCAGGTCGACGCTGACCCCGAAGATCACGCGGCCCTGGCCTTCAAGATGAACGGCCTCGCGATCCTCTTGAAGCGCATGGGGAGGTTCGCGGAGGCGGAGGAGCTCTACCGCGCCGCGATCGCCGAGCACATGAAGATCGAAGGCGAGGTCGATGGCTCCAGCCTGGGCGGCTGGCAGTACAACCTGGGGAAGCTCTTGCTCGAGCGGGGTGCGATCGAGGAGGGGGAGGCGGTGTTGCTGGAGTCCCTCGAGACCCACCGCCGCGAGATGCCGGAGGATCGCATCGGCCCGGGCTTGATCCAGCTCGCCCTCGGTGGCATCGCCGCGCACCGGGGTGAACAGGTGGCCGCGGAGGAGGCATTCCGCGCGGCCCTCGCCTCCCTCGAGCGAGCCGAGTCGCCGCCCGTGCACGTAGTCCAGAGCGCGCGCTGTCGCCTGGGCGAGCTCCTGAGCGTCCAGGGCCGAGGAGAAGAGGCGGAAGCCCTCCTGGTCGCGTCTGTCAGGGCCGCGCGGGAGGCCCTGGGCGTGGACAACCCGAGCCTGTGGATCTACATGCGCCCGCTGGCCGAGCACTACATCCGTGAGGGTGATGCCGCGGGCGCCGAGGAGCTCGTGCTCGACATGTTGCGCCTCGCCCGAGAGCAGCTCGACCCTCTCGGCCTGCCCTCGGCTCAGGTCCGTGAGGTTCACGGCGACTTGTTGATCCTCCAGGGGCGAACGGAGGAAGCGATCGCCGTGCTGCAGGAGGTCCTCGCCGTCTTCGAGGCGCAGCTGCCGGAGGACGACCTGCGACTCCTCGCGCTGCTCGAGACGCTCGACGGGTTGTAGGGCGAGTGGCACCCCGGTGCGGGGCTCAGTCGCCGTCGGTCTCCAGGACCCCGGGAGCGCCCTCGTGCCACTCGTATCCGTTCACGCCCATCTGGCGGCCGACCGCGAAGAGCTCGCGCATGTAGGCGTTGTCGAAGGGCTCCTCGAGCTTCGCGTCGAAGTCCTCGGGGATCATGGCCAGGCGGTAGTCGAGGCCGTCCCGGGACGCCGCCACGTAGATGCGGTACATGTCGCCCAGCGCGACGCTGTGGAACTGAGCGCTGATCGTTCCGGCGGTGATGGAGAGGATCCCGCCGTCCACCGGGAAGAACTCGGGGGAGAGCTTCGCGTTGCGGATCGAGTAGAGGCGCGGGCGCGAGGAGACCTCGAGCAGCTCCAGCACGCGGTCCCAGTCGACGCCCATGGGGTAGAGGAAGAGCTGCGAGGTGACTCCGCCGTCCACGTGGAGCTCGTCGAAGCGCTCGCCGTCGACCTCGACGTCGAAGTAGACCGGCGGGAAGAGACCCGGGATCGCGGCGGAGGCCATGATGACCTTCTGGAAGATCTCCAGGCGGTTCGGGGCGCCGCTCTCGGCGATGTGCCCGATGTTCCAGATGACGGGGCGCTGGGCGTCGAGCTGGGTCGTGCCGATCAGGAGGACGCGGCCCCGGCGCGTCTCCCGCGCGATCTCGTCGAGCAGCTCTTGGTCGTAGTACTGCCGGACCTTCTCCAGCATCGGGGCGGAGTCGACGGCGCTGTCCCCAAAGGCGATGTCGAGCAGCCCCTTCTCCTTCACGAGGTCCTTCGTGGCAAAGGTCGTGTAGATCTCCTCGAGCGAGCCGTCGTACTCCGAGCCGAGGAAGGCGAAGGGCGCGATCAGGGCTCCGGTGCTGATCCCGGTGACCATCGAGAACTCCGGTCGCGAGCCCTCCTCCGTCCAGCCACAGAGGAGACCCGCTCCGAAGGCGCCGTTCGGGCCGCCGCCCGAGATCGAGAGGTAGTGGTGGTCGCGGCCGTAGACCGCGCTGTGCTCCGCGAGTAGCTCCTCCTCGGAGCGGCGGAACCAGGCCTCGTAGTTCGGCGGAACGCTGTCGCCCCAGGACCGCGCCCCCGGGATACCTGGGATCTCGGCCCGCTCGGTCAGCTCCTCGGGGAGCGGGTTGGCGCGTTCGGGCGTGCTGCAGGCCAGGAGCCCCGCGAGGAGGGCCAGGGCCGGGAATCGGGCGAGCAGGTGGCGGTCTTCCATCGAGAACACGATCGGGACTCCGGCCGCGGGGAGCTGCCTAGGACCTCTGGGCCCCGCGGGCAGCGAGCACGCCGCGGAATGACGGCCAGTAGGCCCAGGCCAGGAAGAGGTGCAGGCCGAGCATGACGTAGCCGACGACGCCCTTGGCCGGCTCGTCGAGGAAGAGGTGGAAGGCGACGATGTTCACCATGATCGGCGCGAAGACCACGAGCGCGAAGGGTACGAAGCGGCCGAGGAGCAGCATCAGCCCGGCGACGACCTCGACGGCGCTCTTCAGCTCCACGAGGTAGCCGGAGCCCTCGAGGGCGGCCAGGAAGTCCACGGCCCTCTCCGGCATGCCGTCAGCCGGCGGCTCGATGAAGTGCAGGAAGCCGTTGAGGCCGAAGACGACGAGCGGGAGGCCGAGGAGGAGGCGGGCGGCGACGATGGCGATCTTCATGGGGGCTCTCGGGTCAGGAGCGGCGACGTCGACTCGGACGGGGAGCGAGGGCCGAGTCTAGGGCTCCGTGCCCTGGCCTGCAGGCCTCGTGCCCAGACCCCTGGGTCACCGCCGCCCCCGGCGCTCGGATCGGGCGCCTTCGCGGCCCGATCGGCCCTCGGCCCGGGTCGGCGTGGCGCCCTCGACGCGCCCGGCTCTACCACGGACTGCTAGGACTGGAGACCCGCGGCCGCCTCGTCGTCCGTGTCGAAGACCGCGACCACCCGGTTCAGGCCCACCCTCGAGAAGATGTCACGGCAGAAGCTCGACGGCCGGGCGATCACCATGCGCCCGCCGGAGGCTCCGAAGCGCTTGGCGGACTCGATGATCGCGCCGAGGGCGCTCGAGTTGAGGAATCGGATGCCGTGCAGGTCGAGGATGGCGAGGTGGATCCGCTCCCTCAGCAAGCCGTCGACCTCGGCCCGCAGGCTGGGGACGGTGTAGCTGTCCAGCTCGCCGGTCATGTAGAGGACGCTGTAGTCCTCATGTGGCTCGACGAAGATGTCCATCTCGATTGCGTGGGTCGTGCTGGGAAGGGAGCGGTCCAGTCCTGGAGAGCAGAGGACCTCGGCCGGGCGGACGAGGAAAGCCCGGAATTCCTGCGCTCGCGCCCGATCCGCGGAAGGCCCTCCTGCGTGGGCTGTGGGGCCGACCTCTCGGGGCCGGGGATTCCTGGCGCCGGGGTCGCCTGCCGCCCAAGATGACCTCCCTACCCACCGGAGGAAGACATGCACCCCATCAGCAAGCGCGCGGCGGCCGAGGCCTTCGGCACCTTCGTTCTCGTCCTGGGCGGATGCGGCAGCGCCGTGCTCGCCGCCGGCTTCCCCGACGTCGGCATCGGCCTCTTGGGGGTCTCTCTGGCCTTCGGGCTGACCGTCCTCACCATGGCCTACACCGTGGGCCCGATCTCGGGCTGCCACCTGAACCCCGCGGTGACCTTCGGCCTGGCCACGGGCGGGCGCCACCCCTGGGGCGAAGTCGTTCCCTACTGGATCGCCCAGGTCGTCGGGGGGCTGGCCGGCGCCGGCGTGCTCTACGTCATCGCGGGCGGCGCCGCGGGCTTCGACGTCAGCGCGGGCTTCGCTTCCAACGGCTTCGGGGAGCATTCGCCCGGCGGCTACTCGATGGTCGCGGGGCTCGTGTGCGAGGTGGTCATGACCTTCATCTTCCTGATGGTCATCCTGGCCGCGACGGCCAAGTCGGCGCCCGTGGGCTTCGCACCGATCGCGATCGGGCTCTGCCTGACGCTGATCCACCTGGTCAGCATCCCGGTGACCAACACGTCGGTGAACCCCGCGCGCAGCCTCGGGCCGGCCGTCTTCGTGGGGGGCTGGGCCCTGAGCCAGCTGTGGCTCTTCTGGGTCGGGCCGCTGATCGGTGGGTTGCTGGCCGGCGTGGTCTACCCGTGGCTCTCCTCCGAGCGCGAGGGGGCCTGATCCTCGAGCATGAGAGTCGAACGCCGCTCCTTCCTCGGTCTCGCCGCCTCGGCCCTCCTCGCTTCGCGAACCGGTGGGACTTCGCTCGGCCCGAAGGACGATGAGCCCAGCCTGACCCTCGAGGAGTTCCTCGAGGAGGTCCTGCCGGTCGCAAGGGAGCTGCGCGCCGAGCTCTCGGCTCGGCCAGCGCGGCGCCCGGAGGATCGATACCTGCACACGCTCGCCTCCTTCGCGGTTCGGCTCGGAGAGGTCGCCCCGCCCGAGCGCATGAACCCGACCTCGCAAGGGGAAGGCGTCGAGATCGGCGCGAACTGGGGCGGGGATCCCTTCGTCGTGCTCCACTGGCGGATGCCCCCCAACTCCGTCATCCGGGTCCACGCCCACACTTACGGCAACGTGTGCACCCTGGGCCTCGAGGGCCGCGCGCGGATCAGGAACTACGAGACCGTCGAAGCCCTCGACACCTCCGTCAGCGAGCCCGTCGTCCTGCGTCAAGTGGCGGACTCTCGCCTCGACGGGGGTGGCGTGAACCTGGTCCCCCTCAGCCACGGCTTCTGCCACGGATTCGAGGCGGGGCCGGAGGGAGCGCGGGGCCTGGACATCACGACCCGTCTGGCCGAGCGGCAACCGACGCCGTACCTCGAGCTCGAGGAGGGCTGGGTGGACAGAGGCGCGGGGCTCGTGCGGGGGCGTTGGGAGCTCCAGGATTGACCGGGGAGCCGTGGGTCCGGATACGAGTGCCCGGTGTGCGGGAGACGCCCAGCGGAGCTCTCGCCCCCGAGGGGCCGGTCGCGCGGAGTGTTCTTGTCAGCTCTTCGCGGCCGGTGTATCCCTGGATGCTCTGGAGCCGCGCATGACGAATTCGATCCCTCGGCCAGAGCGCGGCGACTTCCCCCGACGATCCCTGGCCCCGGAGCCCTCCATGAGACGCCCGAGTCTGCTGCACCTCTCCGCCTGGACTACCCTGGCGGCGACCGTCGCGTTCACCTCGATCCTGTCCTCGCCCAGCGCCGGGGCGCCATCGCCGCGGCCCACCTTCATCAATGCGTGGCGATCGCTCTACCCGGGCTCGATCAGCGACGACAACGTCGACCTGGGCGTGGGCTCGGAGTGCCAGCTCTGCCACCAGGACGCGAATGGCGGTGACGGTTGGAACCCGTATGGGTGGAGGATTCGGGAGTTCATGGTCGCGGGCAACGGATTGACGGACGCGATCCTGATGGCGGAGCCCTTCGACTCGGACCAGGATCCAACGGGGTCGACGACCCTCGAAGAGATCTCGGCGAACTCCCAGCCGGGCTGGACGCCCGGGCCCAACAACACGATCACCTTCGACGGCGGGAGCACCTCGACCAACCAGCTGCCTCCCGCCGCCATCCTCGGCAAGCTCGACCCGAACACGGGGAGCGCATTCTGCTTCGGGGACGGTACCGGCACGGGCTGCCCTTGCGGCGGCAACGGGAACCCCGGAGAGGGTTGCGCGAATACCAGCGGCTCTGGCGGGGCGGTCCTGACCGCGTCGGGGAGCGCCTGCTTCGGGGACGACTCCTTCCAGCTCAGCGTGACCGGCATCCCGGGAGCCAAGGCGGGGCTGTGCGTGAAGGGCTCCAATCCCCTCGGCGGGGGCAATGGCAACCCGGTCGGCGACGGGCTCCTGTGCGCGGGACCTCAGCTCCGCTCGCAAGTGATCATCTCGAACTCCAACGGCGAGCTGACCATGAACGATTGGCGCGGACAGCCCTTCAGCACCTTCCCCAACGCGGCCAACATGGGTTCCACCACCTACTACCAGTGGTGGTACCGAGACCCGATGAACCCCTGTTCCGGCCAGGGTTTCAACTTCACAAACGCCTGGTCGGTGGACTGGCAGTAGACCTTCGCCCGCGATCACCCGGCTCGATCGGGAGCTCGCGATGGAGGTCCGTGGCCTGCTGCGGGTCGGAGTCCTCCATCACCCGTCGCGTGTCGCGCAGGCGCAGTCCGTTTCGACTCGCCGCGCGGTGCGCGTCCTCGGCCCAGGTCGAGTGCCGCCACCGCTCCAGGGCGTAGGTGCGCGTCGTCAGGTAGCGGATGAAGCGGTCGAGGTGCGCACCCTCCGCGGCGTAGGTCATGAAGAGGGCGAGCCGGTCGCCCCCCGTGGGCGCCTTGACCACCTCCGGCAGGACTCGATCGAGCCTGCGCCCCAATGGGATCCGCGTTCCGCGCAGGAGGGAGGCGTGTCCTCGGTGGGTCGTCCTCAGGTTCCAGGCGACCAGGTCTCCGACCCGCGTCCCGACGTAGACCTGTCGCCCCTCTCGGTGGTTCGGGAACTCGTGCGAGCGACGTCGGAAGCCAATGCCCCCCGAGTGACGCGAGTGGTCCTGTAGGTAGAGCCCGAAGCGAAGCAGGGGATAGCGCCCGTCCCAATCGGGAGCGCTGCCGTCCAGCTTGCTCGGGTTGTCCTTGTGCCAGGTGCCCGGCTTTCGGGTGCGCGCGACGAGGCTGTCGCCGAAGTAGACCGGCTCGCCGCCCAGCAGCTCCCGCGCGATGGCGACGACCCGTGGGTCGAGGACGACGCGGCTCAAGGCCGGGTGCGACAGCAGGTCCCCGCGGTGGTCGACGGCGGCCGCGGCGTCCCGGCGGAGCTCCGCGACCTCCTCCGGGCTGAAGACGGCCTCGAAGACCTGATGGCCGTCCTTCCAGAGCGTGGCGTCGCTCGAGCTCATCGTGGATTCCGCGTTGGGGTCCGGACCTCGTCGCCGGGGGGCCTGGCGAGATCCTAGCAATCACGTCCGGGGGGCCTTCGATCCAGATCGTCGGCCTCGTCTCATTTCGTGGAATTGGCCTTTGGCAGGGATCTCCCGGCGATGGTACATGCGCGCGCCCAAAGCCCAAGGACGCCCGCGTCGAGGCGCCACCCCCTGCCACCGATCGCACTTGCGTGACTGCCTCGCCCCTCTTGCTCCTCGTCGGCTGCGCGGCCTTCAGCCAGGAAATCTCCGAGCGCGACGAGCTCTTTCGTCACGCGGTGGCGACCGAGCGTCCCTTCGAGCTGGCTTCCTGGCTCTGGAGTGATCTGGGCGCTGCGCGCCGGCGCTGGGACGAGAACGGCTTCACCTTCGAGGCCTACCTGACGACCGACCTCTCGTCCCAGCTCTCGGGCGGCGTGGACCCCGGGGCGAGCGCCTTCCGGGGGCTGTTCGATGCCATCGTCACCGTGGACGGCCGCCGGATCGGCCTCCCGGACAGCCGCGTGGTGGTGGGGGTGCAAGCCTACGGCGGGGACAACGGCTCCGCCGAGGCGGGCGTGATCCAGTGCTACTCGAACATCGATGCGCCCGACGATCGCGTCCAGCTCGCGCGGCTGTGGTACGAGCAGAGCTGGAACGACTCGGCGACTCAGGTACGGGTCGGCAAGATGGACGCCAACGGGCTGTTCGCGGTCGCGCCCGCGGCGACTCCCTTCATCCACTCCTCGATGGGGTTCAGCCCCACGATCCTCGGCCTCCCGACCTATCCCGACTCCGCCTTCGGAGTCGCCGTCGGTCAGGCGGCCTCGGAGCGACTCCTGCTCCGGGTCGGCGCCTACGACGGCGAGGCGAATTCGGGCGTCAAGACCGGCGAGTCGGGCGTCGAGAGCGCCTTCAGTGGTTCGAGCGAGGCATTCTTCATCGCTCAGGCGGACGCCTCCTGGGACGACGGATTCCTGGCACTGGGGGGCTGGCATCACTCCGGTTCCTTCGATCGATTCGACGGCGGCGAGGAGAGCGGGACGTCGGGCTCCTACCTCGTGCTGGAGCAGCAGCTCGCCATCGGCGCGCGCGGCAGGACGCTGGCCGCCTTCCTGCAAGCCGGGCTCGCCGACGAGGAAGTCTCCGCGATGAGCGAGCACGTCGGCCTGGGCGTGGTCGCCGAGAACGTCTTGCTCCCGGCGCGGCGGGACGTCTTGGGTCTCGGGCTGAGCCACGTGGGGCTCTCCGACGAGAGTGGCGCGGGCTTCACCGCCGACTCCGAGACGGCCTTCGAGCTCTTCTGGGCGCTGGATCTCGCGCCGGGGCTCCGCGTCAAGCCGGACCTGCAGTACATCGCCGACCCGGGCGGGGATCAGGCCCTCGCGGACGCGTGGATCTTCACGTTGCGGATGACGGCCTCGCTTTGACGCCGCCGAGCGCGCCCTGGCGCGTTCGCGCATCGCGCGATCGAGCGAGGTGCTGCCCGGGGCGAAGCCTCAGTGGACGAGCAAGACCGGGCAGTGGCTGAGCTGGGCCACCTTCTGGCTCACGCTCCCGAGGAGCAGTCGCTTGAGGTTGCCCATCCCGCGCGAGCCCAGGACGATCAGCTCCGCCTGGCTCTGTTCCGCCGCCTCGAGCACGGCTTCCGCGGCGGGGTCCTTCACGAGGAGGCTGCCGGCGAGGACCTGCGGGTTGTCGATCACCGAGCTCGCGGCATCGAGGATCTCCTGCCCGGCCTTCTCACGCTTGGCGACCACCTGGGAGTAGTCGGTGGAGCCCAACACGTCCGACGGATCGGGGTAGGCGTGGATCAGGGTCAGCTTCGCGTCGAGCGCCTTGGCCAGTTCCGCGGCGTGGCGCGTGGCGTTGATGGCGTGATCGGATCCGTCGACGGCAACGAAGATGCGCTTGTACATCGTCAGAGAGGAGAGTGGGGCTAGCGAGTTGTCCTACAGGAGCCCCCGGATTCCACCAGACCGGGCCGCCGTCGTGAAGGGGCCGGCGTGACCCGGGCGCCCCGCCTTTCCGCACGCCGTACCGACCGCTAGGATGGCGGATGGGTGCCCGGTCGGGCCTCATCGAAGACGTCCAGGAAGTTCCCGAGCTCGCGCCCATGAGGAATCGACCGAGATCAGCGAGACGCCAGGGCCGCCTGCGGCAGTCCTGGGGGTTGATCCTCTTGGCTCTGGTCGCGGCCTGCGGCGGTGAGGCCCCCGTGGAGCTGGGCCCGCGGCGCCCCGGAGTCCTCATCACGCTGGATACGACGAACGCCGGCGTGCTCGACATCTACGGGGACGACCTCGGCCTCACGCCGAACCTCACTGAGCTCTCCCGCTCCAGCGTCGTCTTCGACCGGGCGCACACCGTCGCGCCGATCACGTTGCCCGCCCACACCTCGATGTTGACGGGGCTCTACCCCCTGCGGCACGGCGTGCGCGAGAACGGAATGATGAGCCTGTCGGGGGAGGCCGAGACCCTGGCGGAGCTGGCCCGGGAAGCGGGCTTCGAGACGGCCGCCTTCATTTCGGCGTCGGTGCTGCTGGCGCACTACGGCCTCGACCAGGGCTTCGAGGTGTACGACGAGCCCAAGGACAAGAAGGGGCGGCCCGCGATGCGGACGGGGGAGCGCAGCTCGGCGCTCGTGACCGATGCGGCCCTCCAGTGGCTAGAGGAGCGCGACGACGACCGTCCGTTCCTCCTCTGGGTGCACTACTTCGATCCGCACAAGCCCTATACGCCGCCCGCGGAGTTCCTGGAGAAGGCCGGTGGTGACCCCTATCGAGCCGAGGTCACGGCGATGGACCACGACCTCGGGCGGTTGATCGACGCCCTCGACCGGCGGTACGGGCTGGACGAGCTCATGCTCGCCGTCGTCGCGGATCACGGAGAGGGCTTCGACGCGCACGACGAGGAGACGCACTCCTTGCTGTGCTACGAGACGACAGTCCACGTGCCTTTCCTGCTCCGATACCCGGACGGGCGGCGTGCGGGAACGCGCTCCGACGAGCTCGTCAGCGTGGTCGACGTCTTCCCGACCTTCCTCCGCCAGCTCGGGCTGCGGCCCTCCCCGGAGGTGGACGGCGTGGACCTCTCGGACTCTCCCGTGCCAGCGGACCGTGGGGTCTACGTGGAGTCCTATTCGGGCTACTTGACCTACGGGTGGAGCCCGCTCGCCGCCTGGATCGACGGCACGGGCAAGTACCTGCACAGTTCCGAGCCGGAGTTCTACGACCTCGACGAGGATCCCGGTGAGCTGCGCAACCTGCTGTCGAGCGGAGAGGCCGACCCGGAGCCGCACCGGCGCGCGATCGCGGCGCTCGCGCGTCTGCCGCGCTTGGAGTCCGGCGAACAGGTCGAGCTGGACTCCGCCCAGATCGCGGAGTTGAACGCCCTGGGCTACGCCGCGGCGGGGCTCGAGGCCCGGGAGCTCCCCGACCCCCTCGACGACTCGAGCCTACCGGCGCCCGCGTCCCGGACGGAGGTCCACGCCAAGTCGAACCACGCGCTGGGCCTGCTGGCTCATGGCCGAAACGCGGAGGCCATCCCGCTCCTCCGCGAGGTCATCGCGGAGAACCCGCGCGACATCAACGCGCTGGAAGGGCTCGGCTCGGCCCTCGTTCACGTCGGCCGTTTCCGGGAGGCGATCGAGCCTCTGGAGGCCCTCCTCGCCACGGGGAACGACCGCCACCTCGCCCGCATCTGCCTCGGCGTGAGCTACGAGGAAATCGGCGACTACGAGAAGAGCCTCCTGCACTTCAAAGGCGCCCGGGCGATTCACGCGGGGGGTCCGGGGACTGCAGCCGCGATCCAGCGCAACGAGAAGCGGCTCAGGCGAGAGTGAGGTAAGCGAGCGCGCGGCGCCTCTCCTGCGACAGGGGCTGCGCGATGCCGTATCCCCTCGAGCCACCGGGCGCTGGGCCCGGAGCAGCTCAGGGCCGACTCGATGCGGGCGTCGGAGACTGAGGTCCCGTGCGAACGGCCGTTCTCACTCCGCCTGGGTAGCCGGGGCCTCCACCCGGTCCACGACCCGGTGGAGCGGCATGGCCAGGAACGAGAATCCAGTAGCGAGGCCCGCCGTCGCCTTCGTCGTCGAGGGTCTCGCTCCGCAACGAGGTGAGCAGCTCGCGCTTCCGTTGCTCCTCGGTCGCGCGCCGCTCGACCTCGAGCTCGAGCTGAGCCAGGGCTGCTCGGAATCTCAAGTCCGTGTAGGCGAGCAGGAGGCTCTCACGAGCCCTGCGGGCGGCGGGCGCGTCCGCGAATGGAGCTCTGGGGCCTCGAGCTCCTTCGCCAGTCGAGTCGATCGAATCGGTCGTGAAGCTCTCCGAGCTGATCGCGGGCTCCCGTTCCTGAACCGGATGGGACGGTCCGAGCACCGGGTCCATCTCGACGGGCCGAGGTGGGCTCCTGAAGTGGCTCGACACGCAGGACGGCGCTAGGAGCGAGAAGCAGATGACGAACCACTTGGGCCCTCGGGATCGCATGCTGGTTGGAGTCTTCATGCGCTCGAGGGGTTCCACTCGAATTCCATTCTCTTGCGGAGCCGAATCCACGAGACACGGCATGCCCGCGTGGGCGAGCGTCGAGGCCGAAGAGACCCGGATCCACAGGACCTCGCAGCGTCTCACCGGGCGCACCCTTGGACGGCGGTTGCAGCGTCTTCAGCCTCCTACTCGAATCCGACCGTGACCGCCCGGGTCAGGTTCGACCCGCCGGCGCCGTCCCGGTGCCAGAACTGGAAGTGCATCTCGATCGGGACGGCGGCGGTGATGTCCGACAGCGCCGGCTCCGAGCTCAGGTCGAGCTCTCGCTCCGCGGCGCCGACGGCGTCCGTCGTGAGCGGAGGGCCGAGTCGCCTCAAGAGTCCTCCGACGCAGCGCAGGCCGTCCCCGAGCGGCGCCTGAACCTGGAGCGGCCCGTAGAAGAAGATCCCGACCTTGCCTGGCGGGCAGCACTCCGCTCGCAGCAGGAGGTCGTCGTCGGCGGCGACCGCGCTGCCCGTCGCGAAGAGGCGGCCGATCCGACCGGTTGAGTTCTCGGTCGCGTCGCAGAACTCCGTGCCCAGGCGCGGTCGCGCGTCGAAGACGTAGACCGAGCCGGACTGCGGATTGCCCTCGCTCTCGTAGGGGGCTCCCACGAGCGCTTCTCCGCCGTGCAACAATACGGATGCGCCCAGGGTGTCGAAGGTCGCTCCATCGCTCGCCGCGAAGGCGGCCGTCAGCTCCCAGGAGCCGCCGCGCCGCTCGGCGAGGTAAGCGCGCCCCTCTTGCGCCAGGGCGGCGACGTTCTGCGTCGCCCCGATCAAGGCGCGCGCGCCGTCGAGGAAGACCGAAGTGCCGAAGCCGTCCCCCGGGCTGCCCTCGTCGTCGAAGAGCTTCCCCGCCTCCTGCCAGCCGCCCGGGCCGGGCTCGAAGAGGTAGGCGGCCCCGGCGGTCACGCCCTGGCCCTGGGCGAAGTTGGCGCCGATCAAGATCGAGGCCGTGGGGAGGTCGACGTCGATCGCGCAGCCGAAGTGCTCGAAGCCGGCCGCGTCGCTGGCCGTGAGCTTGTGCGTCTGGAAGTAGGAGATGGCGCCCTGGGTGAAGACGTAGGCCGAGCCGGCGTCCGGGCTCGGGGAGTCGTCGCGCTGGGCACCGATGACGGCGAAACCGGAGTCGACCGCGAGGGCGATGCCGAACTCGTCCCCCGTCGCGCCGTCGTCGGCCGTGAGGATCTGGAACTCCAGGGGGGGCTGCGTCCCTGGCGGGAAGAAGAAGAAGGCGGCACCCGTCTCCGCTACGAGACCATCGGCCCGCGGAGCACCGACGAAGCAGAAGCCGAAGTCGAGGGCGACGGAAGTCCCGAATCCGTCGAAGTCGTCCACGCTCGAGCCCTGGAGCTTGGCGACCTCGGTCCAGGCGTTGCCGGTTCGCTCGAAGACGAAAGCCGTTCCCGCGTCGGTGCCCTGGTCGTCGTCGCCGGGGGCGCCGATCAAGGCGAAGTCGCCCTCCAGGTCGACCGACCAGCCGAAGGCGTCGCCGGACTGCCCGTCGCTCGGGTCGAGCCGCGCGCGCTCGACCCAGCCGCCCGGCGTGCGTTCGAAGAAGTAGGCCGCCCCGGCCCCGTCGGCATAGGGCGCGCCGAAGAGCGCGAAGTCCCCGTCGACGGCGCTCGACCAGCCGAGGCTGGCCCCGGGCGCGGGACCCGCGACCGAGAACTCGTCGATCTCGCACTGGGCGGCGAGGGGCGGGGTGAGGAGGAGGGCGACGGGAAGGAGGGCTCGCGTCCGCCGGACCAGGACCTGGAGAGTCGGATGTTGCATGGGTCGGGAACCTCCGGAGTGATCGCGCCGCGAAGCACGGCGCCTGGGTGACCTACCGGAGCCATCTTGCCCTGTCATCGGGCCGCCAGGGGAATCGTCTCGGGCCGGAACACGCGAGGGGCGCCGGCCCGCTCTCCCGGGAATCTTCGCTCTCCGCCTGGCGAGGGCCCCGGAAGGCCCCGGGAGGGGAGATCTCGACCCCGCCGACGAGATTCCTCGATTCCATTGCCGCCCGCGCGAGCCCGCCGCGTGCATGCCCTCGAACCCGAACCTCGAGTCCCTCGACACGCCATCAGAGCCATGCAGCGAAACCAAGCCAACTCCCGGATCCGTTCCCTCTCGCTCCTGACCGTCGTCGGCGGCCTGGGGCTCATCTCCGCCTTCGGTCTCGAGGGCTCCGCCAGCGCCCAGGGCAGCCTGTCGGCCCAGCGAGTCCCGGGCCTGACCGCCGAGCAGCTGGAGATCTTGAGCCACCTGGAGATCGTCTACCTCGACGATGGGCAGGGCGGCACGGTCAAGACGATCCAGCTCTCCGGGGCCAACCTGCGCATCGTGAACGGACTCGGGGCGACGAACGGCCGACCCGAGGAGCCGGACTCGGAGCTGCAGGACACCAACGGCCTGGGCAATCTGATCGTCGGCTACAACGAGCTCGGGAACCCCGCCGGGGACTTCCGCCGCGGCTCCCACAACGTCGTGGTCGGCCACGGCAACAGCTACGAGGGCTGCGGCGGCATCGTCGCCGGGCGGGACAACGGAATCGTCGGCGTCTACGCCTCGGTCGTCGGCGGCCAGGAGAACCGGGCCGTCGGCTTCTTCAGCTCGATCGGCGGCGGCCGCGCGAACGTCGCCTTCGGTGAGCACGCCGCGGTCGGCGGCGGCTGGAACAACCTGGCGAGCGGGGACTTCGCGTCGGTCGGCGGCGGCCAGGAGAACGACGCCTCCGGTCCCTACTCCGCCGTCGGCGGAGGGCGCGCCAACGAGGCCGAGGGCGAGAGCTCCTCGGTCGCCGCCGGCTGGAACAACGAGGCGAGGGCGCAATACTCCTCGGTCAGTGGAGGCTGGAACAACGACGCGGATGGGCAGTCTTCTTCCGTCAGCGGCGGCCAGGACAACACGGCGGGTGGCCCGGCCTCCTCGGTGAGCGGCGGACGCGACAACTCGGCGAACTCCCTCGCGGCCTCGGTCAGCGGCGGGATGCAGAACGACGCGAACGGCGAGCACTCCTCCGTCTCCGGCGGAGCCTTCAACTTCGCGAAGGCCATGGGCTCCTCGGTCAGCGGCGGGAGCGAGCACCAGGTCTTTGCCAGCGCCGACTACGGCGCGATCACCGGCGGCTGGAACAACCGCGTCAGCCAGCCCCACGGTTCGGTCACTGGGGGCGCGTTGAACCAGGCGAACGCTTTTTGCGCCTCGGTGACGGGCGGGGAGGACAACGACGCGGACGGCGCCTATTCCTCGGTGACCGGCGGAGAGTTCAACCACGCGCACGCGACCTGGTCCTCCGTCAGCGGCGGCCGGGGCACGTCGGCCGGTGGCGCCGGCGACTGGGCCGTGGGCCTGGACTACTACTGGGCGCAGCCCTGAGCGCCGCCTCGCACCAGGATTCGCGGAGGGCCCTCCCGTCGACGGGGGGCCCTCGGCCCACATCTCCCCTTCGGATGAGCGTGAGCGGGACTTTGGTAGCCTGGCGGACATGGAGCCCGAGGGCACACGCGAGGTCACGCGCTACCTCCGGCAGCTCCGCGCAGGAGAGTCCTCGGTCGTGGAGCGCCTGCTCCCCTTCGTCCACGGCGACCTTCAGGCCTTGGCCCGCCAGGCCTTCCGGGGCCAGCGGCCGGAGCACACGCTGCAGCCGACGGCCCTCGTCAACGAAGCCTACTTGCGGCTCGTGGGCGCCGAGGACCATGGCTACGAGAGCCGCAAGCACTTCCTGAGCGTGGCGGCCATGGCGATGCGACAGATCCTGGCGGACCACGCGCGGCGCCGCGCGGCCGACAAGCGGCCGAACCCGCGCAAGCGCGTCCTGCTGGAAGAAGTGACCCCCGCGGAGGAAGCCGGAGACGTGGACCTCGTCGCCCTGGACCTCGCTCTCGACAAGCTGCAACAGGTCGACCCGCGCCAGGCGCGCATCGTCGAGCTGCGCTACCTGGCCGGGATGAGCTGCGAGGAAGTGGCCGACCTGCTCGGGATCGCGCCGCGGACGGTGCGCCTCGATTGGCAGATGGCGCGCGCCTGGCTCCGGCGAGAGATCGACGCGCAGCTGGAGTCGTGAGCGGCACCGAGGGAGCGCGACCGGGCGCCGCGGGCGGAGGGCTCCACGAGGAGGTGCGCGCCCTCTTCCACGAGCTCCACGACCTGAGCCCGGAGGAGCGCGAACGGCGGCTGGGGACCCTGCGTCCCTCCGCGGAGGTCCGGCGCGAGCTCGAGGAGCTCCTGGCGAAGGTGGAGCAACGGGACTCCTTCGAGGAGTCGCGCCTGGGCGAGGTGGGGGAAGCCCTCCTGTCCGAAGCCGAGGTCGAGGAAGCCCCTCTCCCCGAGCGCATCGGGGACTACGTCGTCCTGGGCAAGCTCGGCGAGGGGGGCATGGGCGTCGTCTACTCCGCCCGAAAGGAGGGCAGCGACGAGCGCGTCGCCATCAAGGCCATCCGAACGGGGCTGAACGCCGAGCGACTCTCCGGCCGCTTCCGCCGCGAGGTTCAGCTCCTCGAACAACTGCGTCACCCGGGCATCGCGGGCTTCCACGGAGCCGGCGAGGCGCTCGTCACGACCCCGTCGGGCGAGACGCGGGTGCCCTACCTGGTCATGGAGCTCGTCGACGGCCCGTCGCTGCTCGAGCACGCCCGGGAGCGGAGCCTGTCCGAGCGGGAGCGCGTCGAGCTCGTGGTCCAGGTCTGCGCCGCCCTGCACCACGCCCACGAGCGCGGCGTGGTCCACCGCGACCTGAAGCCGGCCAACATCCTGGTGGACCGCACCGCCGGGCGCGGGGTCGGTCAGCCGAAGCTCCTCGACTTCGGCGTCGCCCGCGGCGTGGACACGGACCTGGCGACCCTGACGGCGACCCGCACGGGCGCCCTGATCGGGACCGTGCCCTACATGAGCCCCGAGCAGGTGGATGGGGCGAGGCGGCCAGTGGATCGCCGCTCCGACGTCTACAGCCTGGGGGTCCTGACCTTCGAGCTGCTGGCGGGGGAGTTGCCTTACGACGTCCGGAATCGACCGCTGATGGAGGCGGCGCGCGTGATCCTGGAGCGGGAGCCGACGCGCCTGGGCTCCCTTGTGCCGCGGCACCGCGGCGCGCTCGAGCTCGTCGTCGGCAAGGCGCTCGAGAAGGACCCGGCGCATCGTTACGCGACGGCGGCGGACTTCGGCGCGGACCTCGAGCGCTACCTGCGCGGGGTCCCGGTCCATGCCCGGCGCACTTCCTGGATCCGCGAGCTCGGCAAGCTCCGGCGCCGCCACCGGGTGCTCTTCGCCACCGTGACGGGCGTCGTCGCGGCCCTTTCGATCGGCCTCGTCGTCTCGATCTGGTTCGCCCTCGGGGAGGCCTCGGCGCGCCGGCTGGCCGAGGAACGGACGCGGGAAGCGAACTGGAACCTCTACCGGAGCAAGCTCGAGGCGGCGGCGGGCGCGATCGCGGACGGGGACGTGGGGCTCGCGAGTCTCGAGTTGGCCGCGGCGCCCGAGGGCTTCCGCGGCTGGGAGTGGGAGCTCGTGAGCTCGCGCCTGGACGGCGCCGCCAGGACCCTCGGCCTCGGTCACCCGGTGACCAACAAGAGCACCAAGCCTGGCATCCTCGTCTTCCGCCCTGACGGCAACGCGCTGGTCGTCCTCGACAAGGACAGGCGGCAAGCCACCCTCCTCGACCTGAGGAGCGGGGAGCCTGCAGCGGTCGAGCTGAGCTTGCGCGCGGCGATCGACCCGCGAGGCGAGCGAGTGGTGCGCCTCCAGGGGGGGGAGCTCATCCTGGAGTCCTTTCCTGCGCAGGAGCGCCTCGACAGCTTCCCGCTGCCGCCCGACTACCTGTCCAGCTCCAAGGTCCGGGAGCTGCGCTTCGTCGGGGAGCAGCTCGTCCTCCGCAAGCTCGACCGGCAGCTGCACTCGCTTCGCTGCGCGGACGGCGAGCTGGCGACGAAGCTGGAGCCCCTGGGCACGCTGCCCACCGGGGGCGTCTGGAGCCTGGACCCCGCCCTCGAGTGGGTCGCGGCGGCGTCGCGGCAAGATGGCCTGATCGTCGAGCTTCGCCGCACGGGCCGGTCCTGGGCGATTCCCGGCTCGAAGCACGGATGGCTCACCGTCTGGATCAGCCCGGACGGGAACACGCTGACGGGGATCTCCGTGGATCGCAGGACGACGTGCTGGGCGCTGTCGGCCGACGAGGGCCCGCTGCTCGCGTGGCGAAGGGAAGCGGGTCGATCGATGACGGGGGTCCTGGCCTACTCCGCCGACTCGTCCATGGCGGCTTCGGCGGGCGAGACGGTCTCCGTCTGGAGCACCGCGACCGGCGAGGTCCTGCACACCTTCGGCGGGCATCGCGCGCCCGTGCACTCGGTCGCCTTCGCGGCGGACGGCAAGTCCCTCGCGAGCGTCGACAACACGGGCGAGGTGCGGACCTGGAGGCTCGACGAGGACCCCTTCGCGCTTCGGCTCGGGCAGTATCTCTACGCCGCGGAGTTCGACACGGCGGGAGATCGGATCCTGGTCGGGAACGCCCGCGGCGAGCTCGTCTTCCTGGACGCGCGGAGCTCCCTGGAGATCGGCCGGGCCGAGGCCCGGGGTGGCTTGATCCAGGACGTCATCTGCGACCCCACGGGGGAGAGGATCGTCTTCGCCATGCGCGGCGGTTGGAGTAGTCACGAGATCCATGCCATCGATGCGGCCTCGGGGCGGCTGCTGTGGAGCCACGACTTGCCCTCGAGACGGAACCACCGGGTCGCGTTCTCGAGCGACGGGGGAGGGGTGTTCGTAGCGGGCAACTCGGGGACCCTCGAGCTCCTCGACGCGGAGACCGGGGTGCCGATCGTGGAGTCCCCGCGGTCCAGTCGCTCCGCGTCGATCCTGCCCGCGCTCGCCATTCACGGCGGGCCGGGTCAGGTGCTCGTGGGCGGGGACGAGGGAATCGACCTGGTCGATCCCGAGACGCTCGTCAGCACGAGGCACCTCGACGTCCAAGGCCAAGCGGTGTGCGACCTCGCCTTCAGCCCCGACGAAGCACGTCTCGCCGTCGCCTCCAAGGACGGCACGATCCACGTCTTGGACGTGGACTCCTGGGAGACGATCGCCGTCCTCCTCGGGCACGCCTCCACCGCGTACAGCGTTCGTTGGTCCCCCGATGGTCGCCGGCTGTTCTCCGGCTCCCGGGACACCACGATTCGAGTCTGGGACACCGCCCGCTGGAAGCGGGTGGTCGGCCTCATGGAGCACGAGGACTACGTCTTCTCGGTCCGGCCGAGCCCGGACGGCGAGACGCTCCTCTCCTGCGGCGGGGACGGCGTGGCGCGGGTCTGGGGCCTCCAGTCACGCGCCGAGCGCTGGGAGGAGCAGCGCCTGTACCGTGAAGTCGTCGCGCGCTTCCAATCTTGGCTCGACGAGCTGAGTCCGGGCGGAGTCGAGCACGCGCTCTCGTCGATTCGGGCCCGGCAGGGCTTGAGCGATCGCGAGCGCGAGATCGCCTTGCAGCAGGTCCTGGCTCGCGCCTTGCGCGGCGAGTTGCGCTGAGGCTGAGCCGGGGCCAGCGCCGGTCTACGGCGCCAGCTCCCGGAGGACGGCAGCGGTGACGTCCGGCACCAACCGCTCATCCTTGTGGCGGATCTCCTTCCAGACGCTGCAGTGGCTCTTCTCGTTCATCACCTGCCGCGCCGCCCGCCGGACCCGGCTCTGGGCCGCGCTCAGGAGGATCTGCCCCCGCGCCGAGGTTCGCTCGATGCCTTCCTTGCGCAGGGACTTCACTTCCGGCGTGGCCCGCATCAGCTTCTCGAAGTCGACCCGAGCGGGGTGGGTGATGCGGCGAGCCACGGAGACCCCCGCCACGTTGTCCTCGGACCGCACGACCCAGTTACACGAAAGGACGCAGGCCATGGACTCCGGTGCGGAGCGGGCAGAGGACGGCTGGGCCGGTCCCGAGCCGACGCAGAGGGTCCAGGCGGTCAAGGCGGCGCAGAGGCTCGGCAGGATGCGGGTCTTGGGCTTCATTCGGGTCTCCTCCATCTCGTCGTCCGCCTCCCTTCCGCTTCGGGCATGGATCGACCCCGAAGAGCTTCGGAGCCCGCACCCGCGGACGATCGCTCGCAAGTACGGCGGCTCCGTCCGGCGGCGCGTCACGGGGATGTAACGATCCTCGGGATCGACGCGTCGAGGGCCGGAGGCGGCCTGGAGGCGGTCGCTCTCGGCTAGCGACGCGTCTCCGCGAGCGCCCAGGCGTACTCGGGCGCGACGGGGGCCGGCGTCTCGGCCCCCAGCTCGACCCAAGCGCGCAACGGCCAGTGGGGATCGCGCAGGAGCTGGCGGCCCATCAAGACCAAGTCGGCGCGGCCGTCCGCGATGATGGCCTCGGCCTGGGCGGGCTCGGTGATGAGGCCGACTGCGCCCGTCGCGACGCCGGCCTCCTGCCGGATGCGTTCGGCGAAGGGCACCTGGTAATCCGGGCCGACGGGGATCTCGGCCCTCCGGATCGCGCCGCCGGTGGAGCAGTCGACGAGGTCCACGCCTTCCTCGGCGATGCGGCGCGACGCCTCCACGGAGTCGTCGAGTGTCCAGCCGCCGTCGGCCCAGTCGGTGCACGAGAGGCGCACGAAGAGCGGAGTCTCCTCGGGCAAGACGGCGCGCACGGCGCGGACCGTCTCGAGCAGGAATCGGATGCGGTTCTCGAAGGAGCCACCGTATTCGTCCGCGCGCTCGTTCATGAGCGGCGAGAGAAAGCTGTGCCCGAGGTAGCCGTGGGCGAAGTGGAGCTCGACCACGCGGAAGCCGGCGGCGACCGAGCGCTCCGCCGCGGACGCGAAGGCGGTCGTCAGCCCGCGGATCTCGGCGATCGTCAGTTCGTGGGGGACGGGGCCGTCGGAGCCATAGCGCTTCGCGCTCGGGCCGACCGGCATCCACCCGCCTTCCTCGAGGGGCACGAAGGCGTTCCGCTTCGGATGGAGCGGGCGGTAGCGCGAGGACTTGACGCCCGCATGCGCCAGCTGGATGCCGGGCACCGCGCCGTAGGCCGTCACGAAGTCCGTCATTCGCCGCAGTGCGGGCACGTGCTCGTCCTTCCAGATCCCGAGGCAGCTCGGCGTGATGCGACCCTCAGGCACGATGCCCGTGGCTTCCGCGATCAAGAGCCCCGCGCCTCCGACCGCGCGCGCCGCGTGGTGCGCGAGGTGCCAGTCGGTCGCGAAGCCGTCCTCGCTCGAGTACTGGCACATCGGCGACATCGCGACGCGGTTGCGGAGGGTCACGCCGCGGAGCTGGAGGGGGGTGAAGAGGTGCGAGGTCCCACCTCGAGGCTTCGCGCCCAGCCCCTCGCTGCTCGCCGTGGCCGCCGCGACGCCCGCCGCGAGGGCGGAGCGACAGAAGAGTCGTCTGTTCATCGTGGAGGCCTCTCGCCGAGCTCGCCCTACGCTTACCTAGTGAGCTGGGCCGTGTGCCCTCATTGAGGCGAGTCGCGGGCTGTTTCGACTCTTCGATCTCGAGTCCAGGCTCCCGCTCTTGCCTGGGACTCTATCACTAATGCGCGATCCCGGAGCTCCCGATGGCAGCCGGGCAAGAGGACGCCTCGCGGCCTGATCCGGGGGGCCTGGGCACGCTCGACTCCATCGCGCTTCTCGCCTTGCACCTCATGATCTTCTGTGGTCGAAGCTCTCCTCGGGGCGATCGATCTCCACGCGGAAGAAAGGGGTTCGCCCAATTGCGACTTGCTTTGGGCTGTCCTGGTTGCGGCCGCTGTGCGTTGAATCGGCCGAGGCCTGTCGTCGACTCCCGGACTTCTTCGAGGACAAGCGCGCGATCGGCTTTGACCCTTCCCTCGATTCCCGCGCCGAATCGCTGACGAATCTGCGGATTCCCCTTGCTCTCGAATTCGCGGTGCTACATTGCGCATTACCCCACGCGACCGAATCCCCGGTCGCGCATCCGGAACTTCCTCGGAACTCCATGGGAACTCGACAGATTTCGTCGAATACGGCTGTCTCTCGCGCGGCCTCGATGCTGGTCCAGTTCGGGCTGCTACTCCTCCTGGGAGCTTGTCAGTCGGTGCAGGCCAGCGGTCCGCCGATCGCCGGGATCGCCACCAGCCCCTCGGCGCAGGAGGCCCCTGTCGTCGAGGTGCCGGTCTGGGAACTCTCCGGGATCGGCAGCGGCGCCGTGCAGGCCAAGGCCGTCGGCTTCAAGCGGGACAGCGGGATCTCCCTGCGCACGGCCAGCTACGAGGCCTACGTCGAGGTGCACCCCGACCGTCTCTCGGCGACCGTTTACGACACGCAGCTCAACAAGGAATTCGACCCCTGGGTGCCCTTCCAGCAAGCCGGCGGCGAGCAACATGAATTCGTTCCGCGCCAGTGGATCTCGGGTCCCCTGGGGCAGCTCTACGTCATGGGCGAGTTCGGGAGCTCCAGCGGAGCCTTCGTGACCGCTCGCCTCAATCGTCAAGGGGCCGGGAGCGAGGTCGAGTGGCAGTGGAGCGGCATCGACAGCCTGGTCGTGGACGAACGCCTCGCTTCGGCCTTCGCGCTGACCCGCTTGCCCGAGGGGAATCGTTATGCGGCAATCTCCACGGCAGGAGAGGTCTTGGTCATCGACGCCGAGTGCGAAGAACTCTTCGGTAGCGGAATCGTCGTGCCGGGCGCCACGCAGATGATCCCGGGGGTCCCTGAAGCCGGGCTCGGGGGCCGAGAGGAGCCCTACGATCTCTTGGTCATCGGTCGTGACGAATCCGACGTGCTGGCGTTCTTCTACTTCGACGGCGACCACTGCGTCGAGTCCCTGGTTCGGCAGCACGATGATTGGGTGCTGAACACGCATTAGCCGATCCAAAGTGGGACGGCACTGAATCCGAGACGGACTCGAGACGCAGGAGGGGAAGGGCGTGTTGGCGTGGACTCTGCGCGGGTGGATGCTCGCGGCTGTACTGTCCTGGGTTGAGGCGAAAGCGCCGTTCGTCCCGGATTCCGAGGACCCGGAGCACTGCTTCGAGGTCTCCAAGCAGCCCGTCAAGGACGGGAAGTCCGAGCACGGGAAGAGCGTGATCCGCTCCGGGATTCCGCTCAACGACTCGCAGTCCCTCGCCGTCTACTACGCAATCGAGATCCTGGCGAACTGGGAGGAGATCTACGACCTCTCGCCATTCGACGGCAACAGGAAGTCGTCGAGCCTCCTGGAAGAGCTGCTCACTCGGGATCGGATCTGCGTGGAGGATACGGCGAAGAGCAAAGAGGTCGCGGCGACGACCCTCGCCGAGGACTACTCGGTGACGATCGACGGCACGAAGCACGTCGGGATCGGTGCGCCGGGGATCCACGTCAGCAAGGACTTCTTGCCCGAGGAAGGCGAGTCCCTCACCGAATTCAATCTCTTCCGCCTGGCTCTCGTGCTGTGGCACGAGTCGGGCCACCTCCAGGACAAGCGGAGGTGGCCGGGGGATCGCCTCATCCCCGAGAACGAACGCGAAGTGCCCGTGTACGGCTGGATCATCACCGAAGCGGGGAAGATCATTCGGAGTCCGCACGCGAGCCAGACCCTGAAGAACGCCTTGAGAGAGGCCATCGTCACGGCCGCGGACTTCTGCATGGATCAACCGCCCGTGGGTCATGTCGAAGTGAAGGCGCGTCCCCTGGGCCTGACGATGCCCGGGGCGATCGTTGCCCTCGAGCCCGGTTCCAAGGGGCGCTACCTCTTCGCTATGGACGCTGCCGGCCACGTGCAGGTCCTGGACGCGAAAGAGCAGAAGGGGGGCTGGGTGAACCAGTGGCCCGGCGCCACGAGCCTCGCCGTGGGCGGCGACTTCGTCTATGTCGTGGGCAAGGACCTAGGGCTCATCCGGGTGTCCGCAAGGAAGGGGTCCAAGAGCCGCGAGCTGCAGCTCGGAGACATCGGGGTCTACGTGGTCGAGGCCGGGTCCCCGGTGGACGAGAGCGCCCTCTCCCTGACGGCGCTCATGAACGGGAGGCGCGTCTGCGTCGCATTCGAGGGGGGTCAGCTGAGCCTCGTCGATGCGCTCGAGCACCGGAAGTGCCAGACCATCGACATCGGTAAGAAGGGCGTGTTCAGTCTCGCCGTCGATCCCAAGGAAAAGTCCCTGGCCGTCGGCTGCGGTGACGGGGACATCTGCCTCGTGCACCCGACCAAGGGGAAGGAGCTCGAGCTCGGCCCGTTGATCGGTCACAAGACGGCGGTCGAGGTCCTCGAGTACTCGCGAAGCGGCGATCACCTCGTGTCGGGCTCCCGGGACGGGCAGCTCTTCGTCTGGGATCTGGATAGCGAGGATCCGCCCAGGATGCCTTTCTTCGAGCACGAGGCCCCGATCGAGAGCATCGCAATCGATCCGAACAGTCGCTGGATGGCTTCGTGCGACGCCAATGGCGTGCTCATCTGCTGGGAGCTACACACGGCGCGCGTGATCCACAAGCTCGACGGGGTCGGTCCCGCGATTGCCTTCGTCACGGATGGAGATCACCTGATCTTCAGCCGAGGGAAGAGCGCGAGCTTCCTCGACATCGCGGGGCTCGAGGGGCACTGAGCCGCCCGGCCTTCGCAGCCGGGCGAGGCGGTCGCGAGCGTCCTCTCGACCGCTGCCTCCTCGTATCGCAGTTCGGGTGACGCTCTTCTAGATCGGCAGCGGCGGCTCAGAGCGCCACGCGCAGCGCTTGATCCGGCCTGCCCATGGGCGGCTTCACCACGATCTCCTGCGATCCGATCTCGAAGGCGTAGCCGCGCCCTTGCAGGAGGGCCCTGGGGTTCGGGCCGCAGTAGGTGTCGAGCTCGGCGAGGGTCGGGGGCGGGCCGCTGGAGTGATGGTCGAAGATCGAGAGCAGGCGCCCCTGGAGGTCCTGCAGTCCCGCGATGAAGGACCTCTCCGCACGCAGGTAGGCGGCCAACGGTTTGTGCTGGGCCTTGAAGATCTTCGCGAGCCGGTTCACCTCGCGGTACTTCCGCTCGACCGACTCCATGGTCTTCAGGGCTTCACGACACTTCGCCTTGAAGCGCTGCCGGAAGTCCTCCAGGTCGGCCAGGACCTGGTCGCACTCCATGAACTGGGCCGTGTCGCCGATCAGCTCGGCCGTCCAGGTGGGGGAGTCGTCCGCGGAGCGACCGTTCACGAGGGTCTCCAGGGTGCGCTGGATCATGCTGGGGGTGCCGGCGCAGACCTCGGTCTTGCCCACCATCAGACCGTACTTCTCCGCGACCCAGTGGTAGTCGTGGGCGTCCCAGTGGAACTCCTCGGAAGTGTCGTTCGTGCTCTCCCGTTGCTTCCGCGCCCTGCGTGCCGCCTTCTCCATGGCCCGCGGCTGGGCCAGGATGTGGTTGGCGACCGTGATGACGCCCCGCACCGCCTTGAAGGTGACCGAAGCCGGTGCCGGGACCCGGTAATCCTCGAGCTCGGCGGGGCCTCGAGCCACGCGCTCGCAGTAGTCGCGCAGGCGCATGTACCGGGGCAGCGCCTCGCCGCACATGCAGATGCGGCGCAGGTCGAGCGGCGTCGGCAGCTCACGACCGACGCTCTCCAGGCGCAGGCGCCGCAGGAGGTCGAGCATCCAGAGCAGCTCGTCGAAATGGTCCTTGGCCTGGCGGTAGCCCGCCATGCGCATGGGCTTCCCGGCCTCGACGCGGCTGGGGCTGCTCTCGTAGGTGCAAGGCGTGTAGTCGTGGTCGACGATCGTGCGCACCGAGGGGTGCGCCTGGCTCTCGAGGATCGGGCGCCCGTCCGCGTCGAGCACGGGGCCGCACTCGATGATCCGCACGATGGAGGGGATGAGCGCGGGCTCGGCAGGGAGTCGGGCTCGGGTGTCCATGGATTGATCCATCTTGATCTGGTCGCGCAGCCGGTGCCTGATTCTAGATCCGCGCAAGTACAGCGACCAGGGCGGCCGAAGGCTCGGCGCGCTGTCGGCATCGGGCTAGACTGAGGCGCGAGGCGCCGAAGCGGCGCCTCCGTCCAAGACCGGCAGCTCCATGCACCGACCGCACACCCCCGCACTCCTCCTCCGAGCGCTCTTCATCCTCCTCTTCGGGCTGGGCCTGGCCGCGGCCGACGCGAGCGCGTCGAGGGCTGCGCCTCAGCGCATCCGCACCCTGGTCCTCACCGGTGAGAACCGCACCGATTGGCGCTGGACCAGCACGCACCTGCGCGAGCTCCTGGAGTCCAGCGGACGCTTCGACGTGGAGATCAGCGTCGCGCCCGAGGCCGCCCTGGTGGACCCGGACTACCTCGCGCGCTTCCAGCTCTTGCTGATCGACTACTCCGGCTCGCGCTGGGGAGACCTGGCCGAGGGGAGCTTCCTCGAGGCCGTGCGAGGAGGCGTGGGCGTCGTGGCCCTCGCGGACGCGGTCGCGGCCTTCGAGGACTGGCCGGCCTACGAGGAGCTCGTGGGCTGGAAGCTGGGGGAATACGCCTACAAGTCGAACTTCCAGCCGGTCGACTTCCGAGTCACGGCGCCGGAGCACCCGATCTTCGCGGACTACGCGGAGCTCGGCGCACGCCAGGATCAGCTCGCGGTGGGGCTCGAGCTGGTCGAGAGCGAACATCATCGGGTCGTCGCGACGGTCTGGCCTGTCGATGGATCGAGCGAGCCGCAGCCGGCGATCATCACCGGTCGCTACGGCGAGGGGCGCGTCGTCTCGACCCCCCTCGGGCACGTGTCCCCGCAGCGTCGCCAGACCTGGGAGTCGCAACGCAACCCCGAGGCCGAGAAGCTGCTCCTGCGCGCCTGCGAGTGGGCGGGCAGCGGCACCGTGACGACGAACCTCACGCGCCTCGCGCCGAACACCCTCGGCGAGGCCGAGCGCGCCGAGGGCTGGGTCCTGCTCTTCGACGGCGGCACGACCCGGGGCTGGGAGTCGTCCGAGGGCGTCGGCTTCTCCCGGGAGCGCTGGCGGGTCGAGGGCGGCGCGCTGCGCGTCCTCCCCGAGGGCTCGGACGGCGGCTGGTTCAGCGCCGAGGAGTTCCAGGAGTTCGAGCTCGAGCTGGAGTGGCGCGTCGAGGGCGAAAGCTCCTCGACGATCGGCTTCACCCGCGGGGACGAGGCGGCGGGGCGTGGCTTCGACCTCGACGACAGCCCGGGGGGCGACGCCCGGCGCATCCTGCGCCCGGAGGGCGAGTTCAACCACGCGCGCATCGTGGCGACCTACGGCCGCGTCGAGCACTGGCTCAACGGCGTCCACCTCGAGACGCGCTACATGGACCCCGCCCAGTGGGCGCAGCGCGTCGGCGAGGACCAGGTGGCCGGCGACGCGGAGCTCTCGCAGATGCCCCTCGCGAAGGTCCTCCTCGAGAGCGAGGGGGCCGCGGTCTGGTTTCGGAACATCAAGATCCGCCACCTCCCGCAGGAGGAGGCGTCGCCCCCCAGCGGCCCGCAGACGATCGAGCTCTTCAACGGCCGCGATCTCACGGGCTGGGAGTGGGTGCCGGACGCGCGCGGCCCTCGCAACGCGCCGGTCCCCTTCGCGGTCGGCGGGGAGGGTCAGCTCGTCGCCGACTCCCTGCCCCTGGGTGAGCTGCGCACGACGGCGACGTACAAAGACCTCCTGCTCGAGCTCGACTACCGCTTCGACCCGACGAGCCGCGCCACGGGCGAGGGAGGGATCTACCTCCGCCGCACGGGGGAAGACGTGCGTCTTCCCAACGCGGTCGAGGTCGAACTCGACCACATGGAGGCCGGCAGCCTCTGGCGCTACGGCGACGTGGAGTGGCAGGCCGACCGCCGGCGCGTGTATGGCGACCGGATCCGTCCCATCCAGCTCAACGAGAACCGCGCGGGCGAGTGGAACCACCTCGAGATCCGGCTCGAGAGGGGCGACCTGCTCGTGACACTGAACGAACAGGTGGTCAACAACGCCCAGGGTGTGACCGAGCAGGACGGGACGATCGCCTTGACCGTGAAGCGCGTGGGGCTGGAGTATCGCCGGCTGCGGCTGACGCCGTTGCGCTGAAGCGGGGCACGATGGCCTGCGTGATCTGCGCCTCCGCTCGGGACGAGTCCTTGTTCTGCGGGGTGCCGATCGAGACGAGGGCCGCCTCCCCCCGGAGTGAGGCTCTCGAGGACGACAAGCGCTGGTTCGACGAGAAGCTGGCCGTGTCCCTCACGCACTCCCGAATCCGCGTCGGGTGCTGGTCCACCGGTTGGAAGAACGTCTCGTGCTCGACCTTTCGGGGGGAGTCCTTCTATGGCGTGCTGCCCCATCTCACGGATCAAGAGACGGCGCGACGATTCGCCATGCGGATGCTCCACTCGTCGCGTCCGGAGCAGTTCCAGTTGCTCGAGGACTGCGTGCGAGTCCGCTGCCGCACCCTGGAGGATCCGGGGCAGGTGGGATTCCCGCGGGAGCTGCTCGAGCGGCTCGCCTCTTGTCGGGATCGCTGATGGGCGGAGGCGCGATGAGGGTCGAGCCTGCCGCGAAGCGGTGGTTTACAAACCCTCGCCGTCGCGAGGGATCGAGGCTCGCGCATCGACCTCGACCGCCCCGCGTTTTCGACAGGAAGTGCCACCCGCGGGCTCGATAGCGATCAGACTTTCGTCATGAAGCTTTCCCAGCGCGCCTCGCTCGCCCTCCTGCTCTCCTGGCTCACCGCACCCCCTGCCGCGGCCCTCGGCGGCGACGTCGTGGTCGATGCCGGGCGGGGTCCGGTCACGGTGCACGTGCCGAGCTCCTACGACCCGGCCGATCCCGTGCCCCTGCTCGTCCTGCTCCACGGCTACTCGGGGAACGGCAACGGCCTCCTCGCCTACTTTGGAATCGCCTCCCTGGCCGATCAGCTCGGGATCGCCTACATGGCGCCGAACGGTACGACGGACAGCCAAGGGTTGCGTTTCTGGAATGCGACCGACGCCTGCTGCAACTTCGACGGCAGCGCCGTCGATGACTCGAGCTACCTGCGGGCCCTGATCGACGCGGCCAAGCTCGGGCTCAGCGTGGACCCGACGCGCGTCCACGTCGGCGGTCACTCGAACGGCGGCTTCATGAGCTATCGCATGGCCTGCGATCACTCCGAGGCGATCGCCTCGATCGCCAGCCTCGCGGGAGCGACCTGGGAGGACCCGGCCGACTGCACCCCGGACCAGCCCGTCCACGTGCTCCAGATCCACGGCACCGCCGACCCGACGATTTCTTACGGCGGCGGCAACATCCTCGGCGTGCCCTACCCCGGGGCCGTGGAGAGCGTCGAGCAGTGGGCGAGCTTCGGCGACTGCAGCGCGAGCTGGACCCCCGGCGCGCCGCTCGACCTGGTGAACGGGCTGGCGGGTCAGGAGACCACCGTGCGGCACTACGAGACGGCCTGCTCCAGCGGCGGATCGGGCGAGCTCTGGAGCGTCACCGGCGGCAACCACGGCCCGAACTTCAACGCCACCTTCGACGACGAGGTCCTCGGATGGCTCCTCGCCCACCCCAAGCCCGAGGTCAGCGCGAACTACTGCAGCGCGAACGATCACTCCGGCGGTCGCTCGGCCAGCATCGTCGCCGTGGGCAGCCCCTCGGTCGCGGACGAGGACCTGCGCCTCATCGGCCACGGCGCGCCGCCCGGCGTCACGGCCCTCTTCATCGCCAGCAACAGCCAGAACTCCATCCCCTTCGGCGACGGCTTCCTCTGCGTGGCCGGCCCCATCCGGCGCCTTCCACCGGCGGTGGTCACCACGGCGGGCGGCGACGCCTTTCGGACGCTCGACTTCGACGCGGGCTACGGGACGCTGTTCACGGCGGGGGCCCAGGTCAACTTCCAGCTCTGGTTCCGCGACCTCGCGGCGGGTGGCGCCGGCTTCAACACGAGCGATGGGTGCAGCTTGACCATGACGCCTTGAGAAGGGCGGAGATGGTATCGTGACACAGGCGCCGGCTCCCAGGGCTTCAACCGCTCGAACGCCCTGAAAGCGACCCTCTGCCCGTAACCGCGTGAGGGGGACGCTCCTCGGCGCTTACGCTGGACTCGACTTCTGAGATGGTCGCCAGATCAACGGTCCTCTCCCAGTGACCCCCCACGACCCAGGAGGCTCGTCATGAGGTTCGCCATTCTCCTCGCCGCTTGCACCCTCGCGACGACCCGGTCGGCCGAGGCCTTCCAGCTGATCACTCCCGTCTCCCAGGACCGCTACGTCTCGGGCTCGGCCGACGCCGACGACTTCGTCACCTTCCTCTCGGACGATGACTCGGAGGCGGCGGTCGACTTCTCGCCCTTCATCGGCGCCGCCGCGGCGAGCCTCAACCACTCGGACTTCTTCGCCCAGGCCGGCGGTACCCAGGACTCGGAGATCGGCGGGAGCTCGATCTCGGCCACAGGCAGCCACTTCGCGAATTCCGAGGTCTACGAGTCGCCCTGGCTGGCGGAGTCCCTGGGGATCTCGGAGATGACCGTGACCTTCGATCTCACGGCGCCCTCGAGCTTCAGCCTGACGGGGATGGTCAGCTCGAACGACTTCGGCATCTCCGACGTCTCCCTGCGCGACTCGAGCAACACCTACCTCGGCGGGAGCACCTCGATCGGGAACGAGTCCTTCCCCGTGAACGACCAGGGCTTCCTGGCCTCGGGTCAGTACACCCTGCGAGCTCGGACCCACGGGGACACCGTCACGAACTCCTTCGGCTTCGACTACGCCTCGGGGAATTTCGAGGTGGACCTCAGCCTGAACCAGATCGCGGGCAACTACTGCTCGACGGCTCCGAACTCCGTCGGTCCTGGCGCGCAGATCTCCTTCAGCGGCACGCCGAGCATCGCCGCCAATGACTTCACCCTCCAGTCCACGGGCTCCCCTGGCGGCGTCATGGGTCTGTACTACTACGGGCCGGCGCAGATCGACCTGCCCTTCGGCGACGGTCACCGCTGCGTGGGCGGCTCGATCCATCGCCTGGGTCCGCCGGTCGCGGCGGACGGAGCGGGCAACGCCTCTCGACTGCTCGACTTCACGTCCGGCAGCCCCGCCTCGGGACCGGGCGCCATCACGGCCACGAGTACCTGGAACTTCCAGTGGTGGTACCGGGACGGGAGCGGCCCGGGGGGCAACGGTTTCAACCTGAGCGACGGGCTGTGGGTGACCTTCGCGCCCTGAGCTCGTCCCTGGGCGCGCGCCCCGCGGCGGCTCCTTCGCCGTTCCGTGGGGCCCGTACCGGGATCCGTCGCGAAGGCTCCAGCCCAGCGTGAGACCTCGACCCGAGTCCGGGGATCCATGGACGTCATCGGTAATTCGGTCCTCATCTTCGCGCCGCTGACCTTGCTCGGCGTCGGGATGAGTTTCCTGGCGGCTATGTTCTCCGCGGCAGGCAGGGCCGTTCCGAGCGCCTTCAGGATGACGGGGCGAGGCGTCGTGGTCCTCCTCTGGTTCTTGGGGTTGGTCTGCGTTCCGATCGCTGGCTTCGGTGACTGGGTGCACCTCTTCTGGTCGATCCAGGTGCCGCTCGTCGGTCTCTTCCTGTGCTCCGGGCTGCTTCGGGTCGAGACCGAGCACCCTCGAGTGTGGGATGGAGCCTCGAGAGGATCCGCCCTGCGCCGTTGCGCTTCACCGTGCTCGATGTTCTTCATGCTGGCCTCCCTGGGCCTCGCGTCTCTGATCCTGGTCAGCCTCTTTCCCGAGGAGCACCCCGCCACCCGGCCCGTCGGCTCTCCATTCCAGGGGATCCGCGATCTCGTCGCCTGGGGATTCGGCGGCGCCCTGCCCTCCTTCCTCGCGCCAGCCACGAGCGTCGCCGAGAGGCGAGGAGTCGACTACTTACCGCGCGTGCTCACCGTGCCGTTCGGGACGACCCTGATCGCGGCATGGCTGTGGATCGCCTTCGCGACGATCTCCTTCGTGGCAAAGGCCCTCCCCGGGCCGCGCTTGCGAGGCATGTTCAGCCTCACGGCGGCGCCCGCGCTCGGAGTCATCGCCGGACTCGTTGGGGTCTCGACCCCGGAGATCGGTCCCTTGGACCTGCGCTTCTTCATTCCTGGCGGAGACCGGCGCTCGGGAATCTGGACCTCCGACCCGATGGTCATGCGGTCCTATGCCGCCGTCCTGCTGGCCGCGGTCGTCTTGCTGGCCATCCTGCTCTCGATCGAGCTCTGGCCGAGGCGTCGCAGGCCCCCTCAGCCTCCGGAGCTCGCCCGATCCGCTGGGCGAGGAGCCCCTTGAAGGAGTCGCCTCCGGGGTCGTCCTGGATCCACCACCTCGTCGAAGTGCACGAAGGCTCGGTGCCCTCGCCCTCCCCGTGCCCGACAGTGCCGCCTCTTACAAGCTCGCTCTCCATCTCTCGGCTGAGGATCGATGAGGGCATCGACGCGACTCGAGCCCTGGGCCGTGAGCTCGGATCGCTGCGCGGCGCCCCGAGGCGATCGGAAGCCCAAGGTTGATGGATGACGCCCGGACGAAGAGGAGCTCCACGACGGGTTGCCTCGAGCTCGTGCAGCGCATCGGCCGCGGGGCCCTCTGGCTCGCGCTCGCCGTGTGGTGTGGAGGGTTCCTCTTCTGGCAGATCCGCTACCTCTTCGCCGTCATCCTCGGTGGCGGGCTGGGAGAGATCGGGAGGCACATGTAGGTCGACACGCATCCGCCCCTCGCGAAGCGGGGCTCGAGGGCGGCCGCGCGGAAGGGTCTGGAGAATCCGGAGCCGGTGCGCGTTTGCGGGCCCGAGTCACGAGTTCACCGGCCTCGCGCCAGGGCTGACCCCGGGCGGGGAAGACCAGCCCCCTTGCGTCATCCAAGGTGAGCATGAGGCATGTCTTCCGCCCGCTCGCCCTCCTCCTGCTGCTCCCACCGGCCGCTCTGTTGCTCTTCCTGCTCCTCGGGCAGTTGCTCGAGAAGGGCACGACGGTTTGCATGATCTGCGCCTCGACGCGAGACGAGACCCTGTTCATCGGGATCCCGATTCACACCGAGCCAGCCGTGCCCCGAGAGGAAGTCCTGGAGGCCTACAACCGTTGGTTCGAGGACGAGCTGGCCGTGCCGCATTCGCACTCTCGACGCCCGATCGGATGCTGGTCCGTCGGTTGGAGTGGCGTCGCTTGCTCGACCTTTTGGGGTGAGTCTTTCTATGGCGTCGTGCCCGGCCTCCCGGATCAGGAGGTGGCGCGGAGGCTCGCCAAGCGCATGCTCGACTCCCCGCGCCGGGAACAGCTCGAGATCCTCCAGGAGTGTGTGCGAGTTCGCTGCGGAATCGCGGGAGAGCCGACGGGGGTGGACCTACCGCAAGTGATGATCGAGCGGCTCGTCGTGTATGGAGTCCGCTGACGCACGGCGGGACGAACGGGAAGCTGGACCGTCATGCATCCGGCTCCGCGTCGAGACGAGCGACTCGCCCTCTTGCGAGAGATCCACTCCGCTCGAAGATCGGACAGAGCGCCACATGGGGCTCGTGCCCACGACGTCAAGATCGGGAAGCTGGGTGGCGTACAGCGGGCGGGAGCAGACACGAGGGGAGGTGGTGGACTTCAGTGGACAGCCTGCCCCGGGAGATAGGGCACAGGCTGCACCAGATCCTGGGCTGGCATGGACATCGGGGTTGGACAACCAGACACGAACTGGAAACCCGAATGAATCGAGTGGCGCACGAAGCCGTGCTGTTCGAGGCCAGTCAGGCCACGAGGCGCGACTGGGAGGCCGCGCGAGGGGAGAGTCCACCCCGGACGCTGTCCCACGGCTGCGCTTCCGATTCACCCGGGAGGTCGTTCGAGGCCTCTGGATGGGGTCTGAGGAGCGACGGGGCTCTTGCACTCGTCGGGCGCGATTCGCGCCGCTAATCGGTCCCCATCGGCCAACTGCGGCGAGCGCGACGGCCGAGGCCGTAGCCTGCGAGGATCCGGGGAGCAGCCCCCTGGATCCTCGCCTTGCAAGACCACCTCCCGAGCATCACGCCGGCCGCCATCACACTCTCCTGGTGTCTTGGCTGGACCTCGATCCTGGCGGGTTTCGTCAGTGGCGCGTTGATCGGCCTCGCCTTCCATCGTGAGGACTTCTGGGGCGGCTACGGCTCCTTGCGACGGCGCATGGCGCGGCTCGGGCACATCGCCTTCGTGGCGCTGGGGATCCTGAACCTCCTCTACGCCCTCTCGCCGACCCTCGGGCTCGGTCCCCGCTGGCCGGAGCTCGGGAGCACGAGCCTGGCCGTGGGCACGCTCGCCATGCCACTCGTCTGCTTCCTGACCGCCTGGCGCCCGGGATTTCGTCACCTCTTCTTCGTTCCAGTGATCGCTCTGGCCATCGGAGCGCTCACGGCGCTCCTCGGAGGACTCTCATGAAGATCGGACTTCTCGCCATGAGTGGCATTCGTGCCTCTGACCCCGTCTTGCTCGAGATGGGACTGACTCTGCCGGGCTTCGTCGAGCGCAGCCGCCAGGTCGCGGCGCTCCCCAGCCTCGGCCTCCTGTATCTCGCGGCGGTCACGCCCGAGGGCCACGAGCTTCACTACTGGGAGGCGGAAGGAGACGGCGGCGAGCCCGATGAGCTCTACAGCTGCGACCTGGTCGCCATCAGCACCTTCACGGCGCAGGTCTTCGAGGCCTACGCGATCGCGGATCGCTTGCGGGCGGCGGGCGTGAAGGTGGCGATGGGGGGGCTGCACGTCTCGTCGGAGCCGGAAGAGGCGGCCGAGCATGCGGACTACGTCGTCATCGGCGAGGGCGAACGTGTGTGGCCCGAGGTCGTCGCCCTGGCCGAGCGCCGGGCCCCCTCCGAGATTCTGAGGGCCCGTGACTTCGAGCCGGTCGACGTGGGGAGCCTGCCCGTTCCTCGCTTCGATTTGCTTGGTGACCGGCCATACAACCGCTACACGGTCCAGACCAGTCGCGGTTGTCCCTGGCGGTGCGAGTTCTGCGCCTCGACGGTCATGCTGCAAGAGCGCTACCGGCTGCGTCCGATCGCGGATGTGCTGCGGGACATCGAGGCGATCCTCGCGCTCCACCCCGGCGCCTTCATCGAGTTCGCCGACGACAACACATTCGTCGACAAGTCGTGGGGCAAGGACCTGTGCCGCGCGATCGAGCCGCTCGGCATCAAGTGGTTCACCGAGACGGACGTCTCCGTGGCCGACGACCCCGAGCTCCTCGAGTGGATGGCGCGGGCCGGCTGTCGCCAAGTGTTGATCGGTCTGGAGACCCCCGAGTCGGGCGAGCTCGCGAAGATCGAACTGGGCGGCCGCTTCAAGCAGCGGCGTCACCCGAGCTACGCGGCGGCCATCGAGCGCATTCAGGCGCATGGCATCACGGTGAACGGCTGCTTCATCCTGGGGCTGGACGGACAGGGGCCCGAAGCCTTCGACGCGGTCCTCGACTTCGTCGAGAAGACCTCGCTCTACGAGGTCCAGGTGACCTACATGACGGCCTTCCCCGGGACGCCGCTCTACCGTCGGCTCGAACGGGAGGGTCGCATCATCGAGCCGCGCCGCTGGGACCTCTGCACACTGTTCGACGTGAACTTCCAGCCGCGGGGCATGAGCGTGGACGAGTTGCGGCAGGGGATGTATCGCCTGAGCAGCGAGCTCTATGGCGCGGAGGCGATGCGTCGACGACGGGCGCCCTTCCTCGCGGGAGTTCGACGACGTGGACGGGAGCGGGTGGCTTCCTGAGCCCGGGCCTCAGGGCCCGTTGCGCACGAGCCTCTCGAGATTCAGATGGAGCGCCAGATGGGGCTCGAACCCACGACATTCAGCTTGGGAAGCTGACACTCTACCAACTGAGTTACTGGCGCTCGGGCCGCGCGGGAGCGCGGCGGGGGGAAGAGGATAGCGGCGGCCATCGGAAGGTCAAGGTCGAGGCTGTCGAGCCCCAGGATTTGGGCGATGCTAGCTTGGGACGGCGCCGTCGAGCCCGACTGCAGGTTCAGTCGCTCGACGCAGGGAGCTCGACCCGGACCATCGCGTTCCCGTCGTGCTCGAAGTGATGACGCGCCCGCACGACACCCTGCTCTTCGAGCACGAGCGTATACACGCCCGGCTGCAGGCCGAGCTCGAGCGAGTAGCCGCCGGCTGGATCGGTGAGTCGTGGATAGATCTCGGTGCGGAGCAAGCGCTCTCCCTGCGCGTCGAGCAGGTCCCCGGCCAGCGTCCGTAGCCGCGCTCCGGCGGGATCCGAGATCTTGATCCTCGTCGTCGGCGCGGGAGTGAGCCTGGCCTCGAGCTTCGTCACCCCCGACTCGCGGACCTGGAAGGCGAGTCGATGCGGGGCGCGAGTCGGGCTGAAGAGCTCGAGGGTGTAAACCCCGGCGGCGAGCATCAGGGTCGTCCGGGTGACACCCAAGGGAGCGTCGAGCGCTCGTCGCTCGACCAAGGTCTCATGCTCGTTCCACACGAGGAGATGAACGGGCGAAGGGCCCGGGTCGCGCAGGTCGAGCTCGACTCGCCCCGGCTCGTGGACTCGTAGCGCGCCCAGATCGAGCTCCTCCCCGGGGAGGAGCTCCACGGAGGCCGGTGTCAGGGTGCGCTCGCAGTCCGGCGCGAGCCAGCGCAACTCGAAGCGAGCCGGGGGGAGGGGAGTGACGAGGAGCCTCCCGTCCGTGCTCGCGCGAAACTTCTTCCCGCGGTGGTTCCCTCCGTCGAGGCGCCGCAGCAGCAGTCGTCCCGGGACATCGACCCGCGCGCGCAGGGTCGCGCTGGGGCGGTTGCCGTCGGGGACCGTCCACTCCACCTCGCTCCCGACCGGCTCGAGCTCGCGGTCGAGGACGAGCCAGCCGTGCTCGAACACGCGCATGTGGAGCTGATCCTCCTCCGGCAGCACGGCTTCGAAGCGACCTTCGGCGTCGGTGGCGACGCGCAGCGTGTCCCGCGGGAGCTTTGCCGGGAACACGAGGTCCAGCTCGGGCAGGCCGCGGCCGAGCTCGTCCACGATGCGGCCGTGGAGATGGCGCCGGGGCGGAAAGCGGAGGTCCTGGTGGCGCGTCTCGTGCAGGGCGATGAGGGACTCGACCTTCACCTCTTCCTCCTGGGTCTCGGCACGCAGCAGCCCGAGGCCTGGCGTGACGCCGTCGAGCGCGTAGAAACCGTCTGGAGTCGCTCGCGCGCGGCACGGGCCGAGGGCGGTCGAGAGCTCATCGACGTCGGCAGGGGTCCAGCTCACGATTGCTTCGGGCCGGCCGCGGCCGGAGTCGGAGAGCACGCGCCCGCGGAGGCTGGCCCCCGGGAGCAGGTGGACCTCGCGCCAGGTCGTTCGCCCGGGGAGCAGATCGCAGGTCACGAAACCGTCGGCGAGGCCCGGCGCACGAACCAGGAGCGGGCGAGCCCCCGGCGCCAGCGAGTCGAAGCGGAAGCGACCGGCGTCGTCCGTGGAGGTGGCGAGGAGGGGCCAGGATGTCAGCGCGACCTCGAAGGGATCGACCACGAGCAGCGCTCCCGGGAGCGGGTGACCCGCGGAGTCGTGCACCACGCCCGCGAGCTCGGCGCCGGGTCCGTCGAGGCGCAGCTCGAGGGGGCCTCGGGTCTTCGAGCGAAGATCGACCTCCGCTGGCCACGAAGGCGCGAAGCCCGCGGCTCGAGCTCCCGCGAGGCGAACGGCGCCGCAGCCCGGGATCTCGAAGCGGCCCTGGGCGTCGACCCTCGTCACGGCGCGCTCGCGCAAGATCCCGCGTCGCCAGCCGCTCGACCAGAAGGCACCGCCGGGGCTGGCGCTGACCCAGACGAGCGCGCCGGGCGCGGGGCGCCCGAGCTCATCGACCACGCTCCCGCGCAGCGGCGGGCCGGGGAAGCGGGTGGTGGCGCGCGTCGTCTCCTGGGGGCGGATTGTGACCACGATCGGCGCGAGGCGATCGAAGCGCAGTTCGTAGCTCCCCGTTGGGAGCTCCGTCCAGGAGGCGCGGCCGTCCGAGTTGGTCCGCCGGGGCATCGGGGCGGGGAGCGAGCTCTCCTCGGGCGCGAGGGCGACGACGGCCTCCGCGATCGGCGCGTCGGAGTCGTCGAAGATCCGGAGCTCGAGGGAGCCGGTGGCGAGGGTGGCGGGGGAGGGAGGTCGCTCCGCGCGGGAGTCGACGGGCGTGCGGAGCGGATCTTGTTCGTGGATCGTGGGTGGGCGCTCGACGGGAGCCTCCACGAGCGGCTCGAGGCGGGAATCGAGCTCGCTGGACGACGACCCCGAGCCGACCCAGCGCAGCGCGCCCGCGACGCCGAGGAGCGCCACGGCGGCGGCCGCGACCCAGGCCAGCGGGCTCGCGAGCGACGCGCGCGGCGCTTCCTCCCCGGCGACGAAGAGAAGCAGGACCGAGTGGAACTTCCGCCTTCCTTCCTCTCCATCCCCGTGGGAGCGCTCTAGCCGCCAGCGCAGCTCGTCGAGGGCGCGCTGGATGCGCGCGTCGACCGTCGAGATCGGCGCGCCGACCGCCTGGGAGATCTCCTTCAGGCTGCGCCCTTCGAGGAAGCGCAGCAGCACGACGCGCCGCAGCTCCTCGTCGAGGGCGCTGACCGCGCGGGAGAGGTCGTGCTGGAGGGCGAAGCGCTCGCCGACGTCCTGGGCGCTGCGCTGCTTCCACTCGGCGCGGCGGGCCCACTGCTCTTCGCGATCTTCGAGGCGTCGGTCGTGGTTGGCGCGACGGCGCAGGGCGTTGCGCAGGACCGAGCGCAGCCAGGCTCGGAGGTTGCCGCGGACCTGGGGGCCGTGGCGGACGGCGGCGAGCAGGGTCTCCTGGACCGCGTCCTCCGCCAGCTCCACCTCCGAGGCCATGCGCGCCGCCAGGCGACGCAGCCAGGCCATCTCCGCCAGGAGCTCCTCGGGGAGAGGGGGGGAGGTGGGGGATCCGGAGAGGTCCATCGCTTCCCCTACCCGATCCCGCGACGGGGGTCGCTTTCCATTCGAAATCGAGAAAGCGGAAGGGGAGGGAGATTCTCGGAGGCGGTCGGAAATCGGGGCCGCGGCGAGCTCTGGAGGGTGAACCCCCGCCGACGACGACCCACGAAGACTCGCCCATGAAGCTCCGAACGACGACCCTCCGCCTGGCCCTCTCCCTCTCCTTCCTCCCTCCCCTGGCTGCCGCCCAGGGAAGCGCCCCTCCCGCGGCGAGCGCCCACGGCTCGCGGGACATCTCGCGGACGCCCTTCATGAGCTGGCAGCACGTCGGCGACCCGGGCAACCCCGGTTCGTCCCACGGCGACGGGAGCGTCGCGTGGGAGTTCCTGATCGGCAAGTACGAGGTGACGAACGAGCAGTACGCCGAGCTCTTGAACGCGAAGGCCGCCTTGGGAGACCCCTTGGCCCTGTACAACCCCGCCATGACCACTAACCGCCGCGGGGGGATCGTCCGCACTGGGAGCGGCACGCCGCAGGATCCTCATCGATACGAGCCCAAGGACCACATGGGGCAGAAGCCCGTCAACTACGTGAGCTTCTACGACGCCATGCGCTTCAGCAACTGGATGCACAACGGGCGCGGGAGCGGGGACACCGAGCTCGGCTCCTACGTCCTCGTCGGGGGAACGCCCGAGCCGACGAACGGGACGACTGTCGTGCGCAACCCCGCCGCGACCGTTGTCGTGCCCACCGAGCACGAGTGGTACAAGGCGGGGCACTACAACCCGAACACGACGGGCTACTCGATCTACGCGACCGGCAGCAGCGTCGTCCCCACTCCGGCGCTCGCTACATCGGTCGGTGACGTGGCGAACGCCGGCCCCAACGTCGTGAACTACCTATCCTCCGCCTCCTGGGCCGGTCAGAGCGGCAACGTCACCACCGTGGGGAGCGCCGGCTCCTGGAGCGAGGGCCACTACGGCTGCGCCGACATGAACGGCAACGTCTCCGAGTGGACGGAGACGCGCTTCAATTGGCAGGGGAATCCCTACCGCAAGAACCTGGGGGGGAACTACTTCCTGGACGAGAGCATCATGCAGCCCGGCCACTTCGGCATCGTCGTGCCCTACCACGAGACCTCCTCGATCGGCTTCCGCGTCGCGCGGCGGCTGCCCTGAGCGACCCCCGGCCCGCCGCCCGCGGGAGGGCGGGCGGTCGGGCCGGGGACGCGGGGGCCCGGAGATGGCACAATGCGCGCCCGGGGGCCGGTCCTTCGGTCTGCAATCGATGGCCCCCGCGCTCGACGACTTCGCCCGTGCCCTGGCCGCCGTGGAGGGCGCGCTCGACTGGGAGCGGCTCGGCAAGCTCTACTGCCATGAAGGGGGCGAGGCCTTCTTCCCTGACGAGCAGATCGCGGCCACGCGCGATGCGGGCCTCTGCATCGCCGGGCAGCTCGGAGACGAGCTGGCGGCGCTGGGGCGCGGCCGGGGGCGCAGCCTCTACGTCGGCGCCGCCGTGGCGGAGCTCGTGCCCGTGCTCGCGGAGCGCTTCGTGCTCCAGCGCGAGGTCGTGCTCGTCAACCTGCCGAGCGAGGAGAGCGCGGAGCTGAACCGCGCCTTCGCGGCGGCCGAGGAGGCGACGGGGCTCGAGCTGCCGCGCGTCGGGACGGAGGGTCTCACGGCGGTCGAAGGTCCCTTCGACCACGGCTGGCTCGTCAGCGTCCTGAACGACCCCGAGGTCTTCCCCGCCCTGCACGACCTTCTCTATCAGCGCAGCGGCGAGCAGGCGACCGGGCGCGGGGACCTCGCCGAGGACCGGGCGCGCGCCGCGGAGCTCGCCGGCGAGCTTCTGGACCGCCTCGAGCCGCCGGCGCTTCTCTCCACGACCGACGAGGAGTTGCCGATCCTGCGACCGATCCTCGGCGCGCGCGCTCTGCGGGTCTCCGCGTCCGACGGCGCGTTGTTGACGGGAGTCGTCGGAGACCCACTACGCTTCCTGAAGCTGCGAAGGAGAGACAGCGTTCCCCCGCAGGCTCCGTAACTTCGGGCCTTTCCCACGCCGGGATTCGGGGTGGACTTACAATCCTAGCGGTTTCGAGGAGAGTTGGGGGCTCACTTCGTGACGAGCCGCCATAGTCCGAGTCGGGGGAAGCGACATCAATCCCTGCACCTCCGGCTCATTGATTCTCGGAGGACGAGACATGCGAAAGTCTTGGACGAAGTGGGGGGCCGTCTGCCTGCTGCTGGCGGGACTCGCTCCCATCGCGAGCGGTCAGTGCCCCGCGCCGGACAACCTGGACGGGGGGCCTTGCTGCACCGCAGCCCAGCCGAACTACCCCGATCCGGCACTCATCAACCAGAAGAGCCTCTTCATCTGCTGGAGAGACTGCGACGTCGAAGCCCTCTTCGAGTGCCGCGCGCTGTGGGAGGCGGGCTTCTCGACCGGTGGGTCCTGCCGCGAGCTGCGGCGCGTGCTGAAGCTGATCGACAACAACGGCGTGGTGAAGTGGAAGGGCAAGCTCCGCTTCGAGTACTCCCGCACCTGGCTCGAGATCGATAGCGCGGGGAACGAACTCCAGGTCTGGCGCTACCTCGTGAACGGCAACCTGAAGGCAAAGCCGGGCGCCGGCCCGGCGCCCTGTCCGACACCGCCTTGCGCAGCGCAATTCAACAACAACGTGCGCTTCACCGGCTACCTGGACTTCGTCAAGGACTGCACGAGTGGCGACCTCCAGCAGGCCTGGATGCTGACCCACGCCTGCGACGTCATCGACCACGCCCCCGGCTTCCCCCGGGCTGGGTTCTTCCACCCCAACCGAACCTACACGATCGTCGGTCCTGCCCGAGGCTTCGCGGTCGGTCCCATCCAGCCCATCGCTTCCGGTGGATCCACGAGCGAGGCCGTGCGCCGGATCCGCCCAGCGGGCGGGGGGCTGCCCAAGGTGTGTGAATACGAGGAGGCCATCGACTTCGCCATCGATCCTCTCCAGGAGCTCTGCATCTGCGGCTTCCCGACCGCGCCCCTCCAGTGGGCGATCTCCGACCTTGGGCTCGCGTCTGCCTGCGGAACGACGATCTTCACGCCGGGCGGGCCCTTCCTCCCGGGGTACACCTCGATGGGGATCGGGGCGTGGGTCGATCCCACGCGCTACCCGGGCCTGGAGACCCTGCGCTACAACTGCGGTGGCTACGACTACTTCGATCCCTGCACGGGGGTGACCCGGGCTGAGGTCTTCTTCGGCGTCACGACCTTCGGAGGCTACACGCCCATCTCGCTCCCGAGCGCGGGGCCGAGCTTCCCGTTGCCGTCGACCTTCATCGACCAGGCCAACTCGATCCGCGGTGGAGTCACGAGGATGAACACTCCCTTCCAGAGCGACCACATCCTGAACCTGAACCTGCCCTGAGCCCCGCGGCTCCGGGGGAGGACGATTCGCCGCGCGCTTCGGGCCCGGAGGCCCGGGGCGCGCGGTCCGGACGCTGGCGGCGCCGCGCTCTGCTCGCGCGCGCCCGCGTCGAGGTAGCGCTTGCGAAGTCGCAGGGAGCTCGGCGGTGGCCCGGCCCTGCCTCAGTCCAGGACGCGGGCCACCGTGTCCGTGTAGCGACGCTGGGGCAGGGCCTCGATGCCGCCCCGGTGGCCCACTCCGTCCTGGACCACCTCGAGCAGCCCTCCATCCCTGAAGCGTCGCGGGTCCTCGAGCACGTTCGCCGGGGACACCAGGAAGTCGGCACGCTTTCCCGCGGCAAGCACGCCGGTGTCGCTCTGTCCGATCTCCTCCGCCGCCAGGCCGGTGGCCCCGTACCAGGCCGCCAGGGAGCTCAGTCCGTCTTCGATCAGGGTGGCCAGCTCCATCCAGTTGCGGCCGTGCATGGGCGCGAGCACGGCGTCGGTGCCGGCCAGGATCCTGAGGCCTCCCTGGCGCGCGAAGTCCACGGCCTTGCGGTGCACCTCCGCCACTTGCTTCGACTTGTCGCGCACGAAGTCGGAGAGGCCCGGCGCCTCGGGGAGGGTCATGACCACCCAGGAGGTGGGCGTCACCGTGCAGCCCCGCTTGTCGGCCAGCTCGACCATCTCGGCGTCCATGAAGGAGATGTGCTGGATGTCGTGCACGCCGTTCTCGATGGCCAGGCGGATGCCGGACTTGGAGTGGGCGTGGGCCGCCACTCTCAGGCCGCGACCCTCGGCCTCGTGGCAGATGGCCCGGACCTCCTCGGCGCTGAAGTCGGTGTGCTCGAGGTGGTCGCTGGGCGAGGCGACCCCCGGGCTGGTGCACAGCTTGATCAGGTCCGCGCCGCAGGCCGCGATCTCGCGCACGCGCTTGCGGCACTCCCAGGGTCCGTCCACGATGCTCGAGGGGCGACCCGGTCCCTCGGGCCACAGCTTGGAGAGGGCCGCGTGGCAGCGGTCCGGTCCGCGGAAGTCTGCGTGTCCGCCGGTGGTGGACAGCATGCAGATGGCGATCTTGAGGCGCGGGCCGATGAAGACGCCGTCCGCCACGAGCTGCTTGATCGAATGGGTCGCGCCGCCGATGTCCCGGGCCGTGGTCACGCCCCCGTCGACCAGGGTCCGGTAGAGCACCTTCTCCGTGCGCGCCAGGCCGCTGGGCGAGTTGGAGGCGTCCAGGTGCTTGCCCGTGATCCCCGTCACGGTGACGTGGGCGTGGCAGTCGATCAGACCCGGGGTCACGGTCCAGGCGCTGGCATCCACGACGGTGCAGGCGTCCCCGGAGGTGAGCGTGGGGTCATGGGGACCTAACTTGGCGATCTTGCCGCCTTCGACGTGCAGGTCGACTCCCTGGTGAACAGAGGAGGCTTCGGCGCTGGAGCCGTCGTACAGACGGGCGATGTTGCAGAGCACGATCATGGTGGTCTGGCGCGCGGGCGCCGCTCAGACGCTGGCCGTCCGCGCGCTCTTCTTGCGCTTGTCCGCGTCGAGGATGCGCTTGCGCAGGCGCAGGGAGCTCGGCGTGACCTCGAGCAGCTCGTCGTCCTCGATGTACTCGAGGGACTCCTCGAGGGAGAGGATGCGGGGCGGGGCGATGTTGGCTGAGGTGTCCTTGGCCGCGGCGCGGATGTTCGTCAGCTTCTTGGCGCGGCAGACGTTGATGGGCAGGTCCCCGGCCTTGTTCTGCTCGCCGACGACCATGCCCTCGTAGACCTGGTCCCCCGGCCGCACGAAGAACTTGCCGCGGTCCGAGAGGGTGTCGAGGGCGTAGGTCAGGACTTGTCCCGTGCGGTCGGCGACCAGCACACCGCCGGTTCGGCGCGGGATCACGCCGCCGTCCGGCTTCCAGGAGTCGAAGACGTGGGCGAGGATCGCCTCCCCCTGGCTGAGGGTCAGCATCGCCGTGCGCGCGCCGATCAGGCCCCTGGCCGGGATCAGGAACTCGAGCTTGGTCACGTGCCCGAGGGCCTCCATGTGCAGCATCTCTCCCCGACGGCGGCCGAGGTAGTCGATGATGCGGCCGGCGTGGTCGGTGGGGACCTCGACCGTGGCGCGCTCGAAGGGCTCGCAGCGCTGGCCGTCGACCTCCTTGACGATCACGAGCGGCTTGCCCACGGCGAATTCGTAACCTTCGCGGCGCATGCCCTCGATCAGGACACCGAGGTGCATCACGCCGCGGCCCTTGACCTCGTAGGTGTCGGTCTTGGCGGTGGGCTCGACTGTCAGGGCCACGTCGCGGATGCCGGCGCGCTCGAGGCGGCTGAGCAGGTGACGGCTCGTGACGTAGGTGCCCTCCTTGCCGGCGAAGGGCGAGTCGTTGACCGAGAACTCCATCGAGATCGTCGGCTCGTCGATCGTGATCGCGGGCAGGGGATCGAGGACCTCGGGGTCGCAGAGGGTGTCGCCGATCTCGAGCTCGTCGATGCCAGCCACGACGGCGATGTCGCCGCTCTGGACCGCCTCGGTGGGCACGCGCTCGAGGCCCTCGAAGCGGTAGAGGCTCTTGACGCTCGCGTGCACGAGCTGGTCGCGGTCGGGATGACAGATGAGCACCCGCGCGCCCTCGCGCAGCACGCCGCGGTTGACGCGGCCGATCGCCATGCGGCCCACGAAGTCCGAGTGCTCGAGGGTCACGGCCTGGAAGCGCACCGGACTCTCGAGGTCGATCTCCGGGGAAGGCACGTGCTCGAGGATGGTGCGGAAGAGGGGGGCGAGGTCCCTGCGCTCCTCCTCGGGCTCGTCCATCGCGTAGCCATCGCGGCCCGAGCCGTAGACCACGGGGAACTCGAGCTGGTGCCCGTCCGCCCCCAGCTCGACGAAGAGGTCGAAGACCTCGTCGAGCACCTCGTTCGGGCGGGCGTCGGGACGATCGATCTTGTTGATCATCACCAGGGCCTTCAGCCCGTGCTCGAAGGCCTTGCGCAGGACGAAGCGCGTCTGGGGCATGGGGCCCTCGTAGGCGTCCACGAGCAGCAGCACCGCGTCCGCCATCGACAGGGTGCGCTCCACCTGACCGCCGAAGTCGGCGTGGCCTGGCGTGTCGACGATGTTGATGCGCGTGCCCTGGTACTGGATCGAGGTGTTCTTGGCGAGGATCGTGATCCCGCGCTCGCGCTCCTGGTCGTCGGAGTCGAGGGCGCGCTCCTGCACCTGCTGGTTGTCCCGGAAGGTGCCCGCGTAGCGGAACATCTGGTCCACCAGCGTGGTCTTGCCGTGGTCGACGTGGGCCACGATGGCGAGGTTGCGGATTTCCTGGGGCCGCTGAGTCGAGGGGGGGGCCATGGGATCGGGAGAGGGACCGTGCGGTGGGGCGACTGGGGAGATCGCCAGGTGGTAGACAAGCCCGAGAGAATAGGTCGCGCTGTTGCCGAGAGCGCCAACCGGCTGATGAATTCCGTGCGGATCGGGCCAGGTCAGCGGCGAGAAGCCGGATGCCGCGGAGTCCGCCGACTTTTTTCGGATTCGACCCGGGGGGCCGAGACGAGACCTCGTGGTGACCCGGCGAACCGGAAGTGCCGCCTCCGAGCGAGGCGCCGCTCCCCGCCCTCGAGGGGCGGACTCCGAATCGCAACCCAGAGACCACGAGGTCCAGTCATGAATTCCACCCAGACCCTTGGAGCTTGCTCCGTGCTCCTTCTCGCAATCCCGGCCCTGGGCGCCCAGGCCACGCAGCCTTCGTCGAATCGCCTCCCCGTCGCAGGTCCGCCTGCGGGGGCCTCCTCCACTAGCGGCCCGACCACGACCGTGGCCGCAGCGGGGGGTCAGAGAAACTTCCTGGCCTGCGTCAACTCTTTGAAGGACGGCGCCGGCGGTGCTTGCATCCAGGCTTCCCGCACTCCTGGGCTGGGGATGCTCTTTCCGCTGAGTCAGCAACTCTTTGTCGACGACGCCACCGGACACGTCGGCATGGGTACGACTTCGCCGGCACGCCCGCTCCATGTGGTTCAGGGGGGCTCGGTCGCGGTGTCCCCCCCCTTCAACGCCGACCTGGTCATCGAGGGCCAGAACGACGCGAGCATCAGCTTGATCACCGACGACTTGGAGGAGGCGTCCGTCTTCTTCGGCAATCCGACCTCGGGAGCCAATGCCGGCGCCATCGTGTTCAACCCCTTCGGCGGCACCGTCCCCAATGGAATGGTCCTGCGGACCGCGGACACGAACCGGATCACGGTCACCGAAGGCGGCAATGTCGGGATCGGAACCGACACGCCGGCGCAGAAGCTCTCCGTCCAGGGCGGAGCTTCCGTCTCGGGCAATGTCGGGATCGGAAACTCGGCGCCCACCGATCGCCTCCACGTGACGGGCGGCAACGTTCGGGTCGATGCCGGCGCGAGCATGGGCTACGCTCCGAGTATCGACACGGTCACGATCGACGGCCAGACCGCCGCGACCTATGGCGTCGGTTGGCACAGTGACTCCTGGAACGTCTTCGGCTTGACCGCTTGGATGACGGGCTACGGCGGGATCCGATTCTTCACCAGCGCAGGTGTCCCCCGCATGAGCATCAACGAGGGCGGCCTCGTCGGGATCGGGACGGACACTCCGTCGTTCCTGCTCGAGGTCAACGGCTCCGCCGGCAAGCCTGGCGGCGGATCCTGGTCGGTCTCCTCGGACCGCCGGCTCAAGAAGAACATCGCGACCCTCGAGGGGGCTCTCGATACGCTCCTGAGTCTGCGAGGGGTGAGCTTCGAGTACGAAGACCCGCAAGCGATCAACGAGCTCGCGGGCCAGCGCATCGGATTCGTCGCCCAAGAGGTCGAAGACGTCCTGCCCGACTGGGTCGAGGAGTCGAACGGCTACAAGCGGCTCACCGTGCGCGGCTTCGAGGCCTTGGCGGTAGAGGCTCTCCGCGAGTTGAAGCAGGAGAACGCCGCGAAGGACCTGCGGATCGAAGCGCTCGAAGACCGCGTCGCGCAGCTCGAGAGCATCGAGGCTAGCTTGAACGAACTGGCTGAGCGTTTCACCGAGTCTGGCCGCTGAATGACGGCCCGGCGACGCTGATCTTCAACAGATCCTCTTCGGCCGCTCGAGGGCGGCTCCTACGACGCGCGGGCCCCAGCGGAGGAATCCGACGGGGCCCGCTGTCTGTCTTCCCCTAAGATGGCCACCGGTTCGCGGAGTGGTGCCTTGGATCGCAACGAGTACGAACGGCTCTCGGAACTCTATCGCAGCACCCGCCGACTGCCCCCGGCGGAGCGCGGCAAGATACTGAGCGAGCTCGAGGACGAAGAAAGGGAGCTCCACGAGCGCCTCGTCGTGCTGCTGGGAAGTGAAGGGCGCGAGGATCCGCTCTCCGAGGCGCGTCTCGAAACCAATCGACGGCGCCTGGACGACTGGATCGAGCAGGCTGGCTCGAGTGGTGGAGATGACTGGACTCCGGATTCCATCGGCGGCCATCGAGTGATTCGTCTCGTCGGCCAAGGGGGCATGGGGGTCGTGTTCGAGGGCTGGCAAGGCTCGCCCAGTCGCCGTATCGCCCTCAAGGTCGTGCACCCGATGCAGAGCTCGCCAGAGCGACTGCGTCGCATTCGTCGCGAGGGCCAGGTCTTGGCCCGCCTCCAGCACCCCGGAATCGCTCAGGTCTTCGAAGCGGGTACGGAGGACTTCGGTCGCGGCCCGCAGCCATGGTTCTCGATGGAGTTCGTCGAGGGCATCGACTTGTGCGCGTACGCCGTTCAAGGCGAGCTGGGTGTCCGCGAGCGAGTCGCGTTGATCGTCGAGATCGCGGACGCCGTCCAGCACGCCCATGGTCGGGGAGTCCTGCACTGTGACCTGAAGCCGGAGAATGTCCTCGTCGACACGGCCGGCCGTCCGCGGGTGCTCGACTTCGGCGTGGCCCGCGTGACGGAGGAGTGCGACGAGCTGAGCACGATGGTGAGCTTGCAAGGGCAGCTCGCCGGGACTCTGGCGTACATGGCGCCCGAGCAGCTCGACGCGGGTAGAGAACCGGTGACCGAGCGCTCCGATGTCTACGCCTTGGGCGTCTTGGCGTACGAGCTCCTCGCCGGGAGGCGGCCGATCGAGGTCGGCGGGCTCTCTATCTCCGCTGCGATCCCGCACTTGCTGCGCTACGAGCCGCCGGGCCTCGGGCGGTTGAATCCCTCCTTGGCGGGAGACCTCGAGACCATCGTCCGCAAGTCACTCGAGAAGGACCCCGGCCGACGCTATGGCTCCGCCGCCGATTTCGCAGACGACTTGCGCAACTACTTGGGGGCTCGGCCGATCGTCGCGCGCCCGCCCAGCTTCGGGTATCGCGCCCGAAAGTTCACCCAGCGGAATCGAGGCCTGGTCGGGGGCGTCGTCGCCACCTTCTTGACCGTCGTCATTGGCCTGATCGTCGCGATCGTGCTGGCTCGTTCCGAGGGGGAGCAGCGGAAGCTCGCCGACGATCGGGCCGACCTCGCCCGGGAGAGTGAGCTGCGCGCGGTCGCCGGAGCCCTGAAGGGCGCGCAGCTGTTGGCCGCGGAAGGACGCGCTCTGGAGTCCTCCTTCCTCTTGTCCGAGCTCTGGAAGGCGAAACGACCCTGGGCCTGGAGGCATGTCGAGTCCCGACTTCCATGGTTCCTTCCTCCTCCGGAATCGCCAGTCCAGAACTACGCCATGTCATCGGTCTTCTCCCCGGATGGCGAGACCCTCTACTTCCCGAGAGGGACGCACCTTTGGAGCCTCGGGGTCTTCGAGCCCGACGAACTGCGCTCACCCTTCGGCGATCTGGAACTCGCGCCCCAGCAGCAGATCGTCGGTGAGGGCGCGCTGTACGCGAACTCGTGGACCGACGTGAGTCGTCCCCGTCCAGGCGATCTTGACCTCTTCGCCTTGGATCGGAGCACGGGGCAAGTACTCGAGAGGGTCTTGCCCGAAGCAGGTTTCATGTGGAGAGCGCTCACGCCACCCGGCGAAGTACCGACCCTGATGTACACCGCGCTCGAGGCGCGAGTATTGGGCGAGGAAGGGGTCCGCTTTCGTTTCGAACCCTCCGAGCCCTTCAAGAGTTGGGAAGAAGGCTGCTTCTGGTACGAGGCCCTGCTCTCACCGAGTCGCGAGCGACTCTTGATGCTGTCCGAGCGACCCCGCGTCGCTCATGTCTACGACGTCCGAACCGGAGAGGAGCTCGCCCGACGAACGCTCACCGGGCTCCCTTGGCGAGCCGGAGCGGCCTTCACCCCCGATAGTCACGAGATCGCCTTGACGTGGGACGGCCGAATCGTGGTCCTCGACGCGGCGACGTTGGAGGACACGGGGATCGCCTACAACTGTCCGCAGGCCGTTCGCCCCGCCTTCACGCTGGACGGATCGTGCTTCTGCACCCACGACTCCGACGGCTACTTCCGATTCCGCGACCTGCCGACCGGGACCGTTCTCGAGGAGTTCGAGACGGGCGCGATGGTGCGTGGCGGTGACTTCCCGATTTCACCGGATGGGCGCTTCCTCGCAACCAACTTCCGCGGTTCTCGCATGACGGTCGTCGACTTGAAGCTGGACCCCGATCGACCCGCATACGAGGAGCTGAGCGGTCACGAGAGTTGGATCGGCCAGCTCGCGATCTCGAAGGACGGGAGCCTCCTGGCCTCGGCGGGGCCCTTCGACCCGCACGTCCACTTGTGGGACTTGGAGGGTGGGAGCCTGTTGGCGCGCTTGCCTCGCCCGACGGCCGACTTGATCGCGGACTCGCGAGCGCTCTTGAGCTTCGCCGACGGGGACCGAGCACTCGTCCACACGTCCGCCGTCGAGCGGCTGCCCGGTGGCGAGCTGCGCTGCGCCGTCCACCATTGGGACCTCACGACGGGAGTGAAGACCGTGCCGCATTCAGTGATCGTGCCCGCCGGCGAACGGGCCTACGACCAAGGCCCGGGAGAGATCGAACTGGCGCGCGCCTTCCTGGCCGTCCGGGGACGACCTGAAGAGGCCAGGCTAGGCCTCGATGTCGCCGCCTTGAACGATGGCGCCCGATTCGTGCAGCGCGATCATGGGGTCAGCTATGGGGGTGTGCACGTGCGAAGCGAGCCCGAGCAGCAACGCAGAGTCCTCAACAGCATGATCGCTCGCTCGATCACGCCCCACGCGGATGGGGAGCACGTCCTGGTCGGTCACGACGGCTTCCTCAATCGGCTGCACCCCGAAACAGGGGAGTACGAGACGATCCTGCGCTACGGGGATCAATCGCTCTCCAGCATGGGCTACTCGCCCAACGGCGCCGAGTTGGCCCTCGGCCTCGCTGATGGTCGCGTTCTAATCGTGGACACGGAGTTCAACGTCGTGCTCCTGGAGTTCCAGGCGCATCCTCCCGGGGCGGCTCGATTCGAGGTGATGAACGACAGCATCGTCGAGGGCTTCCCGCCTGGAGGCAGTCAGCATGCGGTGATCGATCTCTGCTGGACGCCGGACGGCACTCGGCTCGTGACAGCATCGGGCGACGCGACGCTGCGTATCTGGGACTCCGTGCGGCCGCACGTGCGTGAGCGTCGAACCGAACGCCTCATGCGAATCCGCCAGGCTCTCCGTGGTGAAGCTGGAGATTCCAACGCGCTTCTCCAGGTCCTGAATGGAGTGTCTCGCTCTGATGAAGAGAAGTCCGCGGCGCGCGTCTTGCTGATCGCCGAGTGGGGACGGGCGACTCGGGATGAGGGCTAGCCCGATCCTCTCACCAGTTCTCGCCCCCTGCGGCTCCAACCGGCCGGCTTCGCCGGCCTCTCGTCCGCTCGCGGCCCTTTGACCTGTCGGCCGTCCTCGACGGGGTGTTCAACCCCGCCTCCGGAGGCCGACAGGCCAAAGGACCACCAGCGAACGAGTTGAAACCACTGGGCACGAGAACTGGTGAGAGGATCGGGCTAGGGCGATGGGCCCTCAGTCACAGCTCAACTCCGTGCGCAACCAAGCCCGGGCCATCGCCCAGTCCTCTTCCACCGTCGAGGGCGACACTTGGAGCTCCCGCGCCGCCTCTTCGATCGTCAAGCCTCCAAGGAAACGCAGCTCGACGACGCGCGCATGCCGGGGGTTGAGCTGTTCGAGCTTCGCGAGGGAGTCGTTGAGGGCGATCAATTCGAAGCCCGGATCCGAGTCGAGGCCGTCGGTGGAGACCAAAGTGACCCCTCGATCGCCCGAGCCTCGCTTCTCGCGCAGCCGGCCGCGCGCGTGATCGGTCAAGACTTGGCGCATGGCTTTCGAGGCGACCGCCAAGAAGTGCCCGCGGTTGTCGAGCCCATTCAGGTTGCCCGCGAGCTTCAACCAGGCCTCGTGTACGAGGCTGGTCGGTTGAAGGGTCATCTCACGACCACGCCCGAACGCGCGTCGGGCCGTCGCTCGCAGCTCGTCATAGACCAGGGCGAGGAGCGCGTCCGCCGCGCCTGCCTCTCCCTTGCGAACGCGTTCGAGGAGCAGGGTGACATCTCGGGAAGAGGGATCCATGGATCAGGATTCCAACCTATCCGATGGTCTGCTGGGACGCTACTCGAGACTCACCAGCCCGCTCGTTCCGGTCACTCCGCGAGGACCTTCTGCACGCGATCGAGGCGGTAGGTCTTGAGGGTCCCCGAGCGCTGGCACTCCGCCTCGAGGTAGCCGTTCTTGTTGCGCCGGTAGAGGAAGCGCGGGCGCACGGTGAGCTGCGCGGGGGACTCCTCGCCTTCACCGTAGACGAGCGTCACTTCGATACCGTCGCGGGTGGCCGCCTCGAGGGGTCGCAGCCGGCGCTGGAGGCGCGGGGCGATCGGGAAGGCGCCCTCGATCGTGAGCGGCGCGCCGCAGCGCGCGGCGAGCTCGGCCGGGCCGGGGCGTTCGCCGCCCTCCTGGACGAGGCGCTCGACGCACTCGGCGATCACCTCCCAGGCGTAGACCGCGTCGGAGAGGGCGCGGTGGTGCGGACCCTCCTCGAGCTCGAGGTGCTGACAGAGGGTCGTGAGCTTGTGGTCGATCGACTCGGGGATCAGCTTGCGCGAGAGGGCGAGGGAGCAGAGGAAGACCCCTGGCGGCGGCGTGAGGCCGTGGCGGGCGTGCTCGAAGGCGAGCACCCCGGCGTCGAAGCTCGCGTTGTGCGAAGCCAGCCAGCTCTCGCCGGCCCAGGCGCGGAACTCCTCGAGCACCTGCGTGACCATCGGCGCCTCGCGCACGTCCTCCTGGCGGATCCCGTGGATCTCGGTCGCCCCCGGCTCGATCTCGACCTCGGGGCAGACGAGGGACTCGAACTGGTCCTCGATCTCGCCGTCCACGACGCGCACCGCTCCCAGTTCGAGGAGGTGGGGAGCGCCGAAGAGGGTGGCGGTCTCGGTGTCGAGGACGACGAGGGTGGTCATCGGGTGCGGGGGCCCCTTGGAGGGGGGGCGGCGGAGGAGGGGTGCGACGGGGCCCTGACGGGGCCGGCGCAGCCCGGGAGAATAGCGGTCCGTCGCCCGCGGCGGAGCGGCAAAAGGCCACGCTGTCGCGGAATCCTGCGTCGACTCGCGGGGCTTCCGAAGGCGGGGGTCTCGTCCTACAAGACGTCCCCGCCCCCGGGAGGTCTCCCCGGGACCCGCGCCGGATTCCGGCCGGCGATCGTGCAGGCTGCCCGCGACCTGATCTAGGCTGGCCGTCTCGCAGGACCGCCAGAGCACCAACGAACATGAACTACGAGCAACAGAATCCCGCCGCCTACGGCCAGCCCCGGGCGGTCATCGACCTCAGCCTCCAGGCCCGCGCGACTTTCATGACGCGGGTCTACAGCCACCTCTTCGGAGCGCTCGTCGCCTTCGCGCTGATCGAGATCGCGCTGTTCACGAGCGGGCTGGCCGAGGGGATCGCCTCGGCGATGCTCGGCACCTCCTGGCTGCTCGTGCTGGGCGCCTTCATGATCCTGGGCAACGTCGCGGCCGGGGCCGCGCACCGCGCCACCGCCCTCTCGACCCAGTACCTGGCCCTCGGGGCCTACGTGGTGCTCGAGGCGCTGATCTTCGTGCCCCTGCTCTACGTGGCCGACACCTACGCCGGTGGGGGCGTGATCGCCACCGCGGGCTTCGTCTCCCTGGCGGGCTTCGCGGGCCTCAGCGCGGTCGGCATCTTCAGCCGCAAGGACTTCTCCTTCCTCGGCGGCATCCTGAAGTGGGGCTTCATCGTCGCCCTGCTCCTGATCGCCGGCAGCCTGATCTTCGGCTTCCACATGGGGCTCGTCTTCAGCGTCGCCATGGTCGCCCTGGCCGGGGGCTCGATCCTCTACAGCACCCAGCGCATCCTCCACGAGTACCCCGAGGACCGCTACGTCGGCGCTTCGCTGAACCTCTTCGCGGCCGTCGCCCTGCTCTTCTGGTACGTGCTCAGCATCTTCATGAGCCGCGACTGAGCGCGACCCGATCCTTCCTCACGCGACGACGGCGCACAGCTCACGCAGGTAGTGGGCGAGTGCGCCGTCGAGCCATCGGCGCGCGCCTAGGCCGGTCGCTCCCCCTTCGAGGTATCCCACGTGCCCGCCCGTCGCCTCGACGTGCAGGTGCAGGCTCGAGGACGCGGGCCCGAAGTCCCCTGGGGAGACGAAGGGGTCGTCCACCGCGGTGATCACGACGACCGGCCGCTCGACCCCCTCCAGGAGTTTGGCGGTCGAGCAGCGTCGATAGTAGTCGCGGGCGTCGGCGAAGCCGCCCAGAGGCGCGGTCACCTCCTCGTCGAAGTCCCACAACGTGCGGACTCGCGGAATGCGGTATCCGGGCTCGAGGAGGCCGTCCGCGACCCGCTCCTCGAGGGCGCGCGTGCAGCGGCGCACGAAGCGGCGGTCGTAGAGGCGGTTCAGGCCGCGGGAGATGCGGTAGGAGCAGCGCTCGAGGTCGACCGGCGGGTTGACCGCCACGCCACCGTGCGGGAGAGCTGCCTCGCCGAGCTCCCCGGCGCCCCGCGCCAGGAGCAAGAGCAGGGCGTTGCCGCTGAGGGAGAAGCCCACCACGAGCCGGCGCTCCTCGGGGAGCTCGCGCGCGCACCACGCAAGGACGGCGCCCAGGTCGTCGGCCCGTCCGGAGTGATAGAGCCCGCGCGCCAAGCCGCGCCCCGCCCCACAGCCGCGGTGGTCCACCGCCAGCACCGAGTGCCCTGCCGCGAGGGCCACGCGGGCAGCCAAGCGCATGTAGTCGGCCTGCGCGTCCCCCGAGAGCCCGTGGAAGAGGGCGACGAGCCGGCCGCTCGTTCCCGGCTGGTACAGCGCCCGCAAGCGGTCGCCGTCGGAGAGGGGCACCTCCAGGGCGGTCGCGCCGTCCGTGCCCTCGACGAGAGCGGGGGCCGCGAGCGGCAAGAGGTGCGCGAGGATCGTCTGGGCGTGCCCCGAGCGAGCCCAGAGCGGCGGCCGACAGAGCTCGGCGTAGGGCGCGATCGCCGCGCTCACCGCGGCTAGCCGAAGAGCGCCTGGAACTCGGGCAGGCCGCGCAGGGCGTCCAGGTCCCGGTTGTGACGCAGCTCGCCCTGGACGTAGAAGCCCCGGTCGCGGGCGCGCGTGAGCTGCTCGATGGCCTCCTTGTAGTCGCCGACCACCGAGTAGATGCAGGCGCTGTAGTAGGAGGTGAAACCGTCCTTGGGGGAGCGCTCGAGGGCGTGGCCCACGCGCTTGCGCGCCTCGTCGTGGCTGGCCAGGCGCGCGAGGAGCATCGCCAGGCAGAGGCGCGACTCCTGGTCGTCGGGGGTCTCCTCGAGGCGCGCACGGGCGGCCGCAATCCCGTCGTCGGCGACCTCGAGGGACTCCTCGTAGCGGTCGAGGCGCTCCAGCACGGAGTAGAGCGCGTCGTAGGAGGGGATGTGGTTCGGCTTGAGGGCGATCGCCCGGCGTAGGAAGCCCGCCGCGCTCTTGTAGTTGCCCTGGCCCGAGAAGAGCGAGCCCAGGAGCCGGTGCGCGCGCCACTCGCCGTTGTCGTCCTGGATCGCGATGCGGTACTCGCGCTCGGCGTCGGTCTCGCGCCCGGAGTGGTGGTAGGAGAAGCCGAGCGAAGTGTGGGCCTCGGCGCAGTTCGGGTCGAGGGCGAGCGCCCGCTCGGCCTTCTCGCGGGCCTCGTCCAGGAAGCTCGTCTCCCCGTCCCAGTAGAGGTACTTGCGCACGAGAGCCTCGGCCAGGCCGGCGTAGGCCAGGGCGCAATAGGGGTCGGCCTCGATGGCGGCGCGGAAGGAGCTGATCGAGGCCATGAGGTGCTTCGACGTGCCCTTCATCAGCGTGGCGTGCGCGCGCTTGGCCAGGGCCTCGGCGCGCTCCACGTTGCGGTCGGCGTTCAGGTCCGGCGTGACCGAGAGCTCCTGCAGGCGCCGGCGGATCGTGCGGGTCGCGGCCCGCACGAGGTCGGCCTGGAGGGCCCACTCGTCGTCGTCCTGCTGCTCGATGCGGTCGTCGATGCGCTTCGAGCTCGAGCCGTTCGTCGAGTAGGCTTCGAGGTGCAGGTCGAGGGAGGCGCTCGGCATCGCCAGGGTCAGCTCGCTGTGCAGGACGTAGTCGAAGCCGCGCCCAGGCGCGCCCTCGGCCGGGGCCAGCTCGACGGCGAGGTCCTGGCGCCGGGAGAGCTCCCCCGCCAGGTCCTTGCGCAGGCTCCCCGCGATGTCGCGGCAGGCGGAGGTGGCGTCCCCCGGGCAGCCGACGGGCATCAGGAGCAGCTTGCCCTCGATCTTGCGCGCCGCGCCGACCTCCCGCGGGCGTCGGGAAGCCAGACCCAGGAGAGCGCCGCGCACCTCCTCGGCGCTCGCGAAGCGCTCCTCGGGGTCCGCCCGCAAGCAGCGCAGGATGACCTCCTCGAAGCCCGCCGAGAGGCCCGAGCGCACCTCCGAGGGTCGCTTGGGCTTGCCGTCGAGGATCGCCATGCAGACCTCGGGGAAGGACTTCCCGGGGAAAGGCAGGGCGCCCGTGATCATGTGGTAGAGCACCGCCCCGAAGGAGAAGAGGTCGGAGCGGTAGGTCAGCTCGTCGCCGCGCACCTGCTCGGGCGACATGTACAGCACCGTCCCGACCAGGGTCCCGTGCTGGGTGATCGAGGACTCGTTGCTCGCCCGGGCGATGCCGAAGTCGAGCAGCTTCACGGTGCCGTCGTTCTGCACCATGATGTTGCCCGGCTTGAGGTCGCGGTGGATCAGCTTCTCCTCGTGGACCTTGGCCAGGGCGCGGGCGACCTGCTCTCCGTAGCGCAGGCACTGCTCGATCCCCAGGGTCTGGTCCTTGAGGATGGTGTCCAGGGTACGCCCCTCGACGTACTCCATCGCGATGAAGGCCGTGTTCTGGGCGAGCCCGTACTCGTAGACCGTGGCGATGTTGGGGTGCGCGAAGGAGGAGGCGTGCTGGGCCTCGCGGTGGAAGCGGCGGTCCGCCGCCGGGTCGATCTCCGCGTGGGCGCGCAGGATCTTCAGGGCCACCACGCGCCCCAGGCGCTGGTCCACCGCCCGGTAGACCTCACTCAGGGGGCCTTCCCCGAGGCGGTCGGCCTCGGGGTCGAACTCGAAATGGGCGAACTGCATCTGGGGGAGCGCGTCGGCCGGGCTGCGAGCGCGGCGGGGGGGCTGAGGGGCTTCTACCCGGCCCGACCACGCATTCTACGCTTCTGCTCGGGGAGTCGAGGCCCCGAAGGGGCTACCTTGTCCGACGATGCCCGCCCACGAGTCTTCCAGGACCGAGCCCGAACCTCGCCCCGCGGAGGGCGCCGTCGCTTTCGAGGAGGGGGACTTCCACTCCCTATCGGAAGGCCTCGCTCGGGACCCGCAGTACAACGACCGGCGGCTCGTCCTGCGCCGCAAGCTGGCGGCCCTGGCGAAGGACTTCGTCGCGCGCCCGCGGCGCCCCAAGCTCGCGTTGGCTTCCCGCACGAGCCTGCACAACCCCCACGCCTTCAACGGCATGCGCGTGCGGCGGATCTGGGCCTACGCCTGCCGCGACAAGGCCGAGAAGGGGCGCCTGAAGCGCGTCGTGGGCGCCGACCTCGCGAAGGACCTCGACGCCGCCTTCCGCAACGCCTACTTCTGCCTGGCGGCCGAGGCCGAGGCGCTGGAGGTCTCCTTGCGCATCCACTCCGACGCCTGGTTCGACGGGGCGAACTTCCAGCGGCGCGTGAAGAGAGAGGGCCTCGACGAGCTGCTCACGATCCTCAACCGCCTCGATGGCTTCTTCCTGCGGCTCGCGGACTGGAAGGGGGAGTGGCGTTGCGGGGAGCTCCGCGCCGACCGCCTGCGCGAGTTCTTCGAGTACTACGAGCCGGGCACTCACGCCCTCGCCGTCGAGCGGGTCTGGCCGGGGCCGCGGGACTCGGCCGCCCGAGCCGCGCTCTGCGGCGATGGCGTCGGCGCGCAGCTCGTCGAGGAGCTCGCGCGCCTCGAGCCCCTGTACCGCTTCGCGGCCTGGTCGAAGACCAGCGACCACCTCTTCGGTTGAGGCCTTGAGCTCCGAGCGCCAGACGCCCCAGCGCACTCCGGGGGGAATGTTCGGGGGCAACGTGCTGCGCCTCGGGAGCCTCTTCGGGATCCGCATCGGGGTCGACCCGACCTGGTTCCTGGTGTTCTTCCTGGTGACCTACTCGCTGGCCCAGGGCTTCCACGCCGAGCACGCGGACTGGTCCGAGGTCATCGTGTGGTTAGCGGCCGCCACGGCGAGCCTCTCCTTCTTCGCCTCGATCCTGCTGCACGAGCTCGGGCACAGCATCACGGCGATCCTGCTCGGGGTGCGGGTGCGCTCGATCACCCTCTTCCTCTTCGGGGGCGCGGCGGAGCTCGCCTCCGAGCCCCGGCGTCCCCTCGACGAGTTCCTGATCGCGATCGCGGGGCCGGCGGTCAGCGCGCTCCTGGGCGTCGCCTTCCTGATCGTCTGGCTCGCCGCCCCGGGGACCGGACCGCTGCCGGTGGTCTCCGGCTGGCTCGGCGCGACGAACATCGGCGTGGCGCTCTTCAACCTCCTGCCCGGCTTCCCCCTCGACGGCGGCCGCGTGTTGCGCTCGATCCTGTGGGCCCTCACCGACAGCCTGGAGCGCGCGACCCAGTGGTCGGGTCGCGTGGGAGTCCTCCTCGGCCGCGTCTTCGTCGCCCTGGGGATCGGGATCGCGATCCTCGGCCAGCAGTGGGTCTACGGCCTCTTCGTCAGCTTCCTCGGGTGGTTCCTGCTGCGCGCCGCGCGGGCGACCGTGCTGCAGTCGGTCCTGACCGGGCGCCTGAAGGCCATCTCCGTGGGGCGGGCCTTGGAGGCCGACCTTCCGCGGGTCGACGGCTGGGACACCCTCGAGGACGTCGTGCGCGAAGTACCGGCGCCGCCCGGAGAGCGCCTGGCCCTCGTGGCCGAGGAGGGCGAGCTCGTCGGCGTCATCGGCGAGCAGGAGCTCTCGCAGGTGGACGAGGGCAAGCGCGCCTTCCACCAGGCGCGGCAGGTGATGACGCCCCTCGCGCGGCTCGCGTCGATTGACCCGCGGGCGTCGCTGCTCGTCGCCCTGCGCACGCTGGAGCGCGAAGGCGCCGGCCAGCTCCTCGTGCGGCGCGACGGCGAGCTCGTGGGCGTCCTGACCCGCGAGCGCCTACGACGCGTCTTGCACGCGCCCTGAGCCGCCCGAGGGCCCGCCGTCGCCCCCGTCGCGGAAGAACTCGGGGAGCGGATAGCCCGACTCGCCGTTGACCGCGCAGAAGTCCACCAGATTCTGGAGGGTGGTGGAGTTCATGCTGGCCGTGAAGTTCTCCGAGGCCACCTTCCAGTACTCGTGCATCGGGCAGGCGCGCTCGTCCGAGCACTCCGCCTGACCGAGGAAGCACTGGCGCGTCTCGTAGACGAGCTCCTGCGAGTCCGCGATGTCCATCAGGGAGACCGCGTCGGGGTCCCGGGACAGGCGGAAGCCCCCGTTGCGGCCGCGCTGGCTCTCGAGCACCCCGCGGATGACGAGGGGCTGCAGGATCTTGCCCAGGAAGGGCGCGGGGATGCCGAGCACCTCGGCCATCTCGCGGGCGAGGTGGTAGCGACCCGCCTCGCGCTCGATGGCGAGGTAGGTCAGGGCACGGATCGCGTACTCGGTGGAGCGGGTGAAGGGGCGCAAGACGAGGGGGCGTTGGGGGCCGGTCAGAATAACCGGAGCCGCGGGTATGTGTATCTGCCGGAACTGCCGTGGGCGGGCCCGAAGGGGCCGCCAGTCGCCCAGGAAGCCGAAATCCGGCGCGATCGGGGGAGGAGAAAAGGCGTCATCGCGGGACGGAGGCGCAGATGCGCCGGAAGTCGCGCAGGAGCAGGAGGCCCAGGTCGCGGGCGTCCAGCCGGGTGGCGAGCAGGGCCTCGGGGTCGTCCCCCAGGCCGACGTGGCGGGAGAGGTTCCTGCGCACGAGGCGCTCGCTCTCGTCTGGATCCATCTCGGGGTGGAACTGCACGCCCCAGATGGGTTCGTCCTGGATCTGGAAGGCCTGCACCGCGCAGCGCTCCGAGGAGGCGAGGACCTGCATGCCCTCGAGGTCCGGGCTGACCTCGTCGAAGTGCGAGACGAAGCAAGTGAACTCCCGCGGCAGTCCGCGCAGGAGCTCGTTCTCTCCGACCCGGCGAATCGTCTCCCAGCCGAGCTCGCCGAGGGGGGCGAGGCGCACGCCGGCCTCCCCGTAGAGGGCAGCGGCGATGGCCTGATGGCCGAAGCAGATCCCGAGGGTGGGCTTGGCGACGGCGCGGGCGTCGCGGATGCACTCGAGCAGGGGCTCCATCCACGGCTCGGGCGTGCTGAGGCAAGCCTTGGAGCCCGTGATGACGACGCCCTCGAATTCGTCGAGGTCCGCCGGCAGCGGCTCGCGGACTGCTCGCACCGTGCGTGACGGATGTCCGTCGAGGAGCGCGCGCACGTTCGGCGCCGAGCCGAGCTCGTCGAAGTAGCAGTCGAGGATCAGGAACGGCCTGTCGCTCATCGCGGGCTGGACGCGGCTCGCGATTCTCCAGGTGTCATTCCGCGGCGGGGGCCGGCTGGCCCTGACCCGTCGCGCGCACGTAGAGGTCGAAGAGCTTCTGCTCGATCGGGAACTCGTAGGAGCCGCTCTTCAGGCGCCAGCCCGCGATCTTCGAGAGCGCGCTGCGCATCCACTGCGGACCCTCGCGCACGTGCTGGTCGTAGATCGCCGCCGTGTTGTTGTAGCGGTCCCAGGTGTGCAGGACGGAGTCGGGGATGGGCGTGTTCTGCGCGTTGTACTTGTACTCGAAGCAATCGCCCCAGGCGTGGAAGTCGTTCGGCGGCTCGTAGCCGAGCTTGACGGCGTGCGTGAAGTCCTCGGTGCCGGGGATCGGGCGGAAGGGATAGACCTCGGAGCCCGCCAGGGGGTAGCGGTACTTGATCGCCGCGGCCTGGCGCAGCGTCTCCTCCATCGAGGCCTGGGTCTCGCCCGGGTAGCCGATGATCCAGAAGGTGCCCGGGATGATGCCGCGGTTCGCGAGCTTGCCGATGGCGGCCGGGATGTTGTCGAGGTCGATGTGCTTCTTGATGCGCTCTTGCATCTCCGCGGTGCCGGTCTCGGCCCCGACCCACAGGAGGTGGCACTTCGACTCCTGGAGCAGGTCCAGGGTCTCCTCCTTGTAGTGCATGATCGTCTCGATCTCGATCGTGCCGTTCCAGTGGATCGGCACCTCGAGGTCGATCAAGGCCTCGCAGAAGTCCTTGGTGCGCTTCTCGGCCACGCCGAAGTTGGCGTCCTGGAAGCGCAGGACGTCGAACTTGAAGCGCTGCTGGAGCTCCGCGATCTCCTCGGCCAGCGCCCGGCCCTTGATCGCCTTCCAGCGCCGGTCCGTGAGGCCCGGGCTGCAGCAGAAGGTGCAGGCCTCGGGGCAACCGAAGCTCGAGAAGAAGCTGAAGCCCCGCGGCGGGTTGTCGGGGGTCCACTTGCCCGGCAGGGGGAAGCGGTGGCGGACCTTGTAGTGGGTCGGCTGGGTCTGGAGCTCGGCGTAGCGTTCGAACTCCAGCAGGTGCCAGGGCACGGGCTCGAACTTCTCGAAGCCGACGACGGCTCGGTGGTCGGTGTAGACGACCTTGCCGTCGCGCCGGATCGCGAGGCCCGGCACGTTGGCGAGGTCCTCGCCGCTGGCCAGGGCGTTGACGACGTCGCGGAAGGTCAGCTCCCCCTGCCCGATCCCGACGGCGTCGGCGATGTCGTTGTCGAGGTACATCTCCGGCGTCACGCTCGGGAACCAGCCGCCCCAGATGATGGGGAGGTCGGGGTACCTTTCGCGTACCGCCTTTGCGGCGACGTAGCCGTCGTAGACTTGGTAGCCGAGGATGCAGGAGCTGGCGAAGCAGAGCGCGCCGTCGCAGGCCTCGAGCAGCTTCGCGATGTAGTCCGGCTCGATCATCGCGTCGATCATCACGACCTCGTAGCCGTCGGCCACGGGCCCCGACGCGATCTGCAGGAGCTCGAGCGGGAGCAGGTCCGCGCTGAAGCGCTCCCCGCGCTTGGGGTCCGCCCGGTGGGGCAGGAAGAGGACGATCTTCTTCGACGTCTGGCGCTGGATCACGGGACTAGACGCTGGCGCTGGGGGAGGCGCTGGGGGACGAGGAGTTGCTCTTGTCGAGGCCCAAGGTGTTCTCCTGGGTGCGCTTGCCCGAGAGCCGAACGAGGGCGTGGAAGAGCTTCTGCTCGATCGGGAAGTCGAAGTTGTTCGTACGCAGGCGCCAGCCCGAGATCTTGCGCATCAGGTCGCGAACGACCCCGGAGCCTTCCTTGGCGAGGCCGTCGTAGAAGGTCGAGGTCGCTCCGTAGCGCCGCCAGCGGCGCACGACGTCCTCGGGCAGGCCGCTCCCGCCGATCTCGTACTTGTACTCCAGCACGCTTCCCCAGTCGTCCAGGGTCTCGGGCGGCACGTGCCCGAGCTTCAGCGCCGTCTCGAAGTCCTCGCTGCCCGGGATGGCGGCGAAGGGGAAGACGTCGCTGGGCGAGTTGGGGAACATGTGCTTGGTCTTGGCCGCCACCGTGATGGTGTCGAGCATCGACTGCACCGGCTCGCCGGGGTAGCCGATGATCCAGGAGACCCCGGTCTGGATGCCGCGCTCGTTCAGGCGCGAGAGCGCCGGCGCGAGGTTCTCGCGGATGTCGATCTTCTTCTTGATGCGCGCCTGCTGCTCCTCCGTGCCCGCCTCGGCGCCGAGAGCCGCCATGTGGAAGCGCGATTGGGCCATGCGGTCGAGGGACTCGTCCGAGTAGCGGGCGATGGTCTCGATCTCGTAGGTGCCGTTCCACCAGAAGGGGCTGCCGGCGTCGATCAAGACGTCGCAGAACTCGTTCGAGCGCTTCTCCGCGACGCCGAAGTTCGCGTCCTGGAAGCGCAGCACGTTGAAGTCGAAGCGCTCGTAGCACTCGAGGATGCGCTCGCCCAGGAGCTTGCCCGGGATCGCCTTCCAGCGGCGGTTCGTCACCCCGGGGCTGCAGCAGAAGGTGCAGGGCTCGGGGCAGCCGAAGCTCGAGTAGTAGCTGAAGCCGCGCAGCTCCGTCCCGGGGGCCATGTCCCAGGGGTCCGCGTACTTGTGGCGGACCTTCCACTGGTTCGACTTGTCGTTCTGGAGGGCGACGTACTCCTCGAAGTCGAGCAGGTGCCAGGGCACGTCGGGGATCTCGTCGAAGCCCACGACCTTGCGGTGCGCCGTGTAGTGGGGCTTGCCGTCGCGCAGGACGACGAGGCCAGGGACCTGCTCCACGTCCTCGCCGCTCTCGATGGCCTGGACGTACTCCCAGAAGGTGAACTCCCCCTGGCCCAGGCAGACGGCGTCCGCGATGTTCTCCTTCAGGTACTGCTCGGGGAGGACGCTCGGGAACCAGCCACCCCAGATGATGGGGAGGTCCGGAAAGCGCTCGCGGACCGCCCGGGCGACCTCGGCCCCGTGGGCCACCTGGAAGCCCAGGATGCAGGAGCTGCCGAAGAGCAGCGCGCCGTCGCAGGCCTCCATCAGGCGCTCCATGTAGTCCTCGTGGACCATGGCGTCGATCAGGACGACCTCGTAGCCCTCGCGGTCGGGGATGGCCGCGATCTGGAGCAATTCGAGGGGCAGGAGGTCGGCGCTCACCCGCACCCCGCGGGCGGGATCGGCCCGGTGGGGGAGGAAGAGGACGATGCGCTTCTTCTGGAGGATCATCGAGGCGAGACGCGCCGGCACGGGGGGCCCACGATACCTGGGGGGGCATACAAAAGCTGACGTGCGCGTAATGCTAACACCCCACCTGGCCCTCGGGGGGGACCAATCGCCGGTCGGGGCCTCATCGGCCGGGGGCCCTCGACGACTCGACGGAAAGCCGGCGGCTCCGGGGCCCGAGGGCCTTCGCGGGGGAGGCGGCCGGCCTCCCTCTCAGTAGGTGGCCTGGACCCACTCGGCCCAGGCCCGGTCGAACTCGGAGTAACTCGTCCCGAGATGCTCCCGGAAGATCTCCCGGTGGTAGTCGAGCATCTCCGAGCCGTCGCCGTAACCCGCCTCGTTCGTGCGCCCCTTGAGGGCCTGCAGGAAGGCCGCGAGGCCCCCCGGCCGGGTCCGGTGCAGGTAGTCGATCATCGACCAGACCGCGAAGTGGTCCTGGAGGGAGAGCTGGCCGAAGCCCTGCAGGCGCACCAGCCGGGCCATGGGAGGGGCCCCCCCGGCGGTGACCAGCTTGCGCACGGCCCCCTCCCAGTCGGACTTCCGTGAGCGCTCCGGGATCGAGCCCTCACCCCCGTCGAAGGTGTTGAAGTCGGGGGAGACCCGTCGCTCCATCCAGTGAGCCAGGCCCTCGAGCAGCCAGATCGGGCTCTCGTAGGTGTAGTGCTCGAAGCCGTTGAGGAAGTTGTGCGCGAGGTTGAAGGCCAGGTGGGCGTGGAGCGCGCGGTCGGATCGCAGGCCCTCCTCCTGGGTGTGGACGTTGAGCGTCAGGCTGTCCCGGTGCACGACGTTCCAGCGCTGGCTGCGGCCGATCTGAAGGCCGAACTGGGCGTTCAGGAAGGTCCGGTGGGCCGCCTCGCTGGGCAGGACGAGGACCTCGAACTTGCCCTTCTGACCGAGGTGCGGTCCCTCGCCGTGGTAGGTGCCGGTCGTGTCCCAGGGCTCGCTGCCGTCGGGAAAGACCGTCGGGTCCACCCGCACGAGCTGGAGGAACTCGTCGTAGAGGTCCTCGATGCGCATCGCGGTGAGGTGCGCTCGCAGCCAGGGGTCGAGCTGCTTCGCCTTGGGGTCCACCTCGGGCAGGCGACTCGCGAGTCGCAGGAGCTCCGCCTGGTAGGCCTTCTTCTCCTTCGGCGGCACCCGGTAGGGGCCCAGGGCGAAGCCGAGCTCGAAGTGCTCCGTCTCCAGCCAGCGGATGTCGCAGGTCCCCAACAACTCCTCGACGGCCGTCGAGTCCGTCTCCCCGAACTCGAAGCCGCCGTGGGAGAGGATCCCCGCCGCCTCCATGACCTCCGGCTCTCCCCGGGTGTAGGGGTCGTTCTTCGGGTGGTTCGCCGGCAGGTCCCGGTGCAGCAACTTCTGGCCCGCCGCCGGTCCGGCGAGGAGCGCAAGGGTCAGGCCGAGGACTGCGGTGCGGAGGGAGCTCATCGCGAGGCCTGCATGCGGTGCTTGAGGTAGCCCGGCACGATCTCGCGCCAGGCGGGGTCGACGATCTCGAGGCGCTCGTCGAGGAAGTCCTGGGTGAGGCGCTGGACCGAGTCCACGTAGGGGAAGCTGCGCAGGCGCAGGTGAAAGCGCTCGAAGCGTGGGTCGGCCTCGGGCTGGCGCGCGAGGACCTCGAGGACGACGAAGCGCCCGGGGAGCTCGACCACCTCCGAGATCTGGCCGGCCTCCAGACGTCGGGCCTCGAGCCACACCTCGAAGCCGAGTCCGTCCCAGTTGCCGCGCAGCTCGCTCTCGACGCCCGCTTCGCCGCCGGGGGCGGCGCGCCAGGCCTCGGCCGCCGCGCGGGCGTCGGCGCGCCGCGCGGGGTCGAGCGAGCGGCCGTAGGCCAGCGGTAGGACGACGTTCTGCAGCAAGAGCCGCCGGCGGTGCTCGGTCACCCAGGCGGGGTCGATCAAGCCCACCGCCTCGAGGTCCTCGTCCACCTCCTCGGCGAGCACGGGTTCCCCGGCCACCACCAGGACCGTCCCCGCCGGCCAGCTCGGCGCATCGGGGGCCCCACCGCAGGCCCCGAGAGCCACGAGCAGGGCCAGGCCCAGGGACGTGCGCACTCGCTGCGACCTCGCCACGCCTCGACGACGGACGGCCCGCCTACTCCTCGACCTTGAGGTCGAAGGCCTGGACGAAGGTCGAGGCCTTCTCCACCAGGAACTCGTAGGCGTCGGCCACGTTCTCCTCGAGATGCGCGAGCTGGTCGGCGACGCGCACGGGACCGGCGGAGCACTGGTTCTCGAGGAAGAGCGTGCGCTGGTCCTGGAAGTAGTTCTCGATGCGCAGCGAGTTCGTCGTGCGACTCTCGCCGGCGGGGGGGAAGTCCATGCGCAGGCCGAAGATCTGCGGCGTGGAGTCGAAGACGTCGACCATGTCGCCGAAGCCGAGCAGGCCGTCGCGCATGTAGTCGATCGAGCTGCCGAACTTGCGGGGGTTGAGCAGGGTGCGGATCGTGATGCGCTGGCCCGCGAAGCCGTCCATCTCGCGCTCCTCCGCCATGTCCCCGGCGATCTGGCGCACGCGCTGGCCGAAGTCCTCGGCGGTCATCGCCCCCAGCTCCTCCCGGAACTGGATGCGGTCGGGCAGGAAGGCCACCTGGGAGAGGACGCCCCGACGCACGGCGGGGTTGCTGAGCACGGGCCCCGCCGGCGTCACCGCGAAGCTCGAGTAGGGCGGGTTCCCGTCCTCGAAGTAGCGGTTGTGAAGGCGCTGGACGACCTCGGTGGCCGGTGGCTGCGAGGGGTGAAAGATCTCGCAGATGTAGGCGATCGTGCGGGTGGGATAGGTCGACATGGGGCCTGGGCTGACGCCCTCGCTCGGCGCGGACTGAGTTCCCGCTCGGCGCGGCGGCGAACAGCGCCTCCCAGCGTACCACCGGCGCCCGCACGGGTTTCCGGGGCGTGGCTGGGGGGGGTCAAAAAAGGACCCACAAGCCTTCACCCCTCTGGAGGGGCCTCCGTACGCTCTGCGGTTCCAATTCGGGCGGCCAATCGCCGCCGCCCGGTGCCGCGCTCCGGATCCTGCACCTTCTCTTCGCGATTCCCTACCCGCCATGCACCTCTCCCTCCTGCCCGCCGCTCTGCTGTTCGGCGCCGTCATCGGGCAACCCGCCCAGGACGAGACTCCCACCGCCCAGGCTGCTCAAGGACCCGCCCCCGAGACCGACCCGACCCTCGTCGGGGACGACCTCGGCCCGCCGCTCTACGTCGGCGACGTCCTGATCACCGAGAACCAGATCAAGCGCTACCTCATCTACGGGATCTGCCGTGCATCCCTCGAGTACCGCCGCGTGAACGCGGTCATCGAGGACGGGATCCAGCGCCGCATCGCCGGCTACGAGGACGAGCTCGCCACTTGGGAAGCGATCAAGGCGAGCGGCGCCGACCCGGGCCCCGAGCCGATCAAGTACACCCGCGAGTACTTCACGATTCCGCAAGAGAAGTTCGAGAAGCATCGCCAGTACAAGTACGAGCAGTTCATGTCCAAGTTCCCGACGCTGGACCTGACCACGGAGATGCGTCGGGCCTACCGGACCGGGGAGTGGTACGACCGCGAGCTGTACCAGGAGATGCTCTTCGACCTGGTGTACGTCGACGACGACCCGGAGAAGTGGCCGGACGTGACCTTCGAGGCCATGCGCCAGGAGGCCGGCGAGGTCCTGATCGACGACTTCCGCGAGAGCTACGAGCGCCGCCTGGCCTACTACGAGAACTCGTTGGCGGAGTGGCAGGCCAAGAAGGACGCGGGCGAGGATGCCGGTCCCGAGCCGGAGATGGGCCTCGAGGACCCGATGTACCGCTCCATCCTGCGGCAGATCGTCCGCGACACGATCTACGGCGTGTGCGAGACCAAGACGGCGCTCGACGGCCTGTCGGAGGACTTGATCTGCACCATGGACTTCGACTTCGACGGCGAGATCGAGCTGAGCCTGACGGTCGAGGAGCTGTGGAACGACATCAAGCCGACCATCACGCGCCACGACGTGATCATCGCCCGCCGCTTCCTGGCCCTGATGGAGGCCACCCGCCAGCGGCTGGCCCTGGAGGGCTACCTCCTGGACGAGGAGGAGGCCGCGAAGTACATGGACGAGGTCGAAGCGGGCTTCGGCACGAACTTCGTCGGCATCGGGATGATCGCCCTGGGGACCCACGGCTTCCCGTCGATCGAGTCCTACGGCGAGTACATGCCGCTGCTCGAGGGCTACCGCCTCTCGGTCCTGGACAAGACCGCGAGCCCGCCCGAGGGGGGACTCGCGCCGGCCTTGCGCCAGCACCTGAACATCGCCAACCAGGTCATGGGCCTGGCCAAGGTCGACGCCGAGGTCCTGCTGGTCTCGGCCTTCGACATGGAGAACTTCCAGTGGATCCCGGAGGGCTGGCCCCAGGCCCGCGAGAAGGCCGAGTGGCTGGCCGCGGAGATCCGCAAGAACGGCGTCGAGTTCGCCGACTACCGAAAGCGCCGGCTCCAGGCCGCCGCGGAGGGACGCGAGCTCCCGGAGGACGAGGGAGTCATGGAGCCCCACGCCTTCTGGTCGCGCCTGATCGACGAGCACAGCGACTTCTGGGACCCGCCGCCGCCGACCTTCGGCAACCCGGGCTCGGACAAGGGCTACAGGAAGCTCGGTCGCTTCGGTGAGCGCACGCGCAACGACATGCGCGGACTCCTCTTCGAGAGCCCCTTCTCGCACATCGTGTACGGGGGCATGCTCACCGACACGATCTTCTTCAAGACCGCGATCGGCAACGTGGTCGGCCCGATCCGCGGGCCCTTGGGCTGGTACCTCGCGAAGGTGGTCAAGCGGACCCCTGCCCAGCGACCGCTGAACATCAACGACGAGCGTCACCTCAAGCTCCTGACCGACGACTGGGTGACCTACAGCTTCGTCCCGTACGCCCACGAGGCCCTCGAGATGGTCGGCACGACCGGCTTGCGCACCAAGCTCTCGCCGCGCTACGACGGTGACGAGCAGACCATGGGGGACCGCGGCGACTTCGAGGCGCCCAGCGAAGAGCCCACCGAGAAGCAAGAAGCGAAGAAGGAACAGTAGGGACCTTCGAGCTCGAGGAGCAGCCCCGGCGCCCCGCGCGTCGGGGCTGCTTCGTGTTTTCCTTCGCCCCGAGGCGACGCCGCTGAGGGGCCCCGGAGGCCCCTCGACTGGAACTCACCCCCTTCATGCAGGATGATCCGCGGCCGATGAAGTCCGACGTCCGCACGACCTGGAGGCTCTTGAAGCCCCACGCGCGAGACCACCTGGGGGCTTTCCTCCTCGTGTTCCTCTTCGGGGTCCTCGCGGCCTTCAGCGAGAGGTCGATCATCCTCCTGATCGATCCGACCTTCGAGAGCCTATTCGGAGCAGCCGGCTCCGAGGCGGACGCGGTCCTTTCGAGCAGCCCGATGTTCGAGGGCATGCACGAGGCGCGCGCGAACCTCATGTCTTGGCTCCTCGGGGACATGGGGGCGACCACGGCCGAAGCCAAGCTGGCCGTGCTCCGTAGTGTGGCCCTGGTCGTGATCGTGATCGCGGTCTTCGCGGCAGCCTTCCAGTACCTCTTCACCTGGCTCTCGCGCAAGGTCGCCCTGGAGATGGTGGTGGATCTGCGCATGCGCCTGGCGCGACACTTGATGCGCCTCTCGATGCGCTACCACGACTCCCGCAAGCTCGGGGACGTGCTCAGCCGCATCAGCGCGGACGTCAACATCACCTTGACGATCCTCAACGACGCCTTCCGCAACCTGGTGCTCGAGCCGCTGCTGGCCCTGGTGTCTCTCGGAATGGCGTTCTGGACCGCGCCCCTGCCGACTCTCGTGCTACTCGTCGGCCTTCCGACGGTGGTCATCCCGGTCGCCGCCCTCTCCAAGCGCGTGCGCAAGGGGTCGACCCGCAGCCTGACGAAGCTCGGCGCCTCGGTGCAGGTCCTGACGCAGATGTTCCAAGGCATCCGCACGGTCAAGGCCTTCCGTGCCGAGGAGCGCGAGCTCGAGAACTACCGCCAGGTGAATCAGGGCTACGTCGACTCCTCGATGAAGATGGTGCGAGCGGTCGCCCAGACGAACCTCTGGACGCTCATCCTGACCTACTCGGGCTTCGGCGCCCTGATCTACTGCGTCGGCTGGCTGCAGCTCAGTGGCCGTGGGGGCTTCGCGAGCGCCGGGGACATGATCCAGTTCCTGCTCCTGATCTCTCACGTCTACACGAACCTCAAGAAGTCGACCCGGATGTGGTCGCGGCTGCAGGAGGCCGTGGGAGCCTCCCAGCGCCTCGAGGAGCTCCTCAACGAGCCCCCCGACCTCCTCGAGTCCCAAGGGGCTCACACCCTCGAGTCCCTCGGCAACGGCATCCGCCTCGAGGGCGTCTCCTTCAGCTACGCCGGCGGCGAGGGGCAAGCCCTGGACCAGGTCGACCTCGAGGTGCATCCCGGAGAGACCCTGGCCCTGGTCGGTGCCTCGGGGGCGGGCAAGTCGACCCTCATGGACATCGTGGCCCGCTTCCGCGATCCGACCGAGGGGCGCGTCGTGGTGGACGGCCGCGACCTGCGGGAGCTCTCCTTCGACTCCTGGTGCGCCCACTACGCGATGGTCGGGCAGACGCCCTTCCTCTTCCACGCGACGATCGAGGAGAACATCCGCTACGGTCGCCCCGACGCCTCCCCCGAGGACGTCGCCGCCGCCGCCCGCGCCGCGGACATTCACGACTTCATCGAGTCCCTCCCCGACGGCTATGCGACGGACGTGGCCGACATGGGTGCCCGCCTCTCCGGCGGCCAGCGCCAGCGCATCACCATCGCCCGCGCCATCCTCAAGGGGGCGCCCCTGCTCCTGCTCGACGAGGCGACCAGCGCCCTCGACACCGAGACCGAGGGCAACGTGCAGGCGGCTCTCGACACGCTACGCCAGGGCCGCACGGTGATCGTGATCGCCCACCGCCTCTCCACCATCCGCAACGCCGACCGCATCGCCGTCATGGAAGCGGGCCGCATCGTGGAGCTCGGGTCCCACGATGCTCTGCTCGAAAAGCGCGGACTCTACGCGCGCTTGCACGCGGCGCAGTTCGCGGAGAGCGGAGCGGCGGGTTGACGGGCTTGCGCCCCGCGACCGCCCAGACAGAAGTCAGGAACCTAGGAAGATCAGGAACCTACGAAGGTCCGGGTCCTCCGAAGCAACGGCCGATGATTGCGTTCGAGTCTTGATTCGTCCCTCTTGGAGTTGAACTGAGTCCCGAGCAGGTTTCGGGACACAACAACGGCAGGAGCCCCGAAGGGGCTCCTGCCGTTGCTCTGGGGCTCGAAGTGGCGAAGCCACTTCGAGCGTTCAATTGCTCGACGACCGCCACCGTCCCTTTACTGTTCCCAAGAAGGCCGGCGCGACTGCCGAATGCCATCACTGGCCGTTGCTTGGCAAGACCCGAACCTTCGTAGGTTCCTGATCTTCCTAGGTTCCTGACTCTTGCTTGGGCGGTCGCGGGGCGCTGCTCCCTACCGCACCAACAAACACACCGCCTGCACCGCGACGCCAGCGCCTTTCGCGAGTGCGCCCAGCCCTTCGAGGCTCTTGCCCTTCACGTTGACCGCTCCGGCATCGACTTCGAGGAGTTCCGCCAGGCGCGCGCGCATGGCGGCGCGGTGGGGGGCGATGCGGGGCCCTTCGGTGGCGATGACGACGTCGACGTTGCCGACGCGCCAGCCGGCGGCACGGGCGCGGTTGAGGCACTCGGCGAGGAGCTCGGCGCTGTCGGCGTCCTTCCACTCGGGGCTCGTGTCGGGGAAGAGGGTGCCGAGGTCGTCGAGGCCCGCGGCGCCGAGCAGGGCGTCGGCGACGGCGTGCAGGACGGCGTCGCCGTCGGAGTGACCGCTGGGACCGCTGGGGTGGGGGAGCTCGATGCCCCCCAGGCGACAGGGGCGGCCTTCGACGAGGCGGTGCAGGTCGAAGCCCAGGCCCACGCGGAGGTCGGGGGGAGAGCTCATGGTCGGGCGGCCCGGGCGGCGAGCAGGGCCCGCGCGAGGGCGAGGTCCTCGGGCGTGGTCAGCTTCAGGTTGCCGGGGGTCCCCCGCACGAGCGGCACGGGCCCGACGTAGCGTTCGTGGAGGGCCGCGTCGTCGGTGGGGGAAAAGCCCTCTCGCTCCGCGCGCTCGAGGAGCTCGAGGAGCAGGGTGCGGCGGAAGACCTGCGGGGTCTGGGCCGCCCACAGGCGGCTGCGGTCCAGGGTGCGCTCGGCCGCTTCCCCGTCGGTGCTCTCCTTGATCGTGTCGCCGACGGGCAAGGCGACGAGGGCCGCTCCGCGCTCCGCGGCCACCGCCAGGGCGGCCTCGATCGTCGCGGGCTCGACCAGGGGGCGCGCGGCGTCGTGGACGGCGACGAGCTCGACCTCCTCGCCCGTCGCCCGCACCCCGGCACGCACCGAGGCGCAGCGGTCGGCGCCCCCCGGCACGACCGCCCTGAGCTTGGTGAGTTCGGGGGCCGCGCCGGCGAGCTCGCGCACGCGCTCCACGTCCTCCTCGCGGGCCACGACGATCAGCTCGTCGACCCCGGCCGCGGCCTCGAAGGCGGCGGCGGCGTGCAGCAGCACGCAGCGCCCCCCCAGCTCGATGAAGGGCTTGCGCTCGCCCCCGGCCCCTCCCATGCGCGTGCTGGCGCCGGCCGCGACCAGGACGGCGCCGCAACGCGGGCCGCGGGCGGGGCGACGGGAGGGCTCGGGTTCCGGCATGGGAATGCGGCGCGGTGCCGCGGGCGGAGCCTACAGTCCGCCCCTTCCCAAGGGTACGCTCGGGCCGCCGCGCCCACCCACGGGCCGTTGACCTCGAGACTCCATGGCCGATCCCACTCCGTCGTCGCCCCCGAGCCCCGCGGCACCTGTCGTGCTCGGGATCGACCCGGGGACGCGGGTCACGGGCTACGGAGCGCTGGTCGATTCCGCCAGCCGCCCGCGCTTGCTCGCCGCCGGTGAGCTGCGGCCCGCGGGGAGCGACGCCGCCGGCCGCTTGGCGGACCTGCGGCGGGAGATCGACGAGCTCTGCGACGAGCTGCGCCCTGGAGTAGTCGTCGTCGAGAGCGCCTTCTTCGCCCGCAACGTCCAATCCGCCCTGCGGCTGGGTGAGGCGCGGGGCGTGATCCTGTCCTGCGCCGCCCGTTCGGGCGCCGAGGTCGTCGAGTACGCCCCCTCGGTGGCCCGCAAGACCCTGCTCGGCCAGGGGAATGCGAGCAAGGAGCAGGTGGCCGCCTGCGTCGCCTCCCTGCTCGGCCTCGAGCGACCCTTGCCCCTCGACACGAGCGACGCCCTCTCCCTCGCCCTGGCCCACTGCCAGCGCGGTCGCACCCCCGCCGCCCTCGCCCTCAAGACCTCCAGGTCGCGCCTGCGGACCTGACCCCGACCTCGAGCCGACTCCATGACCGACCGCGCCTCCGACCCCTCGCCCGACCCGCAGCAGCTCGAGCGCATCGCCTTGGCCTTCCCCGAGCTCGTCGGGGGCTTCGAGGTGCTCGAGCGCGAGCTCGAGCTCGACGGCCAGCGCATCGCCGATCTCCTGGCCTACTCCCAGGGAAGGCTCTTGCTCGTCAGCCTCGTCGACGGGAATAGCGAGGCTTGCGTGCTGCGCGCCCTCGACGCCCTCGGCTTCGCTCACGCCCACGGGACGACCCTGGGGGCCTCCCTGCCGCGCCACGCCACCGGGCAGGAAGAGCTCGCCGTCGTGCTCGTCGCCCGCGAGGGCTTCGGGACCCGTCAGCTCGAGCGTCTGGCCCACCTGCGCGAACGTGGCGTCTGGCTCCTGCGCCAGCGCCTGCTGCGCACCGAGCGCGGCACGCACACCCGCCTCGAGCCGGTCGCGCTCGGCGGCACCGTCGACCTCGAGCCCCTCGACCTGCCCGCCTGGGCGATCGCCGAGCCCCAGCGCTCCTTCCTGTCGCGGGTCGACCCGGACCGCCTCGAGCTGGCCATCGCCCTGCTCGACCGGCTGCGTCGGGTCGAGCCCGACGCCCCCTGGACCCTGGAAGAGGACCGCCTCGTCCTGCGCCTGGGGGAGCAGTGGCTCTGTGACCTGGGCTGGGAGGAGGGCGAGCTCGAGCTGCGCGCTGACCCCGAGCTCCCCGGCTCCCCGGTGCGCGAGCCCGGGGACCTCGACCGGGCGGTCGACGAGGTCCTGGGCGCCACCCTGGAGCGCGCGAGCCGGGCGCCGGTCCCCGCGCCGACCCCGGCGGGGTCCGATCTCGGGTCCGAGCCGCCCACCCCGCTCCCGGAGCTGCCGGAAGAGGCGCGGGGGCTGGAGGAGCCGCTGCTCGAGGAACCGCTGCTGGAAGAGGTGGAGCTCCATCCGATGGCCCCGGGGCCGCTCCTGACCCGCGAGGAGATCGAGGCCTTCCAGGAGTAAGAGCGGGATTCGGCGCGGGCCGGTCTCCCCAGGTCCTGCTCTCCCAGGGGTTTCCCAAAGCGCGAAAGACTCCGATTTCTTTCTTGCCCGTTCTTGGTTCGGGCATTTCGGTCCGGCAGCCTGGATTCGGCCTCGCAGGAGGCCTCGCCGTGCAGACCCCCTCCACCGGACCGCGGCTGCGAGCCGCAGATCGGCCGATCCCGCCCTCGGCCGGGCCCCTTGTGCCCCGTCGGGGCGCCCGGGACTGACGCCCGGCACGCGGCGAGCCTGACCACCATGGAGGCAAGGGCGCGATGAACTGGGAACAGGCTCGCAAGCTCCTGCACCTCCACCGGGAGGACACGGCCGGGCGACCCCTCGGGGAGGGCCCCGCGGCCTTCCCCGCAGCCATCCCCGGAGGTGAGGAGCCGCCCGTTGCCCGCGCCGGCTCCCTGTGCGTCGCCAGCGGCAAGGGGGGCACCGGCAAGTCGGTCTTCACCGCCTCCATCGCCGCGCGCCTGAGCCACGGCGGCCGGACTCTGATCGTCGACGCCGACATGGGCATCGGCAACGCCCACATCCTGCAGGGGGTGGCCCCCGAGCGCTCCTTCGTCGAGCTCGTGGCGGGCACCGCCGCGCCGCGGGAGGTGGTCGCGCCCTGCGCCGAAGGCCTCGACCTGATCGCGGCCGGCTCCGGCGTTTCGCGCATGGCCGAGCTCTCGCCCTTCGAGATGCACCGCGTCGCCGAGGCGCTCGAGCAGCTCGAGACCGACTACCGCTTCCTGGTCGTCGACTCCGCCGCGGGAGTCTCGAACCAGACCGTGTCCTTCGCCGCCGCCACGGACTTGGTCGTGGTCGTGACGACGCCGGCGGTGACGGCGATGACCGACGCCTACGCCTTCATCAAGGTCCTCTTGCGCTCGAACCCCGCGGCCGACCCGTTGCTCGTCGTCAACCGCGCCCACAGCTGGGAGGAAGCCCGCTCCGTGGTCGATCGCATGGACACCGTTTGTCAGCGCTTCCTCTCGCGCTCTCCGCGCTGGATCGGCTGGGTCCCCGACGACGATGCCGTGGGCCGGGCCGTCAACGCGCGTTCCGCGGTCGTCGGTTACGACCCGACAGCCCCCGCCGCGCGCGCCCTCGAGCACCTCTCGGGGGTGATCCTGCAGGAGTTCGAGCGCGTCGCCTTCGCCGGCCTGGGCCGCACCCTGCTGCGGCGGGTCAGCTACTCCCCGAAGCTCGCCTGACCGTGGGCCTCCAGCCGAAGGGGGGAAACGGCACGACGCGAGCCGCCGAGCGGCGCAGCGAGAGCGCCCTCGAGCGGCGCCTGCGACGAGCCCTCGAGGCCGAGGCCCTCGGGAGGCTGGTGGGGGGCGTGGTGCATGAGCTCAACGACTCCCTGAGCGTGATCGCCGGGCACTGCCAGCGACTGCGCGAGGGGCGGGCGGGGGCGCCGGGCATCGGCGCCGACCTCGACCGCATCGGCCTGGCGGCGGAGGAGGCGGCCGCCCTCACCCGGCGCCTCGCGAGCTTCGCGCCCGGGGAGGAGCCGACGCTCGGCCCCGTGGAGCTCGGCGGCTTCTTCGAGGGTTTGACGCCCCTCTTGTTGCGCGTGCTGCGGGCCGACCTCGAGCTGCACCTGCGGCTGCCGGATGAGCTGCCCCCGGTGCGAGCCGCGCGGCGTGCCCTCGAGCGCCTCGTGCTCGACCTGGCCCTGAACGCCACGCGCTTCGCGGAAGCGGGGTCGGACTTCTCGATCGAGGTGCGGGGACCGACCCAGGCCTCGAGCGATGCGAGCGACCTGCGCCTGCGGATCGCGGACCACGCCCGCGGGCCCGAGGCGCGCGGGCGGTCGCGTGAGCTGGCCCGGGCTGCGGGGGGCTCACCGCTCGAGGCCTCGGCGACCGCGCCGCTGACCTTCGAGGTCGACCTCCCGGTCTGCGCGGAGCTGCCGGGGCGGGCCGAGCTCTTCCCGCGCTCCAGCGAGTTGTCGGGGAGCGAGACCATCCTGGTCTGCGACGACGACCCTGGAGTGCGCCGCGTGCTCTGCGAGTCGCTCGAGGCCAGCGGTTACCGCGTGCTCTCCGCCGAGGACGGTCAGCGCGCCCTCGAGCTCGAAGGCGGCCTCGACGGTCCCTTGCACCTGGTCGTGACTGACGTGGTCATGCCCGGTGTCTCGGGCGGTCGCCTGAGCGAGGCTCTGCGGCGGCGCCGACGGAACCTGGGTGTGCTCTACGTGACGGGATACCCGCGGGAGATCGCCGGCCGGCACTGCCGACCCGTGGAGCGGGACGGGTGGCTGCCCAAGCCCTTCACGCCCCTCGAGCTCCTGCAGCAGGTGCGGCGCGTGTTGGACCGCGGGGGCGCTCCCGTGGCGGGTTGACGGGCGAACCGATCGGAGACCGGGAGGGGAGGCCTCCGGCTCAATCGCGTGCGAAGAAAGCCAGGATGGAGGTCCCGGCCTCGAGCCAGGCGCCGCGGGCGAGCTCCGCGACGCGCCGGTGCGCCACCTCGACCTCGGCTTCCTCGGCGGCGACGTAGGCGGGCAGGAGGGGCGCCACGCCGTAGAGTTGCCGCTCCAGGCGCTCCTGTCCGGCTTCGGCGGAGTCGAGCTCCTGGGCCAGGCGCTCGCCGCGGCGGGCGAGGCGCAGCTCGACCTCGCGGGCGCGCTCGAGCTCTGCTCGCGCGCGCTCACCGTCGAGGCGCAGGTCGTGGGTCTCCGCCGCCAGGACGCGCGTGGTCTCGAGCAGGTCCAGGGCCCAGGCCGCGAGTCCCGCGGCCGTCAGCGCGAGCAGGCTCAGGCCGAGGACGAGGGCGGGGGAGCGACGCCGGCGCGGTTTCTCCGCCGGAGCCTCCGTCGGCTCGGGGGCGGGCTCCTGCGCGGCCTCGGGAGGGGCGCTGCCTTCGACGGGGGTCTCCGGGGCGGGCTCGGCTTCCCGGGCGGCGGGGGGATCCGCCGGCGTCGGGGAGGGCTCAGGCTCCCGCTCGTGCGCGCGCGCCTGCTCGAGGCGCGCGACGAGCCCGCGCACGTTGTCCCAGTCGACGTGTAGGCCCTCGAGCTCGTCGGCCTGCTCCGGATGCTCCTCGAGGAGGGCCTCGAAGTCGGGGCCCTCGCCCGCCTCGTGGAGACGCAGGTAGAGGGCGAACAGCTCCTCGGCCCTGGCCGAGTACTCGGAATCTCCGTAGCGGGCTTCGTCCTCCATCCTTCGAGCCGAGTCTACAAGCCGCGGGGCGCTCGACGAAGACTGCGCTCGAGGCGTGACCGACTCCGCCGGAGCTCGTCCGAAGGTGGTGCGCGCCCCGCCCGTGGGCGCGGGAAGAAGTGGGGCGACTCCCGAGGACGGAGCTGCTCCGGAGGGGTCATTGTGCGCCGGAGGCTCGAGCTCGCGGCGCCGGGAGGTCGTCCATGTCGGTATACGTCGTCGCTGCGCTCTGGGTGGGGGCCGTCGGGCCCGCGGGATTCCCTTTCGCCGAGGTCCTGCACACCGCCCGGGGCCGGGCCGGGGGAGATCGCTTCGGGGTCGTCGTCGCCGCGGTCGGCGACGTGAACGCCGACGGGACGGCGGATTGGGCCGTGGGCGCACCCCGCGCCGGGGGCGAGACGGACTTTCGCGGGGAGGTGCGGGTCTTCTCCGGGGCGAGCGGAGCGGAGCTCCTGCGCCTCGAGGGGGACTCGGCCTTCGACGCCTTCGGCAGCGCCGTGGCCGCCGCCGGGGACGTGGACCTCGACGGCCACGCCGACCTTCTCGTCGGCGCCCCGCGCGGGACCCCCGCCGCGGGTAGCGCCGAGCTACGCTCGGGGCGTGACGGCTCGCTCCTGCTGCGCCTCGTGGGGCGTGCGGCGGGTGACCGCTTCGGCCAGGCTCTCGCCGGGGTCGGGGACCTCGACGGGGACGGCCGCCCGGAGCTCGCCGTGGGCGCACCCGGTTCCGACGCCGGCGGTTCGAGCGCCGGGGAGCTGACCGTCTTCTCGGGCGCGGACGGGGAGCCCCTCTGGCGCGTGACCGGCGGGAGCTGGGACCAGCTCGGGCGGGCCGTCTGCGCGGCCGGAGACGTGGACGGGGACGGTAGCCCCGACCTCGCCGTGGGCGTGCCCTTCTCCGACGCCGGTGCCTTCAACGGCGGCGCGGTCTACGTGCTGTCCGGGCGCAACGGGGGGCGCCTGCGCTCGATGCTCGGCGAGGGCATCGGCGACCAGCTGGGCTTCGCCCTGGCCGGGGGGACGGATGCCGACCTGGACGGCGTGCCCGACCTCTTGTGCGTCGCGCCGGGGGCGGAGAACGCTTCCCTGATCGACGCGGGCGCCGCCGAGCTGCGCTCGGGGGCGGACGGCCGCGTGCTGACACGCGTGTACGGGCGAGAGGACGCCGCCTACCTCGCCGCCGCCGACTTCCTCGGCGACCTCGACGGCGACGGGCGGCCGGAGCTCCTCGTCGGCGCCGCGAGCGCCGGCACCGCGCAGCAGGGCCGCGTTCGAGTCGTGTCCGGGGCGGACGGGAGCGAGCTCGCCGAGCACGTCGGCCTGCGCTCGCGCGACTGGTTCGGGGCCTCCGTGGCGGCTCTCGGCGACCTCGATGGGGACGGTCGTCCCGACTTCGCGGTCGGCGCGCCCGGGCACGAAGACGACCCGCAACTCGTTGGCTACCTGCGCGTGCTGGCCGCGCCGGCGCCGCGCTCACCTCGATCGGGTCATTGACGCCCTTCCACTCGGCCATCCACTCGGCCATCCGCTCGCCCATCCGCTCGCCCATCCACCCGCCCATCCACCCGATCTGGCGCCCCTTCCGCCGCGAGGGCGTCCATCACGCGTGCCTCGGTCCTCGGACCGATGCCTCGCACCTCCTGGAGCTCGAAGCCCTCCGCGCCACGTTCCCAACGCAGCTCGACGATGGCCGCGGCCCGGGCGGGGCCGATGCCCGGCAGGCGGCGCAGGTCGCGGGCGCCCGAGCGCTGGAGGTCGATGCTGCCCCGTGCTCGGCCGGGGTCGGGCGCCCGCCGCCGGGAGACCCACTCGAGGCTCGTCGACGCGAACACCCAACCCAAGAGGATCAGGAGCCAGGAGGGGTTGCGGCGCTCCCCGCCGCCCGTCGTCCTCGTCACGGTGACCTCTCCCATGGGATATCGGACGCTCACCGCCGGCCTCGGTCACGCCCGGAGACCTTCTGTTGGCTCTCCTCGGGGCTCCACCGTACCTTTTCGGGGCATGTCCCCCGCGATCCGGAACGCCCAGGCGGAGCCCCTGGCCAGCGCCGCCCTCGAGTCCGTGGTGGCAGCGGCCGTCGCCGAGGACCGCGGAAGCGGGGACCTGACGAGCTCCAACTCCGTACCGGAGGGAGCCCGGGCCCGGGCGCGGCTCGTCGCGCGCCAGGCCGGCGTGCTGGCGGGGATGCCGGTCTTTCGCCAGGTCTTCCTTCACTGCGACCCTCGCTGCCGGTTCCTGGCGCACGTGGAGGACGGGCAGCCGATCGAGCCGGACCAGCTCGTGGCCGAGGTCGAAGGGGACGCCCGCGGACTCCTGCTCGCCGAGCGCACGGCCCTGAACTTCGTGCAGCGCCTGAGCGGTATCGCCACCTCCACGGCCGAGCTCGTGCGCCTGGCCCGTGGCCGCGTGCGCGTGCTCGACACGCGCAAGACGACCCCCGGCTTGCGGGCTCTCGAGAAGTACGCCGTGCGCTGCGGCGGCGGCGAGAACCACCGCTTCGGGCTCTTCGACGAGGTGATGATCAAGGAGAACCACCTAGAGCTCTCCGGCCAGGACCTCGAGGGCCTCACGCGGAGCGTGCGCGCCTCGGTGGGCCCCGGCATTCGCATGACCGTCGAGGCCCGTGACGGGGACGAGGCGCGCGCCGCCCTGCGAGGAGGGGCCGACGTGCTCCTGCTGGACAACATGAGCCCGGCGCAACTGGCCGCGCTCGTGCCCGAGCTGCGCGAGCTGGCGCGGGAGTCGGGGCGCGCGGTCGAGCTCGAGGCCTCGGGCGGGATCGACGCCGCGAGCCTCGAGGCCTTCGCCGCCTGCGGGCTGGACCGTGTCTCGGTGGGGGGGCTGACTCACTCGGCCCCGGCCCTCGACCTCTCCCTCTATCTGGAGGCTCTCTCGTGAGCATCGGGGAGCGCGACGAGCTCAAGCTCGACCTGCCCGCCGCTCACAGTGCCGGCCGCATGGCCCGGCAAGTGGTCGGCAAGTTCGCCCTCGACCATGGGATCGACGAGGACGAGGTCGGGACCCTCGAGCTCGTCACCAGCGAGCTGCTCTCCAATGCGGTGGACCACGGGGGTGGCAACTCGGCCATGGAGGAGGCGGACGTCGAAGGCGACGTGCGCATGAAGCTCCACCTGACCGCCGGCCCCGAGGGCTGGGAGCTGCGCGTCGCGGACCAGGGCGGCGGCGACCCCGAGGAGATGCGCCCCTACCTCGACTCGGGCGCCCTGCCGGACCTCGAGGACGAGCGCGGCCGGGGCTTCTTCCTCCTGGTGCAGATGGTCGACGACCTCTCGGTGGTCAAGTCGCCCGACGGCAAGGGCCTGGAGTTCACGGCTCGCAAGAGGATCGGTTCCTGAGCGAGCCGGCCGGGCTGCTAGGCGGCCTGCGGGCCGTGGGCCGCTGGCTGCAACGACTCCCGCGCGTCGCCGGCCTGCTCCTCTTCGCCGCTTGGATGGCGGTCGTCTGGTGGCTCTCGAGCCAGCCCTCCGCGGACGCTCCACCCGTCTTCTGGCGCAGCTGGGGTTGGAATTGCGGCCACGCGCCCCTCTTCGGGCTGCTCGCCTTCTGGGGTGTCCTGGCGCTCCCGCGCGAGGGAGGTTGGCCCCGCATCGAGGCCCGGGCGGCGCTCGGCATCCTCCTCGCGGTGCTCGCCTACGCCGTGGTGGACGAGCTGCACCAGTCGCGCGCGGTCGGACGCGTGGCCTCGCCCTTCGACGTCCTGACCGACGGCGTGGGCGCCGCCTGCACCCTGTGGATCGCGGCCTACCTCGGGCGCGCCGAGGCGACGGCGCGCGGGCTCCACGGCCGCCTCGTCCTCGGCCTCGCGGCCTGCGCCCTCGCGGGTCTCCTCTCGACCTGGGCCTCCATGCAGGGGCTCGACTAGGCGCCGCGGTCGGCCTCCGGGGAGAGGAAGCGGAAGGTCGTGTACTTGCCCGCCTTCACCCCGCGCACGAGCCCCGTTCGGTCGCCGAGCGCGCGCTCCCAGAAGGCGTGGGCGCGGCGGTTGCGGCGGATGCAGTCGAGGCCCCAGCGGCCGGGGAAGCGCACCACGAGCTGCTCGACCGCGAAGTCCGCGAGCCCCTGGGCGCGGACCTCGGGGCGGAGATAGAAGTCGTGCAAGAACCAGTCGACCTCTTCTCCGATGGCCTCCGCGTAGCGGCGGCCCATCAAGAGGGCAAAGCCGCGGGGCGCCTCGTCGACCTCGATCCAGAAGGGGAAGAGCTCCCCGGAGCGATGAAGCCAGTCCTCCTGGAAGGACTGCGTCGCGTCGATCTCGGGGTCGTGGCGGGCGAGCTCACCGAGGTAGTCGCTGAACATGGACGCCATGCACGCCTCATCGCCCTCGGTGGCGCGTCGCAGGCTCCAGCGGTTGGCGGCGTCCTCCGGCACGCTACTCCTCCTCGAAGAGCTCGACCCAGACCGTCTCGGAGCCGGTGACGACGCGCCGCCGGCCGAGGAGCTCGCTGCCGCGGGAGTAGCTCAGCTCGTAGGCGCCCGGCACGACCCACAGGTGCTCGCGCCCGTCGACGGCGAAGACGGCCGCCGTCGCGACCACGTGACCCGCTGGGTCTGTCAGCGTGCAGTCGATCGGCTCGCCGGGCAAGAAGACCGCGCGCAGGGCGATCTCGGCGGGCTCGCGCAGCTCGAGCTGCACGCCGCTCACGTCGCCGGTCAGGGTGCTGACGGTGACGAAGTCGGTGACGCGCCTGCGCGGCTCCTCGGAGGGAGCCAGCTTCTTTGCGACCAGCCCTAGGAGCATGCGCTCGTAGGTCTCGGTACGTTCGTCATGGTCGTCTACGAGGTGGACGGCGTAATTGCTGGGGGGGAGGGCACCGATGCGGAAGTAGCCGTTCTCGTTCGTGACTGCCTGTGCGCGTAGCACGGACTCTCCTTCGGGTACGGCGGCCACCGTGCGATTGGCGATGTCGCGGAGTTCTCCGAGGAGGCGTCCCTCGATGGCCGATCGTGGCGGGAGCGCGAGGGTTCCAAGGTCGAGCGTCTCCCCAGGGAGCAGCTCGATATTCATCATCAGGTCCGAGAGCCCGAGCGAGCTGGCTTGGAGTTCGTAGGTAAGCGGCTCGAGGCCGAGCTTGTCGATGCGCCCGTCGCGTGCTGCTTGAAACCCCGTCGATCCGCGGCGTCTCCCACCCGGTTCCGAGAACCAGGTCAGGTGGATCATCGCGCCGAGAGGTTCACCGGACGGGTCCACGAAGCGTGCCTGGAGCCGGGCCGTATCCATGAGGAGGGGGATAGGGTCGATGGTCATGCTGACCTCTTCGTCCGTCATGGCCGCAAAAGCCTGGGCCACGGCCTTGCCCTGGAAGCCGACCACGAGGTATTGGGGCTTGCGTGGTCCCCGCAGTCTGAAGGTCATCCATCCGGCACGTCGCCCGTCATTCGAGATCGCACTGGACAATGGGCGCCACAGCCTGCGCGGGGGGAGTTCCCCGTCACCGCGGTCAACCAGGGGGTCAACCCAGGGGAGAATGACCAGCTGCGAAGTCAGGGCGAAGTGCTCGTGCGGCTCCATCGCCTCCCGAAGTGGGCGGCCATCCGGAGCGAACAACCGAATGGTGATCGTATCGGGCTGTTCCTCGTTGACTTGCGTAAGCTTCTGGCCCTCATCGAATGTGGACCTGGCTGGAGGCGCGTGTGAGGAGAGATCGGCGGCAGCGGGAGATCGCGTCGAGGTCGGAGCTGTCTCACGATTCACTCCTTGATCGATCCAGAGGCGATTGGGATCCGGCAGCGGCTTCGGCTCCCCGGCCACGTCGACCTCCGTCGTACGGGCTTTGACCTGCAGTGCTCGGCCGGAGGCCCCGGGCCCATCCATGAGGACAATGGCGGCTCCGAAGAGCCCCAGGGCCCCCCCGACCAGAAGCAGCACCCCCCAGCGCATGCCAAGAGGATACGGGACGGCTCCCCTCGAGTGAGGGGAACCGCCCCGGCGGGGGTGGGCGCCTCCTGGCCGCGCGTCGCCGTGTTCCCAGGTCCGCGAGTTGCGCCGCAGGTCGCCCAGGGAACAGACGGTGCGCGATGCCGGGGGTTTCGCGCGCGGGCGCGAATCCCCGAGCGAGCCGCGGAGCGATTCGCGGGCTCGGCTCGCTAGAATCGTGGCTTCACGCCCGCCGCGACGCCTCCCCGCGATGACCTCCGAGCACGAGACCTACCAGAGCCCCCTCGCCGGCCGCTACGCGAGCGCCGAGATGCGCGCGCTCTTCTCCGCCCAGCGCAAGCACGGCACCTGGCGGCGGCTGTGGCTGGCTCTGGCCGAGACCGAGGCCGAGCTCGGCCTCGACATCCGCCCCGAGCAGCTCGAGGAGCTGCGCGAGCACCTCGAGCCGATCGACTTCGAGGCGGCGGCGCGCTACGAGCGCGAGCTGCGCCACGACGTGATGGCCCACGTCCACGCCTGGGGCGAGGCCTGTCCCAAGGCGCGCGGCATCCTGCACCTCGGCGCGACGAGCTGCTTCGTGACCGACAACACCGACGTGCTGATCCTGCGCGACGGGGTGCGGCTCCTGCGGCGGCAGCTCGTGAACGTGATCGCGGCCCTCAAGGAATTCGCCCTCGAGTGGCGGGAGCTGCCGACCCTGGGCTTCACCCACTACCAGCCGGCCCAAGCGACGACGGTCGGCAAGCGCGCGACCCTCTGGATCCAGGACCTCGTCGACGACCTGGCGGACCTCGACCACGCCGAGTCGATGATCCGCTTCCGGGGCGTGAAGGGCACGACCGGGACCCAGGCCTCCTTCCTCGAGCTCTTCGAGGGGGACCACGAGAAGGTGCGCGCCCTCGACCGCGGCGTGGCCGAGCGCATGGGCTTCGAGGAGCGCTTCGCCGTGACGGGCCAGACCTACCCGCGCCAGCTCGACTTCCGCGTGGGCCAGGCCCTCTCCTCGATCGCCCAGACCGCGCACAAGTTCGCCACCGACCTGCGCCTCCTGTCGAACCGCAAGGAGCTCGAGGAGCCCTTCGGGAAGAAGCAGATCGGCTCGAGCGCCATGCCCTGGAAGCGCAACCCGATGCGCAGCGAGCGCATCTGCTCCCTGGCGCGGCTCGTCATCTCGCACCTCGACAACACGGCCCACACGGCGGCAAACCAGTGGCTCGAGCGCACCCTCGACGACTCCGCGAACCGGCGCGTCGTGCTCTCGGAGATGTTCCTCGCCACCGACGCCGTGCTGAACCTCCTGCTCGACGTCAGCTCGGGACTGGTGGTCTACCCGGCGGTCGTGCGCAAGAACCTGATGGCGGAGCTGCCCTTCCTCGCCTCCGAGGCCCTGATGATGGAGGCGGTCAAGGCCGGCGCCGACCGCCAGGACGTGCACGAGGTCGTGCGCCAGGCGAGCTTCGCCGCGGCCAAGCACATCAAGGAGGGAGGCGACAACGACCTGGCCGAGCGCCTGGCGGCTTCGGAGCTCCTCGCGCCCTTCGCCCCGCGTCTGGCCGCGGCCCTCGAGCCCGCGCGGCACGTGGGGCGCGCGCCGGAGCAGGTCGTCGAGTTCGTCGACGAGGTGGTGGAGCCGCTGCTCGCGCGCCACGCGGAGCTGCTCGGCGTCGAGGCCGAGGTCCGCGTCTGAGGGCCGGGGCGCCTCAGGAGTTCTCGAGCACGCCCTCGGCAGTCGCCCCGCTCTTGCGGTCGATGGCCTCGATGCGCTTGTCGATGCGGTGGCGCTCCCGCTCCAGGCGGCCCCGCTCGCGGTGCTTGTGCCAGAGTCGCAGGCGATTGGCGAGGTAGAGCGGCAGGCCGCCGACCGTGACCGCGCCCACGGCGGCCAGGAAGGCCTCGAGCTTCTCGCCCGTCTGGAAGATCGAGCCCTCGGCGCTCCAGGCGTACTGAAGGCTGCCCCAGGCCAGGAAGGCGAAGAGCAAGGCCCAGACGATCGAAATGCCCCAGAGCACGCGCATCTTCATGGAGGCAGGATAGCAGAGGTCTTCGGCGGGGGCTCGCCCTGTTCCGGGTTGCAAGCCACCCCCCGGATTGGGAAGAATTTCCCCGCCCTTTCAATACGACGACATTTCTCCTCGTGCGGTCCTCGGCAGGGCTCGATAGGGGGAGAGATCTCGGGGTCGCTCTCGTTCGGTCAGCCTTCCCCCAGCTTCGAACCGTGACTCAACCTGGAATCCCCAACGAGTATTCCATCTCGACCTCCTGCTACGGCACGCGCCTGGCCTCGATCGAAGCCCAGGCCTTCGCCGCCGTGGCCATGGGTTTCCGTCGACTGGAGCTCGGGCTCAGCGAGTCGCCCGTCGCCCTCAACGGCTTCGAGGAGTCGCGGCGCGAGACGGGCATCGCCGTCGCGTCGATCGTGACGGGTTGCCTCAACCCGCGCACCGAGCAGATGTCGGGCACCAAGCTCGGCTCTCTCGACGCCGAGCTGCGCGAGCGGGCGATGATCTCCTGCCGGCGGCACATCCAGCTCGCCGAGCGCTACGCCTGCCCGGTCGTGATCCTGCGCGGCTGCGAGATCGAGGACCCCAACGTCGTCGCCGAGGCGACGGCCCTCGAGGCGCGCCTCGAGGAAGAGGGGCCGAGCGAGGAGATCCACCTGGAGGTGGAGCAGTTCGTCGCAAGCGCGCAACGCAAGGCGCAGCCCCAGCTCGAGCACTTCTGCCGCTCGGTCCACACCCTGCGCGCAGAGCATCCCGAGGTGAAGCTGGCTGTCGAGCCGGGGCGCTCCTACGTCGACCTCCTGAGCTTCGAGACGATGGAGTGGGTGCTCGACGACCTCGCGCGCCAGGGCCTCTCCTACTGGCACGACACCGGTACCGTGCACCGTCGACAGCACGCCGGCCTCCCCGGGCAGGGCGAGTGGCTCGAGAAGTTCGGTCCGCGCCTCGTCGGCGTTCACCTGCGCGACGCCGTCGGGAACGAGTCGGAGATCCCGCCGGGCCTGGGAGAGGTCGACTTCCGCCTCGTCGCCGACTATGTGCCCAAGGAGGCCGAGAAGGTGGTCGAGATCAACCCCCGCCACGGGCGTTCCGAGATCCTGGCCTCCGTCCAGCTCTTGATGGAGCGGGGCTTCTAGCCCGGGCCAGGCCTTACAATCTCGCGTCGAGCCTCGCCGGCCATCGCCGGCAGCTCCGCCATGATCGAATCCTCCACCGAGAACCAGGGCTCCGATCCTCAGGGCCCCGATTCGGACTCCCCGGGCAGGGATTCTGATTCCCCGGACAGGGGCTCGGACTCCCCGGACAGGGGCTTCGGAATGCCCGCCGTCGAGCACTTCCGCAAGGTGATCGAGGAGGCGCGGGAGGCGGCCCCCGAGGGACGCGACGGCCTGCTCGTGCTGACCCACCGCGGACCCGACCCGGACGCCATCGGTTCCTGCGAGGGCATGCGTCACCTCTGCGAGACGCGGCTCGGGCTGCGCGTGGAGGTCGCGACGGTGGGGCGCATCCACCGCGCCGAGAACCTCGCCCTCGTGCGCGCCCTCGGCCTCGAGTTCGCGACCTACGACGACATCGTGCCCGAGGAGTTCTTCGGTGCCGTGCTCGTGGACACCCAGCCGGACTTCGGCCACACCTTCCTGCCCGAGGACATCCGTGTGCTGGCCGTCTTCGACCACCACGTCCCGCCGACGGCCGGGGAGGACGGCGACGCGTCCCCGATCCCGCACCGCGACGTGCGCCTCGGCATCGGCGCCACCGCCTCGATCGTCTACGAATACCTGCGCGACGCGAAGTGCGAGTGGGGCGAGATCGTCGCCACGGCGCTCTTCTGCGGCATCCGCTACGACACCGCCGACCTCTCGCGCAACTCCTCGGCCCTCGACGAGGAGGCCTACTACGCGACCTTCCGCAACGCGGACCGGGAACTGATCACCCAGATCAACCACCCGCCCCTGCCGCGCGTGTACTACTCCGAGCTGCACGACGCCCTGAGCGAGGCGCGTCAGTACGGCGCCTTGGTGCTCTGCCTCCTGGGTCGCGTCAGCCACCCCGAGTTCGTGGCGGAGATGGCGGACTTCTTCCTGCGCATGAACGGCTGCGCCTGGGTCGTCGTCGGCGGCGCGGTGGAGGAGGAGGGTCAGTACGTGCTCTCCCTGCGCACGGACTACGCCTTCGGCAATGCCTACCCGCTCATGGACCGCGTGCTCGACGGCCAGGGATCCTTCGGCGGCCACGGCCACATCGCGGGCGCGCGGATCCCCCTCGAGGACATGGGCGAGAGCTCGATCAACAGCGTCGAGCGCGACCTCCGGCGCCGCGCCCTCGCCATCCTGGGGTCGACCGACGAGGGCTCCCTGCCCCCCGAGGGGCGGCCCCTCGCCGACTCGACGTGAGCGGCCCGGCGCCCTGGGTGCTCGTCGTCGCCGGCCGCGACTCGAGCGGCCGGGCGGGGGTCGACGCCGACCGCGAGGCCCTCGAGGCCTTGGGCCTGCCCGCGCGCTTCGTCGAGACCGCGCGCACGCGCCAGGGCGCGGCCGGTCTCGAGGCGCTGGGCTCCGTGGAGCCCGCGCGCTGGCTCGCGGAGGCGCGCGCCGCTCTCGCCGGGGCTCCGGCGGCCCTCAAGCTGGGTCTCCTGCCCGGCGCGCGGGCGATCGATGCGGCGGCCGAGCTCTTGCGCGCGGCCCACGCTTCGATCGCGGTGCTCGACCCGGTGCTCGCGCCGACCCGCGGCGGCCGCTTCCTGCAGGAAGAGGAGGTGCCCCTCCTGCGCGCTCGGCTCGCTCCCCTGGGGGCCATCTGGACCCCGAACCTCCCCGAGCTCGCCGAGCTCACGGGCGCCCCGCTCGCGCGACTCGCCGCCGAGCCGGTCGAGCGGGTCGAGGCCGCGCGGGAGCTGCTCGCCGGCGGCGCTCGCGCCGTGGTGGTCAAGGGCGGCCACGGCGCCGAGGAACCCCTGGTCGACCTCCTCCTGGAGGGGGAGACGGAGCCGCTCTGGATCGAGCGGGAGCGCGTGGCGGGCCCGGGCCTGGGCGGCAGCGGCTGCCGCTTCGCGAGCGCTCTCGCGGGACGCCTGGCCCTCGGGGAGCCGCTGCCCGAGGCCGCTCGGCACGCCGGGGAGTGGGTCGCCGGGCTCCTGCGGGCCCGCTCCTGAGTCGCCGGGGCGGTCGCCCCGGCGACGCCGGCAAGGGGGTCTTGCCTTTCTCTCCGCGGAGACTATCCTGCTCCGTCCAAAGCGGCTGTAGCTCAGTGGTAGAGCGCAACCTTGCCAAGGTTGATGTCGAGGGTTCAAATCCCTTCAGCCGCTCCAGCCCAACGCCCGCCCGGTGGACCCGATGGAGATCGGGACCGTGGGCGGGCGATCTCGTTGGGGGAAGGTCCTACAGTATCCGCGTTCCGTGCGCCCGATCGGCGCCCGGCCTCCCCGGACCATGCTTCTGCCCCTCCTCCTCGTCTGCGCCCAGGACGCGTCCTCCGCGCCGGCCGACGTCGAGCTGGGGGAGACGGTCATCACCGCCCCCCGGGCGGGGGCGACGGTCACGACGAGCCCGGCCACCTCGATCGTGATCGAGGCCGAGGCGCTGGTCGCCACGGGGGAGCGCGGCCTGGCCCAGGCCATAGCGCGCGCCTCCGGCGTCTGGCTGCAGGAGACGAACCTCGGCGGGGGAGCGCCGGTCGTCCGCGGCCTGCTGGGCGGCCACGTGCTCGTCGTCGTCGACGGCGTTCGTCTGAACGACTCGACGACCCGCATCGGCCCCAACCAGAGCCTCAACCAGATCGACCCCGCCATCGTGGAGCGGGTCGAGATCCTGCGCGGGCCCGGGGCCGTGCTCTATGGCTCGGACGCGATCGGCGGGGTGATCTCCGTCTGGACCAAGCGCCGGCGCGCCGCGACCCAGGACCCCCAGGAGTACCTGAGGCCCTACCAGGGCGAGGCGAACGCCCAGTACGACTCGGCGCTCCAGGGCTCGCGCCTCTCCTTGAACGGCTCGGCGGCCCGGGGGGACCACGGGGTGCTCGGCGTCGCCAGCGGCTTCGACTGGGACGGGCTCAAGGGCAGCGAGGGGGATGAGGTGCCGAACACCGGCTACAACGGCCACGCCTGGTTCGGCTCCTACGAGTACGCCCTCGGGAACCGACGCACCCTGCGCTTCAGCGGGCGCGTCAACCGCGACTTCAACGTACCTCGTACGGACAAGATGAACGTCGGCTACGGCCAGAGCGTTCCGACCCACACGGACTGGCGCTACTCGCTCCAGGACCGCCGCGGGTGGCTCCTGTCCTTCACGGACCAGGACCCCGGGGACCTCGCCGACCGCATGCAGCTGCGCCTGAACCTCCACACCTACGAAGAGGAGCGCGACCTCCAGCGCACCGGCGAGAGCCGCACGCTCTACGAGCGCGACGAGGTGGTGACGGTGGGCCTCGGGGTCGACTGGCAGAAGGCCGTCGGCGCGGAGCACCTCTTGACCTGGGGCCTAGACGCCTCCCACGACGAGGTCGACTCCCTGCGCGAGGAGAGCGACGGGGGCGTCACGAGCGAGGTCCCCGCGGCCTTCGCCCCGGACGCGCGCTACTCGCGCTTCGGGGTCTTCGTTCGGGACGAGGTCCTGGCCTTCGACCCCTGGTTCTTGACCCTCGGCGTGCGCTGGTCGGCCTTCGACTTCCGCTTCGGCCAGACCCCGGGCTTCCAGAGCACCTCGGACCACTTCTCCGCCTTGACGGCCGCGGTGGAGGTGGCCCGCGAGCTGGGCGACGGCTGGAACCTGACCGCCGGACTCTCCCAGGGCTTCCGCGCGCCCAACCTCGACGACCTGGCGAACAACGGCAGCTTCGCGAGCGGCGTGGAGGTCGCCAACCCCGACCTCGACCCCGAGGAGAGCCTGACCCTCGAGGCGGCGGTCGACGTCTCGCGTCCCGCCTGGCGCGGGAGCCTGGGCGTCTTCGGGACGCACATCGAGGACTTCATCGGCCGCGTGCTGCTCGACGCGGGCGACCCGAACGAGGACGGCGACGAGATCTATCGACGGGAGAACACAGGCGAGGTCGACCTCGTGGGCGCGGAGCTCTTCCTCTGGCGGCGGCTCGGGGACGAGGACTCCGCCTACGCCGCCGACGCGGGCATCGCCTGGGTGCGCGGGCGGCAGGACGACCCCTCCCTCGGTTCCGGCACCGTCCCCGCGCGCCGCGTCCCGCCGCTCCACGGACACCTGGGGCTCAACTACGAGCCCGCCGAGCCCGAGTGGTTCTACCTGCCCAACGCGCGCTTCACGCTGGTCTGGGCCGACGGGCAGGATCGCCTGCACCCCCAGGACGTGAGCGACCCGCGCATCGACCCGGGCGGCACGGCGGGCTGGGTCACCTACAACCTCGACGTCTGGGGCGAGTTCAACCGGGACGCCTCCTGGCGCATCGGGATCCTGAACCTGACGGATACCTCCTACCGCGTCCACGGCTCCGGATTCGACGCTCCGGGCCGCCGGCTCGTCGTCAGCCTCCATTTGGAGTTCTAATGCCCGCGATGGGGTTCTAATGGGGGACCGCCAGGAGCCGGCGGAGGCCAGCATGCAGGACGACGAGGAGCAGCAAGGGACCCGAGCCCGCCCCGGAGAGGCCACGCCCTCCCGCCGCCGGCGCGTCGTGTCCCTGCTCTGGCGTCGCGGCCTGCCCTTCTCCCTGCTGCTGCACGTCGCGGGTCTGGCCCTGGCGAGCGCATGGATGGTGGATTGGCAGTCGGCGTCCACCGGCACGCGGGGGCGGCGCGTGGCGCGGCTCCTGCCCGAGGAGCCCGTGCCCGAGCAGCTCCCCGAGCTCGAGGAGCCCAGCCGGCAGCCCGAAGTCCCGGAGACCGCCAGCGAGCCCGAGCTGGTCGAGCAACCTCCGGAGTATCCCGACCCGCCCGAAGAGCTCCTCGACTGGATCCCGCCGGTCGATCTCCTCGCTTCGGTCGAACGCCTGCGGCAACCCGTGGCGAGCCCGCCGCCGGCGGAGCTCGAACCGCCGGCGCCCTCCGCCGTCGCCAGCGCGCCGACCCAGCCCGAGGTGGGGGAGCCGATCGTTCTCGAGGGCCCGAGTTTACCCGCGGTCCTCGACTCGCCCCAGCCGCGTTACCCGCGCCAGGCCCTGCGCCTCGGCTGGGAGGGCTCCGTCACTCTCCTCGTCATGGTCGACGCCGCGGGCCTCGTCACCTCGGCGCGCGTCGAGACCTCGAGCGGCCACTCCGTGCTCGACGACGAGGCCCTTGCGGCCTTCCGCCGCTGGCGCTTCTGCCCGCGTCAGCCCGGCGACCCCGCGGAGCGCCTGATCCGCAAGCGGTTCACCTTCAGATTGCCCTAGGGGACCGCGATTGCCCTAGGGGACCGCGGATCCCTTCGAGGGCTTCGGGTTCGCCAGCCACAGGTGCCCGCCGCGGGTGACGCGCGCGCGCCAGCCCGGAGGGACCACGGTCGTGCCCGAGAACTCCTCGACCAGGGCCGGGCCCTCGAAGCCGACGCCCGGGGCGAGGCGCGCGCGGTCGATCACCGGCGTGCGCAGGGCGCGGCCGAAGTCGGCCCGCCGCTCCCCGACGACGGCTTCCTTCGGCAGGCGACGGGCGCGGGGCTTCGGCCGCTCCTCGTAGGGCCGCTGCACGAGGGCGCGGGCGCGCAGGTTGACGAGCTCGACGGCCCGCGCGTCGAGGCTCCAGCCGTACAGCTCCTCGTGGCGCCGGGCGTAGGCCGCGGCCACCCCCGCATCGAAGCTCTCCGGCACCGGGATCTCGAAGGCCTGGCCGCGGTAGCGCAGGTCGAGGCTGAACTCGAAGTCGATCGCCCGGGCGGCGTGGCCGGCGGCGAGCAGCTCCTCGCGACCGCGGGCCGCCAGCTCCTTCGCCACCCGGCGGCGCGCGGCGGCGGGCCACTTGGCGAGGGGGGCGAGCAGGGTCCGGGAGTGGTCGGAGAGGGCGTCGGCGGTGGCCATGCCCTGGGCCGAGAGGCAGCCGGGCTCGGAGGGGATCAGGGCCCCGGGGAGCCCGAGGCCCTCGGCCAAGGCGGCACCTTGCAGGCCGCCGGCGCCGCCGAAGGCGACCAGCGGCAAGTGGCGTGGGTCCTGCCCGCGTTGCATCGTCTCGACGCCGACGGCCCGGCGCATCGCGGCACGGGCCACCTCGAGCACCGCGCGCGCCGCTTGCACCGGCGTCGCGGCGAGACGCTTCCCGAGCGCCTCGAAGGCCCGCGTCACTCCCTCCGTGTCGAGCTCGAAGCGACCACCGAGGAAGCGCCCCGGCGCGATGTGCCCGAGCAGCACGTGGGCGTCGGTGACCGTCGGCTCGCTCCCGTGGCCGTGGCAGATCGGGCCGGGGTCCGCGCCGGCGCTCTCGGGACCGACGTGCAGGATGCCGCCCGCGTCGAGGCGCACGAGGGAGCCGCCGCCGCAGCCGATGGTGTGGATGTCGAGGGCCGGCAGGCCGATCGGGTGACCGCCGACCTCGACGTGGCCGACGCTGTCCACCAGGCGCGAGCGGGCGTCGTGGAAGGCGACGTCGGTGCTCGTGCCGCCCATGTCGAGGGTCACGATGCGCTCGAGTCCCGCGTCGCGGGCGGCGCGGGCAGCGCCCACGACCCCGCCGGCGGGGCCGGAGAGGAGCAGGCGTGCGGGTTCGCGGGCCGCGCGCTCGGCGGGCAGGGTGCCGCCGCTCGACTGCAGGAGCGAGAGGCGCGTGTCGGGCAGGGCCCGCGACAGGCGCTCGACGTAGCCCGCCAGGATCGGGACGAGCACGGCGTTGGCGCAGGCGGTGGAGAAGCGCTCGACCTCGCGGAACTCGCGCAGGATCCCCGCGGAGCAGGTGATCGGGAGCCCGAGCGGTTCGAGGGCGCGGGCCACGCGCTCCTCGATGGCGGGGTCGGCGTAGGCGTGCAGCAGGCAGACGGCGATGCTCTCGGCCCCCGAGCGGCGGATGCGCGCGGCGAGCTCCTCGAGCTCGGCCCGGCTCGGCGCCCGATCCTGCTCGAGCTCGCCTCCTGCGCCGGGCCAGGAGCGCTGACCGACCTCGAAGCGCAAGCGGCGCGGGACGAGGTCCGGCGGTTTGACCGGGTGCAAGGCGTAGAGCTCCGGCCGCGCCTGGCGGCCGATCTCGAGGAGGTCGAGGAAGCCCTCATTGACCACCAGGGCGGCCTTGGAGAAGCGTCGGGTGAGCAGGGCATTGAGGGCGACCGTCGTCCCGTGCACGACCTCGTCGCCGCGCCCCGTGCCGCCCAGCCGCTCGATGCCCTCGAGGACGGCGCGCGAGGGGTCGTCGGGGGTCGAGGGCAGCTTCTCGACACGCCGCTCCTCCCCCTCGATCGAGACGAGGTCGGTGAAGGTTCCGCCGGTGTCGACTCCGAGGGTCCGCAAGGCGGGGGGAGTGTACGGCCCGCGGGGCCGTCTCCGGCGGCTTTCGGCGCCTCCCGGCGCACTTTGCCGTGAAGGCGGGGCGGCGCAGAGGGTAGCCTCGCTCCGCCCCATGCACTGGTTCGCCTCCCTGGACCCCAGCGCCGACGCGGAGCTCGCCGGCCTCGCCTGGCGCCTGCCCCTCGCCTACTTCGGCGGGGCGGTGCCCTTCGGCTTCCTGATGTGTCGCCTCCTGAAGGGCGTCGACCTGCGCCAGGTCGGCAGCGGCAACATCGGCGCGACCAACGCCATGCGCGTCCTGGGGCTGCCCCTGGGACTCCTGGCCTTCGCCCTCGACGTCCTCAAGGGCTACGCCCCCGTGGCCCTCCTGGGGGAGGGCGATCCACTCTGGCAGGTGGCCCTGGGCGCGGCGGCGGTGGTGGGGCACGTGTGGCCCGTCTACCTGCGCTTCCGCGGGGGGAAGGCGGTGGCGACCGGCTTCGGGGCCCTGCTCGCGATCGACCCGCTGATCGTCCTCGTGGCCGGGGGCGTATGGCTCGTGCTCCTGATGGTGCTGGGCTACGTCAGCGTGGCCTCGATCGCCATGGGGCTCGCCTTTCCGATCACGGCGGCCAGCCGGGGCGAGCCCGCGGTGGTGATCGCGGGCACCTCCTTGCTCACCCTCTTGATCCTCGTCCGCCACCGGTCGAACATGAGCAAGCTCCTGGCCGGGACCGAGGGCCGGACGAAGCTCTGGCACAAGCTGTGGCGGGTCCCCGAGGCTCCTAGCCCCGATGAGCAGGACTGAGTTCCGCCGATGACCGACGAGCCGACCATTCCCGACGTGAAGAAGGCCCTCGTCCTGGGGGACGGGAGCTGGGGGACCACCCTGGCCATGCGCCTCTGCGCGAACGGCATCGAGACGACCTTATGGAGCTCCTTCGCCGAGCAGGCCGAGGCGATGGCGGCCACGCGCCGCAACGAGGCCTACCTGCCCGGCGTCGAGCTGCCGGCGGAGCTCGAGTTCTCGGCGGATCCCTACTCGGCCGCGGAGGGCGTCGACCTCGTGGTCAGCGTCGTGCCGACCCAGTTCTTGCGCAGCGTCGCTTCGCGCTTCGAGGACGCCTTGCACGGCAACCTGCCGGTGGTCTCCGCCACCAAGGGCCTCGAGATCGACACCTTCTCGCCGCCGGTCAGCATCTTGCGCGGCGTCATCGGTCGGCGCCCCTTCGGCGTCCTGACGGGGCCCAGCCACGCGGAGGAGGTGGCGCGCGGGCTGCCGGCCTCCATCGTCGTCGCCAGCGAGAGCGCCGAGCTGGCCGCCGTCACCCAGCGGGCCTTCAGCTCCGAGACCCTGCGCGTCTACACCTCCGACGACCCCGTCGGCGCCGAGCTCGCCGGGGCCCTCAAGAACGTCATCGCCCTCGCGGCGGGCATCTCCGACGGCCTGGGGCTGGGGGACAACGCCAAGGCGGCGCTCCTGACCCGCGGCATGCTCGAGATGGCGCGCTTCGCCGAGCTGCGCGGCGGCAAGCTCGAGACCTTCTTCGGGCTCGCGGGCGTCGGCGACCTCGTCACGACCTGCTGCTCGAAGCACTCCCGCAACCGAGCCGTGGGGGAGGCCATCGGCCGGGGTGAGACCCTCGAGCAGATCCTGACCCGCATGAAGATGGTCGCCGAGGGCGTCTGGACCACCAAGGCCCTCTTCGGTCCCGAGTCGGACCTGAGGGGCCTCGAGCTGCCGATCGCCGAGCAGGTGCACGCCATCCTCTTCGAGGAGAAGGACCCGCGCGCGGCGGTGCTCGACCTGATGCGGCGCGACCTCGTGGGGGAGATGGACGGCCTCACGACGGAACGCTCGTGATCGACCCCTCCATCGGCTTCGCGGGCTCGCTCATCCTGACCCTGCTCTTCCTGGGGCTCGCCGTGAACACCGGGCTCCAGGCGAAGCGGGCCAAGCACTTCTTCGCCGTGGGCGCCTCCGTCCTGATGCTCGTGGCGACGATCTACTTCGCCCTCGGGCTCGGCGAGCTCTACGACCTCGAGGCCGCCGGCTGGATCACGCCGGTGCACATGAAGATGGCGCGCGTGAACACGGCGGCTTACCTGCTGCCGGTCGCGACGGGCATCGCGACCCTGAGGAACCCGCGGCGCCGCAAGCTGCACGGCCGCGTCGCCTTCCTGATCCTTTTCTTCACGATCTGCACGGCGGCGACGGGCACCCTCATGCTGCTCTGGAGCACGCCCCTGGAGACGGTTGCTCCCTGAAGGGCGTCCCGAGCCGCGCCTCCCGCTGCTCGGGATCCGCCGCCGTCCCGTGCTCGAAGAGGTCGGGCACCACGACCCGCAGGCTGAGCAGACTCGCGTTGGCGAAGATGGGCGCCGCCGTGATCAGGATCCAGGCCAGCTTGGCCCGCAGGGTGAAGACCCCGAGCCCCAGGCCGACGAGGCCGAAGAGCGACGCCAGGTTGAAGGCCACCGCCGCGCCCGGCGCCCACTCCGGGGCCCAGCGCACGAGGCAGAGGGTGAGCCAGATCACCGCCCAGCCGACGGTGGCGAAGGTCATCGAGGCCATCCAGGTCCGATGCCGCCGCCGCACCTCCTGCCCCAGCCCTTCGAAGCGCCTCCCCGGTCGGGTCATGCCCCGATTCTCTCGGGGCATCCCCATGGCCTCAAGATCCACCTCCGTCAGAGATTGACCGGCCCGGGGCCAGGCCCTATAACCTCTGCCCCTTCGGTCGGGGCGTGGCGCAGCCTGGCTAGCGCGCTGCAATGGGGTTGCAGAGGTCGGAGGTTCGAATCCTCTCGCCCCGACCATTTCAACACCTTGGTGTTGTTCGACTTGCGCGCGTCGCGCGGCCGAGTCGCATTCGTTCGAGCGCCGGGTTTGCATGGTAAGTTGCAGCGCCACCAGCGTTCTCGGTGCCGCCAAGCCGGATTTCTGACGGCCTACCATGGATCGCTGATCGCGATTGTCGTTCGCGCGCTGCAACTCCGTTGCAGAGTTCGGAGGTGGAATGCCCACCTTGCGTTGCTCGGTCGAGACGGAGCCAACGAGCGAACGAGCGTCATCCAGGCGATGCAGCCGGCGTGAGCCCCTGGCCTAGCGGTCTCTCTTCCGTTCTCGGTTCCGGTTCCTTCCCTTGTTGGGACCGCCCCTGCTCCTCGTGGCATCGGGATCGAAGGCGGCGTTGTCGCCTTCCGGTAGCTTGGCTCCGGTAACGGCGCGCCACTCTTCGAGTCGATCGAGCAACTCGTGAGTCACCTGCTGCTCGTCCCCGGTCCTGTTCGTGGTCTCGAAGGGGTCCGTGGCCAGGTCGTACAGTTCCGGGCCCGCCGCTTCGAACCGCTGGACGAGCTTCCAGTCACCCGAGCGAATGGCACTGGCTGGTGTGCCGCGGCCGGTGTAGCACGGGAAGTGCCAGAAGAGTGCGTCTCTCTCGAGCTCACCGGCACCCGAGAGAAGCGGGAACAGTGAGACCCCGTCGAGGTCGTTCCGTGGCGGGAGACCGGCAAGTTCGAGAAGCGACGGATAGACATCCACGCTCGACACGGGAGTTGAACGCGTCCTCCCACCGCGAACGCCTGCTCCCCAAACCACGAAGGGCACACGCAGGCCCCCCTCGTAGAGCTCGCCCTTGCCTCCGCGGAGCGGGGCCGTGCGACGATGCTCGCCACCGTTGTCCGAGGTGAAGACGATCGTCGTCGACTCAGCGATCCCGAGCTCGCGCAGTCGGTCGAGGATTCGCCCGATGTTCCGGTCGACCGTCTCGACCGTGGCTGCGAAGGCCGGGTCGCCTTCTCGACCCGATCGTGCTCGGTACTTCGAGAGGAGGGCGGGATCAGGATCGAACGGTTCGTGTACGGAGTGCAGCGCCAGGTAACAAAGGAACGGCTCCTCTGCGTGCGACTCGATGAACCGGAGCGCCTCGGAAGCGAGAGCATCTGGCAGCTGGCGCCCGTCTTCATGCTTGTAGGCGTTCTTCCCGAATCCCAGGTCGCGCGGCACGACGGTCGTCCTGAACCCCTGGCTCTCCGGACCCGAACCGCGTTTGCCCAGGTTCCACATACCGAAGAACCCGGTGGCGTAGCCGGCTTCTCCGAGCGCCTCGGCGAAGGTCACGAAGTCCGGCTCGAGCTCGGCGCGGCTCGAGGCCGCGATCAGGCGATGGTAGGGCTGCCCCGGTGCGTTGCGCTCATCCACGACGGTATAGACGCCGTGTCTGCCCGGCCACTGTCCCGAGAGCAGGCATGCGCGCGTCGGTGCGCAGTTGGGAGCGCTCGCGTAGGCCGCCTCGAAGACGAGTCCCTCGGCTGCGAGCTGGTCGAGGCGCGGCGTCTCGACGTAGTCGTTGCCCATGAACCCGACGTCGTTCCAGCCCATGTCGTCGATCAAGACGACCACCAGGCCGCGCGAGGTCGTCGCCTGAGCTGCGAATGAGCGTTCGGGCGATGACGCTGCCGTGTTCTGGTTGCCGCGAGCCCTCGAGGAGCTCGTGGAGAAGGCTCCGTCGCCGTCCGTGTCGTGACGACGATGGAAGCGCAGGAAGACGGCGACGATCTCTTCGCTCGCAATGCGCCCGTCTCCGTCGGTGTCGAGCTCCGCGCGATGGCCGCGCAGGAATCCGGAGACCGCGGAGCGTACGCGGGCGCCGCCGTCCAGCTCAGCATCGATCACGAAGCCGTCTGCGTTCGCGTCGAAGCCGTCGACGGCTCGCTGCACCTCGGCGCGGACCTCTTCCAAGGTGAGCACACCGTCGCCGTCGGCGTCGAGTTCGTCGGCGTGCGCGAGGATCCAAGGTTCTCGCGCCGACGTGTCATCGCCCGCTCCGCCGGCCTTGCGTGCGTCGCGGTCGCGCTTCCGGCCCCCTTGTCCCTTCCGACCTTCGTCACGATTGCGCTTGTCCTCATCAGCACGGCGATCCTCACGACCACCGCCTCTCTCGCGCGGAGCCGGGTAGGCCTCGGATCGCGTGTCTCCGTTGGGGTCCACGAATGAGAAGGTCACACCGCCGTCTTCGAGCAAGCGGTACTCGATCCGGTAGGTCTCTCCGCGCAGCGAGTAGGTCAGCACGTAGCCGTCGCGCAGGCTCCCATCGAAGCCCGTGATCCGCGCACCGCGTAGTGGACGCGTGTAGGGCCGCCAGCCGCGCGTCCGGGGGCGCGATTCGAGATCGACCTCGCCCGCGAACGCGCCCATGAAGTAGGGCTTCTCCTCGGTTCCGTGGTAATGGTACGAGCCGTCCTCGTGCCGATGTCCATGGGCCGCGTCGAGCGGTTCCATCGCCGATCCATCGGGCTCGCGCTTGCCGTAGATCGGAAACCCGTCGAGCCCGAACGCGATGGGGGAGTCCTCGCCGACGACCTCGGCCAGATGGAACGGAGCGACGTGGTAGTGATAATCGTCGGCCCGGCCTGCGTGGCCTCCGAACTCATCGAGCTCACCGTTCTCGTGAGCGTCGTGACGGCCGCTCTGCGTGGTCGGATCGAAGATCGGAATGCCATTCACCGCGAGGGCGATCGGTCCGATCAGGACCGTCTCGCGCGGCTCGGCGAGGAGCTTCGGCTTGCGCGGGATGCGGAAGGCGTTCTCGCCTCGAAACGGATGTGGCAGCGGCACCTGCTGGTTCCAGGTACGGATCCCGACCATCATCGGGTGGTCGGGCAGCCCGTCGCTTTCGACGTACACGAAGTCGTCGTCCCAGGTGACCTTCAGATCCTCGAAGGCGAGAAACGGTCGTGCCTCGGGTGGCACTTCGGTCGAGCTCTCCGTGGCCGGAGACGGGGCCGTATCCACTTCGGTTCGGTCGCGTCGGCGTCCACCGTCCCCACGGCCTCGCTCCTCTCGATCCTTGCGCTCACGGTCTTTGCGCTCTTTCCCCTTCCTGCGCTCCTTCTGTTCCTTGTGACTCGTGGGCTCTCTGCCTTCCTCGAACAGCGGATTGGTTCGCGGCATGTCCGCGTCGAGATGCTCGAGGTGTTTTTCGAGGAGCTTCCTCAGCTGTTGGGTTTCCTCCGGCCGATCCGCTGACAGATCGCTAGTCTCGCCCGGGTCCTTCGTCAGGTCGTAGAGGGACGTCTCGCCCGTCTCGTACGAGAGTGCGAGCTTGAGGTCACCGACGCGAATCGTCGACTGAGGTCCCGCCGGTCCCTGGTAGTGCGGGAAGTGGAACACGAGCCCGTGGCTCTGGCGCTCGAGGTCTTGATCCGGGGTCGTCAGGAGCTTCGCGAAGCTCGTCCCCTCTAGATCTCGGGGGAGGGCTTCCGACACTCCGGCCAGCTCCGCGAAGGTCGGCAGGAAGTCGAAGCCAACGATGGGTTCGTGGCACCACGAGCCCCGGGGAATGCCCGGGCCCCGAACCAGAAAGGGAACGCGAATCCCGCCTTCCTCGAGGCCGCCCTTGCCTCCGCTCAGCAGTGAGTTGCGACCGCCGCCTCCCTGGCCGTTGTCCGAGGTGTAGATCACGATCGTCGTATCGCTCAGCCCCCGCGCTTCGATCGCTGCGAGCAGTCGACCGATGCCGGCGTCGAGGTCCTCGGCGATCGCGGCGCGTTGCATCTCCTTTTCGTTGCGCCACCCGCCTAGCTCCGCGACGGCTTCGAGCGTCTTGGCACGCGCGTTCTCCGGATAGTGCAGGGCGTGGAAGGAGAGCTGTGCGAAGAAGGGGCGCCCGTCTTTCGCGGCCTTGCCCATGAACGCGTCGGCGCGCTCGACCATCCCGAAGATGTCCACCGGGTTCGGGTCCTTGTGTGGAGCCGCGTCCTGGTTCCCCGTGTCGCCGTCGTGGACGTCGTAGCCGTGTTTCCCCGGCCCGCCGCCGCCGAGGTGCCACTTCCCGAAGTGAGCGGTCGCGTAGCCGGCGCGTTGGAGCACTTCCCCGACCGTGACTTCCTCGTCGGGGAGCATGCGCTCCGAGGTGGGGGGGACCAATCGATAGCCGTCCTCTGCCGTGACCGAGCGGGCCGCCTTGGTCCAGTGGAGCGCGGCCGGATTCTTGCCGGTCTGGATCCCCACACGTGACGGCGAGCAAACGGGAGCGGCCGAATAGGCATGTGAGAACCGCAGCCCGTCGCGACCCAGTGTGGCGATGTTCGGCGTTCGAACTCGGTCGCTCGATGCTCCTCTCAGGTCAGGGTGCATCGGAGTCGAGAGCCCCGACCAGCCCTGGTCGTCGGAGAGCAGCAGGATGATGTTGGGCCTGACTGGACGCGAGCGATTTGCGTGACTCGGATCTGCCGGCTCATCGTCCTGTGAGCGATCGATCACCGTAGACAGCACGAGCGGGGCGTCACCTCCCCTGGCGCCGACTACCTGCCAGGCCGATCTCGGAATCTCATGCCCGCCCAACTGAATGCGCAGACTGGGAGCCGAGCGCGGGTCCGTCAGTCGAGTTTCGACGGTCATCGGGTAGCGAGCCAGGACCTCGAACGACTGCGGGATTTGCGGCTCGCCGACGATGGGGTCGACCGCGACGAGCTCGCCATCGATCCACATCTCGAAGTCGCAGGCGGAATCGACCTCGACACCGACCGTGTCCGGCATGGGCGGCTTGGCCACCGCCCCTCTGCCCGCTCCGTCCCCACGACGCTTCTTCCCTCCCCGTCTTCCATCCTGCCGTCTCGTCCGCTCTCCCTTCGGCGCGGGTTCCGCGCGGCGAACAGCTCCGCTCTCGGGACGCGGTGAGTCGATGCGTGTACGCAGGAGGACGGTGTTGTCGAGCGCCAGGTCTTCGCTCCACACGAATCGCGCGGCACCGAAATCGTGCTCGAAGAAGCACTCCTTGGGGTCGACCTGATCTGATGAGAACTGGACCGCGTTGGACCAGGCGCGGTCGTCGAAGTCCGCACTGAACCAGTTCTCCGGAAGAGAATCGCGTTCGACGCGGGGATTCTGAACGTCGCCGCCAACGGGGCCTCGCGAGAAGCATCGGGCGCGCCAGGAGGCGTCGGTGACCGTGCCGTCACTCAAGCGCAGTGCGAACCCACCATCTCCGATCTGAGTGTCGTCGTACTCCATCCCGGTGCGCGGGTCCGCGTTGTCCTCGGCCCGGATCGCAATGGTCATCGGATACTCCGGGACCAGCTCGAAGGTGACGACGTTGTGCGGCCGAAAGCGGATCGGGTCGACGGCGACTCGTCGACCGTTGACGTACATCTCGAACCAGTTGTCCGCGTAGACGGTGGCGGTGATCGTCTCGGGCGTTGGGCGCGTGGGCTGGGGCTGTCGATCTGCCGACTCGTCGTGACTGGCAATGACTGCGCTCGACGCGCAGAGCGTGAGAAGGAACCGTGAGGCGAGGGTGCGGTTGAGAAGTGACTTCATGATGAGGAGGTTGGTCGGGGTCAGGTGCATCTCGGCTCATGGGGCTGCTAGAGCCATCGAGAGGGCCGCCGTCAATCCACCTGCTGTCAGCCGTCCCCGTCGGTGCGGTTGCGCCGCCGTCCGTCGCCGCCACTTTCGTCGTCACTCCCGCCGTCGCGCGTGCGGCGGCCGCCGCCGCGGTCATTGTCGCGGGATGCTTGGTAGATCTCGAGCTGCCAGGGTGTCAGCGCCCCTTCGATGGCCTCGCGCGTTTCGCGCTTCAGGTCACGGAGTGCGTCCTTCCCTTCGCGCCCCCGGTCTCCGCCCGCCTCCCGCAACTCGGCGCGCTTGTCTTCCTGCAGCTCGAGTAGCGCGCGCACCGAGGGGACCTGCGTGGGATCGAGCGAGAGATCCGACGTGAGCTCGCCAATTCGCTCCTCCACTCTCGCCGCGCGCTCGAGGCTCCGTTCCTCGGCTCGCTCCGCCGCTCTCTGTTGCTCGACGAGCTCGACCGCCTCCTGCACGCTCGTCACGAGCTGATCGGGCAGCTGGTCACCCGATGCCTTCAGCGCGGTCAAGAAAGCCTTCATCTCCTCTTGGATGGCGAGCGCCTCCGCTTCGGCGGCAAGGATCTCGGCCGACGGAATCGCCTCTCGCTGGACTGCAGTCGGCGGGGCGAGGGAGCGCTCTTCGAGAACTCGGATGCGTGCCTCGAGCTCCGCGACCCGTGGCCCTTTATCCACCGGCGAAGGCCCGATCACGAGGGGCTCCGAGGTGGGCACGGATTCCGAGCCGCGCCCGCTGTTCAGGAAGAGATTGACGACAACGGTGATGGCGGCTGCGCCGAGCCAAATGAGGAGAGGGTGCGCATGCTTCATGGGCGTTACGAGGGACTTCGTTCGTCGGAGCGGACGGTTCGGGACTCAACAGCGGCCAGTGGCTGCTGCGAGTCATCACATCCACAAGATGGCGCCCGCACCCTTAAGCTGAGGTGAAGGGCGCCCCCTTCAGCTCGCCCTCGGGAGCCGCACGGTGAATGCGGCTCCTCCACCCTCGTGTGCGCCCAGCTCGATCGAGCCCCCATGGGCGTTCACGATCCCCCGACAGATCGCCAGCCCCAGGCCGGCTCCACCATCGGCGCGGGCCGACCGCGAGCGGGAATCGTCCAAACGGTAGAAGCGATCGAACACTCTGGGCCTGTGCTCGCTGGCAATGCCAGGACCGGAATCCGCGACGACGATCTCCGCACCGAGCTCCCCCGGCTGCAGGATGATCTCTACCCATCCACCGGAGTGGTTGTAGCGGATCGCGTTCTCCACGAGGTTGAAGAGCACGCGAGCGATCGACTCGGGGTTCCCTTCCACGTCGTTCTCGCGGCCCTGCTCTGGCCGAGTCACGCGGATACTGACGCCGTGTTCTGCGGCGAGGGGCGCGAGGTCGGTCGTGACCTCGCCGGCGATCGCAGCGAGGTCGAGCGGGCGTCTTTCTGCCAGGACATCTTCGGAGTCAGCGCGCGCCAGGAGAAGGAGCCCGTCGACGAGCCCCCTCAGGCGCTGCGCGGCCTCCCCGCAGGAGCGAAGTGCCGTGCGATACTCCTCGTCCGAACGCTCCTGCGCCAAGGCCAACTCGATCCGGGAGAGGAGCACCGACAATGGGGTACGTAGCTCGTGCGAGGCATCCGCTGTGAACCGCGCCTGGCGTTCGAAGGAGTCCTGCAGTCGCCCGAAGGTGTGATTCAGGACGTCGGCGAGATTGCCGAGCTCGCTCTTCGTTTCACGGACGTCGATGCGCTGGTCGAGGCTCTGCGCGGAGATCATCTCGGCGGTCCGCGACATCACGGCAATCGGGCGAACGACCCGGCTGGAGATCCACCATCCTCCCGCTATTCCGATGGCGAGCAGTCCGCCGGCTGAGGCCAGGATCCATCCGAGCAGGCTCGCGAGCTCGTGCTCCTCCCCGGCGAGCGAGCGTCCCACGAGGATCTCGGTGCCGAAGGGACCTCGAACCCCGACCTCGCGGAACTCCCCACGCGTTCGGAAGACAACCTGGTCCGTGGCCTCTCCGTAGACTCCCACCGCTGTCGGGATCTCATCCAGCCCTCCCGAGGCGCGGTACGTCTCGCCGTTCTTGCGCCGGATGACGTAGTGGTAGGTCGCGTCCTCGCCACCGTACCGGCGCAAGAGTCGCTTCGGATCGTTCGCATCCTCTCGCGCCTCGTCCCGGGGTCTTCGAGACTTCCACGGAGGTTCGGGATTCGCGCGGAGCGCTGCGTCCAGTGCACGAGCTGCGCCGGCCAACTCGCGGTCGACTTCACCTAGGAGTGTTTGCTCTCGAAGCTGGTACATGGCGATGCCGAAGCCCGCCAGCACAACGACGAGGATCGCCGAGTGCCAGCCGAGAAAGCTCCAGCGAATGGATCTACCCATCGATCTGGTACCCGTGTCCGCGCCGAGTCGTGATGAAGTCCGGTCGGATCTTCTTGCGGATGTTGGAGACGTGCACTTCGACCAGGTTCGAGCGAGTCTCGTCTTCCTCGCCAAACAAATGGTCATGGATCACGGCTCGGGTAACGACCTCTCCACGGCGAAGCGCCAGCAACTCGACGAGCTTGTACTCTTGCGCGGTGAGCTCGATGGGATCGACTCCGCGAGAGATCGTCCGCCTCACCGTGTCGAGGACCACGTTTCCGATCTCGATGGTCGCGGTGCACTTGCCTGCCGCTCGCCGCACGAGGGCCCGGAGCCGGGCGAGCAGCTCGCTGAGCTCGAAGGGCTTCGTGAGGTAGTCGTCTGCTCCTCCGTTCAGGCCCCGTAGCCGATCGTCCAGCGCATCCCGGGCCGAGAGGATCAGGACGGGTACGTCCTTCTTCGCCCTGAGTCGATCCAGGAGATCCCACCCTGAAGTCCCCGGGAGCATCAGGTCGAGCACCACGGCATCCACGTCGAGCTCGAGAGCCTTGTACAGACCCTCCGTTCCGTCCCCAGCGAGCTCGACGAGACACCCCGCCTCGGTCAGGCTCTGGCAGAGGATCTCGCGCAACTCGCGCTCGTCTTCGATGATGAGGATTCGCATCTCGCTTGGAGGACCATGGGCCCCGAGGTTCCCACGGTTCCTCCAACGAGCTTAATGGCGCCTTAAGGCAGCGATTCGTCCGCGCTCTGGGGAGAGGCCGCCGTATCCATGGCCGCTCAGCCTGCTCCGCTCTGCTTCCCGATGCGCATTGCGCGGACGCCCTCCGAGCCTGGATCCATGGCTCGAGCCCAACCCCCCGCCTCTAGTTGGCCAAGGCTTGGGGTGTTGCGGCAGTTTTCGTGACAAAACCCTTGGTTTTGGCCATCTAGAGGCGATTATTGCCCTGGGGAATCTACAATCCCGCTCTCTCCACTATGCATCGAATCGCCCTGGACTACCTGAGGGCCTGGACTACCCGCGCTGGGCGCAAGCCGCTGATCCTCCGCGGCGCACGCCAGGTCGGCAAGTCGCATCTCGTTCGCATGCTGGCCGAGGACGCCTTCGAGGACATGCTCGAGATCAACCTCGAGGTGGAGCCGGACGCTGTCAGTCTCTTTGCCTCGAAGGACCCCCGAGCGATCCTCGAGCTGCTCGAGGCCCGCTACGGGACGCGGGTGACTCCCGGAGCAACACTGCTCTTCCTCGACGAAGTCCAGGCCGCGCCCGAGCTGCTCGCATGCCTCCGTTACTTCTACGAGCGGATGCCCGAGCTGCACGTGGTGGCCGCGGGCTCGCTCCTGGACTTTGCGTTGCGCGACCACTCCTTCTCGATGCCGGTGGGAAGGATCGAGTACCTGCACCTTGGACCGATGACGTTCGAGGAGTTCTTGCGAGCGCTTGGCAGAGAGCAACTGGTTCGGTTCCTCGCCGACTGGACGGTCCAAGCTGAGATACCGGAGGCGATTCACAACGAGCTCTCCAGACTGCTCCGACGGTTCTTGATCGTGGGCGGCATGCCCGCCTCCGTTGAAGCGTTCGTGTCGTCGGGCGCAGGCGACGAGAGCGAGCGGATCAAGCAAGGAATCCTCTCCACCTATCGGGACGACTTCGCGAAGTACCGAAGACGCTCAGATCCAAGGCGACTCGAGAAGATCTTCGCCCGCATTCCTCAGCTGATCGGCGGGAAGTTCATGTACAGCCAAGTGGACCGCGAAGACCGCTCGCGTGAGCTCGGCGCGGCGCTCGAGATGCTCTGCATGGCGCGTGTCGCTCACAAGATCAGGCACAGCGCCGCCAATGGCATTCCGCTGCGCGCGGAAGCCGACGAGCGGCGCTTCAAGGTTCTGTTCGCAGACGTCGGCCTCGTTTGCCGGAGCGCTGGCCTGAGTATCTTGGACCTCGAGGAAGCTGCGGATCCGCTGCTCGTGAATTCGGGGGCCGTTTGCGAGCAGTTCATCGGCCAGCACCTCGTGCACCGAGATGAGCTCTACGAGGAGCCCGAAGCGTTCTGCTGGATGCGCGAGAAGAGCCAATCGAGTGCGGAGGTGGATTACGTGATCTCGTTTGGCGAGACGATCGTTCCAGTCGAAGTGAAGGCGGGCAAGACAGGTACGCTCAAGTCCCTGCACGTCTTCCTGCGTGATAAGAAGCGCTCGTTTGCGCTGCGCTTCAACGCCGACAAGCCATCGCTCTTGGAAGCCAAGACGAGCCTCGCCGATGGTCACAACATGCCCTTTCGGTTGCTGTCCCTTCCTCTCTACATGGTCGGTCAAACGCGGAGGTTGTGCCGCGAGTGCTCGTAGGCGAGAGGCGTTCCCGATGGCGCTGACTGCGACTTCCTGGACGATCGCCAAAGTCCATGGCAGCCACCATGCTTACGTTGCGTCAGCCTGCTTCTCGATGCGTTCCGATGGGGTCGGATGCACCCGGTTGATCGCCCCGTGGTCTGCCGCTACTCTGAATGAAGTTCTTATCCAACCACGGGTTAGGACTGCCGGATCGCTTCTCAACGCGCATCGATGGGGTTGCAGAGGTCGGAGGTTCGAATCCTCTCGCCCCGACCATTTCAACTCCTGCGGTCATGAACGGGAGCGCGAGATCGGATTGCAGAGGCTCCTCGGTGAGCACCTGCGCGACGGGCGCTGAGGGACGGATCCCTCAACGCCCGCATTGGAATTCGAATGGCCGGCTGGCCAGTGACGGGCCGCCTCCTCCGCGAGCGGAATCGCGACCTCAGTCGTTCTCGGTGATCGAGCCGCCGACCCAGTCGTAGTCGTCCGTCGCGGAGCGGTTGTGCCCGCCGCTGACCGTGGAGGACTCGTGGGTCGCCGTGTTGTCCCGGCCGCCGCTCACCGAGGAGTAGGTGCCCTCCGCCGAGTTGAAGATGCCTCCGCTCACCGTCGACAAGTAGGCGTCTGCCTTGTTGGCGAGCCCTCCGGTGACGGAGGACTCTTGGCCGAACGTCAAGTTGTAGTTGCCGCCGCTGATCGATGAGGTGAGGCCATGGGTCACGTTGTAGCTGCCGCCGCTGATCGAGCAGTTGTCGGCGGCCGTCCGGTTGATGAACCCGCCGCTGACCGAGGAGCCCTCACCGTCCGCCGTGTTGGCGGTGCCCCCACTGACCGAGGCATAGAGGCCATGCGTCCAGTTGAACGCGCCGCCGCTGATCGAGGAGTGAACGCCGGTCGCGAAGTTGGAGTGGCCGCCAGTGACCGACGCGTGGTCGACTCGAGCCTCGTTGAGACTGCCGCCGGTGACCGAGGACCAGAGCCCCTCGGCCAGATTCTCCGAGCCGCCGCTGATCGACGAGGTTTCGCCACTCGCCGTGTTGCTCATGCCGCCGCTGATGGAGGAGAATGCACCGCTCGCCTCGTTAGCGATGCCGCCGCCGATCGAGGCGTATACGCCCGAGGCCGAGCCGTTCGAGCCGCCGCTGATCGAGGACCAGACGCCGCTCGCCGCGTTGTCCCGGCCGCCTCCGACCCAGGAGAAGTTGCCGCTCGACGAGTTGTCCAAGCCTCCGCTCACCGAGGAGTGGACGCCGCTGGCCGTGTTCTGGAACCCCCCCGTGACCGAGGCGTAGGCGCCGGAGATCGCCGAGTCACGCGCTCCGATCAAGCCTCCGAAGCTCGAGAAGCTGTTGCCGTGACCGACGACGAGGTTGTGGGAGCCCGTCCGGTCGTCCCCGGCGGGGTTTCCCAACTCGTTGTAACCGACGATCAAGTTTCCGAGCCCGTTCGTCGTCGTGACGGCCTCGTTCGCCGTCTCCGGGTCCGCGGGGTAGCCGTTCGTCGCCTCCAGACCATTGACGATCTGCACGTTGATCGCGCTGATGCGCAGCGTCTTGACCGTGCCACCTTGACCGTCGTCCAGGTAAACGATGCTCATGTGGTTCAAGATCTCCTGTTGCTCCGGCGTCAGGATTCCTTGATGTTGCTGCGGCGTCAGGGCTCTCTGAGCCTTGATCGTAGTTTGAGCCACGGCTGCAGAGCTCGCGCCGAGCGTGGCGAAGAGGAGAGCGGGTGCGAAGAGGCGGAAAGGAGAAACGACGACTCGTAGTCTTGACTGCATGGCTTTGTGCTCCTGCTGGACGGGTGTCCGGAGTGGGTTCACGGGCAGACACGCAATCGGGCTCTAGGACCGGCAAAGCTTTCGAGGGTTTCTCGCAAACGAGGGGCGAGCGTGCGGCACTTCCCTGGGCAGATTCTGCCCAGGGTGCGCGACTCCGTAGGGGTCACGGCGCAGTTGGCGGGTCAGCCAGCCTCCGGTGACCTGCCCCCGAAACCGGAACCAGAGTCCATCTGAGGAACCCAAGCCCTGTGGGGGGGGCAGGGGCCGTGCTCACTGCAACTTCTAAGGGAGGCTCCGAGTGCGTGGAAGATTCCACATTTGGCAGCGCGACGCCCTGCAACAGCTCGAGACAGGCCGCATCCTGCTGCAACAGGGTGGCGTAGCCGGCGAATGGGCGCCAGCCTCACGCAAGTTCTCCAACAGTCCAGGCTTACACCTGCCTGTTGCCAGATCCAGGACGGCAATGGGGTTGCAGAGGTCGGAGGTTCGAATGCTCTCGCCCCGACCATCTTCCCGCATCATGCGAGCGCGGTCTCACGCGCACCTAGCCGCGCGAGCGGAGTGGCCGCGGGCGAGATCGAAGGGTCGCGCGAGAGTCGGCGTTTCGCATGCGCACGACCTGAGCCCGGTCGTGCGCCGGGCCTGATCGAGCTCCCGGGCGGCTCGAGCTCACCTCCGCTGCAGCTCGACGATCACTTCGGTCGTCTCTCCTTCGCGCACTTCAACGCGCCGGGGCGGAATCGGGAGGAAGCGGTCAGCGCCGACGCCCTCGAAGCTGATCTCGTAGAGCCCGGGCGCGCTGGCTTCGACGAGTGAATAGGGATACATGCCGCCCGCGCGGCCGTCGTGTCCCACAGCGCGGATGCCTTTGCTCAATCCAACGAAGACCGCGTCTTCGTGCGGGAGGGCGGCCCCGTCGACACGAAACTCGAAGCGGAGGATGCAGGTGGGGTTGAGCTCGAGGCGTATCGAGTGGCGACCGGGAGTCAGCTCGGTCTCCTTTGCGTAGTTGCTGTACTCGACGTCGGTGGGCTGGCCCGAGGCTCTGACCCCGACCTCGCCGGGTGCCGCCCAGAAGCGGAAGCGGCCCGGCTCGCCTTCGTACTCGACCGAGAGCCAGGGGCCGGATCCCCCGTGGGTCACCTGATCGGGAAGGACCTCCAAGGTCCTGAAGACGATCGTTTCGTACGGGACACTCTGGCCGGTCCGCGCATCGACGGTCTCGACGAGCACTTCGGCGAGCTCCGGGATCACGAGCTCCACGTCGTCCCGGCCGCCATCCGGAAGTTCGATCATCCAGCTCTTCAGGAAGGGCAGCAGGCGTAGCTGGTAGAGGCCAACGGGCAGGTCATCCACTTGGAACGACCAGGTCGGGAGCGCGGCGGAGACCGGCTTCATCTCACTCGAAGAGAGCACGAAGTCCGGGTCGCCGTAGCGGTAGTCGGATCGGTAGAACTCCATCCGAACGTCCTCTTCGCCGCCGAAACTCGGGAAGGAGACCACGCCGCCGAGGCTCGCATGTGCCAGTGGCTCAGGCGGGTCGGGCACGACCAGCAGCACCTCGCGCACTTCGCCGGCGGGGATGGAGATCGTTTCGCGCCCGATCTCCATCGGCTTGCGTCGCCAAGATGAGCTCAGCTCGACCAAGACCGCGTAGTCGCCGGGCTCGAGGGCCTCGATACGCGTCGCTTCGGCCTCGATCCACGAGTCGAGCTCCCGGGACCAGACCGTCGCCTCGCTCCCGTCCGGCTGGATCTTTCTGACGAAGGCCGTGGCCCGCTTCTCGAGTTCGGCGTAGCGCTCGGGTTGAACGTTGGCCAAACGCACGCTCAGCGCGGCGCCCGGTTCCAGCAGCAGCTCGCGCTCGGAGCCCTTCGAGACGTCGATCACGAGCCGGCTCCAGGCGTATCCGGGTGCCCGCGCGTACACCATGATGCCACGCGCGTTCTCTTCGGGCTGTGTGAGCTCGGCCGGCTGGAGGGCCTCGCCCGTCGTGGAGACGAGCGCCATGCCGGCGGCCATGTCCTCCGGTGCGCCCGTTTTTCGACCCCCACGCATGACGATGGGAGAGCTCAGGCCCGCGCCGATCACCGTGAAAGGATCGCTCGCCCCGGGTTGCTGGACCAAGCCCATGTACGCGGTCGGAACGCAGCGGAGTTCCACGTCCTGGAGGTGCGCCCGAGAGTTCGCGTCGCGCACGGACAGCGCGAGCTCCGGCCAGTAGACCACCTCGGCCAGCCGCACCCGGGCCTCGTAGACGGTCTGTCCGTCCCGCTCCACTCCGCTGGCGAGGGGAAGCTGGATCGTCTCGGAGAAGTGCAGCGGATGGTCGACCGCGACCACCAACTCCTCGTCGCGTAGCTTCCCCCGCTGTGCCATGCGCTCGAAGAAGGGGTGCAGGTCGAACTCGCTCGTCGAACCGAGGGCCGGCCAAGAATCGTGGATCCTCGCGTGCCACCTGCCGCCCTCCTCGACGCCCGCGACCGTGACCGTCGCTCCCCGCGCGTACTCCTCGCTGACTCCTTCGAGGACGACGCGCAGCACCCTCGCCTCGATGGCCAAGGACCCGTCGGCGGGCGGCTCCTGAGCGACGAGGCTGCGCCGCCCAACCTCCGTGGCCGATGGTCCTTCGGCCGTAGACAGGGACTCGGGATCCGCGAGCCCCGAGTCGGCCCGCAGCGGATCGATGGCGATCACCTCAGGTGACTCGGGGCTCGCGGACTCGGTCCGAGATCCTCCCGCCAGGAAGTACACACCGGCCGCCGCAACCAGGACCGCGGCGGACACCTTCATCATCGTTCCCACGACCAATCCTCCCATCAGGAGAGTGCCTGTTCCCATCCCACTGCCCACGGCTGCAGAGGAGCCAGCTGGCGTACCCAGCGCCGCGACCGCGGGCGTCCACGCGGCACGATCGCCGCCGTGCTGTCCATCGAGCGCCTGGCGGAGTTGCGCCAGGCCGCGCCGCAGGCGCGTCTTCACCGTCGCCACGGGGATGCCCTGACGACGGGCGATCGCGCGCGGGGTCAGACCCTCGAAGTAGCGCAGCAGGATCACGCGCTGGTACGGATCGTCGAGCGCGAGGACCGCGTCGACCACAAGGCGCTGTGTGTGCACCCGCTCGACCACCTCGTCGGTGGGCGCGGTCTCGTCGCGCACGATCGTGCGCTCCTCGTGCTCTCGACGAATCGCGTTGCGGCGATTCTCCTGCCGCACCGCGTTGCGTACCACGCGAGCGAGCCAACCCTTCGACGCTCCTCCTGCCGCGGCCGGCCTCTGCAATGCTGCGAGGCACGCCTCCTGCGTGATGTCGTCGGCCAGACTCGCGTCCCGGACCAGGCTACGGGCCAGGCCGCGCACCCAGTCGAGATGCTCGAGGGCGGCAGTGGCGTCGATCGGTGAATCCTGCGGCTCCATGTCCAAGCTCCAGGTGCACGCCGCGAGCGAGGGGATTCAGGATAGCACGGGCTTTCTCTCCATTCGGACGCGCGGGGTCCAGCCCATGACGCCCGCGGTTGCGTCTGTTGTACGGGGCCCGCTGGCGTCGCAGAGGTCGGAGGTCCGGGTGCTCTCGCCCCGACCATTTGACCTACGGGGCTACCGGCAGGCGGAGTTCGCGGCGCTCGACGTGAAGCTGCGCGTGCCCGCAGCCTCCCGCGAGTAGCTCGAGCGTCGTTCCGGTTCTCGCGCCGCCCGGATCGAAGTGCCATGGCCAGCGGCCGCTCGTCGCCCGGGCTCAGAGAATCGAGGCGAGGGCCAGGAGGGCGTTCAGGACCGCCTCTCGCTTCTCGCGGATCGTCTTGTCGGGCGCCCGGGAGAGCTCGAGCTGCAGCCAGGGGAGCTCCGCCGCGTGACTGCGCGTGATGAAGCCACCCCGGAAAGGGTCATTGATCCGAACCTCCCCGAGCTTCTCCCTCAAGACGGAGGCGAGGACGCGCAGCCACTCGTCGGGGCACGTTCCGTCGGCGTTCGAGAGGCAGGCCGCGGGCCGGCGCCGACCGGCGTCGGGGGCGACGGGGGGAGCGGTCGCCGCCATCGTGTGGGCGTCGACGCCGAGACGGACACTGCTCGCAGCCTCGGTGAGGGCGGCGTGGTAGGGGCGGTAGTGCTCGGCCAAGAGGCGCTCCTCCTCTTCGCTCGACAGCGGTCGACTCCACACGGGCTCGTCCCAGCAGGTGTGCGTCTTGACGATGCCGTCCTTGGAGTCGTCCCCCTCGGAGCGGTTCATGTCGAGCACGGCTCGGGCGATGGGGGTCGATGTGAAGCGCTCGACCTCGAGCTGGAGCGAGTAGATCTCCGACGCACCCTCGTCGCCGTCCTTCAGGATCTGCTCCGGAGAGAGGAGGCAGTTGCCCGCCAGCCACCCGGGGACCTCGAGGCCGCCGTGGGGGACGGACAGGACGATGGGAAGGCGCGTCATCGAAGGGGACCGGACGCGGAGCCGTCGCGCCTGGGATCCGCCACGCCGACCCAGGTGCGGCCTTCGCGCACGACGAGCTGGACGCAGCCCAGGTAGAACGACCAGGGTTCGCGGGAGTCGATCTCGAACCCGCTGCGCCTCAGGGCATCGGGGATGTCGTCGCGCATCCGGGACGCCTCCAGCGAGACCTTGCCGGCGATCGAGCAGTGGAGGCGTGGGGCGGCCACGGCGTCGTACGGGCTCTGCAGCTGCAGGCGGAGCAGGACCTGCAGGATGGAAGAGGTGATGCGCTCGGACCCTGGAGATCCGATGACGACGCGGGGCTTGCGGCCTCGAAAGGCGATCGTGGGGGCCACGCTGGCCCAAGGCACGGCGTTCGGGCGCAAGTAGTACGGGTGCGAGATGTCCTCGTACTCGAACGCGCTCATGTAGTCGTTGTAGAGGAAGCCCAGCTCGGGGCTCGCGGCGCACGACCCGAAGACGCGCTCGATGGACTGCGTCAAGGCGACGGCGTTGCCCGCCGCGTCGACGACGGACAGGTGCGTCGTTTCTCCCTGTGGGCGCAGCCGCTTGCGCGCCTGCCTCGCGACGAGCTTGGCGTACTCTTCACTGAGCTGCCGGCGCTCCTGGATCTGCGCGTAAAAGGTGGGGTCGAACGGGCGGTCGCGGCGATCCAGGTTGGCTCGTCGGATGATCTCCGCGAGCAGGACGGCTCCCTCGGGGGTGTCGAAGCGTCGGCTGCGCTCCGGCAGCTGCTCCACGACCTTCAGCATCTGGGCAAGGGTCCGGCCAGCGGCGGGAGGAGGAGCGGTGAGCACTCTCCACGCTCCGTAGCGAGCGCTGACCGGGCGCCGCTCCACGGGCCAGGGAATCTGGGCGAGGTCGTCGAGGTGCAGCAACCCTCCATTGGCCCTCATGTCCGCCGCGATCTCCTTGGCGATGCGGCCCGTGTAGAAGTCCTCGATGCCCACCTTGGCGAGTCGCTTCAAGGTTTCGGCGAGGGAGGGCTGCACGAGGATGGAGCCCACCGGGTAGGGGCGTGCGCCCTCGCGGAGGAAGATGGGGCCAGCCGAGCCCGCGCGGAGCGCCTTTTGCTCCCGGCGCATGAGTCGATTGAGGAGCTCGGACACCTGGAAGCCCTCGGTCGCCAGCCGAATCGCGGGCTCGAGCAAGGGCGGGAGGGGCAACGTCCCGAATTGACTCCGCGCGTATTCCAGCACGGCAGGTGTGCTCGGCACGGTCGTCGCCGTGTGTCCTCGACGCCGCTGCGCGGCCTCGAGCGCGCCCGGTGTCGCCCGGTTCGGTGCGCGCGAGGAGCCGTCGAGGAACACCGTGCGGTTCGTCTCGGCGAGATAGACCATCATCATGGTCTGACCACCGAGCCCGGAAGCCGCGGGCTCGCAGACCCCCAGGGCGAAGGCCCCGGCGACGGCGGCGTCAATGGCATTGCCACCCGCGCCCAAGACCTCGGCCATGGCCTCCGTCGCGCGGTAATGCTGGCTCGCGCCCATTCCACGGTCCGAGGCGGCGATCCGTTGCGGCCAGGGGAGCTTGGCCGGGGTGAGGTCGAGCTGGTCCGTGTCCACCGGTCGTCGCTGGGAGGGGGTCATGACTTTGTCGCCGTCGAGGCGAGGTATTCGGCGAGCAAGAGGGTTCGCTGGACCATGCTCAGGCGCAAGACCGCCTCCCGGGGGGTGGAGAGCTCGATCCCGACGGGGCCGAGGCCGCAGACGACGCCCGTCGAGGACGGAACCAGTCCGGCGACGGAAGGCCACACCGAGGACTCGCGTTCGAAGGGCAGGTTCCATTGCGAGGCGATCGAGGACAGGTCCTGATAGAGGGCCTGGCGCGAAGGATCGTCCCGAAGGGGCGGGCGGTCCGAGATCTCCTCCAGCATCCAGCGCGGTCCACCCGCGCCGAGAACCTCGCGCATTCGTGCCTCGATCTCCGCGGCGACCCGGTCATCGGGATATGACATCTGGACCTTGGCGCTCACGCGGTGCGGGAGGAGCTGCGGGTAGCTCGCGGTCCGTACGTCCGCGACGGCGACGGCGATCCTGCGCTTGGGTTGTGAGAGCTCGCTGAGTGCCTGGATCTTCGGGCCGAACCAGAGCAGGGCGCTAGGGATCTTGCTCGACCGACCCAGGCGTCTCGGCTTGCTCTCGACGACCAGCTCGAAGGTCCTCTGTCCACGCCGTTGATGAACGACCTTCTCACCCGGGTTGCCCGGCCGGAGAGAGAGCACCCGGCGCGCTCGTCCGCAGAGCTCCCGGATCCTGTCCGCCGACTGAGAGCACTCGTCCCCTTCGTCCGCGTAGAGCAGGACCCCCATCGGCACCCGGTGCAGCAACCGCTGGCGCTTGATGGCGCGAAGGGCGAACTCGAGCTGGACCAGGGGCGCCCGGGAGAGGGCGACTCCCTCGCCGAAGAGGTGCTCGGGGTCTCGGCGGAAGGCCTGGGTGGAGACTCCCTCCGGCAGGGAGACGTCCAGCGCGGCCAGGAGCAGAGTCCCTTGCTCGAATCCCGCTCGAGTGGTGAAGGTCCAGACACGCTTGCCGTCGCCGGCCTCCTCCAAGGGAGTCAGACCAGCGGCCTCCAGCCTCCGTGCAGTTTGGCGCGCGGCCTCGCGTAGTCCGACGGCATCCCCGGTCCGACTCGAGAGGGAGACCCAGTCGCGAACGAGACGTTCCATCGCGTCGCGATGCGCCGTCAGGTAGGAGAAGATCCCGTGGGCGGGGTCCTTCTGGACAGCGGAATCGAGCTCCGGGGGCGTCGGCGTTCCGAAGTAGCGGGCGCTGGCCACCTCGACGAGGCGGTTGCAGAGCGCTGGAAACTCGAGCCCCGCCGCGGCGGCCGCCACGACATAGGAGCCCCGCTGGCCCAGGCTGGGCAAGCTGTTGATCTCGAGCACGTACAGCTTGTCCTCGGCGTCCATGCGCATGTCGACCCGCGCGCAGTCGATGCACCCGAGCGCCCGGAAGGCGGCCAGCGCGATGTGAGACGCACTCTCGGCCACCTCGGGCTCGAGCGGAGCGGGGCAGATCGGCCTGACCTCGCGGCCCGACTTGCCGACCTTGTCCTCGTAGGTGTAGATCGCGGGGCCGCCTTCTCCGAACACCAGCTCCACGGGGGGGAGCGTCTCCGCAGGGTCGTTCCCGAGGAGCCCGACGTTCAGCTCTCGCCCCTCCACGTACTGCTCGACGAGCACGGGCTGGTTGAACCTCTCGAAGATGGCATCGGCCGCCTCCCGCAATTCGGCCTCCTCGTGGACGACCCGGATCCCGAAGGAGACAGCTTCGTTCTTGGGCTTCACGATCAGAGGATAGGGCAGGTCCGGGACCTCGAATCCCGGTGCGTCCAGGACGGCGAAGTCGGGGGTCGGGACTCCCCTCTGCTTGAAGATCATCTTCGCGACGACCTTGTCGAGCGCGAGGGAGTGCGCCAGCGGACCTGACCCGACGTAGGGGATGCCGACCATCTCCAGGATGCCCGGCACGTGCGTGTACCGCGCCTGACCCTGGATCCCGTAGGAGAGGTTGAAGACCAGCCCGGGGCGCTCGCCCGTGAGGACCTGGGGCATGAACTCCTCGAGCCGGTCGACGAGGTCCTTGTCCCCCTCGAATGCGCGGACCTGGCGCTTGCCTTGCTTCAGGGCGTCCGTGATGCGCCGGATGTTGGCGAGTCCGTACTTCTCCTGGTTGGGAGTCCCGAAGAGGTTGATGACCCGCGCGCTGATCCGGTTGTAGACGACGGCGATCTTCATGGCCGCGGGGCCCTCCGACGATAGCGCGACCCATGTGGCCCGATGGGGGCGGACTTCGGGGACCGCCGGGCCTTGGACCGGTCCTCTCCGCGGGTCGGGTTTTACTTCTCCCCGGACGGTTCATGGAGGAGAATCCCGCCATGATTCCTCCGGCGACGAAGGGGCAGGCGGCCGCCCCGGAACCGCGAGCCACCGCCTCGCTCCGCCCGAGAAGACGGATCGGCAAGTACCGCGTCGTGCGGAAGATCAACGCGGGCGGCTTCGCCGAGGTCTACGAGGCCGAGGACACGATCGAGGGCATCCGGGTGGCCTTGAGGGTTCCGCGCCCCGACATCGTCGACAGCCAGCTGCTGGAGAGCTTCCGCAAGGAGGTCCGCCTGCTGGCGCGCCTGGAGCACCCGAACGTCCTACCGGTCAAGAGCGCGGACGTGATCGACGGGCTCTTCGTGATCGCCACCCTGCTGGGCAACGAGACTCTCGAGGACGCCCTGGAGCGGCGACTCACGGTGAGCTCGGCTCTGAGTTACACCGAGCAGCTTCTCGGGGCGGTGGCCCACGCGCACGAGCACGGTGTCATCCACTGTGACATCAAGCCGGACAATCTGATCCTGTTCACGGGGGGGCGACTGCGCCTGACCGACTTCGGGATTGCGAAGGCCGCCATGAGCACGTTGGCATCGGGTTCGGGAACCATCGGCTACCTGGCCCCCGAGCAGGCCCTTGGCCGGCCCACGATGCGCTCGGATGTCTTCGCCATCGGCTTGGTCGTCTGGCAGATGCTCGCTGGCGTCGTCCCTGAGTGGCCCTTCGAGTGGCCGCTCGAGGGGGCGGCGCGGGTGAAGCGAAAGGTGCACCCGGATCTCGTCTCCTGGCTGCGGAAGGCGCTTGCCGTCGACCAGCGCAAGCGGTTTCGAGACGCCGGGCAGATGCGGGCGGCCTACTTGCGCTTGAGCGTGGCGCGGAAGCTCCAGCCACGTACGCGCCGCGCCCGGAGGGCCAAGACGACCAAGCACTGGCGGGACGTGCGCTCGAAGCAGTTCCTGCAACGCTTCAAGAAGGAGCTGGGACTGTCCCACGAGTGCCCGAAGTGTCACGGTCCGATGAGCGAGGCGATGAAGGGTTGCCCGTGGTGCGGACACAGCCCCAAGCGATTCGGCGGGGGGTCGAAGCTGCCTGCCCGCTGCCCGAGGTGTCGCCGTGGACGGAAGCTCGACTGGAAGTACTGCGCTTGGTGCTACGGGGCAGGGTTTGCAGAAGTCTCGTCCCGGACGTACGCGGACAAGCGCTACACGGCCCGCTGCTCCAAGCCGGGCTGCACTCGCCGAGAGCTGATGCCCTTCATGCGCTATTGCCCGTGGTGTCGCGGGAAGGTCACGAAACGCTGGACGTTCTCCGGAGCCGACGGGCGGTGCGGGAGCTGCGGCTGCGGGACCTCGACGGACTTCTGGAAGTGGTGCCCTTGGTGCCTGGCCTCGATCCGGAAGCGAAGGTGACCCAGGACTCTCCGACGACCTTCCTGAGGCTCGAGCATGCGGCGCAGCTCGTTTCCTGGCCAGGCCTGGGGCAGGCCTACCTGTGGACACACCGATCGCCTGCGAAGGACACGGCAAATGAGGATGCAGCCGTCGCTTTCCGTCTCGATGACAGGCGAGCCGTGATGGCGTTGGCGGACGGTGCAGGGGGCCACCGCTCTGGGGACGTGGCCTCTGAGATTGCCATCCAGTGCGTACTTGCAGCCGCCGAGAGAGTCGCAAGCGATTCGAACGAGGACTTCACCGGGGTTCTTCTCGCGGCATTCGACGAGGCCAACTGCACCATTCGTGCTCGGGCGAGCGGGGCGGCGACTACCTTGCTGGTGCTCCTCGTGGATGGCTCCTCCATTCGCGTGCTTCACGTGGGGGACTCGAAGGCGGTCGCCTTCGGTGGCCGTGGGTCGATCCGCCTCGAGACGATCCCACACTCGCCCGTCGGATACGGCGTGGAAGCGGGCCTGATCGAGACGGACGACGCAGTGGGGCACGAGGACCTGCACATCGTCTCCAACCTGGTCGGGATGGATGACATGCACGTCGGGGTCAGCTCGCCGGTCGACCTCCGCCCGCTGGATCGCGTCCTCCTGGCCAGCGACGGGCTCTACGACAACGTGACGGTCGAGGAGATCGTTCAGACGTTGCGTCGAGGGGCCTCATCGGAGTCCGTTGCGGCCATGGCGGATCGCTGCCACAGCGAGATGAATGGGGGTGGTCACCCGGACGACCTCACGCTCATGCTGTTTCGGCCGGAGCGTTGCGGGCCACGATGAGTCCGGACTCGAGCCTGTTCCCCGGGCGATGCTCGGCGGGTCGGTGGAGGATTCACGACTGGCGGATCCGTCAAGTGTCGTCGCGGTTGATTCCGGTTCCGCCCGCGGACAGGAGAGTCGGCGCCCTCTGTTCCAGCATGGAGCGCTACGACTCGACTTGTACGCAGCTAACCGTCGCGGAGATCTCTTTCCGGCTCGGGTTTCAGGAGCCCGACTCCTTCTTCCGCGCCTTCCACCCCTGGACGGGCCAGACACCGGAGCGGCTGCGGGCCGCGGGCACGTCGTAGGTGCGGTGAGCGCTCCGATGGGCATCGGCCTCGACCTCGGGACCGGAGGGGCGAGGGCCGTGATCGCGCGGGCAGACGGTGAGGTCGTCGCCTCGGGCGCCGCCACGCTTGCTTTGAGCCGATCGTCGACGCAGCCGGGCCGGCACGAGCAGGACCCTGCCGCTTGGTGGCGTGCGGCTCGCACGGCGATCGAGAGTGCCGTCGCCAGCTTGCCGAGTCAGTCTCGCCGCGCCATCCACGCGCTTTGCGTCGACGGCACTTCGGGGACGGTGGTCGGCGTGGACTCCCAGGGCGCCGTCACGACGCCGGCGCTGATGTACAACGACTCGCGGGCCGAGCTGGAGGCGCGGGAGCTGGACGATCTGGCCGAAGAGGCGACGGGGGATCGCCCGGGCATCAGCGCGTCCTGGGGCCTGGCCAAGATGCGCTGGCTCGAGCGGCATGCACCTGCCGAATTCGAGGCGACGCACTGCTTCGCTCACCAGGCGGACCTCGTCGCCGCGCGCCTGACCGGCCGATGCGGCCTCAGCGACTCCAGCAACGCTCTGAAGTCCGGCTTTGACCTCGAGGCGGGCTCCTGGGCCGGCTGGCTCGACGAGCTCCCGGCGCTGCGCGCGAGGCTGCCCGAGGTGGTGGAGCCCGCTGAGGTGCTGGGGGTCGTAACGGCGGAGGTCGCGCAGGAGCTGGGCATCCCGGCCGACACCCGGGTCGTCGCCGGCGTGACCGACGGCACGGCGGCCTTCCTCGCCTCGGGCGCGAGCCGGTCGGGGGACGACAACACGACGCTCGGCACGACGCTCGTCTTCAAGCGCATCGCCTCGGCGCAGGTCCGGGATCCCGATGGAGCGCTCTACTGCCATCGCCTGCCCGGTGGGGTCTGGCTCCCGGGAGCAGCGAGCAACGTCGGTGGCGACTGGATCCGCAAGGAGTTCGGCGCGGCGGACCTGGGCGCGCTGGACGAAGGCGCCGGGCGCCTCATGCCGATCGAGACCCTCGCCTACCCCCTGAGCGTCCCTGGCGAGCGTTTCCCCTTCCGGGCGGAGGGCGCGGAGGGCTTCGTTGACCCTCCGACGGACGATCCCAGGACGATCTACGCCGCGAAGCTCCAGGGCACGGCCCTCCTGGAGAGACTGGCGTACGAAGTGCTCGACCGGCACGCCCCCTCCAGCGGCGAGGTCTTCGCGACCGGGGGCGGCAGCGCGAGCGACGTCTGGATGCAGCTCCGCGCCGACGTCACGGGGCGGACCTACCACCGGCCGGCCTGCCCCGAGTCGGCCTTCGGCAGTGCCGTGCTGGCGCTCGCCGGCGTGCTCGAGCGCGACTTGTGGGAGACGAGCCGAGGGATGGTCCGGAGCGTGAACTCCTTTCGACCGCGCGCATCGCGACACGCGCTCTACTCCGAGTACTATCGGCGTTTCCTGGCGCTGCTCGAGCAGCGCGGCTATCTGCCCTCGACGCCCCCCGCATGATCGAAGCCCTCGAAGAGCTCGTCCAGGCCGCGCAGGGCCTCGTCTCCTCCGGCCTCGTCACCGGCGCCGGCGGCAACGTCAGCGTGCGCGAGGGGGATCGCATGTGGATCTCGCCGAGCGGCTTCTCCTTCGAGGACGCGAGCGCCGCCCGCTACCCTTGCATCTCGGTGGAGTCGGGCGAGATCCTCGACGGCGAGCACCGACCGTCGTCCGAGGTGCTCATGCACCTCTGGGTATACCGCGCCCGCCCCGATGTCAACGCGATCATCCACGCCCACCCGAAGATGACCATCGCGCTGTGCTCCGCGGGCCACGACCTGCGGGCGCTCTATGCGGACTACTACGTCTACCTGGGTCGCAACGTGCCGCACGTGCCCTACGTGACGGTCACGACCCCCGAGCTCGCGCGGATCGTCGAGGGCGAGTTCAGTGCCCCGGACTGCCACGGCATGGTGCTTCGCAACCACGGCACGATCACGGTGGGGGCGAGCGTCAAGGAGGCCGTGTTCCGCACCTACGCGATGGAGGAGCAGGCCTTCATCCAGTGGCACGCGCTGCAGGTCGGCGAGCCGGACTACTTGACGGAGGCGGAGCTGGCCAAGCTGGACGCCCTCGGGAGCGAGGAGTACCGCAGGCGGCTCCTCGCGGAGATGAGACCGGGGTCGTGAGCTCGACGCCGAGGTGCGCGGTCCTCTTCGACCTCGACGACACGCTCTACGAGTACGGGCCGTGCAACGAGGCCGGTCTGGCGGCGGCGCACGCGACCCTCGAGGCCGCTCACCCCCTCGACTTCAGCGCCTTTCGCGAGCTTCACGACCGTGTTCGCAGCGAGCTCGCGGTCCGCTTGCGAGGTCAGGCCGCGAGCCACAACCGCGCTATCTTCTTCAAGTACGTGGTAGAGCGGCACGCGGGAGCCGTGAAGGCGGACCTCGCGCACGAGATGTTCACGGGCTACTGGTCCGCCTTCCTTGCCCGCATGACCCCCGCGCCGGGCATGGAAGAGGCTCTGACCGAGCTCTCGAAGAGCTGTGCCCTCGCGCTCGTGACCAACCACACGACCGACGTCCAACTGCGCAAGATCGCGCGCCTCGGAATCGAGCGCTGGTTCCCCGTGGTCGTTACGAGCGAGGAGGTCGGCGTCGAGAAGCCGGACGCGAGGATCTTCACCGCGGCCCTGGCGGCGCTTGGCGTCGAGGCGTCCCGTGGGGTGATGGTGGGGGACGATCCTGACGGAGACATCCGCGGAGCCGCGGGCGCGGGTCTGCGCACGGTGCTCTCCACCGAATTCCACAGCAGAGCCCGGGATCCAGAGAGCGTCGCGGACCGGATCGTCCGCACGGTCCGGGAAGTTCCGGTCGCCCTGGGCGAGTTGATCGGCCCAAAGACCTAGCGCTCTACGAGACTCCGCGGAGCGATTTGGGGCGTCGGCTGTTCTCCGAGGCCCCGGCCTTCCAATCGAATAGGATGCCTCGCCCCGAGGCTCCACGGAGCCTGTGTCCAGCGGCCCATGTCCCCTCCCCTTGACCTCTCGAGTCGCGGCGCCCGGCGCAGGCGAGCTCTCTGGCTCAGTGGAGGTCTCGGCCTACTCTTTGGCGTCTTCTCGGGGCTGAGCGCCTTCACCTTCGGCTACGGCGAGGGAGCAGCCTACCTCAGCGACGATCCCGCGGCTTGCGCCAACTGCCACGTCATGCGTGGCCACCTGGACTCGTGGCTCCAGTCGAGCCACAAGAATGTGGCCACCTGCAACGACTGCCACCTGAGCCCCCACTCTCTCGGGAAGTGGGTCACGAAGGCCGACAACGGATTCTTCCATTCTCTCGCTTTCACGACCGGGGATTTCCCCGACCCGATCAGGATCAAGCCGAGGAACCGGCGGGTGACGCAGACGGCCTGCCTCGGCTGCCATGCCGAATTCGTTCATGCCCTGCTCCCGACGCGCCCAGGGGAGGAGGTTCCCCTCTGTGTTCACTGTCATCGGGACGTGGGCCACGCACAGCGATGACCAAGAGCAAGACCTGAAATGAGTGTGTCTGATGAGCTGCTCCCTCAGGGGCGCGACCGCTGGAGGATCCTGGTCCTGTTCCTGGCCGCCGCGATCGGCACCATCGCGGTGGCCTGGACCCTCGTCGTGATGTTCGGCCGCAAGCAGGAAGCGCGCTCGACCTTCGTGAGGCTCGTGGAGGTGAACGAGCTCAGCACGGACCCGGCGCCCTGGGGCCGGAACTGGCCGCACCAGTACGACGGCTACCTCGCGACCGCCGGGGACAAGTTCTTCGGCGGCAGCAGCGCCCTGACGCAGAGCAAGCTCGAAACCCACCCGTGGCTGAAGCGTCTGTACGCGGGCTACGCCTTCTGCATCGACTACCGGGAGGCGCGCGGGCACGCGTACATGCTGTACGACCAGGGCGTCACGGAGCGCATCACGAAGAAGCCCCAGGCGGGGGCCTGCCTGCACTGCCATGCCTCGATCAGCGTGCTCTACCGTCAGGTCGGCCTGGAGGCCCAGGGGCGGCCGGCAGACGAGGCGGTGCTCGGGGCTGCCTTCGACATGCCCGCCGTCGTCCGCGGCTTCGAGGAGCTCAGCCGTAAGCCCTACCACGAGGTCCTGGCCTTGCTGCAGGGCGTCCCGGACGGGACCCCGGGGGAAGAGCCGATTCCCTTCCCGCAGCCGCCGACCGGGGGATTCACGGGGGAGATGGCCGGCGAGCCCGTGTCCCCGGACCACCCCCCGATCGGTGACGCCCATCCGGTGAGCTGCATCGACTGTCACGACCCGGCCACGATGGGGGTCCGCGTCACGCGGCCGGGCTTCGTCCAGGGCATCGCCGCCCTGGCGGAGAGCGACGCGCCGACCCCGCACTTCCCGAGCATCGAGCGCTGGCGGAGGGGGGACCGCTCCGAGCCCTATGACCCGAACGCCGAGGCGAGCCGCCAGGAGATGCGTTCCTTTGTCTGCGGCCAGTGCCACGTCGAGTACTACTGCGCCAACAAGGACGTGCTCACCTTCCCGTGGGGCAACGGTCTGCGCATGGAGGAGCTCGAGCAGTACTGGGAGGAGAAGGTCTTCCCGGACGGCAGCGACTTCTACGACTACCTCCACGGCGAGACGGGCGCCCCGATCTTCAAGGTCCAGCACCCCGAGTTCGAGCTGTGGAGCTCTGGCATCCACGCGCGTAGCGGAGTGAGCTGCGCCGACTGCCACATGCCGTACGAGCGGCAGGGTGCGGCCAAGCTCAGCAACCACGAGGTGCGCAGCCCCCTGGAGTCCATCACCACCTCCTGCCAGACCTGCCACAACGTGCCGGAGGCGGAGCTGGCGCAGCGGGTGAAGGCGATCCAGGACCGAACGATGGCCCTCATGGAGCGCGCCGCCGTCGCCATGACCGACATGCTCGACGCGATCCTCGAGGCCAAGGCGGCTGGCGCGTCGGACGCGCGTCTCGCGGAGGTCTTCGAGCTGCAGCGCAAGGCGATGTGGCGGCTCGACTACATCAGCAGCGAGAACTCACGCGGCTTCCACGCGGACCAGGAGGCGGCGAGAATCCTGGGAGAATCGATCGACTACAGCCGACAGGCCCAGGCCATGGCTCTCCGCTTGCGCACCTCCGCGGCGCCGGACACGGCCCACCTGCCGCGGCAGCCAATCCAGGGCGTGACCGGGCTGGCCGCTCCATCGAGGAGAGATGACTGAAGGACCACGAGGCGCCACGGCGCTGGCGGCAGCCTCGCTGGCCACGACTGAGTCCAGCGACTCTTCGAGGAGACACTCATGGCCGAACCCAAGACCCGAGCCGATCGGATCGACACCCTGTTCCCCTGGCTCCTGCACTGGTCCATCGCCGACGAGCGGCTGGCCGAATTCCGCAGTGACGCCTACGCCGTCCGGACGCCCGGCGGTTGGATGCTGATCGACGCGCTGCCGCTGGAGGTGGCGCTGCAGGGAGAGCTGGGGGAGGTCGCGGGCCTCTTCCTGACCCACGGCAACCACCAGCGCTCCGCGTGGCGACTGCGGCGCGAGCTCGGTTCGCCGGTCTATGTCCCGGAGGGGGCGACGGGGCTCGACGAGGAGCCCGATGCCTGGATCGACGCGGGGGCCGCGCTTCCCGGCGGGCTCGTGGCCGTGCAGGCCCGTGGTTTTGAGGGGGCGTGCTACCTGACCTACACCCACGCCGACGGCACGGTCGTGCTCTTCTGCGGCGACCTGATCTGCCAGGACCCGGCGGGGCCGTACCGCTTCCCGGTCCAGCCGAACTACTTCGACCCGGCCGGGGGCGTCGAGGACGCGCGGCGGATCCTGGAGTTGTCGCCGGACGTGCTCTGCGCGGCCCACGCGGAGCCGATCCGCGGTAGCGGCCGTGAAGTGCTCCAGGCAGCCGTGGATGGAGTCGGCTGAGGACGGGAGCTCCAGGGCGCCTCAGATCCCGTGCTCCTCGGCCCAGTCCTTGAGCTGCTCGAGGACGACCAGGGCCGAGCGGCCGAAGTCGGTGATCTCGTAGGACACCGCGATGGGCCGGTCGCTGAGGACGTGCCGCGTCACCAGCCCTTGGGATTCGAGCTCCTTGAGGCGCTCATTGACCATCTTGCGCGTCGCACCGCCGAGCTGGCGGGCGAGCTCGTTGAAGCGCAGCGGGCCGTCCTGCAGGTGCCAGAGGAGCGAGCCCTTCCACTTGCCGCCGATGATGCGCATGCCGCGCTCGATGGGGCAGGGCTCCGTGCAGGGCTCGATGGCGGTGGTGCGTCCCCGGCCACCGGTCGTCTCGCGCTGTCCTCGTGCTCCCATGGGGTCCTGTGGCTCGGTCTCGAAGCGGCTGGTATCAAAAAGGATACTGGTTTACTTCCGTGACCTCGAGCGTAGGCTCCCGCCCCGATTCCCGCAATCAGCGAGCGCCGCCAGCGCCCGGAGCCGCCATGAAGAACGTCTACATCATCAACGCCCACCAGCCCTACCCCTTCGCCGAGGGGCGCCTGAATGGTGCGCTCGTCGAGCGCGCCGTGGATCACCTGCAGCGGAAGGACCTCGAAGTCCAGGTCCTGACCATGCAGGACGAGTGGGACGTCGAGACCGAGCTCGAACGGCACCAGTGGGCCGACGCCGTGCTCCTCCAGACCCCGGTCAACTGGATGGGGGTCCCGTGGAGCTTCAAGAAGTACATGGACCACGTCTACTCCGCCGGCATGGACGGTCGGTTGTGCAAGGGGGACGGTCGCAGCCGCCAGGATCCCACCCGGCAGTACGGCTCGGGCGGATCGCTGGCCGGCAGGAAGTACATGCTGTCGCTGACCTTCAACGCGCCGCGGGACGCCTTCGACGAGCCGGGCCAGGAGTTCTTCGGCGGAAAGAGCGTGGACGACCTCTTCTGGCCGATGCACCTGAACTTCAAGTTCTTCGGGATGGAGCCCCTCCCGACCTTCGCCTGCTACGACGTGATGAAGAACCCGGAGATCGAGCACGACTTCGAGCGCTTCTCCGAGCACCTGAATCAGCACTTTCCGAGTCGAACGGCCCCCGTTTCCTGAGTCATGAAGATCATCCCCCGCACGCAGGTCCCCGAGCTCGCCGTCGAGACCGTCGGCGGCGGGCGCTGGGAGCTCGCCAGCCAGGAACCGAAGCAGTTCACCCTCCTCCTGTTCTACCGGGGGCACCACTGACCGCTCTGTCGCAAGCAGCTCGTGGAGCTGCGGGGAATGCTCGACGACTTCGAGCAGCGGGGGATCCAGGTCGTGGCGATCAGCAGCAATGCGCGCGAGCTGGCCGAGCGCACGGTCGCCGAGTGGGAGCTCGACGGGCTCACGGTCGGCTATGGGCTGAGCCTGGAGGACGCGGAGCGCTGGGGGCTCTTCATTTCCTCGGCGCTGCGTGAGACGGAGCCGTCGCACTTCACCGAACCGGCGCTCTTCGTCGTGCGCCCGGACGGCACCCTCTACGCCTCGATCGTCCAGACCATGCCCTTCTCGCGACCCCCGATGAGGAGCCTGCTGAAGACTCTCGAGTGGGTGATCGAGAACGACTACCCCGCGAGGGGAGAGTCCGGCGCCGCGGTGACCTGAGCGACGCCCTCGGGCGAGACACTCAAGGAGGCCCGCGGCACGAGTGACTGCGAGAACCACGTCGGGTGGCCGGCAGACTGGGTCACTCGGGGCCGCGCTTCCCGCGCTGGTCAGGTTCCGGAGACCGAGGCGGGAGACTCGGGATCACAGATCAACTCCACGATCAGATCGTGGAAGCCGGACTCGTCCACGCCGAGCCGCGTCTCGATCTGGTCGAAGAAGGTCGCGCCGTCCTTGCCGGACTCGAGGACCTCGAGGGCGGCGAGTAGGCCATCGCGCCGCTTGATCTCACCGAAGAGGAACGCACACAGGACGTAGTGCGTGAAGTGGCGCTGCACGGAGGAATCCCTCCCCTTGCGGAACTCCTCGAGGAAGTCGAGGGAGGGTCGGCGCGCGAGCTCGTCCCGGAGCTGCTGCCCGAGCGTCTCCAGCGAGTCGCCGCTGAGCCCGTAGCCGCCGTAATAGGCTGCGATCCCATTGGCGTAGGGAGCGTAGATGGCCGCCGGGTCGCTGGAGCGGAGCTCGATGACGTCCCGCACGTAGCCGAACAGGTACCGCGTGTCCCCCGTCCCCGTGACGTAGCGGCGCCCGTCATCTGCCAAGAAGCCGAGGTCCCGGCTGAGGAAGTTGCACTTGGAGGAGTCGTGGACGAGGCCGTAGCTCTTCAAGAGCGCGTCCAGGGAGTGGAAGCAGTAGTAGTCGAGGTGCACCGATTCGACGCCCGTTGCGCTCTCGAAGTCCTCCTTGAAGCGAACGAATTCCTCGGCCCGCTCCAGGGCGATGGGGGCGTCGAAGTGGAAGGTGACCGAACCCAGGGTTTGGGATCCGAGGCGCGCCGACCGAGTCTGGAAAGGCGAGCGGAAGAGATAGGAGGAGCCCCGAGGTGCCGCCTCGAGCTCGACGATCCTCGAGATGCGGGTGAGGGGGGGCTCCGCCGGAAGGAAGGCGATCATCACCGCATAGGTGGCGCCGTCGACGGGGTAGGACTTCAGAACCAGGGGCGAGGTGTTCCGGGCGCCGCGCTCGAGACTCGTGTAGAAGAACTCGTTCCGATCTCGTTCGTCCGGATCCACCCAGCGATCCGTGACCCCGCCGGTCGACAGCTCCGCGAGCAGCCCGCGGAGCGCAAGCTCGAGACGGGCCGAGGTGGCCTCGTCCTCGGAGAGCTCGACGCCCCGCGCGAGCAAGGAGGGAGCGGCGATATCGGGGCTCCTGCAAGCGGTCGAGAGGACGAGGGTCGTGGCCAGGGCGAGCCTGAGGTGTCGCGAGCAGGGATCTTGGCGGATCATGGGTCAGGGTCCCTACGCGACAGCGCGCACGTCGTTGGTGGGCTTCGCGCCCTGTTCGGAGTGAGCCAGGAGTCGCCCTGGCCATGGGAATCCTGGGGGGAGATAGAGCCTCCCTATCAGGGGCATCGGGAACTGCGACTGGAAGACTCGGTGAAGGGGGGCGATCCTTGCCTCACGAACCCTGGACCGCCTGGCGTCGGCCCCACGCACGACGGGCTCGAGCCGACCCCCCAACCCGAGCAATTGCCATGACCACGAGAATCCACTTCGCCCTGGTATCGACGAGCATCGCGCTACTGGGCGCCGCGCCCTCAGCTTTCGCCCAGGTGTCCATGATCGCCGGCCTCGCCCGAGCGGCGACGGAGACCGAGAGCGCCTGTCCGGTCATGGGCTCGACCGAGGCCCCGAAGGAGGCCCGCGACAACATGGACTACGCGAACCACGACTGGTGGCCGAACCAGCTCGACCTGTCGATCCTCCATCAGAACTCCGCGAAGAGCCATCCGCTCGGGGCGGACTTCGACTACGCGAAGCAGTTCGAGACCCTCGACCTCGCGGCCCTGAAGAAGGACCTCGAGGAGCTGATGACGACCTCCCAGGACTGGTGGCCCGCCGACTGGGGTCACTACGGACCGCTCTTCATTCGCATGGCCTGGCACAGCGCGGGGACCTACCGCGTGGCCGACGGCCGCGGCGGGGCCTCCGACGGGACGCAGCGCTTCGCGCCCCTCAACAGTTGGCCCGACAACGCCAACCTCGACAAGGCGCGCCGACTGCTCTGGCCGATCAAGCAGAAGTACGGCCAGAAGATCTCCTGGGCCGACCTGATGATCCTCGCGGGCAACGTCGCCTTCGAGTCGATGGGCCTCGAGACCTTCGGCTTCGGCGGTGGTCGGGCGGACGTCTGGGAGCCGCAGAGCGACGTCTTCTGGGGTCCCGAGGGGGAGTGGCTCGGGGACGAGCGCTACGCCGGCGACCGGGAGCTGCAAGGGCCGCTCGCCGCGGTGCAGATGGGGCTGATCTACGTCAACCCCGAGGGTCCGAATGGCAAGCCCGACCCCCTCGCCGCGGCCAAGGACATCCGCGAGGTCTTCGGCCGCATGGCGATGGACGACGAGGAGACCGTCGCCCTCATCGCGGGCGGGCACACGCTCGGGAAGACCCACGGGGCCGCGCCGCCGGCGGGGCACGTCGGCCCCGAGCCCGAGGGCGCAAGCCTGGCGGAGCAGGGACTCGGCTGGACGAGCTCCTACGGCAAGGGGAATGCCGAGGACACGATCACGAGCGGTCTCGAGGGTGCCTGGACCTCGACGCCGACCCAATGGTCGAACAGCTTCTTCGCCAACCTCTTCAGTTACGAGTGGGAGCTGACTCAGAGCCCGGCCGGTGCCCACCAGTGGACCCCGAAGGACGGCCCGCGCAACGTGCCGGACGCCCACGTCGCGTCGACCTACCACCGGCCGATGATGCTCACCACGGACCTGGCGCTCGTGAAGGACCCGGTCTATCGCGAGATCTCTCAGCGCTTCTACGACAACCCCGACCAGTTCGCCGACGCCTTCGCGCGCGCCTGGTACAAGCTGACGCACCGGGACATGGGCCCGCACGCGCGGCTGCTCGGCCCGGAGGTCGCCCCGGTCCAGCTCTGGCAGGACCCGATTCCGGAGGTGGACCACGAGCTGATCGACGAGGTGGACGCCGCCGAGCTGAAGCGCCAGATCCTCGAGTCCGAGCTCTCCACTTCGGACCTCGTCTCGACGGCCTGGGCCGCGGCCTCCTCCTACCGCGACAGCGACAAGCGCGGCGGGGCCAACGGCGCTCGCCTGCGGCTCGCGCCGCAGAAGGACTGGGCGGTCAACGAGCCGGAGCGTGTGGCGAGGACCCTCGCGGTGCTGCAGGGGATCCAGGAGGAGTTCAACGGCGCCCAGAGTGGCGACAAGCGGGTCTCCCTCGCCGACCTGATCGTCCTGGGCGGCTCCGGCGCCGTCGAGGCGGCGGCCGAAGAGGCGGGCTTCTCCCTGCAGATCCCCTTCAGGCCGGGCCGCACGGACGCCTCGCAGGAGCAGACGGACGCGGCCTCCTTCGCCCACCTCGAGCCGACCGCGGACGGTTTCCGGAACTACTACACCGACGCGAGCTTCCTCCGCCCGGAGAGCGCCCTGGTCGACCGCGCCAACTTGCTGTCGCTCACCGCGCCCGAGATGACCGTCCTCGTCGGGGGCCTGCGGGTCCTGGGGGCGAACCACGGGGCTTCGAGCCACGGCGTCCTCTCCGAACGCTCCGGCGCCTTGACGAACGACTTCTTCGTGAACCTGCTCGACATGGGCACGGTGTGGCAGGAGTCCGCCGACGGAAGCGGCCTCTACGAGGGGCGTGACCGGGAGTCCGGCGCCCTCCGCTGGACCGCCACCTCGGTGGACCTCGTGTTCGGTTCGCACTCCCAGCTCCGCGCCATCGCCGAGGTCTACGCCTCCGAGGACTCGAAGCGGCGCTTCGTGGACGACTTCGCGGCGGCTTGGAGCAAGGTCATGAATCTCGACCGCTTCGACGACTGAACGCACTCCGGGGGTCGCTCAGCCCTTCGAGTCCGCAATGCCCCCGCGGAGGTTGACTCCGCGGGGGCGCTCGTTTCTATAGTCACGGCGATGGAACGCCCCACGCTGCGTCAGCTCGAGTACTTCGTGGCCGTGGCCGAGCGGCTGAGCTTCCGCAAGGCCGCCGAGTCCTGCTTCGTGAGCCAGCCGACCCTCTCGGCGCAGATCGCCCAGCTCGAAGCCCTGCTCGGGGTCAAGCTCTTCGAGCGCGACCGTCGCGGAGTGCAGCTCACGCAGGCCGGCGAGGCCCTGGTCCCCGGCGCGCGGGAGACCTTGGCCTCGAGCGACCGCCTCTGCCAGCTGGCGCGCTCCTTCGACGCCCCGCTCACCGGCCCGCTGCGCCTGGGCGTGATCCCGACCATCGGGCCCTACTTGTTGCCCAAGGTCCTGCCGGCCGTCTCCGAGTCCTACCCCGAGCTGCAGGTGTTCTTGCGCGAGGACACGACCGCGCGCCTGCTCGACCAGCTCGCCGAGGGCAAGCTCGACCTCCTCCTCCTGGCGATCGACATCGAGCTCGGAGCGGTGACCACCCTTTCGCTCTTCTCCGACCCCTTCGTCGTGGCCGTGCCCGAGGGGGACGAGCTCGCGGCCGCCGAGGAACTGAGCCTGTCCGACCTGGACGGGCGCAACATCCTGCTCTTGGACGAGGGGCACTGCCTGCGGGATCAGACCCGACCCCTCTGCGAGTCTGCGGGAGCCGACGAGCTGAGCGGCTTCCGCGCCTCGAGCTTGGCGACGATCACCCAGATGGTCGCCGGCGGCCTCGGCATCACCCTGCTCCCCGAGTTGGCGGTCGAGCGCGAGGCGGCTGCAGTCCCGCGCATGCGGGTGATTCCCTTCGGGGCCGACGGCCCCTCGCGCGCCATTGGGCTGGCGTGGCGCTCCAATTCGCCCCAGGGGGACGAGTACCGCACCCTGGGGGAGACCCTGGCCACGGCCTACGCGCGCAGCTAGGGGCGGTCGATCACCAGTGTTCCGGCGCGCTCAAGCTGAGCGCGCAGCGGACCGGGCCCTGCACTCCGTCGAGGACGCCCGGCTGTAGCTCCTGCACCATCCAGGCCTCGGGGTGCTCGAGCTCATGGGGGGGTATCAGGTCCCGGGACGGCCCGAAGCCGGCGCGCGAGTAGTAGCGGGGGTCGCCCAGCACCAGGACGAAGGCGGTGCCCCGCTCCCGCAGCAGCTCGAGGCCGCGCGCGATCAGCGCGGAGCCGACGCCTCGCCCTTGCTGAGCTTCGTCGACCGCGAGCGGAGCGAGGATGTGCCCGGCGAGCTCCTCGTGTCCCTCGACCACGACGCGGCTGAAGAGGACGCTGCCGACGAGCTGGCCCTCCACCTCAGCGACGAGGGAGAGCGTCGGGCGTGCCGTCTCGTCCTCGAGGAGCTCGCCGACGAGCTTCGCAATGGTCGCTCCCTCCGTCGCGCCGAAGGCGGCCCGGTGCACGGCTTGGACTCGACTCAGCTCTTCCGGCGCGGCCTCACGAAGCTCCACTCGTGTTTCCCCCGAGCTGCCAGCTCCGCTCGACGCGCGGGACGACGAGCACCGGCTTCTCCGCGTGCTTCAGCACGGCGTAGGCGACGCTCCCGAGCAGGAAGCGGGAGAGGCCCGTGCGGCCATGGGTACCCATCACCACGAGGTCGTGGTTCTCGGCCTCGCGTCGGATCGTCTGGGCCGGGGCCTCCTCGACGAGGAGCGGGCGGACTCGCGGCGCGTCGCCTTCCAGCTCCTCGACCCAGCCCGCCAGCTCGCGTTCGGCGGCCTCGCGCGCTTGGTCCAGGATCTCGCCTGGATCGGGGAAGGCCTCCGCCACCTCGGGGTTGGCGAGGGGCATGGGCTGGTGGCCATGAAGGACGGTCAAGGAGGCTCCGAGGCGGCGCGCGAGGCGCGCGGCGAGCCCGGCGGCGTCGCGGCTCTGCTCGGAGAAGTCGACGGGGACCAGGATGCGCTCGACGCTCTGCACCGGCCCGAGCTGGTTCCAGACGGGGCACGCGGCCCGCGCGAGGACGGCGCGGGCCGTGCTGCCGAAGTCGAAGGTCGCGCGCTGCCCGTGGGGGCCCAGCACCAGCAAGTCGACTTCGCGTTCCTCGGCCCGTTGCAGGAGCACGCGCGCCGGCTTGCCGGGCACGACCTCCAGGGAGGCCTCGGGATCGACGTCCGGGAAGGGTTCCTGGAGGGCCTCGTCGAGGGCCTGGAGAGTGCGCTGCCGAGAGGCGTCGATGACGGCGGCGTGCATCTCGGACAGCTGCTCCTCGCCGATGCCCGGCCAGAGCGGGGGCGGGACCTCGACCGCGTGCACGAGCTCGAGCTCCGATTCGAGCTCGCGCGCCAGGTCGTAGCCACGGACGACCGCGGCGCGGGCCAGGCCTTCGGCGTCGACGCCGACGAGGATGCGTTGGAAGATCTCGCTCATGTCTCCAGCAATCCCTCACGAATGGCGAGCCGGGCCAGCTCCGCGGCCGAGTGACAATCGAGCTTGCGTTGCAGGTTCTCTCGGTGCTTCTTCGCGGTCCCCAGGCTGATGCCGAGCTCGCGCGCGACATCCTTGTTGGACATCCCCGTGGCGAGCAGCTGGAAGACCTCCCGCTCGCGCGCCGTCAGGGAGTGCAAGGCCGAGGGCGCTCCTTCGGCGCAGTCGTCGCGCTCCCGGACGAGGTGGACCAGGCTCCCCGCAACCCGGGGCGAGATGTACGGATCGCCTCGATTCACAGCCTCGATCGCCAACCTGAGCTCCACTTCGTCCGAGTCCTTCGAGAGGTAGCCGTCGGCTCCCGCGCGGAGGGCCTGCTCCAGGAAGGTCTGGCCCTCGTGGTGGGTCAGCATGACGACCTTGCTCCGCGGGCAGACGGAGCGAATGCGGCCGATCGCGTCGATGCCGGAGAGCCGGGGCATCGTGATGTCGAGCAGGATGATGTCCGGTTGGAGATGGGAGATCTCGGCGATTGCGGCGATGGGATCTCCGCTGTCGCCCACGATCTCGACTCCGGGTCGTCGAGCCAGGAGGTTGCGGAAGGCCGCTCTGATCATGGCGTGGTCCTCCACGAGGTAGACTCGGATGAGCGTCTCTGGACGAGGCGTCGACTTGACCGCGCTCTGCATCACTCCATCTCCTGGACGTCAGCGGTTTGGCCGCGGCGCTCGCAGGCCGGCGAAACGCAGCGGGTCGAGCTCTTTTCCGATCGGCGACACCATCGGGCCTGGCGGCTCGCTACCGAAGTCGATCATAATCCTCGCCCGCGGGATTCGAGCGCTCCAGGGGCCACAACCTGATTCGGAATTGTGCGTAGAAACCCGCGCGTGCTCTCCTCGAGTGGGCAGCCAAGAGCTCCCGCTCGCCCTCCCGTCCAACGAACCCCCGACGGATCCCGATGCTCCTCAGCGAACTCCTCCTGATCGGCGCGCTCTTCGGCGCCGCAGCTCCCGGCGGTCTCCAAGCTTCGAGCGACACCCTGCAGCCGCCCGGCGAGGGGCCCGGTCCCACCGAGGTCAGCCTGGCCTTCTACGTCGTCGACATCCTCGAGATCGAGGACGCGGAGGAGACCTTCAAGGCGGACATCGCCTACAACCTGCGCTGGCACGACCCGCGCCTCGCTCGGCCGGGTGGTGACACGGTCCAGAGACCGATGTCCGAGGTCTGGAATCCGCGCGTCACCGTCGTCAACCAAGCGGGGATCAAGAACGCGTGGCCCGATGTGGTCGAGGTCGACGCCGAGGGCAACGTCTTCTATCGCCAGCGGCTCCTGGGGCACTTCTCGAGCTCGTTCGAGCTGCGCGACTTTCCGGGCGACGTGCAGGATCTCCGCGTGGACTTCGCGACCGTGGGCTACGGACCCGACGAGGTGATGCTCGTTGCCGACACCGCCCGCAGCGGTCTGCTCGAGGGAGCGGGCGTCGCCGGCTGGGAGCTCGAGCTCGGCGAGGGCGAGGCCATGACCGCCCGGGTTCCAGGGCAGTCGGAAGCGCTGGCCATGCTCGGCTGGCACCTCTACGCGGCGCGCAACGCGAACTACTACCGCATCAAGATCTTTCTCACGGTCGCCTTGATCGTGTTCATGGCCTGGACCGTGTTCTGGATCGATCCCACCCAGGCAGGCCCCCAGATCGGCGTGTCGACGGCCTCGGTCTTCTCGCTGATCGCCTACGGATTCAGCCTGTCCCGCGAGCTGCCGCGCGTCTCCTACCTGACGCGCGCGGATCACCTCATGCTCGGCTCGACCTTGCTCGTGTTCGGGGCGCTGGCCGAGGCCGTGTGGACGGCGCGCCTGGCGGCCAAGGACCGCCTCGACGAGGCCCAGCGCATCGACCGTGTGTTCCGGATCGTCTACCCGATCGTCTTCGCGGGGCTGCTCCTCACTTACGGTTGAGGCCGAGTCGGCTCACGGGCGGAGCTCCTCCTCGCGGAAGGCCGCTCCGTCGAGTCTCCAGGACCGCAGCGCCCCGGCCCTCCCGCCCGGGACCGCCGCGATGAGGTAGGACCAGCCGGCCCAGGCGGCGCGAAGGTCGGCCTCCGAGGGCAGGGGCGGCCGGTCGGGGTGGGAGTGCCAGATCCCCACGACCTCGCAGCCGAGGGCCCGCGCGCGTTCCTCGCCTCGCAGGAGGTCGAGCGGGTCGAGCTCGAAGCGCTCCCCGGCCCGGAGTCCCTCCAAGTTGCGCGCGCGGGTGACCGCGCGAACGCGCGTCCGTTCGGCCTCGCGAATTCCGAGCAGGAGGCCGCAGCCCTCCGCCGGATAGCTGGCTGCGGCCCAGTCGGCGAGGCGCGCCCGCTCGGCCGCGCCGAGCTCGAGGGAGGCGGAGCTCGTCATCGTCGTCGAGAAGCTCGCGCTCCGGCGCTCGCGGCCTAGAGGTCCTTCGCGAGGCGGATCCCCGTGAACTGCCAGCGCGCGTCCGTGGGAAAGAAGTTCCGGTAGGTCCTGCGCAGGTGTCGCCGCGGCGTGGCGCAGGAGCCGCCACGCAAGACATACTGGTTGCACATGAACTTGCCGTTGTACTCGCCGAGGGCGCCAGCGGGCGGGCGGTAGCCCGGGTAAGCGGCGTAGGAGCTCGAGGTCCACTCCCAGGTGTCGCCGAAGAGCTGGGTCGGGGTGCCCGGCCCTTCGCCGGCGCGGGAGGGCCGCGGGTGGAAGGCGCCGTCTTCGAGCAGGTTGCCCTCCAGCTCGGTGGTCTTCGCCGCGACCTCCCACTCCGCCTCCGTGGGCAAGCGGGCGCCGGCCCAGCGCGCGTAGGCGTCGGCCTCGAAGTAGCTCAGGTGGCACACCGGCTCGGAGTCGACGACCGGGCGCAGGCCGGAGAGCGTGAACTGGAACCAAGAGCCGTCCCGCTCCTCCCAGTAGAGCGGCGAGCGCCAGCCGCGCGCCTCGGCGGCGCCGATGCCCTCCGCCATCCAGAGCTCCGGTCGCGAGTAGCCGTCGTCGGCCATGAAGCGTTTGTATTCGCCGCTGGTGACGAGCCGCGTACCGATGGCGCAGGCGTGTAGGAAGCTGCGGTGGCGCGGCCGCTCGTTGTCGAAGCAGAAGCCCTCCCCTTCGTGACCGATCCACTGCAGGCCCTCTTCGAGCTCGACCCAACCCATCTCGGTCGGGGCGGGAGCCTCCTCGGGCGCGCGCTCGAGGTAGACGGGGTGCAGCGGATTGTGGGAGAGGGCGTGCTTGACGTCGGTCAGGATCAGCTCCTGATGCTGCTCCTCGTGGTTGAGGCCGAGCTCGACCACCGCGGCCGTGGGGGAGGAGGCGTCGAGCTCGGAGAGGACCTCGCGCATGACCCCGTCCACGTGGCGGCGATAGGCGAGGATCTCCTTCACCGTCGGACGCGAGAGCATGCCCCGCCGCGGCCGGGGGAAGGGCCGCCCGATCGTCTCGTAGTAGGAGTTGAAGAGCGCGTCCCAGCTCGCGTCGTAGGGTCGCTGCCCCTCGACCTCGCGGGGCAACACGAAGGTCTCGAAGAACCAGGTGGTGTGGGCCAGGTGCCAGCGCGCGGGGCTCGCGTCGGGCATCGACTGGAGCACGCAGTCCTCGGGCTCGAGAGGGGCGCAGAGGGCTTCGGTGCGGGCGCGCACCTCGTCGAAGCGCGCGCGCAGGTCCGCGGCCGCCTGCGGGGCGAGGGCCCCGGCGCCGAGCTGGGTCTGGGTGGGCATGCGTGTCCGTCTCGGGCTCAGCCTTCGCTCGTCAACCGTTCCAGGAGCTCGTGCCGCAGGGACTCCGGCATGGCGCCGCTCGCGATCTCTTGGCAGAGCGCTCCCTCCAGATCCAGCGTCGCGAAGAACTCCTCGCAGCGCTCGCAGATCATCTTGTCGGGGAACTCGAATTCCGCGCCCGCGTCGAGGCTGTCCTGCTTGGCTTGCAGGAGGTCCAGGCAGACCTGCTTGGAGTAGGCCGGCGGCGGGACCTCGCGCTTGGGCAGGGTCTCCTCCAAGGCGTTGCGGACCTTGAGGCGGGCGCGGTGCAGGCGCGTCTTCACCGTCTCGGGCTTGATCCCGAGGATGGTCGCGATCTGATCGAGGGTGAAGCCGGCGATCTCCTTGAGCACGAGGGGTTGCCGGAAGTCCGGCGGGAGCTGCGCGATGGCCGCCTCGACACGCTCGCGGCTCTCACGCCGGATCTCGAGCGCGAGGGGGTCCTGCTCGGAGGGCACGACTCCCATGTGCGGCTCGCCCAGGGGAAGGAGCTCCTCGATCGACTCCAGGCGATCGGGCTCGCCGGAGCGCTTGCGGTGCATGCGCTGGCAGACGCGGGAGGCGATGGCGTACAGCCACGTCGAGGCCTTGGAGTCACCGCGGAACTGCTCCCAGGAGTGGTAGGCGCGCAGGAAGGTCTCTTGCACGAGATCCTCCGCCTCTCCTCGGTCGCCGCAGAAGCGCGTGCCGAGGGCGAAGAGCTGTCCTCCCATGGACTCGACCAGGATGGGGATGGCCACGTCGCGCGGCTCGCTGCCGTCCAGGTCGTCGGCCTTCTTGGTCGCCACCATCGGCCTGCTAGGCTAGCAGGCCCTCCGGCGGGAAGGAAGTGAGCACGGTTGGGCCCCCCGGGAGCCCCGCGCCGCGCGCCCGGCCGCCGCCGCGACGCCGCTGCACCTTGACCTCGACGCCCCAAAGCTCGGCCGCACCGGCGATTCGGATCGAGGGGGTCGACGTCGAGTTCGAGGAGGCGGGGCGGAGGGTCCAGGCCCTGCGCGGGCTCGACCTCGAGGTGCAGCGCGGCGAGACCCTGTGCCTGATCGGGCCGAGCGGGTGCGGCAAGACGTCGACCCTGCGTCTGGTCAACCGCATGCTCGAGCCGACCCGGGGGCGCGTCCTGGTCGAGGGGCGCGACGTCGCGGAAGCGGACCCGATCCCCCTGCGACGCGGCATCGGATACGTCATCCAGCGCGGGGGGCTCTTCCCGCACATGAGCGTGCGCCGCAACGTCGGCCTGCTCTGCGCCCTCGAGGATTGGGACGCGGCGAGGATCCGCGCCCGGGTCGACGAGCTGCTCGCGCTCGTGCGCATGGATCCGGCGGACTACGGTGAGCGCTATCCCGGCCAGCTCTCCGGCGGGCAGGCGCAACGTGTCGGCGTGGCCCGCGCCCTGGCCCTCGACCCCGCGGTCGTCCTGATGGACGAGCCCTTCGGAGCCCTCGACCCTTCGACGCGCCGGGAGCTGCAGGACGAGCTGCTCGAGCTCAAACGGAGCGTCGACAAGACCGTGGTCTTCGTCACCCACGACCTGGAGGAGGCCTTTCGCCTGGGCGACCGCGTCGGCGTGATGAGTGCGGGGAGGCTCGTGTCGATCGGGACGCGGGAGGAGCTGCGCGCGGCTCCTGGATCCGACGAGGTGGCTCGCTATCTCGGAGGCGAGGGCGATGAGAGCTGAGGCGCGTCGCATCGCGCACGGGGTCCTCGGGCTCGCGCTCATCGCCGTCGTGCCACAGAGCGGCGTGGCGCAATCCGGCGGCGAGCGCGTCGACATCGGGAGCCGCATCGTCATCGGCAGCAAGGCTTTCACCGAGTCCTACCTCCTCGCCGAGCTGATGGCCCTCGTCGTCGAGGAGCACACCGAGCTCGAGGTGGAGCACCGCCAGGGCTTCGGCGGGACGCTGCTCTGCTTCGGGGCCCTGGAGGCGGGGGAGATCGACCTCTACCCCGAGTACACGGGCACCGGATGGTCGGTGATCCTCGGGCGCAGCGAGCCGCTCGGGGAGCCCCTGCGGGCCTTCACCCTGGTCCAGGCGGAGTTCCGCCGGCGCGACGACCTCGAGTGGCTGGCGCCCTTCGGGCTGAACAACACCTACGCCATCGCGGTGCGCGGCCCGGTCGCTCAGCGCCTGGGGTTGCGCCGGATCTCCGACCTGCGGGAGCACGCCGCCGAGCTGCGGGCGGGCTTCAGCCACGAATTCCTCGAGCGCCCCGACGGCTACGCGGGGCTCGTGCCCCACTACGGCTTCGAGCTCGAGGACGTGCGCGGCCTGGAGCACGCCCTGGCCTACGAGGCCCTGGAGGCCGGGGCGCTCGACCTGACCGACGCCTACTCGACCGACGGCAAGCTCCTGCGCTACGAGCTCAGCGTCCTCGAGGACGACCGCGGTTTCTTCCCGCCCTACAACGCCGCGCCCCTCGTGCGGGGGGAGACCCTGCGCCGCCACCCCGAGCTGGGGGAGGCCCTCTCGCGGCTCGCCTTCCGCGTCTCCGACGGGGAGATGATGGACCTCAACCACGAGGTCGAGAGCGGCGATCGCCCCATCCGCGAGGTGGCCAGGGCCTTCTTGATCTCGAAGGGGCTCCTGTCGACCGAGGGCGCGCCGGCAGGCGTCGAGGTCGAGGAGGCGAGGCAGCGCAAGGGGACCCTCGCCTTCCTCGCTTCGCGCTGGCGCGAGACCCTGCGGCTGGTCCTCGAGCACCTGCAGCTGACGCTGGTGTCCGTGCTGCTCGCCGCCCTCTTCGCGATCCCGCTCGGGATCTGGATCACGGCCGACGACCGCCTGCGGCGCCTCAGCCTGGGCTTCGCCGGCGTGATGCAGACCGTCCCGAGCCTGGCCCTGCTCGCCGTGATGGTCGCCGTGCCGGGGCTGGGGATCTCGATCCGCTCGGCGATCCTGGCGCTCTTCCTCTACGCCCTGCTGCCGATCCTGCGCAACACCTACGCGGGCCTCGCCGCCGTCGACCCCGAGCTCCTGGAGGCGGCGCGCGCCATGGGGCTGACCCGGCGCCAGGTGCTGCTGCGCATCCAGCTCCCCCTCGCCACGCGCACGATCATGGCGGGGCTGCGGACCGCGACCGTGATCAGCATCGGGGTCGCGACCCTGGCGGCCTTCATCGGCGCCGGGGGCCTGGGCGAGCCGATCGTGACCGGCCTCTCCCTCAACGACCCGCGGCTGGTGCTGTCGGGGGCCCTGCCGGCGGCCGCCCTGGCCCTGGTCGTGGACCTCGGCCTCGCGCGCCTCGAGCGGCGGCTCGTACCGCGCGGCCTGCGGCTCCTCGAGGAGCGCTGAGCCGAGCCTTCAGTCCCCCGCGCCCGGCAGCGACGCGCCTTCGAGCTGGGCCTGGATGCGCGCGCGGAGCTGCTGCGGACCCGGCGCCTGCGGGATGAGCTCGCACAGCTGCTGGGCGTACTCGAGGGCGCGGGGCAGCTCCTCGATCCCGAGGTAGAAGGTCGCCAGGGCGTAGAGGAAGTCCGGCTCCTCGCGCTCGAGCCGCTGGGCGCGCAGGAGGGCTCCCTCGGCCTCGGCGGGCCGGTCGAGCTGCGCCAGGGCCAGGCCGAGGTTGTACTGGATGCGCGCGCGCCCCGGCAGCAGGCGCGCGGCGCCCTGCAGGGCCTCGGCGGCCTCCTCGACGCGCTCCATGCCGGCCATCAGGAGGCCCAGGGAGTAGTGCAGCTCCCCCTCGCCCGGGAAGCGCTCGGCGGCCTCTCGCAGCAGGGCTTCGGCCTCCCCGTCCTTGCCCTCGGTGCTGAGCAGCGTCGCGAGGTTGAAGACCGCCGGCAGGAAGCCGGGGTCGAGCTCCAGCGCCTTGCGGTAGGCGGCGCGGGCACGGGCCCGCTCCCCGCGCCGCTCGTGGACGATCGCGAGGTTGAGGTGGGCGAAGGGCGCGTCGGAGTTCGCGCGCTGGGCCTCGACGTACTCCGCGAAGGCGGCCGCGAAGAGGCGGCGCTGCTCTTCGTCGAGCTGCGCCTCGGCCTCGCCCGCGAGGACCCGCGCCGCCTCGAGGCGCACGAGGCGCGCGGGATCCTCGAGCAACGGCGCCACCAGGACCACCAAGAGCTGCGCGGGCGCTCCGACGAGGGCGTCGAGCGCGGCGAGGCGTACGAGGGTAGGCGTCCCCTCGCGCTGCAGGAGGGCGAGGGCGGTCTGGGAGGCGATCTGGCCTCCCTGGGGGAGTCGTTCGACGGCACTGGCGCGCACGATTGCGGGCTGCTCCTCGTCGAAGGGCAGCTCGAGCAGGGCCCGCAGCACCTCGGGGTCGGCGCTGGCCCCAGCGCCCAGAGCGGCCCCGTAGTGCGCTGCGGGCTCCGCGCCGGTCCACTCGCGCACCTTCTCGGCGGCCCAGGCGGGACCCTCCTTCCCGTGGCAGCCCGTGCAGGCGTTGGGCGTGCCGAGCGTGAGCGAGAGGTCCGGCCGCGGGACGCGCAAGCTGTGGTCACGCCGCGGGTCGATCACCATGAAAGTGGTCTCCGGCATGTGGCAGGCGACGCAACGGGCGCCCTCCGACTCCGCCGGGTGGTGGTGGTGGGTCTCGTCCGCGTAGCGCTTCGCCTGCAGGGTCGGGAAGCGGTCGAGGGGCGGATCCTCCGAGTGGCACTGGGTGCAGGTCGAGTCGCCGGGGAGCCAGAGGTCGAGGCCGTGGGGGTCGTGGCAGTCGATGCAGCTGACCCCACGCTGGTGCATCTTGCTCTGCAGGAAGGAGCCGTGGACGTAGACCTCCTCCCGGATCTGGCCGTCGGCGTGGTAGAGGTCCGGGGAGAGGGTCGCGAGGCGGTAGTCGTCCTCGAAGCGCGCGGCGGCCTCGTGGCGGGGGCCCATGGCCGTGCGCCTCGAGTGGCAGGCGGCGCAGGCGTCGAGGATGCCGTCGGGATCGCCCTTGTCGAGCTCGACGGTGAGGCCCGTCGGCGACCCCTCGGGTCGGTAGTCCTCGGTCCACTCCTCCGCCAGGCGCAGGTGCTCGCTTCCGGGACCGTGGCAGGCTTCGCAGGCGACGTCGATCTCTTGCCAGCGGCTGTCGTAGGTGTCGGTCGCCGCGTCGTAGTTCTTCTCGAAGAGAGTCGAGTGGCAGTCGGCGCACTGCAGGTTCCAGCTCTGGAAGCGCCCGCTCCAGTGGTAGGCGTCGTCGGGGGCGACGTCGGTGTGGGGGAAGAGGTCGAACCAGCGCTCCCCGGCGACGTCCCAGCCGACATCCAGGCACTGCAGGCGGCCGCCCGGGAACTCCAGGAGGTACTGCTGCAAGGGGTCGGCGCCGAAGGTGTAGGCCACGCGGTAGTCGTGGTCCTCTCCGTCGGGACCTTCGGCCGTGACGAGGTAGTCACCCCCTCGCCGGTGGAAGCGCGTGCGCCGGCCGTCGTGTTCGAAGGTCACGTCCTCGAAGTCGCCGAGCACGGTCTCCGAGGTGGCGACCTGCATCGCGAGGTCGTGGTGGGAGCCGCGCCAGCGGTCGTGCTCCTCGGCGTGGCACTCGGCGCAGCGGTCGCTGCCCACGTAGGAGGGGCCGCTTCTCTCGGCGGGAGCAGCGGGGCCCGCGGGACCCGGCTCCTCTCCGCAGCTGCACGAGGATGCGACGAGGGCGACGAGGACGGGGAGGGCAGGCGGTCTCATGGCTCGCGCCCCGGCGAGCGCGCGCGTCATCCTACGGCGACACTCCGGCCAAGGGAATCGAGGTCCGGGACGGCACCCTCGCGCGGCCCGACCGCCGCCGTCAGTCCGCGACCTCCTGGACGCGATTCAGGTCGAGCATCGGGTGGCGGATGTCCTCGGCGTCCACCATGTAGACGACGTCCTCGGCGATGTTCGTCGCCAGGTCCGCGATCCGCTCGAGGCCCCGGGACATCGAGATCAGGGAGACGGCCGTGTCGATCGAGTTCGAGTCCTCGTGCATGCGGGCGATCAGGACCTCGAAGTGCTCGCGGTTGAGCTCGTCCACGTCGTCGTCCCGGGCGATGACCGCGCGTGCCAGCGTGGAGTCCTGGGAGACGAAGGCGTTCAGGCCGTCCCGCAACATGCTCGCGCAGGTGCGCATCATCCGCTCGACCTCGATCGGGTCCGGGACGGGGTCGCGCCCGAGGATGAACAGCAGGCGCTCGGCGATGGAGGTGGTCAGGTCTCCGATGCGTTCCAGGTCGTTGACGATGCGCATGGCCGCCAGGAGGAAGCGCAGGTCGCGGGCCACGGGCTGGTGCAGGGCCAGGACCTTGGTGATCTCGTCGTCGATCTCGAGTTGCAAGCTGTCGATCTTGCGCTCGACATCGGCCAGACGACGCGCAGGCACGTCCTCGCGGTTGGTGTAGGAGGACTGGGCCAGACCCAGCGCCTCCTCGACGAGCGCGCCCATGCCGAGCACGTGTCGCTTGACGTTCTGGAGGTCTCGGGTCAGGTGGTCGGTCATGATCAGCCGAAGCGCCCGGTGATGTAGTCTTCGGTCTTCTGCTTCTCGGGCTGGGTGAAGAGCTTGCTCGTCGCGTCGACCTCGATCAGGTCGCCCTGGTACATGAAGGCGGTGCGATCGGAGATGCGGCCGGCCTGCTGGAGGTTGTGGGTCACGATGGCGACCGTGTAGTGCTCGCTCAGGGCCCGGATCAGCTCCTCGATCTTGCCCGTCGCGATGGGGTCGAGGGCCGAGCAGGGCTCGTCCATCAGGAGCACTTCGGGGGACATGGCGAGGCTGCGGGCGATGCAGAGGCGCTGCTGCTGACCGCCCGAGAGGGAGAGGGCCGACTTGTCCAGGTCGTCCTTGGTCTCCTCCCAGAGCGCGGCCTCACGCAAAGTGCGCTCGACGAGCTCGTCGTAGTCCCCGAGGTAGCCGGCCATGCGGGGCGCCCAGGTGATGTTGGCGCGGATCGACTTCGGGAAGGGGTTGGGGCGCTGGAAGACCATCCCGATCCGCTGGCGCAAGGCGACAGGATCCAGCGACAGGTCGTGGATGTCGTGGCCCTCGAAGAGGATCTCTCCCTCGTGGCGACAACCGTCGATGAAGTCGTTCATGCGGTTGAAGCTGCGCAGGAGCGTGCTCTTGCCGCACCCGGAGGGACCGATGATCGCGAGCACTTCACGCTCGGGGACCGCGAGGTCCACATGGTTCACGGCCCTCGTCTCGCCGTAGTAGATCGAGAGGGCGCGGGCTTCCAGGACCGTCTTCGTCGTCGCGGTGCTGCTCATCTTGGGCGAGGTCAATGGATGCGCGCTTTCTCGGCCCGGTTCCGGAGCAGGACGACGATCGCGTTCATGCCGAGGAGGACGGTGAGCAGCACGATGATGCCGGCCGCAGCGACGGAGTGGAAATCCTCCTGCGGCCGTGATGCCCAGTTGAAGATCTGGATGGGCATGGCCGTGAAGGGATCATAGACGGAGCTGGGCGTGAACGCGACGTAGGTCAAGGCGCCCATCATGACGAGCGGCGCAGTCTCCCCCAGGGCGCGAGAGATCGAGAGCACGACGCCGGTCAGGATCCCCGGGGCGGCCGAGGGGAGGACGTGGTAACGGACGCACTGCCAGCGCGTGGAGCCCAGGCCGAAGGCCGCCTGGCGTAGGGAGTCGGGGACCGCGCGCAGGGCCTCTCGCGAAGCGATGGTGAGGACGGGCAACACGAGCAGCGAGAGCGTGCAGGTCCCGGCCAAGACCGAGCGGCCGAAGGGCAGCTGGATCCCGAAGAAGGTCGTCGGATCGGGAGAGGTCTGGAACATGCGCACGAAGGCGATCAGTCCCAGCATCCCGTAGAGGATCGAGGGCACCCCGGCCAGGTTGGCGATCAGGAGCTCGACGAGCTGGCTGAAGCGCCCCTTCTTGGAGTACTCCTCGAGATAGATGGCCCCGGCGACGCCGATCGGAACGGTCATCAACGTCGTCAGGCCGATGACCCAGAGGCTCCCCCAGAAGGCCGCCTTGAAGCCGGCCTTCTCGGGGAATCGAGACGGATAGCGATCGAGGAAGTCCCAGCTGAGCCAGGGCAGGCCCTCGACCAGGATGCCGACCAGGAGCACCGTCAATGCCACGAAGCCCACGGACATCGCGACTCGCGTCCCGATGTTGAAGACGCGGTCGCGGCGGTGGCGCTCGGCCAGGCGGTCCTGGAATAGCTCTTCTCTACTCACGATTCGTATTGCTGATAGCGCCGCTGGAGCCAGATCCTGAACAGGTTGATCACGAGCGTGATCGCGAACAGGAGCAGCCCCACGGCGAAGATCGACATGTACTCGGGGGTCCCCGCCGGCGTGTCGCCGAGGCTGACCTGGACGATGTAGCCGGTCATCGTCTGGATCGATTCGAAGGGATTGACCGACAGCCGTGGCGTCGAGCCCGCGGCCATGGTGACGATCATCGTCTCGCCCAGGGCGCGACCGATCGCAAGCACGTAGGCGGCCATGATCCCCGAGAGGGCCCCGGGGTAGACCACGCCCACGGTGACCTCGCGCTGCGTGGCGCCCAGCCCGTAGGCGGCTTCACGCAGCGACTTCGGGACCGAGCGCATGGCGTCGTCCGAAAGGGAGGCGACCGTGGGGATGATCATGATCGCGACCACGATGCCGGCAGAGAGGGCGTTGAAGACCTCCAGGCCCGGGATGAACGAGCGCAAGGCCGGGGTCACGACGGTGATGGCGAAGTAGCCGTAGACGACCGTCGGGATGCCGGCGAGGACCTCCAGGGACGGCTTGAGGATACGCCTCGCGCGGTCGCTGGCGTACTCGGAGAGGTACATGCCGGCGAAGCTCCCGACCGGGATCACGACCAGCGCAGCGACCCCGGTCACGAGCAGCGTGCCGCCCACCAGGGGGAGCACGCCGAACTCGCGCGGGACCATCAGCGGTTGCCAGGTCGTGCCGCTCAGGAACGCCCAGGGGCTGACCTCCTTGAAGAAGGGCAGGGACTCCTTCAGGAGGATGAAGAGGATCCCGAAGCTCGTGAGGATCGAGATCGACGCGCTCGTTTGCAGCCCGAGCCGGACCCAGGCCTCACGCAGCCGACGAAGGCGGGGCGGCGAGAAGCCGTCGCGGCTCCCGCCTCCTTGCTGTGCCTGCGTCGCGGCCAAGACCGGAGCCTTGGGCGAAGAGAACCAGAGCAAGGTCTCGGTGACCTAGAGGTAGAGCTCCTCGACGGAGCCCGACTTGCCGCTCTCGGTCCCGGTGACGCTCTGCTCGTAGCGGGACTGGAGAGCCGAGTAGACCTTGGCCGGCAGCGGGACGTAGCCCACGTCCCCCGCGAGGGAGGCCGCGTTCTCGATGTAGAAGCGGACGAAGTCGTCGACCTCGGGGCGCTTGGCGGCCTCGGTCGAGACGTAGATGAACAGCGGGCGGGAGAGGGGGGCGTAGGTGCCGTTCTCGACCGTCTCCATGCTCGGCTTGACCGGCCCAGAGCCGCCGTCGATCGCGACGCAGTTGAGCTTGTCCTGGTTCTCCTCGTAGTAGGCGAGCCCGAAGAAGCCGATGCCGTCTTCGTCGCCGACGACCCCGCGCACCAGGACGTTGTCGTCCTCGGAGAAGGTGACGTCGGCGCGACAGTTGCCGGACTCGCCGTTCACTTCGTCGGTGAAGTAGTCGAAGGTGCCGGAGTCCTGGCCGGGCGCGAAGAGCTTGAACTCGCGGTCCGGCCACTCGGGACGGATGTCGCTCCACGTCTTGGCCACCGAGTCGGCTGCCCACATGCGGCGCAGCTCCTCGATCGTCATGTCGGCTGCGAAGTCGTTGCTCTTGTTGACCACGACGGCCAGGCCGTCGTAGGCGACGGGCAACTCGATGAACTCGCGCCCGCCGGCCTGGCAACCCTCGAGCTCCTTGGACTTGATGAAGCGGGAGGCGTCCGAGATGTCCGTCTCGCCCGCGATGAACTTCTTGAAGCCTCCGCCGGTCCCGGAGACGCCAACCGTGATGCGGACCTCCGGTTGCGCGGAGCGGTACTCTTCGGCGACCGCCTCGGTGATGGGGAAGACCGTCGAGGAGCCGTCGATCGCGACGGTTCCGACGAGCTTGCCGGCAGCGTGGGTGGCGGAGTCCCCCGAGCCGCCGCAGGCGGCGAGGAGGAGAGGCAGGACGGCCAAGGGTCGTAGGGTGATCTTCATGGCGAGAAGGATGACTCTCGCCCGTGAATCTCGTGTGAAGATCCGGCGCGGATCCCGGATCGCGCCCCGCGGGCAGCCGGGGGGGCTCAGCCGGGGCTCGGTCGCTCCGCGTCCGGGGTCGAGGGAGCGAAGCTCCCCCGATCGGGGCCCTCGGCGGCCGCCGTGGATCCCGGCTCCTGGAGGAACTCGGCGATCGCGCCTCGGAGGATCTCGTTCCAGTTCGCCGCGAGCCGCCCGGGGGCAAAGTCCCGGGTCACGAAGTCGCGTCCCGCGGCGCCCATGCGCTTCGCCAGGGCCCCGTCCTGCAGGAGGCGCATGAGGGCGCCGGCGAGGTCCCCCGGGTCCTCGGGATTCACCCGCAGGGCCGTCACGTCGTCGATCACCGCGTCGGCGTTCCCCGTCCGCTCCCCGACCACCACCGGCAGACCGCTGGCGGCGGCCTCCAGGTAGACGATCCCGAAGCCCTCGAAGTCGCCGTCTGGCAGGTTGCGGTTGGCCAGCGTGAAGACGTCCGCCGTGCGATACAGGCTGGGGAGCGCCTCCTCCTCGACGTGGCCCAAGAAACGGACGGCGTGCTCGACGCCCGCCGCCTTCGCCGCCTGGCGCATGGCGACCTCGTGGACGCCGGTCCCGGCCATCAGGTAGACCGCTTCGGGGAGCTGGCGCAGGACCCGCGGCATGGCCTCGATCACGCGCACCTGCCCCTTGCGGTGCATCAGGTGCCCGACGGTCAGGATCACGGGCCGCTGGCCGAGGCCGAGCTCCTGGCGCAGGTCGGGGCCCTCGGGGTGGAAGACCTGGAGGTCGGCACCCGGGTGCAGGATGCGAGTCGCGACCTCGGAGCCCGCGAAGGCGTGCACCGTCTCCTCGGTGTGACGGCTGTTGACGATGACCCGGTCGGCGTTGCGGAAGACCTGCCTCATGGCGGTCAGCTTCATGAAGCGCGTCATCCGCCGGCGCTTGGAGTGCAGGGGAACCGTGATCTCCTCGCCGTGGGCCAGGACGACGTAGGGCAGGCCCAGGTTGCGCTTGAGCTGCATCGCCACGAGGCCGTCGGGAGCGACGCTGGCCGCGGCCACGATCGCCGGCCGGTCCTTGCGCGCCACCTGCAAGCCCGCCGCGCAGAACTTGCGATAGAACAGCAGGGACTCGGGCCGGAGCCAGGGGACCATGCGCAGGGGCACCCGCCGGATGCGGACGGAGTCGGAGTCGAAGTCCACCGCGCCCCCCACGTCCCGGGTCAGGACCGAGACCCCGCCCCCCGCATAGTCCCGGCAGAGCTGCTCGGTCCAGCGGATGCTGCCGCCCACGGTCGGGCTGAACTGGTGGGTGATGAAGAGGAGGGGCTGCATGCCGGTGAGGGGATGCGCGCCGTCGTCCTCCTCAGGTCCGCGCACGATCTGCTCCGACGCAATGGCCCCGGCCGGCATCGGCGGCGTGGACCAAACGCGCTGAAGCTCCGTGCGGACGGGGGATTTGGAGGAACTCGGGCGGGGCTTCCCGGGGGGGGACCCACTTCAATCCTAGCCGATGGATCCGCTTCGCGCAGCCGCGTCCCCGAGGGCAGCGGTGCCCTGGCATGCCTCCTCGGCAGGGGGCGCGGCCATGGCGGCCCCAGGGGGTAGGATGGCCCCCCGAGTCACCCGCCAGCGCCCGCTCCGGCCGGCCGCCGGGGGGGGCGAACTCCATGAGCGAGATCGGAAAACTGGCGAGGCGGACCCCCGGTGCGGCCCCGGTCCTGCGGGCCCTGAGGGGTCTCTGGGGAGGCTTGCGGCGCCGCTGGGACCCCACGCGGACGGTCTTCACGGACATCTACCGGGAACGGGCTTGGGGCCGGGGCGAGTCGATCTCGGGGCCTGGCTCGGACGCGGAGCAGACCCGCGCCATCCGCGGCGCCCTGCCGGCGCTGCTCGCCCGGCTCGAGGTGCGGACCTTGCTCGACCTTCCTTGCGGGGACTTCCATTGGATGAGCCGCGTTCCCCTCGAGGGAGTGCGCTACCTCGGCGCCGACATCGTGGCGCCCTTGATCCGGGACAACGCCCGGCGCCACGGGAGGGAGGGGCGCGAGTTCCTGCGCCTCGACCTCCTGCGCGACGACCTGCCCCGCGCCGACCTCGTGCTCTGCCGCGACTGCCTCGTGCACCTCGGCTTCGCGGACGTAGCCCGCGCCCTCGACAACCTCGCCCGGAGTGGGGCCAGCTACCTCCTCACGACCCACTTCCCGGGCACGGAGCGCAACGAGGAGATCGAGACCGGGGACTGGCGACCCCTGAACCTCGAGGCGGCGCCCTTCCACTTCCCGCCGCCCCTCGAGGCCCTGCCCGAGGAGTGCACCCTCGAGGGCGGCGCCCACGCCGACAAGGTGCTGGCCCTCTGGCGCCTGGAGGAGCTCGCGGCCCCGGATGCGAGGTGGAGGGCATGCGCGCGCGGCGGATCCTCTTCCTGAACAACCAGGGTCTCGACCAGAGCGGCGGCGGGGTGACGATCCTGCGCCACCTGACGGAGCGCTTCGCCCGCGAGAACCAGGTCACGGTGCTCGCCGAGAGCCGCCTCGAAGAGGACCCTTCCGGCGTCGAGCAGCGCCTCCTGCCGCCGCCCCCGGCTCCGCGCGGCGCCCTCTGGCGTTTCGCACCCCTGTCCAAAGCGCGCTCGTGGCGCGAGGAGGTCCCCGCCCGGGCGCCGGAAGTGGACCTCGCCGTCGTGCTCGACTGCCATGCATCCCTGGCCATGCCGGGGCTGGCGGCCCGCCGCCGGTTGTACCTCTCGTTGAGCGCGATGGGGCGCATGGAGTGGTTCCTCGGTGGACGATCCGCGCGCTTGTCGCGAGCCCTGCAGTACGGCTGGCTCGAGCGGCGCGCCATCGCGGTCGCGGATCGTTGCGTCGTGTCGAGCGAGCTGCACGCCCGGGAGATCCGGCGCTTCGGATTCCTGCCGGGCTTCCGGCCGTCGGTCGTGCCGCCCGCCTTGCCCGCGCCGACGGCCGAGGGCGCGACGTCGGCGCCGCTGCTCGAGACCCTCTCTCCCGGCACGGCGCTCGTGCTCAGCGTCGCTCGCCTCGAGCCCCTCAAGGGCCTCGACCTCGTGCCACGACTCGCCCGCCTGCTGGGCGACCAGGACGCGGTCTTCGCCATCGTCGGGGCCGGGCCCGAGCGCGCGCGCCTCGAGGCCCTCGTCCACGAGCTGGGCGTGCAGGAGCGCGTGCGGATCGTCGGCGAGGTGAACGACCTCCTCCCGTGGTACCGGCGAGCAGACGTCTTCCTGCACCCCTCGCGCTACGAGAGCTTCGGCATGGCCGTTCACGAGGCGATGCAGCACGGCGTCCCGCCGATCTGCGGTCGGCCGGGACCGCGCTGCGTGGTGGCCTACCCCGAATTCCTCGAGGACCGCCGTGAAGGACGCCTCGTGGACCTCGACGATCCGGGCGCGGTGGCGGCAGCCCTGCGCGAGTGGCTCGAATCCCCCGCCCGCAGGCGCGCCGTGGGGGAGGCGGCCCGCGCGCGGGCTACGGGGCAGGTGGCCGCCGACTACGCGGGGCAGATCCAGCGCCTGGCGGAGGCGCTGTTCGGGGGTGAGGAGGGCGCGCCGTGAGCCAGGTGCGCTCGGTCTTCCGCCACGCCCTCGTGTTCGGCATGGCGCCGGTCCTGCAGAAGCTGATCGCGCTCCTGCTGCTGCCGTACTTCACGCACTACATCGACGAGGAGCAGTACGGCCTGCGGGACCTGCTCGTGGCGGTCACGGGCTTCTTTCCGGTGCTGTTCACCTTCGAGTACCGCACGGGCTTCCTGCGCAGCTATGTCGCCGCCGAGTCCGCCCTGGAGCGGGCGCGGCTGACGACGGCGACCGTGCTCTCGATGGCCGTCTTGGCCGCGCTGGCGGCGGGGAGCTTCCAGCTCTTCTGGGAGCCGATCTTCCGCTTCGCCGAGGCGCCGCCGGTCTCCGACTTCTTCCGCGGGGTCCTGACCGCCGGGATCGCCCTGGACATCCTCGTCCTGGCCCTCGTCTCCGTGCTCCAGGCCGAGCTGTGGTCCGGGCGCATGGTGACCTTGAACCTCGTGCAGTTCACCCTGGGGGTGCTGCTGAACGTCTACTTCGTCGTCGTCGAGGAGCTCGGGGCCCTCGGACTCTTCCTCGGCTACACCCTCTCCTCCAGCGTCTACCTCCTGGGCCTCCTCTGGCTCACCCGCGGGCTCTTCACGCGGCGCCTCTCGCTCCTCGAGATCCCGAGCATCTGCCGGCCGGCCTTCCTCTACTCCTTGCCGCTCTGGGGGGGTGCCATCGCCTACTTCGTCGTCCGCCACGTCGAGCGAATCGTGATCCCCGGCGCGAGCGGGCTCGCGAGCCTGGGTGTCTACGGCTTCGCCTGGAAGCTCAGCAACATGCTGGTCGTCTTCCTGGTCGGTCCCTTCAAGCGCTCCTTCGACGTCTGGCGCTTCAAGGTCTACGAGGAGGGGGGGGCCGTCGAGGTGATCACCGACAGCTTCCGCTGGTTCATGCTGGCCCTCGGAGGGGCGGCCGTCGGGGTCGCGACCTTCGGCATCGATCTCTTCCTGGGGCTGGCGGACCCGGGCTTCGCGGGCGCGGCGACCTACCTCCCGTGGTTGAACGTCGCCGTGCTCCTCCAGGGGGCCTACACGGTCACCGCCTCCGCGCTCTTCGTGACCGCGCGCACCGGGCTCTGGATGACGCTCTTCGTCATCGGGGCCGTCCTTCAAGTGGTCCTCTGCTGGGTGCTGATCCCGCAGCTCGGTCCGCACGGCGCCGCCTACGCGATGATCGCGACGAACGCCTTCCTCTACGCCGGCTCGGAGGTCCTGGGCCGTCGCCTGTGGCCCGTGCCCTATCGCCACGGCCTGGCCCTGGGCGTGGTCGCGCTCGCGACGGCGCTCTCCTTCGCCCGCGCCAGCGCGCCCGTCGAGAAGCTCGGCTCGGCCCTCCTGCTCGACGCCCTGCTCCTCGCGGTCTTCGTGGCCGTCGCGGTCGGGATGCGCTGGGTCGCGGTCGCCGAGCTGCGCGAGGGCTGGCGCATCGTGCGCGAGCGCGTCGTCGCCAAGCTCCGTCGCCTCGGCTAGCCCAGGAGCTCGAGGCAGCGATCGCCGTCGAGCTCGCCGAAGCTCGGCTTCACGCCCAGGGGAGCGCGATAGAAGACCTCGCCTTCGCAGGGCTTCCAGTCGAGCCCGACTCCGCGGGGCAGCCGGCCGGCGACTTGCATGGGAAGCCGGAGACGCACGCTGGCGCACCCGGCCTCGCGAGCGCACTCGACCCCCGTGAGCAGGAGGGCTGCGAGCGCGCCGTGATCCAGCGCGCCGCCGAAGAGATCCGCCTGCCTCAGCTGATCGGTGCCGCGGTCGATCCAGAAGCCGGCCAGGCCCCGTAGCTCCCCGGCGGGATCGCGGGCGCCGAAGAGGGGGCGGGGCCCTCCTCTTCCGTCCGAGAAGTAGAGCCACTCGAGGCTGCGCGCGTCCCGTCGGAATACGGCTCCTCGCTCCGGGCGCTCCCGAGCCCAGAATTCATCGAGCTCGGCGCCCGGGCGCGCGAGCCGCTCCCACCTCCAGCCCCCGGTGTCCCGCGGGAGGCTGGGCTCGCGCGACCGCAGGAGGAGCGCGCCGAGCCAGGTGGCGCCCAGGCGCAGGGGCGCCGCCACGGCGCCGTCGCCGAAGCGCCGCGCAGCCGCCCGGCGGGCATGGAGCAAAGGGCGGGAGGCGCGCGAGGCCTCGAACAGCTCGCCGCGGGGCCAGTGGGCGAGGCCGCGCGCCGCGAAGAGCCCGGCGGAAGCTTCATTGGACGTCGAGTTGACGAGGAGCTCCGGTCCCTCCTGCGCGTTCCAGGCGTCCACCAGCTCACCTGCCAAGCCGCGCCGGCGCAGGCTCGGGTGGACGTAGAGCGCCGTGGCGCCGCTCCCGCGGGCCTCGCGGCCGTCGACCCAATAAGGCAGGGGCAGGCTGCCGAAGAAGCTGCGCGGGCGACCGCCGACCTCGTGCGTCCAACCGAGGCTCCAGCCCTCGTCCCAGGCGGGGTTCTCGAACCACTGGCGGCGGAAGCGGCGCGGCCAGTCGACCTGGGGCCAGGCCTCGGCCAGGAGCTCGGCCACGCCGGGGAGGTCGTCGCGACCGACCTCGCGCAGGGAGGTCTCCGGCTCAGCCATCGAGCTTCGCCGCGAGCTTCGCCGCGCGGTCCAGGAAGCGCAGGCGATTCCAGGACTGGTCCCCCAGGGAGACACGCCGGAGGAAGTAGGGGTCGACCCGGTGGTTGTTCGTCCCGAAGCGCACGGAGGCGGCCGCGCGATAGCCGCGCTGGCGAAGGAGCTCGCGGTCGGCCTCGGTGTGGCTCCCGTAGGGCGAGCAGTAGACGGGCAGCAGGTCGTCGCCGACCACATCGCCCAGGCGCTCCCGGGCCTCGTCGAGGTCCCTGGCGCGCTCCTCGCCGCTCAGGACCGTCAGGGGATGGTGCTCAGCGCCGTGGGAGGCGATCTCGACGCCGGCGTCGCGGAGCTCGCGCAGCTCCGCGCTGGTGAGGTACAGCTCCCGGGCCAGGGCTGCCTCGTCGACGCCGGCGCGCGCCATGGCCTCCGCCAAGCGCTCGCCGAGGCGGCGGCGCGTCGCGAGGTCGGGGCCTCGCGGGTCGAGCACGATCCAGACGCCGGGGGCCCGCGCCTCGAGCGGTCCGAGTCCCGCGCAGAGCGCGGCGAAGTCCGCGGGCGGGAGCTTCCGCAAGCCCCAGAGCACGCGATGCTCGAAGAGCAGCTCTTCGCCGTCGAGAATGCGGCTGGCGACGAAGAGCGTGGCCGGGAGGTCGAGCTCGCGGAGCACCGGAAGCGCCGCGGCGTGGTTGTCCCGCCATCCGTCGTCGAAGGTGAGGATGCAACTACGTGGCGCGAAGGGGCGGCGCGCCTCGAGGCCCTCGAGGGCCTCCCGGAAGGAGAGAACCCGGAAACCGCGCTCGAGCAGGAACACGAGCTGCTCGCGAAAGGTCGCGGGTGACACCGAGGGCACGCCGCACTCCTGCAGGAAGGCGTGGTCGCCGGGCTCGCAGACCCGGTGGTACATCAGGACCGTCAGGTTGCCGCGCAGGAGGTCGAGGCGCTCGCGGAGCTGCCCGACGACCCAGCGGGCCTCCTTCAGGAGCCTCATCCCCCTCCGCCGGCCTCGGCGCCGGCCCTCGGCTCCGCGGTGCGCGAGAAGACGCGTCCCAGGCGCCGCAACAGCTTCTCCCAGGGGGTCTTGTTCCAGTTCCACTGCACGAAGTCCTTGGCCCGCTGCAGCTCATCGACGCTCAGGTGCTCGGTGGGTTGCACGGCCTGGAAGCCGCCGAACTCCTCCCAGGACTCCTCGCTCAAGCGCCCCTCCGACGCGAGGCGGTCGTGCAGCGGCGTGCCCGGGTAGGGCGAGAGGATGGCCGTCTGGACCGAGAAGGGCTTCGTCCGGCGCAGGAAGGCCAGCGTGCGACGGATCGTCTTCCAGGACTCGCCCGGCAGGCCGATGATCAGGTGCAGGTGGGCGCGCAGCCCCGCTTGCTTGGTGAGCTCGATGGCCTCGGCGAAGCGGTCGAGGCTGACCGGTCCGCCGGGCTTGCCGAGCTCCTCGAAGAGCTCCTCGTCCGCCGTCTCGAGGCCGAAGTGCACTTCCCGACAACCGGCGCGCTGCATCAACTCGAGCAGCTCGGCGTCGACCACGTCGTAGCGCGTCTCGCAGATCCAGACGACGTCCAGGTCGCGCTCGATCAGGCGCTCGCAGATCTCGACGGTGTGCTTGCGGTTGACGGTGAAGACCTGGTCGCGGAAGCAGATCTGCTCCACGCCGAAGTCGCGCACGAGGCGCTCGATGTCCCGCACGACGAGCTCGGGGGAGCGGAACAGGAAGCGCGTCCCGAAGCCGAAGGGGTAGGGACAGTAGACGCAGTCGTAGCTGCAGCCCTTGCTCGAGTACACCGTCATGTACCGGTAGCTGCGGCCGAGGAAGTTGTCGGACTCGTAGCGCGATACGTCCAGCAGCTCGTAGGCGGGGAAGTCGACGAAGTCGAGGTCCCGCATGCGACTCGAGGCGGGCGCCTGGACGACCTCGCCGTCCCGCAAGTGGAAGCAGCTCTCGGCGGGCTCGGGCTCGCCGGCGAGGAGCTTGACGACGAGCTCGGGGACGGCGAGCTCCTCGTTCGCCTCCATGACGTAGTCCGCGAGGCCGCGCCCGAGGAGGTCCTCCGCCCGGAGCTTGGCGACGGGCCCCAGGAGCACGATGGCGAGCTCGGGCAGGGCGGCCCGCGCCCGGGCGAGCAGCTCGAGGTCGGAGCCCAGGGAGGGCAGGCTCACGACGCTGATCAGGACCCGAGGCCGCTCGTCGCGCAGGCGCGCCTCGAAGGCCGCCGGGTCGAAACGCTCCTCGGCCTGGTAGTCGACGTAGGCCGCATCCACCTCCCGCGTCTGCAGCCCCCGGGCGATGTACAGGAACTGGCTGTAGGGGACGTCGTAGTAGTCCGGGTCGTGGCCGTGATGTGCCCGCTCCGAGGGCTGCGCCGTACCCATCCCGCCCGACCACTCCCGGAAGACGTTCTTCCCGGGAGGGCTGGGGAGCTGGACGATCAGGACTTCCGGCGCAGGGGCCATGGGGGGGGCTTCGAGGAGGCCGGGGGGGCGGGACCTCCGGTCCATTGTGACCTAAGACCGGGGCCATGTGGACCGCCGGCCGTCAACGAGAGCCGGGCCGAGCACGCGAAGTGCCCGGCCCGGCCGTATCAGCTGAGACTCAGACTAGAAGGTGCCGTCCGAGCTGCGGGCGAGGAGCGAACCGGTGGTGCGCTCGCCGTCGCAGAAGGGAAGGTCGGCGGCCTGAGTGAGGAGGACGCCCTCGCGCAGGACGGCCAGGACGGCCGGGTCAGCGATCGAGGTGCTGAAGGAGGAGGCGACGTGGCCTTCCATTTCGAACCAGCCAGTCTCCTGACCCGGAGCGCCGAAGAGCTCGAGGAGGTCGTGGTTGGTGTAGTCCTTCAGGTAGTCGTTGTCGAAGACGTCGGAGATCTCGTCGAGCTTGACCTGCTTCCAGCAGTGGAAGGTGTACTCCGAGGAGAACACTTCTTCGTTGTCGTTGTAGATCAGGAAGTCAACGGTCGTCGCGAACTGGGCGCCACCGGTGAGACCGATGAGCGTCAGCTCGGAGTCAAAGATGATGTTCTGACCCATGAAGCGGGGGACCAGGATGCGGTCCGGAGCGGCCGAGTACTCGACGTTGTCCAGGTCGCGCAGACCGTTGTCGTTCTGCTCGGTGACTTCGCCCATCTCGCCGACAGCCTGGAACATGAAGGGGTTCGTGCTGTAGGTCGGGAGGACGGCCAGGGACAGGTTGCTACCGATGAGGTAGTTGAAGCTGATGGGGTCGCCACCAGCGCTCTCCTTGGCGAACGCGAAGGCGTAGCCCTTCTCGTCCTCGGGGTTGTGCTTCGAGGTCAGGAAGCTGAAGGTATCGAGGGGGGTCAGCTCGATGTTCCGGTTGAACTCCTGGCAGTACTTACCGTCGATGTAGACGATCTCGACCGTCACCGCCTCGGTGGGGTGCGTGTTCGTGATCGTGTAGATCTGGTAGATACCGCTTTGGTTGTTGAACTCGGGGAAAACAAGCAGGCTACCCGCGGCGGCGTCGGCCATGGAAGTCCCTGCGAGGGCGAGGGTCGCCAGACCGCCCAAGAGAAGTTGATTGAATTTCATTGCTGGTTGACCGACTAGGCCGGCTCTCCTTGGGAAATTGATATCCAGTGTGAAAAGGCCGATGCACGGGGTTTGGGGACTCGCGCCCGACCTGCTACCGGGTCAATTGTCCCCGCAGACTAGAAAGTCGCAAACAAAAAATGCGAAGTCCTTTCGGGTTCTTGCGTCCGAAGCGAGGGACCCGCTAGGCGATGCGTCCACAGCCGGCGGACGCAAGCCATTGATATGAAGCTACTTGGGTCCTCCGTCCGGTGCGGGCATGGCGGGGGAGTTGCCCAATCTAGGAGTTAGGATTCTGGCCAGGCCCTCGGCCAGCAGGCCATTCCCGAGGGCGTTGAAGTGCCGATCGGTGGGGTGCACCGCCAGATCGTCGGCCCGTCGACCTTCGAAATGTCGGACCAGATCCACGCCCTCGACCCCCCGCTCCTCGAGGGCCGAGAGCACCCAAGCGTGTTCGTCGATGAAGGGATAGGCCCCGTAGTCCGAGAAGTCGTCCGGCAGCCGCAGGGAGTCGGGCAACAGGGCGACGAGGAAGGGAACCCCGGCCTTCTCACAGGCCTCCTGCATCCTGGCGACGGCTTCGATCGAGTGCTCGTGGTCCCCCGCCTCGATCCAGCGCTCGAGCGCTTCTCGCCGGGAGGGCTCCCCCGAGGCAGCGCGGCGGCGGAGGCGGGTGACGAAGCGGTCGAGGTGAGACGAGGCGTAGAGCGCTTGTCGGATTCGGGCCCTCCAGGGAAGGCGCGGAGCGACGAGCCGCACCCGCCCGTCCGCACCGACGGAGAACTCGCGCCCCGCCGCGCGCAGGGCGTCGAAGCGGGTCCGGGTCGGGTTGTCGAAGTCGTTCAGGTTGTAGCCCAGGATCACGAGGTCTGGCGCGTACTCCTCGAGGACCTCCCGCACGAGGGGCAGCTGGTTCCATGAGTTCGTGGCCGACACGGCGCAATTCATCACCTCGCAGGCCTGGCCGCGCTCTCGCAGCCCGGCCTCGAGCTGCTTGGGGAGGCTCTCCTCGAGGGCCACGCCGTCTCCCATCGTGTAGCTGTCACCGAAGACGGCCACGCGCCTCACGCCGGCAGGCTTCGTTCTCTCGAAGAGGCGGTCCCGGAATCCGCGCTCGTTGATCCTCGTCCAGTGGCCGGACACCCAGCCCTCCCAGCCGGGCGTCAAGCGGATCGGGCCGTTGGGGTCCTCGTGGTGGAGCTGAATGGCGATCTCCGCCTCGGGGTGGTAGGGGGGAACGAGGCGCAGGGCGCGGATCGTGAGCTCGGCCAGGAGCAGCCCCAAGAGACCGGAGGCCGCCAGGAGGCCCACGCGAGCGAGACGACGCCGACGAGCCATGGGGGAGCTCAGGCGCCCTCGAGGAAGAGGCTGAAGCGGCTCCCGAGGCCCACGCGGCTCTCGAGCTCGATCCGGCCGCCGTGCGTCGCCATGACGTTCTTGACGATCGAGAGGCCCAGGCCCGTGCCCCCCAACTTGCGGGAGCGTGCCTTGTCCACGCGGTAGAAGCGCTCGAAGATCCGCTCCTGCTCTCCGGGGGGGATGCCCGGGCCGCGGTCGCTCACGGCGAAGCGAACCTCTGGGCCCTCGCGGCCGACCTGAACCCGGACGACCTCGCCCTCGGGGGAGTACTGGATGGCGTTGGCGACGAGGTTCGACATCGCCATGCTCAGGGCGCTCGCGTCGGCCGCCACCGTGAGCCCTGGCTCGTCGCACTCCAGCTCGAGGCGGATCTGGCGCGAGTCCGCGAGGTCGCTCAGGTCGCTCAGGACGGCCGGCGCCAGCTTGTCCAGGTCCAGGGGCTCGAAGGAGAGCTCGTGCTCGTCCGACTGGAGGCGCGAGAGCGAGAGCAGGTCGCTGACCATCGCCGCCAAGCGCTCGACGTTGGCGTGGGCCTTCTCGAGGAAGGAGCGCCGGAGCGACTCGGGCATGTCCGCGTCCTCGAGCATGCTCTCGGTGTAGCCGCGCATGGCGGTCAGGGGCGTCTTCAGCTCGTGGGAGACGTTCGAGACGAAGTCCTGTCGCATCGCCTCGAGCCTTCGCAAGTCCGTGACGTCGCGCAGCTCCAGGACGCAGCCCTGGTGCTCACCGCCCGCCGTGCCCATCGGGACCGCCGTCAGCTCGACGTCGCGGTGGCCGTCCTCATTCGGGATTCGGGCCTCGCCGCCCACCCGCGTCTCCTCTTCGAGGCAGCGCTCGACGACCTCGAGCAGGTCGCGGTTGCGGATCAGCTCCCAGACCGGGGAGCCCTTGAGGCGCCCCTCCAGGTTCCCCAGGAGCTGCCGCGCCGGCCGATTGACGAAGAGCACGTTCTGGTTGGCGTCCACGGCCAGGATGCCGTCGGCCATGGCGGAGAAGATCGCCTCGCGCTCGGTCCGATCGCGCTCGACGCGCTGGATCTGCCCCTGGAGCTCGTCGGCCATCTGGTTGACGGCCATGGCCAGTCGGCCGAGCTCATCGTCGCGACGGACGTCCAGGCGCCGGGTCGTGTTCTTCGCGCCGATGTCCGTCACCAGGGCGCTGATCTCGCTGATGGGCTTGGTCACCCGGCGAGCGAAGACCCAGGCCAGGGAGAAGGAGATCAAGGCCGCCAGGAAGGCGCCGTTGCGAACCGCTCTCCCCAGCTCGCGGGCGCGCTGGTCGGGGTCACCGAGAGAGACGGCGACCCGCGCGTGCCCGATCGGCTCTCCACCGACCTCGACCACCAGCGCGACGTAGACCATGTCCTCGTCCACCGTGCGGCTGTAGCGCGTGACCGGCTCTCCCGGGCTGGCGAGCTCGGGACGGCTCGCGTGGTTGTCCATCAACGCGACATCCCCCCAGCTGTCGAAGAGGACCTCGCCGCCCTCGGCGATGAAGGTGAAGCGCGACTCGGGGAGCCGCTCGGCCAGCTCCTCGAGGCCGCGGCGGTCGAGCTCACCCGACCCCGGACTGTAGCTGGCGCGGAAGAGCTCGACGGCGAGCTCGGCCTCCTGGGCCACGTGGCGCTCCGCCTCCTGCCGCACGTCCCGCTCGATCGTCGGAAGAGCCGCCAGGTACACCACGACGGCGGTGATCGTGATCACCGCGACCGTTCCTCCGAAGATCTTCCAGAAGAACCTCGTCGTCCTCATTCTCCGTCTTCTTCCGCGAACCGGTATCCGACCGAGCGCACCGTCTCGATCAGGCCCCGTTCCGACCCGAGCTTCTTTCGGATCGTTCGCACGTGGGCGTCCACGCTGCGGTCGAAGGCGGCGGCCAACTCTCCTCGGGCCTCGGCCAGGATCTGGCTGCGGCTGAAGATACGCCCCGGGTGGCGGGCCAGGAGCAGCAAGATCCGGAATTCGGTTGCCGTGAACTCGATCTCCTCGTCGTCGATCCAGGCTTTGTGGCGAGCCGGGTCGATCTTGAGGAGGTTGCGGACGACGACCCCCGGATCGCTCTCCCGCGGCTCGGGGCGCGAGGCGCGGCGAAGCACGGAGCGCACCCGCGCCACGAGCTCCTTGCGGCTGAAGGGCTTGGGGATGTAGTCGTCGGCGCCCAGCCCCAGGCCCAGCACGATGTCGGACTCCTCGCCCTTGGCCGAGACCATGATGATGGCGATGTCGCTCGTCGCCTCGTCGCCCTTGAGCTGCCGGCAGACCTCGAGGCCGTCGATGTCCGGGAGCATCAGGTCGAGGAGCACCAGCTCGGGCTTGGAGCGCTGGATCATCTCGAGGCCGCTCGCGCCGTCGGTGGCCGACTCCACGTCGAAGCCCTCTCGGCTGAGGTTGTACTCGAGGATCTCCCGAATGTCCGCTTCGTCCTCGACGATCGCAATCCGGTTCCGGGTCATGGCGGAGGAGAGTAGAACGAGCGGGTGAAGGTTGGGTGAATATAGCCCGGCCCCGGAGCCCCCCGACGAGGGAGGGTGGCTCCCACGAGGCTACAATCCCGCACTCCCCGCGCCCCAGTCGTCCACCCCTGGAAGATCGCCCATGACCTCTCCCGCGACCGGCCTCGCCGCCACCGACCTCCTCTTGTTCGACCACTTCGGCGTGGACGAGCCCCTCCTCGCGAGGGTCCTGGGCAAGGCCATGGAGCGCGGGGCGGACTACGCCGACCTCTACTTCCAGCAGTCCCGGGGCAGCGCCATGTCGATGGAGGACGGCATCGTCTCGCGCGCTTCGAGCACCGTCGACCGCGGCGTCGGGATCCGGGTACTCGTGGGCGGTCAGACGGGCTACGCCTACAGCGAGGACCTCGACGCCGAGTCGATGTGCGAGGCGGCCGCGACCGCGGCCTCGATCGCGCAGGGCGGCGGGGGCGTTCCACCGCAGGCCTTCCGGGGCCGCGACGTGCCGGACCTCTACCCGCCGGAAGAGGGCTGGCGCGATGTCGACGTCGGCCAGCGGCTCCCCATCCTCCGCGAGCTCGACCGCCTGACGCGCTCCAAGGAGCCTGCCGTCAGTCGAGTCAGCGTCGGGCTTCGCGACGGCGAGAGCCGCATCCTGGTGGTCAACAGCCTCGGCGAGGCCCGCGCGGACCTGCGGCCGATGGCGGTCCTGGGGCTCTCGATTACGGCCGAGAAGGACGGCGAGCTCCAGACGGGCTACGCCAGCCGAGCCGGCCGCTACGGCGTGCCGTGTTTCACTCCAGAGCGCCTGGGCGAGCTGGCCCAGGAGGCGATCGACCGGACCATGATCCTCTACGAGGCCCGGCGGCCCCCCGCGGGGGAGATGCCCGTGGTCCTGACCGCCGGGGCGGCGGGGATCCTGCTGCACGAGGCGATCGGTCACGGCATGGAGGCGGACTGCAACCGCAAGGGCACCTCGGTCTTCTCCACCATGTTGGACCAGCGAGTGGCGGCCGACTGCGTGACGATCGTCGACTCCGCCCTGCATCCCTTCGAGCGCGGGGCGATCAACTTCGACGACGAGGGCTCGGACGTCGAGCGCACCGTCCTCGTGGAGGGCGGGACTCTGCGCTCCTACCTCCACGACCGCCTCAGCGCGGAGCACTACGGGCTGGATCGGACGACGGGCTCGGGCCGACGCCAGTCCTTCCGCCACACGCCCATCCCTCGCATGCGCTGCACCTACATGGAGAACGGCCCCCATACGCGCGAGGAGATCATCGCCTCGGTCCAGAACGGCATCATCGCCGAGACCTTCACCAACGGTCAGGTCGCGATCGGCGCCGGGGACTTCACCTTCTACGTCAAGAACGGCTGGCTGATCGAGGACGGCAAGGTCACGGCGCCCATCAAGGACGTCAACATCATCGGCAACGGCCCGGAAGCCCTGGGGAGGATCACGATGGTGGCCGACGACCTGGTGATCGACCCCGGTGGCTGGACCTGCGGCAAGGACGGGCAGAGCGTGCCCGTCTCGCAGGGCCTGCCGACGACCCTCGTGTCGTGCCTGACCGTCGGAGGCGAAGATGCGTGAGGAGCTCCTTTCCCAGGCTCGCCTGGCCGTCGAGGTCGGTCGCGAGGCCGGCGCCCAAGACGTCGTCGCCGGCGTGTCCTGGAGCCGTGGCCTGCGCTTCGAGTGGCGCGAGGGCCGGCTCGAGCGCGTCCAGGAGAGCACGAGCCGTCGCCTGGGGCTCGCGGTCTACGTGGACGGGCGATTCTCGACCTGCAACACGAACGACCTCGACCCCGACCGGTTGCGCGGCTTCGCGCGCGAGGTCGTCGACATGACCCGCTGCCTCGAGGTCGATCCGCATCGCAAGATCACGCCGCCCGAGCTGTACGAGGGCCGCTCCGAGATCGACCTCGACCTGGTCGACCCCGAGCTCGCTTCCCTGAGCCGGGACCAGCGCATCGAGTGGTGCCGTGAGATGGACGAGCGCAGCCGCGACGACGAGGTCGTGCAGACCGCCGAGAACTGGGTCTCGGACAGCCACGGGATCAGCGCGCGCGTCACCTCGAACGGCTTCGAGGGCGTCGAGGAGCAGACGGGTATCTGGCTCTTCGCCGAGGTATCGGCGCGCGACGGGGACAAGCGGCCGGAGGCCGCCTACTACGCGGGAGGGACGCACCTGGCCGGGCTGCCGACCCCGGCGACCATCGCCGAGGAGGCCCGCCGCCGCGCCCTCGCCCGCATCGGCAGCGCGAAGGTCCAGAGCCGGCGCACCACGCTGGTGCTCGACCCCGAGGCCGCGTCCAGCTTCCTGGGTCGAGTCTTCGGCGCCCTCTCGGGGAGCGCGATCCAGCAGAAGCGTTCCTACCTGGGGGAGAGCCTGGGGCGTGAGATCGCCTCGCCGCTGCTCAGTCTGCGCGACGACCCCCTGCGCGTGCGCGGGCTGGCGTCCCAGCACTACGACAGCGAGGGCATCGCCGCCCGCCCGCGGCCGGTGATCACCTCCGGCGTGCTCGACACCTTCTTCGTCGACACCTACTACGGGAGCAAGCTCGGCTGGGAGCCGACGACGGGCTCGAGCTCGAATGTCGTCTTCGAGCACGGCGACGCGGGCCTCGAGGGCATCCTGGCCGACGTGCGGGACGGTATCTACGTCACCTCCTGGCTGGGGGGCAACGCCAACATGTCCACCGGCGACTTCTCCTTCGGACTGCGGGGTCACCTCGTGGAAGGCGGCCAGCTCAGCGCGCCGGTCTCGGAGATGAACGTGACGGGCAACTACGGGGAGCTCCTGAAGCAGCTCGTCCGCGTGGGCAACGACCCCGTGCCCTGGTCCAGCTTCCGCGCGCCGACCCTCGTCTTCGAGGACGTGCAGTTCAGCGGGGTCTGAGCGGGCTCTCAGAGGCTCCGCTGGGGTCGCAGCAGAGCGTTCGCGAAGAGCAACCCGCCCACGAGGGCGCCGCCCACCTGCAGCGCGTCGAAGGCGGATTCGACGCCGCGCAGGACGTCGTCGCGCAGGAGGGCGCTCATGCTCTGGAAGCCGATCGAGCCGGGGACGAGGAGCATGATCCCCGGGACCTGGATCACGACCGCCGGTCGGCGCTTGAGCCGGGCGTAGAGGTTCGACGCCAGGCCCACCAGGAGCGAGCCGAGCAACACCCCGAGCTCCGCTCCCAGGAGGGAGGAGCCGAGGCGGGCGCCGAGGAAGCCCAGCCAGCCGGCGAGGAGTACCCAGGGCAGGTCGCGGCGGCGCGCCCGGAACAGGACCGCGAAGGCGACGGGAGCCAGGGCGAGGGCGATCCCCAGGGTCCAGTCGGGGAGTCCTCTCCCCGCCTCGGAGCCCGCGGCGGGGGGGAAGATCCCCTGCAAGGCGCGACCGGCCCCGACGCCCACGGCGATCGAGAGGAAGATCGTCGCCGCCCACGCGAGGCGGGCCGTCCCGGCCACGAGGTGGCGCGAGGCGAGCTCGTTCATCGCGACCGTCAGGGTCAGCCCGGGGACGAGCACGATCAGGCCGCTCAGGGTGACGACCCCGGGGGAGACCTGCGTGAAGTATGCGGCACCCACCGTGGCCAGGCCCGTGACCAGGAAGGCAGCCACGCCCTCGAAGATCAGCACGGCTCGGCGGCGGCCGCCCGCGGCCAGGGCGAGCAGCCCGATCGCCAGGCCCGCCAGGGTCGAGAGCCCGACGTCGGTGATCGTCCCTTCGAAGAAGCGCGCGGCCGTGCCGGCGGCGAGCCCGAAGGCGGGCACGATGGCCCAGCGCGGGTAACGGCGGGGCGCGGCGGAGATGCTCGCGACGCGTGCCAGCCCTCCCGTGGCGTCCAGGGAACCGTCGAGGATCCCCTCGATCACCTCGTCGAGCTCGGAGAGTCGCCCGATGTCGACGTCGCCGGGCTCGATGCGCGCCAGGTGCGTGCGTTGAGCGGACCCCTCCCCGAAGCCGAAGAGCAGGGAGGTGGGCGTCGAGAGGAATTGCCCCCGGATCCCGAGCCGCGCAGCGCAGCGCGTGAGGGCCTCCTCCAGGTGCATGGCGGGCGTCCCGTGGGCGTGGAGGAGCTCGCCGAGCCGGACCAGGAAGGCGCGACCCTCCTCGCTCCCGGCGGCCTCGCGGATGTCGGCGGTGGGCATGGCGCGCGGAGCTTACAGCTCCGCGCGACGCGCCGCGCCCCGGGAGTCGGGCCCGTTGAGGCCCGCTCCCCTCAGAAGCCGCCGTGGACGCTCCGCGGGAGGAGGGCGCCGTTGTCCTGCGTGCACTCCTCGAAGGGCAGGTCTGCGCCGGCGCTGTCTCCGACGTAGTCGATCAGGACGGCGTAGACCGCGGGGTCGTCGATCGTCGTCGCCGAGGACCAGGCCGAGCCACCGTCGATCCGGAACCAGCCCGTCTCCACGTGGTCGGCGCCGAAGAGCTCGTCGGGATCGTTGTCCGTGTACAGATCCAGGAACGTCTGCTCGAAGGCGTTCGTGAGGTCCGTCAGCTCCGGGTAGTCCCAGCACGCAAAGGTGTACTCGGAGGAGAACACCTCCTCGTTGTCGTTGTAGACGAGGAGGTCGATCGAGGTGGTGAAGCGGGCGCCACCGGTCAGCGCGACCAGGATCACGCGTGCCTCGAAGTCGAGTCCCCGCTGCACGTCGGTCTGGCCGAAGAAGCGCGGAATCAGGATCTTGTCGGGGGCCATGGAGTATTCCTCCCCGTCCAGGTCCCTCACGCCGTCGTTGTCGAGGTCGGTGAACCCGTTCTGTCCGATGCCCTCGAAGGCCACCGCGTTGATCGAGTAGTCCAGCTGCTGGGCGGTGCTCATCCCCGTCAACAGCAGCTCCTGGCCGATCAGGTTGTTGTGCACGTTGGCCTTCCCGTTGCGCTTGGCGAAGACGTACACGTATCCACGCTCGTCCGGCGCCGGGTTGTGGCTGGAGGTGAAGAGCGCGAAGGTGTCGTTCGCGGTCAGGGTGTGCGTGCGGTTGAACTCGCCGCAATCGGAGGCGTCGATGTAGACGTACTCCACGTCGACCTCCTCGTGGGAGGTGTTCGTGACCGTGAGGATCGTGATCCGCCCGGGCTCGTTGTGGTAGTAGGGGAACAGCAGCAGGCTCCCCGCCTCGCGTCGATTCGGCGTCGCGCAGGCCTCACCCGGCATGTTGCCGTACAGGCTGAGGCCCAGGACCGCGGGGGACTGAAAGGAGTTCCGGGCCGAGATGAACCGCAGCTGGACCTCGATCAGGCGTCCGTCGGCCTGGATGGCCTCGCCGTTCTCGACCTGGACCGGCTCCGACATCTGGAGTGCGGACTCGTCCTCCCCACTGCGGACGTACGCACGCACGGCGCTGCCCCACGGCAGCTCTTCGGTCCACTCCACGCGGGTCCACTGCGTCCCGAGCACGCCGCTGTCGCGGGTCACGGTCCAGTAGCCGCGCTCCATGGCGGCCTCGGTGTGGATGCTCGTCGTCAGGTCGGAGAAGCCCTGGGGCTGACTGCCGGCGGTCAGATCGAGCGTCAGGTCGACCACACCGTTGTCCCCTGCCTGGGGGTTGATCCGCATCAGGTCGCTCGAATTCCGGTTGGCGACCCAGACGTAGCCGCGGTCGTCGACGCTGAGGACCGTCGGGCGCACGCCGACCGGGATGGGGGGACCCACGAGCTCACCATCGGCGTCCAGGCGGAAGACCACGTTCTCGGTGCTGTCGGGAACCCAAACGTGGCCATCGGTCGTGCAGTCGATCCCGCGCAGGACGCGGGCGCCGGGGACCGCCTTGTTCGCGAAGATGACCGTCCCGTCCGGGGAGAGCTTGGAGATCGTCCCCTTGCTGTGCTGGCTGTTCCAGATGTAGCCCCAGGGGTCGACGGTCAGGCCGAAGGAGTGCTCGATCGGGATGCACTGAGCGGCGCCCGGAGAGCCCAGATCGTTCCGCATCAGGCGGTCGGTCTCGTCGCTGGCCGACCAGAGCACGCCGAAGTCATCCACCAGGCCGCCCATCCCCACGCAAGTCAGGGTGGAGATCTCCTCGATCAGCGTCCCGGTCTCGCCGTCGAGCCTCCAGAAGCGGGTCGAGTTCGACGGGGTGTCGCCCACCCAGACGTCGTCATCGGGGCCGACCGTGATGTGGCGCAGCAAGGGCGTGTCCATGCGCCTGTAGATCAGGATGCACTCGTCCTCCGCGTCCTGGACGAAGGCCTCGCCCCCGTTCAGGGGACGCGAGGAATCGGCGCCCGCGCCCCAGCCGAGGATGTCGCCCAGGCCCATGGAGGTCCGGATCAGGCCGTCCCCGTCCCGGTCGACGGCGGTGCAGGCGGTGAAGGGCGGGCGCAGGTAGGCGCCGTTCGGGTCGGGCTGACCCTCGGAGTCACAGCGCGTTCCGCCGATCACGTAGCCGATCTTGACGACCGAGGAGATGTTCTCGACGCGCTCGATGTCGCGGTTGCCCACCCAGAGGTTGCCCTGGCTGTCGTAGGACGTCCGGGAGGGGTTCGAGGCCTGACCCTCGGGCGCCGTCCGATACTCGGCCAGCACGACGCCGTTGTCCGTGTCGACCAGGACGATGGTGCCGGTGTCCTGCCCCCCGCCGTGCAGCGTGGCGACGCCCAGGCGGTTGTAGCGGAGCTCGAAGGTGTCGAGCTCCAGACGGGGTTCTCCCCGCGCCTCGACGTGGACGTTCGTGTGAGCTCCTTCCTCCAAGCCGACCTCCATGCTGAAGGGGGTCGTCGGGGGCGGAGCGGTGCTGACGGATACACCTTGGGCCCGCGCCGGGGCGCCGAGGACCATTGCACACACGAGAAGCCCGCTCGCCTGCTGCAGGCTCTTCGAAGTCGGGCAGTCGCTCATAGACACTCTCCTCCAGAGCGTCCACAGGGGGTGCGGTGAGAAGCGGTGGGTGGACGCGATAGCGGGATCCCCCCTGGGGGGCCGCGATAGGACCCTCCGGGGTGGCGGTGGGATCGCCTATTAGAGAGCGGTAATCCTTCTCTGTGGGGGCCTTATCAAGGAATCCCGATTCGGAGAGAGGGCCGGGCGCGAAGGTGCCCCCTGCTTCCACTTATCCTCCCTTCAAATTACCTCACCCTTACGGAGGTGAGGCCGGCGCGGCCCCTCAGCCGGACCTCGACCGCAGGCGAGGCCACTGGTTCAGGAGGAAGAGGATCAGGCTCGAGCCCTGGAGCATGGAGATCCAGGTGATGCCCTGGTGCATCCAGGTCGGCTCGGGGTCGAGGTAGCCGACCCAGCACTCGAGGACGTAGCGTCCCAGAGTCGTCAGCGTGACCCCCCAGTACGCCAGCGCGTCCAGCCTGGGCCGCAGGCGAGACTCTGCGGGCCCGGGCGGGAGCTTCCAGAGCGCGACGCCCATGCCGATCATCGCCGACCCGCCGACCAGCATCAGGTGCGTGTGCGCGGAGGGGTAGTAGCGGTGCAGGACGCCCTGTCCGAGGTGCAGGGCGCTGGACATGTGCATGCCGGTCAGGATGGCCAGGATCGCCATCGCGAATCCGGTCTTCATGCAACGGCTGGCGAGGGGAGGCAAGGCGGTCATCGCAGGAGGTCGAGGACGCGCTCCTTGACCGACCGCATCGCGACGCGGTCGCCCGTGGGCTCGGGGCCGCAGCGGCCGAAGGGCTCGGAGGAGAGGAATATCGGCCCGTCGAGGGGGTCGCTCGCGGGACGTCCGTGGCTGCCGCGGACGAGGGTCGCGTCGGTGGGGATCACGTCCATCAGGTAGCGCATGCCGAGCTTCTTCTGCAGCAGGCGGCGGGCGACTCGCAAGGACGGAGCGCGGAGCCTCGGGTCGACGAAGAGCTCGGCGGGGTCGTAACCGGGCTTGGCGTGGATGTCGACCGTCGGGGCGAAGTCCGGACGGGCCGCCTCCTCGAGCCAGTAGTAGTAGGTGAACCAGGCGCCCTCCTCGGCGAGGGCGACGATCCGCCCGGCGCGCGGGTGGTCGAGCTCGACCTCGCGGCGCTCCTCCCCGATCCACAGGCGGTCGACGCCCTCCAGATCGCGCAGGCAGGCAGCCGCGCCCTCCTCGGCCTCCTCGTCGGCGCAGTACACGTGGGCCAGCTGGTGGTCGCTCAGGGCGAAGGCGCGGCTCGCGAAGGGGTCGAGCTCCTCACCCCGCGGAGAATCACGGACCGCGAGCAGGCCGGCGCGTCGCAGGGCGCGGTTCACGTGCACCGGCCGGTCCGCCGCGGCGATGCCGTACTCGCTGACGGCCACGACCGCCGCCCCCGCGGCGTCCGCGGCCCGGACGAGCTCGCCGACCAGCTCGTCGAGCTCCACGACGGCCCGGCGGCTCCGCTCGTCGTCGGGCCCGAAGCGCTGGAAGTCGTAGTCGAGGTGCGGCAGGTAGGCCAGGGTCAGCGCCGGGTGCTCCCGCTCGAGGGTGCGGCGCGTGACCTCCGCGATCCAGCGGCTCGAGGGGAGCCCCGAGCGCGGTCCCCAGAAGTCGAAGAACGGGAAGGGGCCGGACTCGCGCTCCAGACGGGCGCCGAACTCGGGTGGCGCCGAGTAGGTCGCGAGGACCTTCAGCCCGTCGGCGCAGTAGAAGGGCCGCGGCGTGATCGACCAATCGACCCGCGCGCCCATGTTGAACCACCAGAACAGCTTGGCGCAGCTGAAGCCGGGGAGCTCGCGCCGCGCGGCCTCGTAGAGCCACTCCCCGTGGACGAGGCGATTCGACTGGCGCCAGAGCTTGGGCTCGAAGGTCTCCGGGTCCAGCCAGCCGTTGCCGACGACCCCGTGCTCCTGGGGCGAGCGTCCCGTCAGCATCGTCGCCTGGGCGCTGCAGGTGACCGCCGGCAGGACCTCGTCCATGGGGCAGGAGACCCCGCGGTCCGCCAGCTCGGCGAGGTGGGGGGTCGACTCGCCGACCAGGCGGGGCGTGAGGCCGACCAGGTCGAGCAAGAGCACCGGTCTCATGGCGCAGGAGCCTACGAATTGCCCGGCCCTGATGCACGTCAGCGCGCTCCCAGGAGACGGGAGTAGCGGAAGTGCACCTCGAGGCAGAGGACCATCATCGCTGTCGAGTAGACGCGGCCGCCCACCATGCCCCAGGGACCGTCGGGATCCCACGAGCCGCGGGTCGCGCCCTCGCGGCGCTGCGTGTCGACGATCGCCGGTCCCATGGCGCGGCTCCAGGCCCGCCAGTGCTTTCCACCCATCTGGTACATGGCGTAGCTGCCGTAGTACCAGTAGTAGACGTCGTTGCCGGCGCCGTCCGCGCTCCACTCCGGCAGGCACTGCAGGAGCAGGTCCGCGTGCTGGCGCATCGCGGGCTCGCTGCCGGGATCCTGGCCCAGGAAGAAGCGACACAGGAGCGCGACCGCTGTCATGGCCTCCCCGCGCTCGGCGGGGTAGTGGTCGTTCATGCCCGGGACCCGGGCCGAGAGGGAGCCGGGGGAGTCGTAGCCCACCCGGCCGGTGGCGGGATCCGTGAGCTCGTCGAACCAGGTCAGGGCGTCGGGGAAGGCCTGCGAGTCGACCGCGAGGCCCGCCTCCTTGGCCGACTCGAGGGCGAAGACCATCCACCCCGTGACCGACGTGTCTCCGTCTCCGCTGGGAGGAACGGCGTAGCGCCAGACCCCGTAGGGGTTGCGGGCCTGCCCGATGAGCTCGATGGCCTTCTGGGCCGGCGTGCGCAGGACGGGGCTCTTGGTGAAGTAGTAGGCCTCGCAGAGCGCGAGGGCGGCCAGGCCGTGGTCGTAGAGGAAGGCCGTCCCCACGCGCCGGCCGACGAGCCCGCTCTCGTAGTCCTGCTGTCCGCGGAGCCAGTGGATCCCGCGCGCCACCGTGTCCCGGTAGCGGCCCCGGTTCGGCGTGTTGCCGTCCCCGAGGAAGGCGAGCAACGCGAGGGCCGTCAGGCCCACGTCGTGCTCGGCGCGCCCCGGTCCGTCGCAGGGGTCGCCGGCGGGATCGTGCTTCATGAACTCGTCGCTGTCCCACTTCCCGTCCGGGTCCTGGTGGGCGGCGAGCCAGGAGAGACCGCGGTCGATCTCCGGTCGGTGTCCCGACCCGCGGCGACCTCGGCCGGAGCCCGGGAAGCGATCCCCGTAGGGGCCGGCCGGCCCGCCACCGAGGCCGAGCAAGGGGGTCGTGCTCCAGGCGTCGAGGTCCACGTCGCTGGTCAGGTCCGGGTCGCCGAGGTCGGAGGCGCTGTCCTCCGCCTCGGTCTCCGACGCGGGCTCGAGGTCCTCGCTCTCCTGCAGTTGCGGCTCTTCGGGGATCTCCTCGGGCAACTCCTCGGGGAGCTCCTCCTCCGGCGGATCCTCCACGATGTCTTCGATCGGGTCCAGCGCCCCGACGTGCACCACCTTCGGCTCGCGTTGCTCGAAGATGTTCCAGGGGATGACCAGGAGGAGGAAGAACAGCATCACGTGGGCCACCGCGGAGATGGCGAGCCAAGGCGCGCGGTTCATCCACGCGTGCAGCTGGTCTTCGAAGGAGGGACCCGTCTCCCAGGCTTCGGGGAGCGGTCGGCGCACGAAGGCGCCGCGCGGTTCGTCGGTCATGGCGTGCTCCGGTCCCGTGGGACCGTCCTCGTCGGGGTACGGTTCGAGGCTGGGGATCCGGCTAGCCGCGGATCCCTACCAACGAGTCGCGCACGCGGCGGTTCAGTCTCGGCTTCAGAGTCCCGCGACGAAGTCGGCCAGCTCGCGCTCGAGCCGCCCCAGATCCGAGCGCGGGAAGACCGCCTCGAGGACCTCCTCGTTGGGCCGACCCTCGAGGAGCCCCTTCATCAGGCGCTCGAATCGCCCGCGGTTTTCCACGGAGGAGTGGCGCAGGTGGTGCACCAGGGCCCAGGCCTGGGCGTAGTTGTCGGGACCGTCCCGCATGAAGGACGCCGGGTCGAGGAAGAGGAACACGCTCAGCGGAGTCAGCGCACCGCGACGCTCACGGAGGTGCTGGGCTCGCTGCTCGTTCAGCCTCCCGTCGCGCCAGCTGCCCTGTGGAGTGCGCGCCGCGGCGAAATACTCCGCCAAGCCCTCGTTGAGCCAGATCGGCGGCTCGTCCACCAGGGAGTCGAGCCACTGGTGGAAGCACTCGTGGCGGACGGTGTGCTCGAAGGTCTCGCGCGGCTCGGAGTCGAGCACGAGGAGTTGCTTGAGGTAGGTCGAGTACATCCCCTGGGTGAACTCGCCGCGGCCCTCGAAGACGTCCTCGATGTAGTCGAGGTAGCTCGCCTGGCCGGCGAAGGCGAAGACCTGGAACTTGCGGCCCTGCTCGTGCTCTCCCGCTCGCAGTCGACTCGAGATGTGGCGGTGTGTCTGCTCGAGTTCGTGGGCCACCTGCCGGCAGCGCTCCTTCGAGATGTCCGAGCTGACCCGGTAGTGGCGCGATTCGTAAGTGTGCTTCTCGCTCCAGATCGGACCCTGCAGCGCCTTGCTCGCGGTGACGGCGATCGCCTGCAGCTCACCGGGAGCGACCCCCGCGCCCACCGCGGCGGCGATCGTCGCCTCGACGTCCGCGAAGCGACCGCTGACGAGGTAGAGCCGCGCGAGGTAGCTCATCCCGTCGAGGAAGGCGGGGAAGCGCTCGCGGCAGGGCTCGAGCGCCTCGATCGCCTCCGCGCGGCGCTTGAGGGCGAACAGCGCCTGGGCGCGCAGGAATCGAACCCCCGGCACTTCCGGCTCCGCCTCGATCAGCTCGGAGGTGCGGGCGAGGACCGTGTCGAAGTCCCGGGCGTCCAGGGCGTGCACGGTCTCGTTCCAGATCCGGATCGAGGCCTGGGGCAGCTCGGAGGGCTCGCGTCCGGCCTGCGAGGCCCCGGAGGTCGACGACGCCGTCGTCGCGCTCCCCGACAGGGCTTCGCGCATCCACGGCGGCAGGTGCTCGGCCAGCTTCCAGCCGGCCTCGAACTCCGCCCAGCCCGCCCGGAAGGACTCGTCGCGCTTGCGGTCCAGCCAAACCTCGGCTCGGCCCTCGATGGTGATCGTCCCCTGCGGGCCGCCGAGGGGCAGCGCGAGGCTGCCCCAGAGGTCGGTGGGCTTCTCGACGCTGATCACCCTGCGCCCGCCGAAGGAGGCCGTCACGCGGCGATCGCTCACGGCGACCTCGAAGCGCTGGTCCTGGCTGCGCGCCGGGGTCGTGAACTCCTTCGTCTGCTCCTCGGAGACCTCGCGGCCGTCCGCGCCGCGCAGGCGCGAGAGCACCGTGACCTTCCGCTCCACGGGCTTGCCGTGCTTGGGGTGGTCCCGACCGAGGTAGAAGGTGCGGCTGAAGGAAACCTGGATCGACGACTCGGGCGTCGCACAGACGACGACCGTGGCCGTTCCCCGCCCCTCGACTTCGATCGAATAGGGGCCCGAGAATTCGACGGCGTGCACCAGGGCCAGGCCGCGTTGCTCGAAGTCGTGCGGGGCTCCCTCCTCGTAGTGCAGCTCGAGCTGGGCCGTCCCGCGGTTGAATCGCCGCACCTCGCCCCGCAGGAGCTCCACCGGGTCGAGCTCACCGCGGTCCTCCCAGAAGGCGCAGCGCTGCAAGGCCAGCTCGATCCGGCCCAGGTGACCGAGGACGTAGTCTCCGCCTGCGTGGGCCTCGAGAGCGTGTTCGAGCTGGACGCGAGCGGCCTTCCAGTCGCCCCGCTCCATGCGCGTCTGGACGCGCTGGAGGGCCTGCTCGAACTCTCGGGCCTTCCCGGCGTCGGCTTCCTGGGCCGGGGCCAGGGACGCACAGCAGAGCAGGAGGACCGTCGCGATCATCATGGCTTGGAAGGAAGCAGGGTACGGAACCAGGTTCACATTCCCACACCCAAGCGGAGGGGCCAGCCGAGCTCTTGCCCGGCTGGCCCCTCCGCTTGGGTGTGCCCCTCCGCTTGGGTAGGGGAGCGTGAACCTGGTTCCTAGCGCGCGCCGAGGACCTTCGCGTAGCGGAAGTAGACCTCGAGGCAGAGCACGCTGAGAGCCGTCGAGTAGACCCGACCGCCGGCGTGGCCCCACGGGCCGTTGGGCACCCAGGAGCCCTTGGCGGAGCCCGACTGGTCCTGGGAGTCGACCACGGCCTCCTTCATGGCCTTGTTCCAGGCCTTCCAGTGATTGCCGCCCATCTGGTACATGGCGTAGGAGCCGTAGTACCAGTAGTAGAGGTCGTTGGTGAGGCCCGCGTCGTCGTCCCACTCCGGGAGCGCCTTGAGCATCAGGTCCGCGTGCTTCTTCATCATCGGCTCATCGGCTGGGTCCTGGCCGAGGAAGAAGCGACACAGGAGCCCCACGGCCGTCATGGCCTCGGTGACCTCGCGCGGGTAGTGCTCGTTGACGCCGGTGATGCGCGAGGAGGGCTCGCCGATGGCGGTGTAGCCCACGCGCCCGCTCGAGACGTCGGTGACCTCGTCGAACCAGGTGATGGCGTCGTTGAAGGACTGGGAGTCGATCGTGAGCCCGGCCTCCTCGGCGGACTTCAGCGCGAAGACCATCCAGCCGCTGACCGAGGTGTCGTTGTCCCCGTCGGGCGGCACGTGGTAGCGCCAGACGCCGTAGGGGTTGCGGGCCTGGGACACGAAGTTGATCGCGTTCTGGGCCTTGCTGCGGATGATGGGCGACTTCGAGAAGTAGTAGGCCTCGCAGAGGGCGAGGGTGGCGATGCCGTGGTCGTAGAGATAGGCGGTGCCGATCTTCTCCCCGATCATGCCGTTCTCGTAGTCCTGCTGCTCGCCCAGCCACTTGACGGCCTTGACGACGCGGTCCTTGTACAGGCCCTGGCGCGTCGTGTGCCCGTCACCGAGGAAGGCGAGGGTCGCGAGACCCGTGACGCCCACGTCGTGCTCGGCGTGCCCTGGGCCGTCGCACTGGTCGGTCACCGGGTCGTGCTTCATGAACTCGTCGCAGTCCCACTTGCCGTCCTCGTCCTGGTGGTTCGCGAGCCACTCGAGGCCGTCCTCGAGGGCCTGCTCCGTGCCGGAGCCGCCGGCCGTGCGCAGGTTGCGGCGTCCGCCGAAGCGCCCGCCGAACTTGCCGCCGGCGCCGCCGCCGATGCCGATCACGTCGTTCAGGTTCGTGTCGTCGAAGGGCGAGTCGGAGAGGAAGTCGGGGTCGCCCTCCGAGGCCATGAAGTCCTGCTCGTCCTCAGTCTCGTTGTGGTCGGAGACCTCGGCGTCCTTGAGCACCGGCTCCTCGAGGGGTTCCTCCTCCTCGATCTCCTCTTCGATCTCCTCCTCCGGCTCCTCGAAGACCTCCTCGACGGGTTGGTCGAGCTTGGCTTCGATCTGCTTGGGCTCGGAGCTGGTGAAGATGTTCCACGGGATGACCGTCAGCAGCAGGAAGATCATCACGTGGGCCACCGCGGAGATCGCCAGCCAGGGCGCCCGACCCATCCAGTCGTAGAGGATGTCGTTGAAGGTGACGTCCTCTTCCCAGGGCTTGGGAAGGGTGCTCTCGATGTGGATGTCGCCGAGTTCTTCGCTCATGACGGAGGGAGGCCCTCCCTCGCGGGGTGGGCGGGCTCGAAAAGGTGGCGCGGAGGCCGGGTGGCCGGCCGTGTTGGCGTGCCGCGGGGGCACTTCTGAGGGGCCTCCAGGGGGTCCCTGGGGCCTCCGGAACCAACGCAGCGGAGGAGGAGGGGTTCAGAGTATATCGGGGGAAGCAGGGCCCCACCACGGTCGCGGCGGAGGCTGGCTCCGCCCCGCTCAGGGTCCCTCGGGGGCGTCTACCGGCGGCTCTTGCGCGGGTTTCTCCGTGGGGGCCGCCTGCTCCTCGGGGGGCGCGGACTCGGCGGGCTGGACAGAGCCGGTGGGGGGCTGGGCCGCATTGCGTCGGCGGGCCTCCTCGATCTGCTGTCGGCGACGCTCGCGCCGCGCCTCGAGCTCGGCCTCCTGGGCCTCGATGCCGGGGTACCAGATGTAGGCAGTGCGCTCGAGGTCCTCCAGCGCCAGCTGGATGCGCAGCTCGTCCCCGAGGCTGCCCAGGACCCGGCGCAGCTGCTTCTGAACGCCCTGGACCTCGTAGTCCGGCACCTCGGCCGGCTCGCGCCGCAGGAGTCGGTAGATCGCGAAGCCGCCGACCCGGCGCTCGCCGGTAGTGGGGTTGATGATGGGGAAAGGCAGCACCTCGGAGAGGTGGTCGAGTCGACCCTCCATCACGTACTGCACGAGGCGGTTGTCCCCGGGGTCGAGGGCGAACTGGATGTCCTCGATGCGACGTGGACCCGTCAGGCCGCGGTTCTCGTAGCTGCCGACGTCGTCGATCAGCTCGTCCCAGTCCACCGTCCCGGCCTCCAGGGCCTCGCGCGCCCCCAGCGCCGCGGCCCTGGACTCCTCGAGGCTCCCGTAGACCTGGGGGTGCAGCAAGAGGATCTGGAGCTCGTAGGTCGCGGGTTTGGCGCCCAGGAACTCGAGGGCCTGGATGTCGCGCCCCGTGCGCTGGATGCGGCGGTAGTGCTGGGCCAGCCGGCCAGGGCGGGCGTAGCGGTCCTCGGTGGTGCGCGCCCCCGGCGCGCCGTGCCCCGCGATCTTGCGCCGCCACTCCATCACGAGGGTCTCCTCCTCGAGCTCCTCGCGGATCTCGGTGGCGGTGGTCTCCTCCTGGCGCAGCTTCTGGGCCATCTCGAAGGTCCCGCCGGCCTCCTTGGTGCGCTCCTCGAGCAGGTTGGAGACGTGGGCGTCGACCAGCTCCTCGGGGAAGCCCAGGTTCTCGCCGGCCTGCCGCACGAGGAGGTTCTCGACCTGGGCGCGCTGGGCCTCGCGCAGGAGGGCGATGCGGTCGGCCTGGGTCGTGACCTCGGTCTCGGTCAGGCGGCGCAGGATGTAGCGCTCGATGGCGCGGCGGGTGATCGTGTCGGAGTTGACCACGATCGCGACGCCGTCCAGGGGGACCCAGCCCTCGGGCAGGGCGGCCGGAGGCGGCGGTGGGCCCGCCTGATCCTGGGCGGCGGCCGCGGGGGCGAGGCCCCAGAGCAGGAGGGAGCCGAGCAGGAGGGCGCCCAGCAGGAGGGAGCCGAGCGGGAGGGTGGCGTGCCGCGGGTGAGGGTGGATCTCGGTCATGGGCGCCGGGCATTGTCCGCGGCGCCGTGGGGCGCATCAAGCGCCTCGACCGCCTCCGGACCCGCCCTTCCCGCCGGGGAGCACCAGCCCCTCGAACCAATCGAGGGCGCTCACCGCATCGCCGCAGCGCTCGGGAGCGTGCAGGTGCGCCAGGCCGGTCCGGATCGGACGCCAATCGAGGCGCCGGTCGCCGAAGACCTCCTCGAGGGCGACGCGGTCGGCGAACTGGACGAGGTAGCAGCCCTCCTGCCAGGCCAGGCGGGTGATGGAGAGCTCCTCCAGGCGCAGCTTCAGGCGGAAGCTGCGCAAGAGGCTCTGGGCCTCGGGCGGGATCCGCCCGAAGCGGTCGCGCAGACTCTCGGCGAGCTCGTCGTGGCGCTCGGGGTCGCCGGCCTCGGAGAGCTCGCGCAGGATCTCGATGCGCGTGTGGACGTCGGGGATCCACTCTTCGGGCAGGAAGGCCTCGAGGCCCAGCTCGAGCTCGACGCCGCCGAGGGTCGGGTCGTCCGCCGCCAGCTCGTCGAGGCCCATGCCCGCCTGCAAGCGCTCCACCGTGGCCTTGAGCAGCCGGCAGTAGAGGTCGTAGCCGATCGCGCCGATGTGCCCCGATTGCTGAACGCCGAGCACGTTCCCGGCCCCGCGGATCTCGAGGTCCTTCATCGAGATCTGGAAGCCCGCGCCGAGCTGGTTCATCTCCTCCAGGGCCTTGAGGCGCTCGCGGGCGACGTCGCGGATGGGCTTCAGCTTCTCGATCAGGAGGTAGCAGTAGCCCCGCTGCGCGCCCCGGCCGACCCGGCCCCGGAGCTGGTGCAGCTCGGAGAGGCCGAAGCGGTCCGCGTCGTGGACGACGATCGTGCCCGCGGCGGGGACGTCGAGGCCGCTCTCGATGATCGTGCTCGCGACCAGCACGTCCACGTCGCCGCGGGTGAAGACGCGCATGACCTCCTCGAGCTGGCGGCCGGGCATCTGGCCGTGCCCGATGGCGAAGGAGCACTCGGGCACGAGCTGTTGGAGGTGCTGGGCGACCGCCTCGATCGACTGCACGCGGTTGTAGAGGTAGAAGACCTGGCCGCCGCGGTTCTTCTCCCGCAGGAGGGCCTCTCGGATCTCGTCCTCGTCCTCCACGTACGCGAGCATCGTGTCGATCTCCTGCCGCCCCTCGGGAGGAGCGGTCAGGGCCGAGATGTCGCGTACGCCCGAGAGGGACATGTGCAGGGTGCGCGGGATCGGCGTGGCCGTGAGGGTGAGCAGGTCCACCTCGGCGCGCAGCTTCTTGAAGTGCTCCTTGTGGGTGACGCCGAAGCGCTGCTCCTCGTCGATCACGACCAGGCTCACCTGGTCGAGCTTGACGTCCTTCGAGAGCACTCGATGGGTGCCGATCAGGATGTCGACCTCGCCCCTTTCCACGCGCTCGAGGGTGCGCCTGCGGTCGCGCGGCGTGACGTAGCGCGAGAGCATGGCCACCTCGACCGGAAAGTCCGCGAGGCGCTCGCGGAAGGACTCGTAGTGTTGCTGGGCGAGCACCGTGGTCGGCACGAGGACGACGACCTTGCCGCCTCCGTTCACCACGCGGAAGGCCGCGCGCATGGCCAGCTCGGTCTTGCCGAAGCCCACGTCGCCGCAGATCAGGCGGTCCATCGGGCGCTCGCCCTCGAGGTCCGCGGCGATCTCCTTGTCCGTCGTGACTTGGTCGGGGGTCTCGACGTAGGGGAACTCGGCGATCATCTCGCGCACCAGGGCGTCGTCCCCGCCCCAGCTCTTGCGCTTCTTGAGGGCGCGCTTGGCGTGGACCTCGATCAGCTCGCTGGCCAGGTCGTAGAGCGCCCGCTGGACCTTCTCCTTGCGCTTGCGGAAGCTCTGGCTGCCGATCTTGTCGAGGGCCGGGGCGGCGGCGCTGGTGCCGATGTAGCGCTGGACGATGTCGATGCGCGAGACCGGCACGAAGACGCTGACGTCGTCGGCGAAGACGAGCTGCAGGTGCTCCTCGGTGCCCTCGCCGCGCTCCATCTTGACCAGGCCGTGGAAGCGCGCGAGGCCGTGGACCGCGTGCACGACGTAGTCGCCGACCTTGAGCTCGAAGAAGGACTGGATGGCCCGCGTGCGGTGGACCGAGGCCTTGGCCTTGGCGGCTCGCCGGCCGATGATCCCGACCAGCTCGCGGTGGTTGACGACGACGAGGTCCCCCGGTTGCAGGCGGAAGCCCTTGCCCAGGGCCCCCACCTGGGTCGCGAGGCCCGGGACCCCACCGCGCTCGAGCAAGAGCGTCTCGAAGCGCGTCGCTTCGGCGTCGGTCTGGCAGAGGACGTGGACCTCCCCGCCCCCCTCGACGATCTCCCGCAGGGCGCGCGGCGCGTCGTTCATGCCGAGGGCGAGCCCTTGCACCGAGCGCGTGTCGAAGTTCACGTGCTCCGCCGGGAGGCTAGCGAGGCTCATCCGCCGGCGCTCCGCCTTGGCACCCTCGAGGTGCATGAGGCCTTGGGCGTACTCCGAGCGCTGGATCCGCAGGCCCTCAGCCACGTCGGCGATGCGCAGGGGCTCGACCTCGACGTACCAGGCGTTCGGGGAGACGACCTGCATCGGCTCGACGCGGGCCTCGTCGTCGGTCGTGGTGGTGTCGTTGACGAGGCACACCTCCACGGCCTCGAGGCGCTCGACGCTGCGCTGATCGGCGGGGTCGAAGGTGCGCAGGGATTCGATCTCGTCGTCGAAGAGCTCGATGCGCAAGGGGAGCTCGCTGGCGAAGGGGAAGACGTCGAGGATGTCGCCGCGCAGGCTGACGTCGCCCGGTGACTCCGCGAGCGGGAGCCGCTCGTAGCCGGCGCCCGCGAGCCTCCGCAGCAAGTGCTCGGGGTCGAGGCGCTCGCCGATCGCGAGGGAGAGGAACTCGCGCTCGATGTCCTTGGCGGGGGGGATGGGCTGCACCAGCGCCAACACGGAGGTCACGAGCAAGCGCGGGCGCGCCTCGGCCGGGCCGACGAGGAGCTGCGCGACCTGGAGACGTTGCCGCAGCGTCTCCAGGTCGGCGTGGGCGCCGCGGGAGCCGCTGGCGAAGCTCGTGCGGGCCGGGAACCACAAGGGCTCGGCGCCGAAGAAGCGCAGGTCGTCGGCGAAGACCCGCGCCTCGGCCTCGGTCGAGGCGACGACGACCCAGGGCTCGGGGCGCCCCGCTTGCAGGGCCGCCAGCAGGAGCCCTTGCGCGCTGCCCCACAGGCCCCCGGCGCCGATCGGCTCTCCGCCAGGGCGACAAGCGTCCAGGCGCCCGGCGAGCCGGGCGAAGGGCGCCGAGCTCGCGAGGGCCTCGCGCCCGGGGGGCGCGCTGCTCTCCGTGGAGGGGCTCACCCCTGCTCCGGCTCCGTCAGGACGAGGAGCGCCTCGTGGGCCGCCCAGCGCTCCGCTTCCTTGAGGGTGCGCCCCCAGGCGCTGGGAAACTCGCGGCCGCCGGCGCGGGCCGCCACGAGGAAGGCGCGGGCGTGGGAGCGGCCGCGCTCCTCGACCGTGGCGTACTTCGGTGGCTCGCCCCACTCCCGCTGGCAGAGCTGCTGCAGCTCCTGCTTGGGGTTCTGGGGGCTCTCCTGGTGGAAGGGGCGCGCCAGGGGCTCACGCAGGCTCTCGAGCACGAAGGCGCGGGCGACCTCGAGGCCGGCGTCGAGGTAGATCGCGCCGAGGTAGGCCTCGTAGAGGTTGGCGAGCACCGAGCGCGGGAAGACCCGCCCGCGCATCCCCGAGCCGACGTGGGCTCGCTCGTCGAGGGCCAGCTCCCGCGCGGCCACCGCCAGGGTGCGGCGGGACACGACCTCGGACTTGAACTCGGTCAGGGCGCCCTCGTCGAGCTCGGGGTGATCGTGGAAGAGGTCCTCGGCGACGATCAAATCGAGCACGGCGTCCCCGAGGTACTCGAGGCGCTCGTTGTCGCGCGCCCCGCCCATCGAGGCGTGGGTCAGGGCCAGCTCGAGCAGCGCCTCGTTCTGGAACTCGTGCTCGAGAGGCGCCATGGCGGCCGCAGTATAGACGGCGCCTTGTCAGGGGCGGCCGATTGCCGAGAATCGGGGGATGAGCGACGCCTACCGGCCGCGCGAGCACGACCACCTCGTCGAGCCCATGTACCACGCCCTGGACGATCGGGAGGGGCAGAGCCCGAAGGCGGCGCAGCACGCCGAGCCCCGCCGCCGCGACCGGGTGCGGGTCTGGCTCCCGCTCGTCTTCGCGCTGGTCGGCGCGGCCGTGATCTGGTTCTACACGAGCTGAGCGCGGGGCGGCCCGTCGGTCGGACCGCCCCGCGCGTCGGCTCGTGCCCGGGAAGCCCGGGCGAGGATGCGTCTACTGGTTGATGGTGGACGTCACGGTGCCGACCCACCAGCTGTCGCCGTTCGAGCGGATGAGGGTCACGTCGGTCGTCTCGCGGGTGTTGAAGGTGGTGCCGAACGTCAGTTCGAGGCGCACCACATCGGTGTCGGCGTAGAGGCTCTGGGTCCCTGCGCTGCCCGGGCCGCCGAAGTTGAAGACGATCGGGACGATGGTCCCATTGGCCCGCAGCGCCGTGCCGAAGACCACCTGGTCCGGCAGCGCCCCCGCGTCGTAGGAGACCTGGAAGCCGCCGTTCGTCCCGTCGCGCTCGAGTCGCATCGAGGTGCTGAGTGCGATGGCGTCACCGGCGGTCGTCACCGTCGAGATGATCCGGCGCGTGAGAACCCCGTTGTAGACGAAGGCCGTCGTCGGGGGTTGCGCGGTCCCGGTCTCGGAGCCCTGGCGCAGCATGCCCGGAGCCCGGTTGTCCCCGGTGAGCTCACCGCCGATGGACAAGTCCGAACCGACGCTGAGGTCGGTGCCGACGCTGACGCTGGTGTTGGCCGCGACGTGGCCGCTGCTGCCGCTGATGGTCATCCGCGTGAGCCCGTTCCAGGAGTCACGGAACGTCAGCGCATCGGAGGAGTCGTGGTAGATGCTCCATTGCGTCGAGCCCTGGCTCGTGTTGTTGATGGTCATGCCCGGGTTCGTGTTGCCCTCGATCAGCATGGGCCAGAACTCGTTGCTGATCAGACTCAGGGGCCGGCTCGGCGAGGTCGTGCCCAGGCCGACGTATCCGTTGGCCTCCTGCACGAAGAACTCGTCGCTGAGCGGGTAGAGCTTGCCCAGCTCGGCCACGCTCGAGGCCTGCACGCAGCCGCCGGCGCCCGTGTCCTTGATGCTGTGGGCGCAGAGGCCGCTGGAGGTCGGAGGGGGAAGGCTGCTCTGGGAAAGCGTGGGCAGTCCTTCCGGATCCAACGCGGACCCGCCCGCGGCGGCGCGACCGGCGGAGTGGCCGCCGCCGAGCTCGTGCGTGCCGGAGCCGGAGCCCTGGAGATCCTGCCCTCCCGCCTGAGCCTCGACCTCGTCGGACAGCGACGGCGGGCCGATCGCCAGACCGGGAGAGGAGATCAGGGTCGCCGGCAGGGTGACCGCCTCGAAGCGGCCGTCGGGCAGGGCGTGGTAGAAGACGTTCTGGTCGTCGTACACGAGGTGCAGGTCCAGGCGCCCGTCCCTGTCGTAGTCCATCCAGCGGGCCGCGCGGTCGTTGCCCGCGGCGTCCAGTCCGCAGTCGGCGGTCACGTCCAGGAAGACGCCGCCGTCGTTGCGCAGCAGGCGGCAAGCACCCTGGCTGGTGCCGATGAAGAGGTCCGCGAGGCCGTCGCCGTCGAAGTCCTGCCAGAGGGCCAGGTTGGCGTGCTCGATCTCGTTCAGGCGCGCGAACTCGGTAACGTCCTCGAAGGTGCCGTCTCCGGAGTTCTCGAGCAGGCGCAGCCGCCGGTCGGGAGTGATGTTGAGGACGTCGTCCCGACCGTTCGCGTCGAAGTCGCCCCAGAACAGCATCACTTGCTGACCTGAGTTGGCGAGGCTGGGTTGGGGGCCCCGGGGGGTCTGGGCGAAGGCGTTCGGCGCCGCCAGCAAGGGGAGGGCGCAAAATGCGGTGAGAGGGTGTCGTCGCATGCGATGGACCTCGTGGTCTCTGGGTTTGGCGAGCTGGCAACGGGGGGAGCGGGCCCAGCTCCGGAGTCGGTGTTCAGCTCGCCAGACGAGGTCCGTCCCAGGCGGGCGCAGCCGGATCCCGGTCTTTTCGCCCGGACCGGAGATAGGGGCGGCTGGCGCGGACGAGGGCCCGTTCAGGGCGAAGAGAGCCCGCCTCCGATCGAACGGAGGCGGGCTCTCTTCACGGGAGCAGGGGTCGGGCGGGAGCCCGAGCCACCGCTCCGGGGTGGTCGCTGGGCTAGCCCGTCGGGCGCTGGATCCCCGAGGGCGGCTGGCGCCGGTGCTGGGCCGCGCGGACGCGGCGGGCGGCGTTGGCCTCGGCCAGGCGCTGGAGCACGCCCTCGGTGACCTCCCAGTTCATGCAAGCGTCCGTGATGCTCTGGCCGTAGACGAGGGGGGTCGGGCTGGGGTGCTTCTGGTTCCCCTCGCGCAGGAAGCTCTCGAGCATCACGCCCAGGATGGTGGTGTCCCCGCCGGCGACTTGGTCGGCGACCTCGCCGGCGACGTCGGCCTGGCGCAGGTGGTCCTTGCCGCTGTTGGCGTGGCTGCAGTCGATCATGATGCGCTCGGGCAGGCCGGCCTGGACGAGGGACTCGCGGACGGCCAGCACGTGCTCGGGGGAGTAGTTCGGCCCGTTCGACCCACCGCGCAGGATGATGTGGCACTCGTCGTTGCCGCGCGTCGCCACGATGGCCGCCACGCCTTGCTTTGTGACGGACAGGAAGTGGTGCGGGTGCGCGCTCGAGCGGATGGCGTCGATCGCGATCTGCACCTTGCCGTCGGTCGTGTTCTTGATCCCGACCGGCATCGAGAGGCCGGAGCAGAGCTCGCGGTGGACTTGGCTCTCCGAGGTGCGCGCGCCGATGGCGCCCCAGGAGATCACGTCCGCGATGAACTGCGGCATGATCGGGTCCAGGAACTCGGAGGCGATCGGCAGCCGCAGGCCCGTGACGTCGAGCAGGAACTTGCGCGCCGCCCGCAAGCCGTGGTTGATGTCGAAGCTGTCGTCGAGGTTGGGGTCGTTGATCAGGCCCTTCCAGCCGACGATCGTGCGCGGCTTCTCGAAGTAGACGCGCATGACGAGCAGCAGCTCGTGGCTGAGCTCGGCTGCGGTCCGTGCCAGGAGCCGCGCGTACTCCATGCCGGCGACAGGATCGTGGATGGAGCAGGGTCCGACGACGACCACCAGGCGCGGGTCGCGGCCCGCGAGGACGTCCCCGATCGCCTGGCGTCCGTGGGCGACCACTTCGGTGCCCTCGTCGCACAGGGGGAGCTCCTCCATCAGGATGGCGGGGGGCAGGAGGGGGCGCAGGCCCTGGATGCGCAGGTCGTCCGTCTGGAAGTGCATGGTGGGGAGACTAACTCCGCGGCTGGGGCCCTTCGAGGGCCGTGCGTGCTTCTCGCACCGCTCTATCGTCCCGGTCGCGGGACGGACTCAAGTGGGCGGGGCGTAGGCCGGCTGAGGGGGCTTGCCCGTCAGGCGCTCGACCTCCCGCTCCGCGAAGCGGTCCGTCATGCCGGCCAGGTAGTCGCAGACGGCGCGCTCGGGCCCCAGCTCCTCCACGAGCCCCTGGTACCAGCTCGGCATCTCGGCCGGACGGGCGACGTAGGCCTGGAAGAGGGTCTCCAGCACTTCCCGGGCGTAACGCGAGAAGTCCCGCAGGAGCTCGGCGTGGTAGACGCGCTCCCACAGGAATCGCTGCAGGCGCCCCACGGCGCGGTGCATGTCCGGCGAGTGACCGACGAGCATCCGAGGGTGCCCGCGAGCCTCTTCGCTGGACGAGACGCCGGTGGCCTCCAGGCTCCCCCGGGAAGTCTCGATCAGGTCGCCGATCGTGGCTCCGAAGAGCTGGTTGGAGATGCGCTGGCGGCGGAGGTTCAAGTCGTCCGACGACTCGAGGAAGCCCGGATGGCGCTCCCGGACCTCCTCGGTCGCCCGCGCCCAGAGCTCGCTCTCGGCGGCGATCGCCGCGTCGTCGAAGATGCCGTTGGCGAGCCCGTCCTGCACGTCGTGCATGTCGTAGGCCGTCGAGTCGGCGAGATCGACGACCTGGGCTTCGAGCAGGGGCTGCGAGGCCTTCGGGCGGAACTCGTCGGGCCAGTCTTCTTCCTTCTCGTGCTTCAAGAGCGACTCGCGCACCTCCCGGGTCAGGTTGAGGCCGTCGTAGTCGGGGTGGCGGCGCTCGAGGCGGTCGACGACGCGCAGGACCTGCGCGTTGTGACGGAAGCCGCCGTGCTCCCGCATCAGCTCGTCGAGGGCGTCCTCTCCCCGGTGCCCGAAGGGCGGGTGACCGATGTCGTGGGCGAGGGCGATGGCTTCCACCAAGGGCTCGTTGAGTCCCAGGGCATTGCCCACGGCCCGTGCCACCTGGGCGACCTCCAGGCTGTGAGAGAGGCGCGTGCGCTGGTGGTCGGCCTGGCGGTTGATGAAGACCTGGGTCTTGTACATCAGCCGCCGGAAGGCCGTGCAGTGCAGGATGCGGTCCCGGTCGCGCTCCCAGCAGGTGCGCAAGGGGTCGGCGTCCTCGGCGTGGCGGCGGCCCTGCGATTCGGCACTCCGGGCGGAGTAGGGGGCGAGCAGCTCGCGCTCGAGGCCCTCCTTGTGGAGGCGGTCGAAGGCGGGGAGGGGAGGCATCTCGGCGCTGGGAAGGGGCGGGCGATCCCGGGGCCGCGTCATTCTGCGCGGAAGGGCGGCTGGGGCCAACCGAGGGACCGTTCGCTATACTCCCCGGTTTCGACCGGCGCCGACGAATCCCCCGCGGGGGGGGAAGGCGCCAGCGCGGCCCCTCACCAGCAGCACTCCCATGAACATCGTCTTCAGCGCCAAGGCCAATGAGCTCGCCGTCACCGCCCGCCGGATCGCCGACGAGCACGTCCGCCCCTTCGCGGCCAAGTACGACAAGGCGCAGGAGTACAACTACGACGCCGCCCGGGCCGTCGCCGAGGCGGGGCTGTTCAAGACCTTCGTGCCCGAAGAGTACGGCGGGCACGGAGCCGGGATCCTCGCGCTCGCCCGGGTGACCGAGGAGCTGGCCAAGGCGGACTCGGGCTTCGGCGTGGCCTTCGCGGTCAACGCCCTGGGCTCCTTCCCGATCATCCTGGGTGGTACCGAGGAGCAGAAGAAGGAGTGGCTGCCCGCCATCGCCTCCGGGGAGAAGTTCGTCGCCTTCTGTCTCTCCGAGAAGTACGCCGGCTCCGACGCCCAGGGCCTCTCGGTGACCGCCGTCGAGGACGGGGACGACTACATCATCAACGGCGAGAAGAAGTGGACGACGAACGGCGGCGTGGCCGACGTCTACTCGGTCTTCTGCGTGACCGACCCCACATCCAAGTCGCGTCGCATCAGCGCCATCGTGGTCGAGAAGGGCACGCCGGGCTTCGAGGTCCGCAAGGTCGAGGACAAGATGGGCATCCGCTGCGTCCCGGTCGTCGAGACCCACTTCGACAACGTCCGTGTCCCCAAGCGCAACCTGATCGGCGGGCGTGCCGGGATGGGCTTCAAGCACGCCATGGCTACCCTCGACTGCGCCCGTCCCGGCGTGGCCGCCCAGGCCGTCGGGGCGGCCCAGGGGGCCCTCGACCTGGCGATCGCCTACGCCAACCGCCGCAAGCAGTTCGGGGCGCCGATCTCCTCCCACCAGATGGTCCAGAGCATGCTCGCGGACATGGCCACGGAGACCGAGGCCGCGCGCTGGCTGGTCTACCGCTCGGCGGCGGGCATCGACGAGAACCCCACGGACGCTTCGAACTCCAAGCTGGCCGCCATGGCAAAGTGCTTTGCCACCGACACGGCCATGAAGGTGGCCACCGACGCTGTCCAGGTCTTCGGCGGCTACGGCTTCATGGAGGACTACCCGATCGCGAAGTACTTCCGCGACGCGAAGATCCTCCAGATCTACGAGGGCACCAACCAGGTCCAGCGGATGGTCATCGCGCGGCACCTGATCCGGGGCGCGGCGGAGCTGGGGCACCTCGACGAGTTCATCCCGCGGGAGACCCAGCTGACCTACGCGGAGCCGGGGCAGGCGGTGGAGAACCACAACACCTGAGCTCGCGCTCTCCACGAAGGCCGTCCCTCTCCCGGGCCCCGATTCCAGGGCCACACCCCCTTGTATGCCCCTGCGTTAGGATGACGCAAAGATTGGGCTTTCCCCGGGGAACATTCGGGGGGACCTCGGCACTAAGGGGGCGAGCGGGCAGGTGATGCTCCGGCGCACCAACGTCCGCGGAAGAGAACCGTAAGACACCGCGACCTTCCGGGTCGGCCTCCGGTTTCGAGAGGAGCCGGCCAGCCCGGGCGCCCCTCCGGATCGGCAGAGGATCGAGGGGCGGGTGGATGTGGGAACGACGCCGCGCTCGCTTCTGGCAGGAACTGAACGTTAGGGATTCGAGGCTCGCTCGTGAGGGAGCTCCGTGGCTCTCACCACCCGGCGCAGCAGTCGGTGGGCGATTCGAATCCAAACCCACCGCGGTCTCGAACACTCGATACAGACGTAGCTTCGACGGACGGCGTCGCCGTCCGGTCCCCCGGAGCCCATCCGGATGTGCAGGACACCCTGGAGGCCTTTCCCGTGAACTCGACCTTCCTCAAGCAAGCCGACCTCGACGACCGTCTGGACGCCCTGGTCCAGTCCGACCAGGACTTCGACGAGGGCCTCGCGGCCCTGGTCGAGGAGATCGACGCCGCCGGCCTCCCCCTCGAGATCCGCGACCGTGAGACCTGGTACGGCGAGCCCCGCACCGACCGCGATGTGAAGCAGGCTTCGATCGAGGAGCAGTTCCGGATGGAGGTCGACCGGATCCTCATCCAGGACCGTGAGGAAGAAGCCCGCTTGGCTCGCCGCATCGAATTCGCCCGCGTGCGCTTCGGGCGCGCCCTCGAACGAGAGGGGATCGACCCCGAGGACATGGCCGGGCACATGCCTACGGCATCCCTCGAGTCGGGTCCGATTCCAGGACTCCAGCCGGGATTCTCCGACGAGGTCCTGAGCCGCTGGAACGAGCTGCACGCGCTTCGAACGGAGCTTGTCGAGCGCAACCTCTACCTGGTCCTCATCAACGTCGAGCGCTACGCCCACCTGCGCGTCAGCCGCATGGACCTGATCCAGGAAGGGGCCTCGGTCCTCTTCCGGGCCGCCGACGGCTTCGACTGGAAGCGCGGGCTGCTCTTCCGGACCTACGCGGTGCACTGGCTCAACCAGGCCTTCCGGAGCTACCTCTACAACTTTGGCAACACCGTGCGCGTGCCCGTCTACCTGCAGAAGGCCATGAAGCACGTGCGCGAGGCGGTCGATCGTCTCGGTGACGACTCGAGCTCCGTGGAGGACATCGCCCGCGAGGCCGAGCTCGGCGAGAAGATCGTGCGCTCCGCCTTGGGCGCCTCGCGCTCGACCCACTCGATCGACGCGACCTTCGGCTCCAGCGGAGACGACGGACTCAGCCTGCGCGAGACCCTCACGAACGACGACGCCGAGGGCCTCTACCACTCCGGAATGGAGGACATCTCCATCGAGGACGGCGTCGAGATGGCCCTCGAGCGCCTGAGCGAACGGGAGCGCTACGTGATCGGCCTGCGCTTCGGGCTGGAGAACGGCCGCGAGCACACCCTGGCCGAGATCGCGGAGCTCCTGGGGGTCAGCCTCGAGCGCGTGCGACAGATCCAGGTGCGGGCCATCTCGAAGATGAACACCCCCGGGGTCCGCAAGGCCGTCGACCCCTACCTCCTGTAGAGCGCGCCCTGCGGGACGCACTTCCCGAACTCTCTCCTCCTTGGGGCCCGCGGATCGACCTCGGTCGGTCCGTGGGCTCCGCTCGTTCAGCAGGCAGGGAGCCGACCCCCCCTGCGTGGGCGGGGAGGCGGATAGGGGGGTCTCCCTCTCCCGGGTGAAAGCCCTCCCGCGCGCGCGAGGGCGCGTTATCCCGAATCGGCGAAAGTTCTCGATCGGGGAAACCCGACACACCCAGCCAGCCGCTTCGCCGCGCGAAGCCCGGACGTCGGAACCCCCCAGAGCAGCCCCCGATGACTGAGATCGACGCCAAGGACCTCGACTTCGAGGTGATAGAAGCCCTCCGTGCCCTCGGCGGGGAGGATGACCCGGACCTCTTGCACGAGCTGATCGAGACCTACCTCGAGGACGCCCCCCGGCACCTCGAGGACATGCGCCTGGCTCTGGCCGAGGGCGATCAAGAGCTCATGCGGCGCTCCGCCCACACCCTGAAGTCCTCGTCGGCCAACCTGGGTGGCGCGCGCCTGAGCGCGGTCTGCCGCGCGATGGAGTCGGCGGCTCGGACACCCGACGTCGAGGAATACGGCCGCCTGATCCAGACCTGTCTGGGCGCCTACGCCGACCTCGAGCGAGAGCTGCGACAGCTGAGCTGACTCCCGTCGCACCGCATCCCCCCTTCACTCTCCCCCAACCCGCCCTCCCCGCGAGACACGACGTGATCAACCCGACCTTTGAAGAGCTGCGATCGAGCGGCAAGCTCCCGTCCCCGTCGGGCATCGGGATGCAGATCCTCCGGCTGACCCGAGGCGACGACTTTTCGACCGAGGAGATCGGCCAGGTCATCTCCGCCGACTCGGCGTTGACAGGTCGCCTCCTGATGCTGGCCAACTCCGCGGAGTCCGCGGCCCGCGAACCGATCACGACGATCGAAGAGGCCACGATCCGCTTGGGGATCCGCACGGTGCGCAACGTCGCCCTGGGCCTGTCCCTCGTGGCGTCGAACCGATCGGGCGCCTGCGTCGCCTTCGACTACGACGAGTACTGGTCGCGGTCCCTGGCGCGCGCCGTCGCCGGGCAACTCCTGAGCCGCACCCTAGAGCGGGGCGTCCCGGCGGAGATGTACATCCTGGGGCTGCTCGCCTCGATCGGCACCCTGGCCCTCGCCAGCACCCATCCCGAGAGCTACACGGAGGTGCTCCGCGATCCCGAGATCCGGACGCCGGACGAGCTCTGCCAGGCCGAGAAGCGGGACTTCGAGATCGACCACCGGGACATCGCCAGCTGCATGCTGCAGGAGTGGGGCCTCCCGCGCGAATTCGCGAGCGCGGCGCGCGACTTCGAAACCTGCGACCTGAGCGCCGGCGAGGACGGGCTCAAGAGCACCACGCAAATCCTCTCGGCGGCGGACCTGCTCTCGCGGCTCTGCACGACCGGACCGCAGACCACGCGTGAGCTGTGGGACGAGCTGCTCTCGGCCTTCAAGGAGCTGGAGCAAGCCTCCGGCATGGAGGGAGAGGAGTTCCGCCGGCTCTGCACCAGCGCCGCGGCCGAGTGGCGCGAGTGGGGCGAAGTGCTCGGCATCCCGACCATGAACGAAGTGGACTTTCAGCGCCTCGAAGAACAGGCGGAGGCGGCCCACAGCGGCGGCGCGGCCGGGCAACCCAGCGCGCCGGCTCCGTCCGGCGGCGCCAAGGCGAGCGTCGAAGACGAGATCCCTCGGGAGTTCGAAGATCTCGCCATGGACTTCTCGATGAACGTCCTGGCGGTCGACGACGATCCCGTCTCGCTCAAGATCCTCGAGCGACACTTGAGCCAGGCCGGGCACAACGTCATGACCGCGTCCGACGGCGAGGAGGCCCTGCGACGCTCCCTCGAAGTCATCCCTCACCTCGTCGTGGCGGACTGGAGCATGCCGGGCCTCGACGGCATCGAGCTCTGCCGCGCGTTGCGCCGCATCTCCTCGGGGCAGCGGATCTACTACCTGCTGCTGACCGGGACGCAGGACGAGGAGAGCGTCGTCCAAGCCTTCGACAGCGGCGTCGACGACTACATCACCAAGCCCTTCAACCCCCGCATCCTGCTGGCGCGAATCAACGCCGGGCGGCGGATCATCACGCTCCAGAACCAGGTCGAGGAGGAGAAGACCAAGCAGAAGCGGCAGATGATGGACCTGCAAATCCTGACTCGCAAGCTGCGATCCGCAGCCTTGACGGACCCCTTGACCGACCTCCCCAACCGACGCTACGCCATGCGACGCCTGGCGCAGACCTGGGAGGCCTCCAGCCGTACCTCGCGGCCCATGTCGGTCATCATGATGGACATCGATCACTTCAAGTCGGTGAACGACACTTTCGGGCACGACGCGGGGGACGCGGTCCTCAAGGGGGTCGCCGCGGTCCTGAAGGAGTCCTCGAGGGAGGACGATGACTTCTGTCGCATCGGCGGCGAGGAATTCGTCGTGATCTGCGCCAACACGGACGTCGAGCAGGTGGCGATCACCGCCGAGCGCCTGCGCCGGGACATCGAGGCCAGCCCGATCGAGTGGCAAGGTCACACACACAATGTCACGATGAGCCTGGGGGTCGCGACCCGCGAGGCGACGACCTCCGACTACGAGAGTCTGCTCAAGATGGCCGACGAGGCCGTCTACGTCGCCAAGACGGGCGGGCGCAACCAGGTCGCGGTCGCCGAGGTCAACCTCGGCGAGCGCCGCAAGTCCGCCTGAGCCCCGGCCGACCGGCCGCTCTCAGTCCACGACGAAGATCGGGCTCGACCAGCCCAGGCTCCCGTCGCGCTGGAGCAGGCGCACGTAGACGTAGTCCCCGCTGGTGAGGCCCTCGAGCGGCAGCCGGAGGGCCAGGTCCAGCTCGCCCTCCAGGGGCTGGCGCCGGGTCTCGGCGCCGCGGCGGACGAGCTCGAGGTACTCGAGCCCCGTGGTGCCCGCGACCTCGACGACCAGCTCCGTCTCCCCGCCGACCTCCGCCGCGGAAACGGAGCTGCCCATCGGCCGGCCCGCGAGTCGCACGTCGATCCAGATTCGAGGTCCGCTAGTGGCGTAGACCGCGCGCTCACGGATGGCTTCCAGGACGCTCTCCGCGTCCAGGGACGTGGCGCGCACGGCGGCTAGCCCGCCGTTGCCCATGCGCTCGGAGGCGCGCCGTCCCCGGGGGTCCGGCGGGACTCGGCGGTAACCGGCGTTGGGGGAGAGGTGGGCGTGCCCGGGGTGGCCGTCGTGGCTGTCGCCGCTGCCGACGAAGCCCAGGACGTAGCCCCGGTCGAGCTGGTCCCGGACGAAGTTCCCGCGCACGGCGCCGCGGATGCGCGCAGGTGAGTCGAGGGCCTCGCTGCTCCCGTGGACGCTCATGATCTCGGTCACGGGCTCGAGCACGGGGTCGGGGCGGAAGGACCAGTCCGTCGCCACGGGCCCACCCGCGGAGTGGTGCGAGAAGGTCAGAGCCGGCTCGCCCCGCAGGGCGTCCCAGAGCTCGGCCGGCGTGGTCGTGTTCCCGCCGACCGAGCTGAGCACCTCGCCCTGGCCGTCGAAGTAGACGACGTGCCGGTGGCCGTAGAGCCAGCTCGTCCACTCGAAGCCGAGGAGCGAGACGAAGCGCCCCGGGTCGTGGAGCTCCTGCACGACGCCGCGGATCTCCGCCCAGATCTCGGGCGTCGCGTCGAGGAAGCGCACCCCGAAGTGGTCGTGGTCGGTCAACACGACGACGTCCAAGGCGGCGACGTCCCGGGCGTACTCGAAGTACTGGCGCGGCGTGGCCGTGCCGTCGGAGTAGTTCGAGTGTCCGTGGAGGTCGGCCCAGAAGACCGGCGTCAGGTTCTCTCCGACGACCAGGGGGTTGGAGAGAGCCTCGAGCTCGAGCTCGCCGGCCGTGAGCCGTGCCCGGAGCCGGTAGATCCCGGGCGGACCCGCCGAGAGGGGGACTCGCAGGAGCCCGGCGTCCGCGGATTCGAGGGCGATGCGCTCGGGGAGCTCGAGGCCGGGCGGGACCGACTCCAACCGCAGCTCCCCCGCGACCTCGCAGCCGGCGTTGGCCATGGCGTCGAGGACCGCCAGCGTCAGCTCCAAGGAGTCCCCCGGCGCGGCCGTGGTGGGCAGGGTGGCGGTCATGCGGGCGGGGGAGCCGGCCAGGACCCGAATCGCCGGGCGGCTGTCCACGAGGCCGGAGAGGCCGTCGCCGTCGCCGTCCACCTTGAAGTAGAAGCAGGAGCTCTCCTCGGCGTAGTCGTCGGCCTTGGCCAAGCCTTCGCCGGCGCCGTACACGATGCGCAGCCGCTCCCCTTCGCGCAGGCCCCGGCCGACGACCTCCACCTGAAGGAGGTTGCGGTCCACCGTGCGGGGGAGAAGTTCGAGGCCCGCGCCCTGGGCATCGTCTTCCATCACCTCGACCGTCGTGAAGCCCGGGAGGTGGGGAGCTTCGACCTGCGGCGTGCTCCAGCCCCAGAAGGGGGGCACCAGCAGGAATAGCGAGCCCCCTTCCGCGATGCCTTCGGAGCCGGCGGTGTACTCGAACTCCCAGCGGCCGAAGCCGCCCGACCGAACCGAGCCATCCTCCCCCTCCGCGAGGACGAGACGCGCGCTCCCCCCGCCGTCCGCGGGGTGGCGCTCGAGGGCCAGGTCGTCCAAGAACTGCTGGTGCACCTCGGGCCTCGCGTTGGGGGAGCCGCGCCGCGGTTCCTCCCCGGTCTCGTCAGCAGTCGGTCCGGGCGCGGAGCCCGGCTCCTCCTGATCACCGCAGGCGATGGCCAGGGCCAGGAGCGCCGCGAGGAAGAGCGAGAGGCTCACTCGACTCATGCACTCTCCGGGAGCCGGGCCAGGCAGAAGCCCCAGCGGTGAGGGACCGCCAGGGGGTCGTCGGGGAATCGCTCGAGGAGCAGTCTCTCGAGTGCTCCGTCGAAGACGCGCACTGCCTCCGGCTCGAGGGAGGCCGCGACGCCCGCGCTGGCCCGGATGCGCCCGCGCCAACCCTCGTGGGTGTAGACGGCGGGGACGTCGCCGTATTCGGTCTCGAGCACCTCGAAGCCGCTCGCCTCGAGGTCGCGCCGCCACTCCGGATGCCGGCCGTCCCCGCCCGCGAGTCGCCAGCCGGGATTGTGCTCGAGGATCAGGGCCTCGGTGGCCTCGACGACGCTCCCGGGGAGGGGGAGCCAGTCGTAGGAGGCGAGGAGCACACGGCCGCCCGCCGCGAGCAGCCGTCGTAGCTCACGACTTGCTTTCATCGCGTCGAACCAATGCCAGCACTGGCCGCCGCTGATGAGGTCGAAGCTCGCCGCCGGCAGCCCGCAACCCTCGAGCGGTGCATGGACGACCTCGAGCGGGAGCCCCTGCTCTCGCGCCCGCGCGCTCGCGACCTCGAGCTGCTCGGCGGAGACGTCGAGGGCCGTCACCCGCGCGCCTTCCGCGGCGAAGCGCAGGGCCAGGGCTCCAGTCCCGCAGCCGGCGTCGAGCACTCGCGCCCCTCGCCAGGAGAGGTCGCGTTCCGCGAGCGCCTCGAACAGCTCCGCGGGGAAGCCCGCACGGTGTTCGGCGTAGTCGCGGGAGGTCTTGCCGAAATCGACCTTCATGAGGGCGCTTCCATAGATCACGCAGCCGAAGAGGGTAAGTCATTTGCAGGGGAGAGTCTTGCCGGTTCCTTACCCCGCGGGAGGCGGCGCCTGCGCAGAATCCCTGCCCGCTCTCGCGACCGCACCCCAACGCAACTCGAGTCATGACCCTCCGCTCTCTCTCGCTCCCGAGCATGCTGGCCCTCCTCGCGGGAGTGGCTTGCGCGACGGCCTCTCCCTCCGAGCCGACCCACGCCCCCGCTGCACGGGCTGCAACCACCGCGGCCCCTGGCTCACGCGCTGCGCAGGGCCGGCGGCCCAACGCGCGCATGACGCGCCACCCCGCGGTCAGCGCGGACCGCATCGCCTTCTCATTCGCCGACGACCTCTGGGTCGTCCCGCGCGAAGGAGGCGTTGCGACGCCCTTGGTCAGCCCCCGCGGCCTGGAGACGAACCCGCGCTTCAGCCCCGACGGCGAGCGCATCGCATTCGTCGGGAACTACGAGGGCGACGTGGACATCTACACGATCGACGTGCGGGGCGGCCTCCCGCAACGGGTCACCCATCACCCCCAGGACGAGGTCCTCGACGGATGGACCGCGGGGGGAGAGCTGCTATTCCACGGCGGCGGGCTCTCGCATCGCAGCCGGATGCCGAAGCTCTTTACCGTCTCTCCCGAGGGCGGGCTTCCCGAGGCACTCCCCGTGCCCTACGGGACCTTCGGAGCGATCAGCGACGACGGCCGCTACTTGGCCTACACGCCGACCGACCGCGTCGGCCGCACCTGGAAGCGCTACCGCGGCGGACTGGCCAGCGACATCTGGCTCTTCGACCTCGAGACGCAGGAGGCGCGCCGCCTGACGGACTTCGAGGGGACCGACGAGCTGCCGATGTGGCACGGAGAGACCCTCTACTTCGTCTCCGACGCCGGGGAGAACCACCGCATCAATCTCTGGTCGCTGGACGTCGAGAGCGGAGAGCGGCGCCAGGTGACGAACTTCGACGACGACGTGCGCTGGCCCTCGATCGGAGCCGGCGCGATCGTCTTCGTCGTCGGGAGCGAGCTGCGGCTGCTCGACCTCGCGATCGGGGAGTCCTCGGTCGTCGACTTCGAGATCCCAGGCGCCCAGCCCCAGCTCCTTCCTCGGCAGGTCGACGCCGCCCAGTTCATCAACCCGATCACATGGGACGTCTCGCCGAGCGCCAAGCGACTCTGCGTGGAGGCCCGCGGCGACGTCTGGACCCTGCCCGCGGAGAAAGGCACGCCGCGCAACCTGACGCGCACCAGCGGCGTGGCCGAGCGCGAGCCGGCCTGGAGCCCCGACGGGCGGTGGATCGCCTACATGTCGGACGAGAGCGGGGAGTACGAGCTTTGGGTCGTCCAGTCGGACGGCAAGGGCGAGAGGCGCCGCGTCACGACCGACGGCGCGCCCTTCCGCTACTCGCTGCGCTGGGCCCCCGACTCGGAGAAGCTCTCGCTCGTCGTCAAGGGCGGCTACCTCAAGGTCGTCGACGTCGAGAGCGGCGAGGTGACCGACGTCGACGAGCACCCGCTGGCCCAGTACCCCGCGACCCTGAACGCGAGCTGGTCCCATGACTCGCGCTGGATCGCCTACCTGCGGAGCCACGAGGGGCTCTCCGGCTCCTCCGTGCACCTCTACGAGGTCGAGACCGGCGAGCGACACCAGGTCACGGCCGAGCACTTCGCGCAGACGCGCGTGTGCTTCGACCGCGCAGGCGACTACCTCTACTACGTCAGCGAGAGCCACTACTCGCCGACCTACTCGGACATCGACTCCACCTGGGTCTACCGCGAGACGAGCGTGGTCCACGTGGTTCCGCTGCGCGCGGACATGGACTCGCCCTTCGCCCCGGAGGTGGACGAGGAGACTTGGGAGGAGGTATCGGACGAGGAGGAGTCGGACGAAGGCGAAGGCGATGACTCGACCGAGACGAGCGAGGCCGCCGGCGTCACGGGGGAGGACAGCTCGGAATCCACGGAGAGCGAGGCCGGTGACGACGCCGAGGTGGAGGGCGAGGACGCCGAGGACGAAGACGACTCGAAAGAGGAAGAGGAGGATCCGATGCGCATCGACCTCGAGGGCTTCGAGCGCCGGGCCATCCCCTTGCCGATCGACCCGGGGGCCTTCGGGACCTTGAGCGTGGCCGAGTCCGGCGCCCTGCTCTTCTTGCGTCGCAAGGCGGGCGGCTATGCGGACCTGAAGACCTTCGACGTCTCGGCGGACGAGCCCGAGGAAGAGCTCGTCGTGTCCGACGTCGAGGGCTACACCCTGAACGCCAAGGGGGACATGGTGCTCTACCTCTCGAGCGGCAGGCCGCACCTCTGCGGCGTGGGCGCCGGTGCCAAGGGCGAGGCGGTCAGCACTTCGGGCATGGAGGTCGAGATCGAGCCGCGCGAGGAGTGGGCCCAGGTCTTCCGGGACACCTGGCGCCTCTTCCGCGACTTCTTCTACGTGCCGAACATGCACGGCGTGGACTGGGACGCCGCTTACGAGCGCTACGCCTCACTGCTCGAGCACGCAGCCAGCCGCAGGGACGTGGCCTACCTGATCGGCGAGCTGATCTCCGAGCTCAACGTCGGCCACGCCTACAGCGGCGGCGGCGACATCGAGCGGGGCTCACGACGAAACGTGGGCCTGCTCGGAGTGGACTTCGACCTGGAAGAGGGCGCCTACCGCATCACGAAGATCTACGAGGGCGGCCCGTGGGACTCCGACGCCAGGGGGCCCCTGAGCCAGCCGGGCGTCGACGTGGCCGAGGGGGACTACCTCCTCGCGGTCGATGGCCGGGAGCTCGACACCTCGAAGGACCCCTGGGCCGCCTTCGGCGGAAAGGCGGGCAAGCTCGTCACCCTGACCGTGAGCGACCAGCCGACCCTCGACGACGACGCCCGCGAGGTCGTGGTCCGCGCCGAGGGAAGCGAGGCCGGGGAGCGCTTCTGGTCCTGGGTCGAGTCGAACCGGGCCTACGTCGACGAGAAGACGAACGGACGCGTGGGCTACATCTACGTGCGCAGCACCGGGGTCGCCGGGCAGAACGACCTGGTGCGCCAGTTCTACGCCCAGACGACGAGGGACGCCCTGATCATCGACGACCGCTGGAACGACGGCGGCCAGATTCCGACGCGCTTCGTCGAGCTGTTGAACCGGCCCGTCGTGAACTACTTTGCACGCCGGGACGGGGCCGACTGGAAGTTCCCCTACGACGCGCAGCACGGCCCCAAGTGCATGCTCATCAACGGTTCAGCCGGCTCGGGGGGCGACGCCTTCCCCGACTACTTCAGGGCGGCCGGCCTCGGCAAGCTCGTCGGGCGCCGCACGTGGGGCGGGCTCGTCGGGCTCTCGGGGAACCCGAACTTGATCGACGGTGGGGTGATCTCGATCCCGACCTTCGGTTACTTCGAGCAAGACGGAACCTGGGGCATCGAGGGCCACGGCGTCGAGCCCGACATCGAGGTCATGGACGACCCCGGCCTGATGGTGGACGGAGGAGACCCCCAGCTGGACGCGGCCATCGAGCTGATGTTGCGCGAGCTCGAAGAGCGCCCGCACCGCCAGCCGCAGCGCCCGGCGCCGCCGGATCGCAGCGGGATGGGGTTGCCGCCCGAGGACTTCTGATCGAAAGCGCGCCGCGGCGACGCCGCTTCAGCTCAGACCACCCCGCGCGTCGAGCTGGCGCAGCTCGTCGCAGCCGCCGATCAGCTCCCCGTCGATCAGGATGATCGGGACGGTCGGGTGGCCGTGCTCCCGCTTCACCTTCATCAACTCCATCGGGGAGTCGTCCATGACGTGGTTTTCGTACTCGATCCCCCGGGCGTCGAGGAGCTCGAGGGCGGCGACGCAGAAGGGGCAATAGCGGGTGGTGTAGAGCTCGGCTTTCATGTCGTGGGGGGGGCTGCGGCCCGTGCTGGGGCGGGATGAATCGCACGTCGCGGCCCCGAATTCAAGCGCGGGGCCTCGCAGAGCCTTCGCCCAGCGCCGAGAATGTCGCGACAGGGGGCCGGGCGGCCGCCCCTCGACGCTCGAGGAGCGACCGACGCATGCCCACCTCCCTTTCCCTCATCCTCCTCGGCACGCTCCTGACTGGCTGCCCCCCTCCTCCCTTGCAAGAAGCTCCGCAGGACCACGCCGATCGCCCGGCGAACCACTTGGCGGGCGAGACGTCGCCCTACCTGCTCCAGCACCTCTACAACCCCGTCGACTGGTATCCCTGGGGCCCCGAGGCCCTCGAGCGCGCCAAGACGGAGCAGAAGCCCATCTTCCTCTCGGTGGGCTACTCCGCCTGCCACTGGTGCCACGTCATGGAGCGCGAGTCCTTCGAGAACGAGGAGATCGCGGCCCTGATGAACGAGTGGTTCGTGTGCATCAAGGTCGACCGCGAGGAGCGCCCGGACATCGACGCGGTCTACATGGCCGCCGTCCAGCGCATGACCGGGAGCGGAGGCTGGCCCATGTCGGTCTTCATGACCCCCGACCTCGAGCCCTTCCTGGGCGGGACCTACTTCCCCCCGACATCGAAGTTCGGCCGGCCGGGCTTCGACGAGGTCCTGAAGCACGTCCACGGCCTCTGGATCAACCAGCGCGAGGCCCTCGTCGCCCAGGGGCAGAAGATGGTCGAGGAGCTGCGCAAGCGACCGGAGCCCGGGGACCCGGGTCAGCCCGCTGGGCGCGAGCTCTTGGTCGAGGGTCTGACCTTCTCCCGGCACAACTTCGACCCCCAGCACGGCGGCTTCGGCCAGGCGCCCCGCTTCGCGCCGAAGTTCCCCCACGTGACGGAGCTGACCTTCCTCCTGCGCGTCGGCCACGCGGAGGAGAGCGGCCAGGCGCTCGGGATGGTCGAGACGACTCTTGGCGAGATGGCTCGCGGCGGCATCTACGACCACCTGGCCGGTGGCTTCGCGCGCTATTCGGTCGACCGCGAGTGGACCGTGCCGCACTTCGAGAAGATGCTCTACGACAACTCCCAGCTCGCCCTTCTGTACCTCGAGGCCTGGCAGGCGACCGGGAAGGAGCCCTACGCCCGCGTCGCGCGCGAGATCCTCGACTACGTCTTGCGCGAGATGACGAGCCCCGAGGGCGGCTTCTTCTCCACGACCGACGCGGACTCCGAGGGCGTGGAGGGGAAGTTCTTCGTCTGGACGCCCGAAGAAGTGCGCGAGGTCTGCGGCGAAGACGCCGACGTGGCCTTGGCGTGGTACGGCGTGCGCCCTGGCGGCAACTTCGAGGGCGAGACCATCCTGACCACGCGCACCTCGCCCGAGGAGGTCGCCAAGGCCGCGGGCGTCGCCGCCGAGGAAGTCGCCGCCATCGTCGAGCGCTGCCGGGCCGCCCTCTACGAGGCGCGCGAGGAGCGCGTGCACCCGCTGCTCGACGACAAGATCATCTCCTCCTGGAACGGGCTCATGCTGCGCGCCTTCGCCCGCGCCGCGGCCGTGCTGGAGGAACCGCGCTACCTCGCGGCCGCCCAGCGCAACGCGGCCTTCCTGCTCGGCCCGATGCGACGCGAGGACGGCGGCCTCTATCGAACGCGCCGCGGCGAGCGCTCGCACCTCGAGGGCTACCTCGAGGACCACGCCTTCGTCGCCCAAGGCCTGCTCGACCTCTACGAGGCGGACTTCGACCCCCGCTGGCTGGCGGCGGCGATCGAGCTGCAGGACCGCTGCGACGAGCGCTTCGCCGATCCGACCGGCTCCTACTTCTCGACCGACGCGGACGCCGAGGGCCTCCCCGTGCGCCTCTGCGAGCCCCAGGAGAGCAGCCTGCCGAGCGGCCTCGGCGTCGCCTTGCTCAACGGCGCCCGCATCGGCCTGCTCGAGGGCGACCCCGCTCGCCTGGCGCGCGTGCGGGTCGGCCTCGCTGCCCACTCGCCTCTCATGCGTCGCTACCCGACCGCCTTCGGGCAGCTCCTGCTCCTGACGGACTTCCTGACCAGCGAGCCGCCGGAGGTCTACGTCGTCGGCGAGCGCGACGACCCGCGCGTCGTCGCCGAGCTTCGGCGCTGGCAGACGGCCTGGCCGCCATCGCGGGTCCTCGCCCTGGTCGAGTCGGGCCAGGGGGAGCGCCTCGCCGAGCTGCTCCCCGCCGCCGAGGGCAAGGAGGCGCGCGATGGACGACCGACGGTGTACGTCTGCCACGAGGGAGTCTGCGAGGCGCCGCGCGTGCTGGAGTAGTCCCGTGCGCAGCTGCAGCCGGGCCCTTCTGTTCGCCACGCTCCTGCCCGCCTCTCTGCTCTGGGCTTGTGGCGGTGAGCCGGACCTCGGCGCCTTCGAGCGCGTCGTCGTCCAGCGTGACTTGTTGAAGGAGCTCGCCGCTTGGCAGGTCGTCGCCGGTCCAGACGGGGGCGAGGCATCCATCGGCGTCCTGACGCCTTCCTACTCTTCCAAGCTCGATGCGGGGGATCACCCCTCCCTGCTCCTCCCGCCCGGCGCCGTCGCGAGCATTCGAATCCCCGCGGGGGACCCTCCGGCCGTGTTGCGTTGCGCCGCGGGCGTCGACCTGAGCGTGCCGCGCAGCCTGGACCTCGACTGGCCGCCTCTGCGGGTGCGCTTCACGGCGCGCCTCGACGACGAGCTCGTGTTCGAGCGTGTCGTGCCCGTGCACCCCACCGAGGACACGCCCGCGACCGCCCGCGTGCCCCAGGTCTGGCACTGGCTCGGCGGCAAGCGCAAGGGGCTTCATGTGCGGGGCGGCCAGACCCTGACTTTGAAGGTCGAGCTGCGCGGCGACCGCCCCGCGGGCCTCGCGGCGCCGCGGCTGGGATTCGGAGGGCTCGTGACCGAGCGCAGTCTGCCCACCTCCCGGCGCCCCGCGAGCCCGGACTCTCCCAACATCCTGCTCGTCGTCGTCGACACCGAGCGCGCCGACCGAACCTCGACGGACGGCTACGCCAAGCCGACCACCCCGCACCTCGACCGCCTCGCGGAGCGCGGCCTCGTCTTCGAGGACGCCTGGGTACCCGCGCCCTGGACCTGGCCCTCGACGGCATCGATCTTGACCGGTCTCGAGCCGCTGGGCCGTGAGACAAGGGGCCATGAGGTGGGAGGGCACGGCGTCGTGGCGCACGACGCCTGCCACCTGGACCACGGGCTCACGAGCCTCCCCGAGGCGCTGCAGGAGCAGGGCTTCACGACGGGGGGCTTCAGCTGCAACCCGCTGATCGTGGCCGACAAGGGATTCGACGCGGGCTTCGAGCACTTCGAGACGACGGAGGACTTCACGCCCGGCGTCGAGGTGATGCCGCGCGTCCTGGAGTGGTTGCGGGAGAACGCCGGACATCGCTTCTTCCTCTACCTGCACCTCGTCGACCCCCACGACCCGCACCGGCCGCTCCCCGCGGAGCTGGCGCGCCTTGGCGGGAGCGAGCCCGCGGGCTTCGCGAACCTCGGCTACCGCAAGCTCGGCGGGCGCTTGCGCAAGAACCTCATCGAGCGCGGCCCGGCCTTCGTGTCCGGCGACTTCGTCACGCCGGTGGAGGAGCAGTGGGTCTCCGACGTCTACGACGCCTGCGTCGCGACGGCGGACGCGCACCTGGGTCGGCTCCTGGACGAGCTCGAGGGTCTCGGGATCGACGACCGGACCGTCGTGGCCTACACCAGCGACCACGGCGAGGAGCTCTTCGAGCACGGCCTCACGAACCACGCCCACAGCCTGCACCCCGAGCTGATGCGCGTGCCGCTCGTGCTCGCCGGCCCCGGCGTGCCGCGGGGCGAGCGCCGCGCCGAGCGCGTCTCGAACCGTCACCTGGCGACGACCCTGGCCCTTCGAGCGGGCGCTGAGCTGCCCGTTGCGGACGGCCTCGATCTGCTCGCCGCGGGGCTCGAGGCCGAGTCGACGCTCTACTTCCACACCACCAAGGGCATCTGGAACGACCAGGCGATGGTGGAGATCTTCGGCCTGCTCGAGGACGACTGGGCCCTGCACTGGGCGCCGCGCGGACTGCCCTTCCGCGCCGAGCGCGGCACGGACACCGTGGAAGGCCAGTGGCGCCTCTACGACCGCCGGCGCGACCCCGGCGAGCTCGTCGACGTCGCTGCGGCGCACCCCGACGTCGCGGCGCGCCTCTTGGCCGAGCTCGAGGCCCGCGTCGCGACGGGGCGTGGCGGGCGAACCACCCTCGGTGCTGGGGCAGCGACGCGCCACCTCCTCGAGGGGATCGGCTACGTCGAGCTCGAGGAGGAGTAGCCCCTCACTGTCCGCCCGGCGCCGACCCTCCGGCGCGGCGCAGGTCGAGGTAGCGCGACCAGAAGGCGAAGGCCTCCTCGGGATCGTCGGTGTGCTCGACGGCGATCAGCGACCCGTAGCGCCGGTGCGGCGCGCGGTCTCCGACGGGATAGAAGCGCACTACCGAGCAGGAAGTCAGCGCGTGGTCGGCGGGGTCCGTGAAGAGAACCTGGATCAGGATGTTCATCACGGCGTCGAAGCTCGGCCCCGTGGGGGCGACCTCCTTGACCGCCGTGAAGACCTTGTAGAAGGTCGGCCGCTCCTTGCGGAACCAGATGCGCGGCACGCGCTTCTCGTGGCCCGCCGTGCCTCCGCCGGGGTGGGCCTCCAGGCGCGCGATCTCGCGGTTCACCAGCCCGTTGCGGTCGTGGACGAAGACGTCCGAGTAGTAGCCCGTGGCGCCGATCGCCCCGCCGACCCAGGTCTGGCCCTGGTCGAAGATCGCACCCATGGCCTGCCCGCGCCAGCTGTTGCGCTCGAGGTTGACGTGGGTCGTCTTCAGGCGCGCCCACTCCGACTGGTAGCCGGTGACGAAGTCCCGGTAGTAGAGAGCCTCGCGCAAGGCGCGGGGCACGGGAGAGACGTCGAAGAGCGGCAGCAGCGCAAATGCCGTCAGGGCTCCCGAGGTCACGAGTCGCGGCACGGTCCGCAAGCGCTCGAGGCCCACGCCGAGGAGCAGCGCGAGGAAGGCGGAGGCCGGCGCCATGAAGCGGAACATCGGCATCCAGTCGCCCCCGACGAGGAGGTTGTAGCCGACCGTGCCGAGGACGACGACGAGGGCCGAGAGGGCGAGCCGCCTCTGCCGCGACTCACGCGCCAGCCACGGAGCGGGCAACACGAAGAGCGGCCAGAGGAAGAGCAGCGCGAAGGTCGCGAGGGAGCGCCCGCCCCGGGCCAGGGTGGCGCCGGAGAAGCCGGCCTTGGCGTGGACGGTGTTGGCGACCCACTCGCCGTAGGTCGCGTGGCGCCAAAGGAGGTGCGCTCCGGTGCCGGCGGCGACGACGAGTGCGTAGGCGCCGAGCCGCTTCAACGGAATCGCGTCGCGGCAGGCGACGACGGACGCGAGGACAAGGCCGCCGATCCAGATCAGGCCCTCGACCCGCGTCAGGACGAGCGCCAGTCCGAGGAGGCCGGCGAGGAGGCCGCGCCGCAGCTCGCCCTCGCCGCGCGCCTGGACGAGCAGCAGCCAGGCCCCGAACAGCTCGAGGCCGAAGAGCGCCGTTTCGAGCCCGCCCGTCGCCCACACGACGAAGGGCGGCAGGGCCGCGAGGGCGAGGGTGGCGAGGCCCGTGCTCCAGGGGTCCAGCTCGAGCTCCCGGTGCATGCAGCGCGCGGCGAGCCCGAGGGTCGCGAGCGCACAGAGGATCGAGAGCGCCGGCGCCAGGCCCACCGGGCTGGCTCCCAGCGCCTTGCCCACGGCGAGCAAGGCGACCCAGAGGAAGTTGCTGTAGCCCTCGACCGGGGGCTCGACCCCCGGGTTGTAGACAGGGCCGAGGCCGGCGGCCCAGTTCTTCGCGTAGCGGAAGGAGATGAAGGCGTCGTCGATCAGGAAGGAGCTGCGCCACACGAGGGCCCCGAAGAGGACCAAGGCCGCGACCAGGAAGAGGCGCGGGAGCCAGGCGGGCGGAGTGCGATCGGGCGCGCTCACTCCTCGCGCACCCACGGGCAAGCGACGAAGTGGCCCGCGTCCTGCTCCTCGAGGGTCGGCACCTCCTCCGCGCACTCGGCCCGCGCGATGGGGCAGCGCGTCCGGAAGCCGCAGCCGGAGGGCTTGGCCAGGGGCGTCGGGATGTCTCCCTCGAGGATCGTGCGGCCTGCGCGCTCGCGTCGCGGGTCGGGCTGGGGCACGGCGGAGAGCAGGGCGCGGGTGTAGGGGTGGCGCGGCGCGCGGTAGACCTGATCGGCACTCCCGATCTCGACCACGTTGCCCAGGTACATCACCGCGATGCGGTCGGAGATGTGATAGACGACCGAGAGGTCGTGGGCGACGAAGACGTAGGTCAAGCCGAAGTTGTCCTTCAGCTCTTGCATCAGGTTGATGACCTGCGCCTGCACCGAGACGTCCAGTGCGCTGACCGGCTCGTCCGCGATGATCAGGTCGGGGTGAGTGGCGAGGGCGCGGGCGATGCCGATGCGCTGGCGCTGGCCGCCGGAGAACTCGTGGGGGTAACGCTCCGAGTACTGCGGCTGAAGGCCGACCCGATCGAGGAGCTCGAGCACGCGTTCCTTCCGCTCCGCCGCGCCCAGCCGCGTGTGGATGCGCAGCGGTCCCTCGATGATCTGCTGCACCGTCATGCGCGGGTTCAGCGACGAGAAGGGGTCCTGGAAGATCATCTGCACGTCCGCGCGGTAGGGGTGCATCTGCTTCCGGGGCAGGCCGTTCAGGTCGACCGAGCCGTGCTTCGTGGAGTGGAAGAGGACTTCGCCGTCCAGCTCCACGTCCGGGTACATCGGCTTGTGCAGGTTGATGATCGCGCGACCGACGGTGGTCTTGCCCGAGCCCGACTCGCCGACGAGGCCCAGGACCTCGCCGCGATAGAGGTCGAAGTCCACGCCGTCGACGGCGCGAACCGTGCCGACCTTGTGGCGCAGGACGCCGCCGTAGACGGGGAACCAGACCTTGAGGCCGCGCACCTCGACGAGCTTCTCGGCCCGTCCGTTCTGCTCGGCCGCTGCGCTCACGCCTCTTCCTCCACGAGGTGGCAGCGCACGCAGTGTCCCGGGGAGACCTCGTGCAGCTTCGGGACCTCCTGCCGGCAGCGCTCCACCGCCTCGGGGCAGCGCGTGTTGAAGCGGCAGCCGCTGGGCAGCTCGAAGATGCTCGGCACGTTGCCGGGGATGGCCTCGAGCTTCTGCCCCTTGTCCTGCATGTGGGGGATGCTCTTCAGGAGCCCCTGGGTGTAGGGGTGGCGGGGCTCGTCGAAGATCTCGGTGACCGAGGCGGACTCCTGGATTTGGCCGCCGTACATCACGAGCACCCGGTCGCAGGTCTCCGCCACCACGGCCAGGTCGTGGGTGATGAGCAGGATCGAGGCGCCGGGGCGCTTCACCTGCAGATCCTTCATCAGCTCCAGGATCTGGGCCTGGATCGTCACGTCGAGGGCCGTCGTCGGCTCGTCGGCGATGAGCAGGGCGGGCTTGCAGATCAGCGCCATGGCGATCATCACGCGCTGGCGCATGCCCCCGGAGAACTGGTGGGGGTAGTCGCCCATGCGGCGCGCGGCGTCGGGGATGCCGACCTGCTCGAGGACCTCGATCGCGCGCTCGCGCGCCTCCTCCTTCGAGATCTCGTCGTGGAAGCGCAGGGATTCGGCGACCTGCATCCCGATCGTGAAGACCGGGTTCAGCGAGGTCATCGGCTCCTGGAAGATCATCGCGATGTCGCGGCCGCGCACCTCGCGCATCTCGTCGTAGGAGAGCTTCAACAGGTCGCGCCCGTCGAAGAGGATCTCGCCGCCCGCGATCTTGCCCGGAGGGTCGGGGATCAGGCGCATGATCGACAGGGCGGTGACGGACTTCCCCGAGCCGGACTCTCCGACGATGCCGAGCATCTCGTCCTGGCGCACGTCGAAGCTGACGTCCTCCACCGCGTGGGCCTCGCGCCCCTCGACGAGGAAGTGCGTGCGGAGGCCTTGGACCCGCACCAGCGGCTCGCCCGCGGATGTGTCGTTCGGGGACGCCATCAGCGCAACCTCGAGAAGACCTTCGGGTCGAAGGCCTCGCGCACCGCCTCGCCGATGAAGACGACCATGATCAGCGTCAGGAAGAGCGCGGTCAGGGGGAAGACGATCAGGTGCCACTTCGTGATGTTCTCGAGCCCTTGGTTGACCATCTCGCCCCAGCTCGGGGTGGGGGCGGGCAGGCCGAAGCCGAGGAAGTCGAGGGCCACGAGCGACGTGATGGCCGTCACCAGCGCGAAGGGGAAGAAGCTGACGATGGGCGTCAGGGAGTTCGGCAGGATGTGCTTGAACATGATCGCGTGGTGCGACTCCCCCTGGGCGATGGAGGAGGCGACGTAGTCCCGCGTCTTCTCGCGGTAGACCTCGCCGCGCATGTAGAGGCTGATGCCCATCCAGCGGAAGATCGCCAGGATCAGGGCGAGCAGCCACACGCTGGGCGTGACGATCGAGCTGATGATGATGACGGTGTAGAGGAAGGGGAGCCCGCTCCAGATTTCCACCACGCGCTGCCCGTAGATGTCGACGCGCCCGCCGAAGTAGCCGAGGACCTGCCCGATCGCCATCCCGAGGAAGTACGACAGGATCACCACCCCCAGGGCGAACGTGATCGAGATCCGGAAGCCGTAGACGAGGCGCGCGAAGACGTCCCGGCCGCGGTTGTCGGTGCCGAGCCAGTGGCTGCCGGTGGGGGCGTGAGGCGGGCGCCCCTCGAGCTCGGGGTCCTCGAGCAGGGACTCGTTGGGGTGGAAGGGGTAGGGAGGCATCCACACGAAGTCCTCGCCGCCTTTCGCCTCGAGCTCCTTGTCCAGCCGCCGGTAGTCGACCTCGCCGATCAGCCGCTGGCCGAAGTCGCGGGCCTGGTTGAACTGGCCGAAGACCGGGAAGTACATCTCGCCGCCGTAGCGTACGACGAGGGCCTTGCTGTTGATCAGCAGCGGGCTCGCCAGGCTCAGGAGGTAGAGCACCAGCAACAGCTGGAAGCTGCGCCAGCCGCGCTTGAGGGTCTTGAACTTCCTCCAGCGGCGCTGGAACACCGAGAGGGGCTTCTCGCCGGGCGCCGACATGTCTAGGTGAAGCGGATGCGCGGGTCCACGAGGACGTACAGCACGTCGCTCAGGATGTTGCCGATCAGCATCAGCAGCGTGTTGATCACGAGCACCCCCATGACCACCGCGTAGTCGCGGCCGATGATCGAAGTGAAGCCGAGCAGCCCGATGCCGTCGATGTTGAACACCTTCTCGACCAGGTAGCTGCCCGCCATGATGAGGCTGATCGCGTGCCCGAGACCGGTGCAGATCGGGATCAGCGAGTTGCGCAGGGCGTGCACGAAGATCACGCGCTTCTCCGGCAGCCCCTTCGCGAAGGCCGTGCGCACGTAGTCCTGGCCGAGGTTCTCCATCAGGGAGTTCTTCGTCAGCACCGTCAGGGTCGCGAAGCTGCCGATCGAGTAGGCGATGACCGGCAGGACCATGTGGTGCAGGAAGTCCCCGAGCTTGCCCAGGGCCGAGAGGCTCTCGTACTCGTCGGATTGGACGCCGCCCAGGGGCAGGATGTCCCAGAAGGATCCGCCGCCGAAGAGCACGAGCAGCACCGCGCCCAGCGCCCAGCCCGGGATCGAGTAGCCGATGAAGACGAGAGCGCTCGACAGGAAATCGAAGTGCGAGTTGTGCCGGATCGCCTTGAAGACCCCGAGGGGAATGCAGACGAAGTAGGCCAGAAGGAAGCCCGTCAGGCCGAAGCGCAGGCTGATCGGGAAGCGCGAGACGACGAGCTCGATCACCGGCACCTCGTAGGTGTAGGAGGTGCCGAGGTCGCCGGCGAGGAGCCCCGCCCAGGGCTTCGACCAGATGTCGGGTGCCGGGAGCAGCTCGCGCTCGCCGCCCTCGGGACGCAGGGCGACCAGGGGTGCCCCGACGTCGAGCTCCGTCTCACGCGCCGCGAGCAGCTCGAGCACCTCCCCGGCCTCCTCCGCCAGGATCTCCTGCGAGGCGACGGTGGGGGTCGTGTCGTCCACCTCCTCGCCGGTCATCCGCAGGCGCGCGAGGGGTTGGCCCGCCTCGACCCGGTCGCCGGGCTCCACGTACCAGGTCAGGACCTCGGCGCGCATGACTTCGTCACCGAAGAAGCCGCGCTCGTCGAGGTTGAAGGGCCCCAGGAACTGCATGTACTGACGCCAGATGGGCCAGTCGAAGTGATAGTGCTTCTTGAGGCTGGCGAGGGCTTCCGGCGGCACGTCGAGGCTGCTCTCGCCCGCGCCGCTGCCGCCCTCGCCGCCCATGGCGCCCCCCGCCTGCATCTGCATGATCATGCGGTCGATCGGCCCGCCGGGGACGAAGCGGGTGATCGCGAAGACGAGCATCGTGATCCCCAGGAAGGTGGGGATCAGGAGCAACAGGCGTCGGGCGAAGTACGCGGCCATTCAGGGGGATCGGTGCCGGCGGCCGGGTCGGCCGCCGAGTCGTCGGCGCGCGCTTCGCTACTGGGACTGGGCCGCGTTCCGGTGCTGCCAGAAGCGGTTCAGGATCGGCTGGGTCTCGAGGACGACGTTGGGGTCGTTCTTGGCCTCCTCGAGCGCGCGCTCCTTCTCCGGGTCGACCCACCAGCAATAGAACATGTCCTCGCGGTCCTTGGTGCGCCACACGCCCCAGGACGGCTGGGAGAACTTGTTCCAGTACATCACGCGCTGGCAGGGGGAGTACCAGCCCAGGACGTAGGGGAAGGTCTCGTACACGATGCCGTCGATCTCGCGGATGATCTCGATGCGGCGCTGAACGTCGTATTCGGCGTCGTACTCGTCCAGCAGCTCGTCGACACGCTCGTTCGAGAAGGCGGAGACGTTGTTGTTGTCGACCTTGTCGGCCAGCTCCCCGCTGAAGGAGGTCTCGGGGTTCGGGAAGACGAGCGAGCCCCAGGCCGTGGAGGACAGGTCGAACTTGCGCTGGCGCAGGTTCTTCCAGTGGGTCGTCTGGTCGAGGCGCTTGAGCTCGATCTCGATGCCGGCCTTCTTGCAGTCCTCCTGGTAGATCGTGAGGATGCGCTCCATCGGCTCACTGCGGTAGCTGAGCTCGAAGGAGAGCCGCTGGCCGTCCTTGACGCGATAGCCCTCCGAGTCGAACTCGGTCCAGCCCATCTCCTCGAGCAACTCGACCGCCAGGAAGGGGTCGTAGGGCGTCAGCTCGTTCTTCGGGTTCTGGTAGGTCCCGCCCTGGTAGTAGCTCGCGAGGGCGCCGTACTCGTTGAAGAAGAGCTCGTCGATCAGGAGCGGCCGGTTGTGCAAGTAGCTCAGGGCCTTGCGCATGCGCAGGTCGTCGAGGGGCGGCCGGGTCATGTTGATCGCCATGCCCGAAGTGCCGATCGGCGAGTCGTTGAAGAACTTGTGCTTCTGGACCAGGCCGCGCCGGACCGCGCCGACCTTGCTCGGCACGAGCTCCTCGACCCACCACTGGCTCTTGTTCACCCAGAAGTAGTCGAGCTCGCCCTTCTTCGCCTTCTCGAAGGCCAGGTTCGGATCCTGGATGACAACGAAGTGGAGCTCTTCGATGTTCCAGAGTCCCTGGAAGGCCGGGTTGCCCTCGAGCCACCAGTCGTCCCTCCGCCGCAGCGTGAGGGACTTGTTCATCACGATGTCGTCCTCCGCGAGCCAGTAGGGGCCCGACAGCGCCGTGTACTTGTTCTGGTACTTCTTCAGGTACTCGTCGCCCGGGATCGAGATCTCGTGGGCCGGGAAGATCTTCATCGAGGACCCGAAGTACAGGAAGTTGCGCCAGTTCTCGTCCTTGGCGGTGACCTCGACGATGTACTTGGACTTCGCCACCGGCGGATTGAGCTTGCCGTAGACGAGCTGGGTCGAGGGGAAGAGGATCCGCTCGTCCATCAGGAGGCGGTAGGTCGCCAGCACGTCCGCCGAGGTGACCTCCTTGCCGTCGCTCCAACGCGCCTCGGGATTGATCCGGAATGTGAAGGTCTTCTGATCCTCGGAGATCTTCCAGTGGGTCGCGAGCAGCGGGATGAACTCGAGGGTGTTGGGGTGCACCATCAAGAGGCCCTCGGTGCAGAGGTCCACCGCCCGATAGTTGAAGGTGGTGTTGTAGTCCTTGCCGGCCAGGCGCAGGGTCGCGGGCCAGGCGGGCTCGTACTTCGTCAGCCGACCGCCGCGCACCGCCTCGGGGCTGCCGAGGGCCTCGAAGGTGAAGTTCGAGTCCCAGCCCTCGCCGGTGAAGCCCGGCCCGCCGTCCGCGGCCGACACCTTCGTGTCCCCGGCCTGGGGGTCCCACTCGTAGGTGACCATCGGGATCTCGAGGTCGTAGGACTCCGGCTCGTGCTCCGGCAGCTCGCGCCCGTCCGCGATCGAGCCCCCGAGGGCCCCGACGGCCTCGCGCTCCTGGCTCTCGCCCTCCGGCCCCTCCTCGTAGATCTCCTCGGGCGCCTCCGAAACGGCGGCCTCGATCTCCTTCGCCTGGGAGCCCTCGTTCGCGTCCCCTCCGCAGGCCGCGAGGAGCGTGAGGCCGGCCGCGAGGGCCGGGAGGAGGGTGCGCGTCTGGAGCTGTGCCATCGAAGGGAGGGGTGAGGGTTCGGAGAGGGGGCGGCTCGGATCGCCGTCGAAGGGGACGGATTGCGGCGGCAGATTCTATCCCCTGGTCCGTCCCTGGACACCCGGAATGGCGCTCCTCGCCCACCCGCGCTTGCCGCCGCGCCCGAAGCCGGGGTAGCTTGCGGGAACCGGGGCCCTTAGCTCAGTCGGTTAGAGCAGGCGACTCATAATCGCTTGGTCCCAGGTTCGAGTCCTGGAGGGCCCACCAGCGCCGTGAATCGCCGAGAGTCCGTTCGACACTGCGAAGTCTGCGAGGAGCTCACGCCTCACAGCGAGCGCGTCGTCGCCTGGCCGAAGGTCCTGGCGACGGGCTGCTTCGGGGTCGCGACTGCGCTCTTCTTCGTACCGGCAGCGCGCGTGCTGGGCGTCTTCCCGCTCGCCGTGGGCTTCGCGCTGATCGCCTTCGACCGCCGGCGCCGCTGGGGGATCGAGTGCGAACGATGCAGAGGCAAGCGCGTGTGGAAGGAGCGCAGTGAGCGCCACCTCCGCGGCCCGACCCTCGACGGCAACACCGAGATCTGTCCCTTCTGATCGCTGCGACGTGGCCACCGGCTCCGACAACCTCAGCTTCGACGCCGTCGCCGAGCTCTACGACTCGATTCGCCCTGGTTATCCGGACGAGCTGAACGACGCGGCCTGGGAGCTCGCGGGCCTCGCGCCGGGGGACCGGATGCTCGAGGTCGGCTGTGGCTCGGGTCTCGCCACCGAGCCCTTCGCCCGGCGCGGCCTCGCGGTCACCGGCCTCGAGCCCGGCCCGAAGCTCGCCGCCGTGGCGCGCCGGCGGCTGGCAGGCCTCGACGCCCGGGTCCTCGAGACGAGCTTCGAGGAGTGGGCCGTCGAGGAGGGAGCCTTCCGCGCCGTCCTCGCCGCCCAGGTCTTCCACTGGATCGACCCCGCCGTCGCCTACCCGCGCTCCGCCGACGCCCTTGCGCCAGGCGGGCACCTCCTGCTCCTCTGGCACACCCACCCCAAGCCCTTCGAGGGCTTCTTCGAGGAGAGCCAGGAGATCTACGCGCGCTTGATGCCCGAGAGCCTCTCTTCGAACCGCGCCCAGGCGACCCAGGGCCAAGGCGGCGTCGACGCGCGCCGCGCGGACGTCGAAGCCTCGGGCCGCTTCGGCGCCGTCGAGGCGCGCACCCACGATTGGCGTCGCCCCCTGTCGCGCGACGACTACATGCGGCTGCTCGGGACCTACTCGGACCACAACGCCCTGCCGGAGGATCGCCGCCGCCGGCTCCTCGACGAGCTCGCGGCGCTGATCGACACGCGCTACGGCGGCGAGGTCGTGCGGCCCTACCGGACCTTCCTGCTCGTGGCTCCGAGGCGCTGAGAGGGGGGGGCGCGCGCGCCGCGACGCGGCACCTCGTCGAAACCGGCACCTCGACCTAGGGTTGGGGCAGGCAGCCCCGCTTCGCCCCGAGCTCTCCTTCCCCGCGAGTCCCATGACCTCCAAGCTCCTGCTCTCGACTCTCCCGCTCTTCGTGGCCGGCATCGCCCACGCCAAGCAGGCCTGCACCGGCTGCACGCCCTTGAACGACCTGGGCGCCGGCCTCTACCTCGGCCAATACGAAGGGGGCCTCTACTCCGGGGGTCTGAACACGCCGCCGCCCGCACACCGCGCGGCCGCCCTCGCGGAGGCCGCGGCCATCGAACCCCTCGACGACAACGGCGCGCCGGACCCGGACGGGCTCATCGGCCTGATCTCGATCAGCATGTCGAACTGCAACCAGGAGTTCTCGGCCTTCGAGCGGCGGGCCGACTTGGACGGGAAGCGCGGCGCGCAGCTGCGGGTGGTCGGCGGCTGCCAGGGGGGTCAGGCGCTGGACACGATCTCCAACCCGAACGCCGCCTACTGGAGCAACCTGGAGCAGCGCATCGCTGCGGCGGGCCTGAGCCCGGAGCAGGTGCAGGCGACCTGGATCAAGATGGCGGACGCTCAGCCCGCGACCACCACCTTCCCGGACCACGCCCTGGCGGCGCAGGCCAACGCGGTCGCGGTGCTGCAGATCCTGCGCGCCAGCTACCCGAACCTGCGGCTGGCCTTCTTCTCCAGTCGCACCTACGGCGGCTACACGACGAACCCCCTGCGCGGCGAGCCGCTCTCCTACGAGACGGGCTTCGCGGTCAAGTGGCTCATCGAGGACCAGATCGCCGGCGATCCGGACCTCAACTACGACCCGCAGGCCGGAGCCGTCGTCTCGCCCCTCGTCCTCTGGGGACCCTACCTGTGGGCGAACGGGACGATCCCGCGCTCGGACGGCTTGGTCTGGCTGCCGGGCGACTTCGAGGGCGACGGCGTGCACCCCTCCGAGGACGGCGAACAGAAGGTCGCGGGCCTCCTCGAGGCCTTCTTCCAGTTCGACCCCTTCGCCACGCCTTGGTATGGCGCACCCACCGAGCGGCGCCTCTGGAGCGTGGACGCCGTGGCCGACGCCGGCGTGGATGGGAGCCAGCCCGGGTCGAACTTCGGCAGCGCGACGACCCTCCCCGTCGCCGGCTCGGACCGCCTGGCCTTCTTGAAGTTCGACACGAGCGGCATCCCCGGCACCCTCGAAGGCGCGAAGCTCAGCTTGCGCACGCCGCCGGGCTTCACGAGCCAGCCTGGCGCGCAGCTCTGGGGAGTGAGCGACACGAGCTGGCAGGAGTCCACGATCACCTTCGCCAACGCGCCTGCGGTGGACGGGGCCTTCCTCGGCGAGCTGCCGGTCCTCAGCCGCGGCACGGCGACCTCCTTCGACGTGACGGACGAGCTCCTCGCGAGCTGGGGTGGGTTCGCTAGCTTCGCCCTGACGACCGACGCGGCCGGCGGTGCCCGAGAGTTCCTCAGCCGCGAGGGGGGCGAGGCGCCGCGCCTCGTCCTGACCGTCCGTCCGCCCTGCTCGGACCCGGCGGTGCCCTACTGCCGCAGCGGCCCGAACACGAGCGGCAACGCGGCGACGATCACGACCAGCGGGAGCGCCAGCGAGGCTTCGAACGACCTCGGGCTCGTGGCGACGGGCCTCCCCAGCGGCGTGCCCGCCCTCTTCTTCTACGGCCCGACCGCCGTCCAGATCCCCTTCGGGCAAGGCTTGCGCTGCGTCGGCGGCGGGATCGCGCGCCTGGGGCCGCCGGAGTTCGCGGACGCGGGCGGGACGGTCCAGCGCGCCCTCGACTTCACGACCTCGCCCCTCGGCGTCGGGCCGCGGGCTGTCGATCCCGGCGACCGCGTCCACTTCCAGTGCTGGTTCCGCGACGTGTCTGGCGGGCCCGCCGGCTTCGACCTGAGCGACGGCTGCCAGATCGTGGTTTGTCCCTGAGCGCCGGCCAGATCGAGGGCTAGACTCCGCCGCATGACTTCCGAGGCCACCCCGAACTGATGCGGCTCCTCTTCGCGATCGCGCTCGCCCTCTCCCTCGTGGGTTGCAGCGGGGGAGGGGACGACGACTCGCCCTGCCCGAGACCGAAGAACGTGCTCCTGCTCGTGGGGGACACGCTCCGCTCGGATCGCCTCGGTTGCTACGGCTACCCGCGTGACACCTCGCCCAACATCGACGCCCTCGCGGCGCGCGGGACGGTCTACGAGCGCGCCTACAGCCAGGCCTCCTGGACCGTGCCCTCAATGATCTCGATGTTCTCGGGCGCGAGCGTCACCACCGGCGAAACGACGCTGCCCAAGCTCCTCCTGATCCCCGAGCTCCTCCAGGCGGCGGGTCTGGAGACCGTGGCCTTCCCGGCCAACGACACTCTCTTCAAGGACCGCGGCTTCGAACGCGGCTTCGACCTCTTCGAGCCCTGCGGCGGCATGCGCGGTCCCAAGCTCGCCGCGCGCTTCGCGGAGTGGTTCGGGGCCCGTGAGGACACGGAGCGCCCCTTCTTCGCCTGGGTCCAGTTCATCGACCCCCACGACCCCTACAACCCGCGCCCCGAGCACGACGTCTTCGACGGGCCCGGGCCGGACGACGCGCTGCTCCTCGAGCGCTGGCGCGACGCCACCGCGCGGGTCGGCGAGCTGTCCCCCGAGGTCGAGTCGATCTCCCTCGAGGAGGCGGCGCGGGCCATGCGCAAGGTGAGCAACAAGTACGACGGCGAGGTGCTCGCCGTGGACGAAGGCGTCGGAGCGATCCTCGAGACCCTGCGGGCGACTGGCGCCCTCGACGAGACCCTCGTCATCTTCTGCGCCGACCACGGCGAGATGCTCTACGAGCAGCCGACGACGCCGAATCTCGTGAAGGAAGTGATCGACAAGCACGGCGGCCTCCCGCGCGGCGTCCAGGACCTCTTCGCCCTCGGCCACCGCACCTGGTTCTACCAGGAGAACTGGAACACGCCCCTGATCGTGGCGGGGCCCGGCATCGAGGCGGGACGTTCCGACGCCCTCGTGCCCAACCTCGACATCTACCCGACCATCCTCGACGCCCTCGGCCTCGCGCCGCCCGAGCACATCGAGGGCCAGAGCCTCTGGTGCGACGCGGAGCCGGAGCACGAGCGCGTGCATGCCCACTCCTACCAGAGCAGCGCGGTGATCGAGAGCGGGGGAAAGAAGCTCGTGCGCTACGGTAAACCCTGGTCCCTCGGCGGCCCCGACGACCCCTTCGCCACCGAGCTGTTCGATCTGTCCGAGGATCCGGTCGAGGAGACTGATCTAAGCGACGCGCAGCCCGCGGAGCGCGACCGCCTAGAGGAGGCCATCCTGCGCTGGCACGAGGAGCGCGAGCGAGACGCGAACACGGAAACGACCGAGGCGATGAAGGAGGCCCTGCGGAAACTGGGGTACATCGGGGAGGACGAGGATTGAGAGGGGGCCGCGAGATGGGCTCCGGCAGAGCAGATTCAGCCTCATCACCACTGTGGCGAGCAGACTCCAAGTTAAGTCAAGCCATGCATGGGTCCTTGCACTAACCGCGAACCCAGAGTGAGGCAAGCCGCTAGATTGGCCCTTGATGAGGTGAGATGGGTAGAACTCGCTCGCTGTTGTCGCCCTGGAAGACTTGTCACAAAGGGCGAGGCTAACCGCCCCGGTGAAGGTGAGTACTCGAGCAGAGTCGCGACACTGGGCGAATGGCCAGCGAATGCGGCCGACTAGATTGAGTCGCGGTGCTGAGTGCGGTCGGCGGGCCTATCGGCATGCCCTTGATGGCTGCTCGCACACCTTCGTTGCCAAGACTCGTAGTTCAGTGGGGCAGGGTAGGTTTGCCATCTCTCGACAGCTTCAGCAGAGCGTCCCGGCGGCAAAGCTATCCTAGGGACAACCTCCTTCCGGAGGACAGGGTAGTTCAAGAGTGCGGATCACCCAGGCCGCCCGAGCATGACCTGCAGAAGTGCTGAGCTGTACATCGTTGCTATCACCTAGGCCTGAGATCCGCGTGGACCAGCTGTGTCCCTTAGCGATGCAGGCAACCGTGCCTGCGCCTCCGATGATGACATCAATTGCGGCGTCCCCCAGGTTCTGGATGGTAATTCCGGCCTCCGAGATTCCAGAGTCGTTGTACTGCCAGATTGTACTGGTGGTGTTTGGGCTCTCTAGGTCAACAATCGCCGGGCCAAACACCGCTCCTCGCGACAGGGCGTGGAGGATTGCCTGGTCGGATTGCCAAGACAGCGGAATGACTGCGTTCTGACCTGGCGCCACTAAACTCGGAGTCACATTTTGACTCGCGCTCAAGAGGCTAAAGGCGGTCGTGATTGCGCAGAGGGTAAGGATGGCCTGCCAGGGGCGGATGGTCGAGATCATGGTCGCTACTTCTTCTTGCTGTTGGGCTCTTGCCTACTAGGCGTCATTGGCCATTGGCGTGCGGTTGGGCCTTGGCGTGTTTGATCTGGCGTGCTCGCTGCAATGTGCAGCGAAGAGCTCGAAGCGCCAAGGGGATCGAGGTAGGCTTTGGATTCAGCGAAGCTAGATGAATGCGAATGGTGCATCAATGGGGATTATGACTCGGGGTACGCGCTCATTCTGTTTCAACGAGGTCTCCCCAAACTGCGATAGTCGCGGACTCCAATCCTGGCTCCATTGCGGAATAGGCCAGTAGCGGAGGGATGATCCAGGTTTACCCAGTGTCTTGGCCCCAGCGACGGGGGCCGCGCAGTCCTACTTCCCAACCAAGAAGTGCGCCACGTCCCCGTCGCGCATCACGTAGTCGCGGCCTTCCACCCTCAGCTTCCCCGCCGCCTTGATCGCCGCCTCCGACTCGTGCTCGACGAGGTCGGAAACGGAGTAGATCTCCGCCCGGATGTAGCCCTTCTCGAAGTCGGAGTGGATCACGCCGGCCGCCTTCGGGCCCGTGTCCCCCTGGCGGATGTTCCAGGCGCGGATCTCCTTGGGACCCGCCGTGTAGAAGGTCTGCATGCCGAGGAGGTCGTAGGCCTTGTGGATCAGGCGGGTCAGGCCGGACTCTTCTAGACCGAGGTCCTCGAGAAAGACAGCGCGCTCCTCGGGGTCGAGGCTGGCGAGCTCGCCCTCGATCTGGCCGGAGAGGACGCAGACCTCGGCGCCGGTCTTGGCGGCGTAGTCCTCGAGGGCCTTGACTGCCGGGGTGTCGCCGGTGATCTCGTCGTCCGCCACGTTGGCGACGAAGAGCACGGGCTTCATCGTGAGGAGGAACAGTGGCTTGAGAGTCTCCCGGTCGCGCTCGCTCCACTCGACGGCGCGCAGCTGGGTGCCTTCTTCGAGGGCTACTTTGGCGCGCTCGAAGACCTCCTGCTGCTGGATCGATTCCTTGTCGCCGCTGCGGGCCTTCTTGGCGACGCGCTCGATGTTGCGCGAGACCGTCTCGAGGTCCGCCAGGGCCAGCTCGAGCTCGATCACGCCCACATCGCGCAGGGGCTCGACGTCGCCGTGCACGTGGACCACGTCCGAGTCCTGGAAGCAACGCACGACGTGGGCGATGGCGTCGACTTCCTTGATGTTGCCGAGGAACTTGTTCCCCAGGCCCTCGCCCTTGGAGGCGCCCTCGACGAGGCCGGCGATGTCCACCATCTTGAGGGCGGCGGGGAGCACCTTGTCGGTCTCGATGAAGCGGTTGATGACCGCGAGCCGCTCGTCGGGCACGTCGACGATGCCCACGTTGGGCTCGATCGTGCAGAAGGGGTAGTTGGCGCTCTCGGCGCCGGCGGCGGTGACCGCGTTGAAGATGGTCGACTTGCCGACGTTCGGCAGGCCGACGATGCCGCAGGCGAGGCTCATCGGGTCTTGTCGGGGTGGTGGGGCCAGTCCATGGTGGTGAAGGAGGAGGCGGGCAGGCCCTCGACGTTGCGCAGGGCGCCCTCGTCCGCGGCGCCCCAGGCGTAGCGCGCGGCGATCGGGTGGGGGCAACCGTCGGCGCTGACGACGACGGTGTCCTCCTCGACGTGAGCGACGGCCTCCATCCAGACGCCGTCTGCGCCGCAGACCTCGAAGTGCTCGATCCCTGCGGCGGGCTCGAGACCGCCGCCGACCTGGTCGAAGTGCAGGCGTAGCTCGCCGCGCTCTTCTTCCGCGGCGCGGAAGAGGGGGCCCGACCAGACCTCGAGAGGTCGATCGTAGGTGTGCTTCAACGCCCAGAGGGCGAGGCGCTGGCCCACCTCCTGCTTGCGCTTGGGGTGGACGTCGTCGGGGTTGCCGATGTCGAGGGTGACGGCCATGCCGGTGTTCGGCACGCGCAGGGCCAGGCGCTGGGCCTCGCGCAAGCGGGCCGCGTGGTGCTCGGGGTCGCCGCCGTAGAGGTAGGGGGCGATCTGCACGAAGTAGAAGGGGAAGTCCCCGATGCCCCAGTGCCGGCGCCAGTCGGCGATCATGGCCGGGAAGAGATCGTGGTACTGCTCGGGCCTCGGCCGGTTCGACTCGCCTTGGTACCAGATCGCCCCGCGGATGCGGAAGGGCAGGAGGGGCGCGATCATCCCGTTGAAGAGGGCCGTGGGAGAGTTGTGGTTCCACTTGGGCCCTTCCTCGCCCTCGGGCGCGGCCTCGCCCTCCGGCGCGGGCTCGCGCGCGGCGAGCACGGGCGCGAAGGCGGCGGTCATGTCCGCGCGCTCCGCGATCGTTGCTTCGCTCGTCCACGCCTCGCAGAGCGTTCCGCCCCAGTTCGAGGAAATGAGCCCGACCGGCACACCGAGCTTCTCCTGCAGCTCGCGGCCGTAGAAGTAGGCCACGGCACTGAAGCGGCCGAGGACATCGGGGGTGCAGGCTCGCCAAGTGCCCTCGCAGTCCTCGCGAGGCTCGGCGGCGGCTTGGCGCGTCACGTCGAAGAGGCGCAGCTCGGGGTGGTCGGCCGCTTGCTTGAGCTCGTCGTAGAGCGGCGCGCAGTAGTCGATGGGCCACTCCATGTTCGACTGCCCCGAGCACAACCAGACCTCGCCGAAGAGCACGTCCTCGAGCTCGACGCTCTCGCCGGCGGTCACGAGCAGGGAGTGGGGCCCCCCTGCCGCGCCGGTCTCGACGTCGAGGCGCCAGCGGCCCTCCGCGTCGGCCGTCGTCTCGAGGGGCGCGTCCAACCAGTCGACCTCGACGCGCACCGTCTCACCCGGCTCGGCCCAGCCCCAGACCGGCACGCTGGCCTCGCGTTGCAGGACCATGTGGTCGCCGAAGATCGCCGGCAGGCGCAGCTCCGCCGCGGCCGGCGAGGCGAGGGTGAGGAGGGCCAGGGGAGCGAGGAGCGGGGCCCACGAAGCTCTTACGGATCGTCGCATGGCGCACAGGATACGGTGGGGCGCAGGTCGTGAGCCCCCCCAATCGTTCCGAGTCATCGCCATGCGAGCCCAGCCCATGCGTGCCCTCCTCCCGCTGTTTGCCGTTGTCGCCATGGCGGCGGCGATCGTGCTCCCGATCCAGGCGACGGCCCAGGCCCTCGCCCCCGACTTCGCTGACGCCTGGGCCGAGATCCTCGGCCCGCCTCGCGGCGAGTGGCCCGAGCCCCAGGCCAAGGTCGAGTGGCGCGGCGACCTGCGCGAGGCCCTGGAGGAAGCCCGCGAGAGCGGGCGGCCCCTGCTCGTCACGGCGCGCTGCCTGCCCTGCAAGCAGTGCGCGACGATCGACGCCCAGGTGCTGGCGGGCGGGCCCGAGCTCACGCCGCTGCTGGCGCGCTTCGTGACCGTGCGCCTGACCGACGCGCGGGACCTCGACCTCGGCCTGCTGCCGGTCGAGGACGCCCAGGACCTCGACGTCTCCTGGTGGGCACACTTCCTCGCCCCGGACGGGCGGCACTACGGGACCTTCGGCGGTCGCGACGAGATCTCGGACGCGACGCGCGTCAGCGTGGCGGCGCTCGTGAACACGCTGGAGCGCGTGCTCGACCATCACGCCGACCCGCGGCGACCGGATTGGGGGATCGACGGCCCGGCGCCCGACCTCGAGGCGCCCGTGCGCGACCCGCGCGACCTGCCGGGCTACGAGTCGTGGCTCGAGCGCCTGCCCGCGGAGGAGGATCGGAGCTGCATGCACTGCCACCAGGTGGCGGAGGTCCTGCGCCAGCCCGCCATCGACGCCGGGACCTTTGACGTCGGGCGCGACCTCGAGGTCTGGCCCTTCCCCGAGAACGTCGGCCTCGTCCTCGATCGGGACGACGGCTTGCTCGTCACGGAAGTGAAGCCCGAGAGCCCGGCCGCGAAGGCGGGGCTGCGCGCCGGCGATCGCCTGGGCGCGGCGGCGGGGCGGAAGCTCTTCGGGCAGACCGACCTGCGCGCCGTCCTCCACCGCCACGCGCGCCCGCTGGGGGAGATCGAGCTCCTTTGGCTGCGCGGGGGTGAGCTCCAGGCCGGAAGCCTGACTCTCGAGAACGGCTGGCGGCGCACGATCCTCGACTGGCGCATGTCCGTCTCCCAGGGGAACATCGGCGCCGACCCGGGCTTCTTCCCCCTGCGCGCGAAGGGACCCGCCGCGAGCCGCGAGGGCCTCGCGATCCAGCCCTTCTTCGGCCGGCGCGCCGCCTCGAGCCCTGCCCACCAGGCGGGCCTGCGCCAGGGGCACGTGATCGTCGCCGTCGGCGGCGAGAGCCCGGACGTCGAAGGCCGCGCCTTCCTGACCTGGTTCCGGCTGAAGTACGCCCCGGGGGACGAGGTGGTCCTCACCGTGCTCGCCGAGGGCGAGCGGGAGATCCGGTACAGAGCGCGGTGACGACTTCCGGGGTCGCTAGACTCGGCCCCATGAACGTCATCGCCGACATCTGCGTCGTCCCCGCCACCGGTCGCACGAGCGTGCGAGAGGAGGTCGCCCTGGCCCACCGCATCCTCGAGGAGACGGGGCTCCCGCTGCACCTGCACGGCTACGGGACGAACATCGAAGGCGACTACGACACGGTCTTCGCCGCCCTCAAGCGCATCCACGAGACGCTGCACGCCGCGGGCGTCCCGCGCATCTCGACGACGATCCGCCTCGGCTCGCGCACGGACAAGGCGCAGGGCATCGACGACAAGATCCAAGCCGTGCGCGACGAGCTCGCCGGCTGACCGCCGCAGCTTCCGAGCGATCCCCGCTTCCCCATGGAGTCCATCCCGTACATGGGGGAGCTCTGCGCCCTGTTCTCGCCGCTGGCCTGGTCGGTGGCGGTGATCCTGTTCCAGAAGAGCGGCGAGAGCGTGCCGCCGGCGGCCCTCAACCTCTTCAAGAACCTGGTGGGCCTGGCGCTCTTCGCCATCACCTGGCTGGCCCTCGGCGGGGGCGCCGCGGAGGGCGTCGACTGGCGCCACTACGCCCTCCTGCTTGGCAGCGGCGTCGTCGGCGTCGGGCTGGCGGACCTCTTCTTCCTGATGTGCCTCAACCGCCTGGGCGCCGGGCGCCAGGCGATCGTCAACACGGCCTACAGCCCGCCGATCATCCTGCTCAGCTGGATCTTCCTCGGCGAAGCGCTGAGCGCGTGGCAGCTGATCGGCGTGGCCCTGATCCTCTGCGCCGTGTTGATCGTCGGCCTGACCAAGGACTCGATCGGCGCGCGGCGCGTCGGGACGGTGGGGGGCGGGATCCTCTGCGGCCTCGCGGCCTGCCTGGCCCAGGCGGTCTCGATCGTGATGGTGAAGCCCTTCCTCGACGACTGGCCGCTGATCTGGACCACGACCTGGCGCCTCTTCGGAGGCGTCCTCGCGTGCTTGGTCATGATCGCCGCCGCCAAGCCAGAGGAGCGGGACCTCGCGCCCTTCCGCCAGCCCTCGACCTGGCGCGTCATGTTTCCGGCGGTCGTGATCGGGACCTACCTCTCGCTCCTGCTCTGGATGGCCGGATTCAAGTACACCGACGCCTCGGTGGCGGCGCCCCTCAACCAGACGGCGACCCTCTTCACCTTCGCCTTGGCGGTGATCTGGCTCGGGGAGCCGGTCACCCGGCGCCGGGTGGGGGGGCTCCTCTGCGGGATGGTGGGGGTGGCCCTGGTGACCTTCCTGGGGGCCGGAGCGGAGGATCCCGCGACTGGCGCTAACCTGAGCGTCGACCGCCCGTCGATGGAGGCCTCCGACCTCCCCTCCGCCCCCCCCAGCTCCCCATGAGACCCTCGCTGCTCACCCTGTTGCCGCTCCTCCTCCTCTACTCCTGTGGACAGGAGGGGACGACGGCCGTCGCCTCGAAGTCTTCCGGGCCGGCTTCCCCGGCCGGACCGGCCTCGGCGCCCGCGGCCGACTCGCCGTCCGTGCCCGCCGCCCGCACCACCGGTGGGGCCGACATGCGCTTCGAGGCGACGACGATCGACTTCGGGGAGGTCTGGGACACCGAGGACCTGGTGGGGCGCTTCGCCTTCGAGAACGTCGGTGACCAGGCCCTCGTGATCTCCGAGGTCAAGCCGAGCTGCGGCTGCACGTCCACCGAGCTCACCAAGATGCGCTACGAACCGGGGGAGGCGGACGCCGTCGAGCTCGTGTGGGAGCCGATCGGCTTCGGCAGCCAGTCGAAGACGATCACCGTGCGCTCGAACGCCAAGGGACCGGGGATCGCCGTGCTCACGATCTCGGCGCGCATCAAGCCCTTCGTCACCTTCGAGCCCTCCCAGCTCCAGTTCGATCTCGTCCACGGCCAGCGCAACACGGAGCGCGTCCTGATGCGCTGCGTCGACCCGGAGTTCGAGCTGCTCGACCTCCAGACCAAGCCGCACTTCCTGACGGCCGAGGTCCTCGGGCGGCGACCCGACGGGAAGCAGGAGATCGAGCTCGTCTTCGACCCGGCCACGCCCTGGGGTCAGTTCAACGGCAACCTGCAGCTGAAGGTCCGCGGCAAGCTCGAGCCCGACGCCGAGCCCCTCGAGCACGAGGCCCAGGTCAACGTCCACGCCTCTCTCTTCGGAGACCTGCGCGCCGACCCGACCCTCTTCATCGTCGGCCACGTCCTGCCCGGGCGCTCCTTCGAGCGCCGCACGAAGCTGACCCACGCGCGGGGCGAGGCCTTCCAGGTGGTCCAGGCGAACGTCGTCGGCTCGAAGCCGCCGGGGATGACCGTGCGCACAGAGGCCTTCGAGGCCGGCGGCGAGCGCGGCCACTACCTGATCGTCAGCGGCGACGCCGGGGACTATGAAGGGCTCATCCGCGGCAAGGTGGAGCTGCGCACCGACATCCCCGGCGAGGGCGTGCACGAGCTGGCGGTGATGGGCATCGTTCGTCCGTGAGCCCGCCGGGCGCACGCGATCGCCCCGAAGAGAGCCTGGCCCCCGCGGGCAAGGCCCCCGACGACAGCCCCGCTCCCTGGCGGCTTTCGGTCGCCTGGGGGCTCGCGTTGCCCCTCGGCTGGGGGTTGTTGCGCCTCGCGGCGCTGGTGCCCGCTTGGGTCGACGCGGGTTACTCGCGCACGGTCTTCCCGCTCGTGCGGATGGTGCTGCGCGCCTTCGCGGCCCTCTTGCCCTTCCATCTGATGGAGGTGCTGCTCGGGCTGGGGCTGCTCTGGCTCCTGTGGCTGGCGCGACGAGCCGGCCAGAGCTGGTGGCGCCGGCGGCGCAGCCCCTCGAATCTCTTGCTGCACGGACTCGCCCGCTCCCTGCGCGTCGCGGGGGCGCTCTACCTCGTCTTCCTCGGCACTTGGGGCCTCAACCACGCGCGCCTGCCCTACGCCGAGCACGCGGGCCTCGCGGTCGCCGAGGTGAGCGTCGCGGAGCTGGACGCCCTGACGGGAGAACTCGTCGCCGAGTGCAACCGCCTGAAGGCCGGGCTCGACCCCTTGGCCCTCGAGCTCGCGGCGGACCGTGACGGCATGGACCCGCGGCTCACCGCGGCCTTCGGGCGTCTCGCCGAAGAGGTGCCGGTGCTCGCCGGAGGGCGACCGCTCGTGCGGCGCGCGTGGCTCTCGCCCGTTCTGTCCTTCCTCGGCATCTCCGGCATCTACTCGCCCTTCACCGCCGAGGCCCACCTGAACGACGAGGTCCCGGTCCACGCGCACGCCTTCAACGCGGCCCATGAAGTGGCTCACTTCCTCGGCTTCGCCCGCGAGGACGAGGCGAGCTTCATCGCCTGGCAGGTCTGCCGCCGGGCCGCGGACCCGGCCCTGCGCTACTCCGGCACCCTGGAGGCCATGCGCTCCTGCGCCGGGGCCCTCGCCTACGCCGACCCCTCGCGCGCCGAGGCCCGCTGGCGGGAGCTCGACCCGGCCGTGCTCGCGGACGTGCGCGCGAGCCGCGACTTCTGGGCCTCCAAGCGCAGCTTCCTGACGAGCGTCTCCCGGCTCTCGAACGACCTCTACCTCAAGAGCCAGGGGCAGGCCGAGGGCACGGCGAGCTACGGGCGGGTGGTCGACCTGCTGGTGGCGGAGTGGCGGGCCGCGCAGCGGGGGGAGACCCGCCGCTGAGACGCGAGCGGGGAAGAGCGCCGGAGGGCCTTCCGTCGCCTCCCGATCTGCGCTATCCCCAATCTGCCCCTCGCCGGGAATCTCCCGCCCTCGCCGCCGTAGACGCCGCCATGTTCCGAACGACCCTCGTGCTCCTCCTGACCGCCCTGACCGGCCTCGCGGGCTGGTTCGCTTACGACAATCAGCAGGGCATCCGCACGGCCGTCGAGCTCGAGCGGGCGCGGGCCGAGAACGAGCAACTGCAGCAGGAGCTCGAGGAGAGCCGCGAGACGATCGAGGAGCAGGGGCGCCACATCCAGGAGCTGCGCGTGCGCCTGGCCCTGCTCAAGGTCGACCACCGCGTGGCGCGCATCGAGGTCGTGCGCCAGGAGGAGGTCCCCGGCGACCCGCCCACCACGCAGACGACCGTGCGCTTCATCGAGCTCGACCAGGAGGGGCAGCCCGTAGGCGAGGAGCGCGAGGTGACGATCGAGGGCAAGCGCCTCTACCTCGAGTCCCTGGTGATCAAGTTCGACGACGACTACGTCGAGGCCGGTGAGTTCCTGCGCGGCACCTCGGTCTGTCTCTTCCAGCGGCTGTTCAGCGAGGAGGTCGCGCCCTCCGACGGCGAGGAGCTCGACGGCCGCGGCGCCCACCCCAGTCCCTACTCCCCCGGCGACAGCGAGGACGAGATGTTCCACGCCGAGCTGTGGGAGAAGTTCTGGGACTACGCCAACGACCCCGAGGCCGCCGCCGCCAAGGGCGTGCGCGCGATCCACGGAGAGGCGCCCTTCATCGAGGTGCGGCCCGGACGCTCCTACAAGGTCGAGCTGCGCGCCTCCGGCGGGCTCTCGATCCGGCCGGACTGAATTCGGTTCAGCGGCGGGGGCGCAACACCCAGAGGGGGAGGCGCTGGAACCAGCGGAATCGCAAGGGCCGCTGCACCTCGACCTCGAAGTGGCGCTCCGCGGCGGCGCGGATCGAACGTCGGTCGTAGCCGCCCTCGAGTCCCGCGGCCCGCGCGCGGGCCTGCATGTGGCGCTGGAGCACGTCGAAGTCGACTCGGTTCGAGAAGAGGAGTCGCTCGCCCGTGACTCGCGCCAGGAGCCGGAAGAGCTCGTCGTGGTCGCTCGCCACGGCCGGCCCGCGGTCGGAGCCGAAGTAGAGGTAGGGGTAGGTGTTGAGGAGCAGCACCGTGCGGAAGGGGCCGCCGAAGTCGTCGATGCGCGCGGCGAGCTCGCGCAGACCGAGGAGCTCGAAGCGCGCCTTCGCGAGGCCGAGGTGCGCCGCCACCGCCCGGGCTGCCTCGACGTCGCGCTCGTGCACGTCGATGCCGAGCGCGCGCTCGCAGCCGGGCCGCGCCGCCGCCTCGAGCACGAAGTAGCCCTTCGAGCTCGAGAGGTCGAGCAGCTCGTCGCGGGGTTCGGCGTAAAGCGGGAGAATGCGTCGCAGGCGCGCGCGCAGCTTGCGGCGCGGCCGCAGCGCTCCCTCTGCGACGACGTAGTCGGCGTTGTTCGGGTAAGAGTCGGCGACGTAGGCCGCAACCGCTGGATCCATGGGCGGGCGTTCGGTGGACACGGCGCTCACGACGCGGAGTCGGCGGCGGCCGCGGCGCGCTGCGCCTCGCGGCCCTGGCTGCGCACCGCCTTGGCTACACCCACCGCGCCGAAGAGGGCGATGACGAGCGCGAGGCTCCCTTCCGCTCCGCGCCCGAGGAGGACGAGGCCCAGCCCGAGCATCGAGCCGTAGATCAGGGCCAGGCCGCTGAAGAAGCCGAGCAGGATCATCGCCTTCCCGCGTCGTGGGGCGACCTCGGGGGCGAGGCGGGCGACCGGGCCCCACCAGCCGCTGGGGCGCACCCGGCGGTAGAAGGGCAGGAGCTCCTCGGGCTTGGGCCGCGATGAGACGAAGATCGCGACGAGGGAAGCGGCGAGGGAGGTGGCGACGACGAGCAGGAGTCGGCCCTCGGGCACGAGCGCGCCGCCCGCGGAGAAGGGACCGAGGTTCCAGTAGACGTTCAAGGGCCCCAGGTGGTCCTCGAAGGTCAGGTAGATCGTCGCCACGGCGCTGGTCAACATGGCCGTTATCTCGGTCGACGCCTTCACCCGCCACCACAGCCAGCGCAGCACGTAGACCGGCCCCACGCCGCTGAGGAAGGCGAGAAAGAAGAGGAACAGCTGGGAGATCGAGTCCGCCTGGGAGGCGACGAGGCCCGCCAGGATCAGGACGGTCACGCTGGCCACGCGCGCCGCCTGCACGTAGTGCTTCGCCTCGGCGTCGGGCACCCAGAAGCGCCGGTAGAGGTCGTTGACGAAGAAGGAGGCCGCGAGGTTCACGTGGGTGTCGATGGTCGACATGAAGGCCGCGAGGAGCGAGGCGACGACGAGCCCGAGCAGGCCGACGGGCAGGTAGCGCCGCATCATCACGACGTAGGCGCGCTCCGAGTCGGTGGCGGCGAGCAGTTGACCCTCCGTCACCTCGGCGCCCTTCGCCACCTTCGGGTCCACCAGCCATCCCTCCTCCGGCTCGGGCAGGGCGTAGGAGACCTCCTCGACGGCGCCGTCCGCGAGCTGGATGTGGATACGCTCCTCGCCCCGCGCTTCCTCCACCTCCACGACCGTGCCGGCGACGGGGCTCTCCACACGGAAGTCGGGCAAGACGACGAGGGAAGCCAGGGCGACCAGGATCCAGGGCCAGGGGCGCAGGGCGTAGTGACCCACGTTGAACCACAGCACGGAGAGCGTTCCCTCGCGCTCGTTCTTGGCGGCGCAGATGCGCTGCACCGTCGCCGTGGCGCCGTCGACGTTCTCGACAGCCCACCAGGAGACGCCGAGGTAGACCGCCAGGGCAGCGACGGGCACAGACCAGAAGCTCGCGTCGAAGAGGCCGCCTTCCCCCGGCGCCGGGAGCAAGCGCAGGGTGTTCTCGCCGAACTCCCCGCCCGCCGCCGCCGCCGCGAGCACGCCCTCGGTGCCTCCCACCGCGTCCCAGGAGAGCCAGGCGAGCGCTACGGCGCCGACCATGGCCATCACGAACTGCACGAGGTCGGTGACCACGACTCCCCAGAAGCCCGCCAGCAAGGAGTATGAGAGGGCGATCACGCAGGCGAGCACCAGCGCCAGGTCCGGCGAGATGTCCAGCAGCACCTCCATGATCTTGCGCGCCGCGAGCAGCACCCAGCAGAGGATGATCGTGTTGGTGATCGCCGCGTGCATCACGCCCAGGATCCCCCGTAGCAGCGCCGCCCGCGGGCCGCCGTAGCGCAGCTCGGCGACCTCGGCCTTGGTCATCACCTCGCCGCGCCGCCACAGTCGCGCGAAGACGAAGACGCCGAGCATCCCGCTGGCGCAGTAGCACCACCACAGCCAGTTCTTCCAGATCCCGTGGTCGCGCACCCAGCCGCTGACGACGAGCGGCGTGTCGGAGGCGAAGCTCGTCGCCACCATCGAGGTCCCCGCGATCCACCAGGGCAGGCTGCGCCCGGACAGGAAGTACTGGTCGACGTCCTTCCCGGCCCTGCGCGCGAACACGACCCCGACGACGAGGGCGAAGACCACGTAGGCGCCGACGATCAGCCAGTCGATGGGGTGCAGGGCCACGGAGGGAGTGTAGCAATACGGAGTCGCACACCTTGTTGCTGATCGACAGCAAGGGGGTACCGCACAAGTCAGGCCCGGACCCCTGCAACGGTTCGAGACTAGACTTGTGCGGTACCCCCTTGCT